>PVML01017010.1_pt1 | contig 527659 bp, 419 predicted proteins | sample 1853371 | NCBI WGS metagenome assembly PVML01 (sample SAMN08533508, study PRJNA380276) | Human gut metagenome, whole genome shotgun sequencing project. | isolation source: participant 1, chromium library | host: Homo sapiens | collected 2017 | reverse complement strand
ACCATGGAAGGCCGCTCAAACCTCAGGTGTTGCAACCACCACTAGAATCTGCCCAGCACGAAGCACACCACTAGCGGTAGGCTATAAAGCATGACTATCGCAGTATGCCCCGGCTCGTATGACCCCGTTACCGCCGGACACTTGGATGTAATCGAGCGCTCGGCGCGGTTTTTCGACGAGGTGCATGTGGTGGTGGCCGTCAACGCCGCGAAAACACCGATGTTTTCCGAAGCCACCAGAGTCGACGTGATCCGCCGCGCCCTTGACAAAGCCGGTTGCAAGAACGTCACCGTTTCTTCCACCGACGGCCTGATCACCGACTACTGCAAGAAGGTCGGCGCCACCGTTATCATCAAGGGTCTGCGCCAGAACGGCGACTATGAAGCCGAGCTCGGCATGGCGCTGGTCAATCGCAAGCTCGCTGGCATCGAAACCCTGTTTTTGCCGGCCGATCCGATTCTTGAACACATCTCCAGTTCCATCGTCAAGGACGTGGCCCGCCATGGAGGCGACGTGACCGGCATGGTGCCCGATTGCGTCGTGCCGATGCTGGCCGATGCCCTGGCCGAGGAACGTCAGCGGAAGGACTGATGCACTAATGACTATGAGCGATGACCACCCCACTGGATACGTCGATCTGACCAAACCGAATGCGGACGCCGCATCGTCCACTCCGGAGCCGTCCGCCCCGGAACCGCCCGCGTCTACGCAAGCCGCGCCGGCACCCACCGAAGAGGCCGATGTTCTCGCCGGATCGCCGCCCGCCGCGCCTACCCCTACTCCGGCACAAATGCAGGCCAAAGCGCAGGCCCAAGCAGCTCAGCAGACCCGGGCACAGGCTCAGACCGCTCAGGCCGCCGGCATTCGTCCCTCGTTCATGAACGAAATGCCCGACCTGCGAGAAACCACGGACGACGACCCGGCCACGGTCAAGAGCCGCGAGGAATTCACCACGGTGTATGACATCATCGACCAGCTCGAGGCGGCACTGGGCGAAGCGAAGTCCAGCATATTCGCCCCCGGCATGGTGAAGGTTGACCGCGACGAATTCACCGACCAGCTTTCCGAGTTGAAGAAAATGCTGCCGGTGCAGTTGGAGCGCGCCTCCGCCCTCATGCGCGAGGCCGAGCGCCGTCTGGAATCGGCACAGACCCAGTCCAACGCCATCGTCGCCTCCGCACAAAGCCGCGCAGCCAACATGATCAAGGACGCCAACGAACAGGCACAGTTCCTGGCCGGCCAAGAGAACGTCACCGAGCTTGCACGGCAGAAAGCGCGCGCGATTCTTGACCAGGCACAGACCAAAGCCGACCATCTGACCCAAGGCGCGGACCAGTACTGCACTACGGTGATGGAAGGGCTGTCCCAGCAGCTCGGCAAACTCAGTCAGGATGTGCAGGCCGGTCTTAACGTGCTGGAAGAGCGCCAGCGCGCGGCCCGCGAACAGATGCCGCACCTGACGCTGAACGACTATCCCGAAGCCCAGTAACGCCAGCAACGCCGGCAACATCAGTAACGCGAATAACGCCAGTAACGAATAACTCCAGCCAACATACGAAAGGCACCAAGAACATACCATGGCACGAGTTGAAGATTCCCCGTGGGCCATTCCGGTAGCGCAGATTGCTTCGCGCGCCGGTCAATCCAAGCCGATTGACGCCGATTTCCCGGCACCTTCCGGCATTGGCGACAGCATTGTCGGAATCAAGGAAGGTGAGCCCGTACACGTGAGCGGGCAGTTCGATTCGATTGTGGACGGCCTGATCTTCACCGGCCGCCTGGTCGCGCCATTCGTCAGCGAGTGCACGCGCTGCCTGAAGCCGATTGACGAGGACTGGCCGGTTGATGTGACGGTGTTCTTCCCGTACGAGTCGGGTCAGGACAAGGCCAACGGCAAGGGCGGCAAGAGCAAGAAGGACGACGAAATCGACATCATCGCCGGCGAGGACGAGTCGGAAGACACGTATCCGCTGCTGGAGAACGGCGCATTCGCGGACATCGAGGCGATGATCCGCGACACGCTGGTCGAATCGCTGCCGTTGCAACCACTGTGCCGACCGGATTGCAGGGGTCTGTGCTCGCAGTGCGGTGCCGATCTGAACGAGGATCCCGACCATCATCACGATGTGACGGATATCCGTTTTGCCGGATTGGCGGGGCTCAAAGCCCAGCTCGAGGCCGAGCAGAACGGCGAGCAGGCCGAGTGACGCGCGCCTGAACGAAGTTTGTACGAGCCGTGCGTTAAGATAACGGACGCTTAAGCTCAATTGTTCGAACGAAATAGAGGATACTCAAATGGCACTGCCTAAGTACAAGACCTCGCGCGCCAACACGCATTCGCGTCGCGCGAACTGGAAGGCCACCGCTGCTGCGACCGTGAACTGCCCGAACTGTGGCGCTCCGGCCCTGCCGCACATGGCTTGCCCGAGCTGCGGTAACTACCGCGGCCGCACCTACCGCTCCGCCATCCAGCCGGCTCACACCAAGTGAGTCCTGCGATAACGGCTTGAATGAAGGCCCTGCCATCGACGGGTGGCGGGGTCTTCGCATAAGTGCACCATTGCGTACACCATCGCATCGCAAACAACACAACACAACACAACACAACACAACACAACACATCACCATCGCGTGAAGGACCATACAACAATCATGAGTAATGAAACCCCACAGCAGCCGACGCCGGCCAACGAGCTTCTTGAAGCGTTGGGCACCACTCTCAGCCCGGATCTGCTCGTGCAGGCACTCACCCACCGTTCCTTCTCGCATGAGCACCCCGGCGTGGCCAATTACGAACGCCTCGAATTCCTGGGAGACGCGGTGCTCGAACTGGTCTCCACTGAAACGCTGTTCACCATTCACCCGGATATGACCGAGGGGCAACTGGCCAAGATGCGCGCCAAGGCCGTCTCCGAAGACGCGCTGAGCGCCATCGCCAAAACCAAGCTCAAGGTGGGCCCCTACATTCTGCTGGGTCACGGAGAAGCCGAGCAGGGCGGCGCGGAGAAGAACTCCATCCTATGCGACATCGTGGAATCGCTCATCGGCGCGACCTTCCTGGAACACGGCATCGACGAGGCACGCAAGGTGATTCACCGGCTTATTGACGACACGCTCGCCGAAGTGGCCACCGAGGGCCCGGCACTTGACTGGAAGACCTCGCTGACCGTCAAGGCGCACGGCCTCGGCAAGGAGGAGCCTGTCTACCATATGGAGGTCTCCGGCCCGGAATACGCGCAGATCTTCACCGCGCGCGTCTCATTGGGCGAGAACGGCGACATCATCGGCATCGGTAAGGGCTCCAGCAAGCGTAAGGCGCAGCTGGCGGCCGCCGAAGCGGGCTGGAAGTCACTGGACTCGTTCAAGACGCGGACTAAGTAAGCCCGCTGTCGGATTTGCGAATAGACTAATACCAACATGAGCGACGAGTCGCGCCGGGGCCACAAGTCTCGGGGAAGCGACTGGAATCAGACACGCGGACACCCGGCCCCATCCCAAGGTCGGGCAGGTTCGCGACAAAACCTATGAGGTGAGAGGAATCATGGCTTTACCCACGCCTTTGCAGGCATTCAGCGGTGTACCGAAAATCAACACGGCCCCCGATAAGCAGACCATCGTCGATGGCGAGAAGATGACTGGCGCCCAGGCGCTGATTCGTTCGCTGGAGGACCTCGGCGTCGAGGACGTCTTCGGCATTCCTGGCGGCGCGATTCTGCCCGTCTACCACGAGATCAAAGACAACACGAAGTTCCGCTTCGTGCTTATGCGCCACGAGCAGGCCGCCGGCCACGCCGCCGAAGGCTACGCACTGGCCACTGGCAAGGTGGGCGTGTGCATCGTGACTTCCGGCCCGGGTGCCACAAACGTGGTCACGGCCATTGCGGACGCGAACATGGACTCCGTGCCCATGGTCGTGATTACCGGTCAGGTGGGCGTGCAAGCCATCGGCACTGATGCCTTCCAGGAGGCGGATATCGTGGGCATCACCTACCCGGTGTCCAAGCACTCCTTCCTCGTGACCCGCGCGCAGGACATTCCTCGCGTGCTTTCCGAGGCGTACTACATCGCCAACACCGGCCGCCCCGGCCCGGTGGTCGTGGATCTGACCAAGACCGCACAGACCGGCGACATGTACTACTCATGGCCGCAGCGCATGATTCTGCCCGGCTACAACCCCACCACCAAGGCGCACGGCCGTGTGCTGTCCGACGCGGCGAAGCTGTTCTCTCAGTCGTACCGCCCGGTGCTGTATGTGGGTGGCGGCGCCGCCCGCTCCAACGCCGGCGCACAGGTCAAGGCTCTGGCCGACCTGACCGGCGCTCCCGTGGTCACGACCCTGCCCGCACGCGGCATCATTCCCGACTCCGACCCGAAGAACCTCGGCATGCTAGGCATGCACGGTACGATTGCCGCAACCGGCGCCGTGCAGCGCGCTGACCTGCTTGTGGCCATCGGTGCACGTTTCGACGACCGCGTGACCGGCAAGCTCGACGCCTTCGCACCGACCGCCCGCGTGATTCACATTGACATCGACCCGGCTGAAATCGGCAAGAACCGTCAGCCCGACGTGCCGATCGTGGGCGATGTGGCTACCGTGCTCGACGACTTGATTCCCGAGATTCAGCGTACGCAGGCCATTCAGGGCAAGCCGAATCTGGCCCCCTGGTGGAAGGCGATCGACGGCTGGCGCGAGGAATACCCGATGACGTGGGATGAGCCGACCGACGGATCGCTGGCCCCGCAGTGGGTCATCAAGAAGCTCTCTGAGATGGCCGATCCGTCCACCATCTGGGTGACCGGTGTGGGCCAGCACCAGATGTGGGCTTCGCAGTTCATCGATTTTGAGAACCAGCACGCTTGGATCTCCTCCGGAGGCCTCGGCACGATGGGCTACGGTCTGCCGGCTGCCATCGGCGCATCCGTGGGCTCGGCCCGTGAATTCGAGGGCAAGAAGCCGGTGTGGCTGATCGATGGTGACGGTTCCTTCCAGATGACCTCTGAGGAGCTGGCCGCCGCGTTCCTGGACCACGCTCCGGTGAAGATCGCGATTCTGAACAACTCCGTATACGGCATGGTCCGTCAGTGGCAGACGCTGTTCTACGAGCACCACTACTCGCAGACCAACCTGCTCGATGGTGAAGCGCACGGTGCCGATGGTGCGGCGGCACTGGCCGACGGCGATGCGCCGCTCGAAGTGCCTGATTTCATCAAGTTGGCCGAGGCATACGGCTGCGTGGGTATCCGCGCGTTCACCGAGGAAGAGGCGATTGCCGCCATCGAAAAGGCGAACCAGATCAACGATCGCCCGGTGCTGATCGACTTCCGCGTGTGGAAGGATGCGATGGTGTGGCCGATGGTAGCCGCCGGCGCCCCCAACGACGAGGTGACGTACAAGCCCGGCATCAAGCCGCTGGCTGGCGGCACCCCGGCTCCGGGAACCGGTCCGGACGAGCATGCGACCGGCGTGTTCGAGCACGAGACCGCCGCTGCCACTGCGAGCGAGCACTGAGGAGAGGAGAACACTCATGGCTAACTATCCTGCATCCCAGCCTGGTTCCCAGCGTCATACGCTGTCCGTGCTGGTGGAGAACCGCCCAGGCGTGCTGGCGCGTATCGCCGGCCTGTTCGCCCGCCGTGCGTTCAACATCAACTCGCTGTCCGTCTCCCCCACCGAGCGTCCGGACATCTCTCGCGTCACGGTGACCGCCGACGTGGAGGCCGTGCCGCTGGAGCAGATCATCAAGCAGCTCAACAAGCTGCTGCATGTGCTCAAAATCGTGGAACTCGACCCGAACTCCACCGTGGAACGCGAACTGGTGCTCATCAAGGTGGCCGCCGACGAATCCAACCGTTCCGACGTGCTGGAGATCGTGCGCCTGTTCCGCGTGCGTGTGGTGGACGTGAATCCGGAATCGCTGACCATTGAGGCCACCGGTGCCGAAGGTAAGATCGATGCGCTGCTGGGGCTTTTGGAGCATTACGGTGTCATCGAGCTGGTGCGCTCCGGTGCCGTAGCCGTGACCCGCGGCCCGCGCGCCCTGAGCGAAAAGGTGATCGGTTCCGAGGTTACCGGGCGCTGATTCGGCGACTGCGGGGAGACCCAGTCCAAGCTCAAAAGGCGGATGTGCATGATGCATATCCGCCTTTTTCATACGTGCATACCTCATCACCCGTACTGCAAGCAAAATGACAGCACCTCATGCTAGCATTATGACAGCAACAAGGAGGTGCATCATGGCAACATTGACCATCCGAAAAATACCCGATGAGCAGATTCAACAGCTCAAAGAAGTGGCTGAGAAAAACAACCGCTCCATGGAATCTCAGGTGCGATCCATTCTTGAAGAATGGCTGGCTGGCACGGTGGCGCATGAAATCACGCGAAAGACCAATTTCTATGACGAGATCCGCGAATTCATGAAGAACATGGATTTTGAGGGACTCGACAAGGGGGGACTCCCACTATCCGAGCGAAATTCCGCCGATTCCCGACCGCCAGTATCTTTTGAATAGGAATCGGCCATGATTATTCTGGACACCAACGTCATCAGCGAAATCATCAAGAAACAGCCAGACGAACACGTTGCCAATTGGCTGAGGAACCAAGATACAAGCAATTTGGCAACCACCGCCATCACCGTCGCCGAGTTGTTGGCCGGAATATGTCGCATGCCTGAAGGCAAACGACGAAAGTACACAGATACGACCGTCAAACTGGCGCTTATGACATTAGAGGACAGAACGTTCGCATTTGACACTCAGGCAGCTGCGGATTATGCCCATATCCTTGTCGAACGCGAACACAGGGGCACACCTACCAGTATTCAAGACGCCATGATTGCGGCAATTGCCTGTTCCTGGGATGCGGCCATAGCCACGCGCAATATCAAGGACTTCGAAGGTACCGACGTGGAATTGATTAATCCGTGGGAGTTTGCATAGCGGGAGGCCCCGGCAAACTGCCGAGGCCTTGTGAACGTTACGGTTTCTCCCGCTACTCCAATTGTTCGGAGAGTTCGAGCCATTCGGCTTCGAGATCATCGCTTTCAGTGTTGACGGCGGTGAGTTGTTCATTGAGCTTGTTGAGACCCTCGTAGTCGCTCGGGTCATGGGCGGCCATCTGTGCCTCAAGTTCGGTCTTCTGCTCTTCAAGCTTAGCGAGCTTACGTTCGATGGCGTTTACGCGCTTGGATGCCTCGTGGAAGGCCTTGCCGGTGAGCTTCGAGGTGGAGTCCTCACCGTTATTGGCTCCCTCTGACGAGGGAGCTGTCCGCGAAGCGGACTGAGGGAGAGATGCGGCAGCGTTGACGGCGGCCGCCTTACCCTTACCAGACTTCGCCGAGCTGCTACCGGTGCCCGCGAAGCCAGGCGTGTCAGCCGGCAATCCCTTGCCGTTCTTAATAGCCTCAACCATATCGAGGTAGTCCTGCACGCCGCCGGGCAGATGGCGTACCTTGCCGCCGAGCAGGGCGAACTGCTGATCGGTGACGCGCTCCAGCAGGTACCGGTCGTGGGAGACCACAATCAACGTGCCCGGCCAAGTATCGAGCAAATCCTCCATGACGGCGAGCATATCGGTGTCCAGATCGTTGCCGGGCTCGTCCATGATGAGCACGTTCGGCTCGTCAAGCAGAATCAGCAGCAGTTGCATGCGGCGCTTCTGACCACCGGAGAGATCGCGGATCGGCGTCATCAGCTGGGCGGATTCGAAGCCGAGACGCTCCATCAACTGTCCCGGCGTCACTTCCTTGCCATCCACAATGTAGCTCGGCTTATAGCGGGAAAGCACTTCCTTGATCTTGTACTTGCCGAGCTTCTCCAGCTCATCGAGGCGCTGCGAGAGCACCGCGAACTTCACCGTCTTGCCAATGTTCACATGGCCTGCGGTCGGGGTGAGTGTGCCATCAATCAACTTAAGCAGCGTGGACTTGCCGGCACCATTCGCACCGACGATGCCGAAGCGGTCGCCCGGGCCAATCAGCCAAGTCACATCGTCAAGAATCTCGCGGCCGGAAACCGTCACCTTGCGTGCAGCCGAGGTGACACCGGCTGCAGCAGTGTCATCATCCGAATCCGTTGCAGCAGTGCCACCGCCGATGGTTTCACCACCCGTGTTCATGCGACGAACCTCGCGATCGTCAGCAAGCTGCGGATTGCCGCTCTCAGCCTCGGCCTTCTTACGCGCTTCCTCAGCGGACTCGACGGCTTCCGGCACGCCGGCGTCCACCAGGCGCGGGTCAGTCATGTCGGTGACCGCCACCTCAACGGAACCATGCAGCTGCGGCTCGGCGTACATGGCGTTGACCACATCCACGCGGGAAGCGGACGCGGAGAGCGCCGCCACATCCGGGTCGATATCGGCCATGCCCTGCGGTTTTTCGAAAATCTGCGTCACGTCGACCAAATCGACCACCTGTTTGCCGAGACGGGAGGTGGCCATTTGCTTCAGTTCAAGTGTGTTACGCATCGGCGGCACATCGGCAATCAATTCGCGTGCGGCCTTGACGTGGAACTTCTGCTTGGTGGAGCGGGCACGAGCACCGCGGGAAAGCCATGCGAGCTCCTTGCGAGCCAGATTGCGGCGCTTGGTTTCGCGCACATCGGCTTGGCGATCGCGTTCCACGCGCTGCAGCATATATGCGGAATAGCCGCCCTCGAACGGCTCGATCACGCCATCGTGGACTTCCCACATCGATTCGCAGACCTCGTCCAAGAACCAGCGATCGTGGGTCACGAGCAACAGAGCGCCCTGGCCTTTGGACCAGCGGTTCTTCAAATGTTCGGCAAGCCAGTGGATAGTGACCACGTCGAGATGGTTGGTGGGCTCGTCAAGTGCGAGAATATCCCAATCCTTGAGCAGCAGTCGGGCCAAATCGGCGCGGCGACGCTGGCCGCCGGACAAGGAGCCGACCTTGGCATCCAGGCTCATGCCGCCGAGCAATGCCTCGACGATTTCACGGGAAGTGTTATCGGACGCCCATTCGTAGTCGGCGCGCCCCTCAAGTGCGGCTTCGCGAATGGTGGCGTTGTCATCAAGGGGATCACGCTGGTCAAGCATGCCGAACGTGAGTCCGCCACGCTTTGTCACGCGGCCGGAATCCGGCTCCTGAGCACCGCGGAACAGGTGCAGCAACGTGGATTTGCCGTCGCCGTTCTTGCCGACGATGCCGATGCGGTCGCCTTCAAAAACACCCTGCGTTACATCAGTGAAGATGGTTTTGGTAGCGAAAGCGAGCGAAACGTGTTCCAGTCCAATGTCATAAGTCGGCATGACTCACCAATGTAGCGCCACGCTTGCCCAGCGGCGGCCCGCAAACGTTATTTGTTCAGCGTCTGAGCGTAGGAGTTGCAGCGGGCCGCAAAACCGGAGAACACTTGCTCGGCGAGCGGTTGCAGTAGCTGGTCGTATTGGGCGAACTGCTCGCGCAATTGGGACTTGGACCCACCCGCGGCCTTGAGATCCTTGACCATGCTCGGCTCATCCAGCCATTCGTCCAGCAGCGAGCCGCACACTTCCAGGTGGAACTGCATGCCCAGCGCGGATCCCAGTCGGAATGCCTGCACCTTGGTGGAAGACGAACGCGACAGCAGCTGGCCTTCCGCGGGCAAGCCCACCACGTCGTTATGCCAGTGCAGCACCGTCAGCTGCTTATCCCACATGGAGAAGAAGTCATGCTTGTCCACACGCTTGATCGGCGCGAACCCGATCTCCGGCGCATCGCCCTTGCGCAGCTGCGCACCAAGCGCAGTGGCGATAATCTGATGCCCCAGGCATACACCGAGAATCGGCTTGCCTGAAGCCACGGCGGCACGCGCCAACTTGGCTTCTGCCTTCAGCCCCGGATACTTGTCGTAATCAAGCGCGCCCATAGGCCCACCCATGATTACCACGCCAGCCAGTTCGCCGAAATCAGGCAAGTCCGGTTTCTTTTTGTCGACGATATTCATTGTCACCGTCTCAAGACCGATGTCTTCGAGGCTCGACAATATGCGTCCCGGGCGTTCCCATGGGACATGTTGCAAAATGAGCACTTGTGGTGTGGCCATGACTTCTATTGTGGCACGAGCGTTCCCCGTTTGCGTAACGAGCAGGGCAAATCCATGAATCTCGCAGTTTCCGCAGCGGTCAAAGACGTGTTCTCGCGAGACTGTTGTCCTGCTTCTCATCCGTCTGTCACCTCGTTCGGGCCCCACCTGTGAAGCGTTCATCAAACTCTTCGAGTAACGATTCAGCATGTCTGGTTCGGACCCTACGCTTGAGTGTTATGGGAAACAGCCAAGAACCGCAGGATTTCAACATTTCCGTCATGCCTTCAAGCCTGACGCCGGTGCATGTCGCCAAGGCCGCAGAAGGCCTGAATCTGTATGACACCGCCTCGCACCAGGTCAGCCATTTCGTGCCGCTCAAGCCGGGCGAAGTCGGCATTTATGTGTGTGGCGCGACTGTGCAGTCGTCGCCGCATATTGGCCATATCCGTGCCGCCGTGGCGTTCGACATCGTGCGCCGCTGGTTTTTGAAGCTCGGCTACAAAGTCACTTTTGTGCGTAATGTGACCGATATCGATGACAAGATTCTCGATAAGGCCGCGGCCGCAGGCCAGCGTTGGTGGGCCCGCGCCTATTACTACGAGCGCGAATTCACCGAGGCATACAACACGCTCGGCGTACTGCCGCCCACCGTGGAGCCTCGCGCCACCGGCCACATGTCGGACATGATCGACCTGATTCAGCGCATTCTCGACAACGGTCACGGCTATGTGGTCACGGATGCGGACGGCAAGCCCACCGGCAACGTGTACTTCGATGTGGCATCCTGGCCGCATTACGGCGAACTTACTCACCAGAAGCAGACCTCCGAAGTCGATGAGGCCGCCGCCGTGGCCGACCGCATGGGCCCATCCGTGGACGCCACCGGTGCCGACAAATACAATCCGGTCGACCCGGCCGACGCCTCCCCCGACAAGCATGATCCGCGTGATTTCGCCCTGTGGAAGGCTCCGAAGGACACCGATCCCGAGGACGCCCGTTGGTCGACGCCGTTTGGCGTGGGCCGCCCTGGCTGGCACATCGAATGCTCCGCCATGTCCCACCGTTACCTGGGCGATGGCTTCGACATTCACGGCGGCGGTCTGGATCTGCGCTTCCCCCACCACGAAAACGAAATGGCGCAGACCCGTGCGGCCGGCTACCCTTCCGCTGCGCGCTGGATGCATTCGGCATGGGTGACCGCCAAGGGCGAGAAGATGTCGAAGTCGCTGGGCACCGGCCTGTCCGTGCCGAGCGTGTTGGCTGAGCATTCCGCTTGGGTGGTGCGTTACGCCCTGGGCTCCGTGCAGTACCGGTCGATGCTCGAATGGTCCGATCAGGCGCTGGTCGAGGCGCAGGCCGCATACGACCGCGTCTCGAACTTCATCGAGCGCGCCGGTGTGGCGCTGGGTGGCCAGCCTTCTCGCGAGGAAGTCACTGCCGTCTCCGCCGACGATTTGCCCGCCGATTTCGTGGCAGCCATGAATGACGACGTCAATGTGTCTGGTGCAACCGCCGCAATCTTCACCGCCATCCGTTCCGGCAACACGTTGCTTTCACAGCTGGCTGACCGCGCCGATTCCGAAACCGCCAAGGCCGAGGTGCGTGAGGCGCTGCTCGCCGTGCGTGCCATGCTCGACACCTTGGGCCTGGACCCGCTGGCCGAACCGTGGGTGTCCGCCGGCGCTGCCGGCGGTGCCGCTGATGGCACGGCCGAGTCTCCCGAGCATGCAGCGCTGGAGGCACTGATCGCCGAACAGCTCAACGCCCGTGCCGAAGCTCGCAAGGCCAAGGACTTCGCCAAGGCCGATCAGATTCGCGACGCCCTGACCGAGGCCGGCATCGCCATCGAAGACGGCCCGCAGGGTTCCACTTGGAGTCTGAAGTAGTCGCTTCAAACCCATCAATCAGTCAAACACGAAGTCCACGTCCACGATGTGCAGGCGCTTGCTGAGCTCCTTTTCCAGCGAGCGCTTGCATTCGATGAGGTCGGCTACATCAATGGTTTCGCCGATGCCGCTCAGATACACGTCAACGGTGCAGTTCATACCGGTCTTGAAGATCAGCGTCTGCTCGTAGTCGGTGTTGGCAGGCAGATGGCGCTGTGCCTCGGCCTCCACGTAGGCGTTGGTTTCATCGTCGTCATGCACGCCGCCGACCAATTCCACGAACGCCTCTTTGAGCACGCTGAACGGCTCCTTGATGGTCAATGCCACCAAAGCCACGGTAATGAAGAAATCGCCGGTGTAGTGCAGGAAGTCAAGCGGACCGCCGGCCGGTAGCAGCATCAGGAAGATGGCAACTGCGCCGATGCCGAACGACATCGATCCGTCGACCAACGTGCTCTTGCACTCGGCGGTGAGCATGGTGCTGGAATCGCCGATGGAGCGGTTGGAGCGCCGGTAATACGTGTATAGGCCGAAGCACACGATTACGGTCAGGATCTCGTAGATGACCACCGGGCCGGTTTCAATGCGTTCGCCGGACCCGAACACGAAGTAGTCGTACGCTACTCGGCACACGTCAATCAGCGAATACACCAACAACGACATGGTGAAAATGGCCTTGCAAATCGCGTAGATAGGTTCCAGTGCGAACATGCCATTGGGGAAGCGCTCGGTGGTTCGCACCGTGCGCGACGAGAGGTACACCGCCACCATTCCGGACAGGACGGAAATCGCGGTGAAGGAGAAGTCGAGGAACATGGCCTTGAGACCGGTCATGAAGAACACGGCCACGCCGGCTAAGACCTGCAGCACGTTGATGACGATACCAACGATCAGGGCTTTGCGTTCGAGTAGTTTTTGGGTGGGCATCAGTGGGCCTTCCTTATTGCACGGCATGTCTGCGTTGGCCCGAACGTCATGGTTCGGAGCGCACGGCAGTCTGCGTATAAGCGGTGTCCAGCGATTTTCAAAACAGCGTAAGCATTCCAAAAAACACAGGATTCTTTACGGTTTCCATGATATCGGAAGCACTCGATTGGCTTCGCCACGAGCGGACGGCACGGCATTTGCCGTCTGAATGCCCAACATCCCTGACTACTACGCGGCACATTCCCCGGAAAGCGTCGTCCCCAACACCGCAATTTCCCGCGTGGCGGCTAGACTGTTGCCCATTATGGCAGCTTTTTCATCTTTGACAGACAGACTCTCGAATGCGTTCAAGCATCTGAAGAGCAAGGGCAAGCTTTCCGAGGCGGATATCGACGGTACGATCCGTGAAATCCGCCGCGCGCTGCTCGACGCCGACGTGGCGCTCGACGTGGTGCGTTCCTTCACCGGCAAGGTGCGTGAGCGTGCACTGGGCACCGAGGTGTCCGACGCACTCAACCCCGCCCAGCAGGTGGTGAAAATCGTCAACGACGAGCTCACCGACGTGCTCGGCCAAGGCGTCGACCGTCCGCTGAACTTCGCGAAGAACCCGCCGACGATCATCATGCTCGCCGGCCTTCAGGGTGCCGGTAAGACCACGCTGGCCGGCAAGCTCGGCTACTGGCTCAAGGATTCCGGCCACACGCCGCTGCTGGTGGCGGCCGATTTGCAGCGTCCGAACGCGGTGACGCAGCTGCAGGTAGTCGGCGAACGCGCCGGCGTGCCCGTCTATGCTCCCGAAAAGGGCGTCCAATCCGATGGCGGCGAGGCCGTCGCAGCTCCGGGCCAGACCTCCGGCGACCCGGTGAAGGTGGCCCGCGATTCCATCGAACTCGCCAAGCAGAAGCTCTACGACACGGTGATCATCGATACCGCCGGTCGTCTGGGCGTGGACGAGGAGCTGATGAAGCAGGCTCGCGACATTCGCGATGCCGTGCACCCCAACGAAATCCTGTTCGTCATCGACGCGATGATCGGCCAGGACGCCGTCAAGACCGCCAAGGCCTTTGACGAGGGCGTGGACTTCACCGGCGTGGTGCTCTCCAAGCTCGATGGCGACGCCCGCGGTGGTGCCGCGCTGTCCGTGGCGTCCGTGACCGGCAAGCCGATCCTGTTCGCCTCCAACGGTGAGGGCCTGAAGGACTTCGAGGTCTTCCACCCGGACCGCATGGCCTCGCGCATCCTCGACATGGGCGACATCATGACGCTCATCGAGCAGGCGCAGAAGCAGTTCGATGAGGAAGAGGCCCGCAAGGCCGCCGAGAAAATTTCCGAAGGTTCCTTCGGCCTGGACGACTTCCTCGATCAGCTGCAGCAGGTGCGCAAGCTGGGCTCGATGAAGTCGCTGCTCGGCATGATTCCGGGCATGGCCCAGCACCGCAAGGAACTCGAGCAGTTCGATGAGAAGGAAATCGACCGCACCGAGGCGATTATTCGCTCGATGACCCCGGCCGAGCGCCGCGATCCGTCGATTATCAATGGTTCCCGCCGCGCCCGTATCGCCTATGGTTCCGGCGTGACGGTTTCTCAGGTGAACGCTTTGCTGCAGCGTTTCGAGCAGGCCGCAAAGATGATGAAGCGCATGTCCAATCGTGGCGGCATGGGCGGCGGCATCCCCGGCTTCGGCGGCCCGGCTATGGGCGGCGGCAAGAAGAAGGGCAAGAACAAGAAGAAGGGCGGCAAGTCCGGCAATCCGATGAAGCGCGAGGCCGAGGAGAAGGCATTGCGCGACAAGCTGGCCGGCAAGTCCTCCGGTTCGACCGGCGGTTCCGCCTTCGCCAAGAAGCCACAGAACCCGGCCCTGCCCGCTGGCCTTGAGCAGATGATGGGCAACGTCGACGGTGGCACTGAACTGCCGCCGAACCTCGGCGGAGGCCTTGGCGGACTGTTCGGTCGCTGATCTCACAACTTGGCTCCCCTCGCAGAGGGGAGCCAAGTTATATCTCGGTTCAATTTATATTTCGAAAGGAACTTCCATGACGACAATCCTCAGCGCAGTGGCAATCATCGCACTGTTATGGACGGCCTTAAGCGCGCTGCCCGCCGGTCTCGAGGCCCGTATGCCGCTTCCGTACATGATTGCCCTGACGCCGCTGTTGTGGGTTCCTTTGATGATTCTGGCCGCGGTCGCTGCATGGCAACATGAATGGACTGCGATGTCGTTGCTTATTGTGGTCGCGCTGATTGCCAGCTCACAGCGCATCAACTACTGGGGTACGTCAATCGACCCGGCCGGGAAACGCAAAGAATCCCACCGTGAAACAGCCCGTGAAACAACTTCGCCGACGCTGTCAAAAAGCCATAACAGCAATACATCGGGTGCCTCAAACACTCCGAAGGAAGGGCCCGAAACGATCTCCGATGGACACCGTGAAACAACGCGTGAAACACTCTCGCCCCAGTTCTCGGTTATGACGATGAATTGTCGATACGGACGCGCCGACGCCGCTGAAATCATTCGCAATATTCGCGAACGCAATATCAGCGTATTGGCCTTGCAGGAAGTCACCGACGACCTCATCACACGTCTTACCGAAGCCGACATCAACGAACTTCTCCCCTACCATCAGTTCGGAGACGCCAAAGAGACCGATAATGGCGGATTCAACGTGATCTATTCCCGCTACGAGCCGAGCGCAGCGGTGCCCAACGTGGTCTCCATCCCTGCCTCCGACGTTCCCGCCATCACCCTCAAAACCTCCGGTAATCGCACGGTGACGCTTTGTTCGGCTCACCCGAAATCGCCGATGCGCGGCTGCGCGGATTGGTCGGCCGGCATTTTGGGTCTGCGAGAACTCGCCCGTGCAAAATCCGTCAGCAATCGCAATATCGTCGTCGTTATGGGCGATCTCAACTCGAGCACCGACCATCCGAGTTTCCGCGCCCTGTTGAAATCCGGCTTCAAAGACGCGAGCCTGACCCAAGCGGCCGGCCCGAACCTCACGTTCCCCCGCTGGCTCAAGTGGCCACGCATCGAGTTGGATCACGTGCTGTTCACACCCGGCGTACAGCCGTCACACGTCAAATCGTTCGAAGTCAAGGACACCGACCATCTGGCACTCGTCGCCACGTTGACACTGCGATAGTCGTCTACGTCAGCCGTTTCGCGGCATTGTTCTTCGGAATATGTCATGCATACATCGCGTCGGCAGTGGCACACGACACCCAACGCCAGTCCTGCCCTGCGCGCTATAATAGGCCAGTTATTCGCGCGCGCGTGGCGCCCTCTACACCCCGGGCCGCGAGGACACGTGGATTCCGGTGGGCCATGCCCCACATGGTAGCCGCGAAACCACAAACCTAGTTATTACAAGGAGAGCCATTTTGGCAACCAAGATTCGTCTGAAGCGACAGGGCAAGAAGTTCTACGCCTTCTACCGCGTGGTGGTCGTCGATTCCCGCAAGAAGCGTGACGGCAAGGTCATCGAGGAGATCGGTACCTACAACCCCAACACCCAGCCCTCGACCATCCAGATCAAGTCTGACCGCGCTCAGTACTGGCTCGGCGTCGGCGCTCAGCCGTCCGAGCCCGTCTTCAAGCTGCTGAACATCACCGGCGACTGGCAGAAGTACAAGGGCCTTGAAGGTGCCGAAGGCACCCTGAAGACCGTTGAGGCTGGCCCGGACGCCGAGGCCCGCATCGCGGCCGTTGAGAACCAGGCTCAGAAGCTGAAGGCCGCCAAGTCCGAAGCTGCTGCCAAGGCCAAGGCTGAAGCCGAAGCCGCTGCCGCCGCTGAGGAAGCCCCGGCTGAAGAGGCCGCCGAAGAAGCTCCGGCTGAGGCCTGAGCGGAAACGAAAGGCTAGCTATGCTTGCACAGGCTGTGGAACACCTCATCAAGAACATCGTTGATTTTCCCGACGATGTTTCCGTCAAGTCTCATGAGAACGCGCGCGGCGAACTGCTTCGCGTACGCGTGAACCCGGAAGACATTGGCCGTGTGATCGGCCGTGGCGGCCGCACCGCCAACGCGATTCGCACCGTGATTCAGGCACTGTCTGACCACAAGGTCCGCGTTGACATCATGGACGTCCGTCGATAACCGATAAGGAACGATTCACAGCATGGCACAGCAAGACATGCACGACGACCCTCAGCAGCTCGAGTTGCTGAGGGTCGCTCGTATTGGCCGCGCACAGGGCCTGAAGGGCGAAGTCACCGTGCGCCTGTACACCGATGATCCCGAGTGGCGCTTCGAGCCGGACTCCGTGCTCTACAGCCAGGATGGCGAGACCGAGTACATCGTCGAGGGTTCGCGCACGTTCAAGGATCGTTGGATTCTCAAGCTTGAGGGCGTCGACGACCGCAATGCCGCCGAGGCCCTAAACGGTGTCGAACTCTACGGCGAGGTCGACGATGCGGAGGACATGCTCGAGGCCGACGAATGGTATCCCAAGGATCTTATTGGCCTTGAGGCCCGTCTAGTCGAGGGCAACGGTCTGGGACTGCCCGCCGGCCAAGTGGTCGGCAAAGTGGTGGATGTGATCGACTCCCCCGCCCAATCCCTGCTCAAGATTCGTTTGACCGAGCCGGTGGTAACCGGCCAGAATTCCAAGGGCGAGGATGTGGTCGAAAAGACCGCGTTGGTCCCGTTCGTGGAGGCCTTGGTCCCCGACATCGATCTGGAGGAGCAATACCTCACGCTCGATCCGCCCGGCGGTCTGATTCCCGGGCTGTAAACAGTCTTTCAAACCAATACCGAGTTCCACACTCAATTTATTCCATTGCAAAGGGCGGTCTTTCTGAGACTAATCTCAGAAAGACCGCCCTTTGATTGCTCCTTAACGCTTATACCGCGTAATATGGGCTGAGCCTCACAGATAACCAAATGGAATGCCGAAGCGATCAAGACCCGTACCGATCAGCTGATATCCGTTGCGCTAAAACTACTGCGACTGCAATAAACTATAAAAAATGTGTAACGCTTACACGTTTATGATATGATAAATGTGTAAGCGTCGCACATTTATCATAGGATATCCGTCATGAAGCTCCAGCGAAAAGCACTGAAAACGCTCAAGCAGTGGAAGACCACACCTGACCATAAGCCTCTCCTGATCCGTGGCGCACGGCAGACAGGCAAGACATGGCTTGTCAACGAGTTCGCGAATGGACAATACGACAACATCGTCTCGGTTGATTTCATGCAGCGGCCATCCCTATCCGGGATATTCGAGCAGGATCTTGACCCGCAACGAATAATCCGTCAGCTCGAACTCGCCGCCAACCAACGGATACTCCCCGGCAGAACACTGCTCTTCTTTGACGAGATACAGGAAAGTCCGCTCGCGTTGACCTCTCTCAAATACTTCACCGAGCAGGCACCCGACTATGACATCATCGCCACCGGCTCCTACATGGGAATATCCAAGCACGGCAAAACCTCTTTTCCTGTAGGAAAAGTCACCATGATGAACCTACATCCGCTCTCCTTCGTCGAATATCTGGACAGCATCGGACAAGACATGATCGCCGACACCATACGTGAAGGCCGGTTCGAGGACATTCCACAAGCTCTCGAACCTCAGATGAATGACCTACTCAAAACATATATGTGGGTCGGCGGCATGCCAGCAGCATTAAGCGCTCACCTGGATAACGGGATTCCGCAGGATGTGCGAGCTGTCCAACAAGATATTCTCAACGCCTACGATCTTGATTTTTCCAAGCATGCCGCATATACGCTGGGCGAGCGTATCCGGCTTGTATGGAACACACTGCCATCACAACTTGCCAAGGAGAATCGCAAATTCGTTTACGGTGTTGTCAGGCAAGGAGCCCGCGCCCGCGAATATGAGGAAGCGCTCACTTGGCTGACGGACTACGGAATCATTACCAAAGTCCCCTGCCTCGATGCTCTGCATATTCCTCTGACCGGATATGAGAGTCTTAACACGTTCAAGATCTATCTGGAAGACACGGGCATACTGGGCGCACTGTCCGGTCTCGACGTGAATACTCTGGTGAACAAGTCGAAGCTCTTTTCCGAATTCAAGGGCGCGTTCGTAGAACAATACGTATGTCAGCAGCTGGTAGCTCAAGGAATCAAACCCCGCTATTGGGCTAACCCAAATCCTCAAGGAAATGCGGAAATAGATTTCGTAATGGAACAGGGAGACGAGGTTTTTCCCATCGAAGTGAAATCCTCTTCCAATATTCGTGCGAGAAGTCTCTCGTATGTCTGCAACAGATACGGGCTCCACGGTATCCGTATAGGAGAAATAGGCTATAGGAAGCAATCTTGGCTGACGAACATCCCACTTTGGTGCGTGGATGGGCTGGGCGAATATCTCAAACGTCAAATCGAAAAGAGCAGGGCCGAAGCGTAATCGTTCACCCGCACGCGGCCGCGGTGACGCGGGTCATGAAACGGTCGAGGAATTCCGGCACGTTGACGCCCAATGCGACTTGGGTGTGTTTGTCGGGATCCTGGAGCCGTGAACGATCGCCGATGGTACGGCCTCGGAACGGGCCCTCGAGATCGACTTGCAAGTTGAACCCGAAGGTCGTGACCAGCGATGGGTCGAGCGCGGCGGCCACGGCCAGCGGGTCGTGCAGTCCACATCCGTGAATCTCCGGCTGGTTCTTCAGGTAGAAGTCGATGTAGTAGTCGGTCATGGTGACGAGGAAGTCGCCGGCCGGCGTCCCCAAAGACGCCCATTCATGGGCTTTCTCACGGGTGAGCGCGGTCTGGTGGGTCACGTCGAGGCCGATCATGGTGGTGCTTGCGCCGCACTTGAACAGATAGTCTGCTGCCTCTGGGTCTTGGGAGATGTTCGCTTCGGCAGCCGGGCTCACATTGCCGGGCAGCGTCAACGCACCGCCCATCAACGTCACGTTCACACCGGAATCCTTCAAGTCCGGAGCGTTGCGGAATACGGTGGCCATGGTGGTCATCGCGCCCGTAGGTACGATGGTCAGGTCCGGGCCGTATTCGCGCGCGGCGGTGATGATGAAATCGACCGCCGAGCCTGGTGCTTCCGGAGCGCGCGGGGAGTCGGGGATGATTGCGCCGCCGATGCCGTTGGGATGGTGGACCGCCACCGAGCCGGGAGTTGGTGACCACGAAGCGTCCGTTTGCCAGCCGTCCGCGCCGCCGTTCTGCCAGCGCGCGTAGGCCTGGGCCCGCTCGTCTGGTGTGGTGCCACGCATTTTCGGCAATGTTGCCGGGGCGATGGGATGGTCGACTCCGGGATAGACCGGAACGTCGTCACGGCCGAACAAGTGCAGTACCGCCAGCGCGTTACGCGCGGCCAGCGGCACCGCGATATTGCCGTAGGTGGCCGTGATACCGATCAAATCGATCTCGTCGGCACTGCCTAGGGCATATGCGATGGCGAGCGCGTCATCGATGCCGGTATCGAGGTCGAGGATGAGTTTTTTGCGCACAATTATCTCCTTGTGGAACTACCCGGGACTACTCCGGCGACTACCCCTCAGTCTCGCTACGCGAGACAGCTCCCCTGACAAGGGGAGCTGAGAAAGTTCAGCCGAGCTTGGCGAGTTCTTCGGGGGTGAGTTCGAGCTGGTCGGCCTTCAGGGAGTCGAGGATGGTTTCGGGACGGTGCGCGCCGGGAATCACGAACATGTGGTCGCCCTTGGCGAGCTCCCATGCCAGCACGACCTGCTGGTAGCTCACGCCGTGGGCCGCCGCGACCTCGCGGAACGGGTCGAACTTGGTCTCATCATAGGGGTGACGGTAGCCGCCGAGCGGGCTCCAGCACACGAAGGCCAAGCCAACCTTGGCGCAGTAGTCGAGCGTGTCCTGGGTCTCCAGGTGAATCGGCGAGTACTGGTTTTGCACGGCCACGAGCTTGTCGCCCAGAATGCCGCGCGCAATGTCGATTTGCTCGATGGAGGCGTTGGAGATACCGGCCTCCTGCGCCACGCCCTCGTCCACCAGCTGCTTGATGGCTTCGACGGACTCGTTGTACGGCACCTTCGGATCGGGGCGGTGGAAGTACAGCAGGTCAATGGTGTCCACGCCGAGCGCCAGTGCGCTCTCCTTGCCGCGACGAATCAGGTTCTCCGGGCGACCGTCCACATCCCACGTGGGGCGGCCGTCGGTGAAGTTGCGGAAGTGGCCCACCTTGGTGGCCACCAGCACCTCGTCCTTCGGCCCCTTCCAGGTCTCAAGGGCCTCGCGCACCAGCTTTTCACCGGTCTGTTCTTCGCCGCCGGAGCAGTAGTAGGCCCAAGCGGTGTCGATGTGACGGCAGCCGGCGTCCAGCGAGGCATGCAGGGTTTCGATGCCGACCTCGTGGCCACGATTGTTTTCGATGGTCAGCGGCATTTCGCCGTGGCCGATGGCGGTGGTGGAGAACGGTCCGAGGTTACGGAACAATGCCATGGTGATTCCCTTCAACAGTAATGAGACGGTCTGTGTCCGATTCCAGCGTAAGCAGAACGCTGGATTTACCGCCCGCCGAACGAGCCGCCACCCGAGCCACCGAACGAGCCACCGAAACCGGAGCCGCCGCCCGAGCCGAAGCTGGAGAAATCGCCACCGGAATCAGCGGATGGTGCTGCCGCGCTGATGGTCGAGCTGATGTCAGCGAGTCCGGAGTTCAGCTGCGAGCCGAGGTCGGAGAATCCGCCGGCAAACGACGTGCCTCCGTAAGCCGGAGCTGGGCCGCTAATGCCCGGGTCCATCTGCCCGGCAGCATCGTCATTGTGGCGGTGGCTGTACCAGCCATACGGGCGGTAGTTCCAGTAGAACAACGAGTTGGAGGCGTTGGCATCCAGCCAAGCCGGATCGTTGACCTGAGGATAGGCCTTGGCCAGCTCACGCATCACGCGATCGGAAATGCCAAACGCGGCGGCGTAGACCATATACCAATCCCACAAGGCCAAATCGGCGGTACCACGGTCGGTGAAGTTGGAGAAGTCTTCCATATAACGCTTAAGGCCCAGAGTCCGGCCGGCGATATCCTGGCCTTGGTCGGTGAGCACGGTCACCGCGCCGGCCATCGAGCAGAACAGGCCGACCAGGAATATCGGCAGCTCGATAAGACCAGCCACCGGGTATCCGATAAAGCTGTTGGCCAGCAGCGAACCAAATCCCAGCACGACGGCCAGTACGCCGGGTAGGATCCATTGCCAGCCCACAGAGCGCGTGGCACCCAGCCGCTGGTATTCCATGCTGCATGCACCGGTGAATTTGCCGAGCTCAATATAGCCGTCTTGCCAGTTCTGGCAGGTCGCCTTCATCTGGTTCAGGTCGAATACCGGGCTGCCCACGCGCTGCGAAATGACGATGAGCAGGTTCAGCAGCGCATCTTCCGATTCGCTCAATCCCAACTGTTGCGCGTTGGGTGCCTCATCAATGGCGAGCGGCAGAATCACGATGGTGCTGGTGATGCCTGCCGCATACTGCTTGCCTTGGTCGGCGGCAATCATTTGGCTCAAGCCCACCGGCGTGGCCTGGCTCATGTCGATGCCGCGATACATGTCCGACGGCCCCGGATAGACGGCAATGGCCTTCTTGACGGCGAGCGACAGCATGGTGGCGGTCAGCTGGCGGTCTTCATCGGATTGGCGCGTCGACGGATCGACCACGCGAATCAGACGGGCTGCGGAAGCCGGACTGATGCCGGGCTGGTCGCGCCAGTATTCGACGCTGCCACGGTATTGCGCACGCCGGTTGCTGGAGATCACAGCCCAGATACCCCACGCGCACAACGCGATGCCGAGCACGATGCTGACAATCCAGAACACGAGACGAGCTCTGGCAGCGAATCGTTGCTTGTCGAGCCAGCGCTGCTGTTGCTTATATTCGTCCTGTTTCAGGTCCTTGAGATGATTGCCGGTTCCCTTGCGGGCGATGCCCTTGGCTTTGGCGGCATCGAACGCCGCGACCACATCGAGGTAGTCGCCATTGTGGATGTTGTAGGCCGTGAACGTGTAGCTGCCGTCGCTGTTGCGCTTGGTTTCCGAAGTGCGCTCGGTGTGCAGCCATGCCCATGAGGTTTTGCCGGTGATGCCGTTGGGGAAGTGGACGGTGCCGGTGACCGTGCCGATAGGCACTTGGTTCTTCTTGCCGAACGGCTCCCATTGGAAGGAGGCCACGTCTTTCCATTTGGTGGCCACATCGTGCATGGTGAAGCTCACGTCGAACTTCATACTGTCGGCCTCGGTGGTGACCGGAATATTCCAGCCGATCTCCACGGTCATGTTATCTTCGGTGGCGGAGGCGCTGGGCTTGAGGCCATCGGTACCGGGCGTGTATGCCTTTGGATGGTCGCTGCCATCGCTCACATCGGCGATATACCAATGGTTGGCGTAGTCACTGTTCCATTCCTTGTCGGAAAAGACGTCACTGGGCAGCTTGGGCTCGCTCTGTTGGGCATAGTCGATGCCGTCTGTGACGTTGCGCACGCTGATATCGCTGATATCAGTCAGGGTGCCGGAGTTCAGCGTGTATTGCTGGAACAGCTGCTTCCACGGCTTGGTGTTGTCGTCACTGTCGGTACGCTCACGCATCTTGACGTCGATATGCTGCGTGACCTTCAAATCACCGTTCGCGGTGGCGGTCACGTCATAGTCCAGCGTGCGGTAGCTGAGGTCGGCCGAATCGCCGAACGCGGAAGTCCCGATTATCGCCAAGGTGGTAACTGCCAACACCACCGTGGCAACAATGCTGATGATTCCGGCGCGAATGAATCGTATCCGCATGTCTTCCCTCTCTTAAGACAATACGGGCCCGGCCGGCGGCTTACCGGACGGGCCTGAAGCGGGTCAGAACTGGACCTGTGGCACCTGACGGGAGGCATCATCGGCCTCGAAGTATTGCGCCTGTTCAAAGTGGAACAAACCGGCGATGATGTTCGTCGGCACGGTTTCGATGGCGGTGTTGAGCTTCAGGACCACGTCGTTGTAGAACTGACGGGCGTAGGCGATCTTGTTCTCCAGTTCCTTGAGCTGGTTCTGCAGATCCATGAAGTTCTGGTTGGCTTGCAGCTGCGGATATGCCTCAGCCGTGGCTTGCAGGTTGAACAGGGCGCGGGACAGCTGGTTTTCAGCGGCGGCGCGCTGAGCAGTGGTCGTGCTCGGGTTGCTGGCCGCAGCCACTACGCCGGCGCGGGCGGCGGTCACCTGAGTGAAGACTTCAGACTCGTGGGATGCGTACCCCTTGACGGTATTCACCAGGTTCGGGATGAGGTCGGCGCGCTGCTTCAACTGCACGTCGATTTGCGCCCAACCGTTCTTCACACGGTTCTTCAGCGTCACCAGGTTGTTATAGGCGCTGACGCCCCAACCAATCAAGACAACGATAATAACGACAACGACGATGCTGACGATCAGACCAGTACTCACCTATGCTCCTTTGCTGGACCTTGCTGCGACCATTCTTCCACACTCGCACGTAAACAGAAAATTTATCACAGAGTGTTCATCGTGCGGACTTGTCTTGTACCGCTTTACCGCCGTTCTCCCGTCGATCGACCGAAGCGGGAAATCGCCGCCCAGTCTGACGAAGTATTCCAGCTCGCTCCGTTACGAGAACGGTAATACTCGGCAATACTCGCGCTGAATATGCGAAAGCCCGCCTTGCGACGGGCTTTGCCGTTTCTCCTACGCACAAATCATTACGCTGCGCGCAGGAAACGATCAGCCGAACCTTCCAGAGATGTAGCGCTCGGCTTCTTCGTTTTGCGGGTTGTTGAACATCGTCATGGTGTCCGCGAAGTACTCGAGGTGACCGGGCTGGCCCACGGCCTTCAGGTTGAAGAAGGCGGTGTAGTCGGCGATACGGGCGGCCTGCTGCATGTTGTGGGTCACGATCACGATGGTGTAGTCGCTCTTGAGCTCGTCGATCAGATCCTCGACAGCCAGGGTCGAAATCGGGTCCAAAGCGGAGCAGGGCTCATCCATGAGCAGCACCTGCGGGTGGACGGCCACAGCGCGGGCGATGCACAGACGCTGCTGCTGGCCACCGGACAGGCCGATGCCAGGGTTGTCAAGACGGTCCTTGACCTCTTCCCAGAGGTTGGCACCGCGCAGAGCCCACTCGACCAGATCGTCGGCGTCGGACTTGGCCAGGTGGTGGTTGTTCAGGCGCACACCGGCCAGCACGTTCTCACGGATGGACATGGTCGGGAACGGGTTCGGTCGCTGGAAGACCATGCCGACGTCGCGGCGCACGGCCACCGGATCCACGTCCTTGTCGTACAGGTTCTTGCCTTCGAGCAGCACCTCGCCCTCGACGTGAGCGCCAGGGATGATCTCGTGCATACGGTCCAAGGTGCGCAGCACGGTGGACTTGCCGCAGCCGGACGGGCCGATGAAGGAGGTGACCTTGTTCGGCTCGATGTTGATATTCACATCTTCCACGGCCAGAAAGTCGCCGTAGTAGATGTTTTCGTGGTTGACGTCAATACGTTGTCCCATGATGTTTCCTTATATTTCCTTGTGTTCTTAAGGCTTAGGCTTAGCGACTGGCTTAGCGTTCGGTCTTGACGGCGAAGACCTTCGCCACGATTCGGCCAATGAGGTTCAGCAGCAGCACGATGACGATCAGCACGAGAGCCGCAGCCCACGCACGTTCCATCGGAATCGTGGTCACGCAGGTGGCGTCGGCGTTGGGCGGGCAGTTCGCGCTGAGCTTCGAGTACTCCTGGTAGACGAACACCGGCAGGGTGGTCATCTGGCCGGAGAACAGGTTCACGTTGGTGCTGGAGATGTAGCCGGCGGTCATCAGCAACGGTGCGGTCTCACCAATCACGCGGGCGATGGCCAGAATGGCACCGGAGACGATGCCCGGCAGAGCGGTGCGCAGCACGATCTTGGTAATCGTGCGCTGCTTGGTAACGCCCAGAGCCAAGGAAGCCTCACGCAAATCGTTCGGCACGATCTTGAGCATTTCCTCGCTGGACTTGACCACGGTGGGCAACATCAGCAGGGAGAGAGCCACGGAGCCTTCGAAACCGTTGATGGTACCGGGGCCCAGCAGAATCGTGAACATCGAGAAGGCGAACAGGCCGGCCACGATGGACGGGATGCCGCTCATCACGTCGACGAGCAGGGAGACCGTGGTGGCGAGCTTGCCGCGGTTCGAGTATTCGACCAGGTACACGGCGCACATCAAACCGATCGGAATAGAGATAACCATAGCGCCAGCGGTGATTTCGAGAGTACCGATGATGGCGTGCAGCACACCGCCGTAACCACCGGACGGGGTCTGGTTACCACCGACCACACCGGTCATGTTGTAGCTCAGGAAGTTCAGGTTCAGGCGCTTGATGCCGTTGACGATAGTGGTCCACAGCAGGGAGATCAGCGGGATGCAGGCGATCACAAACGCCACCGCGATCAGGACCCACATGAAGTGGTCCATGATATTACGGCGCTGGATGGCGGAACGGGTCGGGCGGAAACGATCGAAGTCGATTTCGGGCGTGCCGTCCATCGGAGTCTTTTCAGTGTTCTCAGCAGCAGTCATCACGCAGTCGCTTTCTCGGTAAGCTTACGGGCGATGAAGTTGACCACGAACGTGATCAGGAACAGAATCAGACCGGTTCCAATCAGCGTGGAGACGCCCAGATCGTTGGCTTCAGGGTACTGTGCGGCAATATTCGCGGCGATGGTCTGGTTCTGCGAGGCCTGCAGCAGCTTGATGGAGTAGTTGAGGCCCGGGGACAGGATCATCAACACGGCCATCGTCTCGCCAAGCGCGCGGCCGAGAGCCAGCATGGAGGCGGACACAATACCGGACTTGCCGAAAGGCAGCACGGCCAGACGAATCATCTCCCACTTGGTGGCACCGAGCGCCAGCGCGGCCTCTTCGTGCAGGCGCGGGGTCTGCATGAAGATATCGCGGGACATGGAGGTGATAATCGGCAAAATCATAACGGCGAGCACCACAGCCACGGTGGCGACGGTGCGCGACGGGTTGGCGGCCGGGCCCTCGAACAGTGGAATGAAGCCCAGGTGGTTGGCAACCCAGTTCCAGAACGGGTAGATGGCCGGCACCAGAATCAGGCCGCCCCACAAACCGTAGATAACGGACGGGATGGCAGCCAGCAGATCGACCACATAGCTCAGCGCGGTGGCGAGCTTCTTAGGTGCATAGTGCGAAATGAACAGCGCAATGCCGATGGACACGAAGAAGGCAATCAGCAGTGCCAGCAAAGACACGAGCACAGTACCGAACAACAGCGGGAGCACGTAGCCCCAGAAGCTGCTGGCCTTGCCGCCGGTAAAGCTGGACACGGTGTCGCTGTTGGCGGCCTGATCGCCACCGATGAGTGGCCAGGCGCGGAAAAACAGGAACAGGAACACAGCGGCAAGTACAACCAGGATCAGGATGCCGCAGGCGTATGCCACACCGCGAAACACCTTGTCGGCGGTCTTGCCTCCAACTGGCTGCACAGCCGTTTTGTCTTGCGAACTCACGGATTCTCCTTATATAGGGTGGTTATCAAGTATTCAAGTGGTGCGGTTTTCGTCTGTGACTTCGCCAAACCGTTCGGGTCCTGACCCGCTTTAAGCCGCAGCCGTATGGTTTACGACTGCGGCTTAAAGTTGGCGGCGACTGCTCTTACTACTACAGTCTATCGTTCAGTTGTCAGGTCCAGTCCACACGACCCTTGCGGGCCGACGTCATCACTTGGTCTTGATGGCCTCGATGGACTTGGTGATCTCGGACTTCAGGGAGGAGGGCAGCGGAGCGGTGCCGGCGGCATCCTGAGCGGCCTTCTGGCCCTCGTCGGAGGTCACGTAGGTCAGCCAAGCCTTGGCGAACTCAGCCTGCTTGGTGTCCTTGTAGGCCGGGCAGACGATGTCGTAGGAGACCAGGACGATCGGGTAGGCGCCCTCGGCCTCGGTGGCGTGGTTGATCTTGATGACGATGCGGTTGTCACCCTTAACGGTGTCGTCCTGCTTGGAATCCGCAATGACCTTGGAGCCGGCCTCGGCGGAAATCTCGTTGTACTTGTCGCCGACCTTGACGGCCACGGTGCCCAGGTCGCCGACCTGGGAGAAGTCAGCGTAGCCGATGGTGCCGTCGGCCTGCTTGACGGTGGAGATCACGCCGGAAGTGCCCTTGGCACCCTGGCCAACCTCGTTCGGCCAGTTCTCGGAGAGGTCGTAGGTCCAGTTGTCAGGGGTGACGTCCTTGAAGTAGGAGACGAAGTTCTGGGTGGTGCCGGACTTATCGGAGCGGTGCACCACGGTGATGGCGGTGTCGGGCAGCTTCAGGTCCTTGTTCTGATCGGCGATGGCCGGATCGTTCCACTTGGTGATCTTGCCGTCGAAGATCTTGGCGATGGTGGCAGCGTCCATGTTGATGTGCTTGCCGGCATCGGAAACGCCCTTGAGGTTGAAGACCACGGCGATCGGGGAGATGTAGACCGGGACATCGAAGGCGGTGCCTTCAGTGCACACGGACTTGGACTGCTCAACTTCGTCATCGGCAAGGGCCTTGTCGGAGCCGGCCCAAGCGGTGGCACCGGTCAGGAAGGTCTGCACGCCAGCGCCGGAACCGGACGGGTTGTAGGCGATCTTGGCCTCAGGGTTGGTGCCCTGGAAGCCGGCGATCCAAGCTTCAACGGCGGCCTGCTGAGAGGAGGCGCCGGCGCCCGAGAAGTTGCCGGAGATCGGGGTGGACTTGGAAGTGGAATCGGAGGAGGAGCTGTTGTCGGTCGTGGCGGCAGTGTTATCGCCGCAGGCGGCCACGGAAGCGAGCATCACAATGCCGGACAGAGCGGCAATGGAGCGAACGAGGATGTTCTTCTGCATGATTATTACTTAATCCCTCTATCAACTATTCGCGGGCGGCTCAGCGCTGCCCGGTCAATTCATGACAACTACAAGCGTATTGGTGGTTTCAAGGGCCCAAAACCGAAATCAGTAAACAGAAGATGAACACTTGGATGTTTGTGGGCTACGTTGAGGCTACGTAGTTTTTGGAGCGGGCTCGCCTGCGGCGAGTCCACAGCGAGCCCACAATCCACAACAAAAAAAGGCGACCCGAAGGCCGCCTTCCATTTACTCCGCGGGAGTATCGATCTTGTATCCGAGACCGCGCACGGTAGTCAGATACTTGGGGTGCGCCGGATCTTCCTCGATCTTGGAGCGCACGCGCTTGACATGCACGTCGAGCGTCTTGGTGTCGCCCACATAATCCGAACCCCAGATGCGGTCGATCAGCTGGTGACGCGTCATCACACGGCCCTTGTTCTGCATGAGGTATTCGAGCAGTTCGAATTCCTTGAGCGGGAAGAACACGGTTTCGCCGCGTACGGTGACCTGATGCTGGCCAACCTGCATGGCGATATCGCCACACACCAGCGGAATATCGTCATCCACAGTGCCGGAAGCCTGGGCAGTGGCCTGATTGCGACGCATCACGGCACGAATACGTGCCAGCAGCTCACGGAAAGAGTACGGCTTGGTCACATAATCGTCCGCACCAATCTCAAGGCCAACGACCTTATCGATTTCGGCGCTCTTGGCGGTGAGCATAATAATCGGCACACGGCTCTGCTCACGAATGCGGCGGCACAGTGCAGTGCCGTCAATGCCCGGCAGCATCAAATCAAGCAGCACCAAATCGATGCCGCCCTTGGTGAACAGTTCCAGACCTTCCTCGCCAGTGGCGGCGGCGGACACGTCGTACCCCTCGCGTGTGAGCTGGTATACCAGCGGCTCGCGATAGGATTCCTCGTCTTCGACGATAAGAATGCGTGTCATAGTAGCCTTTCTTGGGTATGTTCCCGTGCGCATAGGCGCAAAGTTTTCCGACATTATCGTAACCATTTGTTCTCCGTTAGCCTGCTGTTTCCCGAAAGTACGTAATTGCGTAATTGGGCTACGCGCGGTGTGCGCACCTCGCCCACTGTGTGATTGTGTGGCAATGGAATGGCACCATGTCGGGCACCAACCAAGGCCCTACGCTTGTGTCGACTCGTCCGACCGGGCCTCGTCGTCATCCTCATCCGGGGCGGCCGGCAGCTCGATGGTGAACGTCGACCCCTCCCCCGTACGCGACCAGACCGAAATCCGACCGCCGTTCTCCTGCACGCAGTGCTTGGTGATGGCCAAGCCGAGTCCCGAACCGCCGGTCTCGCGCGAACGGGCCGGGTCGACCCGGTAGAATCGCTCGAAAATGCGGTCCAGCGATTTGGCGGGGATGCCGATGCCCTGATCGACCACGCGAATGGTGACTTTGCCATCGCGCTCCCCCACGCCGACCGCCACAGTGGTGTGTTCGGGCGAGTAATGGATGGCGTTCTCTACGAGGTTCTTGACGGCGGTTTGCATGGCCTCTTTGTCGGCCTTGATCATCGGACCGTTCGTGGCTGGGCTGCCTGATTCTTCCAAGGAACCTTCGCCATCGGCCGGCTCCTCGACCTTCGTGGGTACTGACTGTCCGTTGACACTCAGTCGGATATCCACATGGCGGGAGTCGGCTTGGGTCTGATTGGCGGCGATGGCGGCGCGTGCCACATCCAGCGCGGAAATGCGCCGCGCATCGATCACGCTTTGCGGGCTTTGGGCTTTCTGCAAGTCGATAAGATGATGCACCAGTTCGGTCAGGCGCGCGGATTCCTTGGAGATACGGCCGGAAAAATACCGTACGGCGTCCGGATCATCGGCGGCGTCGGTCACGGTTTCGGCCAGTAGCGCGATGGCACCGGCCGGAGTCTTGAGTTCGTGCGAAACGTTGGTCACAAAGTCACGGCGGACGGCCTCGAAACGGCGCTGCTCGGACATGTCGTTGATGAAGATGGCGTACAGGTCATCGCCGATATCGCCAATGCGCACACGCAAATACAGCGTGTTGGACGGGCGTGACTGGCCGGCCTCCAGTCCTCGGCCATTAGAGGACGGATAGGAATTGCGATTGACCGGCAGCTGAACCTCACGCTCACGCATGCCACCGTCGGCGGCGGCCTGAGTGAGGATGTCCTCGACTTCACGCGAGTTGAGTCGGTCGCCGGAGACTAGGCCGAATGGCACTGAGCCGGGGCTTGAATATTGGACCAGACCGTTGCGGTCGGTGACGATCAGGGCTTCGGGCAGGACTTCAATCAGGCGACGCTCGGTGGGGCGCACGGGCGCATCATCACCGAATAGAGAATGCGTATCCTCGTCGCCGGACAGGTCCTGTTCGGCGGCGAGCCGGCCTGAAACGCGGCCTTTGTTGTAGGCGATGACGGCAACCCACACCAGTATCAGCGCGGCGAGCACCACAATCACGACGATCTGCCAGATATCCATGATTTCCAGAGTAAAACGTGCGAGGCGTAGTGAGATGCCTAAACTACGTAAGTTCGTCTATTGTTCATTTTTGGCGGGACGACATAACAAAATGCTCCCGCTGGCGGGAGCATAATATGGGGAGCTCTATTTACAGCTCGTAGTCCTTGTCCTTGCTTTCCTTGATCAGGAACAGAGCGAGCAGAGCGAGGGCAGTCATGATGGCCATGTACCAGCCCACACCGGCAACGCCGAACTTGGAGGTGACCAGTTACAGGCGCTTGACGATGTCGACAGCCAGACGGGCGGCGGTATCGGCGTATTCGGAGATGTCGAACTCCTTGAATACCTCGTAATCGGTGTCGGCGTTGTCGGAAAGGGCACGAATCACCAGTGCCGGCACGTTATTGCGGGCGGCGACCTGTGCCACGGCGGCGCCTTCCATCTCCACGGCGTCAGCCCCGGTGAGTCGGATGACCTCCTCGACCTTTTGGGGCGTGTCCACGAAGTAGTTGCCGGAGGCGATGATGCCGGTGATGTGGGTAATGCCCGCATTGGCAAGCGCCTCGTCGGCGACTTCCAGCAGACGGTCATCAGAGTGGAATTCCTCCACCGGAGCGTCCGCGGTGCCGGGCTTCCACTGGCCTACGAGCCGCATGTCAGTGTCGAGGTAGCGCAGGGTGCCGCCGAGCACCACGTCGTTGATGTGCAGGTGGGTGTTGAGGTTGCCGGCGATGCCGCTGAAAATCACGGCGTCCGGGGCAATCTCGTCAATCAGCAGCTGCGTGGTGGCGGCCGCATTGACCAGTCCCATGCCGCCTACCGTTGCGGCAACCTTGATGACGTCAGAACCGAAGGAGTCGACCGTGCCGGACACGATGTCAAGGCTGCCCTTGGCGGTGTGCGTCACATGCGTGAGCGATTTGGCGATCAGCGCCACTTCCTCATCCAATGCGCCAATAATAGCTACAGTTTTCATACCCATACGTAAGTTCCTTTCACAACACTTTCGGCTCCCCTTGTCAGGGGAGGTGGCCGCCGAATGGCAGGCTGAGGGGTAGAGACGTTTCGTTGCATTGCTCCCGCGAGAGAGCCGATGACGCAACTCAGTGCCAACGCCGTGTGGCTACGGCTTCCGCAAGCTCGCGCAGCAAGGCCTCGGTTTCTTCCCAGCTGATGCACTTGTCAGTAATCGACTTGCCATAGACCAGCTGATCAAGCGGCGCGGCCTTCTGATTGCCTCCTTCAATAAAGCTTTCCATCATGATGCCGGTAATACCCTGTTCGCCAGCTGCAATTCTGCTGGCAATATTGCGCACGACTTCGGCCTGACGATGTTCGTCCTTGCCGGAGTTACCGTGCGAGCAATCAACAATCAGACCATGCGAAGCGGCGGATTCGGCGGGCATTTCGGCGCGTACGTCTTCCATGGCTTTGGCCACGGATTCGGCATCGTAGTTCGGGCCGTGAATCGAGCCGCGCAATACCACATGGCAGTCCGGGTTGCCAAGGGTCTCGACTGCGCAGGCACGCCCCAGATGGTCAATGCCGAAGAACGTGTGCTGCTGAGCAGCGGCGAAGCAACCGTTGACCGCTGCCTTCACCGAGCCGTCAGTGGCATTCTTAAAGCCGACCGGCATGGAAAGCCCGCTGGCCAATTGGCGGTGGATCTGGCTTTCCGTGTTGCGCGCGCCAATGGCGCCCCAACTCACCGCGTCCGAGATGAACTGCGGGCTGGTGGGCTCCAGAAATTCCGTGGCGGCCGCCAATCCTTCCTTCAGCACACCAAGCAAGGTTTTGCGAGCAAGCAACAGGCCCTTGCGAATATTGTGGCTGCCATCAATATCCGGGTCGTTGATCAGGCCCTTCCAGCCGATGGTAGTGCGCGGCTTCTCGAAGTACACACGCATGACGATGAGCAGCTGTTCACCGAGCTCATCTTTCAGCTTGGCCAATCGGCGCGCGTAGTCCAGCGCGGCCTTCGGGTCATGAACCGAACAGGGGCCGACGATGACCAACAACCTGTCGTCTTGGCCGTACAGGCACGCGCGAATCTCATCACGCGAGTAGGCGACGATTTCCTGAGCCTGATCAGTCAGCGGGAGTTCAGCGAGCACTTGCGCGGGCGTGGGCAGCGGCTCCAACTCCAATACGCGGCGGTTGATGATGCGACTGACACCCACCTGATCTTCCCAGCGCGGCACATCAGTGGCAACGAGCGGGTTCTTCCCCTCCCCCATCGCCTGGCGAATGGCGCGAAGCTCTTCTGGGGTGTTCAACGGCTGCGGACCGACTTGCAACGGATGCAGCGAATGTGCTGCTTCCTCCTGCTGCTGCATAACATCTCTCCTTGGGTCAGTATCCTTCCCAAGGATAGGGTGTCACGGGAACAAACTGACATGACCACCGTTATTGGCAAAAAATGCTCACTGAGTGGGTCTCAGTGAGCATTTTTACAAAGACAAAGCTATTTAGCCGAGCGGCGAGCGGTGACGGCGTCGGCTAGGGTGTGCAGCAGTTCGTTGGTGCGTTCCCACGGCACGCAAGAGTCGGTGACGGACTGACCGTAGACCAACTGGTCGAGCGGGGCCGGCTTTTGGTGACCGCCGACCAAGAAGCTTTCCATCATTACGCCGGTGATGCCTTGTTCGCCGTGCGCCAGGCGCTCAGCGATCTCTTCGATGACTTCGGCTTCGCGGTTTTCGTCTTTGCCGCAGTTGCCGTGGGCGGCATCGATGACGAGGCCATGCTGGCTCGGGCCGGACGCTTTGGAAACCTTGAGGTCTTCCAGAGCTTGACGCACGGATTCGGCATCGTAGTTCGGGCCGTGGCTGGAGCCGCGCAGAACCAGATGGCAATCCGGGTTGCCTTTGGTTTCGGCGGAAATCACGCGACCGTCCAAGTTAATGGACAGGAAGTGATGCTCGAAGCCGGCCGCGAAACAGGAATCGGCGGCGGCCTTGATGGAGCCGTCGGTGGAGTTCTTGAAGCCCACCGGCATGGACAGGCCACTGGCCAGTTCGCGGTGGACTTGGGATTCGGTGTTACGCGCGCCGATGGCACCCCAGCTGATCGCGTCGCAGATGTACTGCGGGGTGATGGGGTCAAGCCATTCGGTGGCGGCGGGCAGGCCGAGGCTCAGCACGTCGGTGAGCACCTTGCGGGCCAGCCACATGCCCTTACGAATATTGAAGCGACCGTCCAGATCGGGGTCGTTGATGAGGCCTTTCCAGCCGATGGTGGTGCGCGGCTTCTCGAAGTACACGCGCATCACGATCACGAGTCGGTCTTCCAACTCGCGCTTGACGGCAGCCAGCTTTTCTGCGTACTCGTGCGCGGCCTTCGGGTCGTGGATTGAGCAGGGGCCCACGATGACGAGCAGTCGGTCGTCGCGGCCGTTGAGCACATCGCGGATTTCCTGCCGCGAGTGGAGCACGAGCTCGCTCATCTCATCGGTGAGCGGCTGCTCCCTGAGGAAAGCACGCGGCGCGGGAATGGGGTCAAGCTGACGAATGTTGACATCGACGGTCTCAGGAAAGACGGCCTGCTCCCCCAAACGACGTTCATCCTCGGAACTATCCGGACCACGTAGTGCTGCCATTGCTCGACTCCTTTCCTTGTATACGTACTGTCGGTATGTCGCCATAGACGCAAAAGCCCAACTATAGCAGTTTGTTACGGGGACTGCTTGTTGGGCCGGCAGTTATGGACTTTGGGTGGACTCGCCTGTGTGGACTCGCCTGCGGCGATGCTGTGTTGTTGTGCGGCCTGCGACCGCGGTCTCTCCCTCTGTCAGCGGCTTCGCGCTGACAGAGGGAGAGACCCTAGCAGCCGACAGGCTGCGAGAAAACACAGCATTGGCCGTCAGGCCGATTCCGGGAGGCTGACGAAGTCAGGCCAAAGCGCCCATCGGATCCCATGCGGGGAGCATGGTGGCTGGCTCTTCGAGGGCCTTCTGGTATTCCTCGGGCAACAGGGCCTTCGGGACGGCTACCTCGTAGACGTATTCGGTGAACCAGTCGTCGGACATGGTGAAGTAGCCCTTGTCGGCGATCTTGGCGCCCCAAGAGTTCTCCACGCGCCAGCGGCGGGTGGTGCCGTCGTCGGCCACGTCAACGCCGGCGAAAGCCATGGCGTGGTTCATGGCGGAGTCGCCGAAGCGCACGCGGGCTTCCTTGTCCAAATCGAAGTCCACGTCGTACACGCGGCCGTACTCGAACAGGTCGGTGGCCCAAGCGCCGTTCTCACGGTCCATGAACGGGTGGCAGTCGGCACCGAACCATACCGGAATGCCCTGCTCAACGAGAATCTGCTTGACGCAGTCCTTCATGAACTGGTTTGGCACGTTGAGGTACTCGGTGGCGTCGCCGCCAGCCACATTGCCGAGGTGCTCGATGCCGATCTTCTTGCCCTTGGCGTGCTCGGTGCGCGGATCGTCCACCAGGCACACGTAGTCCTCAAGATCAGCCGGACCCACGTACTTCTTCCAGAACTCAACCGGCGTAATCTCGCCGTCGCGGTGGAATTCGCCATCCTTGTCGGTCCATTCCCAGTCGAAGGAAACCGGCGGCTCGCCCAGGTGGATGGTCAGAATACGGTGGCCGGCAGCAGTGGCGTCGGCAATAATCGCCTCGACCTTGGAGGCATCGCCGTCAGCGGCGTACATGTGCGCCACGGCGGTGTGCAGCATGTGGCGCAGCTGGATGTTCATTTCACCGGTGTTCTTGGAGGATTCGGTCTCCGGGAACAGGTCCTTGGGCACAGCGCCGTACTTCTTGTACACGTTCATGGCCATGGTCCACTGGCCGCCATCGCCCATCACGTCGGCGAGCAGGTGCTGCATCAGGCGGGAGTCGGAAGGCTCTCCGGCAGCCACCAGAGCGGCCACATCCTTAAGGAAGTAGTTGACGCGCTCCAGCTTGTCGTAGTACATCGCGTAGTTCTGGGAGAACTCGAACTCCTTCAAGTTCATGTTCTTCTTGGCCACGAAACGGGCCACGTTCAGGGAGCTGAACAGCCAGCAGCGGCCGGAGCGATCCTGATGGGTGGCTTCGCCATTGTCAACGATGGTGGAGAAACGACGCTGCATCAGACGAGCGCGGTCATAATTGCGAGCCACCTTGTCGATGCCGGCGGCGGTCACCGCGTTCATGGCCAGACGGTTGGTGCCGCTCTGTGCGAAATCGCCGCGCAGGGTATTCAACGCTTCGTCGGTCAGAGGCGTCAATTCACTCATGTCATACTCCTTCTGTGATGGTGCGCTTGTGGCGCAGATTCAAACGAATACGGCACCTGGCTCGAAAGCGCAGGTGCCGTAATTCTTACCGCTAGTAGTCTAATCGAAGGCCTGTCATTCGCCGTTCTGCTCAGATACGGCCGGATTCTCCTGAGTCGGGGCCTCCGGTTCGCCCTGTGTCTGGTGCTCGGACGGCTCAGACGATTCGGACTGCTCATTCTGCGCAGCCGAATCAGCCGAATCAGCCGAATCAGCCGGTGCCGCATCTGTCTCATTGTGATCGTCGGCAGCCGACTCGTTTCCGCTCAACTCACCCGGCTGGTCATCGGCCTCGTTGTGTACAGGCTTGACTTCCGGGACGGGCGCAACCACCGGCAATGCCGCCGCGGCAGCGGCTTCCTGATCCTGACCAGAGGCCGCCGCATTACCGCCGAAAGCGAATCCGGAGAACGCCTGCGAGAACATAGAACGCAGTTCCGAAACACGCTGGGTGATGACGGACTCGCGTTCCTGCAGATCGGCGATGCGCTTGGACAGACCGTCAAGCTCGCTTTGGGCGGCGGCGCGACGCTCCTCGATCTGCGCATCGGCTTCCTCGCCCGCCTTATGTACGATTGCGGCGGCCTGGATGTCCGCCTCCTCGCGCTTGGACGCGGCATACGAATCGGCTTGGTCGCGAGTGTTCTTGGCCTGACCGACCAACTCATCGGCTTCCCGCTTGGCCGCCACACGACGCTCTTCGAGGTGCTGCAGCAGTTCGTTGACCTTCTTCGTGGCCTCATCCTGCTGAGCGGCGATGTCGTGACGGATCTGCTCGACCTCGGCGTTGACCTGGCTCATCGTGCTGGTGCGCTTGACCTCGGCCTCATCAGTGATTTCCTGACCCTTGGTTTTGGCCGCATCAATGATTTCGCTGGCCTTGCGCTGGGCTTCGGTCATCATCTTGGACACTTGCTCGCGCACGTCGGCGAGCTTCTTGTTGGCCTCGGCGAGCGCCGCCTCAATCTGATCGTTGGAATCAGACTTAAGCTTGGTGATCTCCTCATTGGCGCTTTTGCGCATTGCGGCAACCTGCTGGGTCGCCTCCGCCTTCATGTCGGCGATTTCGCGCTCTTGAGTGGAGCGTTCGGAAGCCATCTTCTTAGTGTGCTCTTCGCGCGCGTTGCTGAGCTCAAGCTCGACGGTCTGACGCTGTTCGGTGATGGTCTTGGCAGTTTCGGAGCGCAGTTGTGCGGCATCCTCGTTGGCGGAGGTGGTCACTGATTCGGCTTGATTGCTGGCGTTCGTCAGAATCGAGGCGGCCTTGGCATTGGCGTCGTCAACAATATGCTGGGCATCCAGCTTGGCGTTGTTGATCAGTGTTTCGGCCTGAGCCTGAGCCGTGGTACGGATGGAGGACGCGTCCTGCTTGGCGCGTTCCAGCAGTTCGGTACTCGTCTGCTCGGCGGAGGCAAGCATCTGCTGGGCGTTCGCTCCCAAGGAAGCGAAGCTGTTGCCTTCCGGCTTCTTGTTCTTCTCTTCCTGAAGTTGGGCCTGCAGTTGCAGAATACGGTCGTCATCCGCCGCAATCTGCTCACGCATGCTGGCCAACGTCTGCTGCGCACGCTTCATACTCTCCTGAGTAGCGTCGAAGGCAGCATCAACCTTCTCCTTGTCATATCCTCGCAGCACCACCGGGAAACGATCCACCATCGCTGTTTATTCCTTTCGCACACGCATAAAGCTCTTGGCACATCCTTGAAGCACTGTAGCGCATCGCACTAGCGCTGAGCGTTGAGCGACGCGCAATCGTTACAATGCGTGCGAACCATGTTCTATTCCGGCGTGGCGCACAGCGTGCTAGGCGATGAGGATGTCGGAGCTGGAGGGCTTGAGATAGTAGCGCACGGCTTCGCGCACCACATCACGGCCAGCGGCGATCTGCTGGTCGAGTGGTAGACCATGCTGGCTGGAATGCGCCGGAACGACCGGAGGGAAGCTGACGAATCCGCCCAGCACCTGCTCCTGGGTGGCGGTCCAGTTGAGCAAGTTGTAGAACAGCGAATTACATACGAACGTACCTGCGTCCGAACTCAAGGTGGCCGGAATCGAATCGTCCGTGAAATCATTCAGGATCGAGCGCAACGGCAGGCGGGTCCAATAGGCGGCCGGGCCATTGGGATCGATGGGTTCGCGGCGTGGGATCACGTTGTCCGCGTCTGGCTTGATCGCGTCCATCAGGTTGGTGGCGCATCGTTCAAGCATCACGCCTCGGGCTGCGTGCTTGAGCCCGGTGGCGATGACGATATTGGGCTTGGTGGCCTCAATCGTCTCTTTCAGCGTGGGCCAGGCTTTGGCGAAGCTCACCGGGATGCTGACAGCATGAACGGTGACGGCGACCTGCTCCAACGGATCGTCCGGAGCAGAGGAGACGCCCAGTCCCTGCTCGGCGATGGCCTTGGGCACTTCGACGGCGGGATTGACCTCCACGCCGTCATAGTGGTCGAAGCCGGAGATCACAACATTGAGTTCACGCATAATGCCAGTCTAGCGATGCATCTGGCCGGCCGCTTGGGCCAGCAGGGCGTGCATGCGGGCGCGGGCCTCTTCCTTGGGATCACGACCGAGAATCTCCTCGGCGATACGCTCAGCTGTGGGAATATCTTCCAGCGTGGTGATCTTCAGGTTGGTTTCCGCACCGGAGACAATGGCGACGGGTTCATCAGGCAGATAATCGACCACTACGCGCGTGTCGTCGGTGGGATGGAAGTCCGGGTCGGCGGCAGCCAAATCGTAAGCGTGACGAATCGTCGCGAAGCGGAAGGATTGCGGGGTCTGCGCGCGGAAGGTGTTCGGGCGGTCCGGCACCGACTTGACCACTTTCAAATCGCCCAGATCCTCGGTCAACAGCACGGTGTCGGTTGAGGCGTAGGCCACGGTTGCGGCCGTGAACTGGTCGAGCGCATCAATCGAACCGTCGATGGCGGACTGTTCCACGAACGGACGGACGGCGTCATGGATCAGAATCTTGGCATCGTCCGGAATGCCAGCCGTAGCCAGCATGTCGAGCGCGGCGGCGGTACTGTCCACACGCTCGTCACCGCCGTCAATGATGACGCGGACCTTGGTGTAGCCCATCTCGCCAACCAACGTTTCCACTTCACCGCGCACCTTGGGATTGACCACCACCACGATGTCGCTGACGCGGTCGCAATGTTCAAAGGCATCAATGCTCCAGCACACGATGGGCTTGCCGCCCACGGAGACAAGCTGCTTGGGATTATCGGGGTCGAAGCGCGTACCGAAGCCGGCGGCCAGCACCACGGCCACCACCGGCACGGTTTGCGCCGGTTTGGCGCCCTGAGCGGGGGCCGGCTGGACGGTAGGCGTCTCGACGGGGGTATCGAAATCTCTCTCAGTCATAGGCACCACCGTAGGGTGAGGGCTGGCCGTCCGTGAACTGCATCACATCTTCTCCACGGAATGTGCTCGCATTCTCCGTTTAGTCACGCACGATGAGGGCGAGGAGGCGGCCTTCGTGTGTTTTGTTGGCGAGCGCGGCGCGGCGGTGCGAGTACCACAGTGGGTTTTCGAGCGTGCACATGCTGTGGCTGATGTTGCCGATGCGCTCCGCGAGCTCGGCCGGGCCTTCGCCGTCCGTACGGCACAGTTCGGCGAGTTCCGGATCTTCCTCAAGGTACTGGGTGGCGGCGTGCACGCGCGGCATCGAATCGACCACCTGATGTACGCCGGCGAAAGCGAGGTCGATCATTGCCGCCTCGGCGATGTCAATGCCGGCACCACCAAAGCGGGTCTTCGTCTTGGTCAGCGGGAAGCGCTTGATGAACTGGTCAGCGGTCTCGTCGCCCACTTCATAGCAGTCGCCGCAGATGCGCGGGCCAAGTGTGGCGACGATGTTCGCCGGGTCGGCACCCTTGCTCTTCATCAGGTCCACCGTGGCGCCGATCACGCCGCGCTCCAGACCACGACGGCCGCAGTGGGCCGCACCGATGATACCGGTGACCGGGTCGCCCAGCAGCACCGGCAGACAGTCGGCCGCGAACATGCCTAGGGCGATGCCGGATTGTGCGGTGACCTGGCCGTCCGCCTCGATGACGTGCGGAGTGTCAGTCTCACCATGTGTGCCGGACACGTCGAAGCCGAAGGGGGTGTTGATGACGAACGAGTCGTCCACGTCCACAGCCACGCCGGAATGTACTTGGGAGACCAGCGATAGGCGGGCTTGCACCGCTTCGGCGAGTGCGATGCGGTTCGACAGCACGGCCTCAGGTTCGTCGCCGGACTTGCCGCCGAGGTTCAGGTTGCCGTAATCGCCGGTGCTCAGGCCGCCCAGTCGCGTGGTGTACACCACCTTGATGCCGGGGGCCAGTGCGATGGGGATGGTCACCGGAATAGGGCGACCGGCTTTATCGGTAGAGCTGATGCTGTTGGAATCGAGGATTTCTTCGCTGTATTCAGGCATAAGGCATTCTTTCTTGGGTGCGGGCGGTGTTCATGATTTTCATGACCACCCCCAGTCAGCGGGGGCGGAGTGGTAGGTTATTCGGCTTTGAGGGTGGGCTTTTTGGTGCGCGAGCGGATGGCGGCGTTGATGGGCACCTGGTGCGGGCAGGGCATCGAGAACACGTGCGCCGGATTATTGATGGCGGGTACTGGCGCGCCATCGGCATCGCGCAGGCCGGTTTCCGGCACGGTAAAGACCAATGGTCTCTCGCCAGGCAGCAGGAATTCGACCTGTTGACCGGGCTCAATCTTGTTACGGCTCATCAGCGTGACACGTCCGTCTTCGTCCGCGCTCCAGCTCAGCACTTCGCCCACTACCAGCCATGAGCGGAAGTAGGCGGAGCGGTCGGTGTTCTGTGTGACCTTGTGCTCCGGATAATAGAAGCCGGTGGAGTAGTCGCGGTGGGCCACCTTGTCGGTTTCCTCGAGCAGCCATTCGGGCAGTTCGACGTGTGGGGCCGGGCGAACGGCCGCATGTTTCCAATCGGTCTCAATCTGTTCGACCGCGGTGTTGGACTTGCGGCGCGTGGAACGGGCGTGAGAGCTCATGCCGTCGGGTTCGACGGCGGTGCCGGCCGGCGTACCAGAGGCAGTTGAGTCGACGGCATCAGCAACCGTCACGCGGTCACGTTCTGCGGCAACCGAGCCGGTGACCGAATCGGCAACCGCAGTATCAGAGCCACGGTCATATCCCTCATCGGCCACACCGGCGAACGCGGCATCAGCATTGCGCATCACTTGATCTTCGGTTCCTTGGCCAAAATCGGGGTCGCCCGGGCGAATCACACGGTCATGGAAAGGCTTCAAAACATTGCCATCAGCGTCTTCAAAACCGCGTTGAATCATGTATTCATTAACCGCGGTTTTGTAGGCGTTGGTCATGGCGGCGATATAGTAGGCGCTTTTCGCGCGGCCTTCGATTTTGAGGCTGGTGGCACCGGAGTCAATCAAATCATCCAAGTGCCCCAGCATATTCATGTCCTGCGAATTGAACAGATAGGCGCCGTTCTCGGTCTGCTCGATCGGGAAGTACTGGCCGGGGCGCTTCTCTTCCACGATCGAATACTTCCAGCGGCATGGCTGGGCGCATTCGCCGTGATTGCCATCGCGGCCGGTCAGATAGTTGGAGAACAGGCAGCGGCCGGAGAAGGCCATGCACATAGCACCGTGGACGAAGCATTCGATGTCGAGGTCATCGGGAATGTTGGCGCGAATATCACGCACGGCCTGCAAGTCCATCTCGCGGGCCAACACCACACGGCGAGCACCAAGCTCGTAGAAGGCGTTCGCAGCCTGATAATTAGTCACGCCGGCCTGGGTGGAGACGTGCAGTTCCAGATTCGGAGCCACCTGACGGGCCATCATCATCACGCCAATATCGGAGACGATCAGCGCGTCCACGCCGGTGTCTTTGAGCTGGCCGACGTACTCGCGCATGGCTTCGATCTCGTTGTTGCGCGGCAGCACGTTGCAGGTCACGTACACGCGAGCGCCGCGTTCATGGGCGTAGCGCGATCCTTCCTCGAAATCCTCAAGGCTAAGGTTTTTGGGGGCCGATCGCATGCCGAAGGCTTTGCCGCCGCAGTAGACGGCGTCGGCACCATAATCGACCGCGGTTTTCAGGCCCCTCAGGTTGCCGGCCGGGGACAACACTTCGGGCTTTTTGCGGGTGGGGAGGTTCATCGTCGTATTCATCACCGCAATAGTGTAGTGGTGGCCGTGTAATGCGGGAGGGGCTACCGTTAGGCTGGATGACATGAAGATCGATATCGTGAGCGTGTTCCCCGAATACTTTGAGGTGATGAACCTCAGCCTGATGGGCAAAGCCCAGGCCAAGGGATTGTTGGAGATCAAAGCGCACAACCTGCGCGACTGGACCCACGATGTGCATCATTCGGTGGATGACACGCCAGTCGGCGGCGGGGCCGGCATGGTGATGAAGCCCGAGGTGTGGAGCGAATGCCTGGACGAACTGCTGGGATTCTCGCGGCCGTCTGAATCCTCCGCCCCATCCGGCACACCGGTGCTCATCTTCCCGAACCCATCGGCCCCGTTGTTTACCCAACGCGACGCCACCGAGCTCAGCCATGCCGACCATCTGCTGTTCGGCTGCGGCCGGTATGAGGGCTACGATGCGCGCATCCCGGACTACTACCGCTCCCAGGGCGTCGACGTACGCGAATATTCGATCGGCGACTATGTGCTGAACGGTGGCGAAGTGGCGGTGTCGGTGATGCTTGAGGCCATCACCCGCCTGATGCCCGGATTCATGGGCAACCCAGATTCGATTGTCGAGGAATCCTACACCGGCGAGGACGCACTGCTTGAACATCGCCAGTACACCAAGCCGGCCGTGTGGCGCGGTATTGCGGTGCCGGATGTGCTGTTGTCCGGCGACCACGGCAAGGTGGACCGTTTTCGCCGCGACGAAGCGCTGGCCCGCACCGCCGAGATTCGGCCAGACCTTATCGCGGCACTGGATTGCAAGGCGCTGGATAAGGCCGATCGCAAGACCCTGATGGCCTTGGGCTGGGAGGTCTCCGCCGCCCATCCGCGCCGGCTCGCCGATTAATTCACCACACGGTGGGAGATTCACTACGCGGCGGAATCGTCGGAACGCTCTATATCCGAGTCGTCATCCGCGGATTCGATGTAGAAGACGGCGGTTTCGCCGTAGTTGCGGCTTTCGGTGATTTGCCAGCCTCCGGGGGCAGTGGGATCATCCGAGCGTACCGAGCGTTCGAGCATGATCACCGTGTTCTCGTTGGTGGCGCTGCCCGCCGCCAGATCGGACAGTAGCTGATTGCATTCAGCGGTCTCATAGGCATAGGGCGGGTCGATGAATATCACGTCGAATGGTTCGCCGAAGCCGCCAGCCACTTGCTCGGCTTTTTTGACCAGCACACGGGCCTTGAGCGAAGCATCCCACGAACGATTCTTCTGTAGCTGCGCCAAGGTCTTGGTAATCAGCGCCGCCGCAGGCCGGGAACTTTCCACGGCCACGAGTTCTCGCGCGCCACGGCTCAGCGCTTCGATGCCCAACGCACCAGTACCGGCGAACAGGTCCAGTACACGGGCATCATCCAGCACTCCCCATGAGTCGAGGTGCGAGAAAATCGCCTCTTTGGTGCGATCCGTGGTAGGCCGGGTACCCGTTTTCGGCGTAGCAAGCGCCACACCCTTGAATCGTCCAGAAATTACACGCATAGCTTTCACTGTACAGGTTCATCTGCGCATACCAATCATGAACAACAATGGGGTGCTCGAAGCGCACCAATGATATATGCACTTCGAGTACCTCATGTACGAATGGTCTTGCCTCCACTGAAGCACATTCGAGGGCTTCCCGACCGTGATTTCCTCACGATCGGCATACGGAAAAACTATATCGTGCGATTACGGGGGCGCAGCCCTAGCCTCAGCTGGAGGTGCCTCAGCTGGAGGTCAGGAAGGTTTCGTTGCCTCGGGTGAAGTCGAGGACGGCACCGGCGAGTTGGACCTCACCTGCCAGTTCGGGGTCGGCGGCCAGAAGCTGCCCGGCACGGGTGCGGGCGTCGGCGATCATGTCGGCGTCCTTGACCACGCGCAGGAGCTTCAGGCTGGACTTGCCGCCGGATTGGGCGTCGCCGAGCACATCGCCGGCACCGCGGAATTCCAAGTCGGCTTGGGCGATTTCGGCACCGTCGAGCGAGTGGTGAATCACTTCGAGCCGTTGCTCGGCCGGGGAGCCGGGTTCCGCACGGGAAATAAGGAACGCCCACGAGTTGGTGCCGCCACGCCCCACGCGGCCGCGCAGCTGATGCAGCTGAGAGAGGCCGTATCGGTCGGCATCAAAGATGACGATGCAGCTGGCCTGCTTGACGTCCACGCCGACTTCGATCACCGTGGTGGACACCAGGATCGGAGTCTCGCCGCCGGCAAAATCGGCCATGACCTGGGTTTTGACGTCATCCTTGTCGCGGCCGGTCAGAGTCGCAAACCGAATGCCTTGGAACTGTGGAAGTTTCTGCAACCGGTCGGCGATTTCGGCCACCGCATGCAATGGCGGGCGAGCCACGGTTTCGCCATTTTCGTCGAAGGTTTCGTAGGGGTCGTCGATGCCGATGGCATCGGCCGCCGCGCGCGTCGCACGGCCGCCCGCAGCTGTGCGGGCACTGGAACCAGATGCTGCGGCGCGTCCGCGGGCAGAACCGGCTGCTGCCGAAACGCCGGAACCGCCTTCGTTCTCCTCATCATCCGCATCAATGCGCGGGCACACGATATAGGCCCGCTCCCCCGCGTCGACTCGCGCGCGAATGTGCGCGAACATACGCCCCATGGTGGCGGCGTCGGCCTCATTGACCACCACGGTACGAATCGGTTTGCGGCCGCCAGGCAATTCGGTGAGCCAGGAAATATCGAGATCGCCAAACCAAGTCATGGCGGCGGTGCGCGGGATAGGCGTGGCGGTCATCACCAGTAGATGCGGCGTGGTGCCGTCATCGGTTTTGGCGTTGAGGCTTTCGCGCTGTTCCACACCGAACCGGTGTTGCTCGTCGATCACCACCAAGGCCAAGTGCGGGGCTTGGAAGGTCTTGGAAAACGCCGCGTGCGTGGCCACGATAATGCCCGGCTCACCACTGGCGGCCGCAGCGAGCGCCTTACGCCGGGCGGCAAGCTTCATACCACCGGTCAGCAGGGTGACGGGAATTTCCGCAGTCACCTTGGAAGAAGAGACCGTCGAAGCACCGGACGCGCCCATCGCGCCCTCAACGTCGGCCGCGGCATCGGTCTCCTTGGCACCCGGCTGTGCAAGGGTCAACCCCGACACCATCTTGCTGATGGTCTCGTAATGCTGTTCGGCAAGCACCTGAGTGGGAGCCACCAGCACCGCCTGATAGCCGGCGCCGACCGCCTGCAGCATGGCCGCGAGCGCCACTACGGTTTTGCCGGAGCCGACTTCGCCCTGCAACAGACGCTGCATGGGCCAGTCACGTTCAAGATCGGACGCGATGTCGTCCACCACCTGACTCTGCCCGGCTGTCAGTGTGAACGGCAACGATGCGATGAAGCGGTCGCGCAAATTGGGCAAATTGGGCAGATCAGGCAGATCGGTCGCAGAACCGCGCTCCGATGCTTCTGGTTGCGTACTTGGCTCCGCAACCGCTTCGCCCACCGACGCTCGAGCTGTTTCCAGCGCCTCGTTCAGCGGGCAAGGATGCGCCGATGACTTGCGCGCGTGCTGTCGAGACTTCAGCAGCGAGGTCTGCGAAACGAAAGCCTCCTCATAGCGCAGGGTTTCGATGGCCTCCTTGAACCGGGCCGTGGAGGCCGGATCATGAATGGCCAGGAACGCCTCAGCCCGATGCATGAGGTTCTTGGCCTTGCGCACCGATTCGGGCAGCACATCTGGGATGGATTGGGAGAGCGCCTCAGCACCGGATTCGGCGGTCGTGCCGGACTTCTCTTCCCCGTTTTGGACGGCGATGGTGTCAGTCGCGGGAGCCACAATGCCGGCTGCCCCAGCGCCAGCGAGTTGCCCGTCAGGCGTGGATGACGTGCGAGCCCCCATCATCCACAGCAATCCCAGAATCGTCTCATGAATATGTTCGGACGAGATACGCGAACTGGCGTGATATACCGGGCGGGGCCGGCAGACGCGGGTAAGCGCCTCTTGCACGGTATCGGCGTCGTATTTCAACGCGGCCCCGGAAGGGGCAGTCGCGGCCGGCGGATACGCGGACTGCGCACTGGCATACGGATCGGCACTTCCCGCAAACGCACCATTGCCGGATGCCGCGCCCCGAGCGTAACCCTCAAGCCCCGCTCCTGCTCCGGCCGGCACGGGCGCGACAGTGAGGATTTCGGGATGGGTGAACTGCAGCTGACCCATGTATTCGCCGGGCATACCGGAGACCACCACAGACGTGCCGGCGCGCAGTCGCACGCTGACCCAATCCACATACGATTTACGATACGAGAAGAACGTGAGCCGGGCCGTACTGCCGGGTACGCGACGAGACCGGGCGAAGTCGGCGTCATCGACCGTCGCTTCGAGTCGGTAGCCGCGGCGAGCGTTCATCGGCACCACGCGCATATCTCGTATCACGGCGGCAAATGCCATCTGCTGGCCGGGTGCGGCCTCGCGGATGGCGCGAAGCGGCACCGGTTCGGTGACGCGGAAAGGATAGTAGGTCAGGGCGTCGCCGACAGTGACGATTCCCAGCGATTTGAGCGCGGACACGCGACGCTTGTTGGTGACCAGCGAAGCGAGAGTGGTGCCCATAGTGATGCTCATATTGGCCTATTCTATTCGCACGGCCTCTTTAGGCCGCAGAAACAACAAAACCCGCCAAGCCGAAGCTCAAACGGGTTTTGCTCCACGTTAGTACGCGATTCACGCGGCCACGCGCTGAACCTTGCCAGCCTTGAGGCACTTGACGCACACGCGCAGGCGAGTGTTCTCGCCATCAATCGTGGTGCGCACAGACTGCAGGTTCGGGCGGAAGCTACGCTTGGTACGACGGTGCGAATGGGAAACGGTGAAACCGGTCTGCGGTCCCTTGCCGCACACTGCGCAACGAGCTGCCATGATGGACTCCCTTAACCTTGATGTGTCAAGTCTTTCACGCATTCGACCGCCGGTTTCACCCGACATGCCGAACACACAACTTCACAAATATATAGCCCAATACCGACAACCGCAACTCTTGCGTGTATCATGGGCGAACCTCGGCGGTTCACGCGCGGTTCGAGCGTAACTTGCGAGTGGGCCATCAGCGGTTCACGAGCGGCTCGGCATTGGTTCGCCAGCGGTCCGCAAGTAGTTCGTCAGCAGTTCGCCAGCGGCGAATTACGCCGCAAATCATAGCGTTTACCTGATAAAACACGCCGGCCTGCCTATTCCGCATCCAGCAAACTCTCATATAATCTCGGTATAAGAGATGGCAGGGGACGAAGGGGTCCTCGTGCAACTTACGACGAAGGAGGCTGTCATGTTGAATCTCAGGCGAGGTATCGGCACTCACGAGCCCAGCGTGATTTCACTGGGTCAAGTCTGGGTGGACATTATGCTCAATGTGGACGAGGTGCCGGCACAGGGCGGATTCGCCGTGGCCGATCATCCGAAGCCCTCCATTGGCGGCAGCTATCGCGTGCTGCAGGCGGCCAGCCGCATGGGCGTGCCGACCGAGCACGCCGGCATTCTGGGCAACGGCCTGTGGGCGCATTTCATCCGCCAGTCATTCCAGGACAACGGCATCACGCATATCGGCCAGGATCGTCTTGATGAGGATTCCGGTTTCCGCGTGGTGCTGAGCTCCGGCGCGCCGAAGAAGACGTTCATCGCTTCCTATGGCGCCGAGGCTCATGGCGACTCGGACACGTTCGACACGCTGGAGCCGCAGCCCAAAGACGTGGTGCACATCAGCGGCAACACACTGATGGACCACACGGCCACCGGCGTGGACGGATTCCTGCTCAAGGCCGGTACCGACCCGGCTGCACGCGACTACACGCTGGTGATCAACCCCACCAATACGTTGCGTTTGGTCAACGACCATATGCTTGAGGACCTGGTGCTCGCACGCCCGGTCTGGTCCTGCAACCGTCAGGAGGCCATGACGCTGGCCGAGCGACTTGGTGCGCCAATCGACGACAGCAAAGTCACCATTGGCGGCGGACTTGACGACTTCATGCACCAGTTGTGCGACGGCTTGGGCGCTACACTGCGCGCGCCGCTGGTGGTGCGTGTCGGCGCCCGCGGCGCTTGGATTCGTGAGCCAGGTGGCGAGACGATTCATATCGAGGGATACCCGACCAAGGCCGTACACACCCGTTCGGCGGGCGGTTGCCACACCGGCGTGATGTGCGCGATGCTGGCAAAGGGCCATAGTCTGGCCGAATCGGTAAAGATCGCCAACGCGGCGGCATCCATCGCCATCCAGCACAGCCTCAACGGCGTGCCGCAATGCCCCGATTACGACGAGGCCATCGCGCTGATCGGCGAATAGTCGACTATAGGTAGCTCCCCCCAGTCCGCTTCGCGGCCAGCTCCCCTCAGCGAGGGGAGCTATTTTTGCTCTGGCTCCCCTTAGAAAGAGGCCCGGCATTATTCATCCGCCGTTCAACCGGAATGGCTCCCCTACCCTAGTCCGCGCTTCTACGATAGATTGAGTTGAATACTGTCGAGGAGTGTATATGACTGATCCCACGAATGTCCACGAACCGGTGCCGCAAAGCGCCAAACTGACCGCCCGCGAGAAGAAGTGGATCATCTACGACGTCGGCAACTCGGCATTCGTGCTGCTGTCCACCGCCGTCATCCCCATTTACGCCAAATCGCTGATGCCGGCGGACGGCAACATCGTGTCCGCCTGGGGCTACGCGCAAACCATTGCTTCCTTGGTCATCGCGCTACTCATGCCGTTGCTCGGCTCCATCGCCGACGTGCAAGGCATGAAAATCAAGTTCTTCCTTGGCTTCTTCGGCACTGGCGTGGTCACCTGCTGCGCAATGGCCCTGCCCCTGACCTGGCTACCGTTCCTAGTCGTCTACATTCTGGCGACCATCGGCCTCAACGGCTCGCTAACGTTCTACGATTCGATGCTCATCGACGCCACCTCGAACGAGCGCATGGACAAGGTCTCCTCGCATGGCTACGGCTGGGGCTACATCGGCTCCACCGTGCCGTTCATCTTCTGCATCGCGCTGATCTTCGGCGGCCCGTCGCTCTTCGACTGGTCCACGGTGGCTTGCACGCGCGCCTCGTTCATCATCACCGCCATCTGGTGGGTGGCATTCACCATCCCGCTGCTTACCAGCTACCGCCAAGTGCACTATCGCGCCACCCGTGACCAGCTGGGCTCGGCCGTGCGCGGCACGTTCAGCGAACTGGCGGGCACGTTCGGCAAAATCGTGAAGAACAAGCCGTTGTGGATGTTCATGATCGCGTTCTTCTTCTACATCGATGCCGTGAACACGGTGATTTCGATGAGTACCTCCTACGGTGCCGAGCTTGGCATCGACTCCACCCAGCTGGTGGTGGCACTGCTCGTCACGCAGTTCGTGGCCTTCCCCTGCGCGATTCTCTACGGTCGTTTGGCCGGCCGGTTCGGCTGCAAAGTGATGATCACGGCGGCGGTCGTGGCATACATGTGCATCGTGTTCTTCGCCGCGTTCTTCCTGAAGTCGGCCGTGGAGTTCTGGATTCTGGCGATTCTGGTCGGCATGTTCCAGGGCGGCATCCAGGCGCTCTCCCGCTCGTACTACGGCAAGATCATCCCCAAGGATCACGCCAACGAGTACTACGGCTTCTACGATATCTTCGGCAAGACCGCCTCGATCATCGGCACCTTCCTGGTGGCCACCCCCACGTCCCTGACCGGCCACGCCTCGCTCGGCGTGCTCCCCATCGCCGTCCTGCTCGTCGCGGCACTCGTCTTCCTGCTCCTGCAAAAGGACCCGACGCGGGAGTGATTTGCCGGCCCTCGGCAACTCTGTGCCGAGGGCGACATCTCGCAGCATAGAAATCCTCGACATAGGGATGCCGCCGTTTGAAGTCGGTATGTGACATGCCGCCCGGAATCAGCATCGCCAGCCCGATAATCACGCCCACGCAGATGCCCAGGAATGTCAGAAAATCGTTGAGTGGCGTCACGCCGAGAATGGAATTATCGGAATCGAACAGGTTGCCGATGCCGGCTCCCGCGATAATCGCCGCGACACCGCCGGCAATCAGTAGCGCGAATCGGCAGCGGTGTTCATCGTAGCCGGTCAGATCCTGCGGTAAGGCAGCCACATTAGCCAGCGTGCCGGGACGTGATGAACTGGTTCCGTGCAACATTTCGCCGGGCAATGCATTTGCGGAGCTCGGGCCATTGATGCCGTCACCGCCGGACCGCGCTGATTCACCGATGTTCCCATCAGCACCCTTCATATACGCGGGTTCCCCGGCTCTCTCCCCGGTTACGGTTCTGGCAGCCGAGCCATGGTCGCCCTCCGCTGCGCCGCGCGCGGCCGCACCCACGTTCACGCTCGCACTCACATCGCCAAGTACCAGGTCATCAAGCGTGCAACCGAACAGGTCGCAGATCATAAGCAGCTTGTCCATCTCGGGATAGGCCTTTTCGGATTCCCATTTCGAAATGGCCTGACGCGAGACGCCAAGCAACATGGCCAATCGTTCCTGGGTCAGGTTGCGTTGCGCACGTAGGTACTGCAGGTTAGCGCGAAAACTCATTGGAATGTCCCTTCATACGTAATCTTTATCATGTCATGTTCGGCCGATGGGCTCACTATGGCATGCCGTCCATGTCACCCGCCACCATCTTTGGGTTGCAATCGCCGGTTATTCGAGCGCAACCACAAGTTGCATCGGCGGAATTCCGCCATTCCGTTGACCTGAGCAGCTTTAACATCGCACTCCACGAGACCGAAGCTTTTCCAGCCATGCGAGGGCAGCTTGTCTCACCTGCCACCACGAATCCGCTTCGACCCACGTACACATCTGTGTACAGCAGCGCTCGCAATCGGTTACCTACGACCCATATGATTTGCTGAGCGACCGCAAAACACGCAATAGCCGAGACAACACCGTCAGCGTTAAAGCTTAAGGCGACTACTTGCCCAATAGTCCGGAAATCTGGCTGATGATGTCAGCGGGCAGTCCTGCTTGTTCGGCAATGGATCCGAGGTCCAGATTGGCACCCTGCTCCTGAATTGCGCCAGCGACCTGACTGATCTGGTCGGCGGAGATGTTTTCCTCCGCCAGCGCCTGCAGCTCGTCAAGTCGGTCGGCGTTCAAATGGTCGCCAACGACCTGTTGATTTCACCCAACTGATCGGCATTGAAATGCTCACCGATTACCGCCGGCAAATCACCAATCGAACCGAGATTGAAATCCCCGCCAAGCACATTGCCTAGATTGTCTGCGGCAAAATTTTTCAGGCTATCGAACAGTCCCACATGTGCCGCTGGTACTGCTTGTTCAGCAACTGCTGCAGAGCATCGCACAGACCCTGCATCAATCGCCGCTCTTCGGCAGACAAGTCCCGCGTGAAACCAATCTCTGCCTTTGCGCTCATCAGCTGGGGAGCTCACGGTCACACTCATGCGTCGCAGACCACGAGCCTTACGCGCCTCCTCATTCCACATCTGTGTTAACAACATGTGTTAATCGCATGCATCGCCACCATGATTCCCCAATGATTTCAAGGGTTCCCCGGTCTCACTATTGTTTCTTCCCTAAAACGGCCTCAATCATCGGCACCTTCCTGGTAGCCACCACCACGTCCCTGACCGGCAACGCCTCGTTCGGCGTGCTCTCCATCGCCGTCCTGCTCGTTGTGGCGCTCGTTTTCCTGCTGCTCCAGAAGGATCCGACGCGCGCAAACGTGCTGAGACATCGCCGGTGAACCAAGTTCTGCCTTTTTACCGACGCCAGCTCGCATAAGCAGGAATCAAACGTCGGCGCTGGGACACAGAACGGGAATCCGCCGACGTTCAGAGTATCTGATGTCGGTGCCGGGCCATGTTTTGGACGCCACCGACACAAGTACCACTCTTGGCGACGGTGGTGGGGCATCCGCTGTCCCACCACCGTCGCCAATCGTTCTCAGCGGCGTTGACAATCCATTATCTGTCCTTTCAACGCCGCCAGACGTCCACAGCGTCGGCGACGGTCCGGATTTTGACGCACCACCGATACAAAACCATTGCAGGCGGTCCGTACGGAACATCAGCCGCGACCACCGAATGAGCACCAAATGCGGCATCAGCCGCGACACCAGCCGCACTTATCGACGCGCCCTTACCGCGTCATCACGTCCATCAATACAATGACTCATCGGCATATCCGGCTGCAGCCCAATAATCGTCGGCCGATAGCGAGCGATTGAAACCGGTGGCATGATCGCTTCCGAGGTCGCCCTCGCCACCGAGATCGACATCGAAATCAGTACCAGCATCGGAAGTACCGCCGGACATACCGGCAACGGACCTGACTTCGGTTTTCAGCAGGTATTTCTCCGCGAAATTCAGCGTGGTGCACACCATCGCAAACCCCTTTCCATGCCGTTGCCCTGGCTGACCAAGACGTCCTTGTGTAAGTAAGTATGGCGGCTCCCCTTCCGCACCGCCATATCCACTATGGAAGCACGCCGCGGCACACGACACAAGCCCCGGGACATATGAAGAAGTTATGGCCGGTTCAAAGCACCCGTATTACAGTCCAAACGGCACCGCGCGCAGCGGGATTGCACGACGGCCGGACGCCACTCATGATCGGAAACCGCTCACAGCCAAATGCCACCCGAGGCCGGACGCCATATAAGGAACCGTGGCACGGCAGATATAGAAAATGCCCGCCATCATAGACTAGCGAGCGCGAATCTCAGGTGGGCGATGTAGGAATCGAACCTACGACCCCTTCGGTGTGAACGAAGTGCGCTAGCCGCTGCGCCAATCGCCCGAGCTTGTGATGAAAAAACCGGCAACATTCTGCCGGCGATTCATCGAGTGGGCGATACAAGATTCGAACTTGTGACCCCTTCCGTGTCAGGGAAGTGCGCTACCACTGCGCCAACCGCCCGGGTCATCCTCAGGCTGAATCAATCATCCTGAACCAGCCATCCGAGAGCGGACAACGGGACTCGAACCCGCGGTCTCAACCTTGGCAAGGTTGCGCTTTACCAACTAAGCTATGTCCGCATGTGTTACCTTCACGGGCAACAGGTGACAAAGATACGCCAATCTCAGGAAAAAGCCAAGCCCCCGCGTGTCCCACCGGTTTTCCAACGATTATCGGGGGCCGCCGTGCACATAACTCGCGGTGACCGTATACAGCAGCCAAGCGATGGGCATGGCCAGCATAAACAGCGGGTAGAACCAAGCGATGGGCACATTGCACGGCCATGGCCGTGGAAATCAGGAACGCATGACGATAACCGATCAGCTAGCCGAAGAGGCCAAGGCCTTGATCGGCGACCGTGCCGAAGTGAAGTTCCTGAACTACGCCGACGTGCCGTTCTTCAACCAGGACGAGGAATTCCCGAACCCGACAGCCGCCGTGGCCGCCGCCTTCCCGGCGCTCGTTGCGGAGTAATCCCGCCTGAATCTTGGTTACGTTCCGCCTCAAGGCGGACCAGCTGCATCAGCAATGTGCCGAACCCCTCTGATTGATTCCAATCAGAGGGGTCGCTGCGTTTCAAGGGGCTGATTTGGCCTTCTCCGGAGGTCTACTCCCGTTTCAAGGGGCTGGTGGCTGAGTAGACACGGGCCAAAAACGGCGTAATGACGTTAGCCCGGAGCCGTTTATACTTGCGGTTTCCCGGATGAGGAGCCCCTCGAAACGGAGATAGACCTCCGGAATAACCCAAATCAGCCCCTCGAAACGGAGTTAGACGGTTGGGATGTCGGAAAGAACACTCACGCCGGCCCAAGAACCCCCACTATGTCAGATATCGCTGCCCAGCACGCAATACTGACTGTACAGCACGACCCGTCCTTCATGGAATCAGGCACGGTATGGGCTTCATCCCTCAACGCGCGATAATGGCGGTATGACGCAACGACAACTGATGCGGGCCACAGTCGAAACGCCCATCGGCCGGATGATGATGGCCTCCGACGGCGAGGGACTTACCGAACTCTGTCTTGAAGACTGGTGGTGGGCCACCGATCACCAAGCCGTTCTCGATTCGAATCGCGAATCCGATAGTGAACCCGACGTATTCCGTATAACCCGCGAATGGCTGACCGCCTATTTCGCCGGCGAACGCCCCGGCTCGGATCAGGTGCCGCCTTTGCATCCCGCCGGCACGCCATTCCAACATGAAGTGTGGAATCTGGTGGCCGAAATCCCCTATGGCATGACGGTAAGTTACGGCGAACTCGCCGCCGAATTGGCCGAACGACGCGGCGGCGGCCGCATGGCCGCGCAGGCGGTCGGAGGCGCAGTGAAGCGCAATCCGGTTACCATCATCGTGCCCTGCCACCGCGTAGTCGGCTCGGGCCGCGCGTTTGGCGGCTACGGCGGCCGACTCGACATCAAGGCCGAGTTGCTTGAACTCGAGGGCGTGGATCTGGCGCGCTTCGATCTGCCGAACCTTTGACGGGCCCAGCGGTCCGCCTCGTCAAAAAGGATTGAGTGGTTAACCCTCCCGCCGGCGGGAGATGGCGCGTAGCGCCGGAGGGTGGTCGGCTGGCTGGCATCGCAACCCTGCTACCCGACAATTTTCGACAAGCCGACGGGAATCCTTCCACGAATTGTTCGCCGTCGGTGCAGTCTTGCTCGATCGCGCCGGCCAAAACCGTACAATCCCTACAATGGAATGCATATGGTTAATTGCTGCGCGCAGCCGCACGGCCGCACGCGATCGCAAGACCACGCAGCCCAAGGGGATATGCAATATCAACGGAAGCAGGAGGTGCGCATGACCGGCATTATCGATTACGCGCACACCGAAACGCGCTCCTTCGCCGACTTGCCGTTCAACGAAATCGACGCCTTGATCATCTCCACGCTCATCTATGAGGATGTGGCCAGTGTCTGTCCGACGTTGATGCTGGATGAGACGCGGTCAGGCTCGTTCGCCGCACGCATTCGCGCTTTCGAACCCAAGCATCCACTGATCTGGCTGAAGGGTATCTGGCATCCCGAGCTTGAATCGGTAAGCCTTGACGAGGCCAACCGCAAGCTGCATCGTTCGCCGGAAACACATGCCGACGACAAGCCGCACGAAGCCCAAATGGTTTCAGTGGTCAACCCGGACCTGACCCACGACCTGTTCCAGGCCGCAGGCGAAAACCCCCGCTACGCCAACGTTCGCCTGGGCGCGGTGGTCGAGCACATCAATCAGGGTGAGCAAACCCAATTCGCCGCCGCCACCTTCCAACTGCCCGACGGCCACAAGCGCCGAAAGCCGACCTACAAAGGCACGTTGGTTATTTCCTTCCGCGGCACCGATGATTCGCTCATCGGATGGAAGGAAGATTTCAATATGGCTTTCCAGTATCCGGTGCCGGCGCAACGTTCAGCCAGCGCCTATCTGGATATGGTGGCGCGACTGTGGGAGGGTCCGATTATTCTGGTCGGCCATTCCAAGGGAGGCAATCTGGCGATTTACGCGGCCATGAACGCCGATCCCAAGGTGCGCAAGCGCATTCAGCATGTCTATTCACTGGATGGCCCCGGTTTCCCGCCGGAGATTGTGACCAGCCCCGCCTACCGCACCATCCAGCCGAAGGTGACGAAAATCGTGCCGAGTTCGTCGATTGTGGGCATGATTTTCGAGACCCCGGAGCCTTGCCGCGTGGTCTCTTCCGATTCGGATGGCATCATGCAGCATTCCGCCTTCACCTGGCTATTGGATGGTGACCAGTTCATCACCGAGCCGGATTTGAGTTCCAGCTCGCAGTTGTTTAACGAGGAGCTGAACCATTGGATCGCCACGCTTACGCCCGAACAGCGCGAGCGTGCGGTGGATGCGCTGTTCACCGTGCTGCACGCCAACGGCGCCACCAGCTTCAGCGAGGTGATGAGCAACTTCCCCGCTTCGATTCCGGCGATGCTTGGCGCGTACGTTGGGCTGACCCCCGCAGACCGGCGTCATTTGGTTGAGGCCCTGGCGATACTGTTCAAGGCGTCCACGGCCAAACGCAAGCCGACGCCCGCCCCGGCTTCCGCACCAAGTTCTGCGACCTCCAAAGCAACAGCCGAGATCCCAGCAGAAACTGCAGCAGGAGCAGATAGCGCAGCTCCGGCCAGAGCCGATACTGATGCCGATGCTGGCACCACAGCTTCGCCATCAGCGGAGGACGCAACTGAAATCGCCGATTAGCTCATAGACATGTCCACAAATAATAGTTATACTGCCCAATAAGTTATTAGACAGCGTGACCATATCACGCTGGTGCATCAGGAGGAAGAGATGCCACGTCCACGCCATGATTCCGAGGTGCTGCCCGCCAAAGAACGCCTCGAGAACGCTTTCTGGGAATTGCTCGCCGACCGCGACTATCGCAAGATCACCGTTACCGACGTGGTGCGTGAGGCTGGCGTGAACCGTAATTCGTTCTACTATCACTTCTCCAGCCTGCCCGAATTGGCCGATTCAGCCATCCTGCATCAGGTCGAATCGATTCCGATCAACCGCACCCCCGATCCGAACGGCAATCCCGAGGAACAATGGCGAGACCGCGTCACCGCCACGCTCTCCGATCCAGAGCAGCGTCAGCGCCTCGATCACCTGGCCCTGTTGGCAGGCCCGCACAGCACGCTTGAACTGACCGAATCGCTGCGCGACTTCTGCCGTCTGCAAATGCTCAGCACATTGCAACGCGACCCCAAGAACCTTGACCTGAAAACCGATCTCATGGTCGAGTTCACCGTGGGCGGCATGCTCGCCGTGCTGCAACGTTGGCCCGAATTGAGCGACACCATCGAAATCAAAGACCTGCTTAAAGAAGATGTGGCCGTGCTGGCCATGGGCATATACCTGGCCATGAGCCAAAAGGACATGCTTAATTACTGGAATCGCATCTTCGTGCACAATGCGCAGGATTCGACCGCCCCCGGCATGTCGGTCGCCGCCACGCATGCCGCGCCATCCACCATCTCATCGTCGAACGGCCCCGCAGGATTCCCCGGGTACACCGCTTGACCGAAAACCAGCGAGTCTGGATTGTTTCCGCCGCACGAACCCCGCGTGAGGTTTCTCACAAGGCGCAATCAGCCTCTCATGCTGGCGTTTCCAACCCACGCACAGGAAGATGGAAGCATGAGCGAAACATCGAACAAGACCCGTCTGGAACATGACTGCATCGGCCAGATGGAGGTGCCGGCGAACGTCTACTGGGGTATTCACACCCAGCGCGCTATCGGCAACTTCCCGGTCTCCGGCATCACCGATAGCCAACATCCCGAGCTGATTCGCGCCTATGCCACGGTCAAGCGCGCCTGCGCCATCGCCAATGAGGAATTAGGCCTGATCGACCCGGCCAAGGCCGAGGCCATTCGCGCCGCCTGCCTGGAAATCGAGGCCGGCAAACTGGCCGATCAGTTCCCGGTCGATGTGATGCAGGGCGGTGCCGGCACCTCGTCGAACATGAACATGAACGAGGTGATCGCCAACCGTGCGCTGGAAATCGCCGGCCACCAGCGTGGCGATTACACGTATATCCATCCGAACGACGACGTCAACGAGTCGCAGTCCACGAACGACACCTACCCTGCCGCCTGCAAACTCGCGCTTATCGACGCGATCGGGCCGCTCGCCGAGTCCACCAAGAAACTCGCCAAGGCCTTCCACGATCTGGCCGACAAACATATCAATGACGTGACGATTGGCCGCACGCAGCTGCAGGACGCCGTACCAATGACCTATGGTCAGGAATTTCATGCGTTTGCCACGCTGTTGAAGTCTGATTTGGCTGCATTCGATCGCGTGGTGCCGCTGCTGGCCCAGCTCAACCTCGGTGCCACCGCCATCGGTACCGGCATTTGCGCGGATCTGCGATTCCGCAAGTCCGCTATCAAGCATCTGGCGCAAATCACCGGGCTGCCGGTCACCGCCGCGCCCGATCCGGTGGCCGCCATGACGGATATGGGCGCGTACGTGGCCACGTCGGCTGCCATCAAGAGCCTCGCCGTGCACCTGAAGAAGGCCGCCGACGATTTGCGACTGCTCAATTCCGGGCCGCGCTGCGGTTTCAACGATCTCAACGTGCCGGCTCGCCAGGCCGGATCGTCGATCATGCCGGCCAAAGTGAACCCTGTGATCCCCGAATGCGTCAACCAGTGCTGCTTCACGATTTTCGGCATGGACGTGACTGTGAACTGGGCTGTGGCCGAGGGGCAGTTGCAGCTGAACGCCTTCGACCCGGTGATGGTGCATGAGCTGCTGACCGGCATGGCGTTGCTGACGCACGCCATGGAGACGTTCCGCGTCAACTGCGTGGAAGGCATCGAAATCAATGCTGACCTGGGGCGTTCATATGCCCAGTCCTCACCGTCGATTTCCGCCGCGCTCAACCATTACATCGGCTACGAGCACGCGGCCGACATCGCCGCCGAAGCCGTGCACACCGGCCGTACCGTGCGCGAGGTGGCCGGCGAACGCACCGACCTGCCCGCCGAGCAGTTGGACGAGATTCTCGATCCGATTCGACTGGCCCGCGGCCTCGGCCAGACCTGCCGCGAGCACCAGGAGTAGCGGAATCGACCGTAGGCCGATTCCGCTTTCTGCCACCCCGTCTCCACGACTTCACCAGAAACGACCGATACAGTAGGCGTATGACTGAATATGCAGAAGACATCGCACGCTGGTTTCAGGTGAACGCCGGCAAACTCATCTGGCTGACCATTGTATTGGCCATCGTATTTGTGGCCGACCGCGTCATCAGCCGCGTGTTGCGCAAGATTCTGGACAATTCTCAGATTCCCAGCGCCTCGATTTTCGTGAACCTCACGCGCGTGACCATCTGGGTCACCGGCGCAGCGATGGTACTGCAGCCCGTATTCGGCATCAATCCGACCACACTTATCACCGCCCTTGGTGTTGGAGGTGTGGCGATCTCGCTGGGTCTGAAGGATACAATCGCCAACATCATCGGCGGCTTCGGCCTGATGCTGGGCCGCGTAATCCAACCCGGCGATCTGGTGACCATTCAAGGCGTCACAGGCACCGTGCACGACATCACCTGGCGTCAGACCGTGGTGCGCACCCGTTCCGGAGACATGATGGTCATCCCCAATTCGGTACTCAATACGGCCGCCCTGACCAAGCTCACGCCGGTCAGCGAAGGCATGGCCACGCTTGAGTTCACGGCCAAGGCCTCCGGCGACCCGTCTGCGATCAGTCAGGATATTCTCGACCGCGTAACCAAAGCCACCGCCGACGTGGCGCTGGAGGGTCAGCCGCCATTGGTCAAGTTCACCGGCTTCTCCCCTTACGGCATGACCGGCCAAGTGCTTGTGTTCGCGCGCGAGGGTGTGCTGCCTTCCACCATCAAAGATATGGCGGCGCGAGCCATCGCCGGTTCGGGCACCGAATACCTTGTTGAAGATGGCGGCTCGTCAGGCAATCTGTGATATCTCCCGGCTCGCCTCTCTGGGTCCGGCTATGACAGTCATGCGAACAGCATCCAACCGGTAAGCATCACAGTCAACAGTAGGTACGCGATAACGCCGGGATTGGCATAGGCGGTGCGTATTTTAAGCCCCGCAGGCAACTCCTCTGGCGCAAGATAGAACTCCCAGCTCTTGCGCTTGGTGATAAGCAGCACGATACCGGCAATGCAGAGGCCCAACATCACTGTGCCGTACAACATCATGATGCCCATGCCGCCCATGTTGCCGGTTTCAGCCATACGCATGATTTCGGCCTCGCTGACCGTGCCGTCGAGGATGCGGGGATCGATCTGTTGTATCACCAATGGGGCGAGTACTGACCCGTTCAGGTTGATCAGCATGTGCATAGCCACCGAATACCGCAGTCGGGAGGTGCGTGTGTATACATATCCGAACATCAGTCCTAGGCCAAAGGCGTAGAAGAACTGGAACACGTTCATATGGAATAGCGCGAATGCCAATGCGGAGAACATGATTGCGGTCTTCTCTCCGTACCGGCGCAGGCGGGAGATAATCTCCTTGCGAAAAATCCATTCTTCGCAAACCGGTGCCAACAGGCCTATGAACAATGCGTTCATCCGCCAGTCGCTGCCAAGAATCACGTCGTTGATGCGATTGGTGGCCTGACCATCAGTGGCTCCGGCAGACAATATATTGCCAATCATATTGCCCAAGAACATTACCGGAATGCACATGACGAAAATCTGAATGAACTCCCCCGCCTTCATGGGGTACTGCCGGGTGCGAATAACCGGTACGCGAGTGAAGGCCAACATACTCAGCGGCATGGCCACCACATACAGCGGTCCGGAGGAGGCGAGCAGCACAGCCCAAGCGGGCACATCGGTGCCAAGCAGCGTTCGTAGTGCTTCAGTGGCCAGAATATTCAGTCCGATCCAGAACACCATCATAATGGCGAGCGCCGAGCCGATTGTCGAAAACCGGCGATGGGCCGTGAACCACCAATCGCGTGGAGATTGTTGCGGCTGCTGCGATTGCTGAGGTGCCTGCGGCTGCTGCGCCGGCGGCATTGGTTCGCTCATACTTATCCCCCATAGTTACTGGCCGCAAACGGACCGATCACACGTGCAATACTCTTCAAGAATACGGCACGGCGTTTCGATTGCATTGGGAATGGGGGAGGAAATCATCAATGGGCAAGGAATGATCAACGTCAATCATTCCCAATGCCGAGAAAGTCCCCTACTCTGCAAGATTGCCGTGGGACGGCACGCGATAATCGCCCAAAAATCGCCGCCGTTCCACACACATCATTGCCGATAAGCCATTCGACGATCGTACAGTCACAAAAACAGAACAGAACCGCACGATCATCGCAACGCCATTCAGCAGGCGAGAGCGGAGACCGGACGCGGGGTGACAATCACGTCATCGCCCACCGCCAGACCGGCCGGCAGCTCGCTGGCGGGCAGCTGCACGGTGGCCTTGAGCTGTTCGCCCTTGTTCCAGCGCTGGTATTCGCCGGAGGTGATGACCGTATCCACGCGCACCAAGGAGCCAAGGAAGTGAATGACCTCCACGCGGGCGCGTTCGCCGACGTGCGAATCGCTGCTGCCGGCCAAGGCCAGCGTCAGGTTCTCCGGGCGCACGAGCACGGCCACGGAATCGCCCTTGGCGGAGCCGGCGAGCAGCGGCACGCGCTGGCCGAAGACCACGGCCTCGTCGCCATTGGATGCGCCGGGCAGGCGGTTGGTGAGTCCAATGAACGTGGCCACGTACTCGGTGGCGGGGCGCTGGTACAGGTTCTGCGGGGCGGCGATCTGCTCGATCTTGCCCTTGTTCATCACACCGATGCGGTCGGCCACGGCCAGCGCCTCTTCCTGATCGTGGGTCACGAAGACGGTGGTGGTGCCGGTGGTGAGTTGGATGCGGCGAATCTGGTCGCGCAGCTGGACGCGCACCTTGGCGTCGAGGGCGGAGAGCGGCTCGTCGAGCAGTAGCACGCGCGGCTTGACGGCCAGCGCGCGGGCCAGGGCCACGCGCTGTTGCTGGCCGCCGGACATCTGCTGCGTGTACTTCTTGGCCTGATCGGCAAGTCCCACGAGCTCCAGCTGTTCCATGGCGATCTTGCGGCGTTCTGCCTTGCCCATGCCGCGCACTTCGAGGCCGAATTCCACGTTCTCCAGGGCGGTCATGTGCGGGAAAAGCGAGTAGGCCTGGAACACCATGGCCATCTCGCGCTTGTTGACCGGCACGCCGGTGACGTCTTGGCCGCCGACCATGATGCGGCCGCCCTGGATGTCTTCGAGGCCGGCGAGCGAGCGCAGCGCGGTGGACTTGCCGCAGCCGGAGCCGCCGAGCAGCACGACCATTTCGCCGGGCTTGATGTCCAGGTTGAAGTCGTCGAGCGCGTGAACGGTGGAGCCGGGGTAGATCTTGACGACGTCGCGCATCTGGATGGAGCCGCCGCCGCGCTTGACGCTGTCTTTGAGCAGGGCCTTGGCGGCCTTGGTCACGTCCTTGCCGCGCACGCCTTCGAGGGTGGCGGTGGGATCGTTCTTGAAGGCGTCCTCGGCGGCAGCGGACGTGGTGGCGGGTGCCGAAACAGAAGCCGCGGCATCGGCACCGGCATGGCGACGGGTGAAAATCGAATTGCTGTTCATCAGGTTACTTACCTTCCCTTGACTTGCGCATTGCGTCGGAGATCAGGTCGAGCGCAACGAGGAGCACCGCACCGAAGAGCAGAGCCAGCAGCGACATGGCGGTGGAGATTTGAGAATTGGACTGGCCGAGCTGGTAGAGCGCGACCTGCAGGTTCATACGGCCGAGCAGCGAGGCGACGGTGTATTCGCCCAGCACCACGGCGATGGAGATAAAGGATGCCGAGAGAATCGACTGCCATAGGTTCGGGATGATCACCTTGAAGAACACCTTGGGCCAGGAGGCACCGAGCGAGCGGGATGCCTCGACCAGCGTCTTGACGTCGATGGAGTTAAGCCCCACGGCGATCGCGCGGAAGGCGAACGGCATCACGAGAATCACGTAGGCAAAGCACAGCCAGATTGGGTTGGTGCTCAGCACGTCGGCGGACAGCCAGCGGTAGATCGGGCCCAAACCCACCACCAGCACGATGGCCGGGATGGTCAGCGGCAGCGTGGCCACCCATTCGATCGCGCGCTCCAAAACCTTGGAGCGAATATGCACGATGACCATGGTGGGCACCAGCAGCACCAGCATGATCACCACGGTGACCGCGCTCAGGGCCAGCGAGGTGCCGATGCCCTGCCACAGCACGGTCAGGTCGGCACCCAGCGACTCGCCGTTGCCGGTGAAAATCGCGATCCACGGCGCGGCCGACCAGCGGCCGGACAGCGGGTGACGCAGGGTGAAGATGAGCATGGCCAGCAGCGGCACGAACAGGAACGCCAGGGTGACGAACAGGATCACGAATTTGATGATGCTCTGTTTACGCGCACGAGCGGCGCGCAGCTGCGGCGGCTTGGTTGCGGAAGTTTCGGTCATTGCCAACGTCCGGCCCTCTTTTCCACGGCGTGGCTCAACAGCATGACGATGGCCACGACGATGATCATTGCGAATGCCAGCACCTGGGCAAAGCCCTGCTGGTTGGGGTCCAGTTCGTTGCGCATGGCACCTTGGATCATAAGCGGCACCAGAATCGAACGCTGGGAGAACAGGGCCGCGGCGGTCGCGTATGCGGAGAACGCGGAGGCGAACAGCAGCAGGAACGCGGAGATGAAGCGGGGTGCCAGAATCGGGCAGGCCACGCGCGTCCAGTACTGGAACGTGTTGCCACCGAGGGATTCGCATGCCTCGCGCCACTGTGGACGGATCGAATCGACCGCGGGCAGGAAGATGATGATCATCAGCGGAATCTGGAAGTAGCAGTAGATGGTCACCAGGCCCGGCAACGAACTGAGCCAGTTCGGGTTCACGGTGTAGCCGGTCAGTGTCTTGATAAGCATGGTGCCGATACCGTTGATGCCGATGGTGGCGATGAACGCGAACGCGAGCATCACGCCGCCGAACTGAGCAAGCACGGAGGAGATGGCGGAGACCATACGACGCAGCAGGCCGTTCGGCTTGGCACCAATGACCAGTGCGTAGGAAGCGAGCGCGCCCACCACTGCGCCGATCAGAGAGGATGCTAAAGACACCAGAATCGAGGTGCCGAATGCGGCGATGGTGTTGGCCTCGAACATCTTATTGAAGTTCGCGAGCGTGAAGTTGCCGCTGCGATCCTGGAATGCACCGACAATCACGATGACGGTGGGTGCGAGCAGGAAGCAGGCGGTGTAGGCGAAGAACGGGAGCGTGGTGGCGAGCGTGCCCAGCTCCTGGCGGTGCTTGGCCATCGCCGAGGAGAGAGGAGAAGCGGGAGTAGCGGACGGACCCGCAGCCTTGGCGGCAGCAGGTCCGTTCGATGCAATGGGTGCGATTGCGGCGGTCATCGGTCTGTGCCTCAGTTGCCGATCGTCTTGTCCCAGTTGTTCTGGAGCCACTCGGTGATGCGGGTGGAGTCGTCGTTGGTGTAGGAGACCGGCTCGCCTTCGATGGTGATGGCGTCCTTCAGAGTGGCCTGGTCGACGGTGCCGTCTTCCTTCATGGAATCGAGCAGCACCGGGTTGGCGCCGCCCTTGAACCACAGGTTCTGGGCGTCGGCGGTGTACAGGTACTCCTCCCACAGGCGGGCGGCGGCCGGGTGCGGCGCGTCCTTGTTGATGGCCTGGTTGTAGTAGCTGACGACCTGGGCCTTCGGGAAGGTCTTGTACTTCCAGTTCACGCCCTTGTCCTTGAGCTCCTTCTTGTAGGAGGCCTGGTTGTAGGTCCAGTCGAAGACCACGCCGGTCTGGCCGGAGTCGATGGTGCCGTTGGTCACGTCGACGGTGGTCAGGTTGCCGGCTTCCTTGAGCTTCTTGAAGTAGTCAAGGCCGGGCTGCAGGTTGTTGATGTCGCCACCGGCGAGCTGGTTGGCCATCAGGTAGCCGTTGAAGGCGGCGCCAGCCTCGGCGGGCTTGCCGTTGAGGGCCACGGTGCCGGCGAACTTCGGGTCGAGCAGGTCGTCCAGGGAGCTGATGTCGCCGTACTTGTCGGCGTTCCAGCCCACGGACATGATGCCGGTGTAGTCGGCGTAGTAGGCGCCGTCGGCGTCCTTGGCGGTGTCCGGGATCTTGTCCCAGGCCTGCACCTTGTACGGGGCGAAGTAGTCGGTGGAGGTGGCGGCGATGGCCTGGCCGACATCGAAGACGTCGGGGGCGGCGTCGGTGCCCTTGTTGGTCTTGGCGGCGTCGAGCTCTTCCTTGGATGAGGCGTTCGGGTTGAGCTCGGTGACCTTGATCTCCGGGTACTTCTTCTTGAAGCTCTCGATGACCTCGCCGTAGTTGGACCAGTCGTGCGGAAGGGCGATGACGTTCAGCGCGCCCTCTTCCTTGGCGGCCTTCTCGAGGTCTTCCATGGTGCCGAAGTCGGCGAGGGAGGTGGCTTTGGCGGACTTTTCGTTCACGGTGACGGCCTTGCCGGTGCTTTCGCCGGTGCCATCGGAGGAGGCGTTGCTCGAGCCGCAGGCGGCCATCGAGAACGCGAGCACGGCGGCGAGGGAGCCGGCCGCGATCTTACGCAGGTTGTTCATAATGTTCCTTTTCTCAACATCATCCAGACGACAGTCTGGGGAGTCGGGCTTGGTATGCGCGGCATTCGCGCGGCCCGTGAATCCAAGAAAAGAAACTATGCGCCTAATCTGTCCTGACACTGGCGCGCAAGTGAATTGCGTTCGCCATTTGCTGTACGCCTGTTGAACTTAGGAAAACTTGGCATGAATTACTGACAGGTATGGGCGATGTGTCAATAGCGGAACCGGCCTGCGGCCGATTCCGCACCACACTTACCTCAGCACGCCCTCAATCAATCGCGTGATGAGTTCGGTGTAGCTCACTCCGGTGGCATCCCAAGCCTTGGGATACATGGAAATCGGCGTGAAGCCGGGCATGGTGTTGATTTCGTTGACCATCACCGTGCCATCAGGCGTCACGAAGGTGTCCACACGGCTCAAGCCGGCACCATCCACGGCCTTGAACGCGCGACGGGCCACGTCACGCACGTCCTCAAGCACGCTGACCGGCAGATTGGCAGGCACTTCCACGTGGCTGGCGGAGGCATCCATGTACTTGGAGTCGAAATCGTAGAACTGGTCGTCGTTCTGATGATCGAGCACGATTTCGCCGGGCCAGCTGGCCTCGGGCTCGTCACCGGCCTTCGGGCACAGCACGGCACATTCGATTTCGCGACCATCAATCCCCTGTTCGACGAGCACCTTCCAGTCGTGCTCGCCGGCGGTGGCGATGGCGGCGGCCAGACGATCCTGCTGGGTCTCGCGGTCATCGGCTTTCTCGACTTTGGTCACACCGAAGCTGGAGCCTGCGCGCGAAGGCTTGACAAACAGCGGATAAGTAAGACCGGCGTCCTCGATCTCGGCAAGCACATCGGCGGCGGTGAAGTTGCGCGCATCGACCGTCACACCGGGCGCGGTGGGAATGCCGGCGGCATCCAGTACCACCTTGGTGTAATGCTTATCCATGCAGGCGGCGGAAGCAAACACTCCGCACCCCACGTACGGCACACCCATCATTTCCAGCAGGCCTTGAACCGTACCATCCTCGCCATAGGGGCCGTGCAGCACCGGCAGTACCGCGTCCACATGGCCAAGGGAGGTCAGCACATGGTGCATTTCCGGGTCGGACATGCTGACGAAGCTGGTGCCGAAGCCGGAATCGGCGGAATTGATGTGGCTGGGCTCGCCGATGAAGAAACCGTCCTGTCCGCGAGAGGGGTCAAGCATCACCGGGCGCGATTCCGGGGTGATCTTTACGGTCGGCAGCTCGCCGCCGTCCAAGTTCCAGCCACGCGGATCTTCGCCATTGATGATCCACTTGCCGTCCTTGGTGATGCCGACCGGAATCGGCTCGAACCGTTCAGTGTCCATGGCCCCCAGCACACCGGCAGTGGAGATGCAGGAAATCGAATGCTCGTCTGCACGCCCACCATAGAGCACCACAACACGCTTCTTGGCCATAACCATCCTTTTGTTGAAACTACAACCGTTTTCAAGCCTATGCTTTGCACCGCCAACCGGACCGAACCGCGCTCGGAACGCCGCGCACAAGAGACGCACACCAGTCTACTCGTGCACGTCAACGACGTATACGCCACGCGACTTTGCACGTACAACGTATACGCCACGTATACGTCGCTTCTCTCGTTATTCGCCGGTAACCTCGTGACCGAACAGTCCGGCAAGCATCTCCGAGCAGGAAATGCCTTCGTTCAGCACGCGGCTCATCTGATACGCCAACGGGGTCGGCACATCAAGCTGATCGCCAAGAGCCACCACCGCATCCGTGGTGGGCACGCCTTCGGCCACACCGTTGCTGACCTTGGTGGCCTCTTCGACCGTCAATCCCTTGCCGAGATTCGCGCCGAACGTATAGTTACGAGACAGCGAAGAGCCACAGGTGGCGATGAGATCGCCCACACCGGCCAAGCCGAAGAAGGTCTTGGGATCGGCGCCAGCGGCTACGCCCAGCGCGGTCAGTTCGGCCAGTCCACGAGTTTCGATCATGGCTGCGGTGTTCTCACCGTAGCCGGCACCACGGGCCATGCCCACGGCCAGCGCGGTCACGTTCTTCAGGCTGCCGCACATTTCCAGGCCGATGACGTCGGTGGTCACGAACGGCTTGAAATAGGAGGTGGTGCATGCCTCGGCCACCTTCGTGGCATTATCGAGGTTCGTGCAAGCCACCACGGTGGCGGCGGGATGACGATCGGCGATTTCCTTGGACAGGTTCGGTCCGGAAATGGCGGCGAACCGGTCGGCCGGCAAGTCAAGGGATTCGCGGACGACTTCGTCCATACGCTTGTTGGTGCCACGCTCGATGCCCTTCATCAGGCTGACGACGATGGCGTGATCGGGAATCAGTCCCTTGAATTCGACGAGTGCCACTCGCGCGAACTGCGCGGCGATGGCCACGACTACGATGTCCGCGTTCTTGACGGCTTCGGCGCGATCCCCAGTGGCGGTCATGTTGTCCGGCAACTTTTCGACGGACGGCAGGCGCACGGCGTTGTGGTGGTGATCGCGAATGCCCTCGACAATCTGCTGCTCCTTGGCCCACATGGTCACCGTGTTGCCTGCGTCCGCCAGCACTTGGCCGAAAGCAGTACCCCATGCTCCTGCACCGAGAACCGTTATATTTTTACCCATATCAAATTCCTACCTTCGCTTGTCGCGCAACTTCATCGGCACAATCTTGTGCCATGCTACTCGCCTAGGCTCCCCGTACGGGAACCGGTGCGGCTACTTCTCAGCCGGGAACGGGCCGCCGGCTTCAGGCCAAGGCTTACGACTCATACTGCGGTAGTCCCAGTAGCCTTCAGCGGGGAACTGCTCGCCACGAATTTCCTCCAGTACTGTGTTCATGCGTTTGAGCACGCGCCACATCAGCTCGTTCACGGCCTCGGCAGGCGGCTCTTCACCCCATGAGTCCATGTCGGCAAGCAGATCGGAGTAATCGAGCGCATGGTCATAGCACATCACCACGTTTTTGCGCGGCCATGGCCACCAGTGGTTGATGGAGGCGGCACCCCACGTCACCGCCGGGTACAGCGGCACCTGATGTCCCAGTCTGCGCGAGGATTCAAGGGCGATATATCCCACGCCCTCCTTAATGCTCATCACCCACTTTTTCGGGTCGCGGGTCACGGTGCCTTCCGGCCAGACCGTCAGCGGGCGGCCGGACGTCAGAATATCAATCGAGGTCTCTTCGATCTGCTTGGCCTTGCCCGAATGACGCTGCACCGGCTGCATGCCGACCAACTGGAACCACTTGCCGATCAATGGCCACTTCGCCATCTCGGCCTTGGCCATGTAACGGGGGCGGCGGCCCATGTGGAACAGGCTCATCATTGGCACGAACACATCAAACATGGTGACATGACTGGCGGCGGTGATGAACGGTCCGGTTTCCGGCACCTGTTCCAAGCCCCAGGCCTTGGTCTTGCAGCTGGCGCGGAACACAATGGACACCCCTCCCAGCAGTCGTTTGGTGGCCTTGGGATTCTGGGCGTTGATTTCCGGCTGATTGGGCGTGCGGGGGCCGGCCGGGTAATACTGTGTCGAGTCCACAAGCGTGTGGCGGGCGGCCAGACGCTTGACCTGCTCATCACTCAGCGGGCTTACGGCCGAACGCGGCGACGGTTTTCCTTTGGATGCCATGGTCTCTATTGTGGCACGGACCACCGCCCAACGATTCCAGCGCAACATTCCCGGGAATGCGTCGCACAATACGCGGCGGCCCGTCTGCACACACCATGCGCGCAGACGGGCCGCCGGGAAAACGTTCGAATCACTCCACCGCGATGGCGTCAATCTCCACGAGCGCGCCCTTGGGAATCATGTTGTTGCCAAAGGCCACGCGGGCGGGCTTGACGGAGCCGATGAACACCTCAGCGTAACGTGCGTCCACTTCCTTGAAGTCCTCGACGTTCTTCAGGTAGATGGTGGCGCGGCACACATGCTCAATGCCGGTACCGGCAGTGTCGAGAATGTGCTTAATATTCTTCAGCGCCTGTGCAGCCTGCTCTCCAGCGGTCTCGCCCGCCAGTTCGCCGGTGGCCGGATCAATGCCCAGCTGGCCGGATACGAACACGAAGCCATTGGCCTTCACCGCCTGGCTGTATGCGCCCAGCGCGGCCGGCGCCTCGGAAGTGGCTACGGCTTCCATCTTTTCGCTCATATTGTGCTCCTTCTCATCTTGGGGGCGCCCACCTGCTGCGGCCGGCGCCGGTACACATCACCACCGGCTACGACCAATCGCACGATCAGCAACGATTGGCAATGCCGATTACGTAGCAGTCTACTGAGCAAAGTCGCGTTTAGCGCGCATGATGCCCGGCATACGGCCATCAACAGACTATTCCTTGCTATTCCAGACGATTCCAGACGATTCCAGACGATTCGGCTACCGTTCTCGCCAAACCGGACGGTTTTTCCACGACCCAAGCGAGCCGGCATCACCGGCCTTGCCATTGCCGACACCAGCACCAGCCTTGCACGCGCCGAATATGCAAAAGGCTTCCGGCGGTTAGCCGAAAGCCATGCTGGTGGGCTTGATGGGGATCGAACCCACGACCTTCTGTTCCGGAGACAGACGCTCTATCCACTGAGCTACAAACCCGAGCAACTTCTTTACTGTACACCACATCACGTTGCATGCGGCACATACGTCGCCAAAATAACGAGAAAATCGCCATTATCGGCTCTACAATGGGGTTATGTCGGAACCTACAGATGACTTCGAATACGAACGCCGCTTCTTCTGCCGCGAACTGCCGGCGGAATACGACGACGGCGACGCCCCGACCCTCATCATTCAGAGCTACTACGTGCATGCCGACAATTACGCCTTGCGCGTGCGGCTGGTCTCGCGCAAGGTTCACGTCGACATGACGCCCGACGTAAATCCGGTGGCCGTGCTGGACGAATACCGCGACCGGTTCTCGGAAGCATATGTCACCGTCAAAGGTCCGTCCGTGGGCGGCACGCGCTACGAAGTCGAGCGCGAAATCGATACGCGTATCGCGGCCGAACTCATCAAGCGCGGCGGCTCGGTAATCATCAAGAACCGGTATTCCGTGTGGATTGAGGAAGACGGCTGGAGCGTGGATGTGTTCGGCGGGCCGAATGCGCCGCTCATCGTAGCCGAGGCCGAACGATCCGGGCCGGTTACCAATCTGACGATTCCGAAATTCTGCATCACCGAAATCACCGATCAGGCGCGATTCAATAACGATGGTCTCGCCAACCGTCCGTTCTGTAAGTGGGCGGATGATTTCGAGGAGGAGCTGGCGCTGGAGGGGCCAAGGTTCCAGCAGTATTTCGGGAAGAATCGGATGGTTTAGGGGGGGAGCAATCGAGTACGCTCGTGAGCTCCCCTCAGTCATCTACGACGACAGCCCCTCAAAGAGGGGAGCCAAAACCAATCAGTACATGAGGGTGGCTAGGCGACGGCGGGCGCGGGCCAGACGCGGGTCGGTGGGTTCGGGGATGGTGAAGTATTCGAGCAGACGCTTGCGAACCTGCTCGATATCGGCCTTGTACCCGGCGGCCAAAAAGTCCAGCAAACGGTCGAAAGCGTCTTGAATCTGGCCACCGATCATGTCGATATCAGCCACAGCCAACTGCGCTTCCACATCGTCCGGCGCTGCGGCGGCAGCGGCACGCACGTCACGTACATCAGCGGACCCGGAGCGGGCCAGCAACAGCGCCTTCGCACGTTCGCGGGCGGCCAGTGCATCGGACGGGTCGGATTCGAGCACGCGCTCGTATTCGGCGGCGGCACCGGCGTAATCGCCCTCCTCGGCCAAACGATGGGCTTCGGCATGCTCCGGCGGCACCTGCTCAGCACCCACGCCGGCACCGGTGGCACCAGCGCTCTTGGCGGCATCGGAATCAGGATCACCCGAGTACGGCGCGGTACCGTTCACACCAGACTGCGCGGCGGCCTGAATGATCTTCGGAATCACCTCGTCGGTAAGTTGCTTGAGCTCGTCGTCACCCGGAAGGCCCTGCAACAGTGGCATCGGACGGCCGGCAATCAACGCGAACAGTGCGGGCGCGCCCTGCACCTGCAACGCTTGGGCAATCGAAGGATTGGACGAGATATCGATACGGGAGAGCTGAATCTGGCCGTTCAGGGCGTTCACCGCGTCGCCCAACGCACGGGCCATCGGGAACAGGCGGTCATCGGTCGGTATCCACAGGAGCAGCAGGATCGGGAAGGTCGCAGAAGTCTGCACCATTGCCTGGAAGGTGTTTTCGGTGGTGTCGATCACGTACCCACCAGCGGCAGGAGCGCCACCCGCCTGGCCGGGCTTGGCCTTGACCTGATGCTTCAGCGCCTCCAAATCGACGGCGCCCGCCAATGAGACTCCCGGATTGAACTGCTGCTCTGCCATAATGCCTCCCGATTCCACGCGATTCGCGTACAACAACAATCACATTTGCTGACATTGATTGTAATGCCGATTCCCACCACGTAGGGATTCTTCCACTACGCGGTGAAATTCCCACCACGTAGCAAAACGCCCACCACGATGTGACTCAAAACGGCACCATTGTGCGAAAGGTAAAGTTTTATCGACATCGTGGTGGACGAATCACATCGTGGTGGGGGCGTTAACCGCGCGGTGGGTGGCGGCAACAATTACAGCGCTTCGACCTTTACCGGCTGACGGTCGGCGCCCACTGCGGTGATTTGCTCACCGGAACTTGCCAACGGAATGTACAAGGCCACCACGTTCACATACGTGACCTTCATGGTGCTGGTGTACTTGTCGCTATTGAACAGCGCCTTCTCGTCGTCGGAAGCCGGCCGCGATTCGCGGCCATCCCCTGCCTTGCGAGTCCATTCGCCGTTAATACGGCCAACCACCAGATCACCGGCACCGTCTGCAGCACGCATCACCCACATCTGTTCAGGCACAGCGGTGAATTTTTGCTCCTGCGTACCGTTGTTGCGTTGCATACCTTCCTGCACCTTGGCCGTGGTATTGGCCAGTTCCTGGCGCAGCAAATCGTCTGCGAACTTGGAAGCGTATTGGCTCTTGGAGCCGTTCTGCAGCACATCGGCGTATTGGGCCAAGGCATCGGCGGGAGCGGCCACCAGCTTCTCATCCTTTGCGGTGCCCATCTGCGAGCCAATAGTCGGAATCTCGAACTTCGGCAGCTTGGCGCCCTCAAACAGTCGAGCCATAGCCATCAGCTTGTAATTCTGCTGGGCGGATTCCTGATCGAAGACCAGCAAACGCTTGGACTGCTGATCTTCGGTGGTGGTCGTGATGGTGAACACCGAGCGAGGCCATCCGTCGTCCGTAGGAATCACCGTCTGGGCGATGTCCTTGGGAATGGTCGCATATTCGGACATACCGCCGCCACGCTGATTGATCGTGGTCTGGCTGATGCGAATGTCCAGCTGGGGCCCGCCCATAACGGTCGCATACCCATCGGGATTCTTGGCCTGATCGGCTTCATCGATCGTCTTGAGAATCTTCAGACGAATCTTCTTCTCCTGCGCCTCGGTCAAATCCGGCGCAACCTTGGTGGAGGTATCAGCAGCCGGCGTCGGCAGTTGGCCTTCACAGGCGGTCAACGGCACGACCAACGCCATGCAGGCGAGGGCGGACACACACAGTTTGTTCCATCGCTTGTTCATCAGCTTTCCTCCTGTCCGTCATCGGCCGAGTCGTCTCCGGTATTGACCTCTTGGGCCAAGCGGGAGAAGTAGGCCTGCAGTTCGTCAGGGGTGATTACCGAAGTCGATTCGTTATCGCCGGCGCTGAGGCCGGGCTCAGCGCCGCTTTCGGCACCGGTCTGCTGGTCGGCGACCAGGTTACGCGAACTTGGGTCGATGATAACCGGTGTTTCGGTGGCTTCAGATTGCGAGGATTGCGAGGACGCACGGCCCGAACGCCGATGTGTGGCGTGACGGCGACGATTACGTCGACTTGCACCATCCGGCTTCCCGGACACTGCGATGCTGGCGGGTGCCTCTTCCTCGATTACGGCGCTTGCCATGCCTTCCACCATGCGCTTGCGGCGCTTATGCGGCGGCATGGCGAACACGGAGGCGCACAGTACGGCCAGCACGGCCAGCAATCCGCCGGACAGATAGAACGGCATCGCAAAGTCCGGCACTTCGGAGCGCACCCAGTGCAGCTGCACCTTGGCGTTGGTGACATTTTCGCCCAAATCCACAATGGCTACCGTCGAGGCGCCGGTCTTCTTGCTCTTCAGCGAAACGGACCCAGTGCCGCATTTCACGGCAGTCCACATATCGGAATCCTTGAACGACACCGCGTCATCGGCACTGGTAGGCGCTCCCTGACTCGTGCTGCTTCCCTTCTGGGTGCTCAGCTCGCTCCATGATGCCAATCCGGTGATGCGGGTATAGGACTTCTCGGACGCGACCCATCCGGCAACATCCTTGGACGAACCCAACGCCACGCACGCCTCGTCCTGAGAGGATCCCGAGTCCACGGTTATCGTGGCATTCTGATCCAACAAGGTCAGCACATTCGGATCAGTGACGACATACCGGGAGCCGCTCATGGTTGCGGAAGCGGTGATTTCAGTGGAGGGCTTCCACATCGTGGCATTCATGTACCCCAACACCACAGCCGCCACGGCCAATAGTCCGAAGATAGGCGTCACCACTCCACGCATGATTTTGGCATGACGGGATGGACGCTTGGCGCCCTTATCCGGTCTTGTAGTCTGTTCTTCAGCACTCATAACTCAACCATTCTACAATCTTCACCTGTTTATTACCTAGGAGCGCAGAAAATCAAGGTTTACCAGTAGGGTGATGTGTCATGCGTAAGTCTGTTAAGTCTATGTTATCTCCCCTCGGCAAGGCCGTTGCCCTTGCCTGCTCGCTGGCGATGTGCGTGTCGCTGGCTGCCTGCTCCAGTTCGAGCTCGGACTCGAAATCCTCTTCTTCCGATTCCTCTTCATCTTCCGACTCTTCTGACAAGAAGGGCCAAATTGCCGGCGTGACCGCCAAGGGCAAGCTCGGCGAGAAGCCGACCATCTCCTTTAATACGCCGATGACCGTGTCCGACGGCTCTTATGTGGTGCTGCAGAAGGGCGATGGCGACGTGATCGAGGAGGGCGACCGCGTCTGCGCCCAAGGCATCGCGCTCAACGTTAAAGACGGAACCGAGCTCATGGACACCTGGACCAAGAACACGCCGGATTGCTCGCTGAAGGTGGATTCCAAGACCCTCTCCTCGACCTACTACAACCAGATCAAGGGTGCCAAGATCAACACCACGATTGGCTTTGGCGTCAACGCTCAGGATTCGTCCGGGTACTCTTACATTCTGGCGATGACGTTTGTGTCCAAGTCCAAGGACTTGGAGAAGGCCACTGGCGAGGAAGTCAAGGATGTGCCGGCCAATCTGCCGAAGGTGACGCGAGCCAAAAACGGCGAGCCGTCCATCGACATGAACGGTCAGGGTTCGGTTGATTCGCTGATCTCGCAGACGCTGATCAAGGGTAACGGCGCCAAGTTGACCGACAAGAACACCGTGGTGGTCAAGTACACCGGTTGGCTTACGAATGGCAAGCAGTTCGATTCGTCCTGGGATCGCGATTCCACAATCGACGCCGATCTGTTCAGCGATTCCAGCGGCCAGCATCAGGTTATCGAGGGCTGGCAGAAGGGTCTGGTCGGCCAGACCGTCGGCTCTCAGGTTCTGCTGGTGATTCCGCCGGATCAGGCCTATGGAGATAAGGAGCAAGGTTCGATTCCCGCCAACTCCACGTTGGTCTTCGTAATCGATATTCTCGCCGCGTACTAAAAGATATAGCAGGGGCTCCCTCTGATGAGGGAGCCCCTGCTATATCTAGAACAGCCTGAGACTGTCGTCCTCGGTGCCTTTCATATCGTCGTAATCGAGGATGAGGCAGGTGAAGCCGCGGTCTTTGGCCAAGACCTGGGCTTGCGGCGTGATGGTTTGTGCGGCGAAGATGCCGTGCACCGGGGCCAGCAGCGGATCTCGATTGAGCAGTTCGCAGTAGCGAGTCAGCTGCTCGACGCCATCAATGCCGCCGTGACGTTTGATTTCCACAGCCACATGCTCGCCCTCGGCATTCACGGCCATAATATCCACTGGGCCAATGGCGGTCGGGTATTCGCGACGCACCAGCTTGGCTCCCTTGCCGATACGCTCGATTTGCTCGGCCAGATAGCGCTGCAGATGGTCTTCCACGCCATCCTTGATGAGACCCGGATCTTCGCCCAGATCATAGGTTTGGTCGGAATAGATATGCTGCAGCGTCACTTCAAGAATGTCCGAACCCTTGTCGGCGCTGACACGTAGCACCTTTTCCGGCTCACCAGCGGCGACACTTTCCGGGGAATGCGTCGCAGAATCACCATCCACAGCCCCACCAGCGACACTTTCCCGGGAATGTTGCGCGGATTTGGCGGCTGGGTCGATCTCACGAATCGTGCAGGGCGCGGTCATCCAGTTCAGCGGCTTGTAGGAGCCCAATTCGGAGAAAATCAACAGGCTGGAATCGGCCTTGATCAGCAACACGCGCTTGGCCAGGGGCAGTGAGGCGTTGAGGCGGCCCGAATACTCGGCCGAACAGTCGGCAACAATAACTCGCATAGGCCACCACTGTAGCGCAACACATGGCATACATAGCAAAAGGGGCTCTCTGAAAAAACCAGAGAGCCCCTTAAGGAGTTGGTTCAGATCACTCGGCGGTGCCGGAGTACTGGACGTCGTGGCCGCGCTCGACCGCCACGGTGAGTTTGTTCGAGTCGAAGGAAATGAATCCGTCGGTCACCTCGAACATGTGGCGATCGCCATCGGGCTCAACCACGGTGAGCGTACCCTGCTTGATCACCGTGAGCACAGGCTCATGGTCGGGCAGGATGCCCATGCCGCCCTCAGAGGCGGGAATGGTCACGCTCGTCGCCTCGCCGTGCCACACAGGGTGGTCAGCGGCGACGATGTTGACCTTCATCGTGGTTTTTTCCGCAGCCATCACGCACCCAGTTCCTTCTGCATGTTGTGCCACTTCTCTTCGAGGTCGTCGATGCCGCCGATGCCGGAGAACGCCTGCTCCGGGACGTCGTCGTACACGCCGTCGCAGATGCGGGTGAAGGCTTCGATGGTCTCGTCGGCCGGCACGTAGGAGCCGGGGCGACCGGTGAACTTCTCAGCCACATAGAAGTTCTGGCCGAGGAACTGCTCGATCTTACGAGCACGGTTCACGGTGGTCTTGTCCTCTTCGCCGAGCTCGTCGATACCGATCAGGGCGATGATGTCCTGCAGCTCCTTGTTACGCTGCAGAATCGCCTTGACGCGGTTGGCGCAGTCGTAGTGAGCCTGGCCCACGTAACGCGGATCGAGGATTCGCGAGGTGGAGCTCAGCGGGTCCACAGCCGGGTAGATACCCTTGGAGGCAATGTCACGAGAAAGCTCGGTGGTTGCATCCAAGTGGGCGAAGGTCGTGGCCGGGGCCGGGTCGGTGTAATCATCGGCCGGCACGTAAATGGCCTGCAACGAGGTGATCGAGTGACCACGGGTCGAGGTGATGCGCTCCTGGAGGGAACCCATCTCATCGGCCAGGTTCGGCTGGTAACCCACGGCGGAAGGCATACGACCCAGCAGGGTGGACACCTCGGAACCGGCCTGGGTGAAGCGGAAGATGTTGTCGATGAACAGCAGCACGTCCTGGTTCTGCACGTCACGGAAGTACTCTGCCATGGTCAGTGCGGTCAGCGGGACACGCAGACGGGTACCCGGCTGCTCATCCATCTGGCCGAAGACCAGTGCGGTCTTCTCAAGCACGCCGGCCTCGGCCATTTCGCCGATCAGATCGTTACCCTCACGGGTACGCTCGCCGACGCCAGCGAACACGGACACACCACCGTGGTTCTGGGCCACGCGCTGAATCATTTCCTGAATCAGCACGGTCTTGCCCACACCTGCACCACCGAACAGACCGATCTTGCCGCCCTGCACGTACGGGGTCAGCAGATCGATGACCTTGATGCCCGTTTCGAACATCTGGGTCTTGGACTCCAGCTGATCGAAGGCCGGCGGGTTGCGGTGGATAGGCCAACGCTCGGAGACGGTGATGGTCTCATCCGGCTTCTTGTTGAGGATGTTACCGGACACGTCGAAGACGTGGCCCTTGGTCACGTCGCCGACCGGCACGGAGATCGGGGCGCCGGTGTCGGAGACGGAGGCACCACGAACCAGGCCGTCGGTGGGCTTCAGAGCGACGCAACGGACCGTGGAATCACCGAGGTGCTGTTCGACCTCGAGGGTGATCTCGGTCTCCTTCGCCTCGCCTTCTTCCTTGGCGCTGGTGTTGACGATCGTTACTTTCAGGGCGTTGTAGATGTCGGGCAGATGACCCACCGGGAATTCAACGTCGATAACCGAGCCCTGGACGCGGGTGACGCGACCGTTGGTAGGCTCGGCCGCAGTGGTCTGGTTGTCAGCCATATGCGTTCCTACTCTTCCTTCTTGGTCAGCGCGTCAGCGCTGCCGATGATTTCGGTAAGTTCCTGGGTGATCGAGGCCTGGCGGGAAGCGTTGAGCTTGCGCGTAAGGTCGTCGATCAGGTTTCGTGCGTTGTCGGTTGCCGTGTGCATGGCGTTCTGGCGGCTTGCGGTTTCCGACGCGGCCGCGGTCAGCAGGCACTCGTGGATACGGGACTGAATGTACTTCGGCAGAATCGCATCCAGTACCTTTTCGAGGCTGGGCTCGAAAGTGTACAGCGGAGCGACATCCGCAGTAGCCGGTGCCTCTTCATCAGGATCGGGCACCTTGGTCTCGTTTTTCACGATTTCGACCGGCAGCATGCGCAGCACGCGCACCTTCTGCACCACCATGTTGATGAACTCGGTGTAGACGATGTAGAGTTCGGAAACTCCACCCTTCTCAGCCGGCTTCATGTAGGCGTCCATCAAGGTGTTGGAGATCGTTTCAGCAATTTCCACGCCGGGCTGGTCGGTGTCGCCTTCCCACGTCGCCGCGATGTCACGATTACGGTACTTGTAGTACGTCGAACCGCGACGCCCGTACACGAACAGCTCCGGCTGCTTGCCTGCCGCATCGAGGCGGGACAGCAGCGACTCCGTTTCACGGATAATCGAAGAGGTGTACGGGCCGGCCATACCACGATCCGAGGTGAGGGCGAGAACAGCCACGCGCGGGTTCTTCTCGTCCTTCACCGCGATCGGATGCGTGATATGGGTGTGGGCCACCAACGCTTGCACGGCATCGAAAATCGCATCGGTGTACGGCTTCGCGTTCAGGGCCACATCACGGGCCTTGGCGATATGCGAAGACGCGATCATCTCCTGAGCGTTGAAGATCTTCGCCAACGACTCGGTGGAGCGGATGCGTGATTTCAATGCGAGTTGCGAGCCCATGGCTTACTTTTCTCCCGCCACGATCTTTTCCTGATCGACCGGCGCGGCCTTGTCAACGTCCGGCTTCTTCTCGACCAGCGGCTTGCCGGCGGAAGAGACGAACGTCGAACGGAACTCGTCCACGGCCTTATCGAGGGCAGCCTCGGTGTCGGCGGTGAATTCCTCGGTCTCGCGAATGGTCTTGAGGATATCGGTGTTGTGGTCGATGTAGTCCAGCAGTCCCTGCTCGAACGGAAGGACGTCCTTCAGGTCGAGGTCGTCGAGCTTGCCGTGGGTGCCGGTCCATACGGACACGACTTCCTGTTCCGGCGAGTACGGGTGGAACTGCGGCTGCTTCAACAGCTCGGTCAGGTGGGCACCACGGGTCAACTGGGCCTTGGAAGCCGCATCCAGATCGGAGGCGAACATGGCGAAGGATTCCAGCGAACGGTACTGTGCCAGGGAGATCTTCAGCGTACCGGAGACCTTCTTCAGAGCCTTGGTCTGTGCGGCGCCACCGACTCGAGAGACGGAGATACCGACGTCCACGGCGGGGCGCTGGTTGGCGTTGAACAGATCGGACTGCAGGAAGATCTGGCCGTCAGTGATGGAGATCACGTTGGTCGGGATGTAGGCGGACACATCGTTCGCCTTGGTCTCGACGATCGGCAGACCCGTCATCGAACCGCCGCCCAGGTCATCGGAGACCTTGGCGCAACGTTCGAGCAGGCGGGAGTGCAGGTAGAACACATCACCCGGGTAGGCTTCACGCCCCGGCGGGCGGCGCAGCAGCAGGGAAATCGAACGATAGGCCTCTGCCTGCTTGGACAAGTCATCGAAGACGATGAGCACATGCTTGCCGTTGTACATCCAGTGCTGGCCGATGGCCGAGCCGGTGTACGGGGCGATGTACTTGAAGCCAGCGGAATCGGCTGCCGGGGAGGCCACGATGGTGGTGTACTCCATGGCGCCGGCGTCTTCCAGGCTCTGCTTCACCGAGGCGATGGTGGAGCCCTTCTGGCCGATGGCCACGTAGATGCAGCGGACCTGCTTCTTCGGGTCGCCGGATTCCCAGTTGGCCTTCTGGTTGATGATGGTATCGATCGCGATGGCGGTCTTACCGGTCTGGCGGTCGCCGATGATGAGCTGGCGCTGGCCGCGGCCGATCGGGGTCATCGCGTCGATGGCCTTGAGGCCGGTGGACAGCGGCTCGTCGACCGGGTGGCGGTGCATCACGTCGGGGGCCTGGGCTTCGAGGATACGACGCCCCTCAATGCCCTGGATCTCGCCGAGGCCGTCGAGCGGCTTGCCCAGCGGGTCCACGACGCGGCCGAGATAGCCGTCGCCGACGGGCACGGAAAGCACTTCGCCGGTGCGTCGCACTTCCTGGCCTTCCTCAATTCCAGCGAAATCGCCGAGGATCACCACGCCGATCTCACGGGCGTCAAGGTTGAACGCCAGGCCGAGCGTGCCGTCTTCGAACGTCAGCAGCTCATTGGCCATGCAACCAGGCAATCCCGTCACGTGTGCAATGCCGTCACCGGCCGTGGCGACATAGCCCACTTCCTGGGTGGGGGTGTCGCTCGGCTTGTACGACGACACGAAGTCGTCGAGGGCCTTGCGAATCGAGGCGGGATCGATGGTCAGTTCTGCCATGATCACTCCTTCTATTGGTTATTGTTCAGTCAAGTCTTTGCTTGTGTGTGGTGTTGGACGGATTGGCTCGGCCGGTCAGGCCGGAGTCGCCTCCGTCTGCACCTTGCGATGCAAGTTCTGCAGCTGTGCGACCACGGTGTTGTCCGTGACTTCGTCGCCCACCTGGATGCGCATGCCACCCAGCACGGTCGGGTCGACCACCGAGTTGATGTGCACCTGACGGCCCACCTTGGCGGAGTAGACCTCGACCAGTCGCTTGATCTGCTCCTTCTTCAGCGGGGTGGCGGTGGTCACGGTGACCATCGACTCGCCCATGTGGCGGGAGAACTTGTTGATCAGCCACTGGATGGTCTCCAAGTAGCGGCGGCGGCGCAGGTTGCAAGTGGCGTGTTCGGCGAGCCTCATGGTGACCTTGTTCAGGGTCTTGCCAGAGAACACCTCGCGGAACAGCTTCACACGGGCCTCGCTGGTGGCCTGGTAGTCGTACAGCTTGGCGCGTACGACCGGCAGGTTCAGCAGTGCGGAATGCAGCTCGGACAGCTCGATGGATACCTGCAGCGTGGCGTCAGTGGCGTCCGCGTAGTACATCATGGCGTCCACGCCGAAGTCTTCCACTGCGTTGGCGATGTCGCGCGCACGGCTCCAACGGCGGGAGACCAAGTCAGTCATGATCTCCATGGTCATCGGATGCGCGTTGTCACCGAGCAGTTCCTTCAGGACGGCCACCTTGTCGGCAACCGGGCGGGACGGGTCGGTCAGTGCGCGCTCCAGCTGAATGCTGTCATCGAGCACCTTGGTGATCGTGAACAGTTCGTTGCCGATCCGCCACGCGTCCTCACGGGTGTCGCGCAGTTTCGGGGCCAGCGAATCACGCGACTCGCGGTCTGCAATACGTGATGCCTCTCCTCGCATGGTCACCTCCCTTTCTGGTTACGGATGGTCACGGTCACTTCTTGGCGCCCAGGTCGTCGATCATCGAATCGATCATCGAGGACTGCACGTCGCTGTCTTCCAGCTTGGCACCGAGGATCTTGCCGGCCAGGGCGGTGGCAAGTGCGCCGACCTCGCCCTTGAGCGAGACGATGGCCTGCTGGTGCTGGGATTCGATCGAGCGCTGTGCGGATGCGGTGATCTGGGCCGCATCGGACTCGGCGCGGGAACGAGCGTCGGCGATGATGTGGGACGCTTCCGCACGGGCGTCGTCGCGAATCTTGGCGGCGTCCACACGGGCGGTGCTCAGCTGGGCCTCATACTTGGCCTTGGCCTCGTCGGCGTCCTTCCTAGCCTGCTCCGCCTTGGCGATGTTGCCCTGAATCTTGGCGGCGCGCTCGTCGAAGATCGCATTGAACTTCGGCATGAAGAACTTGTAGAAGAACACCGCAACGATGACAAGAATGATCAGCGACCATACGATGTCATAAACCTCAGGAATGAACAGGTCAATCCCGCTTGCTGCTTGTGTCATCAAGCCCTCCTTTCAGTGATGGACATAATCGGTTTTCGTCTGTTGATCTGCGCAGATCAGATGATCAGGGCGGCGACGAAGCCGATCAGTGCCAGCACCTCGACCAGAGCCAGGCCGATGAACATGATGGTCTGGATCTTGCCGGACATCTCAGGCTGACGAGCGGTGGATTCCATGGCCTTGCCGAAGAGGATGCCCAGACCAATGCCAGGGCCAAGAGTACCGATACCGTAACCGATGACGGACAGGTTGCCGGCGACCTCTGCGAGGGTGATGATATCCATTGTGTTTCCTTTCTAACGTACTTGGCGACGTTATAAATCTTGGGGTTTGGTCGGTCTGCGATTTTCCCAGACCGGGGACCGGAAGCGGCGGGTTAGTCGCCCGTCACTCTTCCGGGAAGCTCAGGTTGATGTACACGGTGGAAAGAATCGCGAAGACGTAGGCTTGCAGGAAGGCGACGAACGCCTCGAAGCAGGTCATGGCGAAACCACCGGCGAACCACAGCGCACCCACCGGGATGCCCTGCAGCTTGTTGACCGCGTCAACCATCCAGAACTGTGCGAACGCCAGGCAGGTGGCGACCATAAGGTGGCCGGAAACCATGTTGGCGAACAGACGGATGGTCAGGGAGGCCGGGCGGATGATCAACAGCTCAAGCAGGTTGATCGGAGCCAGCAGGAAATAGACCGGCCACGGCACACCGGGGGTGAACAGCTCGTGGCGCAGATAGTGGCCGAGGCCCTGCGAGCGGATGGCGGCGATCCAGTACTGGATCAGTGTCCAGACAGCGAACACGAGCGGCATGACCACCGTGGCGTTGGCCGCCATGTTCATACCTGGAATGATGCCGCACAGGTTGAAAATGAAAATCGTGAAGAACAGGGTGGTGATCATCGGCACGTAGCGCTTGCCACGGGCCTCACCCATCACGTCATACACGACCTTGTCGCGCACGAAGTCGAGACCGTACTCGACTACGCCCTGCCAACGGCCGGGGATGAGCTTGGCGCGCTTTGCGGTCACGCCGAGCACCACCAACAGCACGATGGTTGCCACGATACGAATCAAAATAATGCGGTTGATGGCAAACGGAGTTCCCTGGAACAGAATCTCCGGGGGAAGGAAGTCATCAACCGAGGGCAGATGAGCGCCTGCCTCGTCAGCCAACAGCAATCCTGCGCTGAGCGAACCGACCATATCACGCCTCCTGCTTCTTCAATGTCAGGTGTCAGTTTAAACCCACCGGGCAGGCAAATGTGACGTGCTCGTTACTTTCGTCTTTTTTTTGTCTCCTCGGTGTGGAGTCTGCCGGGCATGGACACGGAGTCTGCGCTGGGCATTCGGCTCCGAATGACTGAAGAGTGATTATTTGCCTGCGTCTAGACAATGTCAATATTATACCGGCGAGTCTCCTGAAATCCCTACTGCTGCAAGGTTTTCCCGGGCGTTTCGCGAACGTTGTGCACTATTGGTCGCATTACGCGGATGTGTGGCATTACGTTCATCAAGCCGTCCACATCGTGGACGAACAACCGTCCACGCTACGAACGCAACCTCCAACAGTAGCTCCCTCTGATGGGCCGAGCCGTGAAGGAGAAGCAAAGGAGCTCCCCGTCGAGGGGAGCTGTCGTCGTAGGCGACTGAGGGGAGATCGTAGGCTCAGCCCTGAATCACCCCATACCCGTCATGCACAAACGGCTTGAAATCATCCTGGCGCGGCCCGCCCGGCTCATGCCGAATCGAACGATCAGTACCGAGCTTCTTCTCAGCCCTGAGCTGCGGCACCTCGGTCAGGTCATACGGCGTGGTCTGGTACACCCAGTTGAGCCAGTTGCGCCACAGCAGATTGGCGTGGGCGCGCCAGGCGAACAACGGTTCCAGCTTCGGATCGTCATGCGGGAAGTAGTTCTTCGGGAAGGGCACGTTGGTCATGCCCTTGGCCATATCGCGCTCGTATTCCTCGGCGAGCGTGTACTTGCCGTACTCCCAATGGCCGAGCGCGAACACTTCGGAGAAGTCACGCGTGGCGATCAGGCCCGGGCCGGACTGCGGCCCCCAAGTCAAGATCTGAAGGTCATGGTTGGCACGTACCTCGTTTTCGTTCACGCCGGCGAGGCGGGAGTGCGGCTGCAGATCAATCTCGTCGAAGCCATTGGTCAGGAAGCAGTATTCGTCCTGCAGGTACTGCGGGAATACGCCGAAAATCTTCTCGGGGTAATCCACCTTGTGGATGCCGTAGCGGTAGTACAGTGCGCCCATCGCACCCCAGCACAGGTATATGGTGGAGAACACATGGGTGGAGGCCCAGTCGAGAATCGTCTTGAACTCGTCCCAGTAGTCCACATCTTCGAACGGCATATGCTCTACAGGCGCGCCGGTGACCACAAAACCGTCGTAATAGTTGTCTTTGAACGCATCGAGGTTTTCGTAGAACTTGACGAGATGATCGGCGGAAACGTGCGTGGCCTCATGCGTGGAGGTCTTCATGAAGTCGATTTCGACCTGCAGCGGCGACTTGGAAATCAGACGCAGCAGCTGTGTTTCAGTCTCGATTTTCTTAGGCATCAAGTTCAGGATCACCAGTTTGAGCGGGCGGACGCGCTGACGCTCCGCCTCGGGCTTCTCCAGAGCGAAGATGCGCTCCGAATCGAGGATATCTCTGGCCGGCAGGCCACTGGGGATCTTGATAGGCATGTTCCTATTATGTCAATATTCGGGATAACGGTTCAGGGCATTCCTATAACGGCCATTTATGGCGCGTTATTACCCCGACTCCGACTCCGCCCCAAACCCCTCGCTGCGTGAGCCAATTCACGTTTTAAAACCGCGGGAAGATGACGCGACACGCCGATGTTGACTTTCTGGAATCTGCACCTATTGTAGATAGAGCTGTCTGAGAGACAAGCCGACGCGGGGTGGAGCAGCTCGGTAGCTCGCTGGGCTCATAACCCAGAGGTCACAGGTTCAAATCCTGTCCCCGCTACTGCGGGCGAGGCCGTCACGATTATTCGTGGCGGCCTTTCGTTTATCCGCCGTCGTGCCCTACGGGGCCGCATATCCGATCGGGGCGATGATGTCCTGTGAAAAAACAACATCCAAGCCCGCTCTGGGCAGAATCAATCAACCTATGGCTCGACTCCCTCAAGGCGGCGGGCTACTCCCCCAACACGATCGGCACCCGCCGATGCCAGATGTCCGCATTGTCGAGGGCGCTTGAGGGCGATCCTAGGGACGTGGAAGGCGACGACCTGCTCGCCCACTTCGCCGCAAAGGACTGGAAACCGGAGACACGCAAGGGCGCGAAGAACGCCTGCGTCAGCTACTTCCGATGGCTCAAAGTGTCCGGCCGTTCCGACGCCGATCCGAGCGAGTTCCTGCCGACAGTCAAACGCCCCGAGCCTCACCCCCGGCCGTGCCCGGACATGGTCATACTCGCCGCGCTGCGCAAGGCCACCGACGGGGAACGGCTCATGCTGCGCCTCGGCGCCGAATGCGGATTGCGGCGCTTCGAGATCGCGAAGGTGCACAGCCGCGACGTGATGCGCGACCTCGTGGGCTGGAGCCTCGTGGTCGTCGGCAAGGGCGACAAGCAACGCATTGTGCCCATCGGCGACGACCTCGCCCTGCTGATCCGATCCGCCAACGGCTATCTGTTCCCCGGCCGATGGAGCGGCCACGCTGAATCCTCATACGTCGGCCGACACCTGAGCGACCTCTTGGGCGACGGATGGACGGCGCACAGCCTGCGCCACAGGTACGCGACAACGACCTACGCCGCCACACGAGACCTGCTGCTCGTCTCCAAGCTACTAGGCCACGCATCCGTCGAGACCACGCAACGGTACATCGCCATGCCCGACGACCGCCTGCGCGCCGCAGTGGAAGCCACGCGCCTCGCCGCATGATGTTGTATTGATGTCATATTGATGTATAATAGACGTATTAGGAGGTTTGATGGAGTTTGAATACGATCCGGCGAAGAGCGCGAAGAACCTCGCCAAACACGGAATCGACTTCGAGGCGGCCCAGCGCATGTGGGACAACTCAAAGACGGTGACGCTGACCGCTCCCAATCCCGGCAACGACGACGTGCGCTACATCGTGCTCGGCATGATCGACGGCAAGCACTGGACGGCGATCACCACCAAGCGCGGCAAACGCATCCGCATCATATCCGTGCGCAGATCACGCAAGAACGAGGAGGCATACTATGACAGCCAAGACTAAGCCCGACGCCAAGGCGATCACCAGCGACCAGCTTGAGGAGATGTTCGACAACGGCGACGACATCCTCGACTACGTGGACATGAGCAATCCCGTGGTCGAACATCACCCACCACTGGAGAAGCGCATCACGCTCACGATGCCCGCATGGATGGTCAGCGAACTGGACGAGGAAGCCGCCGACTTGGCGATCAGCCGCAACGCCGTCGTCAACACATGGATCGCCGACCGCCTGCGCACCATGCGTCGCCGCGAAGTCGTCCACGCCTGACCCCATATACGACGAAAAGCCCCCGAACCATGCCGCATGCGTTTGCGGTGGGTTCGGGGGCTTCTTGGTTATTCGGTCTTGGATGCCTTGGCCTTGAGGGCGCTTGCGCCGATGACGACGCCGATGGTCAGCGCAATGGCGCTGATGGTGGTCGCGGCCGGATCGGCCCACGTCCAGCCCCATACGGGGCCGAGCGCCTGCACGAGCGTGGCCATGGCGGGCAGCACGATCAGCGCCACCCACTTGAGCACGTCATACACGCGGTCGGGCAGCAGCCAATCAGGCATACCGGCCGTCGGCTTCACTTCCGTGGTGCCGGTCCGGGCTTCGATGTTCTCGTCGGTCATATCATTCTCGATTCTCTTAGACGGAACCTAGGAACCTCGCCACGGCTGGGGTTCGAGGTTCCTAGGTGGGGTTCGGGTTCCCACTAGCTTCCCGAGCTGGCGCTAGTAGCGCAGCACCTCGCCGGGGTAGATCACGTTCGGATTACCGGAACGGTAGCCGGAGAGCTGCGTGTAGCTGATGCCGAGCCGTGCCGCGATGCCGCTGAGGGTGTCACCGCTGCGGACGGTCACGGTGCGGGTCGCCGGTGGGGCGTTGCCGGCGGTGGCGGTGCTGCCGCCGCCGTTGTAGGTGACGACCTGACCGGGGTAGATCAGGTTAAGGTTGCCGCTTGGCACGCTCCACCTGGACAGCGGCCACAGGCCTGTGCGCGAGGCGATCGCGCTCATGGTGTCGCCCGCGCGGACGGTCACACGGGTCGCGTTGGAGGTGGTCTGCTGCGTCTGCGTGGTAGCGCCGGCGTTGAGGCGCTGGTTGACGATCGCCATGACCTTGTCGTAGTTAGCGCCGAGCGCGTCGCGGCGCTGCTGGCCGTTGCCGTAGTCGCCACGGATCGTGGCGGTGGCGAGTGCCTGTAGGTCGATGGTCTGGGTCGGCGGCGTCTCGACCTGCGGCGGGGTTGCGGGCTTGGCTGCGCCGGCGGGGTTGGCGTAGGCCTGCCACTGGCTTGCGTCGCCTCGGAAGTAGTTGAGGTCGAGCGGCCCGTTGTAGCCGCTGATCCAGCCGTTGGAGGTGTACTGGCGCATGGCCTCGCCGTAGATCGCGTAGTTCCACGGTCGGCTCTGGTAGCCGGTCGGCGCGTTGCTGGCGTACTGGGCAACCCACAGGCCGCAGTTGGCGCGCACGTCGCCGGGTATCTGGCCCAGCGCGCTGGCCTGCACGTACACCATGGGCCATACGCCGGTGAGCGTGTGCACGCGCTGCACGAACCGGCGCACCCAGTCGGAATTGCCCCACTGGGCGTTCTGATAACTTTCCCAGTCGAGCACGAGCACGGCCCTGCCGATGTAGTCCCTCGCCCGGCCGACGAAGAAGTCGGCCTCGCTGCTGGCGTCGTTGCCGCCGGCGTAATGGTACAGGCCGAGGCTCTTGCCCCGGTCGGTCACGCACTTGGCCTGAGTGCGCCAGCTACCGTTCTCGAAGCCGACACCCTGACTGACTTTGACGACGGCGAAGTCGTAGCTGGCGGTGCAGGTGACGTTCGCGGCCTGCCAGCCGGACACGTCGATGCCGACCATGTCGGCCATGGCGATCGCCGGCACGGTCGCGAGCAGCATGGCGATGATTGCCGCGATGATTGCCGTGATCGGCTTGCTTTTGTTCTTGAACTTGCCCAAATTCTTATCCTTCCTACGTGGTGGGCGGGCATATGAAACAGCCCCCGCCGGGGATGTCCGGCGAGGGCTAAACCTTCTTGGGGGCTATCGGCGCGTCCTGTATGTCCTGGTTGACTTGGGTGCCGTGCCCGTTGCCGCCGAGGCTGTGGTAGCTGTCGTAGACGAGCTGCGCGGTCCGTTTGGCGGTGTTGTCGGCGATGCCGTCGTTGGCGACCATTTCGCGCTGCATCTGTTCGAGCTTGCACAGCAGGAGCACGCGCACGCCGGTCTGCATGGCGTCGGATTTGCGTCGGTAGCCGCGCCACCAGCCGAGCATGTATCCGCCCAAGGCGGTGATGATGCCGGTGGCGGCCCAGACGGTGAGCTGCTGGGCTATGGGGTTCACTCTCCGATCCCCTCGTCGAGGCCGGCGATGTATGCCCGTACGGCTTCGCGGCCCGCTTCGGGCACGTCGTCGATGGTCTTGCGGCCGGCGATGACGAGACGGGCGTAGACGCGGATCATGGCTTTGCTCATGCTTCACCCCCTGACAGCAGCTGGTAGATTTCGGCCAATGCCTCGTCCTGATCGAGGCTGGACGCCTCCAAGCCGGCGAGGCGCTGACTGTCCGATTTGGATGCCTGCACGCAGTCGAGCCAGATGCTGTCGGCCTGTTCGATGGCTTCCTGTTCGGTCAGGTCGCGGATCGTGTAGGCTTCGTCGGCGGTGTATTCCGTCCATGCGGTTTCGCCGTCCCCGTGCATGACGGTGGTGATGTTGCGGCGGATGCGGATGTCCGCGAGGCCGTCGCCGCGCGGGTAGTAGCTGACCTCTTCGAGGGGTTCGAGGCTGGATACGGTCTGGAGCATGGGTTTTCCTTCCTGTGTTGGGTGGATAAATACCGGGTTGCGCGGCACATGGTGTGGTCGATGCGGTGGCGTCGCCGATATCGGATGCTGTCGCTGTTGCGCAGGTATCCGTAGTAGGAGCAGCAGCGTCGCGCGAGCTGTTCGGTCATGGGCCGGCGTCTGGCGCGGTTGAAGGTGCGGCGGGCGCGGAGGAACACGCCGCTGCGGATGTTGACGCGGCCGTGGGGTCGGAACGTGTAGCCGACCATGTCGATGGGTTCGAGGTCGAGGCGTTTGCAGTTCCATTCCTCGTGCACGTCGAGTTTGAGCGCGTCCTTCAGGTAGCGGACGATGCGGCGGGCGGCGATCTTCAAATCTCGTTTGGAGGTGCCGATGAGCAGCAGGTCGTCCATGTACCACAGTTGGTGCGTGATGAGCCGGCGGCGGGTGATCTCGCCGGTGCGCCGGCTGGTGCGTTCGATGGTCATGGCCGGCGATTCGATCCAGTGGTAGGCGTGGCTGAGGTAGTAGTTGGCGAGCCATTGGCTCAGGTAGCTGCCGATGTTGAGGCCGTTGTCGCCTTGGTACCGGTCGATGAGGTGGAACACGAGGCGCAGCAGGATCGGGTCGCCGACGTCGCGCGTGAGCATCGCCTTCAATGTGGGGCGGTCGATGCTGGGATAGTATTTGCGCACGTCGAGCTTCACGAACCATTTGCTGGATCGTTCGCGTGTCCATCGTTTGATCGCGCGGCGGGCGTCGATGGTGCCGCGATTGGGGATGCTGGCGGTCTGCCATCGGCCCACCTTCGCGTCGAACAACGGCTGGAGGGCCATGACGGCCACATGGTCGTAGATTTGGTGGCGTACCGATTCGCGGCCGATGACGCGGTGTTTGCCGCTGATCGGTTCGACGCGGTTGAAGTACGTGATCCTGGTGTCGCGGTATCGGCCTTCGCGTATCTCGTCGGCGATCCGTTCGGCGAGCCGGTCGAGGTCGGGGTGGGTTTCGAGGAAGCGGGTCACGTCGCGGCGGGACCGTTTGCCCTTGAGGTAGTGATCGATCGCCCTGCGGACGAACATGGGCGTGGCGCAGCGGGTGTGCTTGCAATGGGTTTTCAGAGCGTTTCCTATCTGGACTATGCCGGCGTTCGACGGTGCTGGATGGGTTCGCCTACCGGCCGGGTGCTCGGTTTGATTTTCGGCTGGGCCGTGGCTTGCCCTCTCACTGGCTGGCGTGGAGGGTAGTTGTGGCGTAATGATCGTGTTGACAGGATTGACCGGATATGCGGCCCCCGATGTTCCACCTGCGGTTCGCGAGGTCGTTCCTGAGGTTCGCGGCGAAAGCGCCGTACTGCACCCCATCCCTGAGGTTGCCGAAGCGCTGCACCACGCACGGACGTCGGAGGCGTACCGCCACAAATCCCAAAGAGTTGCGAAACGTAGAAAGGGGGCTTTCGCCCCCTCGCTTCGCTTCACCCCCCATCGCACTGCGGCTACGCCTTCGTGCGACCGAGCGCAGACAGGCGGCCCCCGAAGATCCACCTGCGGGACGCGAGGTCGGACCTGAGGTTCGCGGCGAAAGCGCCGGACAGCACCCCATCCCAGAGGGAGCCGAAGCGCAGCACCTGTCGGAGGCCTTGGGATGTGAGCGGGTTGGCTCCGATGGCGTCGCACATGCCGGTGGTGCTCGTCGCGCCCAGTCCCGTGGGGATGATTACGCCGTTGGACAGGGTGAAGTCCTCGGCGTAGCGCCATGAGTCGTTCGTGGTCTTGTCGCGTGCGGCGAATTCGCCGATCTTGGTGTAGTTCGCCGTCGAGGTCTTGGATGCCTTGGTGATGTCGAACACGCGGTAGAGTTCGATGCGGCCGAGGTTGTCGTTGTCCTTGACGGCGTTGGCGATGAGGTCGGCGTCGCTTTCGTAGATGCCGTTGAACAGTTCGATGCCCTGTAGGCGGATGGGCTGGTGGTTTGCGGCGAACGCGGCGGATGGGCGGCCGTCGGTGCCGAGCAGCTTGTCGGTGGCCCCGGTCTTCCACGGCATGCTGCTGACGAAGCATGCGGTGGTCGTGGTGATGGGGGTTCCGTCGAGGTTGAGGGCGGTGTTGCTGTCGTCGATGGCGGTCTTGCTCAGGATGGTGCGTGCCCGGGCGGCGCTGTAGTTGCCGGCGTTGTTGCGTTCCTTGTCGGTGCCGACATTGACGGTGCTGCCGACGTCGAAGTTGTTGGCGTAGCTGGTGGCGATGATGACGCGCTTGACGCCGGTTTCGGCCTTGGTGACGGCGGTCTGAGGCGTGTACTGCCAGCAGCCGCCGAGCACGTCCGAGTTTTTGGTGGCGTATTTGAGCATGAGCATGAGCTGGACATAGAAGGTGTCGCCGGCGCAGCGGCCGGCGTAGCCCTTGCCTTTCTTGAGCGCGTAGTCGATGGCTCGGTTCTGGGAGCCGAATTCTCGGTCGATCTCCTTGCCGCTGACGGACAGGGGGCGTTGCTGGGAGTCGAGGGAGGCGGCGTATTTCGCGAACAACAGGCATGGCCGTTTGCTGCCGTCGGGCAGCAGCACGCCGGGCAATGGCGCGTAACCGTCGTACTGGGTGTCGCTGTACAGGAATTCGTTGTGGGTGCTCGTGCTTTCGAGCTTGTAGTATCCGGGGCATGTCATGACGTACACGTCGCCGTTGCTGCCGTCGCGTTTGAAGCGGGTGTCGATGCCGTCGATGGCGGTGACATGGGGCACGCCGTCGTCGTCCACGGTGGCGTTGACGTCCCATGTGCGGAAGGCGTTCAGGGGCGCGTAGTCGTCGCGTCCGGCCTTGGCGTTGGTGCTGATCTCGATGGTCAGGTTGGCGTTGTCTCGGGTCTTCACGCCGGTTGGCGTGTTGCTGTACGTGTATTTGGGGAATTTCACGCCGTACACCTTGCCGTCCTTGTGGGCGGCCATGTAGGCGGCGATGTTGCCGTATTCGCCCTTGGCGTTGTCGTATTCGAACTTCGCGCCGCCTGTGGCGTTGGCGTGGACTTTGGCGATGAGCTTGGCGGTGTCCTCCAAGGTCATGACCTTCTGCGTGTTCGCCATGATGTTCCTTCCTACTGGTTGATGATGGAGAGCGCCCAATCGATGTCGTCTTGGGTGAGGGGATGGATCGCGTCGCCGCCCAGGGCGGGTTCGATCACGGTCTCGTACTGTTCGTCGATTTCGGCCTGTGTGGCGAAGACCACGCCCGCGCTGGCGCTGGCGGCGATCTTTTCCTTGCAGTCGTCGGAGAGCTGCGCGTATTCGATGGTCGAGGTGCGGGCTGCTTCGGCGGCGTCGCGTGCGTCGCCGGCGGCGCTGGTTGCCTTGGATGCGGCGTCGTTGGCCTTGCCGGCCGCCGTGGCCGCTGCGGTCGCGGCCGTGTCTGCCGCCGTGGCCTTGTCGTTGGCGTTGGATGCGGCCGTGGTGGCCGAGCTAGCCGCGCCGTTCGCCTTGGATGCCGCAGTGCTCGCGGCCGTGGCCGCCGCGCTGGCGTTCGTGGTGGCGGTGTTGGCCTTGCCTGTGGCGGTGTTCGCGGCCGCGGCCGCCGTGTTCGCCGCCGTCGCGGCCGTGTTGGCCTTGCCTGCTGCGGTGTTGGCGCTGCTGGTTGCCTTGTCGGCGTCGAGGATGAGCTGTTCGATCCGGCCGAGCTTGTCGTCCGCGTCGGGTGACGTGGCGTCGAACACGGCGCGTTCCACGAGCCCGTAGAAGTTGCGCGAGCACACCTTGTGGCCGCCGCTGCTGATCTCGATGCCCAACAGGATGCGTCCGGGCTTGGCGAGCGCCTTGCGGGGCACCGCTGCGCGGAACGTGGCCGTGGCCGCGCCGCTGACCGGGCTCATGGTCACGCGGTCGCCGAGGCTGCTGCCGGGACTGGTGTTGTAGTCGAGCGCGCAGGTGATTTCGGCGGTTGTGGTGATGGGGGTGCCGTTGTCGGTGAGTTCGACGGTGATGGTGCGGCCGTTGATGTCGCCGGCGTTGAGGCGTATGTCTGCGATGTAGCCGTTGGCTAGGTCGAGTTGGATGGGTTCGCCTGTGGCTTCGCGGAAGCTGTCAAGCGTTGCCATTGTCGTCGTCCTTGTTGGATTGGTCGGTGAGTCGTTGGTTTTCCTTGGCGAGTATGTCGATCTGGGCTTGGAGTGCGGCGATTTGGACGGTGCTGTCGGCGATCATTTCGCGGAGTTTGCCGATCATGGCCGGGTAGAGGTTTTTGTTGTCCATCAGTCGTGGTCCTTTCCGTCGTTGGTTTGGGTGAGTGATTCGATGAATCGGTCGGTGGCGTCGTTGATGTCGTCGGCGTGGTCTGCGAGGAGGTTGCCGAGTTCCGTTGGTTCGATGCCGGCGGGCAGTGCGATGGTGGTCGGGGTGTCGGTTTCGTCTTCGGCGGATGGGTTGGTGGTTGCCGTGTCCGGTAGGAGCGGGAGGCCGAGTAGTCCGCGTGTTTTGTTGCGGCCGGCGGTGAGCTGATCGTCGGGTGTGTTGTCGGCGAGCGCTGTGGTGGTGTGAGCGTTGATGACGTTTTCGATGGCGTTGTAGGCGCTTGTCCATGCGGTTTCGCCGGTGTCGGGGTCGGGGTCTGGTTCGCCGTTGCTGCGGACGTGGAGGATGGCGGCTACGGCTTCGGTGTCGGTTTCGATGCCGAGGAGTATGCGCCATGACGCGATCGCGGCGAGCGGTATGGCGTCGTGGCGCATGTAGGGTGTGGGTGGGGTGGTGGCGATGGTCGTCATTCCGTCGGTGACTGCGGCTGGCGGGGTGGTGTCGGCAGTGGTGAGGGGTCGGTCTATGAGGAGGGTGGGTTGGCCGTTGATGGTGGTGATTTGCATGGTGTCTCCTATTTTTTGAGGAATCCGATGGTGTTGAGGTAGTAGTTTTTGGTGCCGTTGAATAGGTTGGTGTTGTCTACGTTGATGGAGAGGTTGGAGACGACGCCGGTGCTGGTGTTGTAGTTCCAGTGTGAGTTGACGTCGGTGACGACCTGCTTCGGCCCGGTGGATACCCATATGATCCATCCGCTTGCCGTGCAGTCGGATACGGTGCTCCATATCAGCGCCCAGTCGTCGCCTCGGTGGTCGACGGTGGCGAACGCCTTGTATGAGCCGTATTTCGCGGGATTGGAGGATGTGAGGGTGTATTGCGTGTATTTCATGGCTCCGATGTTTTGGCCTTCCCACCACGCGGTTTGGAAGGTGGAGCGCCCGCCGGAGAAGCCGCCGAGGAAGCCTCCCATGTACAGGTATCCGCTGTCGATGTCGGCTTGGATTCCGACCAGGCCATTGGGGTCTCGCGCTGCGAGCGTGGCGGTCGTGTCCCCGGTCTTGGGAGACCACAGACTTAGGTAGGCACGCCTACTGCTGGGATCGGTCGAGTCATAGTCCTTTTCTGCGGCGAGAAACACGGTGCCGACCTTGGTGGTGTTGTCGTCGGCCTTGCGTTCGCCGATTCTGGCGAACGCGCCGGGGTCGTGCTCCGCGCGCCGCCCGCCGTTGAACGTGAGCGCGCTGACTTCGCCCTCCTGCTGCGTGGTGGACTCGACCGCGATGTACGGGTGCTGGTACGAGCCGCTTCCGTGGTAGAACTGGATGCCTGCGCCTTCTAAGGAGTCCGTGCCGGAGATTTCGGTCTGTTTGAAACTCGGGCTGATTTGCACCCTGTTGCCGGTTCGGGCGGTTCGGAAGGTGCCGGTCAGGAGGTTGTCGGCACCGTCCCCGTCGAGGTGGACGGTTTCGTTGCCGTTGGCGTCGGTCATGACGAACTGGCCGGTGTCGAGGTTCCAGTAGGAGCGTTTGCCGGTGATGACGCCGGTCTTCATATAGGTGGCGTTGATGTACAGCAGTCCGTTGGACAGGTAGAGGCCTTGTTTTTGGCCGTTGTTGGTGAGCTTGTTGAAGATGTAGGTCTGGGTGAGTTCTCCTTCGAAGGTGTCCACGTAGCTGCGGGCGGCGGTCTCGTCGGTGCATTGCAGGCCGGTCCAGTACCAGTCGGCGTCGGATGCGGTGGCGGGGTTGCGATCGACCTGCATCCACAGGCGTGCGGTTTTGGCGTTGGATGGCACGGTGTAGCTGCCGGACACGTATGTCCAGCCGTTCGCGTCGGCGGCGGATTGGGCGATGGTCTGCCAGTGGTTGCCGTTGCCGGTGTCCGTCCAGTGGATGCCGAAGCTGCTGGTGACATTGCCGGCCTTGCGGTATGCCCAGCCGGACAGGCGGAACGTGTGGCCCCGGAACGTGTCGAGCGGCCATCCGAAGTACGTGTCTCGCACGTTGCCCAGGTGGATCGCGCTCGTGATGCCCTCGGGGTGTGTGGCGGGCATTGTCTTGGTGAGTTTGCTCGCGCCGAGCTTGTCGAGGTCGTGGTCGGGGTTGCCGTTCGGGTTGCGCACGAGGTTGCTGCCGTAGGCCATGATCGCCTCGGCGTAGGTCTTCGCGCCGGACAGGGCCGTGTCGGCCTTGGCGGTCGCGTCGCTTTTCGCGCTGTTGAGCGTGCTGGCTCCCACGCTGTCGGCGTAGGTCTTGGCGGCGGTCTGCGCGTCCGTGGCGAGTTTCTGGGCTTGGGTCTGGGTGGCGAGGCTGGACGCCTTGTTGCCGTTGATGGTCGAATTGGCGGACAGGCTGAATTCGCCGGTGTCCATATCCCAGAAGTTCAGGCCCTTTTTGTCGGTGAGACGGCCGGCCTTGACGAGCGCCGCATCCAGTACGCCGGTCTTCATATACGTGGCGTTCAGATACAGCAGTCCGCCGGACAGGTAGATGCCCTGCGTCTTGCCGTTGTTCGTCAAACGGTCGAAGATGCTGCGCTGGCCCAGAGATTCGTCGAGCGCGTCCACGTAGGCCTGCGCCGCCGCCTTCGCGGCCTCGCTGTCCGATTTGGACTGCGCCTTGGCTGCGGTCAGCGCATCCGAGGCCTTGGTCTCGGCGTACTTCCTCGCCTCCGCGAGCTTGGCCGTATCGGCCGCGTCGGCCTGACGCTTGGCCTCGGTGATCGCCGCCTGTTTCGCCGCGTCGGTGTACGAGTTCGCGTCGGACACCGCGCCGTCGGCATACTGCTGGACGGTCTTGCCGCCGATGGTGCTGCGGGCGGACAGGCTGAAATCGCCGGTGTCCATGTCCCAGTAGTTCAGGCCGGCGGCGTCGGAGAGACGGCCGGTGAACACGGTGTCGGCGAAGATGCCTTTGCCGTTGGCTAGCGCCCGGAAGTCCCAGTCCCCGTTCGGTTTTTTGTGGTCGGCGATGCGCCAGTAGCCGCCGCCGATGTGGATGCATTGGGTGGGGTTCTGGTCCTCGGGCTTGTCGTACACGTAGATGCCCTGGCCGGGTTTGAGGTACGTGTATCCGCCGGTGGCGTTCATGATCTGGTTGATCCGGTCGATGAGGTCCTTCATGTACGGGCCGGTGCCGCCGGCGGCGCTGTTCCATGCGCCGGAGTTGGATACGAGCTTGTCCAAGGCCTGCTGTTGGGCGGCCATGCGCTGCGTGTAGGATTGCCGGATGTTGCCGAGGGTGATCTTGGTTTCGGCGAGGCTGCCGGCCAGGTCTTCCTCGATCTGGAGGATGCGGCCTTCGAGGCGCAATGGTGTGGCGAAGCTGGTGTCGATGATCTGCACGCTGTCGCCTACGTCCGTGCCTTCCGGGTCGTATCCGGCTTGGCCGAGTGCGGTCACGTCGGCGGTGTAGGAGACGACGGGCGTGGTGCGGGTCTTGAGCGCCGCTTTGGTGAGGTTTAGGAGTTCCTTGGGGTCTTCGCAGTCGGGGAAGTCCACGCTTGCTTCGCTGTGGTGTTTGGTGCCGTCGGCTCCCACGATGCCCCAGTTGGCGAGCGCTTGGTCGTCTTGGATGTAGGGTTTGCCGTTGTTGACGTCGGCGAAGCTGATTTTGCGGCTGTATCCGCCGGTGGCCTCGCCTTGGTCGTTGGTTTGTTCGATGCCTTTGCCCCACCCGTAGAGGCGGGTGATGACGTCGCCGCTGTCGATGTCGCGTTTGATTTGGGTGAGGTCTTTGCCGTATTCGAAGCGTTTCGTGGTGTTGGCGGTGCCCCGGTGTTCGACGAGGTGGATGATGCGCCGGCCGATCCGGTTGCCGGTCGGGTCGGGCTGGTATTCGGTCTGGACTTCGAGCCCGTAGGTGTCGGCGGTCTTCTGGATGGCTTCGAGGACGGTGCAGTGGTAGAAGCTGAGGTCGGCCGTGCCGGTGATGGTGCCGGTCTCGACGGTGCCGACCGCCCACCGGGTGCCTTCGAGGGCTTTGGCGAGGCAGGCTTTGGCGTTCGCGTTGCGGTTGCGTTTGTCCTCGATATAGGTGCGCGAGAGTTCCGCGATGCTGCCGGTGCAGTAGGCGACGGTGACGGGCATGCCTGCGGCGCGGGCGGTCTGGGTGGACTGGCACAGGTATTCCGCCCAGCGGCCCATCGAGTCCTTGAAGACGATGCGTTCGTCCTTGTTGATCTCGCCGATGGTGGTGATGTCGAGGGTGTCGGTGCCGTCGGTGGCTCTGGTGCGGATGGCTTTGATGGCGTAGGGCAGGTCGCCGAGCGGGTTGCCCCAGCGGTCGAAGATCATGTATCGCATGAGTGTGCTCCTAGATGAGTGTGAGTGGCCTGTACGCGAGACTGGCGGCGGTGGCTCCGGTGAGGGTGAGCATGTTCAGGCCGGGCAATAGGGGGAAGTAGTCGGATTCGAGGGTTGGGGCCATGAGGTTGCCGTTGACGCGCAGCTCCCGGTGGTCGGGGTCGGTGTCGATGGAGATGCGTCCAGTGATGGCGGTGGTGGACGTGACGGCGAGTTTGTGGCCGTGCGCGTCCTTGATGCTGACGGTCTTGGCGTCGGCGGCGGGGGTGAGCGTCCATGTGGGCCAGCATGGCCGGTTGCCTTTGACGTGGATCGTGTTCGCGTCCGTTTTGAGCGCGATGGATCGGCTGCGGCCGATCAGGTAGGGGTGGACGTCGATGCTCACGGTGACGAGCGTGGCGATCTGTCGGGGGCCGGCCCATTTGTCCTCCCATGCGCCGAGGCTCATGCGACCCTCGTATTCGCCGGGCAGGCTGCGCCATGAGAGCGTGACGATGGTGCCGGCGAGGGCGGCGAGCCGGGTTTTGGCGGCGAGGATGTCGTCTTCGCCGCCGATGGCGTACAGGCTGAGCGTGATGGCGCGGTTGCCCATGTACGCGGCCCCGGTGGGGTCTTCGAGGGTGAGGTCGAGTTGTCCGTCGCGGCCGGGCATGTCCTGCGTGCTGGTTGTGGGCTTGGTGGCGTCGATGGTGATGCCGTCGGCGGCGAGGGAGAACATCATGCGTTCCAGCGGGACGCCGTTGAGCGTGGGGTCTTCGACATGCGGCAGGCGCATGCGTCGCTGGTAGAGCATGATGCTTTCCTCTCTGGTTTTAACGGCCTCTCATGGCGAGGTAGTTGAGTTCGTAGCTCATGGGTTTGGCGAGCTTGCCGGCCATGACCTCGCCGCCTCGGTCGGACAGGTTGAGCGTGATGCCGCTGCTGAGCGCCTGATCGATGGCGTCGATGATGTCCTGTTTGGTCGCGTATTCGCCTTGGCTGCTGTCGATCGTGTAGGCCATCCGGCCGCCCGTGATGCGGGTCTGGTAGGCGTATGGGGTTTCGAGCATGCTGGTGTCGGTCTTCAGGCTCACGGTGGGGATCATGTCGGTCAGACCGTCGATGCTGTCCTCGACGAGGCCGCTGGCCTTGTCGATGCCCTGGGCCATGCCGGCGGGTATCCATTTGCCGACCTCGTCGCGGAAGATGCGTGACGGGCTGTGGATGCCGAGCACGCTCTTGGCCCAGCCGACGAGGCTGCTGCCGAGGTTGCTGATCGTGTTCCTGACCCACTGGAACGCGCCGCCGATGCCGTTGATGAGGCCTTGGATGACCTGACGGCCCGTGTCGTACAGCCATCGGCCCGCCCCGCTGACCGCGCCGAGCACGGTGTCGCGGATGCGGCCGACGGTGTTCGACACGGATTGGATGCCGTTGGACACGGCCGACGTGATCCCGTGCCAGATGTTCGACAGGTACGAGCCGACGCGGTTCCATACGCTCGTCCACACGCCGCTGATGGCGTTCAGGACGGTCGAGATGGTGTTGCTCACATTCTGGATGCATGTGGACACCACGCCGCTGATCGCGTTCCAGATGGTGGACGCGACGGACCTGACCGCGTTCCAGATGCTCGTCCATACGCCGCTGATGGCGTTGAGGACGGTGCCGATCGTGGTCCTGATGCCGTTGATGATCGGCATGAAGAACGCGACGATCTTGTTCCACACGTCGGTGAAGAACGTGCTGATGGCGGTCCATACGGTGGTCCAGACGGCCTTGATTCCGTCGAGGATGTTCGACAGGAACGCTTTGATGCCGTCCCATGTGGTCGTGAAGAACGATTTGATCGCGTCCCATGCGCCCTGCCAGTCTCCCTTGAGGAGGCTGAGGAACACGACGATGACCGTGCGGATCGCGTTCACCGCGGTCGAGATGTAGCCGCTTATCAGCGTGAAGATCGTGTTGACGACGTTGTAGATCGCCGTCCAGATGGTGCTCCACACGGTGTTCGTGCTGTTCATCTGCTGGGTGATGAACGAGAGTATCCAGCCGAACACGGTGTTGATGCCGTTCTGGATCGCCTGCAAGGGTGCGACGATGAGCGCGCCGATGACGGTGAACACGTTGACGATGAAGTCTCGTATCCCGGTGAAGATCGTCGTGGCGGTCGTGCTGATGCCGGTCCACACGCCGGACAGGAACGTGGTGATCGACGTCCATGCGCCGGTGACGCCGCCGCTGATCGTCTGCCATAGGCCCGTGAAGAAGCCGGCGATGCCGTCCCATGCGGATTGCACGGTACCTGTGATCGTGGCCCATAGGTTGGCGAGGAATTCGCCGAGCCCGTTCCATAGGTCTTGCGCGGTGGCGACGATCGTGTTCCACGTGTCCGTGAGCCATGAGGTGAACGCGGCCCATGCCTTGCGGCCGACCTCGGTCTGGGTGAAGAACCAGACGAGCGTGGCCACGACGGCCGCGATGGCGACGGCGATAGCGCCAATGGGGTTTGCCGCTATGACGGCGTTGAACGCGCCCTGCACGGCGGTCGCCATTTTGGTGGCGGCGCTCCACGCGGTCTGAGCCGTCTTGACGAGGCTGAGGCTGGAGCCCATCTGTTTGAGCATTTGAATCGGGCCGCCCAAGTCCATCATGAGCATGATGCCGTTGCTGATGCCCTTGGCGGCGGTCGTCACCGTGTTCATGGTTCCGGTGAGCGCCTGTAGACCGCTGTTGAGCGCCTGATAGCCCTTGACTGCGGCGAACGCGGTGCCGATGCCGATGATGATGGGCGCGAGTTCCTTGCCGTGCTGGATGAACCAGTTGAGCGTGTCGGCGACGAGTTTGATGCCGTCGGCGAGACCTTCGGGAGGGATCATGTGCGCCCAGTCGATGACCATGTTGACGACGCCCATGATCGCGTCCCTGATGGTGTCCCACGCGGATTTGAACGCGGTGATCGCGCCGTTTTCCTCCAGTTTGGAGTAGAGGCGCTGGAACCAGCCGATGAGCCCTTCGATGCCTGCCTGGACGACGGGCACGGCGTTGGTGACGCCGTCGGCGATCCAGCTCATGCCGCCGGTGATGGCGGGTTTGACGCTGTCGAGCACGCTCGCGCCGAGCTTGACGAACGCGGCTTCGAGGTTGCCGGTGGCTCCCTCGATGGTGCTGGCGGATGTGGCGGCTTCCACGGCGGCGTCGGTGAAGCCGAGCGACATGATCGCGTCGTTGAATTCCTGCGCGGTGATCTGCCCGTCGGCCATCGCGTCGCGGAAGTTGCCGGTGTAGGCTCCGGCCTCCTTGAGTGCCTGTTGGATTTTGCCGCTCGCGCCGGGGATCGCGTCCGAGAGCTGGTTCCAGTTCTCGGTCGTGAGTTTTCCCTGGCCGGCGGTCTGCGTCAGCACCATCGCCACGGACTTGAAGGTGTCGGCGGAGCCGCCGGCGACGGCGTTGAGGTTGCCTGCGGCTTCGGCGAGCTTGTCGTAGTTGGGCACGCCGTTGGCGGCGAGCTGGGCGGTGGTGTTGCGGATGTCGTTGAGGTCGTAGACGGTCTTGTCGGCGTAGTCCTGCGTGCTGGCGGTGAGTCGTTTGATCTGCTGTTCGCTGACGCCGGCGAAGTTCAGGGTGCTGGCGAACTTCTGGGCGCTGTCGGATGCGCTGGTGATCTCGCCGGACAGGCCCATGAACGCTTCGATGGCCTTGCCCGCGACGCTTTGCGCGATGCCGGTGATGACGCCGAGTTTCGCGCCGAAGCCGCCGGCGAAGCCGTTGCCGGCTTTGATGCCGGCGGTGTTGCCGGCGGTTTCCGATGCGCTGCCGAACGCCGATTCGATGGCCTTGCCGACGCCCTTCATGCTGGGCACGATCTGTACGAACGCGGTGGCGATCTCGATTGCCATGCTATGCCTCCCTGATGGTGGTGCGCGGTGCGGCCAGGTATGCGGCTAGTTGTTCGTCGTCCATCGCCATGACCTCGCCGCCCGTGGCTTCATGCCGGACGGTGCCGGGGCGTTGGAGTTGTCCGCGCCAGCGCGCGCCCTTGCGTGAGGCTTCCTTGGTTTTCGTCCAGGCGAGGAACGCGAGGCTGTCGCGGATGTCGGCGAGGAGGTAGGTTTGGTCGTCCCATGCGAGGCGCGGGTTGAGTTTTTGCCAGATGATGGACTGGCGGGGGAGGTTGGCGGCCAGTGCGGCCGCCCGGTTGGCGGGCAGTTCGCCAGTCCATATGAGGTCGGTGTTAAGCCCATAGAAACGCTGGAAGTCCGCTTCGAGCGCGTCGGGTGCCGTGGCGAGCATTCCTATGAGCGTCAGGAGTTTGGGGCGACCTGTTCGAGGAGCTGGGCGATGAATTCGCTGACCTTGTCGATGCTCACGCGCCCGGTGTCGGGGTCGCGCAATGCGTCCTTCATGGCCGTGTACTGGGGGCCGCAGAGCTTCTTGAGGAAGGGGACGATGGCGAACGCGCCGGCACCGTTGCCGGACTGGGCGGTTTGGAGGTCGTAGAGGTATTCGACCATGTCGAGGTCGTCGAAGATCGCGGGGCTGACGGCGAGGGTGACGCCCATGGCCTCGACGGTCTTGGGCTGGTTTTTCGTGGTTTTGTGGTCATGCGGCTGCTTGGCTGCCATATGCGTGTCCTTTCAGAGGGGTGCGCCCGCCGGACGGCGGGCGCGGGGTGGGATCACTTGCTGAGCGAGGCGGTGGCGACGTTGGCGATGTATTCGACGCTGGTGGACCCGTTGATGAGGTCGCTGGGGTTGGCGCTCATGGTCACGCCGTAGCCGATGGCGTCGCCGGCGCTGTAGGTGGTGTCGTCGAATTCGGTGATGGTGCCGTCGGCGACTACGATGCGCTTGACGCGGTTGCCGGTCATGGCGATCTCGAACACGAGGACGAGGCTTTCGCCGGACGGGATGGCGTGGTAGACGGTGAGCTTGTCGGCGGTGCCGGTGACGTTCGCGGTGCCGAAACGCAGTTTGAGGCTGGCTTCGTTGGTTTCGATCATGTTGAACTGCCATGTCTCGCCGTAGCCGCTGATCTCGGACAGTACCTTGATGCCGCCCATCTCGTTGATGTCGGTGGTGTCGGTGTCGGTGGCGTTGGTGACGCCGTCCTCCGACAGGTAGCCGACGCAGGTGTAGGCTGCCGGCAGTGCGGTGGTCGCGTCGGTGGGCAGTGCGGTGCCGGCGGGCGCGTAGTAGAGGCAGCCGGTCTTCTTGGGCTTGCCGAGGCTGACGTTTTTCTTGTTGTTGTGGTTGGTTTCGGCCATGATGGTGCCTTTCGGATGGTGCGGCGTCGTCTTATTGGGTGGCGGCGTCGAGCTGGATGGTGATCTGGTATCGGGGCTGGGGCGGCGGGCCGGGGTCGGGGAAGTCGATGACGCTTTCCACGCCGACGGCGGCGATGGGGTCGAGCAGGTCGAGGTCGAGCAGTCGGGGCAGCAGCGTGCCGGTGGCGAGCTGGGCGGCCTGCCATCGGGTTTCCGCCCATACCTGTATGGCGAGGATGGGGTGGCTGCTGTATTCGTTCTCGCTGCCGCCGACGCGCTCGATGGTCACGAACCGCTTGGGCCGGTCGGCGGGCACTTCGAGGTATGCGGTCAGGCCGTCGCCGTTGGGGTCGGTGTCGATCCAGTCCTTGACCGTTTTTTCGAGGTTGAGACTCATCGCCGTTTCACCGCCTTGAGCAGCGTGTTGTGCTTCGCGTTGTCCTCCATCGCCTTCACGTTGCCTTCGGAGCCGTGCCCGGTCGTGGCGAGCGCGACGCTGCCTTTGGGGGTGCTGACATGGGTTGCGGCCTCGTAGGTCGCGCCTTCGACCTGTGCCATGCTGTTGGCGCTGGCGGCGATGAGCGTGGCCTGTTGGTCGATGGCCTGCTGGATGGGTGCGGATTGGCGTACCGCGCGGAAGCCGGCGAGGTTGAGTTTTACCTTTGCCATGTGCCGGTCTCCTATCCTCTGGTGGCGGCGAGTTCGACGGTGAGGTTCCAGCGGGTCGGGGTGATGCCGCCCGTGTAGGGGCGGGGGTCTCCGATCACGGTGTATTCGACGCCGTCGATTCTCGCCTTGGCCCCGCGCAGGCTCCGGTAGGGCCATGCGCGGGGCATGTGGATGGTTTTGGCGACTCGGATGCCGTCGGGGCGGATGCCGTCGGTGAGGTTCGATTGGCTGCCGTCCTGGATGAGCACGTCTTCGACGGTTTCCTGTTCGGTGTCCCAGATGATGCCGCCGCCGGGATCATGGCCGGCCGGGGTGCGGTGGATGAGGGTGATGGTCTCGCCTTTCATGCCGCGCCTCCGGCCATGTCGTATGCCCATGCCTCGCCGTCGCCGCCCAACGCTTCCTTTTCGGAGGTGGTGAGGTAGAGGTCGCCGGCGGGGTTGGCGTAGCTCAGGCTTTCGCTGTAGCTGCCGGCGGTCTGGGTGGATTGGGTGACGCCCGACATGTCGGGGCCGGCCTGCATGGCTCGTTTGACGGCCATGCAGGCGATGCGTTTCAACGTGGCGGGTTTGGCGTTGGCCCATTGGGGGCATGTGGTGCGGATCAGGTCGCTCGCGTCCTGTAGCAGCGTCTCGGCGCGGGTTCGTTCGTCGCCGGTGAGCGCGTGCCATCGGGCTTCGAGGTCGCCGACTTGCGCGAACGGCTTCTCGTCGTCCGTTTCGTCCTCTCCCCCGCCGTCTTGCGTCATGGTTGTGCCGTCGGACAGGTTGAGCGGGGTGCTGGGGTATCCGTCCATGCGGGGTCTCCTTAGGCGAGGATGCCGGCGGCCTTGAGCTTGGTCAGCATGGAGTTGACCTTCGCGATGATGGCCGCCGAGTCGGCGCTGGCGGCGAGCTGCGCTTCGGCCGCCTGCTGGAGCACGCCGCCGCGCGCGCCGGCGGTCGGCGCGGGCGGCGTGAACGTAGACGGCTTGCCGGTGATGGCCGACCATGCGATGGTGGCGACGCCTTCGGCGAACGGGGTGCCGTCGGGCTTTACCAGACGCACGGGAATGGACAGGCCGGCCTCGTCGGCCTCGTCGGTTTCCTGCACTACGAGCGTCTGGGTGAGCGGCGCGGCCATCACTTGCCCGCCCTGCCGGTGCTCGTCGGCTTCTTGAGCACGGCGATGCCCTTGGGGTCGAGGATCGCGTAGGAGTACATGGCCTCGGTGCGGTAGGCGATCTGGTTGACGCCCTTGAGGTCCTTGCCGGTGTTGTCGGGGTCGCCGTATTCGATGATCTCGCTCCAGATGTCGCGCACCATGCCCCACTTGATGAGGCGGAAGTCGCCGAGGAAGGCGAGGATGCCGGTCGCCGGGGTGATGAGTCGGCCGTTGACCGTGCCGGACGTGGCGGCCGGGATGCCGTCGAGGTTGCCGACCTGAAGGTTGATCGGGATTTCCGGGTAGAAGCGCTGGCCGGTGGAGGGGACGCGGATTTTGCGCAGCTCGTTGGCCATGGTCTTGGACAGGGCGATGCCGTTGATGTCGTACTCGTCGCTGACGACCTCGGCGAGGCTGTCGATGTCGGCGACGCGATCGTCGGTGGCCGTCACGCTGACCGCGCTTTTGGCGAGCGCGTTGAAGCCTTCGAGGGTCGTTTTCTTCTTGGGGTCGAAGGCGTGGTAGACGACGTAGTCGAGGACGCGGCCCATCGCGGCGGCCTGGTCTGCCTGGATCTTGCTGATGATCTCCAGTTTGGCGTCGTCGTCGGCCCACTGGAGCTCGTTGCTGAGGCGGGTGGTGGTCTGCACCTTGAAGCGTTTGCCGACGACCGGGGTGAGGGTTTCCTCGTAGCTGGACTTCTGCGCGCCTTCGGCGACGACCTCGGCTTCGGAATTGCCGGTGAAGACCATGTAGTCCTTGTCGAGGAAGAGCTGGGGTTCGCTCGGGGACAGTGCGGCGATGGTGCTGGTGTCCTTGGCGCGCTTGGTGATGACGGTGGCTACTTCCTTGGGGAGCAGCACCTTGCTGGTGTCGAGTGCCATGATGATGGTTTCCTTTCGGATGGTTGGTGGCGGTTAGTCTTTGTTGCCGAAGAGGCTGCGCACGTATGCCTTGGCTCGTTCGTCGGCGGTTTGGCCGGCGGGGTGCTGTGCCGGGTTGGGCACGTTCGGCAGCTTCGGCGCTGGGTGCATGAGCGGTTTGAGGATGTCGGCGTGCGCCTGAATCTCCTCTAGGGTGCTGCCGCGCAATGCTTCGGCCGGGATGCCGGTCTTGGCTGATACCTGCGTCTTCCATTCGGCCTGCTGTTCCTTGGCCTTGTAGGCGGCGACCTGCGCTTCGAGTTCCTGCGTGCGCTTGGCGGCCTTCTCGGTCTCGCTCATTTGGGATTCCTTGAGCTTTTCCAGCTCGTCGGCGGCGGCCTTGTTGGCCTTGGCCTTCTTTTCCCAGTCGCGCGAGTGGCCGAGCGCTTCCTTGTATTTGGCTTCCCAGTCGATCTCCTCGCCGTTTCCGTTCGGTTCGGCCGGCGGGGTGGGGCCGGTAATGTCCGAACCGCCTTCGGCGGGCGGGGCGATGTATCGGATATGGGGGTGCTGGAGGTTGAGGAACATGGTGGTTCTCCTTGTATTCGGGCCCTTTCCGGGCATTGAAAAAGCCACCCGTGCGGGTGGCTGAAAACTTGGGCGCTCTTCTTCGGGCATTGAAAAAGCCACCCGGCGAGGGTGGCTTGAATGGGCCGGCGCTATGTCGTCTGGGCCAGTTCTTTGTCGAGGGCCGAGGCGTATTCGTCCTTGTCTTCGTCTTCGAGCAGTCCGAAGGCGTCGAGCAGGGGTTCTTGCGGCACGGTTACGTGGTTTTCGAGGATCGCGGCGATGAGCCAACTCAGGGCGTAGTACTGTTCGCCGGCGGCTAGGCCGTAATCCAGTTCCTCGGCTTCCTCAAGGACGTCGCAGTATGGCCTCAGCCGCCGGTATGCGGCTTCGCATTGCGAATCTGTTGCCATAGCTTCTCCTTTTGCTGAGGCACGACCGGGTGTGCCGTGTGGACGGTGAATCGGCCGCCGGTGTTTCTGGTTTTCTGGAGCCACACGCGGATGATCTCGTCTTCGACTATCTTATACAGGGTTTGACGTTCCCTGCCACCCGGTATGACGAGGTCGGGAGCCACGACGGTCTCTTCTACGGCCCACTTGATTTTCTTCTCGTCCCATTCCTTCGGAAAATGAGTTTTCCCGGGTACTGTCGCGTCGGGACCGTGGTTGGCGAAGACATGATCCCATGTTTTCGCCCGTGGCTGGATGACCTCGGCGGGCCATTCGGCCGATGATTCGAACACTCCAGAGGTGAGCTCGTCGGGAAACATGTGGTTCATGGCCTTCATTACGGCATTGGTTTCCGAAGTGCCAGCTCGTGATTTCGCGGCCTTGTACATGCGCTTGAACTTGTCAGGTTCGTAGCCGTCGAGTTTGGTCTCTCCCCATGAGGGGACGATCTTGCAGTCGCAGTCGTGGTGGTACCTGTGCCATTTGCCGGCGGTGTCCTCGCTGGCATAGACGAAGCCTCGGGACGCGAGCATGGCGCAGAACGCGCAGGTCTTGCCTTGGGGCACTCGCGCGTATTTGGGGCGGGTGGGGTCGTTCTGGGCGGTGAACCGTCCTGTGAGGCGTGCGGTCTCGTTGATGACGTCCTTGGCGAGGCGCGCCCAGTCGTCTTCGGTGTAGCCTCGCGTGTTGATGGCCCAGAGGTGATCCATGGTCAGGCCGGCTTTGCTTCGGCCGTTGATGACGTCGGTGAATTTCGCGCCGACGTGCATGGTGTTGTTGTAGCCGCCGACGATCTGCCAGAAGGCGCGGTCCGAGCTGACCTGCGCCTCCTTGTAGTCGGGCATGCTGATGCCGGCGGCTTCGGCCCATGCGCCGCGCACGTTCCTGTAGTAGTCCTGTGCGATGAGGTTGGCCTTGCGCGCGTAGTCCTCCAGTTGGCGTCGGGCTTCGGTGGTGGGATCATCGCCGAAGTAGAGGCTGTTGGGCACCATCGTCTTGGCTTCGATGATGAGGTCGGCGAGCTCGTCCTGATAGTCGTCCCACAGGTCGTTGAGGTGCCCGTTGAACGCTTTACGCTGCGCCGGGCTGAGGTTGCTCAGCGGCAGGCTGTTGCTGTCCATTGGCTGCGGCCTCCTGCGTGTCGGTCTTGGCGGTGGCGATCTTGGCGCGTAGTTCGTCGATGGCGTCCTGCGTGCGCTGCTGTTTCTCGTAGGCGCGATGGGCGTTGATCTCGTCCCATGTCAGGCCGGCGCGGCTCAGGCCCACGTCGCTGTCGGCGAAGGCGGGGTTGGTGGACGCGACCTTCTGGTACCAGTCGGCACGGGCGGCGTCGCTGGCTTCCTTGGTGGGTGCCCAGATCGGTCGCAGTTGGCGGATGTCGGCTTCGTCCGCGCCCTGGGCGGCGAGCGCCATGGCGAGGATGCTTTTGATGCTTTCGCCGAAGCGTTTGTTTTGCCTGTCTGCGGTGCGGGAGAGTTTGCGTTCGGCTTCGGCCATGGCTTCGGCGCTGGCGGGGTTGTCCATGGTGATGCCGAGGTCGTTGACGGGGATGTCGGTTTCGCTGCTGACCATGAGGGCGACGGTTCTGAGCATGTCGGAGTGTGGCTGCATCGAGGCCTGTGTGAGTTGGCGCAGTTCGGGTTTTTCGCCGTTGCGGCCGGCGGGGATGCCGTTGATGACGCTGACGATGCTGCCCCATGTGTCGGGGCTTACCTGGCCTTTGTTGGCTCCGAGGAACCATATGCGTGGTGCCGCGTAGAATTCTGCGGTCGCTTCCATGCGCACGAGGGTGCGCAGTCCGAGGTCGGTGAGGGCCATGAGCGGGCGGGTGATGCGGCTGGAGCCGAGGGGGCGGTAGAGCTGCTGGTCGCTGACGATCGGCACGACGGTGGGGCGGTCGAAGCCGGTTTCGATGCGTTCGGCCTGCCATGTGCCGCCGTTGCGGCGGCACAGGTAGACCTTGCCGGGCAGCCATACGTCGAAGCGGGTGATGTAGCCGTCTTTGTCTTTGTCGCGGATGGTCATGGCCGCGCCGATCCTGTCGTTGCCCCAGTCCCATAGGGCGCTGCTCCAGTCGGCGGCGCGGGGCGTGATCCGTATGTCGTCGTCGTCGCCGGAGATGGTCATGAAGCTGCATCCGTGCGTGTATGCGGACACGATGGCCTGCTGGATTTTCACGCCGAACGTGTTCGCCGCGACGAGGTCGTCCACCTGCGTCTGGAGGGTTTCGGGCGCGTCGATGCCTTCGAACACGGAAAGGTCGGCGAGCGCGCGGACGGCTTTGTTGGGCCAGCCGATCATTGGTTTGGCGAGGGCTTTCATGGCCGGTGGGATGCTGTAGGCGACGCCTTTGTAGTGGTAGTGGGCGAGGTAGTAGCTGGTGCGCAGGGTGTTGCGCGTGTAGTGGCGTCGCCATTGTTTGAGGAGTTCGTTGATGGTGGGCTGGTCGTCGGGGTCCACGCCGGCGATGGTGTTGGCGTAGGCGCTTTCGATGGCGAGCCAGCCGGCTTGTCCGCGCAGGATGGGGACGTCGTCGGTGTTCATGATTAGTACCATGCTTCCTGTTGTGCGGTGGGGTCTCTTCTGGTGGTCATGGCCCCGTGGAGGGCGAGGGTGACGGCGTTGAGCGGGCTGATGTCGGTGTCGTCGTCGGGTCGGTTCCATCCGAAGAGGCCGTTTTTGCCGATGGGGCGTGTGGTGGCTTTGGCGGCGGCTTGCCAGAGTGGTTGTTGGCCGTCTTCGGGCAGGTGGGTGAGGGTGCCGTCTCTGAGCATGTCCTGGAGGCGTCCGCAGGCGCGGCCCATGTCGGTGGCGGCGGTGACGGTGACGGTGACGCCGGCTTCGGCGAGGTCGGGCAGGAGCGCGGTGGCGGGGCTTTGCCCGTCGATGACGAGCGCGGCGGTTTGTTCCCAGACCTTGTCGATGAGGTTGACGGCCCACATGGTGCCGTCGTGGTTGGTGTCCCTGTATTCGGCGAGTTCGATGTGGGCGGTGCCGTCGTCGTAGCGCATGCATGCGCCGATGGTCAGGCGTGTGCGTGTGGGGTTCATGTCGATGCCGAAGCTCATGACGCCGCCTGGGCGGCGGGCGTCGATGGTGGCTTCCTCCCATTGGCGGCGGTCGATGGCGCGGCTGAGGGCGTGTTCGTCCCAGATGCCGAGGGCTTCGCGCCGGAAGTCGTCGCCGGTGAGGTTCTCCCACAGGTTGGCGATGGATTCGTCGCTGGTGTGGGCCGGGTAGCTGGGGTTGGCTTTCCTCCATTGTTCGCGGTCGAGGGGGTCGGCGTCGCGGTCGGCGGCGAATTCGACGTAGAGGGTGCTGTGGGTGCGGCCCGCGCGCGTTTTGTCCCTGAGGCGGGTGAACGCTTCGCCGTTGTCCCTTGGGCCGGGCGGGGTGCCCATGTAGATGGTCTGGGGGTTGTAGGCGCGGTTCTGGGTCGGCAGCATCGACGCCATCGCCGAGTCGGACAGGTGCTGGGCCTCGTCGATGACGAGCAGGGCGATCTTCTTGACGCCTCGCAATGCGCCGCGTTCGCGGGCGCGGAAGAAGATACGGCTGCCGTTGCGGAAGCGTATCTCCTCTTTGCCGGCGGCGAGGCTGATGCCGTGGTCGGGGTCCACGAGGCCGCTCATCTCCGGCCTGAGCACGATCGCGCACAGGCTTTCGAACGTGTCCTTGATGACGCTGAAGTGCTGCGCCGTCCACACGATGCGCATGCCGGGGGTTCGGGCGGCGCGGTGGATCGCGACCCAGCCGATGTCGTAGGTCTTGCCGGTCTGGCGCGGGATCGACAGCACCGTGTTGCGGGCGCTCCAGAAGCCGTCGGCGCTTTTCGCGAGGATGATCCGGTTGATCTGCCGCTGCCAGACGTCGAACCGGTCGCCCGCCGCGTTGGCGAGCCTGTTGAGGCTGGGTTCGCCGCTGGTGTACAAATCGTCGGGGATGATCTGGCAGGCCGCCCCGTCAATCCTCGTGCTCATCCAATCGTATGTCCTCCGTGTCCAGGGCCTGCATGGCCGGGTCGTGCCCGTTCGACGCCTTGTCGATCGCCTCGATCTCGGCGCTCATGTCCGCCAAACGTTTCGTCAGGCTGGCGAGGTCGCGTGAGCTTATCGACCCTTCGTCGAGCTTTTCGGCGATCAGGTTGCGCATCGCCACCAGGAGGCGGCGACGATCCCCGGAAGCGGCGGCATTGCTGACCCTATGGGACTTCGACGCGCTCTTCGACCTGGTGGTTTTCGACGTTCTGGCGACCATGACGGCTCCTTGCCAAGTGTGGAAAAAAGTCCGGGGGAAAAACGGCCCTTTGCCCGTGGTGGCCGTCAGAGGGCCGGGCAGGGTCTACTCCCCACCCCCGAACCAGTCCGAGCAGCGGATCGGCCCGGCCGAGACCTGTGCGGCGCGCTGCGGCGCTTTGCCTTGCGTGATGAGGTGGGCGACGCGCTCGCGTGCCCATGCCAGACTGTGCGTGCCCTTGATGGCGTTGCACCATCGGTGCGCCGGCCCGCTGTTGTCGTGCGTCAGGGTGCCGCCTCGCGCCAAGGGTATCGTCTCGTCGATCACGAAGCTGTACGGGTCGGGCGAACGCAGCGTGTAGTCGATGGGCCGATAGCAGATGTAGCAGTCGGCTTGCATGTGCCGCCATCGCTGCTGCTCCAGCCTGCGCCTGTGCCCGTTGCGTTTGCGCGGGTTGCTCACCTGAGCCTCGGTTTCGCGGTGCATTGGCTGACCTCGACGCCGGCCCTGAACACGATCTCGTCGGCGACCAACGGCACCCACACGATGCCCAGATCGTCGCGCCCCACCTCCGGGTAGGGCTGCCGGTCGGCCAATGGGTAAGGGAAGATCAAGCCGTCCACGAGCACACGCCCCCTGCGGGCGTCCACTTCGATGCGCTTGGGACACAACGCCATGACACGACTCCAATCGAACGCTTGCACGGATCGACAGACTGCGCTCGCCGGCGGGAAGAAGAGGAAAGAACCGGCGGCGAGGCGTCTGTCTGTGGTGGTTTCTCGGGTGCCGCATACGCCGGTCGTGCACGGTGCCGGCGACGGCTGGCGGATGGTGCGGGATTCGGACCCGCGAAGCATGAGGTCGGTTGTCATGCCTGCCCGCCTAGCAAGCGGGTGCCTTCGACCGCTCGGCCAACCATCCAAGGGGATCGGATACGAAAAAAAGCCCATCCCCGATGGGACAGGCTTTTCCGATACTCCGATTACACGCGACAGCGTAACACGGAATCGGGTCATGGTTCAAGCGTCGCCGGCATCTCGTTCGTCCTTGGCTTGGGCGCATGCCAAGAGTTCCAGAATGTTCCATGCCCAATAGGGGCCGTCGATGTGCCGCGTGCCGGGCATTTTGCCGCGCGTCCGCCAGTTCTTCAAGTCGTTGCCGCTCACGGCGACGCCAGTGTTCTCCCGCACCCATCGGGCGGCGTCGGCCTGCGTGCGGGTGATGTGCATGAGCCCCGCGCTGCGCAGGTATTCCAACCGCACGCGCTTCAAGTCGAGCCATGCGCCGCATTCGGGGCACACCGCATACCGCGCGGAGCGGGCGGCGTAGATCGGCGTGCGTATCGGCTCGTCGTCGTCCCCCTTCGTGTTCAGGCAGTCGGGGCATACGCCGACAAGACGGCGCTCGCCGGCGTGCGTGGTGGCGGTTTCGACCTTTTCCGATAGGCGGATCAGGTCGGCGTATAGGTCGCCGGCCGTGTAGAGTCGTGCGAGGTCGGGCATGTGGTGCAGCAGCAGGCGGGTGATGTCGGCCCATTGCATGAGGGTGCGGGGCCGGTCGTATCGGTCGTGGCCGATCGGTTTGACGCCGAGCATGCCGCCGGTGAGTTGCAGGTGCGTTTCCACTGCGGAGTACAGGGCTTGGGCGGCTTCGTTGACCGGCGGGGCCGCGTATGCCGTGTTGCCGTGGCGGGGGCTGCGCTCGCGGGTGGTGGCTTGTTTGTAGGCGATTTGTTGGAGGGCTGGCATGCCGGCTTTGAGGAGCCATGCGAGGCGGCGGGCCCATTCCTTGGTGCAGTCGTCGCACAGGTTCCGGTCTTCGTCGCTCTGGTGGCCGCACGCCGCGCATGCCTGTTGGTTCATTCCTATCCCCCGCCCTTGCTGGTAGACTTGCCTTTTGGACAATGCGCCTCTGCCGCAAGGTGGGGGCTTTTTATTTGCCCGAACGCCGTCCCCGATGCTTTGATGGGGTTGGGAATGGCGTCGTTTCAACGGTTTGCGTACTTTCCTTAACTTTCCCTCCTATTATCCCCTACGTCGCCGGGTTCTTCCAGCGCCGGCAGGTGTGGTTCGATGAATTCGGGACGTTTGGGCTGTGGTGGCGCGGGGTGGGCTTGCAGGATGATGGCCTTCACCTCGCCGACGGGGACGCGCAGGGATTGCGCGGTCTCTTCCGGCGGCACGCCTTTACGGTGCCATTCCACGATGATCCTCCTGACGCCTTCGGTGATTTTCATTCCCTCGCCTCCTGCCGGTCGAGCCGTTCGCATGCGGAGTGCTTGGCGCACATCATGGCGACGCGGCGCATGCACTTGCGGATCGCGCCGTCGCAGGAGAGGGCGACGACGGTGAACCGGCCGAAGCATTCGTGGTGCGCCACCCTCGTGGTGGGCGTGGCGGTGCCGCGCATGATGATGACCGGCCCGATCTTCCGGGCGGTGACGTTAACGTCGATGTCGATGCTGTTCATTCTCGTTCCTTTATCGGCCGGTTCGTACGACCGTACTGCTTGCCGCCCCAGATGCCCTGCACGGGGTAGCCGTTGATCCGGTTGTTATCGTCGGCAAAGGCGCGGCACTCGTCGATGACCGGGCATTGCCGGCACACGGCGAGCGCCGCCGCCTGTTCGTATGGTTTGCCGCTGAACCAGAGTTCGGGGTCGTGGTCGCGGCATGCGGCTTGATGTCTCCAGTTCATGGGCTATCGGCCGCCGTCGCAGGTGAAGACGATGCCGAGGTGTTTCATGACAAGTCCTTTTGCAGCGCGCGACGGCCGGCCGCTGTGATGGCGTAGCGGCCGTATCCGGCGTCTTCCGCGTATCCGCGTGCTTCGAGGGACCGGTAGGTGCGCCGGCTGTTGCCGTCCGCAGGATAGGCATCGCCGTGCTTGACGATTTGGAGCAGTGCGCTCTTTTGCGCGTAGGTAAGTCGCCGGACGCTCATTTCAACGCCTCCTTCCGCGCGGCAGTGATCGCCAACCACGCAAGAAGCCGATACTGCTCTTTCACGTCAGGGTTCAACTCCGACCACAACGACTCCACCTCCTCGAAGCCCATGCCCGACGTACCCGTATAGACGGCGAGCGCCGCCGCGTCAATCTCCCTATCGGTGTTCTTGCGGCATACGCCGGCCCTGTACGCCTTGCGCGACGCGAGGCACTGGCCGAGACGGGTGATGCCGGTCGGGCGCTCGCCGTCGTCTGGGTAGGGGTAGCGTTCCTCGATCTCGTTGGTGATGATGCTCATCGTGTTCCCTCCATCGATTCGTATGCTTCAAGTACTTCCGTCAGGCAGCGTTCTTTGATGGAGGTCGTTTGGATCAGCGGGTTGTTTCCTTGCAGCGTGGCGTCGAGTTGTGCCTGGCGTATGTCGGCGAGCTGGGTTTCGAGCCATTGGTGGAAGCTCATCGTGGTTTCTTTCCTGTGTGGTCGTCGGCCCTTGTGGTGGTGTGCATGTTTACCAGTCCTTTTCGAGTTCTTGGCAGTCGGGGCAGATGGATGACGTGGTGTCGGTGAGCGGTGCGCCGCAGATCGCGCAGATGGTCGGATCGTTGGCCGGTTCGGGTCGGTGGGCTGCTTCCAGGAGGCGGCGGATGAGTTCGATGGTCTGCGGGGCGGGGGTTGTGGTGTGGGTGCTCATTGCTTGTCCTTGAGTTTGATGTGTTCCCAGTCGCATGACGCTCCGCCGGAGTTGGAGAAGCATCGGACGGCCGCGCTGCCGTCGGGCAGTTCGTACCAGCGGACGTATCCGGGGTCGGGGTTGTTCACGGTGCCTTGGCCGTCGCCTTTGGGTGTTTCTCCGCATGCCGTGAGCGCGAGGATGGCGAGGATCGCCGTGAGGGTTGCGGGTATTCGTTTGCGGGGGTTCATGATCGGGCTCCTTGGATGCCGGCTCGCATGATGTCGAGGTAGTTGGCGTAGTCGTTGCGGTCTCGGCGGATGCAGTCTCGGACTCGGTGGGTGCCTGCGTGGTTTTGGTAGGGGTCGTGGTCGAGGGCGAGGTCGCTGATCCGGTAGGTGCTGAGGTCGAGTTTTCTGTGGTTGGTGAGCTGGCGGAGCCAGTCGGGGTGGAGATGGGGGCCGAGTTGGTTGGTGAGCACGTCGATGTCGTAGTCCACGTTGGTGCCGGCCGGGTGGAGCACGTACTGGGATGCCTCGGTGTCGAGGAATTCGCCGAGGTTGCGGGCGACGTTCGCGTATCCGAATTCTTCGGGTTCGGTTTCCATGACGGTGTCCAGTAGCCCGTTGTCGAGGTGCATGCGCAGCACCTTGGGGTCGAGGTCGTAGAGGCTCACATGGTCGGGGCGGACGGGGAGGATGAACCGGTCGCCTTCTTCGGTGCCGTCGAGGTTGGTGACGATCATGCCGATTTCGAGGATTTTCGCTTCCGTGCGGCTGACGGCGGTGGTTTCCAGGTCGATCCACAGCAGCTTGTGCGGCTTGCGTGGTGGTGTCGGCGGGTCGAGTGGGATGGTCTGGCCGCCTACGGTCGTGGTCTTGGTGGTGTTCATTCTTGGGTTCCTTTCTTGGTTTCCTTGATGTCGGGGATGTAGTCGGGCTGGTCCGAGGGTGGTTCGGCCGGGGTACGGGTGCCGTCCGCGTTGAGCTGCTGCCAGCCGCCGGTGCGGTAGTAGACGGGGATGGTGGCGGGGTCTTTGCCCGTGTGGACGAGGTAGCCGAGCTGGTAGGCGCGCTTGGGGTGGGCGTGGACCCATCCGTGGCATCCTGTGGTGCCGCTGCCGCAGAGTTGGAGCAGGTTTTCGGGTTGGTGGAGCCGGTCGAAGGGGTGGCTTCGCGGTTCCCTGTGGTGGATGCTGTCGCCGCTCCAGTGGCTGCCGGTTTCCCGGTCGCACATGGCGCATCGGTATCGGTCTCGCCTCTGTACGGTGCGGCGGGTCTCGGCTGTTGGCTTGCTGCTCATCGGCTGGCCTTTCGTTGGCATTCGTTGATGATTTCCTTGGCTTTTTGTTCCGGGTCGATGCCGGTTTTGACGCTGGCCCAGAAGTCGGCTCTCATCGCGTCGGTGAAGGTGCCTACGGGCACGTGGTCCCGGATGTGGCCGGTGATCCACCGGTCGTCGATGACGGTGCCGTCGGGCAGTGCGTGCCGGTATGGTTTCGGCTGGCTGGGCATGGTGTCCATGTATGCGCCTTGGCGCAGCCATCGGCTCATGTTGGGCGCGTATCTGGGGTCGTCCACGGTTTTGGCGTAGGCGATGACGGCTCCGATGAGCTGCGCTTCCGTCACGGCGGACGTGCCGTCGTGCCCGGCCACGGCTGCGGCCCACGCTTTCTCGGCTTCCCGTCGCGAGCCGGTGTGGCGTGGGTAGGCGTTCCACGCCGTGGCGAACGGGTCGGCCAACGCCCTGGCCTCGGCCTCGGCGACCGACGCGGTTTGCTTCGATCCCGGCCCGGAGGGGTCAGGGGAGGAAGAAGGCATGGTTTTGGTTTGGTTAGGTACGGTAGTGCTTCCTGTTTGCTTTGTTGAAGTTGAAGCAGTCTGCTTCGCGTCTGCTTCGGCTTTCGCCCTGCGGGACTCGCCCGACGCCTTGCCTCCGGCGTGGCCGGCGACGACCTTCTTCTCGTGCAGTTCGGCGGCTTCTTCGGGCGTAAGCGGTTTCTTCTGGTTCTTGAAGCTGCCGAACACGGCGAGGCCGCGACGGGTCACGACCCTGTACACGCCTTCGCCGGCCTCCTCGAAGAGCCCGTTTTCAACGAGTTCGCGCACGAGTCTGACGGTGCCGCCCACGCTTCTGACGCGCTTGAGGTCGAAGGTGCCGTCGAACGAGTCCGGCCGCGTGTATATCTGGTGGTCGCACCACGTCACCATCGTCGCGTACAGTCCGCGCGCGGCCATGCTGCTGTCCTGCACCGCAGGATCGAAACCGAAGGTGCTGTCGAAGTTCACAGACATGGCGCGCCGCCTTCACGACATGCGATAATCGACTTATGAGCAACGACAAGAAGACCCAGCGCTGCATGTGTGTGACGATTGATTTCGAGCAGCTTACGTTCGGTGAGCTGCGCAAGTTCGTCGAACTGACGGCAGATCGTGAGGACGATGAATTTGTGTGCGTCAACGACAATGACGGAGTGCCGGACGGCTTTATGGCGTATGTGGACGCAGAAACCATAGACGTCGTGCCAACCGATGAGACGTCGGAGCGCTGATATCGACCACATCTTTTCCTGAGCCACCCCGTTGCGGGTGGCTTTTTTGTTTGCCTGCTGCATATAAGCCTCTCTCAATGTGTGGTTACTTGATCTCGCCGGTGGTCGGATCGACGGCCTCTCCTCTGTCGGTCTCGTCAGCATCGTCGTCGGGATCGGGATAGTCGGGCGCGCTTTCCTCGAACGTGGCGAGGCTGTCGTGGAGGTTGTCGTACAGGACCGCGCGGCGTGCGTCCTTCGGATAGGTGAGCAGCCGGTTGATGACCTCGGCGCAGTCGATGATGTGCTGCGCGAGCGCGTCCGTGTCGTACACGGCCTCGGTGTACGGGTCGATCTGGTGGAACTTGTCGAGGTAGGCGTCTTTGGTTTCGAGCTGCATCTTGTGGTTGACCGCGCGGCGGAAGTCCACGGCCGCCTGCTTGATCTTCGCGCACGAGCTGTTGAAGTCCAGCAGGCTCAGCGGGCTCATTTCGTCGGGTATGAGCGCGTCCTGGACAAGTCCAGAGTCATTTTTCTTTGCCATGAGGGTGTCCTTTCTAGAATTCCGGGTCGCCGGTGTCGGTGGTGGACGTGTCCGTTGTGTAGCCGCTGCCGCCGTTGGCCCACGGGTCGGACGCCGGCGGCTGAGACGGCGCGGCGGCTGGCCGTGGGCCAACGGGCGGGTTGCCCGCGGGGTTGCCGTAGGTGCTGCCGCCCTGACAGCCGTCGTGGCCGCCCTGTTTCGTGACCTGCGCGGTCGCGTAGCGCAGGCTGGGGCCGATCTCGTCCACGGTCATTTCGACCACGGTGCGGTTGGTGCCGTCCTGCGCCTGATACGAGCGTTGGGAGAGCCGGCCGGTGGCGATGACGCGCATGCCCTTGGACAGCGACTGGGCGCAATGCCCGGCGAGGTCGCGCCAGGCGGAGCAGCGCATGAACAATGACTGGCCGTCCTCGTACTGGTTGGCCTGCCGGTTCCAGACGCGCGGCGTGGAGGCGATGGTGAAGCCGCACACCTGCGTGCCGGTGCCGGTGGTGCGCAGCTCGGGGTCTGCGGTCAGGTTGCCGACGATCGTGAGGATGGTTTCGCCGGCCACTAGTCCTCGTCCTCCATGTCCTCGATCCAGTCGCCGACGAACGTGGCGAGGACGTGCGCGTCCTTGGCTGCGCTGCTCGCGATGCCCCATGCCACGTCTTCGCGACGGTTGTGGCAGTGCAGGGCGAGGTCGGAGAGCGCCGCATAGGCCATGTCGGCCACGTCGCGCATGTGCTCCAGCTCGTCAAGCTCGCCGGCGTCATCCGGGCCGTCGTCCTCTTCCTCGTCGTCTTCGTCGTCGATGACGGTGCCGAGCGGCTTCCGGTCGCTGGAGGCGAACATGTCGGCGAGCGTCTTGCCATTGGGCAGCACAGGTTCGAAGGATATGTAGGCCTTGGCTTTCTCGCTCAATGCGAGGCCGGCTTGGTCGAGCGCCGTGACGAACAGTTTTGCCAGCTCACCGCCGGAGACGGACACGTCGCCCTCGATGAGGCCGTAGAACTTCTCGGCGAGTTTTTCGGCCATTTCCTCGTTGGATGTCATGATGTTCCTTTCCTGATGTCCCGTTTCCATGCCCATTCGCATTCCACGCCGATGGTCGCCGCGCCTCGGTCGATGACGAACGCGGCGGGCGACGGCATGAGGATGAGGCGCGGGTAGTCGAGCCGTGAATTGCATTCGCAGATCGCGTCCAGCGCCTCGGCGATCAGTTCGCCGGGCGTCATGGTCAGGCCCCGTTCGGTGATGGGCCAGACCATGAGACTGCGGTGGGTGTTCATAGGACTCCTTCGTTTGGTGCGGGGCCGCGCTGGCGTGGTCGACGCCGGCAATGGAGACCACCGGCTCGCACGCCATCGCTTCCGCAATCCACTGACTTCCTGTCGTATGGGGATGGATCGCGGCCGACGTTGACGCGGCCCCAGTGGACGGCGGCCGAATCGAACGGCTTCCCGGTCTTTGCCCGCGCCCACCTGACGCGAATCTCGACCGGGGGCGAACCTGCCCGCCCTTGGCGCGCCGCCGGTGGAGAGAACCGGCGGCGCGATCATTGAGAGAGGTGGTGTTAACGACTTGTTCCTTGTCGCCGCCCGCCGCATCGGAAGGAAGGTCGCAATGGCGGCGGGCAAGCCTTAAATGGTCAGCACGAGCGCGCAGAGAATGACGAGCCTGAGAAACTGGTACACAACCGCTACCGGCTTGGCCTTCGTTTCGCGCAGCGTGCCGATGAGTATGAAGTGTTCGAGCAGCGCGTATCCGAGGATCACCCACTGCTGCCAGACGAGTGCATCGAAGTTCATTCGCCGGCCTCCTCGAACAGTGCGACGAACACCACGGGGCATTCCACGAACGCCCAGAACGCGGCGAGGCCATTGCCGATCGGATGCATGCAGGCATCGTGAGTGAACAGCCATCCCACGCAGACGACGAACGATATGACGGTCAACAGGCCGATGGTGTACGGATAACGCTTGAACATGACCGCCACCCCTACTTGGTCTGGACGAGCGTGTCCGCACCGTCGGGGACGACGACGAGCTGATCCGCGTTGGACAATGCGTCGATGTAATGCTGCTTGAGCACGTTGTCGGTCAGGCTCTCGTTGAGCACGGCGTTGGCGTCGGCCTCGCCCTGCGCCTTGATCTTCTTCGTCTCGGCCTCGGTCTTGGCGACCTGCTGCTCGTTGAGCGCCTTCTGCTTGTCGATCTCGGCGGCCTGCGCCTCCGTGTACTTCTTGGTGATGGCCTCGCCGTAGCGCACGTCCTGCACGCTGACCTGCTCGACGGTCAGGCCGATCTTCCTCCACTTCGCCGCCAGCACATCCTGCACCGCCTTCGTGTACTCGCCGCGATTGGTGAGCATCGTCAGGGTGTCGAACCGGCCGGACTGTTCGCGCGCCACTGAACGCAGATCGTTGCTGATGTAGTTCTGCGTGAACGTCTGCTGCTTGCCATACTCCGAGTACAGGTATTCGGCCGCGCTCGGATCAAGGCTGTAGTTGACTTGGATGTCGATGTCCGCAGAAGCGCCGCTCCTGTCGTTGACGGTGACCTGCTTGCCGACCGCGCTGCCGCCGTCGTACTTGTAATCGGTGTCCTTGTAGAAGTTGATGAGGTTGTTACGGGTGTCGTATTTGATGACGCTCTGCCACGGCGTCTTCCAATGGAAGCCCGCGTCTTCGGAATGACCGGCCAGACTGCCGCCCATGTTGCGGATGACCGCGACCTCGCCCACGTCCACGGAATACAGGCATGCGGGAATGAGCAGCAGCAATCCGACGAGGCCCGGAATGAGGCCGATGCCGGCCCCCTTGACGTTGTTGGACAGCGCGACGCCGGTGACGGCGGCGCTGAAGAGCAGCAGGATGATGGAGATGACGAACCAGATCATGAGGGTTCCTTTCGGAAGATAAGGTCCTTTCCCCGTGCCGCGTAGGCTTGAAGCTGCAACACAAACAATCCGCTGCATGCGGGGAAAGGAAGTATTCAAATGGGTGGAGCTGCAAGCTGGGCGAGCTCAGCGGAAACGAAGTTCAAGCAGGCTCAGGCAAGCGCTAGAAATGCCTATGAGTCACGGATGACCGAGGGTCTAGCGGACATCGCCCAAGCGTTGTTCCAAATCGACTTACGGCTTGATCGGCTCGAAAAGAAACTGGACGGTCGGGGTTGAGCCTTGCCAGTTTGCGCTCGCTGATGACGTCGTGGCGTATGTAAAGGCTTTCCATGTTGAGCTGTGCGCCACGACGCTCATAGGCGTTACTCATTTCGCCTCCAGCAGTCGGAGAACGTCGCGCAGCTCGCATTGGACGATCTTGGTGACGTAGACGCATGCCTTGTTGCCCAATGCTTCAACGATGATGGGCTGCTCAGGAGTGACCTCGGCGATATAGCCGGCGTCATGCTCGTTCAGGAACGATTGAACGGCTTTGACGTCGCCATCGAAGCTCTCGACTCGCAGAATCTCATGCCGCTCCTGATGATTCGAGCGGTCTGGAATGACGCCGTGTCGGACGGTGTCGGCCCTGAGCTGCCCTTCATATACCCAACGGCCGGCGGCGTCCTCGAAGCGAACGTCATGGCCCGACGGCGCTGCCCAGCAGCCGCCGACGAGGAACAGTTGCAGCACGTCACTCAGCGCGAACAACAGGGACATCACGCCGTACAGGCCCATGCGGGCGTCCCTTTGCACGACGGCCATCACAACCATCGGCAAGCCACAGAGAACCAGCACGCCGGCGCAGACAATGAGGGTACGGCGCTTCATTTTGTCGCTCATTTCGCCGCCTCCGGCACGTATCCGCAGTGGGCACGCCAGCAGCCGTCGGCCATGTCGTGCAGACACGACGCCAAACGCTCGCCATCCGCCAGAGGGAGTGCGATGTGTCCCGCTCCCCCGCATTCCATGAACCGGATTATCGTGGAGGTCTCGGTGACGCTCACGCCGATGCGCGGCATGTCGCTGGTTTTCTCGCCGATCCAGTTGCTCCGGGTGTTGATCGCGTTCGCCATGACCGCCGCCTCATGACGAGACAGTAGGACGATCGCGCCGCCGGCCCCCGTTCCCTCGGCAAGGTTGCGCAGCCACAGGCGGATACGCACGCCGTCCTCGGACACTTTCGGCCCGCACAGCAGCGGCCGGCCCTCGCTCTCCAGGTTTATGAAAAAGGTCGAGTTCCTGGCCGCCCAGTACAGGTCTTTCACCTTCATGACGCCACCCCCTCGGCTTGGGGAGTGTCCACCGGCCACGGGTCGAGGGTGCGGCCCATGAGGTAGTCAACACTGGTGTTGAAGAAGTCGGCGAGCGCCTTGTAATCCTTTGCAGAGAAGGATCGGAGGCCGTTCATTTTGTTGGAGAAAACTTGTTCGCTCATACCGATGGCGAGCGCCACGTCTTTCTGAAGGCAATGACGCATCTCGATCAGTCCTGAGATGCGGGACGCTGGGTTATCACCTTCAAGCGTCACTAATCGTTTTTGATTGGCGTTCATGGTTGCTAACCATATCACGCACTAATCGATTTCGAGCACTCTCGGCGTGTCTTGATTTTGATTCAACATGCTGAGATTCTTGCGCTACTAATCACTTTTGCGTATCATTAAGGGCATGACGGTAACTATGACAGCCCCAAAGGTTGCAGCTAGCCCGCAGGACATAGCGATTTTGAACCTGAATATGCTGATGCAGCTTGAAGGGCGCTACAGAAAAGACCTCGCCGAATACATCGGCAGACGCCCACAGAATCTCTCCCGCATGATGTCAGGAGAGAGCAACTGGGCACTGAATGACATGTGGAAGGCGGCTGAGTTCGTGGGCGTCTCCCTTGACGTCCTGACTGATCCGACTCTCACGCCGGCCAAGGCGCTCAGCATCATCGGCGAGCGCCGTAACGATAACGATGGGAATGGAGGTTTGCCTGTCGTCAATGTTGACGACTTACGCCTAGGTGGCGGGGCATGGAAGACCCCGGCTATGGTTCTGGCCGCCTGATTTTTCGGGCCGGTCGGGATCATAACCCCAGAGGTCCATGGTTCAAATCCATGCCCCGCTACGAACGTGGTTATATGGCCGCTGATTTCGGTACCGAAATCAGCGGCCTTTCCGTTTACCGTGGCGATATGGATGAAAGGCGATCAGGCAGCTACGGTGCCCAGGGAAGTCGGCGATCATAAACGTCTCGTCATTTTCATCGCGGATCTTCAGTTGTCTAATCCACGGGAGGCGACAGGCGTGAAGTTTCTCAACGAAGCGGAAGCCGGGCACAAGTCGTATGTTACGATCGACTTCGTGCCCAGCTCCCGTTCTTCTGCTCAGAAGCGGAGTGTGGTTCACCATCCAGCCGACATCATCGGCATCATGCCGCAGCGGGTCAACGTATCGGCCAGCGCATCGTCCAGTGCTTGAATCGGTCATAGCGACGACGCCACCGAACGACGATGGACAGTATGGCGCCTATCGCCAGAGCTGACACGGCCAGAACCGAGGCAAGCGACACATCGCCACCCGTGACGGGCAGTGACGGGCGAGGGTTGGGCGTGGTTGCCTCCGCCGGCGCCGGCGGCGTCTCGGGTTTCTCCGGTTCGCACGGTTTCTCCGACTCGCATGGGGGCAACACCCGCACACGCTCCCAGGCATCGTCATACCGGCTGGACGCCGGGGAAACACGGTCATCCCCCTCGAACCGCCAGACGAACACGTACCACCCAGGCCGTTCGGCGGTCAGATACATAGGAGCGCCATGCGCGTCCAACGCCCCGGCGCCGATTTTGAACGTGCCGTTCATCGCGGGAATCTCCCAGGTGGCCAGCAACCGGTGGTTGTCGTCTTCCGTGGGAACCTCTCCCCCGGATGGCTTGTACGCCTCATCGTTGGAGGGGTTGTCGGGATCGCCGGACCACCATACGCTCACCGTCGCATACGGCCGATCCGCCGCGAACTCATACTCTTCGTTGCCGGCATACTGGCCATGATCCGCAGGGAATCCCGATACGGTAATGGTGTCGCTGAGCTCGGCACCGATATCCGCCGAATGCTCAGTGACCGTCGACATGACTTCTAGCTTCCTGCGACTTGTATTGCTTTCCGTAGCCTCCATAAACGGACTTATCCAGTCGCCTATAAGGTATTCCTGCGCCTGTTTGCTCTGCTCGGACCGCCGAAACACCCATACCCATGTGCCAAAACCGCTATTCTGCTTGGTCCGGTAAGCGGCACCGTCATCCGGCTTGGTCATGGCCTGCACACGTGCCTGCTGCCCCACCCCGGTGAAAGAGGCCTTGCCATAGGCCACCGGCTCATAACCCAAAGTCGCCAATCGCGCAAGAAAAGCATCGGCGCTCTCTTGTGCATTCGGCGTAATGACATTGCCCACATCGCCCGTATCAAGACCATCGAAATAGTATCCGCGGGCCTGCAATTCCAAATCGGGCACCCAATAACTGTCCGCATCCGCCACGCCACTGGTCACGTCATCGAACACCGGAGAAGCCACATCAAGCACCTTCTCGGAGACCTTGGTGGATACCGCCGGAACAAAATCCTTACGCACCCGAAATGTCGTCGACGCGCCGCCAGTGGAAGCCATCGAGTCAAAGGCCAGCATGTCCTGAGTGCTGTCCATGACGTGCATCCGCCCATACTCGTATGTGGTGTTCGCCGTCACCTCGCCGGCGCCGGTCGCCTCCCACGCGATCGAGGACCCGGCGCTCGTCGACACCCCCGAGAACGTGTTGCCGCCTTGGACGAACCGCGCCGCCCCCTGCAAGGTGACGGTGAACGGCACTCCCGCGATCGCGTCACCGGCGCGGTTCACCACTTTCACCGAGATGGAACCGCTGCGCAAAGCCTCGGCATCGGTGCGTTCCACCGTCGTGCCCGCAGGCGTCTTGCCGGCCGATTGATCCCATATCCGGGCCGCCTTCGCCACGATCTCGGGGTACCGGCCTTGAATGACCGCCATCTGTCTCGCCCACTCGTCCCGATCGCGCCCGAAGTGATCCTGCACGATGATGCCGATCGCCGCATGGGTGGCGGCATCCGTGTCGCGGTACCGGTCAAGGATCCATGCCATACGCCGGGCGTTCTCATCGGAGGCAAGCACCGTGGTGGGGCCTATCACATAGTCGCTCAGTTTCCCCGCTTCGATGCAGTAGTACTTGTTGCCCGAAGCGTCCAGCCCCGCGACACCGACGTAATATTCCATATCGTTGTATGGAAACGCCACGTGATATCTTTCGTCGGCGGGCGTCAACGTCGCGGCATACGCCGTATTCGCCGAGCCGAACACCACTCCCACCATTATTATCAGACCGGTCAGCATCGCTACGATGGCCATGCCCCGTTGCCGCCATGTCGTTATCATCATTCGTCCTTTCCTGGTACGTTTCCCCGCATACTGCACTGTGTGCGGGTAGGCCACGATCATGGCAGATTTTCATTCGCTACAGCCGGTTTTTCGACCTATGTGGTCCGAGCTTGCCGTTTGCCGGCGAGTTGTGGATAACTCTTCCGCCGAGTTATCCACCTCATGCGGTTGACCGAACGTTTACCTGATAGTTATCCACAATGCGCAACATATGTTCAAAAGCCCTTAGAATAGGGCCTTATGGCAGCAGTACAACATCGCGCGACCACGCGCACTAGTAATACCGATAACAGCACCACGAAAACGAAGTCAAAGGCGACTTCTGCCCGAAAGAGCCCCGCAACCAAGCGCAAGAGAGTCAGCGCCGAAACGGCACGCGCCGCAGCAGCGCTGAAAGGCCTGGCTGTCGAAGCCCCCGCACCGTCCATCGAAGCAAACGAGCCCGGCCAGTTCGGCCGCATCAATGTCATGGACATCACTCCCGCCGAGGAGCGCGGCATCTTCCCCGCCCGTGTGGAACTCGGCGAACCGTTTGAGATGACCGCCCAGATGTTCATCGAAGGCCGTACCAAGGTGGGTGCCACCGCCATCGTGCGCAACCCGCGCGGCAAGGAAACCATGCGCCGGGCCATGACCTGCGTAAATCCCGGCCTCGATCGTTGGACCGTGATGGTCAAGTGCGGCGAGCACAGCGATCTGAAGCCTTGGGAGGATGGCTACGCGGCCGTCAAGCGTCAGCTCGGCGAATGGACCGTGACCATCGAAGGTTGGGAAGACGCGTACGTCTCCTGGCTGCACGACGCCCGCATCAAGGTGCGTGTGATGGACGACGTGGACAACGCACTCAATTCCGGTGCCGAGTTGCTGGCCCGTTGGGCCGAAACCCCGGACACCGGCCTGACCGCACGCGATCGCAAGACCTTGGAGAAGGCCGCTGAGACCATGGCCGATCAGACGCTGAGCGCCGAGGATCGTCTCGCCGCCGGCGACAACCCGACCATCGCCGCCCTGCACGAGACTCACCCGCTGCGCGACGGCATCTCCCCCAGCCAGCCCCAGCGCTTCAAGGTGGAACGCCCGAAGTCCAGCTTCGCGGCTTGGTACCAGTTCTTCCCGCGTTCCGAAGGCGCCACCATCGATCCGAACACCGGCAAGATCATTCAGGGTACGCTGAAGACTTCGATGGCCGGCCTCGAACGCGCCGCTGCCGAGGGCTTCGACATCGTCTACCTGCCGCCGGTCTTCCCGATTGGCGTGACCAACCGCAAGGGCCGCAACAACACGCTGGTCGCCGGCCCCGATGACCCGGGCTCCCCGTTCGGCATCGGCTCCGAGCTAGGTGGCCACGACACCGTGGATCCACTGCTCGGCACCATGGACGATTTCAAGGCCCTGTGCCAGCGTGCACATGAACTGGGTCTGGAAATCGCGCTTGATTTCGCCCTGCAGTGCTCGCCCGATCACCCGTGGGTCAAGGCCCACCCGAACTGGTTCCGCCACAAGCCGGACGGCTCCATCGCCTTCGCCGAGAACCCGCCGAAGAAGTATCAGGACATCTACCCGATCGACTTCAACGCCGACATGCCCGGCATCGAAAAAGAAGTCGAACGCATCATGAATCTGTGGATCGAGGCGGGCGTCACCATCTTCCGCATCGATAACCCGCACACCAAGCCGGTGCGTTTCTGGCAGGACGTGATTGCCGCCGTGACCAAGAAGCACCCGGAGATCCTGTTCCTGGCCGAGGCATTCACCCGCCCGGGCATGATGCGCGCCCTGAGCTACGTGGGCTTCACCCAGTCCCACTGCTACTTCCCGTGGCGCAACACCAAGGACGAACTGGAAGAGTATCTGCCGGTCACCAATGGCGACGACGGCTACTACCAGCACAACACCTTCTGGCCCACCACGCCGGATATTCTCACCGCTTACGTGCGAGACAACGGCGTAGCCGGCCACTGCGTGCGTGCGGTGCTGGCAGCCATGGGCTCGCCGTCCTGGGGTATCTACAACGGTTACGAACTCATCGAGAACAAGCAGCGCCCCGGCTTCGAAGAGCAGATCGACAACGAGAAGTACGAGGTCAAGGTTCGCGATTGGAGCAAGGCCAAGCAGTACGGCGTGGCCGAGATGCTCACCGCACTCAACAAGATTCGTCGCGCCCACCCGGCCGCGTTGAGCTACCACAACCTCACCGTGCTGCCTACGTCCGACCCGAATATTCTGGCTTTCGCACGCCACACGCCGGCCGAACTGACCGGTACCGGCCAAGCGGACACGCTGATTGTGGTCGTGAACCTCGATGGACACAACGCACACCAGTCGATGATTCACCTGGAACTCAGCGAGCTGGGTCTGCCCACCGACCGCCCGCTCAACGTGCGCGACGAGCTGACCGGCCGCGAATTCCAGTGGGGTTGGGACAACTACGTGTCTCTGGCTCCTTGGGCGGATGTGGCCCACATCCTGTCCGTGCAGTGATGCGGTACTGCAACGGTAATGCAACAGTGATGCCGTTGACGTGCATGGGTTTATCGTGCGCGTAAACCGCTAGAAATCCTCCCCTCAAGGGGAGGATTTCGTCTGTTTGGGCATAGTGTCGGCATAATCTCAGCACGGTTTCTTGAGTTCCGCACCTGTTTTGCAGGCGTAAACAGGGTATTGTGGTGAGACGATAACGTAACTGTCGATTTTCAAGGAGAAATGACATGGCAGAAACCTTCAACGTCGTTGTGGAAATTCCGCGCGGCTCCAAGAACAAGTACGAAGTCGATCACGAGACCGGTCGCGTCTTCCTGGACCGTACCCTGTTCACCGCAATGGGTTACCCGGATGACTACGGCTACATCGACGGCACCCTGGGCGAGGACGGCGATCCGCTGGACGCTCTCGTGATGATTCCGAACTCCGTGTTCCCGGGCTGCGTGGTCGAGTGCCGCGCCGTGGGCCTGTACCACATGGTCGACGAGGCCGGCGGCGACGACAAGGTGCTGTGCGTGCCCGCCGACGTTCGTTTCGATGACATCAAGGACATCGACGACGTCAACGAGTACCACAAGGCCGAAATCAAGCACTTCTTCGAGCAGTACAAGGCTCTGGAGCCGGGCAAGGAAGTCCTGCCGGGCGACTACTGGACTGGTGCTGACGCCGCCGAAAAGGAAATCATTGCCGCGCGTCAGCGTCTCGCCGATTCCGAGAAGTGATTCGATTCTGAATCGTTGACAGGAGGCCCCTTCGGGGGCCTTTTGTTGTATTTGTGGCAAAGCCGCTCTACTCTCCCTCAGTCGCAGTTTCACTGCGCCAGCTCCCCAACAGAGGGAGCTTGTATTTTGTGATACAGTAATGTTTTGTCTTTTCAACTAGGCGTAGGCGGCGTGTAGGAACGCTGGTCGAGGCCCATCGCACGGTAATCCGGCGATGAACCTTCTGTCACACCATGATTTCGATAATCATTCAAATCCTGCTTATTTCTGTTTCCGTAGCTATGGATGCATTCGCCGTATCCATTGGCAAAGGCCTGACCGTATCCCGCGTACGAGTACAAGACGCCGTGAAAAGCACCCTCTGGTTCGGCGGATTCCAGATGCTGTTCCCTATTCTCGGCTATTTCGCGGCATCTACATTCAGCAAATACGTAACCCAATTCGACCATTGGATCATCTTCGCCCTGTTGGTGTTCATCGGCGGCAACATGGTTCACGAAGCCTTCGAAGAAGATGAGGAAAACTCCAAGGAGACCGCCCAGTTCGATTGGAAGCATATGCTTCCCCTGGCCGTGGCCTGCAGCATCGATGCGTTCGCCGTGGGTGTGAGCCTGGCCTTCATGTTCACCAAAGCCCATATGGCATTCGCCATCCTCAGCATCGGTGTGGTCACCGGACTGTTCTCCGCTGCGGGCCTGCACATTGGCCGCGCGTTCGGTTCCCGCTGGCAGAAGCCGGCGCAGATCGCCGGCGGCGTGGTGCTGATTCTACTCGGCATCAAAGTGCTATTGGAGCATTTGGGCGTTATCGCGTTCTGATTTAGTGTCATAAGCCCCTTCACCAGAAAGGGCTATTTTGTTTGATTTCACCGTTCCAATGCCCGACGTAGGATTGGGATGGAAATTCGATTATCTGAGAGGCGTATCATGACCGAGATCACCCAGGAGGGTTGGAAGAACAAAGCCCTGAGCATGTTGTTGGCCCAACTGACGTCCTATGTACTGCTCATCGCAGCCACGGTCATTCCCTCCCCTGGCACCGTCCCCATCATCCCTTTGATTATCGCCGCTCTGACGTTGGCCGCATTTGTCGTGTTCTGGCCGTTCCGCGGCAGCATGCTGGATCGTATCGTCACTTTGGTGTTTGGCGCGATTTCTCTGATTTTCGTCATCGTACCTTTCCCGACCGGCAAGGTTCCGCCGGATCAGACCGCTGCGGATGGCTCGGTACTTCCTTGGTATTCATGGGCACTGGCCATGGGCCTGCTGCTGGTGGTGCTGGTGGTCTTCTCCTTCGGACGCCAGATGGCTCGTGAGAAGCGCGAACATCTTATCCGCGCACTCTCTCACGCCGTGACTTCCGGTGTGGCAGCTCTCGCCGTGGCCGGCTGGTGCTTCCTACCTGATTTGGGCGCGATGCTCGCCAAGGGCACCGTTGCGGGAACCGTTGCCCTGATCATCCTCATCGTTTTGGGACTGGCTTTGGCCGTGGCTTCCACGTTGTGGGTGCGCGACGCCGATCCGGACCCGGATATCCGTTATCCGTGGATCGGTACCGGCCTGATGCCGGTAATGCTGATGGGCGTGACCATCGCCGCAACCGCACTGGTGCTCGGCCGTATCATCGGTTGATGGACGTCCACCGTTCCATATTCCGCAAACTTGTAACCTATGTGTCCACTACAAGCGCGTAGAATAATGAAAACCGTGCGAAAGCGGCATAACGCCGCTGACGACTCGTACAGCCACACCGAGCAATTGCGTAACACATTGCAGGATAAGGGGGATTAGCGTGACGGATCTTACGTTGATGACTTTCGCCAGCGACCCCGCCACCGTTTTGCCATCACTCGCCCTGCTTTCTCATCGCGTCCGCGTACTGCCGATGGATGCAGCCAGCTTGGTGAAGATGCCGGAGAACACCATTCTGTTTCTGGATGCACGCGATGATCTGGCGACCGCCAAAACCTTGTGCCGCCTCATCCACGCTTCCGGCCTGTCCACGCCAATCGTGCTGGTGCTGACCGAAGGCGGCTTCACCGTGGTCAACTCCCAGTGGGGCATTGCGGATGTGGTGGTCGCCACCGCTTCCCCGGCCGAAGTCGAGGGCCGATTGCGATTGGTCTCCGAGCGCGGCAACGCTCCCGCAGCCGCAGCAGCCGGTTCTCCCGCCGAATCCACCACCACGGTGGAAGATGGCCAGATTCGCTCCGGCGACCTCATTGTGGACACCAACGGCTATACCGCCTCCCTGCATGGACGCCCCATCGATCTGGCATACAAGGAGTTCGAACTCCTCAAGTACTTGGTCCAGCACCCCGGCCGCGTGTTCACGCGCGCCCAGTTGCTGCAGGAAGTATGGGGCTACGACTACTACGGTGGCACTCGTACGGTCGACGTGCATATCCGTCGTCTGCGCGCCAAGCTCGGCGGCGAATACGAACACCTCATCGGCACCGTGCGCAACGTGGGCTACCGATTCGACCCGCCGGAGACGGATAAGGAAACTGCCGCCGCACAGCAGGCCGCCAAAGCATCCTCTGCCGCCATCGACACCGATGACGATACTCCCGATCTCAACACCGTCGCCTGACAGACCAGCGGCGCTGCAAACTATCAATCATCGATATTACGCCGCTTAGGTCCATACGATGAGAGAAACCAAATCCGCGCGTCTCACGCGCATGCATGACGAATACGACATTCTGCGCCAGGTGATTCCGGCACCCGCTTGCGCACTGCATTTCTCGAATCCGCTCGAATTGCTGATCGCCACCGTGCTCAGCGCCCAGACCACCGACAAGCGTGTCAACACGGTCACCCCGGAACTGTTCGCCACCTACCCCACCGCCCGTGACTTGGCGGCCGCAAACCCGGCCCAAGTCGAAGACATCATTCATCCGCTGGGGTTCTATCGTTCGAAAACCCAGCATCTCATCGGACTGGCCACGGCACTGGACGAACGATTCGGCGGCGTGGTGCCGCGCACGATGGATGAACTGACCAGCTTGCCGGGGGTCGGCCGCAAAACCGCGAACGTCGTGCTCGGCAACGCGTTCGATATCCCCGGATTCCCGGTCGATACGCATGTGATGCGCGTAACCGGACGACTGCGTTGGCGGTCGGATTGGCGGTCCGCACACCCCGATCCCGTGAAAATCGAGAAGGAAATCACCTCCTGTTTTCCGCCCGAAGAGTGGACGAATCTCAGCCACCGACTGATTCTGTTCGGCCGGGCCACCTGCCACGCACGTACCCCTGACTGCGCCAACTGCCCGCTGTCCGACACCTGCCCTAGCTATGCGCCGCCCGCCGGCAAGAGCACGTCCAAGCGCTAACTCATACCTCATCATGGTGAATTGCGGATTCTAGGCTGAATCCACCGCTAGACTGAAAACCATGCAGCACAGCAAGCGGGACAATACATGGTCCAAGTGGGGGATTTTTCTCGGAGTCGCCGTGGCACTCGGCGCACTCGTGGTTGTGGGATGGACGTTCATGCAAAACCGGTTCCAGCCGGGATCATCCCTCGATGCCGATGTGACCATTGGCATCGACGATATGCCGCAATCCTTGGATATTCGGTCCGATTCCTCTGCGGCAGCCGAACGCCTGCTCGTCGACAATGTGTATGAGACATTAGTGACCGTCGATCAAGACAACAAGCTTCAGCCGGGACTGGCGACAAGCTGGAAGACTTCCGATGACGGACTGACCGTCACCCTGACACTGCAATCGGGCGTCACCTTCTCGAACGGCCATACGTTGGACGCCTCGGACGCCGTGTGGTCGTTGCAACAGAACGTGACCAACAAGGTGGCGGACGTCGACGAATTGGGCGATCTGGCGTCGGTCGCCAATCCGAACGCCACCACGGTGGTCATTACGCTTGCCAAGCCCAATCCGACGCTGCTGCGAGCGCTGTCCGGCAGACTCGGCATTGTCTACGATTCCGAGTCGTCCAGTGCCGATTATCAACGCAAGGCCATAGGTTCCGGACCATTCACCGTGGCCGATTTCCAGCCTGGCCATTCCCTGAAGCTGGCGCGCAGCGATACCTACCATGGCACCAAAGCGGCCAGCAATGTCGTTGAATTTATGCAATACTCCGACGCCGATGCGCTCAGCAAGGCCCTGACCGACGGCAGTCTCGATATGGCGGCACCGGTTTCGGCTTCGACGGCCACCGGCTTGAACGGCAAGGATGGCCTGACCGTCAAGGAGGGGGCCACTACGGATAAGGTGCTGCTGGCCTACAACAACGGCACCGATTCGCTGCTCTCCGACGAACAGGCGCGTAAAGCCTTCCGCTATCAAATCGACGCAGCCGGCATCGCCTCCGCCCAACCCGACGCAGCCGGAGCATTGGGCGGCCCCATCAGCCTGCTGGAACCCGGATACGAAGATTTGACCGGACTGTACCCGCATGACGAAAACCAAGCTGGGCAGATGTTCTCCTACTTTGGTGCGCAATACCTGACTACGGTGAATCTGGTGGTTCCCGAAGAATACCGGTCGTTGGCCGAAACCATCAAGCAGCAGATCGAGCGGCAGCCGCGCCCCACGGTGAACCTTGAAGTGCTCTCCGATGAGGATTATGCCAAACGAATCAAGGACGGCAAATGGGAACTGACCGTGATGAGCATGGACGGCACGGATGATGCCGGCATATTCGCCGACCCCGATTCCATGTTCCATTACGACCATACCGAAGCGCAACAGGCCTATGCGGATGCTCGCGCCGCCACTAATGACGCCGATTATGAGGCACGAATGAAGGCGTACGCCCGGCTGATCAGCGAGGATGCGGCCAGTGATTGGCTGTATACCCGCAAATGCTTCACTGTGGCGTCCACCAAGGTCTCCGGCTACCCGACCTCGATGATCAATCGCCGCATGCCGCTGGCCGGGTTGACGGTGAAGTAGGCAACCTTCAGTCACGGACGGGCTACGCCCGATAGTCCTTGGCTCACTATCGTTCGATCGTTCGTACCTCGCCTGCGAACAGCCTACTGGGCTGTTTACTGTACAGTTCGGCTTGTCATGCAACGTGCATAAACTTTGGCCTTATGACTGAAGGCAAATCCATCATCAACGCCAACCTCACCCCGCTGCCCGACAAGGTCGGCGTGGACGGACTTGAGGACAAGTGGCGCACCGTCTGGGATGAAGACGGCACCTACAAATTCCGCAACACCCGCGACCGCAAGGCCGTCTACTCCATCGACACCCCGCCGCCCACCGTCTCCGGTTCGCTGCACGTGGGTCACGTGTTCTCTTACACGCACACCGATGTGATTGCGCGCTACAAGCGCATGCGCGGCTACGACGTGTTCTACCCGATGGGTTGGGATGACAACGGCCTGCCTACCGAGCGCCGCGTGCAGAACTACTATGGCGTGCGCGTGGACGTGTCTCTGCCTTACGACCCGGACTTCAAGCCGCCGTTTGAAGGCACTGATGGCAAGAAGATTGACGCCAAGGATCAGGTGCCGATTTCCCGCAAGAACTTCATCGAGCTGTGCGAGCGTCTGACTGCTCAAGATGAGAAGCTGTTTGAGGCCCTGTGGCGCAAGCTGGGTCTGTCCATCGACTGGTCGCAGACCTACCACACCATCGGTCAGCACCCGCAGCGTGTGGCCCAGAAGGCCTTCCTGCGCAACCTCGCCCGTGGCGAGGCCTACCAGCAGGACGCCCCCGGCCTGTGGGATGTGACCTTCCAGACCGCCGTGGCCCAGGCCGAGCTCGAATCGCGCGAATACCCCGGCTTCTACCACAAGGTGGCCTTCCGCTTTGAGGACGGCACCCCGATCTACATCGAGACCACCCGCCCCGAACTGCTGGCGGCCTGCACCTCGCTGATCGCCAACCCGAACGACGAACGCTACAAGCAGTACTTCGGCCAGTACGTCTACTCCCCTCTGTTCAAGGTCAAGGTGCCGATTCTGGCGCACCCGGCCGCCGAAATGGACAAGGGTGCCGGTATCGCCATGTGCTGTACGTTCGGTGATGTAACCGACGTCGAGTGGTGGCGCGACCTGAAGCTGCCCACCCGCCCGATCATCCAGCGCAACGGCCGTATCGTGATGGATACCCCGGACTGGATCGAGGACCCGGCCGGCCGCGAGGTCTTTGCCGAAACCGCTGGCAAGACCACGTTCTCCGCCCGCAAGATCATCGTCGACAAGCTGCGCGAGTCCGGCGATCTGGACGGCGAGCCGACCCCGACCAAGCGTATGACGAACTTCTACGAGAAGGGCGACAAGCCGCTCGAGATCGTCACCTCCCGCCAGTGGTATTTGAAGAACGGCGGTACCGACGCCAAGCTGAACGCCGAGCTTATCGAGCGTGGCAAGGAACTCGAGTTCCACCCCGACTTCATGCGCGTGCGTTATGAGAACTGGGTGCACGGCCTGAACGGCGACTGGCTGATCTCCCGTCAGCGCTTCTTCGGCGTCCCGTTCCCGCTGTGGTACCCGGTGAACGCTTCCGGCGAGCCGGATTACGATCACCCGATCACTCCGTCCGAGGATCGTCTGCCGATCGACCCGACCATCGACGTGCCGGAGGGCTACGACGAGTCCCAGCGTGATGTGCCCGGTGGTTTCACCGCCGAAAAGGACATCATGGACACCTGGGCCACCTCTTCGCTGACCCCGCAGATCGTGACCCACTGGGCCGAGCCGGACGAGGCCTCCAAGGCCCTGTTCGCTTCCACCTTCCCGATGGACCTGCGCCCGCAGGGTCAGGACATCATCCGCACCTGGCTGTTCTCGACTGTGGACCGCGCGCACTTGGAGAACAAGTGCCTGCCGTGGGCCCATGCCACGCTGTCCGGCTGGATTCTGGACCCCGACCACAAGAAGATGTCGAAGTCCAAGGGCAACGTCGTGGTGCCGAACGAGCCGATCGAGAAGTTCGGCGCGGACGCCGTGCGTTACTGGGCCGCCGCCGCTCGCCTAGGCCTCGATGCCACGTACGACATCGGCCAGATGAAGATTGGCCGTCGACTGGCCATCAAGCTGCTGAACGCCACCAAGTTCGCGCTGGCCATCGGCCGTGAGGACGAGAACCATCACGTGGGCGCTGCCGCCGAGGCCGCGTGGAACCCGGCCGATGTGACCGAACCGCTGGATCGCGCCGCTATGGCCAAGCTGGCTTTGGTGGTGCGTCAGGCCACCGAGGCGCTGGAATCCTACGAGCATTCCAAGGCGCTGGAAGTCATCGAGTCCTACTTCTGGCAGTTCTGCGACGACTACATCGAGCTGGTCAAGAACCGCGCCTATGGCACTCCGGACGAGCACGGCAATGTGCCGTCCGAGAAGGCTGTGAAGTCCGCCCGCACCGCTCTGGGTCTGGGCCTGGACGCCTTCGCACGTCTGCTGGCCCCGTACCTGCCGTACGCCACCGAGGAAGTGTGGAGCTGGATGCACGCCGGTTCCGGTTCCGTGCATCGCGCCGCCTGGCCGGTCGTGGACCCGTATGTCGAGGCCGCCACCGGTGCTTCCCCCGAGCTGCTGACTTGGGCCGGCAAGGCCGTGGAGCAGCTGCGTAAGATCAAGTCCGAGGCCAAGGTCTCCATGAAGACCCCAATCCTGTCTGTGGCACTGTCCGCTGCTCCGGAAGGTGTGAACGCGATTCACGCCGCCTTGGGCGATATCGCGCAGGCCGGTCGCGTGGTCGGCAAGTTCGACTTGGTGGCCAAGCACGCCGAGGAATCCGCCGCCGAAGACGCGCCCGAAACCGAGGTCGCCGTCGAAGCCAGCGAGCTCGGTGAGCCGCCAGCCAAGAAGCCAAAGCACTGAGCGTTGCGCACAACAACAGTAGGTCTCACGGCAATGCCGCTCGTTCCGAGCCTACGGGAAGCCCACCGGGCTTCCCGCTTAACGGCTCGGCCAGCCAAGAAGCCAAAGCACTGAGCGTTGCGCACAACAACAAAAGAGGGGAACCTCCTATTGAGGTTCCCCTCTTTTGTTTTTTGACGTTCGGATGACACGACTGTGGGACGGCACGCAAATATCCCGCATTGTAAGCTGGCGGCCCACAATAGCGTGGGCCACCACGCGTGTCAAACGTTTTATATACGCGGGGTCCCACAGACCGAACCAACAAATCCTTGGAATTTAGCCATTCTTCAAACTATAGTTAGCTCTGACTTACAAGAGGGTGTGGGACACCGCATCGAAAAAGCCAGTTTTTGATGCGGCGTCCCACACCGATAACGCACTTTACGCGTATTGGGCACCTGTCGCATGCGGATTTTCCCGCATACACCATCACACCGTCGGAATCACGATGAGGTATCGGGTTTCGGCGGTTTTTTGTTGCGTATTGGGGCTATCGAGCTGCGCGACGGCCTGCGCCAAGAGCGTGCCAGCATCGCTGATCTCCACGGTCTCATTGATCAGCGCGCTCATGTCATGCTTGAGCAGCGTGCCGCCAGTGCCAAAGCCGAACAGTACTGGAGCGGTGTCAAGATTGTTGCCGGAATCGCCAGTGTCGCTCGACTTGGCTGAGTCGTTCGTTCCCGAACCAGCGCTCTTAGACGAGTCGGACTTATCACCACCACCGATGGCCGAAGTAAGACCACCCGCATAGTTCATCACATCGCCAGCAGACATGGACATGGTGTCATCGACCAGTGAGGCCTTGGAATGCTGCGACTGCTGCTGTTGCGCGGCTTTGGCCTGCTTACGGGCGGCATCGGCCTTACGCTTGGCTTGGGCGACCCGGGTCTTGCCGTAGAACGATTGCGATTGCGAATCGACCAGGCCGGTCAGTGCCTGAGCCTCGGTCACCGGATCGGAAGAGACATCACCGGACGAACCATCACCATCACTGCCGGAAGCCGAGGACGCGCCGCCTTCGAACTGATCGGAGAATCGCAATACAATCTGGCGCAAGGCCGTGGCTTTGCCCGTATGCTCGGAGGCGGTGGCAAGCGTGCTCATCGCGGCATCGACCTTGGATTGAGCGTCGGCGAGTTCATCGCTACCGTTGGTTTCGGCGATGGCTTGGCTCTCGTAAGCGGTGGCGCCCGAGGACGTGCCGCCGGTCAGGGCGCTCAAATTGGCCGTGTAAACGTCCGTGTATTTCATCGAATACGGAATCATTGCGGCGGAGAGCTGGCTCTGGCCATCGGCGTATTGCTTGGAGCCTTGAGTGGCTTCCTCCGAAGCCTCGGCGATCAGATCATCCACCAGTCCGGTGGTGCCTTGCTGCTGGATGCGGCGAATCACCTCGTCCAACGCATCGACCGCACCGGCATGCTGATGTGCGGCACTGACGTTGTTCACCGCGTTGGCCAAGTCGAGTACGGCTTGAGCCAAAGGCGTGTCCCCGGACAGTTCGCCGGCCGTGCCCATCAACGCCGGCAACTGGGTGGAGGTGCCAATCGATCCAGACAGGTGCGTGGTATATGAGCCCACATACGCGGCCATATAGTCTTCAAACGTCCGCTTATGGGCGGTTTCGCGTTCGGCCACTACAGACTTGTTCAGCGCACGTTCGTTATCGCGCAGGGTTTGAAGCTGCTCGATGAGCTGTTGCTGTTCACCAGAACCGGCGTCGGTCAGTGAATCGACCAGTGTGGCGGCAGAGGCGGTGAGTTGGGCGACATCCGTATCGGCAGCAGGCTGTGCGGCAGCATTCGCAGCATTCGCGGCATCGGGATTAGCACCAACTGCCGGACTGCTGGAATTGGAAGGCAATACGGCGAGCGCCACGGAACTCATGGAGAAGTCTTTGGCGTTCATATAGCAGCTGAATTCCAAGCCGGTTGCGGCTTTTCCAGCTGCGGCGACTACGGTATTGGAACCTTGCGTGGTCACCGTAATGGAGTTGTCAGCGGAAACATCATCGGCTACCTGCGTAGGCACGGTAAAGGCGACAACCGGGATCGTACGGTTGGCTTCCTTGGTTTGCGGCTTAATATCGATATACACGCCGATCAGTCCAGACGCGCCGGCAACCTCGTTTGCCTCGACGTTCGGACCGTCAAGCGAGTAGGTGACGCTGACTTTCCATGGCAGGGTGGCGGCGGAAGCGGGGATACGAGAAACCTTGGACGTGCCGGAATTACTCTTGGCGGCATCGGGATCAGTGGAACCGCTATTGCCGGAATCGGCACTGGCGCCATTGCCGGCGCCGCCCTTCCCTACCACATACCAACGGACCGGCTCCCCTTCGGCATCGGTGACGGCGTACATATCACTTGCCGTAGCGAGCACCGGACCGTAATCAACCGGAGTCGGACGAGACATCCAAGCACCGCCGAGAATCGAAGCCACGCACAATGCGCAACTGACCAGTGCGGCACCACATCTCATCTACGTATCCCATTCATACAGTCGACCACTACGGGCATTCCATTCCCGTATTAATGTAGTCGCTGCAGGCAACTTGCCCTATAGACGAATATCCGAAAGGTGCCCATTCGCTGCGGGCGAATCAGGCGAATACGTCGAGTACGCCCGGGTCACCACCGGCATCGGCTATGCGCTGGTGGCGCTTCTTGGCTTCGGTAACCACGAATTCACGGTACATTTCGGCAATTTCCGGATCAAGCCCGGCATCGATGGCGATGCGGTGGAGGCGTTCGATCTGATAGTCCTCACGCTTGGTGTCTTCGGGCGCGAATCCGGCGTTGGCTTTGAGCACGCCGACCTGCGAGGTGGCCTTGAACCGCTCGGCCAGTAATGCGATGACCGCCGAATCGATGTTATCGATGGTTTGGCGCAGCGCTTTGATGCGCGCCACCGCTTGTGCGGTTTCCGGGTGGGCCGCCGCCTGGGCGGAGTCGATGGTGGTCCTTTGCCAGTCGCTGCTCGTTTCGCTCATAGATTCGAGGATACTCCCGATTACGGCTTTGCACGATGCGCAAAGTCAGATATCTCAGATGTCATAGTCGCCGGTGAGGATATGGCTGGCATCCGCATCGCCGAACATGGCCGCACCACTGCCCACTCCCAAAACAATCGAACCCAGTGATGCCTCTTTCATCTCATATATCGTCAGCGTGCATGTGAACGTTGACGGCAATACTACAACTGCAATGTGATAGTTGATGTATTTGCATCAGATACGACAAGGGCTGCACCCCGTATCAATCAGGGTGCAGCCCTTACACTATTGTTCAGCGGTCTGATCAGTTGCCGTTGACCGCGTTGCCGGTGTTGGCCTGCTGCACGATGGCGGCGAGGAAGTCGCGGTTGGTGGCGGTCTTCTTGAGGCGCGGCACCAGCGTCTGGTAGGCCTGCTCGGGCTCCATGCCGCCCAGCAGTCGACGCAGACGGTAGATAATCGGCAGTTCCTGCGGGTTGGTGATGAGCTCCTCGCGGCGGGTGCCGGAAGCGTTGATGTCGATGGCCGGGAACAGTCGCTTGTCCGCCAGCTCGCGGGACAGGCGCAGTTCCATGTTGCCGGTGCCCTTGAACTCCTCGAAAATCACCTCGTCCATCTTGGAGCCGGTTTCCACCAGCGCAGATGAGATGATGGTCAGGGAGCCGCCGTTTTCGATGTTGCGGGCCGCACCGAAGAACTTCTTCGGCGGGTAGAGGGCCTGCGCGTCCACACCACCGGACAGGATGCGGCCGGAGGCAGGGGCTGCGATGTTGTAAGCGCGAGCCAGTCGGGTCATGGAATCGAGCAGTACGACCACGTCCTGGCCGAGCTCCACAAGACGCTTGGCGCGTTCGACGGCCAGTTCGGCAACCGTAGTGTGATCGGAGGCCGGACGGTCGAAGGTGGAGGAAATGACCTCGCCCTGGACCGTGCGCTCCATATCGGTGATCTCTTCGGGTCGCTCGTCCACGAGCACCACCATAAGGTGGACCTCGGGGTTGTTGGCGGCGATGGAGTTGGCGATGTTCTGCAGGGTGATGGTCTTACCGGCCTTCGGCGGGGAGACAATCAGGCCACGCTGGCCCTTGCCGATTGGGGAAACGATGTCCATGATACGGCCGGTGAGCTTGTTCGGGGCGGTCTCCTGCTTCAAACGCTCCTGCGGGTACAGCGGCGTGAGCTTGGAGAACTGCGGACGGTTGAGCGCTTCTTCAACGCTTTGGCCGTTGATGGAATCGATGGCCTGCAGCGGCACGAACTTCTGGCGCTGGTTGCGGCGGTCGCCTTCACGCGGGGCGCGAATCGAACCATGCACGGCATCGCCCTTGCGCAGGCCGTACTTCTTGACCTGGCCCATGGAAACGTACACGTCGTTCGGGCCGGGCAGGTAGCCGGAAGTGCGCACAAAAGCGTAGGAGTCGAGCACGTCGACGATGCCGGCCACCGGCACCAGATCCTCCTGCGGCTCTTCGCGGCGGCTATCACGGTCATTGCGATCGCTACGATTATCGCGATCATCATAGCGACGATCATCATCGGCGTTGTCGCGATCACGGCCACGCATGCGACGGTTACGGCGATCGCTGCGATCATTACGGGTATCGCGATCGTTGCGATCGCTACGGTCGCGGCGGTTACGACGCACGAACTCGTGATCGTCGTTCTGCTCGCCGTCTTCGGACGTTTCCTCGTGCTTCTGCGTGGGCAGCGTGGCCAGGATATCGTCGAGGTCACGCACGGTTTCTTCGCTGTTTTCCGCAGTGCGACGACGGCGGCGAGGCTGCTCGTCCTCATCATCACGGACTCGGCGAATCAGCGGAACTTCCACGTCCTCGTGACGCTCGCGGCGACGCTCGGTAGGCGCTGCATCTCCCAAATCGAGCGTGGCCAGCAGATCGCCGGCCTCATCGGCCTTCTTGCGCGGCTTGCGGCGAGCGAAATCGGGCTGGTCGTCATCGCGACGACGGCGGGCCGCACGCGGTTCGGATGCGGCATCATCGGCGGCCTTACGACGGGTGCGTCGCGGTTCGGTCTCGTCCTTCTTGGCATCGTCGGCCACGGGAAGCGGCAAATCGAGCTGCGGTTCCGTGGCAGCCGGAGCCGGAGCCGGCGACTGGGTGGCCACGTCAGCATTGTCTGTGGTGTTGGCCTCAGCGGCATCGGACTGCGGAGCCTTGACGACCTTGGCGGTTTTGGCGGCCTTGGGGGCGCGCACGGTCACACCGGCCGGCGGCTCTCCACCATTGCGCGCCGCCTGCAGGGTGGCGAGCAGCTCGGGCTTGCGCATGGTCGACGTGCCGCGCAGGCCCATCTGTTTAGCGAGCTCTTTGAGCTCAGGCAGCTTCATATCCTCAAGATTCTGGCTATTTGCCACTGGTTGCCCTTTCCATACCGAACAGACCCATGCCTATCCAGGCGTTAAGAGTGATTATTGCGGTTGCACCGCTCATGAATGTTCGCTGCGTCTCTGAGTCTCTGCGAACTTCGTTCACTGTACAACGCCAACTCGACCAACGCAAAACGGCCCGCCGAAAACCAAAAAAGCTCCCTCTGTGACGAGGGAGCTCAACAAGGTTTATTCACTTTTCTTCGTGGTAGGACTTTTCGGTGTTGACGGACCACACGTTCTTCTTGGACGTCTTGCCGGTCTTGATGTTGCCGACGGCCTCCATGGCGGTGGCCATGGAGTGGTCCATGTTGTTGTAGCGGTGCTGGCCGTTACGGCCCACGCAGTAGAGGTTGCCGAAGCCGTCGAGGTACTCGATGAGCTCGTCCATGTGCTCATAGGTGTCGAAGTAGGCGGGGTACGCCTTCCTGACGCGCTCACGATGGGAGTCGATGACCTCGTCCGGGCCGTTGATCACACGCATGCGGGTGAGCTCGGAAATCGCGAACTTGGTGACATCCTCCTCGCTCATGTTCCAGAACGAGTCGCCCTCCTCGCAGAAGTACTCGAGACCGATCCACACGGTGTCGTCCACGTCCTTGACCAGGTACGGGCTCCAGTTGTTGAAGATCTGCAGACGGCCGACCTTGTAGCCCGGGTCCTGCACGTAGATCCAGCAGTCCGGCACGATCGGCGGATTGCCGAGGGTGGGGATGCTGGTGGTGTTCTTGAGCTTCAGGTGCTTGACCAGCAGGCCCACGGTCACGAAATCGCGGTACGGCAGGCCGTTGGCCACCTCGGTCATATCGGCCGGGGCGGGCTTGGAATCAACGGCCTCGGGATCGGCGCCGGCCGCGTCGATGGCGTTGACCAGGTCCTTGACCGGCATCGAGGAGATGAACTGGTCGCCGGAAAGCTCGGTGCGGTTGCCCTCGGAATCCTCGTACACCACGGAAGACACGGCACCATCGGTCTGGCGGACCTCGACCACCCTGGCGTCGGTCAGCACCTTGACGCCGGCGGCCTCGCAATTGGACTCGACGGTCTCCCACAGCTGGCCGGGACCGTACTTCGGATACCAGAACTCCTCGATCAGCGAGGTCTCGACCTCCGCGTTGGAGCGCTTCTTGGGCAGCAGCTTCTGGAAGGCGTTCTTGAGCACGCCCATGATGGACAGGCCCTTGACGCGCTGGGCGCCCCAGTCGGCGGAGATCTGGGAGGGGTGGCGGCCCCACAGCTTCTCCGTGTAGCCCTCGAAGAACATCGAATACAGCTTGCGGCCGAAACGGTTGATGTAGAAGTTCTCCAGATTGTCTTCCGGCAGCTTGTGGAACATGGACTTCAGGTAGCTGAAGCCGGCCACCATGGTGAGCTTGAAGCCCATGGCCTTCAACGTGTTGGGGCTCAGCGAAATCGGGTAATCGAAGAAGTGGCGGTTCCAGAAGATACGGGACACTCGGTGGCGCTTGAGCATCACCTTGTCCTCCGTCTCCGGATCGGGGCCGCCCGGCTCCATGTCGTGGTCGCGGCCGAGCTTCTTGTCATCATAGGAGGGTGCGCCCTGCAACGGCAGAACGGTCTTCCACCAATCCATGATGCGTTCGTCTTTGGAGAAGAAACGGTGGCCGCCGATATCCATGCGGTTGCCGTTGTGCTTCACGGTGCGCGAGATACCGCCGAATTCGCGGGTCCCCTCCAGCACGGTCACGTCGTACTTGTCGGCACCGCCGTCCTTGATGAGTTCCCATGCGGCGGTAAGTCCAGCCGGACCGCCGCCGATAATCACTACGGATTGCTTGTCGGTCATTATGCTCCTTATAAACGCAAAATCAGAGACAGTCTACTAGAAGCCCCGGAATCGCACACCGAAAGATGAGCGAATGCTTACAGAATTCTCCCGATATACGACCGATGCGCCGTCTTTCCATCAGCAGAAAGGCGACGCATCGAATCGTGAGGTAGGGGTATTCGGCAACGTTGCGTCACACACAGCGCGGCGAATCGGTTTGGTCTTAGGCTAATTCGTCAGCGACGAACTTTCCATAGATTCAGCGAGATGCCTGCAAGTGCAAGCAGCATCATAATCCCCGCAACACCAGTAACGGCAACACCAGTACGACTCAACTCGTTTTCCGTACCATTAGCCTGAGTGTTGCTGGGCTGATGAGTTCCCGCACCATTGTTATTCGGAGTGGTACTCGTTCCTTCACCAGTGTTAGGTCCTGTGCCCGGCTGCGTTGTGGAATCATCAGTCAGATGCGCATCGTCGCCTAGGGTTTGGTGGTCGGAGGCCAAGCAACTTTTAAGCTCAGTGAGCTTGTACCACGTGGAACCATCGGCAATCGGCGTGCATTCGGAGCGGAAGGCGATTTCCTGCTCGTTGTAGAGCATACGAACGAGCGGCGTGTAGGCACGGCCGGTCTTCGGGTCGTTGCCGGATTTGACGGCAACATCCCACTGCACATTAGCGGCCATCGGAGTCACCGATTCACCGCGCCATTCATTGTTGGCGTAGGTGTACACGTCGGTGGTGCTGGCGGCCGCCTGCTGGATGGAACCGGGAAGGCCAAGCAGCGCGGCGAACGGCATCATCGTTTCGGCATGGGCAAAGCGGAAAGTAGCAACGGTGGATCCGCCGTTTACGCGCTCATCAATCGACGAGAAGAAATCGTCAAGCAGCGGCTGTGCGATTGTGTAGGTCTCGTCTTGGCCGGCGTAGCTCGGGCCCTTCTCGTAGAAGTCCTCGGCGTCAAGCGCCCAGGCGAACAACTTGGCGTCGTCTGCCTGCTCACCTTGGAAGTACTGGTTGAAGTCGAAGGTATGGCTGCCGGTGTTCTCGTTCTCCATATCAGCGGCGATGATGTACAGGTTGTACAGATCCATCGCGGCATCGTATTCGGAGGCGATCTTCTTCTTGGCTGCGCCGCAGGCGTCGGCATCCTTGCTGGGGTCGGCTCCCGGCGCGCAGTTGGCCTCGCCGCCCTTGGTGCCATCGACAGTGTTGTACCAGGCGTACGTGCCGTCGGCCAGTTTGGCGAGGAAGTCATCGGTGAAGATTTGTGAAAGCAAATCGTGAGAGGCTGTTTTCACGTCCTCGTTTTCGGCGATGGTTTGCTCAGCGCCTGCGATAATCGCATCGTTTTCCACGAAGTTCTGGTAATCGTCGGCACGCTGCTTGGCCTCACCGGTTTTCTCAGTGCCGTCCGGGTTTTCGGACTTGTGGAAGTACAGCGTGTTCGGCGTCTTGTCGAAAGCCGCCGCCTCGCCGGTGCCGGCCGGATCGGCGGGCGTCACAGTGCTGTTCGCCAGTTTATTGTTCGAGGCCGCGTTGAAACCGCGAGCAAAATTCTCGCCTGATTCAGTAGCGCGGGCTTCGCCAGAGGACTGATAGGCAATCTTGCCACCGTCCTTGGCTGCGTTGTCGAACAGCGTCTTGTTGCGCTCGTAGGCACGTGCGCCAATGCCCTGATGTTGGTCAGCACCCTGACCGGTGAGCATACCGTAGCCATTCTCCACATTTGCGGCGGTGATGGCTTTGAGATTCTTCATGAATTCGGACTTGATGGCATCAGACTTAAAACCGTTATCCGCTTCGGCGGCTTCGGCCATCTTCATAAGCAATGCGTCGTATTTGTAGCTGGACAGGCCGCGTGAACCGTGGCGAGCCATCGACTCGGTGTATACCGTTTCGTAGCCTTCCGGCGCCTGGCTATAGCTGGCAGTGGTCGCTTCGCTAGGTGCCACATATGGCTGCTTGCTGCTGTAATACTGGCCATCGGCCTCCAAAGCCATGGCGTGCGGAACGGTCAGGATGCCACCGGCCAGCAATGTGGCGGCAGCAACCACGCCCGCGATGGAGCCCTTAAGGCCCTGCTGCATATGGTGTGTGTTCATGCAGCATTTTCTATCAGCCGCAAGCAAACAAGACACACGATGGCAAGGTTACGAGTCTGAACTTTTGCTATGCGTTGTATGAACAATGCGCGACGCCCCGCCGTAAGATGACGGAATGCCGCGCATTGTCAATACAGGCTGTATCAGACGATTGCCTGTCAGTGAATATCGTCGGGAATGTCGATATCGGTTTTCTGGACTTCTTCGACGTTCACGTCCTTGAAGGTCACGATGCGCACGGACTTGACGAAACGGCTGGAACGGTAGACATCCCATACCCATGCGTCAGTCAGCTGCACATCGAAATACACGTCCTGACCAGCGGAACGCACGTTGAAATCGACCTTATTCGCCAAGTAGAAGCGACGCTCAGTCTCCACCACATAGGTGAACAGCTTGATGACGTCACGGTATTCCCTATACAGCGCGAGTTCGGCGTCGGTTTCGTAATTGTCGAGATCCTCGGCACTCATGCTTGTTTACTCACTCACTTTCCGTATCGCGTTTGCGGCCGCGGCCCAGCGTACGCCACCATGCTTCCTTTGAGGGCTTGCGTTCTGCCTGACCGTACGGCCAGTTGCTTTCCTCTTCGAGACTGTGGCGCGTGTTCTTCTGCGTATCGTCGTGGTGCTCGGCCTGTGGCTCGACTGGCTGTGCGGCCGCCGGCGTCTGGGCCTGGGACTGCACGTCACTCGTCGTGGCGCCGGCTGCCTCACCACGCTGTGCCGGCTCGGGTTCCGGCTTGTTCTGCTGGATGGCGATGGAATGCTCGCGCGCGGACAGCGCTTCCTTGACACCCGGGTTGTCCTCAATCAAGTGCATGCCAAAAGCGTCAAGCGAACGAATCGGATCGTACTCGTCAGCCAACGTGTCCATGACGATAAGGTCCTGGTATTTGTTGTTTTCGGCATCCCACAACGCGTCGCGCGAGGTGCCGGACGGCACGAAGCCGAGCGACTGGTAGACCGAAATCGAGCGGCTGTTCTTTTCCGGCACGCTCACCCAGATGCGGTGCATGCCCAAGCCGGCCGGTTCGGGCGCGAAACCGTAGGTCATCACACGCGGCATGGCGTCACGGGAGTAGCCGCGGCCACGGTATTCACGGCCCAAGATGATCTGGATGCGGGCGGACTTGGACCAGCCGTCGATGTCGATAAGGAAAATCATGCCGATGACATTATCGGTGCTGGCCGCATCGAGCTGACCGTCATCGTCATGGTCGGCGTCAGTCAATACGGCCCATGCGATGGTGCGGCGGGATTCCGGATCACCCACACCGGATTCGGCGGGTGCCTGACCGGCTTCCCAAGCCTGGGAGCGGCGGACCCACGTGTGTACGATGGCGCGTTCGGTGACCGCATCCTTACCTGTGATCTTGGATGCGCCATAGAAGGCATCAAGTTCATCCAAACGAGGCAGGTCCTCGACGGTGGCGGGGCGCAGGTGCACCATTTCGCCACGGATTGGCGGAATGACGATGCTCTGTGGCAGATCGCGCTTCAGTTGCGCTTCGGTAGCCATGCTCAGCGTCTCGTTGGTTGCGGTCATCGGTATACGTCCCCCGGTTCGGCTTGTTTCGGCTCACGGTCCAGTGCCGAACATATCTTACTCGACTGGGTGAACGCTGGAAATGCTCTGAGTCGACTTTCTTACAGAATCAATAAAGGCTCCCGCTGGCGGGAGCTGTCCGCGAAGCGGACTGAGGGTGGTCATCCGTACATGGCGACCACCCTCAGTCTCACTCCGTTCGACAGCTCCCACCAGCGGGAGCCAGTGAATCTAATCAGCCCTTGATCTTGCCCATGACGACCTTGGTGACGGCCTTGGCGTCGGCCTGACCGCGCGTGGCCTTCATCACGGCACCGATGATTACACCCATCGGCTTCATGTTGCCGCTCTTGAGCTTCTCGACAACGTCCGGGTTGGCTTCGAACGCCGCGTCGACGGCCGCCTCGATGGCACCGTTGTCTTCGACGATCTTGTAGTCGTGCTTCTTGACGACTTCATCCGGAGTGCCTTCGCCCTTAAGCACGCCTTCGACGGTCTGCTTGGCGAGCTTGTCGTTGAGCTTGCCGGAGGCGATGAGCTTCTCGACCTCGGCCACATCGGCCGGGGTGATCGGCAGCTCTTCGAGGGACACACCCTTGGCGTTGGCTTCGCGGGAAAGCTCGCCCAGCCACCACTTGCGGGCACCGGCAGCCTTGGCACCGGCCTTGACGGTTTCCTCAATCAGGTCGAGGGCGTCGGCGTTGAGGATGTCGCGCATCTGCAGATCACTCAGGCCCCACTCGGACTTGAGGCGGTTGCGGCGCTCGCGCGGCATTTCCGGCATCTGGGCCTTCATCTCCTCGATGTGCTCCTTGGTGATGTGGAGCATGACGAGGTCGGGGTCCGGGAAGTAGCGGTAGTCGTCGGCATCGGACTTCAGACGGCCGCCAGCGGTGGTCTGCGTAGCCTCATCCCAGTGGCGGGTCTCCTGCAGAATCTCCTTGCCGTCGTCCAGACGAGCGGCCTGACGGCGAATCTCGTACTGGATGGTCTTCTCGATGCCGCGGAACGAGTTCACATTCTTGGTCTCGGAACGGGTGCCGTACGGAGCGTCCGGGCTCGGGCGCAACGAGACGTTCACGTCAGCGCGCATGTTGCCCTGCTCCATACGAGCGTGGGAGATGTTCAACGCGCGCACGATGTCGCGGATGGCGCGCACATAGGCACCGGCGATTTCGGGAGCGCGGTCGCCCGCCCCCTCGATCGGCTTGGTGACGATCTCAATCAGCGGCACACCGGCACGGTTGTAGTCGACCAGCGAGTGGTCGGCGCCTTCGATACGGCCGTCGGCGCCACCCACGTGGGTGTTCTTGCCGGCGTCGTCCTCGATGTGCGCGCGCTCGATCGGCACGCGGAACACGGTGCCGTCTTCCAGCTCGACGTCCAGGTAGCCGTTGCCGTTGGTGGGCTTGTCGTACTGCGAGATCTGGTAGTCGCGCGGCATGTCCGGGTAGAAGTAGTTCTTACGGGCGAACTGGCTCCACTCGGCGATTTCGCAGTGCAGGGCCAGACCCAGCTTGATGGCGTAATCGACGGCGGTCTTGTTGATCACCGGCAGGCTTCCCGGCAGACCGAGGCTCACCGGGGTCAGCTCGGTGTTCGGCTCGCCACCGAACTCGATGTGGGCCGGGCAGAACAGCTTGGTGTTCGTGGACAGCTCCACGTGGGTTTCCAGACCGAAGACCACATCGTACTTCTTGGTGGCATCGGCGTACTTCATCAGTTTTTCAGCCATGATGTTGTTTCTTTCCTTCCGATGCTCACTTGCCCAGACCGTCAAGCCACGGGGTCTTGAGGTCGTTCCAGATCGGGCCGTTCCAGCTGTCTCCCAGCGCGGCTTCGAGGGCCGCAGCCGGCTTGTACATGACTTCGTCGCGCTGCTGCGGGGCGATGAACTGGAAGCCGACGGGCAGGCCGTCGTCGGACAGGCCGGCCGGGATGGACATGGCAGGCACGCCGGCGAGGTTGGCCGGAATGGTGGCGATGTCGTTCATGTACATGGCCAGCGGGTCGTCCATCTTCTCGCCGAACTTGAAGGCGGTGGACGGGCTGGTGGGGGCCACGAGCACGTCGACCTGTTCGAAGGCCTTCTTGAAGTCTTCGATAATCAGCGTGCGGACCTTCTGGGCCGAACCGTACCAGGCGTCGTAGTAGCCGGCGGACAGGGCGTAGGTACCGAGGATGATACGGCGCTTGACCTCGTCGCCGAAGCCGGCCTCACGGGTGTAGGCCATCATGTTGGCGGCGGTCTGAGGCACGCCGGTCGGCGGCATCACGCGCAGGCCGTAGCGCATGCCATCGTAACGGGCCAGGTTGGAGCTGACCTCGGACGGCATGATGATGTAGTAGGCGCCCAGCGAGTAGCCGATGTGCGGGACCGAGACCTCATCGACCTCGGCACCCATCTCCTTGAGCTTGTCGACGGCCTCGTTGAAGCGGGCCTCGACGCCGGGCTGGAAGCCGTCGCCGCCGAGTTCCTTGATGAGGCCGACCTTCATACCCTTCAGATCGCGCTTGGCGCCTTCGCGGGCGGCGGCGACCATCGGGCGCGGGCCTTCGGGGATGGAGGTGGAGTCACGCTTGTCGTGGCCACCGATGATCTCCTGCAGCAGTGCGGAGTCGAGCACGGTGCGGGAGACCGGGCCGATCTGGTCGAGCGAGGAGGCCATGGCGATGGCTCCGAAACGGGAGACGCCGCCGTAGGTGGGTTTGACGCCCACGGTGCCGGTCAGGGCGCCGGGCTGGCGAATCGAGCCACCAGTGTCGGTGCCGAGGGCGATCGGTGCCTCGAATGCGGCGACTGCGGAGGCGGAGCCACCACCGGAACCGCCGGGCACGCGCTCGGTATCCCACGGGTTGTGGGTGGTCTGGTAGGCGGAGTGCTCGGTGGAGGAGCCCTGGGCGAATTCGTCGAGGTTGGTCTTGCCGAGAATCGGCATGCCGGCGGCCTTGAGCTTTTCGATGACGGTGGCGTCGTACGGCGGCACCCAGCCTTCGAGGATCTTGGAGGCGGCGGTGGTTTCGATGCCCTTGGTGACGATCATGTCCTTGATGGCGATCGGCACACCAGCCAGCTCAGGCAGGGCGGCCTTGTCTTCGGCGGACTTGGCGTCGAAGGCGTCGGCCTGCTCGAGAGCCACATCGCCGGAAACCTTCAGGAAGGCCTTGATGGACGGCTCGGCGGCCTCGATCACCTTGAGGTGGGCTTCGACGAGCTCGCGAGAGGTGACGTCGCCCTTCTTGATGGCAGCGGCCTGCTCGGCAGCAGACAGTTTGACGAGAGTTGCGGTTTCGTTGCTCATCGATTACTCCTCGCTTCCCAGGATTCGCGGTGCCACGAACATGCCGGCCTCGGTCTTCGGGCCACCGGCGAGCGCCTCTTCCTGCGTGAGCGGGGTTTCAGCGACGTCCGGGCGCAGGTAGGCTTCCAGCGGAACCGGGTTGGCGGTCGGCGGCACATCGTCGGAGGCGACTTCCTGGACCTTGTTGATGGAGTCTGCGATGACGTTCAGTTCGCCCTGCAGACGGGTGATTTCCTCATCGGTGAGCGCGATTCGGGCCAGATCGCCCAAATGCACGATTTCTTCACGTGAAAATGTTGGCATGGCCATAACTATATGAGCCGTATGTGACACGCAGTTGTCGGGAAGCCTCATTTTCCCGCCTACTGGAGCCCTTCAGCGAATCAGAAGCTCAAGCCGGTCGAGCATTTGCCCCGCTGCTGGCTTCTTCGGCGGGGCAAAACCGTTGCCGGACCGCAAGTTCACCTTACTGAGACGACTCGCAGCAGAGCAAAACCACGAGCTGACCGATGAAACGCCCCGCTCAGCCATCCCAGCAAAACAAAACCGCGGTCCAACCAATAAAACGCCCCGCTGAGACGCCCCGCAGCGAGGCAACGCCACGGCCCAACCGCAAATGTGCCCCACTGAAGTATCTGCATGGCCACCCTAATAAGCTCACAATGAGCCCAAACACACCTACATCGAACATATGAACGACAATCGCCCTGCGCACCTCGCCAGTTATCCACATTTTGCATACCCACCCAAAAGAATCCACATAATCAGCCCAATACGGTCAGATGCCTGATAATCAGGCAAAAACACACATCTAGGCACCGAAGCTAGAACCACATAACCCCAGACAGATAGACACCGTGTTCACCATTGGCATACCGTCGAATCATGAAACATCACAAAGCAGTGGACATACTCATCACGAAGGCTGAAGCAACGCAACAGTGCGCTTATGGAACAACCAAGGCACACCGCTCGGCGCTGGCTCGGCGCGTGCAGGCGCGCGAACTCAAACGTGTATTCCCCAACATGTACGCCGCTTCGGAATACTGGGATTCGCTGCAACCCGACGAACGTATCAGACATATTGCACGAACTCTTCATAACAGACATCCGGATTGGGTGTTCGCCGGGGTCACGGCAGCGGCCATCCACGATTTTGAACACCAATGGCATCTTCATGCTGGCACCATCACTCTCGCCACAACATCACGAGGCCCCAACGCCAGCAGTGCAAAGGTCAAACGCATCTTCACGTCAAGCAGCACGCCAGAATATGCCAATGGACTCCCGGTGACCAGCAAAGCCAGAACGGTGGTGGATTGCGGGCTGTCCGTCGACTTCCGATTTGCACTGCCCATTATCGATTCGGCGCTGCGCAACGGCGTCGCCATCACGGACATTCTGAATGTGTGCAGCACTATGCGACGTGATTGCACGCCGATATTCCGCCTACTGCATTATGCCAATCCGGCGAGTGAGAATGGTGGCGAGTCACTTGGACGAGGCACCATCATCGCAGGCGGCCTATTAGCCCCAGAACTGCAACAAAACATCACCGACCCGCAAACCGGTGCTCTGTATCGCGTGGATTTCCTCTGGCGGCTACCTGAGAATCGGCTTATCGTGGGCGAATTCGATGGCTATGAAAAATATGTGAACCCGGATATGAATGACCGCAAGGGTGTTCGTGGTGCAGTTCAGGCGGAGAAAGAACGGGAGACGGCACTGTACCGGGCCAAAGTCGACACCATTGTCCGATTCACCTATGAGGAGGTGATGCAACAACATCCTTTACTCAATAAGCTGCGGGCAGCCGGCATACCTCATGCTGGAACAGTGATGGGAGCTGGTTAAGCGCAGTGAACCACGGTGGTCAAATCCATGGGGTCAGAGTCACCAGAACCATGGTCACTGCAGAACCGCCAAAGCCATAGCCATGACAAACTGCCAGGACCATGGCCGAACCGGCAGAACTGCCAAAGCAGTAACCCGCGTTATTTGATATCTGATATCCGCTTTTCCGGTGATGATGAGACCGCCGATCCATGCGGCGGCAGCCCAGGCGATGAGAATCAGGCCGGACTGCCACCATTCGGGAATCCAGTAGTCCGGTTTAACGGCTTCGGCCAGTGTGGACTGCGCGGAGCTGCTGATGCCTGCGGCGAGCAGGATGCCGACGATGCCGGCGGCAAATGCGAATTAATGCCGCGGCGATGGATTTGGTGGCGTAGATCATGCCTCTAATGTGGCCCATATTGGGCAGATGCGGCAGGATTGTCGGCGCATGGCTACACGCCTGATACGGCGTGTTGGGCAATCCATGCGTGCATGGCCACGGCCGCCGCAGCGCCTGCATTAATGGAGCGCACGGAACCGAATTGAGAGATGTAGACCACATCGTCGGCCAATGCGAGGGCCTTCTCGCTCAATCCGGGGCCTTCTGCACCGAAGAGCAGCAGGCACCGCTTGGGGAAGGCATAGGCTTCCATCGGCACTGCGCCGGGAATAATGTCGAGGGCGATGACGCGGGCGGCTTGAAGCTCCTTGATGCGTGCATCACAAGCATCGATTTCGGCCAGCAGCTCATGAAGGTGCTTGTTGTCTCCATCCACAGCCACATCATGCGCATGGACGGCGGCGGCACCGGCCTTGGCTCGTTCATAGGCGATTTCACCGGCGATGCGATGATGCCAGCTTTCCACCAGTTCGGCGATGGAGGGGTGGTGTTCGACGTGCTGGTACAGTTCGGTCATCAACGCGCCCTTGCGATTCCACTTATGTGGACCGACAATGTGTACGCGCTTGGCCTGGAAGGCATTAGCGGTGCGGACCATGGAACCGATGTTAAAATCGTGGGTCCAGTTTTCCACCGCAACTTCGAAGTCGTGACGCCCTCGAGCGTCAAGATCGGCCTTAATGGCAGCAACGGTCCAGTAGCGGTAACGGTCCAATACGTTGCGGCGGTCTCCGTCGTTCAACAGCACCGAGTCGAAACGGCCGTCATAATTCGAAGAAGTCGGATCATCGGGACGAGGCTCACCGGGATGGGTCTCAGACCACGGCCCAAGGCCGATTTCACGGAATTCCGGTTCACCTGAAGCTTTGGCAGCCAAAGAAATCTGGTTGGGTGCGTGCAATCTTTCTCCTCGATAACGCTATTCACCGGTTCCTCTTAGTCAGCTTCGCTGCTCAGCCCGGCTGACTTTATGTGAGGGAAGTCAAAGGTGGATTTACCGCAGTTCGGATTCGTCGAAGACCTGGATGAAGGGGAGCGTTTGCTCGTCGCCGGTGGAGGGGTTGACCACATTGATGTCTTTGACACCGCCACCGACCAGCGAGGCGATGGCCACGACCTTGGCACCCAGCTGCTCCACTATGCCAAAGTCGAGGCTCAGCTCATTGCCGTTGCGCAGGGTGACCAGCGAGCTGGTCTGCACGTACGACTTTTCGGACAGCCAAGCATCCAACAGCACCACACGGCGGCCTTCGATGGAGGGGCCCTTGATGGACGGGTAGACGAAGTCCATCACGAATCCATCTAGGTCCTCGCCACGAGAGGCGGCGGCCTGGATCATGGCAGACACCATGGGCACAGATGCTGCGGTCAAGGCACCAACAGCATCGAAGTCATCAATCGAATAGCCCGCATCTTCCAAAGCGTCAATCAGTACATGGCCCATGACAGTGGCGGCACGGTGGTCGAAAGTCACCGCGGCAAGTTCGGAGAACGGGCGGCCCACCACATGCTCCTTCAGCAAGGTGGCTAGCTGTTCACGCGGCTCCAGCATGGCAAAGTCATTATGGCTCTTCGCGACGGCAAGGTCCGGGGTACCAGTGGGGCGGAATCCAGATTCAGTCATGACTCCAGACTATCGCCTGAGGCAGTCAGATGAGTATCACCTTCATCGGCCGGCACCACTTCAGGGGCGGACAGTTCGCTCACATTGCCTTTATCTGATTCGATGATCGGTACTTCCTCGATGATCTTGGTCGGTTCGATTTTTTGCAGCTTGCGAGCGGTGGGCAACACACGGCGTTCCAAACTGGACGCGAACTTGTTGTAGGCACTGACCGTCTTAGTAATCTGGGTGCCCAATTTGATGGCATAATCACCCAGCGTGGAGAACCGTTCGTACAGTTCTCGGGACAGATCGAACAGCTGCTTGGCGTCATCGGTGAGCGACTGCTGCTGCCAGGCATAGGCCACGGATTTCAGCACGGCCCACAGCGTGACCGGCGAGGTGAGCGCCACTTTGCGAGAGAACGCATCATCCATCAGTGTGGGATCGGCTTCGAGTGCGGCCTGCAGTAGTGCCTCATTGGGGATGAAGGCCACCACAAAATCAGGTGCTACATCAAAGGCATTCCAATAGGCCTTTTCGCCGAGAGCACGTACATGCTCGCGCAACGCCTTGGCATGGGACCGCAGCAAATCATCGCGGCGGGCAATATCCTCGGGGCTGGCGGTGTCCGGGATTTCGCAGGCACGCTGGTAATCGGCATAAGGCACTTTGGCATCAATCGGAATGGTCTTGCCTCCCGGCAGATGCACGATCATATCCGGGCGCAACGTACGCCCATCGGCATCCGTGACCACCACCTGGGTGTCGAAATCGACATGTTCCAGCAATCCGGCGGACTCGACAATGTTCTTGAGCTGGGCCTCGCCCCACGCGCCACGCACCTTGTTGTTGCGCAACGCGGCGGACAGGGAACTGGTTTCCTTGTCCAAACGGGCCTGCTGATCGTTGAGCCCCTTGAGTTGGGCTCCCAATGCGCCCATTTCCCTCTTGCGGCCCTCTTCGATCTGCGTGACCTTGTTCTGCAAGGTATCAAGATTCTTGGCCACTGGCGCAAGCGCCTCGAGCACCTTGCTCTGTTCTTTCAAACGTGCTTCCTGTTCAGCACGCTTGACCTCGGCGGCCTGAGCATCCGCCTGACGCTTCCGTTCTGCCTCCGCAGCTGCACGCTCACGTTCCTGCTGAATGCGAATCTGCTCAGCCTGCTGCGCCTGGGCAAGTTGTGACTTGGCGAAAGCCAATTGCTGGTTCACGCCTTCAATCTGAGCTTGCGCGGCAGCATTGCGAGCACTGAGCTCAGCGTTCTCGAATCGCGCATTCTCCAGCGAGGTCTTGGCCTCCTCCAGCTCCTCGCTTTTGACGCCTCGAGCCATCTCCTGACCCTTATGACGGCCTAGCACGAAGCCGGCGAAGAGGCCAAGCCCTGCACCAACCACTAGCACGACGATGACGATAATCACGGTTCCTATTTGCTCAAACATGGTACCCAGTATGTCATCGATGGTGAATGACGGTAAAACTCGTCACGATTTGACGAGACGCGCAATGGCCGCGGAAGCCTCCGCAAGTTTTTCATCGGCCACCTCGCCGCCCTGAATCGACGCCTGCCGCACGCAATGGTTGAGATGATCGTCCAGCAGCAATAACGCCACGGATTTCAGCGCCGAATTCGACGCCGAAATCTGCGTCAGGATATCGATGCAGTATTTGTCATCCTCCACCATCTGCGTGATGGCACGCACCTGTCCTTCGATACGGCGCAATCGTGCGATGACCTTGGCCTTGTCTTCGTCATAACCATGCATCGCAAACCCCCTGATACTTATCCGTCAGCTGAACACACCCCATTATATACCCTCTAGGGGTATAGAGTATACACTGTTGTTCAGTACAACAAACAAGGGGAAGGAACGGTTATGGAGCTCAGCATCTTCTCGGCCGCCACGGCGCTGATAGCGGCGGCCGCATTGACATGGCTGGTACTGCGGTTCTTCTTCGGAATGCAGAAAGCCACGGCCGGGGCCATGGACGCCTCCGGCGAACGCCAATCCGCAACAATCACCGTCAAGGGCGGGTACTCCCCCGCCGTGATCAGCATGCGCACGGGTACGCCGATTACGCTGACTTTCGATCGACAGGAGACCGGCGAATGCACTTCGCATGTGGTGTTCGCGGATCTGGGGCTTGACGCCATGCTGCCGGGCAACGCCACCACCGACGTGGAACTACCGGCGTTGCCGGCGGGCGAATATCCGTTTGCATGCGGCATGAATATGGTGCATGGGTTGTTGAGGGTTGAGGGAGAGGACGGCTCGGATGAGAACACGCCCCTTCCTCATCCTAATGCTTCGTATACGGCACCTGCCGCCGTGGATGCGGCGGAGGCCGAGCGGCGAGAGGCGGCTGAACGCGCCAATGAGATCAAGGCGCTGACGAAGCTGGTGATTGTGGGCGCGGTACTGACGTTGCCGGTATTCGCCGTCACCATGCTGCATATGGCCAATCCCGCGCTGGCGCCGCATTGGATGGTGAACCCGTGGCTGCAGGCCATTCTCATCACGCCGGTGATGTTCTACTGCGGGCGTCCGATCCACACGGTCGGCTTCCCCGCGCTGGCGCACCGCTCCCCCGACATGAACTCGCTGGTCTCGCTGGGCACTTCGGCCGCCTACCTGTATTCGCTGGTGACCTGCATCGCCCCGTGGGTGTTCCCGGAGGGCTCGCGCGAGCCGTATTTCGAATCGGTGGGCGTGGTCATCACCCTGGTGCTGGTCGGCCGCCTGCTGGAGACCAAGGCCCGCGAAGGCACCGGCAAGGCGGTGCAGTCGCTTATCAAACTGCGCCCGCGCACCGCGCACAAGCTCAACGCCACTTCCGCAGACAATGTGGACGGCATCGAATGGCGTAATCCGGCGCATTTCACGGACACCGACATCGACGCCATCGCCACCGGCGACCTGCTGGTCGTCAAGAACGGCGAGCGCGTGCCCACGGACGGCGTGATCGTGGCCGGCGAGGCGCGTATCGACGAATCGATGATCACCGGCGAATCCAAGCCGGTCTCCAAAACCGCAGGCGACCCGGTGACCGGGGCCACCGTGCTGCTCAAGGGCGGCTGCGTGATGCGCGCCACCCAAGTCGGCGCGGACACGGTACTCTCGCAGATCGCGGCGATGGTGGCCCGCGCCCAGGCGACCAAGGCACCGGTGCAGCAGCTGGCCGATAAGATCGCCCGGTATTTCGTGCCGGCGGTGATGATCATCGCCATCTGGACGTTCGCCATCTGGAGGTCACTGGGCCCGGCGCCGCAACTGGCGCACGCGCTGGTCACCGCGGTCAGTGTGCTGATCATCGCCTGCCCGTGCGCGCTGGGACTGGCCACGCCGCTGTCGGTGACGGTCTCGCTGGGCTTGGGCGCCACCAACGGCGTGCTGGTCACCAGTGCCAAGGCGCTGGAACAGGCGCGTCGCATCGGCACCGTGGTGTTCGACAAGACCGGCACCATCACGCGCGGCGTGGTGGACGCGGCCGCCGACTGGGACAAGCCGAGCTACGAGCAGGACACGGTCAAGGAAGGCTCGCGCGAGGCCATCGCAGCGTTGCGCGCACGCGGCATCCGCACGGTGATGCTGTCGGGCGACAAGGCCGAGGTAGCCGGGCGCATCGCCCGCGAAGTCGGCATCGATACGGTGATCTGCGAGGTCAAGCCGGACGGCAAGGCCTACTGGATCGCCAAACTGCAGCGCGAACGCGACGAGGCCACCGCCAAATCCGCGTACGGCACCTCCCGCACGGCCGCGCAATCCCGCACTCTGATTGCGATGGTGGGCGACGGCATCAACGACGCCCCCGCGCTGGCCCAGGCGGATCTCGGCATCGCCATCGGCACCGGCACGGACGTGGCGATGCAGTCGGCGGACGTGACCTTGATGAGCGGCGACTTGCGCGGCGTCATCAAGACCATCAACCTGTCCAATGCCACGATGCGCAACATCCGCGAGAATCTGGGGTGGGCGTTCGGCTACAACGTCATCGGCATTCCGGTGGCCGCCGGCGTACTCTACCCGTTCACCGGCTGGCTGTTGAGCCCGATGATCGCGGGTCTGGCGATGGCGTTGAGCTCAGTGTGCCTGGTGCTGAACGCGAACCGGCTGCATGGAGCGAACATCAACGTGGGCGTTGCCGATGGTCCCGCCGGTTCGGGCAGCAGCATGGCGGATGTCGAATCAGCCGGATCGGCCGAATCAGCCAACGCCGCCAACATCACCGGCTCCGCCACATCCAACGCGCCTCACGAGCCGACCGTCATCATCGATGATCGCACCACGCTGAATCAAACCAATCACGTATCTGACCAATCCAATAATCCAACCAACAAGGAGAACACTATGGATATGGGAATGCACATGCACCACACCGCCCCCGCGGACGGCGAAACCGCCACCGACCCGGTGTGCGGCATGACCGTGGCTGTGAACGCCGACGCGATCACGCGCGAGTATGAGGGCAAGTCCTATTACTTCTGCGGCGAACACTGTGCCACGAACTTCATGAAGGCCCCGCAGGTGTTCCTGGAGCAGTAGTCTCTGCGTTTACCTGATTCAACGACAATGGCCTCCGCCCAAAACGAGCGGAGGCCATTTGCATATATGAATCAATCAACGAATCAGTTGGCGAAGAAGAACACGAACAGCCAAGCGCCGATAATGGCGCCGACAATCGGGGCCACAACCGGGATCCAGGCCTCGCCCCAGCGGGAGGAGCCCTTGTGCGGGATCGGCAGGATGGCGTGCAGCAGACGCGGCATGAGGTCGCGGGCCGGGTTCAGGCCAGGGCCGGTCGGGCCACCCATGGAGGTCACGAGGCCCCACACAATGAAGCCGACGACGATGGAGGCGGCGGCGTAATCCTGCTTGCCCCAAGCCAGGGACAGGCAGCACAGGGCGCCGAAGACGAGCACCAGGGTGCCGAACATCTCGTTGAGGAAGTAGTTGGCCTTCTGGTTGTCCGCGTCAGTGGTGCAGAAGGTGCCCAGAATCGCCTCGGCGTCCTCGGTCTCCTTGTAGTGCGGGTAGTAAGTGATGTAGACGATGAGCTGGCCGAGCAGGGCGCCGAGCAGCTGGGCAACGATGTACGGCAGCACGTCGCTCCACGGGAACAGGCCGTTGACGGCCTGGGCGATGGTCATGGCCGGGTTGATGTGCGCGCCGGAGACGCTACCGAACATGAGCACCGGGAACATGACGCCGAAGCCGTAGCCCATGGCGATGTTCAGCCAGCCGGCGTGGTGGCCCTTGGTGTTCTTGAGCTCAACGTTGGCCACGGAGCCGTTGCCGAAGATCATCAGAATGGCGGTGCCGAAGAACTCGGCGGCCAGCTTGGTAAAGAGAGGATAATCCACTGCTTCTTCTTTTCTCTTCGCCGCGCAACAGGCATGGCTGACTGTTCACGGCATTCTGTGTGACTGGAAATCCGTTCGCGGAGCCGGCGACGCGATTTACGCTGGGCGCGAAAGCAAACGTGGTGATTGTACACTTTGCCCCACGACGAAATGCCGGCAAGATGCGATGTCGAATGTCCAGCCGAATGCAATGCCCAAAAAGCCATCGGAATCAGCCGAAGCGACCTTGAATCTCAGTGGTTGCGAATGACGTTGCGCAGAGGCAGGACGCTGGTGGGCGAGACGGACAGTTCGTCGATTCCTAGGCGCAGGAACGTATCGGTCAGGCTCAAGTCTGCGCCAAGCTCGCCGCAGATGCCGCACCAGATGCCATGACGATGGGCAGCCTCGATAGTCATCTGGATCATGCGCAGCACAGCTGGTGAATGCGGGTCGGCAAAGCGTTCGAGACTCGGGTTCTGACGGTCACAGGCCAGCGTGTACTGGGTCAGGTCGTTGGTGCCGATGGAGAAGAAATCGACTTCGGCGGCCAGCTCGTCGGCCATAATGACCGACGCAGGCGTCTCAATCATAACGCCGATCTGGATACTCTCGTTGAAGTCGATGCGCTCGCCGCGCAGCTCGCTTTTGGCTTCTTCAAGAATCCGCTTGGCGTCGCGTACCTCCTGCACAGAGGTGATCATGGGCAGCATAATGGCGATGTTGCCGTATGCTGAGGCGCGCAATAATGCGCGTAACTGGACTTTGAAAATCTCCGGGCGGGTCAGGCAGATGCGGATTGCCCGGTAACCAAGCGCGGGATTATCCTCGTGGCTCAGATTGAAGTAGTCGACCTGTTTGTCCGCGCCGATGTCGAGCGTACGGATGATGACCGGACGGTCGCCCATCTCCTGTGCGACTTGTCCGTATGCATCGAACTGAAATTCCTCGGTCGGCCAGTCCTCGCGTTCCAGATACAGGAACTCACTGCGGAACAAGCCGATGCCCTCAGCATCGTTGGCCAGCACGGCGGCTGCGTCAGAGGGACGGCTGATGTTGGCGTACAGGTGGACCCGCTGACCGGACTTGGTTTCGGTGGGCTTGCCCTTGAGCTTCCGCAGGAGGCTTAGGTGCTCCTCAGCCTCGGCCTTCCTGCGCCGGTATTCGGTCAGCGTGGCCTCGTCCGGGTCGACGAATACCGCACCGCTGGTGCCGTCGATTACGGCAACGTGACCATCATCGGCCGGGTCAAAGGCGTCGCCGATACCTGTGATGGCGGGCAGGCCCATCGTGCGCGCCAGAATCGCGGTGTGCGAGTTCGCTGAGCCCTTGGCGGTCACGAGGCCCAAAACCTTAGCGCGGTCGAGCTGCGCGGTATCGCTGGGAGCAAGATCTTCGGCGAAGATGATGTGGCTTTCGCCGTTCTGCGCGATCCCGTTCTGCACAATACCGTTCTGCACAGCATCGCCTTGTACACTGCCATCCTGCGCCGTGCTATCGCGTTTGCCTTGCAGCACGTTCATCACGCGGCGAGAAACATCCTTGACATCAGCGGCTCGAGCCTGCATGGTCGAGCTATCCATCGCAGCGAACATGGCGGCGAACTGTTCGGCGGCGCTCTTCACCGCGAATTCGGCGTTCACCTTGTCTTGCGCAATCAAACCTTCGACGCATTCCGCATAGTCCGGGTCCTGGAGCATAAGCCGATGGGCGTCGAACAGTTCGGCCTTGTTTTCGCCGAACTCAGCGGCGACGTTGTCACGCAGTTGCTTGAGCTGAGCGACGGCCGTGTCACGGGCCGCGCGGAATCGATCCATCTCGGCCTGCGGGTCGTCGATTAAGCGGCGTTCTACGGCATAATCTACGGCGGCGAGCACGCGGACCGTGCCGATAGCAATGCCAGCGGATACGCTGACGCCCTGTATCGTTCTCATTACAGGTGCTCCTTGAGGAATCGCTCGAACTCTGCAGCAGCGACAGCTTCATCGTTGCCCTGCACCCGAACCGTAACCTCGTCACCTTGTTGAACATCAAGTCCCATAACACCGAAGATACGCTTGGCATCCACGGATTTTCCACCGTAGGCAACGGTGATGCTCGATTCATATTCCTGCGCTTTGGCAACCAACCGGCCAGCCGGGCGGGCGTGCATGCCTTCGGGGTCGGATACGGTGAACGTGAATATCTGAGGCATGACGTTGCTCCTTACACGTCCGGCCGTCACGCGCGAAGACGGCCTTTCCGCACCAGCTACGGACTGATACTGGAAAAAACAAAAAACCGGAATCTTTCGATTCCGGTTGTCTGTGCCCCCGCAGGGATTCGAACCCTGGACACGCTGATTAAGAGTCAGCTGCTCTAACCAACTGAGCTACAGGGGCTTGGTTAGATGTTGAAGTATTCCTTGCAACAGGTGATAAATATACTCAGATTTGAAGCGAATGCAACTCTCGGCGTGTCGCGCCTATTTCCGGCGTTTTTGCTAATACAAAAATCCCCCATGCGGCGCAAACCGCACGGGGGATGATGCTTAAGCTCAGACTCTTGGTCTGTGTGATTCCAGCACTAGGCCGGAATGACTCACTCGGCCACGACCTTCACGAAGAAGGAAGCGGTGATCTCCGGGTGGAGGGCCACCTTGGCGGGGAAATCGCCGGTGGTCTTGATGGTCTCGACCTCGATGGCCTTCGGGTTCACCGCAGCCTTGTCGGACAGAGCGACGGCGATGGCCTCGTTGGAGATACCACCGAACAGCTTGCCGGACTCGGACACCTTGGCGGCGATCTCGACGGTAGTGCCCTCGATGGCGGCCTTAGCGGCGACGGCGTCCTCGCGGGTAGCGACGGCCTTGGCCAGACGAGCGCGCTTCATAGCGACGATCTGAGCCTCAGCGCCCTTGGTCCACGCGAAAGCGAGGCCCTGCGGGAACAGGTAGTTGCGGGCGTAGCCGGACTTCACGTCGACAACGTCACCGGAATGGCCCAGGTTGGACACGGTCTTGGTGAGAATAACCTTGGTTTCAGCCATTGTTCAAAGCCTCCCTAACTCAGCGACCCGAGGTGGCGTACGGCAGCAGGGCCATCTCGCGGGCGTTCTTGATCGCCTTGGACAGCTCACGCTGCTCCTGCACGGTCACGCCGGTGATACGACGGGAACGGATCTTGCCGCGATCGGAAATGAACTTACGCAGCAGCGCAACGTCCTTGTAATCGATCTCGGTGACCTTGGCGGCCTTCAGCGGGTTCGGCTTCTTCTTGAACGGCTTGACCGGCGGTTGCGGCCTCTTACGTGACATGATGTTCTCCTTATAAATCTTGATATTGATTGCTGCTGGCAGCGGGGAGGCAAGTACTGATCAGAACTCCGGGTCGGAATCGTCGCCGCCGAAATCGGAGGAAGCGCCGAACGTGGAGAAGCTACCGGCATCAGATGCACCGGCATTACTCCACGGGTCGACCGCAGGAGCGGACGGGTTGGCGGGAGCGGCAGACTGCTGGGAGTATCCAGCGCCACCACCCTGATAGCCACCGTTGTAACCGCCCTGGCCACCGGCATAACCACCTTGGCCACCCTGGTTGCCATAGCCCTGATTGGACTGCTGACCACCCTGGAAACCACCGGAACGACCCTGGAAGCCGCCCTGACCGGACGACTGGCGAGTCACCTGTGCGGTGGCGTAGCGCAGGGAGGGCCCGATCTCATCGAGCTGCATCTCCACGACGGTTCGCTGGGAACCATCCTGTGCCTGATAGGAACGCTGCTGGAGGCGACCGGTGGCAATCACGCGCATGCCCTTCTTCAGGGACTGGGCGCAGTGGTCGGCCAGATCACGCCAAGCGGAGCACCTCATGAACAGCGCCTGACCATCCTCGAACTGGTTGGTCTGACGATTCCAGGTTCGCGGGGTGGAAGCAATCGTGAAGCTCGCCACGGTCGCACCGCTGCCAATAGTGCGCAGCTCGGGGTCCGCAGTGAGGTTGCCCACGATGGTGATGACGGTTTCACCTGCCATAACGGTCCTTCTTACTTACCTTGAATACCAGCTGTTCAGCTGACTAAACGCTTGATTCAGCCCTTACGAAGAATCTTCGTACGGATCACGGATTCGTTGAGGTTCAGAACACGGTCAAGCTCATCGCTGGTAGCGGGCTCGGCGGTGTACTTCACCACGACGTAGTTGCCTTCGGTCTTACCGGCAATCTCATAGGCGAGCTTGCGACGGCCCCAGTAATCGGGCTCATCGAAAGAGCCGCCTTCCTTGGTGACGAGTTCCAGATACTGCTCGGTCAGCTTCTTCAGACCGCGCTCATCCAGCTCAGGATCGGCGATGAACATCAGTTCGTACTTGTGCGCAGACATCACCCACCTCCTTCGGACTATTCGGCCACGGACGTTCCGTGGCAGGAGTGTGTATGCGTGTTAGCCCATGACGCAGCACCAAACCGGCACCGCCTCTTCGGGCAACTTAGACAGTCTATATATGAGGCGGGACAGGGTATGCCCATATTCTTGCCGGTTTCGCGATGTCCACCGTTTTGGCCAAGCCCACGCAGCCCGCGGCTCCCATCACTCCCGGAGCGGCACCGGTAGCCGCACCTGGCGCGACCTCCACCACCATGAATGAGCAACAGAAGAAAATCTTCATCATCGTTGGTGCCGTGGCCGGCTTCCTCGTGCTGTTCGGTATCGTGTATGGCGTGCTGTCTTCCGCCGTGTTCAGCGCGAAGAGCGTTGCGAACAGCTATGTGGCCGCCATCTCCTCCGGCAACTACGACAAGGCCAACACCATCGCCGATCCTCACGTGAATACGAACCAGCGCGCACTGCTGACCAGCAAGGCATCCTCGGGCGAGAACACGCGCATCACCAACGCGCGCATCTCGCAGACCTCCAATAATGCCGATGGCACCGTGAGCGCCCAGCTGACGTACACGCTTGAAGGCAAGGAGGTCAACGGCAACTTCACCATCAAAGACAATAAGGTCAGTGTCGAGTTCTCCGAGTGATTTCGGCAATCTCAACACTCTTACGAAATAAGCACCCCGCCGTGGCGTTCGCTGCGGCGGGGTGCTTGTACACTGGTTAAGGCGTAAATCACACAGCGACTCAAACAAAGGATGCGAACGCATGTCGGCGATTCTTGAAGGCACTCCGGATAAACGACTCGTATTGGTCACGGGCCGCGCCTACCCCGAGCTAGCTGAGAAGGTGGCCGAATGCTTGGGAACCGAAATCCTCGAAACCACGTCCTATGACTTTGCCAATGGCGAGATGTACGTGCGTTTCACCGAACCGGTGCGCGGTGCGGACGTGTTCGTGCTGCAGTGTCATTCGGGCGATATCAACAAGTGGATCATGGAACAGCTCATCATGATCGATGCTTTGAAGCGCGCCTCCGCCAAGTCGATTACCGTGGTGGCGCCCTTCCTCGGCTACTCGCGCCAGGATAAGAAGCACCGCGGTCGTGAGCCCATCACCGCCCGTCTGATTTTCGATCTGTTCCACGCCGCCGGTGCAGACCGCATTATGACGGTCGATCTGCACGCCGCTCAGGAGCAGGGTTTCTTCGATGGTCCGGTCGATCATCTAACCGCCATGCCGGTGCTGCTCGATTACGTGCGTTCCACCCTTGATCTGGGCAACACCACCATCGTGTCCCCGGATGCCGGCCGTATCAAAGTGTCCGAACAGTGGGCCGCCAAGCTAGGCAATCTGCCGCTGGCATTCATCCACAAACAGCGTGATATTACTCGTCCGAACCATGCCGAGGCACATGGCATTATCGGCGATGTCGACGGCCGCGACTGCGTGGTCATCGACGACATGGTCGATACCGCCGGTACTATCTGCGAAGCCGTGCGCACCCTGAACGAATCCGGCGCCAAGTCGGTGACGCTGGTCGCCACCCATGGCCTGCTCTCCGGCCCGGCCGTGGAGCGCCTGTCTCACTGCGGCGCGCATGAAATCGTGTTTATGGACACCGTGCCGATTCCCGAAGAGAAGCGCCTGCCGAATATGACCGTACTGTCTTGCGCACCGCTGCTGGCCGCGGGTATTCGCTCCGTGTTCGAGGAAGGTTCCGTGGCGATTCTGCTCGACGGCCTGCCCGAGGACATGCGTCCGCGCAATATCTATGCGTGATTGATACGCCGAAAATCCTTACGAAAAAACGCCGCTTGGCTATTGATCAAGCGGTGTTTTTTCGTATAGCTCCAATCAGATGAAGGCGCGCTCGCCGAAGATGGCGGTGCCGACGCGCACGATGGTGGAGCCTTCTTCGATGGCGTAGGCCATGTCATGGGTCATGCCCATTGACAGTTCGGTGCAGTCGGCCGTGCCTTCGGCACCGGAGGCAAGAATCTGGTCACGAGTGCGGCGCAGATGCGCGAAACCCGCACGAATCGTGCGCTCATCATCCACATGGGCACCAATGGTCATCAATCCCTGCAAGCGCAGTCCGCCCATCGCACCGATGCGCTGGGCCAAGTCGATGGCGTGGCTGGGTGCGCAGCCGGACTTCGATTCCTCGCCGGATTCGTTCACCTCCAGCAACACGCCGACCGTGATGCCGCGCATGGTGGCACGGCGGGCGATCTTTTCCGCCAGTTCGATGGAATCCACGGATTCGATGGTGTCCACTACCGGCAGCACCTTGCCGATTTTATTGGCTTGCAATTGGCCGATGAGATGGAAAGGAATATGCGTTGCAGCTGCGGCATTGGCCGTGTCAGCCTCAGCGGCATCAATCACGCCTAGCGAATAACCACGCTCCCCCAGTCGTTTTGCCAGACCGTCAGCCTTGACAGTAATCTCCTGTGGACGATTCTCACCAATCACGCGAATACCAGCATCGATAGCCGCCAGAATCTCGCCGACATCGCGCGTCTTGGTGGCAGCCAGCAATTGGACCGAACCGGCAGCACGCCCGGCTGCGGACTCCGCTGAGGCAATCCGGTCAAGCACGCGATGCACACCATCAGTAATCTCTTGTGCGCGCGCCTGATCGATAACTTCGTTGGCGAGATCCTTATGGTCCATGTATGCCGTCATTGCTGCCCCTGTTCGTAGATTCCCCACCATCGTAGTCTCATACGCGCACATAATGCTTGTTATTGAACAAAAGTGAAGCCCCCGCTGTTCATGCGCGGGGGCTTGGTGATGCTAGGCCGAGCGAGTGGGACTAGCAGGTACCGGACTTGCGGCGCTTGAGGATGATTACACCCGCAACAGCAAGTACCACGGCGAGGATGCCAACACCAAGCACGGCTGCACCGGTGTCAGGTATCTTCTTGTGCTTGCCGGAGTCTGCATCACCCTTGTTCTGGTTGGAATCGTTGCCTTGGTTGGGCTTGTCCGTGCCGGAACCGGGCTTATCGCCACCCTGGCCAGGCTTCGTGGTGCTCTTCTCAACCAGACCCGCGATGGCATCGCTGATTGCCTCAGTCGCAGCCTGTACGTCAGACTGGGCGGCCTGACCATCACTCGTCAGCGCATTCGCCGTAGCGACTGCCGAATCAAGCACGGCCAGCGATTCATCAGTCCACTTTGTGCGATCCACGGCAGCAGCGGCATCGAGCTGAGCGCTCAGCGCGGCACGATCTTGCACCGTAGCTACAAGCACCAGCTTCTTCGCTGCCTGCTTCAGCTGGGTTGCGGCATCCACCACCGCAGCTTCGGTGGCATCCTCAGCCTTATACACCTGCTGCGCCGAATCCAATACCGCCGCGTACTCCGCCCATGAAGTCTCGGTGTACTTGGAGGCATCGTCAGCCTTAGGCGAGTCAGCGAGCGCCTGCTTGAGCTCGGTCTTGTCGATCGGTGTGGGCTCAGGCGGCTCAGGCGTACTGTCGTCAATGGCATGAACCTGCCATTCGGCAACAGCCGGAGAAGCCGAGCCGGACGTGATAACCATACGCAACTTGGTAGTCTTGACCGGAGTGTTCCACGTGCCATCAGACCACCCCTTGGCATCGCCGGTGGCCCAGCCAGCAGACGGTGAATTGGCGGTCACAGTGTAGGTGGCGTCGGGAATATCCACGAAGTTGCCGGCACCGTTGTTCGCCAAGGCGTCCCAGTACTGCAATTCCCACGATGCCGGAATACCCAATCCGCCATCATCCGAGGTGAATTGCACGCGGCTAGAGTCGATAGTCACTTCACGGTCCCACTCGTAGTCGAGGCGCATCTCACCGGTGTTGGGCCAAGTGCCCCAGACATCCTCGTTGGCAATGGTGATATCGGGAATGATCTTGCCGTCGTTCAACGCGGCGGCACCCTTGACCCAGCCGGATGCCTTGCCGTCCACATCGGTGGCGGTGGCATCGCCCTCAATGTAGCCGGTCAGCGGCACGGAAGTGTCGGATGGAATGTCGGTTTTCGCCGAAGCGGACACGTTGCCGGCCTTATCGGTGGCGCGGTAGTACACGGTGGCGCGCGACGCGCTCGGTGCAGCAATCGGCTTGCTGTACGTGGCCCATTGACCGTCTGTGCCAATGCGGTATTCAATTGATGCGACACCGGAACCGGTGCCGTCATCAGCGGTCAAGGTCAGCGTGCGCTCCTCCTTATCGGCGGCGGCGGTCACGGTTGGCGCGGCGGAGTCCACCTTGCCGCCGGCCTTGGCCACGTCGGAAACGTTGCCGGCCTGATCGGTGGCGCGAGCCCACACTTCGACATCGCCCTGCTGGGAAAGCGTGGCAATGGCCGCGTTTGCATTCGCGGCGATGGTGGTCCAGCTCTTGCCTTGATCAGCGGAAATCTCCAGCTTGGCGATAGGTGCGGTGTCGTCCGTGGCCTGCACGGTGGCGAACGGAGCGGTGGTGAGCCACTCGCTATTGCCTGCGTTAGCAGTAACGGCAACGGTTACAGTCGGCTTCGTGGTATCAGCGGCAGGCTGGTAGCCGTCCTGCACGGTGACATTTACCGACACATTGCCCTGCTCGCTTGCCTCACCGGGCACGCCGGCGACCACGCCGTAGGCCGTAAACGAACCGACCTTGGCATACGAGGAAGCATCAACTGGACGCCAAATTACTGGGGAGGCAACGGTTGGGTTCCCGTACTTCACATCCACTGTGGCCGGCAGAGTAGGCGCAGTACCGGTGGCGGTGGTCACGCTCTTCGGCGCAGTGATTGCCGGCGATTCGCTGGAGTCGGAGCCGACTTCCCATTCAGCAACGGCCACGGAGGCATAGCCGCCATCCACAGCTTGACCGGTCATGTCGAGCTTTAAGGCAGTAGTGGTCACCGCATCGAAGGTGACGGCGTTGGGGTTGGCCTTGCCTGTGGTCGTTGTATAGGCACTCGGGTTGGTGACATCCTTCCATGTGCCGTCCGCGTCCAAGTACTGAATCTTCCACGAGGCGGGCGCGCGCAGAGCGTTGGAATCCACGTCGAACCAAACCTTAGACGAGTTGACGCGCACAGTGCCATCCCATTGGTAGACCAGAGAATCGCCGGACTGCGATTGCGGGATAGAACGGTAGTTGGTCCAGTGATTCGGCGGGACCACAGCGGTTTGCAACACACGGCCGTCGTTCACCGAACCCTTCCAAGCAGGCGTTTCAGTGAACGTGGCGCTCACCTTTGCGTACGGAGCCACGTTGGTGGAGGGCTGCGTTTTCTCGGCCTTGGTTGGATGGGCGGTGGAAACCATCTGGCCGTCGGCGGTCCAATCGACTTCATCAATGCACACGGCACGGTGGAAATCGGTGCCGCCTTCCTTGTCGCCGGTGTGATAGGTCACATACCATTTGTCGCCGAACTGGAGCACCGAGGGGTGCATCGTGGTGGCCGAGCCAGAAGGCACGATTACGCCTTGGTACTTCCATGGGCCGAGCGGGCTGTCGGAAGTGGAGTACTGGATGCAAGCTTGATAGTTCGATTCCACGCAGGTGGCCGTGCCCGAACCGGGCTTACCGCCGTCGTACACGTTGTAATAGGTATCGCCCTTACGGAACACCCACGCCGCCTCGAAGAATCCCTTCGGGCCGTTCGCGTTGCTGTCCGCGTCCTTCATGGTGTGGAGGTTCGGCGTGGTGCCATCAGCCTTGGTTTCCACCTCGGTGTATGAGGTGCGGCCGGTTGTGGCGTCCTTCTTCATCTTGATGGCGAGCTGAGTGCCGAACGTACCAAAGTGCAAATATCCGGTGCCATCCTCGTCCACAAAGAATGCCGGATCGATGGTTTCAATCTGGGTTTGCGATGTGGTGAGCAGCGGCTTGCCGATGGCATCCTTCCACGGGCCGAGCGGACTCTTCGACTTGGCCACGCCGATGGCGAACGGGTCCTGTCCAGCCGCCTCAGAAGCCTTGTCCTTCACCGGCACGTAGTAGTAGAACCAATCATCGGAAGTGTCGCTCGGGGTGCCGTTATCGTCGGCTACGACTTGGCCGGCGTACGCGCCATCGCCGGTGGCCCAGCTGAACAGGTCTGCCTTGGCGATGGTCTTGTAATGTGTCCATTTGCCTTGATTCAGGCCGTCTTCATCGGTGACGTATACGCCCCAGTCCTTCATGTTGAAGGAGCCGTAGTCGGGCGAAGCCTCATCGTGACCGGTGAAGACGAAGAGTTTGCCGTCATAGCTCAGCGCGGATGCATCTGCAGAGTAGTAGTTCTGCGAAAGATCGTTCGGGGTGTCAATACCCTCGTTCTGCCCGATGGGGTTGCGCATGTAGCTGGGCAGTGCGCTATTGTCGATTTGGGTGACGGTAACATCAGGATTGTTATACGGCAGTTCGTTATACGCGTGACCGGCAACGCTGGGCGCGTTGTCAGCGGTGGCTGAATCGGCGGCCATTGCGGTCGGCGCAAGGGCAAGGCCTGACAGCAATGTCGCTGCGGCGACGAGTCCACCGGCCACCGCGCGAACCGATTGCGCGGATACATGGAAACTCATAGTGCTCCTCATTGAGTGAGTGAAAAGAGTAATGATGGGTAGAAGGAAAAGGCTAGAGCCCCCTCTGTGAGGGGGCTCACTCGGCAGAATGACTCCGTTGCGGGTCAGGCCGAGTGGCGAGCCGAACCGTGGTCGCCGGACTGGCGACGCTTCAGGATGGTCACGCCTGCGGCGGTGAGCAGCACGGCAGCCGCAGCAACTACGGAAACCGCGGCACCAGTCGGAGGCACACGATCACCCTTGTTGTCCTTATCATCCTTATCAGTGTCGGTCACACCAGGCTGCTGGGAGCCGGGCTTCTGCTCAACCTTGGTGGCCCAAAATGCCTTGTCAAGGGCATCCTGTGCGGCATCGACATCGGCCTGCTTGGCATCCTTGTCGTCGTACACCTTCTGAGCGGCGGCAATCTGGCTCTGCAGAGCCTGCCATGCCTCCTCGGTGTACTTCGACTTGTCAGCCTTCTTGGCCTGCTCGATGGAAGCCTCGAGGGACTCCTTCTTCACCGTTTCGGCGGCGGGCTTCTCTTCCAAGGCCTTGACGGCCTTGTTCAGCGAAGCGGACGCTTCCTGGACGGCGGCCTGAGTGACCTCACCGGACTCATCGCCCTTGAGCACACCTTCCGCAGCCTCGATGGCCTTGTTCAAGGCCTCGACACTCTTATCCGTGTACTTGCCGGAAGCGGCCTCGGCCTTGGCCGTGTCGATGGCCGCCTGCAACGTGGACTTCTCCACGTCGGTGGCGAGCGCAACGAGCACCTTCTGGCCGTCCTCGAGCTTGGTCACCTGCTCGGCGACCTGTTCTTCGGTGGCATTGACATCGTCGTACACAGCCTGGGCAGCGTCAATGATTTGCTGGAACTCAGCCCATGAAGCGGCGGTGTAGCGGCGTGCATCGAGGCCGTTGGCTGTGTCAAGAGCCGACTTGAGCGCGGTCTTGTCGACCGGGGTAGGTTCAGGCTCGGTGCCGTCAATACCATGCACGCCCCACTCGGCCACGGCGGCCCCGAAGGTGCTGCTGCCGGTGTACGGAGTGAGCACGAGTCGCAGCGACTTGGTGGTGACCGGCTTGAAGGTCACAGCGCTCCAACCCTTGGCATCGGTATCCGCACGAGAAGCCGGCGAATTACGCACGACGGTGTAATCCTCGGTGGGCTCGACGTCCTTCCAAGAACCATCCTCGGCGAGGTACTGAATCTTCCAAGCGTCCGGGACTTCCAGACCACCCTTCGAATCGTCAGTCTCAGCGAAGTTGGCCCAGAACTGGGCGCGGCTCTGGTCAATGGTCACGGACTGACCGAAGTCGTACTGGGCGTACATGCCGTCCTTTGCCTTGCCCCAAGAACCCCAGACCTTGTCGTTGACGTTCTGATCATCCGTGGTCGGCCAAGTATCATCGACGACTACGCCGTCGTTGAGCTTGCCTTCGGCCGGTGACCAGGTCGCCTCGGAATCAGGCGAAATGGTGGTCCTGGTCGCCTTGCCTTCAATCCAACCGACCAACGGCTCAGGCTCAGGCTCCGGAGTGGAGGAACCGTTCGGGTCGGCAACCACGTGGACAGTGAGCTTGGCAGCTGCGGAAGATGAACCGTCGTCGACGGTACCAGCCACCTCGTAGTCACCAACCTTGGTCAGGTCGATGGCCTTGATGTCGGCATCCTTCCACGTGACCTTGCGGTCGTCGTTGTATCCGTTCGGGAACTTCACCGGAACCGTGGCGGGCAGGTCGATGGACTTGGCGTTCTGGTAGACGGTCTGCTCAACCGGCTGCGCATTACCCACGGTCTGCGATGCGGTATCGGAACGAGCCGCGATGTGTGCAACCGTACCGTTCAGCGCACCGGCGACGGTGCCCTTGACATCGAATACGGCATCGGCGGCCAGCTGAGCGTCGGTCACCTTACCCCACGTGACGGCGAGGTCACGGCGAGAACCGTCGGTGTATACGGCGCTCACGGTGGATGGCAGCTTCAGATCATCAGCCTTGGAACCGGTCTGCACCAGTCGGTTGACTTCGTCCACGCTCACCGGCTCGATGGCGTACGCCTCGAACTCGGAAGCACCCACGATGGCGCCCTTCGGGAAGACCACGCGCAGCTTGTCGGTTTCGACGGCGTCGGCGAACTTCACTTCGTTGCCTTCGTTCCGGTTGACCGTGTAGGACTGGCCGTCAGCCAGTTTCACATCCTGCCAGTTACCGTCAGCGTCAGCGTACTGGAGCTTCCAAGATGAGACCATCGGCACGCCACCGCCATCGGTCCAGAAGAAGACCTTGGCCTTCTTCAGCGGCACCTTGCCGGCCCACTTCAGTTGCAGCCACGGCTCCACACCAGTGGAGTCGCCCCAGTTGTTCCAGGTCTCGTTCGGCGTGTTGGCGTATACCACCTGACCGTCGATGACCTTCTTGGCGTTGTCCTTCGGCTGGTAGCCGTTGGTGTAGCTGGCAGAGGCGCTCGACTGCGGGGCTACGTTCACGGTACCGTCAGAGGGGATGCCGTGAACGGTGATTTCCTTGGAGCCTTCCTTCTCGCCATCGGAAGCGGTGAGCTTCAGGACGTAGTCACCCTCCTTGTTGAAGGTGACGGTGGTGCTGGCAGCGGAGGCGTCCACGAACTTCGCAGTACCGCCTTCCGGACCGGAGACCTGGGACCATGTGGTGGTGACGTCGCCTTCTGCGGGCAGACCGTCATCCTTCACCGTACCGACGAGCTTGGCACCAGATGAGGTGCTGGAAGACACGTAAGCATCCACCTGCGGAGTCTGGTTCTCGGAAGTGCCGTCAGCCTTGATACCGGTGTTGTAGGCTTCGATCTCCTTGACACCGACGGTCATGCCGGCCTGCGGCGTGAAGGTGACGCGGATGGTCGTGGTCTCCACCGGAGTGAACTGGATACGGTTGTAGTTCGCGCCCGCGTAGTTCGGGGTGCGCACCTGATCCGCAATCGGGGCCCATGTGCCGTCATCCTTCTGGTACTCCAACTTGTAGTTGGCGGGCTCGGCATAGCCGGAGATGGTCTGGCTGGACGAGCTCTGGTAGAAGTACAAGCGGATGTCGTCGATCTTCTGCTTGCCGTCCTTGAACTTGATATTGAGCGTGTCGGTCTTGTTCTCAGAGCCCTTGGTACCCCAGAACGATTCCATCACGGTCTTGCCGTCCACCGCGTTCTTGGCCGGGTAGTTGGTGTCCTTCTCGGCGTAGGTGGTACCGGTCACGTCCGCGTCCTTGGCCACGTTCGTGGTGGACTTGGAGGCGGAGTCGACGTTGGTGCCGGACTTGGCGAACAGGTCGGTCACGCGCTGATCGGCATTGAAGGTAACCTGATTGGCGGCCTTCACGTTCTTGACGGCTTCGGCGCCGACGGTAACCTGGGCACTGGAATCGTCCTTGACCTCGACCGTTCCCGCAGCCGGGTCATAGATGAGGTGCGCCAGCTTGTCGGAGGTGAAGGCGAGCTTGCCGCCCACGTACAGGCTGTAGCCAGCAGGACCACCGTAGTGGCTGCCGTCCTTGTCCCATACGATGGAGACATCCTGATCGTGGTAGCGCAGGTTGTTTACCGTGAAGTAGTTCCAACCGGGGATTTCGATCGGGTTTAGCTCAATCTTGTTGTCCTCGCGCGGCACCATACCGGCTACGTCCTCGACCATCGTCCAGTTCGTGGTGCCGAGCTGGGTGTGGTGAATCCAGGAGCGGTAGGTGATCTTGCCGCCGTTCTGTGCGGCGTCAAGGTTCTTGTCGAGGTTGTTGATCACGCCGTCACCGTTCACATCGCCGACGTTGTTGTTGTCCTCGTTCCAGAACTCGTTCTGATCAGGGTAGTTGTTATCGCCGCCCTGGTAGTGCGCGAACGCCACCCAGTACAGCAGCTTCTTGAACTGCTCATTGGTGATGTAGCCATTCTTGGCTGCATCGTAGTTGCGAATACCGGCCGAGTAGACCTGCAGCAGCGGCTGCGCATTAATGATGGAGAAGTTGTTGGAACCGGGGAAGTTCAACGCGGCCTTGTCCGCCTGGTTGGCGGTGAAGAACGGGAAGATCGGGAACTCGTTGGAATCCTCGAACAGGCGCAGAGCCTTGTTGTAATCTTCGTTGCCGGTAGGCATCAGGCCTTCGGAGTACGGGTAGTAGTTATTGATCTCCTTGTACTTGGCGAAAGCACCGTCGTTCAGCCACCTGTGCTTGAGCAGGTTGTCGGACTTGTCCCACAGTTCAGTGGTGACTTCTTTCTGGATCTTGTCGGCGATGGCCTGCATCTTCTCGGCGTTGGCGGTATCGCCAGCAGCCTTGTATGCCTGAGCAGCCGCATTGGCGTTGGCCCACATATTGGCGGAACCATCGGCGCGATCCATGCGCTGGCCGGAGCGACCCGGCTCAGAGAAGGAAACGGCGTCGGCATCGTTACCGGTCATCGACCACCAGGACCAGTCAATCAAGCTGTTGTCATTGTTGTTCTGGTTGTCGTTGTTGTCCGGCTCGCTCTTGGAAGCGAGTAGACCTTGCACGTCCTCGGCACCCTGGTCGGCCAGCTTCTCGGCCACGGTGGACGGACCGCCGTGCACCTTGTAGGAGTCCCAGCCGGCGCGCGTGATGTACTGCGTGTAGCTATGGTTCCAGTTGGCCGGGTCGCCCGGATTGTCGTGGTAGTAGTAATAGCCCGCATTGCTCTTCTTGGCGGTATCGCCGGCGGAAAGCCAGGTGCCGTAGGAGTACTCGGGGTTGCGGAACCACTTGGTGTCCATCATGAACATGCCGGAGGTGAGCACGATCTGGTTGTTGTAGCCGAGCACACCCTCGATGGAGGTCGGGTACTGGAAGGTGTTGCCAGGTATGTTGGCGTCGAGCATGTTGAAACGACTCAGCCACCAGCGGTAGACCACGGTCTTATCGATGTTGTCTTCCGGAGTGTCCACATAGGGAGCGTTATCGACCCACCACTTGTTGTAGGTGGTCACGGAATCCTTGTAGGAGGCGGCAGCATCCTTAAAGTCGCCGGTGTAACGGGCCTCATATTCCTTGGTGGAGTCAGGCAGTTCGTTGGCGATCAGGCCGAGCTGAATCTTGACGGTCTGCGGTTCGTTGGCCTTGAGGCTCAACGTGCTGGTGAGTTTGCCACCGCTGACGATCCAGTTGGAACCGTCCTGGTTGTTGGCGGAGAAGCGCGGATAGATGGTCGTCAGGTTGTTCTTGACGTTCACGCGGCCAGTAAGTTCGGTGGCACCATCAGCACCCTCGACGGCGAACGGCGAGGCCGTGGTCAGTGTGACATCGCGGTCCTGCGTGCTTTCCACGGTGAGGTTCGCAACCATCACGTTGTTGTAGGTGATGTACTTGACTTCCTTGATCTTGAGGCTCTTGCCACCGGTCTGGAACAGGGAGGTGAAGTAGCTCGGTGTCTGCTTGCGCTGGGAGGCGTCTTCGTTAAGGGTCTGGTTTGCACCGTCAGCGTTTACGGTAACGGTAAAGCCATCCCTGTTGGTCTCATCCCAGTAGGCGGTGTTACCCACAAAACCGAGCCGATTAGGCGTGTGCGTGTACATGTAGGCGGCGCGACCACGGGTGAACAGGTAGTTGTTGCCGTCGGAGCCTTCATACGAGTAAGCACCCTTGTCGTTCGTGCCTTTACCAGTTGGCTGTGCACCAGTACGGGTGAGAATCTTATCGATCCAGAAGTCATGGTCGGTGTCGGTGCCGGCCAGGTTCTTCACGTCGTTATCGAATGTCTCCTGCAGATAGCTGGCGGCAGGGTTATATGTGGTGTTGTTCGCCGCCGTCTTCATCGGATCATCAGATCCCTTGAACGACGGATATGCCACATCCGCATTCTTGATGACGGGCGTATCGGCTGCCTGCGCGGTGACTGCACCGCCGGTGGCCAGTGTGGCGACCGCTGCAACCGCGCCGATTGACGCAAGCCACCGCTTTCGTGTTGATTGATGCATTCCTGCTTGGACCTCTCCGCCCCGGTCTTTCGCGTCTTCGCTCAGGCTACGTCGCGTCTATGCGACCAGGACTTCTTCTGTGGATGCTGGGCCGCAGAGCCCGTTCTCCATCAGTTTCCTTTATTGGTTATTGGGTTCACCGGAATGAGTGTCTTCAGTAAATCTGGTGTGATATCCGCCATGGATATCCCGGTTGGAGCAATTCACCGAAGCTGATTCCACATCATAACCGAGCGAATACGGTTTCACAACTTTCCCTCAGTGATATCAACCATCTTATACAACAAAAACCCGGTAATTTCTCAGCTTTCGCATTTATTTTCGCATTAGAGCATTGCTGCGTTTCGCCGTGTCGCAGTACCTACGGCGCAACGATTCAGCCTCGCTGAATCAGGAACCAACAGGCTCCCGCTGGCGGGAGCTGGCTCGCAAAGCGAGACTGAGGGTGGCTTACACGGTACCGCTTATGACCGCCCTCAGTCGACTCCGCCGACAGCTCTCACAGCAGGAGCATATAATTAAAAAATAATCTCCTGCACGGGTATTACCCCGCACAGGAGACCTCATTCCCCGGATGTGTTTTCGGCTCCAATCGATACTGACATCCGGCCTATGCCGTCATCGACTTATTACAGACGATGGCGGCATAAGTATTTTTTTGCCGGCCAGTTGCGCGCAGGCCGGCATATCGCCGATATTTATCGACGCTGGAAGACACGCATCTCGCCTATCTCGCGGTTGGCCCACGAGTAGTACGGCACCAAGCGCAGCGTCGCGGGTTCGCCCGCACGCGGTTCGTCGGCATCCACGTACAGCGGCGCGTCATCCTCGTCGGCGTGCTCGCGCACTGCCGGCAAATCAACGGTATCGACGCCACCCAGCAAGTCGGCCTGGAAAGCCACAGCGGCATCCGCACCGGTGACGCCATCGGCCAGACGATAGTTCCACAGATCACCGGGGTTATCGACCTGTTCGGCGCAGTAGACCAGCGGACCGCGCATAACGGCCACCTGGCCGGCGTCGGAGCGCACGCGGGAGTTGGCGCGCACGAACTTGACGGACATGTCGAGCTCGAGCGCAATCTCCAACGTATCGCCGGCGTTGACCACAAGGTATACGAAGCCGTCTTCCAGCGAACCCACTGCGGGCTTGCCGTTCACGGTCAGCGTGTAGGAGCCCAAGGACCAGCCGGGGATGCGCAGTCCAAATCGGACCGAGCTGTCCGCAGCGCTGGCGGGCAGGCTCACCGTGTATTCCACGTGACTGTCCCACGGGAAGTCCGAACGCTGTTCGACCGTAAGGCCGGAAGCAAAATCGGCCTTGTTGGCGATGAACTGGTGGCTCAGCACGGTCTTGCCGCCGTCGCGCTCGGTGTAGATGTAACGGTCCACTGAAGCGATGAGTCGGGCGATGTTGGCCGGGCAGCATGCGCAGCCGAACCAGTCGACACGGTGGGAGAGCACGTGGTGGCGGTCCGGGTTATCCAGTCCGTCAGGCGTGGTCTCCAGTGCATTGACGTAGTAGTACTGCTTGCCGTCGAGCGAGATGCCGGCAATGGAACCGTTGAACAGTTCCTTCTCCAGCACGTCGGCGTATTCGCCCTTGGGCTCGAGGTCGAGCATCTGCTGGGCGAACATGCTCATAGCCACGGAAGCACAGGTCTCACCGTACATCGTGTCGTTCGGCAGATCATAGTCGTAGGTGAACGACTCGCCCACGTGGGTGGAACCAATCGCACCGGTGACATACATACGACGGGTGACGATGTTCTTCCAGAAACGCTTGGCGGTGTCGATCAGTCCCCGATCGCCGAGCAGTCGGCCCACATGGGCCACACCAGTGCACAGGTAGCCGACGCGCACGGCGTGGCCATCCGCGGTCTGCTGGTCGCGCACAGGTTCGGCGGCCTGGAAGTAGGTGGGCTTGTAGAAGCCGAGGTCGGGGAAGATGTTGTCGCCGTTCAGGGCCTTCAGCTGCTTGGTGTAGAACTGAGGGTCTTGGCCGCGCACGTCGATGAGGTATTGGGAGAGCGTCAGGTAACGCTTTTCGCCGGTTTCCTCGTACAGTTTGGCGAGGGCGAGTTCGATTTCCGGGTGGCCGTCGGCGCCATGAATCTTGCCTTCTTCGGGACCGAAGTTGGCATCCAGGCAGTCGGCCATCTTCTTGGCGACTTCAAGGGCCTGCTCGTTGCCGGTCACCTGATGGTAGGCGACGGCGGCTTCGATGTAGTGACCCATCACATACATCTCGTGGCTTTGCTGAATCAGGCTGAAGCGCGGGCGGTCGGCCCATACGCCGGACTTGATCTGGTACGGAGTGTCCAAGTAGCCGTCCGGCTGCTGAGCGCGGGCGATGAGATCGACCGTGCGATCGCACAGCGCCTTGAGTTCGGGATCCGGATGGTAGGCCAGCGCATAAGCGGCTTCCTCAAGCCACTTGTAGACGTCGGAATCCTGGAACACCATGCCGTGGAATTCGTCGTCCAATTCGCCGGCGGCAACCTTCAGATTGGCGACCGCGTGGCTTTTGCTGTCAGCCAGCTGGTTACCGGCCGGGTCGTCGGGCACTGTGGTGTCGATTTCGTCGTTCATCACGCCCCACTGGTAGGGGATGACGGATTCGACAATCTGGTCGCGACGCCGCTTCCAGAACGGGGAAGTGATTGTAACGTTCATGATCAGCCCTTCACGGCTCCAGCCATAAAGCCCTTGACGTAGTACTTCTGGAGTGCGAGGAACAGGATGGCGCAGGGAATCAGCAGGATCACGACGCCGGCCTCAGTGGCACCGTAGTCGATAACACCCATGGTCTGCTGACGCATGTTCACCATCGCCAGCGGAAGGGTGGACTTGGACGAAGAGCTCAAGTACAGCGGAATCATGAAGTTGTTCCATGCTTCAAGGAAGGCGAGCAGGCCAACCGTAACCATCGAAGGCTTGACCACCGGCACCAGGATCTTGAACAAGGCCTGGAGGCTGTTGCAGCCGTCGACCATGGCGGCCTCCTCCATGTCCTTGGGGATCGCGTCGAACGCGTTGCGCATGATGAACGTGCTCATAGGCAGCTGGAACAGGGTGATGACCAGGCCCACGCCCAGCAGGCTGTCGTTCAGGCCGATCTGCTTGTACCAGACCATCAGCGGGATCAGCAGCGAGGCGTACGGTACCATCAGGATCGACAGGGTGACCATGAAGCCGAGGTTGCGGCCCGGGTAGTCGAAGCGGGAGAACGAGTAGCCGGCCAGCGTACAGACGACCACGGAGAACACGACCGCGACCAGAGTCACGATTACCGAGTTGAACAGGTACTTGGGCAGACCTTCCTGATAACCGAACAGGGTCAGGTAGTTGGCCACGCCCCAGCCCTTGGACTGGGCCGAACCGGCCTGCGGGCTGAACGAGCAGATGATGACCCAGACCAGCGGGCTGATGAAGATGATGGCCAGCAGGGCCTCAAGGATCCGGGCGATGACGCGCTTCCACAATGGGGTAGTCATAATGTGTTACCTCCCCTTTCTCACTTGGTGTTGTCGCGCATGCCGCGCATCTGGATGGAGTTGATGATGACCAGGGCCACCAGCACGATCAGCGAGAGCGCCGCGGCCATACCCAGATCCTTCTTGGAATCGAAGGCGAAGTTGTAGATGAGCTGCACCACGGTCATGGTGGAGTTGTTCGGACCACCCTTGGTCAGAATGAAGAACTGATCGAAGGCGAGGATCGAGCCGGTCACGCAGTAGACCAGGCACATCACGATGGTCGGCTTCATCAGCGGCAGGGTGATCGAGCGGAAGATACGCCAGGAACCGGCACCGTCCATGCGGGCCGCCTCGTACAGATCACCGGGGATGGCCTGCAGACCGATCATCATCAGCAGCATATAGTAGCCCGAGAATCGCCAGACAATCACGATAATCGTGGCCCACAGGGCCGACTGGCCAGTGGCCAGCACCGAACCGCCCTCCTGCATCAGGCCCAACGAGCTCAGAATCTTGGTGACAGGGCCCACCTGCGGGGAATACAGTGCGTAGAACAGCAGGGACGCGGACGCCAGGCCCGTCGCGGACGGCAGCAGGAAGCAGGTACGCAGCACGTTGTTCCACTTCGAGCTCTCCTGCACGATCATGGCCATGCCCAGGCCCAGGACCAGCAGGAAGACCGTGACGATCACGGTGTACTCCAACGTGAACCAGATCGAGGGCCAGAACAATTTGTTCTCGAACACCTTGACGAAGTTGTCCGGGAAGTTCACGCCGCGGTTGCCGCCCAGCAGGCTCCAACGCGAGCAGGCCATCACCACCAGCAGCACGATCGGCACGAAGAACAGGACGACGATCATCAGCCAGTCCGGCAGCGAGTACAACAGGCCGCGACGCGTCTCGGCCGCCTTCGCCTTGGACTTATGCACGGGCACCACCCCGGCGCTCTTGGAAACACTCGACATGTTTCTCTCTCCTTTGGGGAATAACTGTGAAATGGTAATCACGGAATCCGAATGCAATCCGATGTCAGGGCTTCGAGGAAGGAGGACTCCGAAGCCCCGCCAACACACCGCATTCAAGAGGTATGTAATGATGAAGGAAGAAAAGGAATGAAGAAGAAGATAGAAGTTCGATTATGTGGTTGAGCCGGCCCCTGCCCTCACAAGGAAGGGACCGGCTCAATCTGTTCAGTTGTTATTCAGTTATTGCTGTGATTTGATGAGCGATGGTGAGGAGCATCACCACCGAATCACTGGGCAGACAGGACGTCGGTGACGGCCTTGTTGTCGGCCTTGAGGTCACCGGAACCCCACACGGCGTTCTGCACGAGCAGCTGCCACGGGGAGCCAGCGGCGTTGAAGGCTTCATTGAAGGCCGGGGACTTCGGGGTCTGGCCGTTGCCGTCGATGATCACGGAGTTGATGGTCTGGATGCGCGGATCAGCGTCGTTGTAAGCGGTCTTCAGGGTCTGGATGTTGGAGGCGGTGTCGCCCCGGTCAGCGAAGACTTCCTTCTGAGTGTCAGACTGCATCAGCCAGTAGAGGAAGTTCCAGGCCTGAGCAACGTGCTTGGAGTCCTTGGAGATACCCATGGCATCGCCACCGAGGAACGTGGAGGTCTTGCCTTCCTTGGTGCCCGGGATCGGAGCGACGCCGACCTCGAAGCCTCCGTCCTTCTCAGCATCGAACAGAGCAGTGGTGGAGGTGTTCGGGTAAGGCATGACACCGATCTTGCCGTTCGCGAACGGAGCGGTCCAAGTGGCACCGGTCTCTTCCTTGGAGCCTGCGCCCAAACCGTTGGTGGTGTTGGCCAGTTCCTTGTAAGCGTCCAGAACGCCCTTCATGGAGTCGTTGTCCAGGGTGGCCTCGGAGCCATCCTTGTTCATGACGGATTCACCGTCAGCCCACACGGACGGGAAGAGGTCGAAGACCAGAGCACCACCGGACTGACCGGCGAGGTAGGAGCCTGCGACGCCATCCTTGTTGAGGGCGGCGACCTTCTTGGCCTGCTCGGTGAACTCAGCGATGGACTTCGGGCCCTGCTCCGGGTCCAGACCGGCTTCCTTGTACAGGGCCTTGTTCCAGACCATCACGGAAACATCGGTGATGAACGGCAGGGTGTACTCGGTGCCGTCAACAGTACCGGCTTCGATGTGGCCCTGCTGCAGGTCGGCCTTGTTGTCCAGACCGTCGATCTGCTTGGTGATGTCAGTGAAGATGCCCTCGGAAGCCCAGTACGGAATACGGACCACGTCGCCGGCGAGGATGTCAGGCAGAGAGTCGGTCTGCGAAGCACCGCCGACCTTGCCTTCCATATCGTCGTTCGGGATGATCTCGAGCTTGACCTGGTTCTTGTGGCTCTTGTTGTAAGCCTCGACCACGTTCTTGGCCTGACGCTCCAGCGGGGAACGGGTCCACAGGGTGATCTCGGTGCCATCGTCGGTGCCCTTGGCCGGGATGCCTTCGGCGGTGGCGGTACCGCCATTGCCGGAGCCACCACAGGCGGCCAGCGGAACAATCAACGCGGCGGCAGCGATGCCAGCAAGAGTACGGGTCAGTTTATTGAAAGACACCATGTTCGCTTCTTTCTCTATTTATCCGCTCAACTATGAGAGGCGGTGGCGGACGGTCCGCCTCCTTGGTCTTCGCCCTGCTCGCTCCTTTGCTCGGAACAGGTAACACTGCGAAAGCCTTTTCTCAATATAAACGAACATCGCCATTTTTGCAAAAACGCTTTCGCACTTTCGCATATTTTCGCATATCGAACAGGTTTGATATGCATTTTGCGCGATTGTTTGATTCAAACAAACACTTATTTTTAGCGCTTTCTTACGGCGTGTCGCCAAAAGCCAACATATTCGAACGTGAACACAACACTTTTTTTCATTCTCTTTTCAATCGCACAAAAATGATCACTGCGCCACGCCAAAAAATAGACTTGCGAAAGTTTTCGCGTCATGTCTACAATAGAAAACAATACAAAGGGGTATCGGTACAATCACTACTTTCGCACGAAAGAGTGCAGCAATATACTGCTGAGAAAGAAACGAGGAATCGAGGCATTATGGCCCAGACATTGACCGGACGCGCGGCACGGCTCGAAGACGTTGCCGCCTTGGCGGGAGTCTCTTTGGCCACTGCGTCCAAGGCACTGCACAACAAGCCCCGCATTAGCGAAGAAACCAAGCAGCGTGTACTGGATGCCGCCAAGCAACTCAACTACTCTCCCAACAAGCTTGCCCAATCCCTGGCTCGAGGCACTACTGGCACCATCGGCCTGGTCACCTCCGATCTGCAGGGTCGTTTCTCCACACCGATTCTTATCGGCGCGGAGAACGAGTTGCGAGCCCAATCGACCTCAGTATTGTTGGCCAACGCTCGTGGCGACGCCGCCTTGGAACGTCAGCATGTCGAGAAACTGCTGTCCCTCAAGGTCGACGGACTGCTCATCGTGCAGTGCGAGACCAACCCCAGGCCCACGCTTGGCCATGACTGGGGCGTGCCACTGGTCTACGTCTACGGCCCCTCCACCGACCCCAAAGACTGCTCGGTCACTTGCGACAACGTGGACGCCGGTCGCATGGCCATCAACCATCTCATCTCGTGTGGCCGCCGGCACATCGCCATTATCGGCGGCGACGAAACCTATACCGCTGCCACCGACCGCACCAAGGGCGCGCTCGAGGCACTGGCTGAGCTAGGCATCGAACCGGCCGGGCCAATCCGGTACGGCAAATGGGACGAAGGCTGGGGCCGCGCCGCCACCCGCCTGCTGCTCGACCAAGGGGTCAAGTTCGATGCAGTGGTCTGCCAAAACGACCAACTGGCCCGAGGCTGCATTGACGTGCTCAAGCAGCAGGGACTGCGCATCCCGGATGACGTCGCCGTCATCGGCCACGATAACTGGTCGGTACTGACCTCCAGCTCGAGGCCCGCACTGACGTCGATCGACAACGAAACCGAAACCATCGGACGGCGTGCGGCACGATACTTGGTCGATGCCATCGACGGCAACCCGCATCACGGTGTCGACTACGTACCCTGCCACCTTATCCAGCGCGAATCCACCCTCCCGCTGGACTGATATCAATCGATACCCTACCGCTTCTTGGTTTTGCGCCCCTTTAAGTAGATGTCGATGACGATCCATACGCCGAGGGCGAAGGCCACGACGTAGCCCATGAAGCCGATGACCGGAATGCCGAAGATAATCGGCTTCATGCCGGCGTAGTAGACAATCGACGAGCCAACGAACAAACCGACCACAATCAGGGCCATCGTCAGACGATTCACCATATCCGAAAGCAGCTGGAACGGCTCTTCGGAGCCGACCAGTTCCATGTTGACGCGCAACTGACCACGGGTCAGCATACGGGCCACGGTCTTGAGTTCGGTCATGGTGCCGAGCGTGGCATGCAAAGCCTGATGTCCCTCAACGCCCAGCGACTTGATCTCGTCTTTGGTGGCGTTCTTCAGCGATTTCGACGTGGCGATATGGTCGGAAATGATTTCGATCATATTCACATCAGGAATGAACTCGTCCAGCAAGCCTTCGAGCGTAACCAACGCGCGGCCGACGGTGGTCACCGTACTGGGCACCTCGATGTTGTGGCGGCCGGCCATCTGCGTCAGTGCGGTCAGGAAGGCAGCAATGTCCAGTTCGGCCAGATCCACGGTGCCGAATTCCTTGACGATCACGTCCAGATCAGCCAGCAGTGCTGGGTAGTCCTCCGGATCGGCCTCGGTGCCGGCAAATCGCAGCAGCCCCTCGGCCAGAGCGGGCGAATCCTGTTTGGCGACGGCGAAAATCATTTCTTTGAGGACTGCACGGGTGCGCTGGTCGAGCCGACCGGTCATACCGAGGTCGATAAGTACAATCTGGCCGCCCCGGATGATGATATTGCCGGGATGTGGGTCAGCGTGGAAGAAGCCGTCGTCGAGAATCTGCGTGGCGTAATTGTCGACGAGCTTGGTACCAATCTCCTTCAAGTCATAACCAGCACCGACGAGCTGGCCCGGGTGGGAGACGGAGATGCCGTCGATGTACTCCATGACCACCACATGCTCGGTGCACAGTTCGGCGTACACCGTCGGGCAGTCCATGTATTTGAATCGGGCGGCGAAACGCTTGAATTCGGCGAGATTGCTGGCCTCGATCAGAAAGTCAGTCTCCGATTCGAAGGTGTCCCACAGCTCCTCGACCACGCCCTTCAGGTCCACGATCTGTGAGGTGCGAATCACCTTAGTGGCGGCCTTGGCTATGGAGCGCATGATGGAGACGTCCTGGGCCATGGTTTCGCGCACACCCGGGCGCTGCACTTTAATGGCCACATCTTCGCCGGTTTTCAGCGTGGCGCGATGCACTTGCGCCAGTGAAGCAGAGCCCAACGGCTTGGAGTCGATATGCGCGAACACCTCGTCGGCGGGACGCCCGTATTCGGCGGCAAGCACATCCAACACCGTGGAATACGGCATCGGGTCGGCGTCGGCGCGCAGTTTGGCGAGTTCGTCGCAGAAGCTTTGCGGCAGAATCTCGGAGCGCATCGACAAAATCTGGCCCACTTTGACGAACGTGGGGCCGAGCGCCTCGAACATGAGGCGCATTTTGACCGGAGTCAGGCCGTGCAGCACGTCGAATTGCTCGACGATTCTGATGATCTGCCCCAGTCGTTTGATCTTGCCACGGCGCGTCAGATGGTAGCGCGTGGCGAAATCGTTCCTGCGCCCGAACAATGCCAGCGTTTCGTCGGATACGCTGGGAGTCGCCTTGGTAACGGTCTGCTTGAGCGTGTCCGACGTGTCGACGGACCGGTTCGCCGCCGCCTCACGTTCGGCTTTCGCAGGCGTCAGAATAGGGTCGACCCTGCTGGAAAGCGGGGTCGACCCTGATTCCGGCGTAGTGCGTGTGGGCTTGGTCACTCGGCCTTGCCCTCGTCAGCGGGCTTGTCGGCGGCACTGGTGTCGGCTGCGGCAGCAGCTTTGTCGCCGGCTTCGGCGGCGGCCTTCTTGGCGTCCTCCACCGTCTCGCTCACCTTGCGCTTGAGCTCGGTGTTCAGCGCCTTGCCCTGCTCGACCGTAATCTCACCCTTCTTGACGAGTTCGTCGACGAGCTCGCTGCTCTTCTCGTATCCGGTGGCAAGGGCGCCGATACCCGCCAGCAGGACCTTGCGCAGGCCATCACCCAGAAGATCAAAATCAGCCATGATACCCCTCCTTCGAGGTCCGACATGGCCTGGTGCCATGTCTCGTACCACCAAGCCTAGCGCAAACAACAGGGCAATGTACTAGACCCTCAGACTGATTTCGGCTGTTTTTTCGCTGATTGGTACTTACCGAGGACTCACCGAGAATTCACCGAGGACGTTCGGCGGCAGCCTTGCGCGCGTTGGTGGCTACTTGATCGAGCCGGGCGAGCTCCTTGGCTTGTTCGGGGGTCTGATCGGACGTATCGAACGTACCGTAACGACGAGTCACGGCAGTTTCGATAAGGAAATCGCTGATGGCGGGGTTTTTAGGCAGCAACGAGCCGTGCATGTAGGTGCCGATCACGTTGTGCACGCGCGCGCCCTCGGTATGGTCTTCGCCATTGTTGCCTCGGCCGTCCTGATCGACGGTGCCGAGTGACTGAACGCCTTCGCGCAGGAAGGTCTGACCGGAGTGGTTCTCATAGCCAATCACATCGCCGAACTGGTCGGAATGCTCAACAAGATTGCCGATCATACGCACGTTCTGGCCCACGGTATAAGCACCGATAACGCCGATGCCGTCCAGACGGGTGCCGTCCACGGTTTCAAAGTACTCGCCGAACAGCTGGTACAGGCCGCAGATCATCAGCATCGGCGTACCGTCTGCGGCAAGCGAACGCAACAGGTCGGCGCGATGGTAGAAGTCGTCGATGATTTTCTTCTGGCCGGTGTCTTGGCCGCCGCCTCCCAGAATAAGGTCCACCTGGTCGGGCCAATCGTCGCCTTGATTGTACTGGTGAACGACCGGTTCGTAACCGTACAGTTCCAGCCGGCGGCGGATAGTCAGCACGTTGCCGGAATCGCCGTAGATGTTCATGTCTTTGGGATACAGGGACACCACATCAATTGTTCTGGCCATGTCACGTTCTCCTTGTCGATGTTCTCCCGCTGCCGGGAAGCGTCTTATTCCCTCACCATGCCCCTTCCGCTGGCGGGAGGTGGCGCGCGAGCGCCGAAGGGTGGTTACTTGCCCACGCCCGCGTCCCGTACTTCGGTGATGCGGCCCAGTACGGCGCGGGTTTTGAGCATGGCGGTGTAGGTGCAGTAGATGTGCTTGCGTGTGCCGGGATTGGCGTTGACGAATGCGGTGACGGCCTGTTCGAGGTCGGTGTTCGTATCGGCGACTGGCACTTGGTCATACCCCAGGCGCAATGCCATGTCCCAGGCACGCACGCCGGAGACCATGGCGACACCGGACGCGCGCAGGGAAGTGAAGTCCACGTCCCACAGCCAGCTCATGTCGCGGCCGTCGGCATATTCGTCGTTGATGGCGATCATGGTGTCCGCGTTGGCCGGATCAAAGCTGGCGAGCGAGAGGCGGAAGCCCATCGGGTTCTTGACCAGCAGCAGTTCGACCGGGGAACCGTTGACGTCGATGACCTCGCCACGGCCGAAAGCCGGCGTGACGCGGGAAACGGCGGCGATGAGCTCGTCGGCGGACACGGCGCAGGCGTTGGCTGCGGCGGTGGCCTTGGATGCGGCGGCATTGTCTTGCATCACCGCACGTACCACAGCGAGCGCGGCGGCCGCGTTGTACAGGTTGTAGACGCCTTCAAGCTTGACGTCGGTGGCGTAGCCCTGACCGTCCATCTGGAAGGTGGCCTTGTGGTCGCCCACGGCGGTAAGTGTCACGTCGGCGGGAAGTTCTGCCGTGCCTGTGGAAGCTCCTCTCAGTTCGCTTCGCGGACTGAGAGGAGTTCTGGCTGAGGGGAGCGGCCCGGCCACACCTTCCACCGACACGGTCGTGGCCATGTCGTCATCGGACGGGAAATAGTGGCGCAAATCGTCGGCGAGGCCGAAGTATCGCACGGTGGTGCCAGCCGGGGCCTTCGCGGCGAGCGCGGCGATACGCGGGTCCTCGCGGTTCAGTACCACAGTGCCGGTAGTCGCCGCAGCCACATGGCTGAGCAGTTTGGCCGTGGTGTCGATTTCACCGAATCGGTCAAGCTGATCGCGCATCACGTTCAGCAGCAATGCATAACGGGGCTTGACCTGCTTGACGAAGTGGACGGCGTACGCCTCATCGAGCTCGAGCACGGCGATGTCCGCGTCCAATTTGCCGCCGAGCGTGACTTCGGTAAGCAGTGCGGAGACCACGCCGCGCACGAAGTTCGAGCCGGTCGGATTGGTGAACACCTTCAGCCCCAGATCGGAGAGCATCGAGGCGACCATGCGGGTGGTGGTGGTCTTGCCGTTCGTGCCGGACACCAATACCACGCCAAGCGGCAACTGCCCGAGCGTACGGGTCAGGAAGCCGGGGTCAATCTTTTCTACGACTTTGCCGGGCAAAGCCGAACCGCCATGTTTGGTGACGCGGGATGCAAACCGCACGAAGCGGCCTGCGGCCACGGTGGCGAACGCATACCACGGTTTGCAGGTCTGCACCACGGACGATTGGTCTTGCGAAACATCGCGTGAAACGTTGCTTGCCATCATCACACCCCCTGATTGGCGTTGTAGTCCTGCGGCATGTCTTTGAATTTGGACGTGGCACCGAGGAAGGCGAGGTGGAAGGTTTCGGTCGGGCCGTTACGGTGCTTGGCCATGATGATATCGGCCTCGCCAGGGCGGTCTTCCTTGTCGTAGAAGTCAGGGCGGTGGACCAGGAACACCACGTCGGCGTCCTGTTCGATTGAGCCGGATTCACGCAAATCGGAGAGCTGCGGCTTCTTGTCGTTACGCATTTCCGGGCCACGGTTCAGCTGGGAAAGGGCCACGACCGGCACTTCGAGTTCCTTGGCCAAGAGCTTCAGGGCACGGGAGAATTCGGACACCTCTTGCTGGCGGGATTCCACGGCCTTGCCCGAGGTCATCAGCTGCAGGTAGTCGATGACTACGAGTTTCAGATCGTTGGTCTGCTTCAGACGACGGCATTTCGCACGGATCTCCATGAGGCTCATGTTCGGGCTGTCGTCAATGAACAGTGGCGCGTTCTGCATCTTGGTCCAGAACTGGTTCAGGGTGTTCCAGCGTTCGGGGGTGATGTCGTCGGCGCGGCGCAGGGCGGCCATCGGAATATTGGTTTCGGCGGAGATAATACGCTGAGCGAGCTCCACCTTGCTCATCTCCAAGCTGAAGACCACGGAAGTCATGTTGTGGTGCAACGCGGCGGCGCGGGCGAAGTCGATGCCGAGCGTGGACTTACCCATGGCCGGACGTCCTGCGACGACGACCATCTGTCCGGGCTGCAGGCCCTGGGTCACGTCGTCGATGTCGCGGAAGCCGGTCGGCACGCCCTTGTTGACGAGGCCTTGCTGCAGTTTGTCCAGCTGGTCGAGCGCGTCGTGGACCACCGGGCCGATGGCGGCATAGTCCTGACGCACCTTGCCCATTGACATCTCGTAGATCTCGGACTGGGCGAGGTTAACCACATCCTCAGCCTGCGATCCCTCGGCGGAATAACCGAGCTGGGCGATTTTGGTGCCGGCGGCGATCACATTGCGCAAAATGGCCCGCTGATGGACGATCTCCGCATAGTACATGGCATTAGCGGCGGTCGGTACGGATGCGACAAGGCTGTGCAGATAGTCCGCGCCGCCGACCTTGTCGAGGTTGCCATCCGCCAACAGCTGGTTGGCCACGAGCACCACGTCCACCGGCTGACTGGCGGAAAACAGATCGATGATCGCGTTATAGATCGTCTGATGCTTGGGCTGGTAGAAATCGGTGACGTCAATGGTCTGCGAGACCTCGCCGATGGCATCCTTACTCATCAGCATGCCGCCGAGCACGGCCATTTCCGCGTCGTCATCATGCGGGGGCACGCGGTCGAAAATCGGGTCGCCGGCCGCCGCCGACGTCTGCGTGCCGCCCCGGCCCGCGCGGTCGCCACGATCGCCACGATCCAGGCCACCGCCGAACCCATTCTGATACGAGTGTTCACTTCCTTCTGGCATAGCCTCCAAGTATAGGATGTGGCGTGGCAGGTGAACGATATCGTATGGAAACGAAACGGTTGCCCGCATCGGTTCATTCCTTATTCACCTATGAGTCAGCGCCACGACACGCAGAAAGCAAAATGTGGATAGAAAAATAAGTTATCCACATTTTGGGGATAATTCTGGGGATAATCCACTAAGTTATCCACATACTGGGGATAACTTGGTGGATAGTCTGGGGATAACATTCCGCGCCCACAACAGGTGCTTGCGCAACGCAGTCAGGCGTGATATGCGTGTGAGCGTGCCCATAGACTCTTCCGACGCCAAAGCCACCAGTTCCGGCGATACTACACGCCGCGATGGCTTCGGCACCCCGCATGCCGGCGCAAACACAAACGTCAGCAACGGCCCGACCGACGCCCGCTCCACCAACCGCCGGATCATGGCGCTGGCCCTGCCGACCTTCGGCCAGCTCATCGCCGAACCGACCTTCATCCTTATCGACACAGCCATCGTCGGCCATATCGGGGATGCGGCGTTGGCCGGCCTGTCAATCGGCTCCACCATCATCCTCACGGCAGTCGGACTATGCATATTCCTGGCCTACTCGACCACTGCGCAGGTGGCACATCTGCTGGGAGCGGGTCGTCGTCGCGAGGGACTGCAGGCAGGCATTGATGGCCTGTGGCTGGCCTTGAGCATCGGCACCGTACTGGGATTGGGATTGTTCGCGGCTGCCGAGCCATTATGCCGGGCACTGGGCGGTCAGGGCGAAGTATTGGAACAAGCCGTGACCTATACGCGCGCAATCGTGCTGGGTGCGCCAGGCATGCTGATGGTATATGCGGCGAACGGCATTTTCCGAGGATTGCAGAAGGTTCGTATCACGCTGATCGCTGCGGTGGGCGGCGCGGTGGTGAACACGGTGCTTGATGTGTTGTTCGTTATTGTGCTGAATTGGGGCATTGCCGGCTCCGGAGTGGCGACGCTGGTAGCTCAGTGGTTCATGGGGCTGTTCCTGGTAATCCCCGCCATTCTGTGGTCCCGGGCGGATGGTGCGAGTCTGCGGCCTCGTTTGGCCGGTATTGCGGCAGCCGGGGGCGACGGACTGCCATTGTTCATTCGCACATTGGCGATTCGTGCGGCCATGGTGACTACGGTCGCCTGTGCCGCGCGCATGGGTACTGCCGTGTTGGCCGGGTTTCAGGCCGTGAACTCCTCTTGGAATTTTGCGATGAACATGCTGGATTCCGTGGGCATCGCCGGCCAGACGCTGGTGGCCACAGCGCTGGGCGCTGGCAGCGTGCAGCAGGCGCGGCGGCTGACGCGGGCGACCGGGCGTGCGGGACTGGTCACCGGCGCGGTAATCGGCACGGCTTTTGCGGTAGTCGGCCTGTTCGCCGGGCACTTCTTCTCCCCTACGCCACATATTCAGACGCTGATCGCCGTGGGCATGGTGACGATGGGCATCTTCTTCCCACTGCAAGGCTGGATGATGGCAATCGACGGCATTCTTATCGGCGCGCGCGACTACCGCTATCTGGCCGTTACATGCACGCTGACCGCCGTGGTGTATGTGACGCTCATACTCATACTGGCCAATATGGTGACGCCGGCGCTGACGAGCGACCTGATGCGTACCGCCGTACTCTGGGCCGCGTTCAACGTGGTGCTCATGGGTGGGCGCGGTCTGTCCAACGGACTACGCGTGCGCTCGGACGCATGGATGAGGTAGGTATCGGCCGCGCGAAGCGCTGGGCGATTCCGTTTACATAGCGGCGCGGGCGGCGGAATACATGCCGCGGACGATTTGTTCGCGCCACTTGGACCAGCCGTATTGCTTGGTGATGGTCTCACCGGCGGTGGCACCGAGCGAGGAGCCGTCGGCCCGGGTCAGGTCGAACAGCATATCCAGCAGCATCTTGTCGTGGTGCAAGCGGTCGGCCAACTCCTCCGCCACGGCCGGATCATAGGGGTCCTTACCCGTGGCAAATTCGGATAGCGTCAAATGCTCACGCACCAGCACGGTAGCCCAGTCGACGATGTCCGGCGCGTAGCCCATACGCTTGAGAATCACCGGCACATGGCGGGCACCCTCGGCGGCGTGATCGGCCACGAACGCGCGCTTGCCGATGTCGTGGGTGATACCGGCCAACAGCAATGCCTTGAAATGATCGTCATCGTACCGTCCACCGGACGGTGTCTCACGACCCAGACGCGACGTGACCTCCACCATATGCCGATCGATGGTGTACCGGTGGGCGGCCGAGGCGGACGGACGGTTGCGGACGCCGAGCCATTCCGGCATCCATCGACCCGGAATGTCCACGAAATCGATGCTCTCCCACACTTCCATAAGATTCGATCCGCACGCAAGCAGACGGATAAACAGCTCGCGCGATTCGTCATCCCACTGGTTGTCGTGAATCGGGCAGCGCTTCAGATTAACCAAGGTAGACGGGTTGATGGGAAGACCGAATTCGCCGGCCGCCACGGCCATACGCAACGCCAGCTTGGCATCCTTGGCAGGCTCGGCACCGGGCGCCAACACCAATTCGCCTTCGTGCTTGGCCACGCCGGGAGCCACCACGTCGAATTGCGGGGCTTCGCGCTTGCCACCAGAGCGCTGAGAGAACATCTGGAAGAACGCGAATCGCGGCTTTTCGTGGGTCAGCGAATGTTCGGCGCGGGAAGCGGTGGAATCAAGCGAGAAGGAGATGCGCCGACCGATACGGGCAAGCAGTGTCTGCAGATCGTCGATCGAGTAGGCGGCACGCTCGTTTTCGGGCCAAGTCGGATCGGCAAGGCCAAGCATGGCAGCCACTTTGGCCTGATAGGGCGTCAGCATCAGGTTGGTATCCTTGCCGGCCACCAGATGGATGCAGTCGCGTACGTCGAGCAGACGTTCCACAGCTTCGTCGTAAATGCCGTGCGGGCGGTCGGCCAGCCATGAGGCGGCGAGCGCGGAGACGAGCACCGAATCGCGCAACCCCCCACGGGCCTCTTTGATGTCGGGCTGATTGACGTATTGGAGCCGGCCGAATTCGTCGAGTCGGGCTTTGGCGGAGTCGAGCAGTTCGGGCAGGCGCTTGCGGGCGGCCTTGCGCCAGCGTTCGAGGATGGACGTGGCGGTGGTGGTGATCAGAGCGGTGTCGCCGGCGATGGGCTTCACGTCCAGCCAGCCCATGGCGGCGGGAAGGTCATGGTCGGTGACTTCCTCGCATTGGGCGCGCGTGCGGATGGAGTGGTCGAGGTCCAGACCGCTGTCCCATAGCGGGTACCAGAGTTTGTTGGCCAACTCGTTGAGCTGCTGGTCGTTCAACGTGCGAGGCTCGTAGATGATGACCAGGTCGAGGTCGGAGCTGGGGCCCAGTTGGCCACGTGCCAGCGAGCCTACCGCGGCGAAGCCGATGCCGGAGTCGGGCACGGGGAAAGAGACATCCTTGCAGGCCGCATTCCACAGCTCAGTGAGGCATTGCATGGCCAGTTCCGTGCGGGCTTTGCGCTTGGTCGCACCATTCCGGTAGACGCCGTCGTCATCCGGCTGGCTCATATCCATGAATCGTTGTTTCAAGCCATCTACTGCTGAAGTCATTGCTTCATCTTTCATTGCCCAAAAAAGTCCCCGCACGGCGTCAATTCGCGGCGTGCGGGGACCTTTCCTATGCAGTCCATCCCCTTCTAAGCATGGACGTCTGTGTTATCAGATCGCGGCGGAACCGGTCTCACCGGTACGCACGCGGGCCACGGAGTCCAGCGGAGCGACCCACACCTTGCCGTCACCGATGGTGCCGGTGCCGGCGGACTTGATGATCACACCGACCAGCGTTTCAGCATCCGCGTCATCGGACAGCACTTCAACGCGAATCTTCGGAATCAGGTCCACAGTGTATTCAGCGCCACGGTAGACCTCGGTGTGGCCGCGCTGGCGGCCGTAGCCGTTGGCCTCGGACACGGTCAGACCGTGCACGCCGGCGGCCGCGAGGGCCTCCTTGACATCGTCGAGCTTATGGGGCTGAATGATAGCGGTGATCAGCTTCATTTCACTTCACCTCCTTGAGAACGGAGCTGGCAGTACCAGCAAAATCGTAAGCACGTTCGCCCTGGTCGGCAAGATCGATGCCGCCGACTTCCTGAGCTTCGGTGACGCGCCAACCGATGGTCTTCTCCAGAGCGAAGGCGATGATCGCGGTGATCACTGCGGAGTAGAGGATGGCGACGAGAGCGATGACCAGCTGAACGACGAGCTGCTTCCAGTCGCCACCAGCCAGCAGACCGGTGCCTTCACCGAAGAAGCCGATGAGGATGGTGCCGGTGAAACCACCAACGCCATGCACGCCGACAACGTCGAGGGAGTCATCGTAGCCGAACTTGAACTTGAGACCGCAGGCCAGGCAGGTCAGGACACCAGCGATGGCACCCATCACGATGGCCCACAGCGGGGAAACCACATCGGCGGCCGGGGTGATGGCGACCAGGCCGGCGACCATACCCGAGGCGGCACCCATGGCGGTGTAGTGACCGGAGCGAATCTTCTCGGTGAAGCCCCAAGAGAGCATTGCGGCTGCGGTGGCGGCGGAGGTGGAAACCCAAGCGTAACCAGCAGTACCGTTGGCGGCGAAGGCGGAACCAGCGTTGAAGCCGAACCAGCCGAACCACAGCAGGAAGGCGCCGAGCATCACGAACGGCACGTTGTGCGGGCGGAACGGCTGCGTGCCGAAGCCCTTACGCTTGCCGATGATGAGCACGATGATCAGGGCGGCGACTGCGGCGTTGATGTGGACGACAGTACCACCTGCGAAATCGTGGGCGGCCGCGCCGATGGCCTTGGAGATGGCGCCGTCAGCAGACAGCAGACCACCGTTCCAGACCATGTGGGCCATAGGAGCGTAGTCGAAGGTGACCCACAGCGCCACGAAAATCATCCAGGTGCTGTACTTCACACGCTCGGCAATGGCGCCGCAGATCAGGCCGACGGTAATCATCGCGAAAGCGACCTGGAAGGCGACGTCCACGGAAACCGGGTAGTTGTTGCCGTTCAGACCGGTGGCGGTGAACACGCCGTCCTGGGCGACCATGGAGTCCTTCAGCAGGAAGCCGCTGGCCGGGTCGCCGAAGATGCCTCCGATGTCGGAACCGGCGTAAGCAATCGACCAACCCCACAGGGTCCAGATAATCATGGTGACCGACAGGGCGGCCGCCTCAAGCATCAGCATGTTCAGGACGGCCTTGGCACGAACCATACCGCCGTAGAAGAACGCCACACCAGGCGTCATGAGGAAAACCAAGGACGCGGATGTCAGGATCCATGCGGTGTTACCGGAATCAATCGCTCCCATGTCTACCTCCCTCTCTTTCGTTCAGGGCACCGGGGGCTTTGCGCGGCCGGCGTCGACTTTGTCTCTACAATGCCGTCCCCCTTGTGGGGGCTAACAGTTCGTCAGTAAAAGCCGGTCTCGTTTTGGTTTCGTTACGGCAAGTTACGCGATTGTTAAGCGCACCTGACAATTAGGTTGGCATCGGATGGGCTGATTCCGGCATGATTCCAACGGATATGGGAAAGCCCCGAATCATGTTTCGAATATGCTTCGGGGCTAGGTTTGGTGCGTTGCGGGCGTTTCCCGCGCCCACAACGTGGACGGACGCAGGGCTCCCCTCGCTGAGGGGAGCTGTCGAGCAAAGCGAGACTGAGAAGAACTCGACCGTCTACGCGAGAATGCCGTCCACGAAACCTTCGGGATCGAAAGGTGCCAAATCGTCCGGACCTTCACCAAGACCGACGAGCTTGACCGGCACGCCGAGCTCCTTCTGCACGCTGACCACGATGCCGCCCTTGGCGGAACCGTCAAGCTTGGAGAGCACCACACCGGTAATGCCGATGGCTTCGGCGAACACCTTGGCCTGGGCCATGCCGTTTTGGCCGGTGGTGGCGTCGAGCACAAGCAGCACTTCATCCACCGGCAGGTTCTTTTCGGTAACACGGCGAATCTTGCCGAGCTCGTCCATCAGGTTCGACTTGTTCTGCAGTCGGCCGGCAGTATCGATGATGAGCACGTCCGCGTTCGCTTCCTTGGCCTTGGCGGATGCCTCAAAGGCGACGGATGCCGGGTCGGCACCGTCCTTGTCGGAGCGGACGACGGGCACATTGACGCGTGCGCCCCAGGTTTCGAGCTGGTCGGCGGCGGCCGCGCGGAAGGTGTCGGCCGCGCCCATCATGACCTGCTTGTTTTCGGCCACGAACAGTCGAGCCAGTTTGCCGGCAGTGGTGGTCTTGCCGGTGCCGTTGACGCCGACCATGATGATGACGCTGGGCTTGGCGGCACCCGGCTTTTCGGCATTGAGGCGGCGGTCCGTATCTCGACCGACCAGATCGAGCAGCTTCTCCTTGAGCGTGGCGCGTACTTCGGCTGGGTCGGCTTTACCAGTGATGCGGGCGTCGGTTCTCAGGTCATCGACCAGTTGGGCGGAAGCATCCGCACCGACGTCGGCAAGCAGCAGTGTGTCTTCGACGTCTTCCCAATCGGCCTCGGAGAGATTGTCTTTGGCGAGGATGTCGAACAGGGCCTTGCCGAACGGGTTGCCGGACTTGGCAAGTTTTGCCTTGAGTCGGGTCAGTCGAGAGCCGACCGATTCGGGGGTTTCAGGTTTGGCGGGAGTGGGCTTGGAGGCAGGTTGGGACTCGGGCTTGGGCGCAGCTGCCGGTTCGGGTTCGGCCTGCGCGGCTGGCGCAGGCTCGGCTTTGGCCGATTCGGCTGACTTGGCCGGCTCGGCGGCAGTCGCAGCCTTAGCTTCCTCGGCTTCGGCGGCCAGCCGAGCGTCGGCGGCGGCCTTGGCGTCGCGGGTCTTCTTGTTGTCGGGGGCAACCTTGCCCATCGCACGATCCAAATCGCGCTTGCGGGACTTGCCCAACCAGATGCTCAGGGCGATTACGATAACCGCCGCCACAATCACGCCAAGAACGGCGAGCACAGTATTCATATCCATACCTGTCAAGTCTAGCCCGCAGATGGAATCCCCTACGAATTCGGCAGTCTCAGGCCGACAATTCCACCCGGCGACTTAAGCTGAACCGCATGGCACATTCTTCACGTATGACGTCGCTGCAGCGCCGCGAGCAGCTGATTGAAGTCGGACGCTCGCTATTCGCCGCCAAAGGCTTCGAAGCGGTAAGCGTGGAGGAAATCGCCGCGCACGCCAAAGTCTCCAAGCCGATTGTGTATGAGCATTTCGGCGGCAAAGAGGGCCTGTATGCCGTCATTGTGGATCGTGAGATGCGCGCGCTGACCGGTACGCTGACCGCCGCGCTCGACGATCCGACCGTGCACCCGCGCCAGATTGTGGAACGCACGGCGCTTGCGCTCCTCACCTATATCGAAGAGAATGCCGAGGGGTTCCAGGTACTGGTACGCGACTCGCCGAGCACCGACCCGTCCGGCTCATTCAGCTCGCTGATGGGAGACATCGCCGTACGCGTTGAAGACATTCTTTCCGAAACATTCAAACGGCAGAAGCTGTCTGCCAAGGGCGTGCCGTACTACGCGCAGATGCTGGTGGGCATGACCGTATTCACCGGGCAGTACTGGGCCGACCGGCCAAAGGTGAGCAAGGAGCAGCTGGCTGCATACATTGTGGATTTGGCCTGGCATGGCCTGAGCCGGCTTGACTCCAAGCCCCAGTTGTTCTTTGAGGGCGCCAAGGCGCGGAAGGAGGCCGAGCGCCGAGCCAAGCGCGAGTCCGATTCCGGCAGCCCGGATTCAGACCAGACGAGTTCTGCCCAATCGGATCCCGAGCACGCCACCGGGGAAGATTCAGGGTTGCAGAACATGCGTTCAGGGGCACAGGTTACGCAACACTCTGCCGAGTCGGGAGACGAAGTGCTACGGTTTGAACAGGAAACTGAACATAACGACTAAATATGTGAGGACGTAAGACTTTCATGGCCAGCACGGCAAAGACGCTCACCTTTGTGATCCCCGCATACAATATGGAGTCCTACCTTGACCGTTGCGTGAACTCGCTGCTTTCGGCAAGCGACATCAGCGACCTCGAGGTGCTGATTGTGGACGACGGTTCGAAAGACGGCACGCTGGAGTACGCGCGCAAGCTGGAACGCACCAATCCGGGCGCCGTGCGCGCGATTCATCAGGAGAACAAGGGCCACGGCGGCGCGGTGAACACCGGTATCGCGGCGGCGACCGGCATGTACGTCAAAGTGGTGGATGCGGATGATTGGGTCGACCCGCAGGCCATCGACACGGTTCTGGCCACGTTGCGTGCACAGCATGACACCGACGAACCGATTGACATGCTGGTGACCAATTACGTGTATGACAAGGTGGCCAAGCGTCACAAGACCGTAGTGAACTTCCGCCGTGTAATGGAGGCCGGCCGCGTGCTCGGCTGGGATGACCTGGGCAGGTTCGGTCTGGCGCAGTACATCATCATGCATGCGCTCACCTTCCGCACGCAGGTGGTGCGCGATTCCGGGCTGAAGCTGCCGGAGCACACGTTCTACGTCGATTTCTATTACTCGTACCAGCCGTTCCCGTGGGTGAAGCGCATCCAGTACCTCGATGTGCCGTTCTACCACTACTTCATCGGGCGCGAGGGTCAGAGCGTGCAGACCGACGTGATGATTAAGCGTGTGGACCAGTTGCGGCTCGTCAATCGGCTGATGACCGAGGCCACGCCCGAACGCGGTACGGTGCCGGAGGGGCTGTACCGGTACATGATTCACTTCCTGGCGATCGAATCGTGCGTTACCTCGACGTTCCTGATTCTCTCGCGCGATCCGGCCAACTACGTTAAGAAAACCGAGCTGTGGGATGCGATTGACGCCTATTCGCCGGCCATCGGCAAGGATGTGCGCTCGCAGCTGATGTCCCGCGCGCTCAATCTGCCCGGCAAAACCGGCCGCTGGATCGTGCGCAACGGCTATCTCATCGCCGAACGCATCGTCGGCTTTAACTGATTCGGATTGTGGTTTTGCCCTGCTGACGCGTTATCAGCAGGGCATCCCTATTACCTCCCCAGTCGAGGTTTTGCTACTCGGCCCAACGGTCGGACATCGCGAAGCTGTTGTGCATCAGGTTGCTGGAGGTGTATAGCACGTCGTTCAGCAGCTTGGTTGTGTGCTCGCGCAGGTAGTCGGCCATCTCGTCGTTGGCCGCTTCGAGCACATCCGCCACGCCCTGCACATCCTTCTCATCGCCGTGGCCGCCATCGAGCGGCCATGCATTCGTATCCGTCGATTCGGCATCGCTTCGAGCAAGCAACTGCTCATCCGTGCGCTCGATGAGCCGGTGTCCGAACGCGCGCACGCCCTCGGCATACCCTTCGATGAACCGGTTCGTCTCATACCAGTGTGCGTCGGCCACGACGGCGATCAGGCGGTTCGTCCAATACAGGTTGCCGGTGGAGACTTCGGGCGTGGTGTCGCGCAGGTAGGCAGGCGTGTCGTTGACGTTCGCGTAGAACGGCGCGGCGGCGGTGAACGGACCAGAGCCGAACGATACCCACATCACCGTGCGATTGGCCGCCGGCACATACGGACGGACCTGAATCGCCACCATATGGCCGGTGCGGTTCACGCCGATCGGACGGTAACGGTGGCGCGATTCCGCCGTGCCGGTCGTGCCGTACGGGTCGTACGGCGTGCCTTCGAAGTGCGAGGACAGCAGGAAATCAACGTCTTCGAGGCTCACCTTGTCTTCCGGCACGCGGCACCACGGGATGTCGTCGGATTCGGGCGTGTAGCGGGCGGCCGGCGAATCCCAGTCCTCGCTGGGGTTGAGGCGGCGTTGCATGTACCAGGCACGCGGCGTGTTGTAGATATGGTCCTTCGGCGTCGCGGTGCCGAAGGCCTTGCGCGGGTTGAAACGGGTGGGAAGGGCAACGGTTGTTCCGAATCCGGCGCTATGCGCGTGACGGCCGTTGGAAGAGACCGGCGTTCCCATTGTGCGGTCGAGGTGATGCGTGGCCATGAACTCGCGCAGGTCGGCGCTGCATAGGTATTCGCGCTGCTCGCCGAACGCATCGGCGAGGTCGAAGTCGTCGATGCCGAGCTGGTTGGGGATCGTGGCATAGCAGTCATCGGGCACTCGGCGGGCGATCCAATGGTGGCCGCCGATGGTCTCGACGTACCAGATCTCGTCCACATCCGAAATAATCACGCCGTTCGATTCGTAGGTGCCGTAGGTTTCGAGCAGTTCGCCCAACCGCGCGACGCCCTCGCGCGCGGTGGTGACATACGGCAGCACAAGGGTGATGATGTCTTCCTCACCGATACCGCCGGGCTGCTCGGCCTGATAATCGGTGCTGTCCGGTTCGCCGACAGCCGGCCGCAACTCGACCATCGGGTCCGCACCGAGCACGCGCTCGTTGACAGCGATGGTTTCGGTGGCGCTCATCGCCACGTTGTGTTCGTTGGCACCGGCTTCGGCCAGAATGCCACGATTATTCAGCACGTTCGGTGCGATGGTGTACCGGCAAGGATTGTCCGGTAGTTCGATTTCGACATGGCTCAGCACGCTGCGGTAGTGGCGCGGCTGGTCGTCGGGGGCGACAGCGACGAAGCGCTTGGGATCGTAACGGCCCGAGCCCGAATCGTCATCGCGGGCGATGATGGTGGAACCGTCGTAACTGGCATTTTTGCCGACAAGAATCGTGGTGCATGACATGGGACACCACTCTAGGAGCCAGGCTGGTCGAAACAAAAAAATCCTTGGAACCATTGCGATTCCGAGGATTTGTTGTGCCCCCTGTGGGATTCGAACCCACAACCCACGACTTAAAAGGACGCTGCTCTAACCGTTGAGCTAAAGGGGCAACTCTTCTAAAATACACACCGTTTTGGGATATTTCAACTACGGCGTTGCGTACACGTTTGCGTACGCGATTGGCCCAACGCACGGCACAGCACACGCAATGTGGCCCAAATCGCAGCCCAAATCGCATATCGCCTCTAGCGATAGATAGCCGCCGGCGACTACCCTTGTACATTATGAGTGAATCCCCCAATTGGAGCAATCCCCTGCGCGACTCGCGCGACCTCAGACTGCCCCGTATCGCCGGCCCATGCAGCCTCGTCATTTTCGGTGTCACGGGCGATCTGGCACAAAAGAAACTACTGCCAGCCGTCTACGACCTGGCGAACCGTGGCCTACTGCCGCCGAGCTTCGGTCTGACCGGTTTCGCCCGCCGCGACTGGACACAGGAACGGTTCATCGAATTCGTCAAGGCCGCCGTCCAGGCGCATTGCCGTACGCCGTTCAAGGAGTCGACTTGGCGCAATCTGGCCGCCGGCATCCGCTTCGTGCAGGGTACGTTCGACGACCCGGAGGCCTTCGAGCGTCTGAGCGCCACCGTGCAGGAGCTTGACCGCGACCGCGGCACGCAGGGTAACCATGCCTTCTACATGTCGGTGCCGCCGCGCGCATTCCCACAGGTCGCCAAGCAGCTGGCCGCCTCCGGCCTGTCGCGCTCGTCCGAGGGCGCATGGCGCCGCGTGATCATCGAGAAGCCGTTCGGCCATGATCTGGCCAGCGCCAAGGAACTCGACAGCGTGGTATCCGAAGTGTTCGACCCGAGCTCCGTGTTCCGCATCGACCACTACCTCGGCAAGGAAACCGTGCAGAACCTGCTGGCCCTGCGTTTCGCCAACGCCATGTACGAGCCGATCTGGAACGCCAACTATGTGGACCACGTGCAGATCACGATGGCCGAGGACATCGGCATCGGCGGCCGCGCCGGCTATTACGACGGCATCGGCGCCGCACGCGACGTCATCCAGAACCACCTGCTTCAGCTCATGGCTCTGACCGCCATGGAGGAGCCGGTGAGCTTCACCGCCAAGGACCTGACCGCCGAAAAGACCAAGGTGCTTTCCGCCGTGCGCCTGCCCAAGGACCTCGCCGCCAACACCGCGCGCGGCCAGTACGCCAAGGGCTGGCAGGGCTCGCACGAAGTGGTCGGCTACTTGGAGGAAAAAGGCATCGACCCCAAGAGCACCACTGAAACGTACGCCGCCATCCGCCTCGATATCGACACCCGCCGCTGGGCTGGCGTGCCGTTCTACCTGCGTTGCGGCAAGCGCCTCGGCAAGCGTGTAACCGAAATCGCCGTGGTGTTCAAGCGCGCCCCGCATCTGCCGTTCGAGCAGACCGCCGTGCGCGAACTCGGCAAGAACGCCATCGTGATTCGCGTGCAGCCCGACGAGGGCGTCACCATGCGCTTCGGAGCCAAGGTGCCGGGCGGCTCCACCATGGAGGTCCGTGACGTGAACATGGACTTCAGCTACGGCCGCTCCTTCACCGAGAACTCGCCGGAAGCCTATGAGCGACTGATTCTGGACGTGCTGCTCGGTGATCCGCCGTTGTTCCCGACCACCGAAGAGGTGAACCTCAGCTGGGAGATCCTCGATCCGATTGAACAATTCTGGTCCACGCTTGGCCAGCCGCAGGCCTACCGCGCCGGTACGTGGGGTCCGGCACAGGCCGACGAAATGCTGGCGCGCGACGGCCGCCACTGGAGGATGCCATGATCATCGATATGCCGAACACCCGCACCCGCGAGATTGCGCACAAAATCGAACAGCTGCACGAGGAGCGCGGCGAATCGGCGACCGGCCGCGTGCTGACGCTGCTCATCGCCACCGAGGACGCGGACCTAGAGCATGCGCTGGAAATCGCGAACTCGGCCAGCCGTGAGCACCCGTGCCGCGTGATTGCCGTAGTACCGGATACCAATCCTGCCGATCAGTCCGGCGAAGGCGAACCGAACGCGGCCGAAGTGGCCGCCGAGGTGAGCGCGAGTCGCGATAATCCGGCCGTCGATTTGACCGACGGCCCGAACGATCCGAACGATTCCAACCTGAACGCCCAAGTGCGATTCGGCGCGGACGCCGGTGCCGGTGAGATCATCATCTTGCGTCCGCGCGGTGGCCTTATCAACCACCCGGATACGCTGGTTATCCCGCTGCTTGTGCCGGATGCGCCTGTAGTGGCGTGGTGGCCGACCACACCGCCGTCGAACCCGGCCAAGGATCTGATGGGTGCGATGGCCCGCAGTCGCATCACCGACGCGTTGCACTCCAATAATCCGGAGGCCACGATTGAGCGTTTGCGCCGCAATTGGACACCGGAAGATATCGACTTGTCCTGGACACGACTGACCGTCTGGCGCGCAATGCTCGCCTCGATGCTCGATCAGCCGCCGCACCTGCCCATCACCGCCGCGAAGGTGACCGGCAAGGCCGACTTCCTGCCTATGGAAATGCTGTGCGCATGGCTGCGTCTGAAACTCGGCGTACCAGTCGAAACTGAGTTCGTGCCCGACGCGCAGGCCGTGACCGGCGTGTACCTGACCCGTGAGGACGGTGTGATCTCGCTGGAACGCCCGTATGAGGACCAAGCGCTGATCTCGCTGCCCGGCCAGACTCCGCAGGAAGTGTCCGTGCCGATGCGCACCATCGAGGACTGCCTGACCGAGGAACTGCGTCGCATCGATCCCGATGAGATCTACGCCGAGGTCATCAACGAAGGCTGGGATCTGATTCGTCACTGAAGTCGGTAGAACCCGTTGCCACAGCGGCGTTGGAATGAGTTCGGCAATTGTGGCCGAGCCATGCCAACGCCGTTGCTCATCGTTTCCTACCTCATGCGATGCCGAAGCTCATGCCCGCGGAGTAATAAAGTGACATATGCGATGTCGCACAATGTGGATTGTGTTGTCAACTGACAACACATTTCATTGCTGCAAATGGCTAGATTCCCGGCATGCCACCCGTATTATGCGTTGTCAACTGACAACACAATCCACATTGCAAAGTACGACACATACCCCATACAAGGACCATACATGGCAACTCGAAAACTCATTGTGTATCCGAATAAAGATCTGATGATTCAGGCTGGCGCGCAACGTTTTGTCTTGGCGCTACTCGATTTGCTCGCCGAACGATTGCCTGATGGCACGCATCGCACGCGTGTGGATGTGGCGCTGTCTGGAGGTTCGGCCGCGCAGCCGTTGGGCTTGGTGCTGAGCGATCCGCTGGCTGATGCGATTGATTGGTCACGCGTGCATTTCTGGTGGAGCGACGAACGTTTTGTGCCGGCTTACGACACCGATCGCAATGCTCTGGAGGCCCGTCGCCTGCTGCTTGACCAGCTGGTGGCAGATGGCAAGCTGCCTGAATCGAATATTCATGAGATGGCGGCCGATACCCGTTCAGCCGACGACATCGCCGATGTGATGGATCAGGCCGACAGCGATGATGCTTCCGTTCGCGCCGCCGCCGATGCCACAAATGATGCGTTGCTGGACGATGTCGCGAGCGACTATGAGCGCGAGTTGGTGAATGAATTGGGACCGGAACCGGTAATCGATCTGATGATTCTCGGCATGGGACCGGACGGTCACTATGCGTCGCTGTTCCCTGGTCATGATGAGGTCAAGGTTACCGATAGGCTCACCGTGGGTGTGAACCACTCCCCCAAGATGCCGCCGCTGCGTGTTTCATTGACCGCTCCGCTCATCGCGCGTTCACGCCATACGTGGTTCTTCGCCGCCGGTGCCGGCAAAGCCGAATCGCTGGCCCATGTCTTCGAGCAGCCCAACAACCCGGATTACCCGTCCTCCTACGCCAACGGAGTGGACGAGTTCATCTGGTTCTCCACCGAAGAAACCGTCACCGAGTTGTGAGTGAATTAAGCCCCCTCTGATGAGGGGGCTTAATTCGTCTATGGCTACGCCTCGATTTCGGACTTGCTGTTTTCTCAGCTCGGCTATCGCCGAGCCTGAAGAAGGCCGGACAGCCCACAGGGCTGTCCTAAACCTGAAATCACGAGGCTACGCCTCGATTTCAGGCTTGCCTTCTTCAGCCCACAGCGTGTGGAACACGCCGGGCTTGTCTACGCGGCCGTAGGTGTGGGCACCGAAGAAGTCACGCTGGGACTGGGTCAGAGCGGTGGGCAGGCGCTTGGAGCGCAGACCATCGTAGTAAGCCAGGGAGCTGGAGAACACCGGGGTCGGGATGCCGGCCTCCACCGCGCGAACGATCACGCGACGCCATGCGTCCTGCGATTCGCCGATGATCTTCTCGAAGTACGGATCGAACAGCAGGGAAGCCGGCGGGTTATCGCCCTTGAAGGCCTCGGTGATGCGGTCGAGCAGGAACTGGGCGCGAATAATGCAGCCGCCACGCCAAATGCGGGCCACTTCGGACAGGTTGATATCCCAGCCGTATTCCTTGGCACCGTCCTGAATCTCGTTCAGGCCCTGAGCATAGGCCACGACCTTGGAAGCGAACAGGGCCTTGCGCACGTCCTCGACGAACGCGGCCTTGTCTTCTCCGGCCAGATCGATGGTCTTGTTCGGTCCAGCCAGACCTTCCTTCTGAGCGTCTTCACGCAGCTCACCGTGCGAAGACAGTGCACGAGCGAACACGGCTTCACCGATGGCAGCCACAGGAGAACCACATTCCAGACCAGTCTGCACGGTCCACGTACCAGTACCCTTCATGCCGGCATGATCCACGACCACGTCCACGAACGGCTTGCCGGTCTCGGCATCCTTGTGGTGCAGAATCTCAGCGGTGATCTCGATCAGGTAGGAGTCAAGGTCGCCCTTGTTCCATTCAGCGAACACGTCGCCAATCTCCTCGGCATCCATGCCGAGTCCACGGCGCAGAATGTCATACGCCTCACCAATCACCTGCATATCGGCATACTCGATGCCGTTGTGCACCATCTTGACAAAGTGGCCGGCACCATCGGTGCCGATGTGGGTCACGCACGGTTCGCCGTTCACCTTGGCGGCGATGGACTGAAGAATCGGGCCCAAGGTCTTCCAGGATTCCGCAGTGCCACCGGGCATCAGAGACGGGCCGTTGAGCGCGCCTTCCTCACCACCGGACACGCCGCAACCCACGAAGTGGAAGCCCTTGGCACGTACTTCCTTCTCACGCTTGATGGTGTCCTTGAAGAAGGAGTTGCCACCGTCGACGATGATGTCGCCCGGTTCGAACACCTCTTCCAGCTGCGCGATGGTCGCGTCAGTCGGAGCACCGGCCTTGACCATGATGATGGCGGTACGCGGACGCTTCAGGGACGCGGCGAATTCCTCGAGCGTTTCGGCCGGCACGAAGTTGCCTTCGGTGCCATGCTCGTTCATGAGCTTCTCGGTACGCGAGTAGTGGCGGTTGAACAACGCCACCGTGTTGCCATGGTGCGCCAGATTACGCGCCAGATTGGAGCCCATCGTGGCCAGTCCAATCACACCAATGTTTGCTGTAGCTTCGGCCATGTGCCTTGCCTTTCGTTTGATTGTCCCATCGTCATCACGCGCGTCACAAAACAGCGCATCAGCGGAGGGAATCATTCCTTCAACGCTTGAAAGTGTATCCCGCTTACCACCCACACGCGAGGGCTGTCTTAGGTTCTACGCACCTTCTGCCCGCGAAGCGTAATTACTTGCCGGCCATTCACATACGCCCGGCCTTGGAAGGGTCGATATGCATGGTCTGGAAGCGATTGGCCATGTAAGCGTCGCTGTAGCGTTCGCTGAACCACATCGCGACCGGTGAATCCTGCGGCTGGCCGGCCATGCGCCCATACCAGCAATCCAAGGCCATCAGCGTGAAGGCAATGTCGATCACCATCAGCACCGTGCATACCGCAGTCAGCGAATACCGCACTTTCCATGGAATGCGATTAATCAGAGCCAGCAGTCGCGGTAACAGCCACTTGATCCACACCACACCAATCAGTCCCCAGAAGAACATGAATTGGCCCGAAGTACGTCCGTCGATGGACAGCCAACGGCCGGTGTAATCCCACGCGGTAATACCAAACGCCGCTTCCATGAACCAGCTGGTGCAATATTCGAACGCGCCGCCGATCACCGCCGAAGCGCAGAAAATCAAGAACGGATTCGCCTTCCACAGACGATTCAGGCACACGGTTACCAATACCGCACCACAGCCGTAAATCGGCGAGAACGGGCCCCACAGCAAACCAGCGCGGTCCTGAAGTTCACCGTTATACAGCGCCATATGGTAGATCGTCTCCACAATCAGGCCACCCACCGAAGCGATGGTAAACAGCCAGAAGATATTGAAAAAGTCCAGCGCAATATAGCCCTTGCCGGACTGGTCGCGGCCTAGCATGCCGGCCGCCACAGCCGATTCATAATCATCGCGATCGTCCATACGCCTGAGCGCGCGCTGCAGACGGCGTTCCTCGCTCAGGGAGGGATCGGCGGTCACCGAAATCACGACGAGAATAATCATCTGAATCAGCGGCAGCAGCAGGTTGAAGCCAAGGCCGGTCAGGGCCAGCGACAGCATGCCGTCGGCCAACGTCAACGGCATCAGCACGTAGGTCCAGCGCGCGGCATACCGGCGATGATTGCGCAGCAGCATCACGCCGAGCACAATCAGGCATGCGGCACTGACTACCAGCACCACCGCATGAATCGCGGACAGGATGAAGGTCAGGCTCATCGCATCGACGTGCACATGACCATCCAGAATCTCGCGCACGGCATAGAGGATGGAAATCACCATAATCGGCAATGTGGCGAGTCCGTCCAGCAGCACGACCGCGCCATAGATGCGCGCCAGAATCGGTAATCGCTTGGCGTTCAGGTTCAAGCCGGCGTCGTCCAGTTCGACGGCCACCAGATCGGCCACGACTGCGGACTCGGCGTCACGGTTCTCCCGCGGCTTGCCGGGGGTAGTGGCCGTGCCATCGTCCTTGAATTCAACCATGGTTTCCTCCCCACATAGCGTCCCCTCACCCTATCACCCGATTGCGGTTTTGCTGAACTTGATGGGCGGTCGGTACATGTCTGTCTACATTGCCGAGCACCGAGCCTATCCATCGCGTTCAGGAAACGTCCAAAAACCATCCAGAAATCTTGTCAATAAGTTCCAGAACGCCTTTCGCTCTGCCCAGCGACACACGATAAGCCGCTGGGCAGCAGCGTTATTCCGCCAAAAACATCATCAATCACCCCATTAATCTCCGGCAGCCGTATTACGCTACTACAAACGTAGCGCTACGATTAACGTATCGCTACGGAAAACGTAGCAACCAAGCAACACCAAGCTCCGGAGGTATCAGTGGGCAATATCTTCAAGGTCCTCAGACGCGACTTCCTGCGCCTGTTCAAGGTGCCGGCCGCATGGGTGATCCTGTTCGGCATGGTGTTCATCCCGCCACTGTATTCGTGGTACAACATCGTCGGCTTCTGGGACCCGTACGGCAATACCAAAGGCATCACCGTCGCCATCGCCAACAATGACGACGGCACCGACAACGCGCTCATCGGCAAGCAGAACCTCGGCGATCAAATCGTCAAGCAGATGAGAAGCAACGACCAGCTCGGCTGGACCTTCGTCACCGAAGCCGAGGCCATGGACCAAGTGGAATCCGGCAAGGCATACGCAGCCATCATCATTCCCAAAGACTTTTCCGACGATCTCGCCGGCGTGGTGACCGGCGGCAAGAGTCGGCCCACTCTGGAGTATTACGTCAACGAAAAAGCCAGCGCCATCGCCCCCAAAGTCACCGACGTCGGCGCGTCCACTGTGGACCGCACGGTCAATTCCACATTCGTCTCCACCGTATCCGAAGTACTTACCGAAGTCATCAATACGGTTGACGGCAAAGCCATCAGTACCGAAGACACCACCAAAGCCAAGGCCCTCACGGCCCTTGCCAAGGCCTCCGACGATGTGCAGCACACACGCAGCACCATCGCCAAGCTCACCACCAAACTCACCGACACCCCAGAGCAGACACGCACCGCACGTCAGGCGCTGGACGACGCGCGCACACTTGGCATCGACACTGCAGAAGGTCTGGCCGGCGTCTCCACCCTGATCGGCACTACCCAGACCAGTCTGAACGGCTTCGTCACCTCCACGTCCGAAGCGCTTGACCAAGGCTCAAGCCTGCTGAGCCAAGCCGCAGCACAGGCCAACCAAAGCGTGGGCACGGTAACCGGAACCATCAGCGCCGCCAATCAGCAGGTAGGCGGACTGATCAATACGGCGGAAGACATCAACCAAGCGAACGCCGACATCATCGACCAACTCAAAGGGCTGCCGAACGCCAATCGAGAACCGCTGCAATCCGCCATTGCCACACTGGAAAGCCGCAATAGCGAGCTTGCCGGCGCACTGGGCAACCTCGATAGCCTGAACACCACTATCGGCAATGCCTCCACAGACACCGCCGGATTGGCGCAGCATCTCAATACCGCCACCCAAACCACGGTGCGCGAGGCCAATACCGCTCGCGGCACCATCACCTCCGGCGCCATTCCTCAGCTCAACACCGGTCTCAACGCCCTCAGCTCGACCGCCAGCACTCTGTCGACCGGCATCACGTCGCAAGGCTCACTCATCGATCAGTCGAAGCATACCCTCGACCAACTCGACAAAGCAGCCTCCACCACGGTGACCGCGCTGCGCGACACCGATAAGGCGCTGGCCGGCGTACAAACCAAGCTCGATACGCTGGTCACCGACATCAAAGCCCTGAGCATCTCCAGTTCACTCAGTTCCCTGATCGGCACCGACGGCAAACTGGATGCCGCCACAATCGCCGACTTCATGCTCTCCCCCACTGTTATCAGCGAACAGGCCGTCTATCCGGTCGCCTCCTATGGTTCCGGCATGGCACCGCTGTTCACCACCCTGTCTTTGTGGGTGGGCGCGTTCGTGCTCGTGGTCATTCCCAAACTCGAAACCGATGATGAGGGCATCGACGATCTCACACCAACCCAAGGCTATCTCGGTCGCTTCCTGCTACTGGCCACGCTGGCTGCCGTCCAAGGCCTGGTCACGGCCATCGGCGATCTTGTCATCGGCATTCAATGCGCGAGCGCCCCAGTGTTTCTGCTCACCTGCATCATCACCTCACTGGTGTATATGTCGGTGATTTTCGCCCTCTCCACCACGTTCATGCACGTGGGCAAAGGCGTATGCGTGGCGCTGGTCATTCTGCAGGTGCCGGGCGCCTCCGGCCTGTACCCGATTGAAATGATGCCCGCGTTCTTCCGCGCCATCTACCCGCTGCTGCCGTTCACCTATTCGATTGACGCGATGCGTGAAACCATCGGCGGCTTCTACGACGGCCTCTGGTTCGCCTATATCGGCAAATTGCTGGTTTTCGTGGTTCTGGCCTTTGCGCTTGGCCTCGGCGCCCGGCCGAAACTGGCCAATCTCAACCGCCTGTTCGCGCGGGAAATCAAGGAAAGCGACATGATTATCGGCGAGCCGGTGCATCTGCCCGGCAGTGAATACCGTGTCACTCAGGCCATTGCAGCACTGGCCGACCACGACGAATACCGTCATGCCATCGAACGTCGGGCCGCCAAATTCGCCTACCGTTATCCCCGGCTGCTGCTGGGTGCGCTTATTGCCGGATTCGTGGTGCCGGCCGCGCTCATTATCGTGTTTGCGCTGACCACCAGCGAGAAAATCGTAGTCATGGGCACATGGCTGGCATGGGTGCTCATCATCATGGGCTTCCTGATGGTCGTGGAATTCATGCGCGATTCCATCCGCCGCCAAACCGAGCTCGGCAGCCTCTCCGACGAGTCGATCCGCGCCATGCTGTACGGGCATAAGGCCAAGCGTCGCGACACCTCCGCCGAACGCCACGAAGAAGCGGACCCGAGCGCCGCTGTTACCGCAATCATCCCCACTATTCCGCCGACCAAGGAAGGCAGGCACGCACGATGAACACCATGTGGAAACTGTTTACCGGCGACATCAAACGCCTGACCAGCAACGTGGTCTCCATCATCATCGTGATCGGCTTGGTGATGATTCCCGGCCTGTTCACCTGGTTCAACGTGGCCGCATGCTGGGACCCGTTCTCGAATATGAAGAACCTGAAATTCGCGGTGGCGAATGTGGATGAGGGGTATCGTTCCGACCTGATCCCGGTGAAAGTCACGGTCGGCGATCAGGTGGTGAACGCGCTGCGCGCCAACAGTCAGCTCGATTGGACGATCACGTCCAAAGCCGATGCCGTCGAGGGCGCACGATCCGGCAAATACTACGCGGCCATCGTAATTCCGAAGTCGTTCAGCAAAGACATGATGACCTTCTTCTCCGACGACGTGCAGCATGCCGAACTGACCTATTACCGCAACGAGAAGAAGAACGCGCTGGCACCGAATCTGCTCAACGAGGGCACGGATGAGGTTGCGGCGGAAATCAACACCACGTTCGCTAAGACCATCACTTCGGCCGGGCTGGAAATCGCGTCTTCGCTGGCCGATCAGCTGTCCAAGCCCGAGGCCAAAGAGCAACTGAATACCTTCAACGCCAACATCGCCAATTTCGCCACACAGCTTGACGATACTGCGGATCTGCTTGGCACATACAGCGCATTGACCGATACGGCCGGCGCCTTGCTCGACACCTCGAACTCACTAATCACTCAGGTTTCCTCTGCCGCCAAACAAGGCGGCAAGGATCTTGCCAGCGCCAAACAGGAAGTCACCGACGTGGCCGGAGCCCTGGGCACCACCGCTGACGCGATGAGCAGCGCACTGGACGCGAGCGCCTCCAGTTTCGGCGCGGTGTCCGATTCCATAGACAAGCTGTATTCCGACGCGAATGATGGTGCCACCACGGTCGCCGACGAATTGGACCGTCAAGCCACGGCCATTGGCAAGCAGACGGAGAAATACACTGAAATTCGCAACACGTTGGCCGGCATACTGGGCAACGACTCATCCATCATCACGGCGATCGACCGTTCAATCGCACGACAAAACAGGCTGCGGCAAGCGCTGAATACGGCGGCGACCGATATTCGCCAAGGCAATCAGGACGCGCAGGATCAGCATGCGCAGGTCAAGAATCTGGCTGATCAAGCGCAGAACAGTATTGCCAATATCAAGTCAGATTTCTCGGCCACGGTGAAACCGCAAATCGACTCCCTGTCGTCCACCGTCGCTGACGCCTCCGGCATACTGAGTTCCGGCGCCACCCAGTTGGACTCCACGCTCGGCGACCTGAAAGGGACTTCCGACGACGCCAGCGATATGCTCAGTGACGCTCGCACTACCTTGGACAAGGTGTCCGGCAAACTGCGTTCCGCCGGTGCCGAACTGGCTTCGTTCAACAGCACACTGAGCGACGCACTAAACAGTGGCGATATGGGCATGGTCAAAGAGGTGCTGGGCAATGATCCCGAAACGCTGGCCAGTACGTTGGCCGCACCGGTGCAGCTCAGGCGCAAGGCCGTATTCCCGGTGGCGAATTTCGGTTCGTCGATGGCACCGTTCTACACGCTGCTGCCGCTGTGGGTGGGCGCGCTGCTGATGGTGGTGACGCTGAAAACCACCGTGTCTCGCCGGACGCGCAAAGCATTGGGCGATCCGCGGCCGCATCGGCTCTTCCTTGGGCATTACGGGGTGTTCGCGCTGATTGCGCTGCTGCAATCCACGGTGTCGCTCGGTGGCGATCTGCTGTTCCTGCGCGTGCAGGCCGTGCATCCGCTGCTGTTTATGTTGTCTGGATGGCTGGCCTCGCTGGTGTTCTCGTTCTTCACCTATACGATGGTGGTGAGTTTCGGCAATGTGGGTAAGGCAATCGGCGTGCTTATGCTCATCGTGCAGATTTCGGGTGCGAACGCTGCCTACCCGGTGCAGATGTTGCCCGACTTCATCGCCAAAGTCAGTCCGCTCTTGCCGCTCACCCATGCGGTGACGATGATGCGTGCGGCCATCGCCGGCATCTACGACATGGATTACTGGCGGGCCGCCGGAATGCTGCTGGCATTCGTGCCGCCGCTACTGTTGCTTGGGCTGTTGCTCAGGAAGCCACTGGTGCGGTTCAACCAGTGGTATGTAGCCCAAGTCGAGAGCACTAAAGTGCTGAGCTAGTAGGTATTATCCGGGAGTTGCCTACAAACGGCATGGACTTACCACCCTCAGTCTGGCTTTGCCAGCCAGCTCTCGCCAGCGGGAGCGTACGGGAGCATATTTCGAAGAGAAGAGATGACGGAGATGACAGATACGACGGCGACACCGCGCGGTGAGCGCACGCGCGAGGCGACGGATCGCAAGCTCATGCGAGCCACGCTGCAGATTGCGGTGGACCGCGGCATCAGCGGCGTGACCATCGAGGAGGTGGCCCGGCGCTCCGGTGTGGCCAAAACCACGATTTACCGCCGATATCATAATGCCGACGAGCTGCTGCACGAGATCAGCGCGATGTATCTGGCCATCCCGGATCCCGACCCAGTGCCCAGCCCCACGCGTGAGCATTTCACGCAACTATTGCAGCGATTGGTCGATTGGGTGCGCGACAACGACATCGACGTCAAGCGCGTGGGCATTGTGTTGTCCAGCGAGGCCGAGTTCTTCCAGCACATCGTCGACCAGGTGGTGACCCCGTGGCTGGAGCATGTGGGGGCGTTCCTCAAGCAGGGAGTCGCGCAGGGCGTGTTTCGCGAGGACGTTGACGAGAAGTTGCTGTTGTCCACGATTATCGGATCTTTGGTGGCGTATGAGGCCATCGAGGGCAAAGCAATGGACGACGACACCGCCTGGGCCTCGCGCATGGCCGATCTGCTGTGGCCAGCATTGCTGAAGTAGCGGTCTTACTCCTGAATCGAAGCCTCCTGGCGGGCGACTTCGAGGGCTTTGTTGAAGGCGTCGGAGGTCCAACTGGCGCCGGCGACCTTGTCCACTTTGAGGCCCTTCAGAGGTTTGCCGTCCACCACGCCGTTAATGGCTTTGGCGAAGTCGTCCTGATGGTTCTTGGAAATCGTGGTGAACGGGTGCCCAATGATATTGACGGTCTCGACGTTGCCGTCCTTGATGGTCAGATGGACGTCGATGGAATCCTCGCCTACCGGGCCGTACTGGCCGTTGATCGAGTAGTTGCCGTCCTTGTAGTTGCCGGTGTCCTTCTTGTCGGACGTGGTGGTGGACGGGTCGTTGTGCGACGAGCTGGAATCGGAGCCGTCGGAGCTATCGGAGCCGTTCGACTGGGATTGCGACTGCTCTTCCTGCGACTTCTCGGTCTCGCCCGAGTTGCCGGCGTACGCATCGTCCATCGGCGTGGCCTCGGATTCGCCGCACCCGGCCAGCAGCGCGCCAGCCACGACCAGTCCGGCCGCCGCCAATGTCGCGGATTTCTTCAACATATTCTTTTCGGTCATATTCACGCTCCTTAAGCCCCCCCTCTGACGAGGGGGGGGCTGTCAGCGAAGCTGACTGGGGGAGAGACCATCAGCTTGCCATGTATTCCTCACATACTGCTCGATACCCCTGACGGCCCTACTCCTCGCCGCCGGTTTTCGCGGCCTTGGTGGGGTCAGCGAAACCAATGGCGGTCTCGCCGTTCTGCGCGCCCTCGACCTGTGCACCCGTGGAGGCGGGCTTGCCGCCGGCCGCCTCGTAGGCCTTGCGCGCATCCTCGTCATTCCACTTCTCACCGACGAGCACGCCATGGTTGAGCATGATCTCGCGCTGCGCGCAGCTGGCGACCAGCGCATCGTGGGTGACCACGATAATCGTGGTGCCCTGCTCGTGCAGCTTGCGGAACAGGTCGAGCACGATCTTCTCGTTCTTCTCGTCGAGGTTGCCGGTGGGCTCATCGGCCAGAATCAGCTTCGGGTCGTTGATCAGCGCGCGGGCCACGCACACGCGCTGCTGCTCGCCGCCGGAGAGCTGGCCGGGCAGGTGGTGGGCGCGGTCCTTCAGGCCGACCTTTTCCAGCGCCTCCATGGCCTGCTTCTCATCGACCACCGAATGGTAGTACTGGGCCACCATCACGTTTTCCACGGCGGTCAGGTGCGGAACCAGATAGAACTTCTGGAACACCAGTCCGATGAGGTTCTTGCGCACGTCGGCCAGCTGCGTGGCGTTCAGGTCCTCCAGCTTGCGGCCTTCCAGCTTCACGGAGCCCTTGGAGGGCGTGTCCATGCAGCCAATCATGTTCATCAGCGTGGTCTTGCCTGAGCCGGAGGAGCCGACGATGGCGAGCCATTCGCCTTCCGGCACGGTCAGATTGAGGTCGTCCACGGCACGCAGGTCGCCGTAGATCTTCGAGATGTGGTCGAGTTCAAGTAGCATGACGTTTCTCTTTCTTTATTCTTCGCGAAGCACGACGGCGGGGTCGATGCGGGTGGCGCGGTGGACGGGCGGGATGGAGGCGACGATGGCGACCAGCGCGCTGAACAGCACGGAAATCAGGGCCAGCCACCAGTTGAATACGATGGAGCGTTCGAACACCGCCACGCACAGCCAACTGGCGAGTCCGTAGCCGATTGCGGTGCCGATGAGGCCGCCAATCAGGCCGTAGAGCGACGATTCGATGTAGAACTCGGTGCCGATGGCACGCGAGCTAGCACCGAGGGCCTTGCGCAGGCCAATCTCGTTGCGTCGCTGCGAGACGATCGAGCTGATTGTGGTGCCGACGCCGACGAGCGTCAGCACCAGCACCACCAGCGAGACGATCCAGAACAGCGTCTGCAGCATGGTGATGATGCGGGTGTCGGAGGCGGTGATCTTGGTGACCTGCTGTGCCTTGACGTGCATGGAGGTCATGTCGTTGATGCTGGACACCAGGCCTGCGAGGTCGCTGGCGCCGGCCGAATACTCGATGACGTCCACGCCGCGCGTGATGCCGGTGAGCTTGTTGACGTCGGCGTTGGTGGCGTAGATGATCGAGTCTTCGCTGCCGCCGGTGTCCACGATGCCGGCCACGCGGAATTCGGTACCGGAGGTGTCCATGATGTCACTGGAGACACGGCCGTCTTTGGTTTGCTGGTCGATCGAGGAGTTCGACGAAGTGCCGTTGGTGCTGGCGTTATCGGATGCACGGTAGCCGATGGTGATGGCGGAGCCGATTCTCAGGCCGATGGCGTCGGCGATGTCGCGTCCGACCAGCACCTTGCCGTCGGTCGGCCACGAGCCGTCGACCACCCAGTGATGGTTGAGGTTCTTGACCTGCGCCGCATTCACGCCGGCCATCACGTACGGCGAGGCGTTGACGCGCACGTTCTCGTAGCGGTAGGTGGCGTATTTCGCGGAACCCTTGGCCTTGACCATTTCAGTGGTGTGCTGCACCATCGCCTTGTCGATGCCGGCCTTGCCGTCAGCATTGGTCGATTCAGTGGGCGTGACAATCAGGTTCGCGCCGTACGCACGCATCTCCTCGTTCATCTGCTGCGGCACGGCGAGGCAGATCATCGCCAGACAGAACAGTGTGGCTGCGCCGACCAGCGACGCCACCACAGCCATCACCGCGCGCGAACGCCGACGGAACACGGCGCTGAACAGCATTCTGAAGAACATACCGGTGTTGGTCATCGGTTCCCTCCTTCCACACCTACGTAGATAAACTCAGCGACCATGGAGCACCTCCGCGGGCTTGAGATTCAGAATCGAACGAATCGATGAGGCGGACGCCAGCAGCACGGTGACAGCCAGCAGCACGAACACCAGCACGAACACCATCGGCCGCATCGTAATGCCGGAACCGAACACCACCCGGCCTATCAGCTGGGCCACGCCGGAACCGAGCAGCGCGCCCACAATCGCGCCCAGCAGCGAGATTGCCGCCGTTTCGGCCAGCATCAGGCGGGATACCGCGGCATCGGTGGCACCGAGCGCCTTGAGCAACGCCAGCTCGCCCGACCGTTCGCCGATCGAGGCGACCATCAGGTTGGCCACGGCCACGGCTGCGGCGATCAGGCTCAGCACGGTCATCAGAATCATCACGGCCTGCGTCTTTTGCAGCACATTGCCCTGCAACGCGGCCACCTGACGCACCTGCTTGGCCACCGCGCCCGGAATCACCTCTTCGATCTGATAGGCGATCGAGCTCGGGTAGGCGGTGCAGTACCAGGTCTCCCATTCCTCCTGGCTCAGCGCGGCCGGGTTCGCGGCGGCCTTACGGGCCAGGTCGTTCTCCGGCGTGGTCAGGGCCTTGACCTCGATTTTGTCGACCGAATCGGGCAGGTCGGCGAGTACCTGGGCCGTGGAGGAGGCGATGTAGAGCGAGCCGTTGTCCTCGTCGCCGGAATCGTAGACGCCGGTGAGCTTGATTTTCTGCTCGTTCTTCTTGCCTGAGGCGGTGGTTTTGTTGAGGGTGATGGTGTCGCCGGTGGTCACGCCGAGTTCGGAGGCCAGCGTCTTGCCGATCACGCCCTGGTCGGAATCGTCTTTGGGCCACTTGCCGTCCAGCTGCCACCACGAGCGCATGCCTTCCACGCCCACGACGGTAGTCTCGCCGGTGGAGATCTTGAGGTTCTTGTTGAACCACGTGCCGACGACCGGCACGTTGGTACCGTTCACCGTGGCGTGGATGTTGAGCTGCGGCGCGAAGCTGGTGATGTTGAACGACCAGAAGATCGTCTTGATCTTGGCCGCGTCCGACTCCTTCAGAAAAGCGGTCGGGTCGCTGGTGGACGTCGCGCCGCCCGACTCGGTGTTGTACAGGTCGGAAACGACCGCGTCCGCCTTGGGCTGCACGGTGATGTTCGAACCGTAGGTGGACAGCTCGGCGTTGAGCTTGTCGCCCACGTCGAACACGACGCCCAGCATCGATACGGACACGGTCGCCGACAGGCATACGGTCAGCGCGATAAGCAGGCGCCGGCGCAGCTGTCGGGTGAACGAGCGAGTAATCATGCGCAGAAAGAACATGATTCTTGTCTCCTGCCTGACTCACCGGAAGTGGGCGCTCAGCGCGTCCAGATCCGTAGTTTGAATGGTGATCTTGCCGTGGCCGGTCTTGTACGGGAATGGTATCGGGTTGCAGCCACCCTTGAAGCCGATGGTCGCCAGGTTGATGGCCACCTCGCACTTCTTGCAGATGATCTTGCCGTCCTTCTCGTAGTAGCCAGCGTCGCCGCAGTTCTCGCAGGCGTCCAGGCCGATGCCGTACGCGCCACCGTTCTTTCGGATGATGATGAAGCGCATGACGGTGCCGTCCTTGGCCTTGTATTCGAAGCGGTGCAGGTGGCCGTCCTCGACCTGGCTGAAGGGGATGGTGGCCACGCCGTCCTTGAGCGAGTAGGCTTCCGGCGGCGAAAGGGTGATGGTCTGATGGGTCGCGGCAACGCCCACGGTCAGGGTTGCTGTGACGCCGATGGCTGCGATAAGGCTCCACACGGCAGCGGCGATGGCGTGGCGGCGGAATACCTTATGCCGGCGCAACGTGGCCTCGTTGGCTCCCGGCACATCATGGGTTTTCATACGGAAACCGGCCACGATGGAGGCCACGGCGGGAATCAGGAACACCAGCGCCTGCGCCATAATCATCGTGGAGTTCTGGTTGATGGACCAAGCCAGCGCCACGAACATCGTATGGTTCATCGGGAAGCCTCGCGCCTGCAGAATCTGGGCAAGACCAGTGAAGTGTTGAATCAGCAGAATCACCATCATGGCCGCGACGGCCACGGTGAACGCCCAGCGCACGGCAGTGGTGCGCATCGTGCGGAAGATGGCGGCCACAATAATGGACATGGCCACGCCAAGCAGGAAACCAAGAGCGCGCAGCAGCATGGCCGAAGTGAATGCGGTCTCCCCTGGTTCCACCCAGATGGTGAGCTGCAGAATCACGTCCGGCAGCGCGTAGAACAGGGTGAGTGCGATGTCGATGGCGGCCACGGCGTTAGCGATGTGCATGAACACCTTGTGCTGCTGCCAATTGGTGGTGATGCGGCGTGCGAACACCACCACGACGATGGTCAGGATGTCGGCAATGATCGCGCACCACAACACCGGGTAGTTGACGAACGTGCGCTGATTGATCACGGCCGAGGCGCGCAGGCCGGCGAATACGATGGCGGCGATCAGGCCGACGATCAGGCCGATGAGACGCCAATGCGAGCTTATCGGCTTATCTCGCCCCTCGCCGACCGTGAGCATCACGCTCAGGCTCATCACCAGCAATGCGGGGGCCAAAGTGCCCGGCATCACTGCCACGAATTGTTCAAGCATTCGCGTCCTTTCTCTGTTCACCTTAGGCTCCCCTCTCTGAGGGGAGCTGTCCGCGAAGCGGACTGAGGGGAGTTTTAGACCGTCCTAAGAATTATCTCCCTAAAGCGGCGTAAAGCCCCCTCTGACGAGGGGGCTTTCTGCTTAGTCAATCACCACTGGCGAGGAGTGTAATCCCAGTTGTCGAAGGTGACCTCGATCGGCTCGGTCCAGAAGTGGCCCTTGACGCCGGTCTCCGGGTCAACGTGCAGCATCCAACCCTTGGAGGCCGGGGATTCGATGGAGAGCTTCAGCTGGTAGGTGCCAGCCTTGTCGAGCTTGACGTTGGCGCCGTAGTGCGGGCCATCGGAAGCGTTCATCTGCATGAAGGTACCGGAGGTGGCGGTGCCGCCCTCGACTTCCTTGCCGGTGGACTTATCGATGATGGTGTAGTTCACGGTCAGATCCGGCACGAAGTCGCCCTTGCCGTAGCCGAGCTCGGTGCCCTTCTGGTTGGCATGGATGTCGGCCTCGAGGTGGAAGGAAGCGTCAGCAGCCTTCAGGCCCATGGAAGACGGCTCCATATCGATCGGCTGGAAGTACACAGCGCCCACGGTCAGCGGGCCGGCGTCCTGATCCTGCTCTTCAGCAGTACCGGACGGGCCAACCGGAACCTCTTCGAAACCGGCGCCGGAATCGGAGGAAGAATCGGAGGAAGAGGAGTCGGAAGACTGGGAGGAGGAGTCAGTCTTAGTGTCGGATGCGGAGTTGGTGGAACCGCAGGCAGCCATGGACACGGTCATGGAACCGGCGAGCAGCAGGCCGAGCAGAGCGGCCAGTTTCTTGTTCTTCATCATTGTTATTCCTTTTCTCTATCTCTGGTGAATTAGGATTCACGCTTAGATAATTGCAATTATTCAGTTATGAGATAAGTGCGGCGTGGGCTGGAGGAATTGGCATCGATTCGAGGCCGTGCCGCAAGTCTGTCAGTTGTCTGCAGTTATGGGAGGAAACGGGCGAGCTAGACGGGCTACGCCTTCACGGCCGGGGCCTCGGCAGCAGCCTGCGCTTTCAGTTTGCGCTGCTTGATGAAGCCGACCACGAACAGCGCGATAACCGCAACGGCTGCGATGGCCTGCGCCACTAGGCATTCGACGTACGGGTAGAGGCCAAGCCAATCGTTCGTCGGCACACCGTTCAGGTAGAAGGCGGGCAGCAAGTCGCCCTCGATCAGCGAGTGGACGCCGCCGCCGGCGAACACCACCACCAGCACAGACATCAGAATCGAAGTGACCAGGAAGAACGGACCAATCGGAATCTTCACGGAGGTGAAGCGGAAGAGCAGGAAGATGCCGACAAGCACCACCGCGGCGGTCAGACCACCGATCCACATACCGCGAGTATCGCGGCTCATCGTGTAGATGGACTCGTAGAAGATCACGGTTTCAGCGCCTTCACGGAACACGGCGAGGAAGCTCAGCATAGCCAGCGAGACCACGGTTTTCAGCGTCACGTTGTCGGCACTTGCGGCGGCTGCGGCATCAGCCACAGCAGCCTCGGTCTTCTTGCGAATGTAACGGTTCCACGCTTCCACACTGGACTTGTTCAGCATCCAGTTACTCGTCCACAGCAGCATGCCCATGGCGATCAGTGCGCAGGTGCCTTCCATGATCTCCTGAATCGGGCCGGAGCCGCCGAAGGCGAACACGAAGATCACAGCCACCAAGCCGGCGCCGAGCAGACCGACGAGCACACCCAAGTAAATCCACTTGACAAAGCGCTTGTTATCGGACTTGACCAAGTAGGCGACGATGGCTGCAACCACCAGCAGAGCTTCAAGACCCTCACGGATAAGCACGAGGAACGCCTGGCCGGAGGAGCTGGTGACCAGCTTGGTGAAACCGTCTTCCTTATCGGCGGCACCACCGTCAAGAATGCCGGCGTCCTTGATCAGCATGGCCTTGAGGTCGTCGATCAGCTTCTTGGTGTCTTTCAGGGATGCGCCGGCGTTCATGGACTTGCGGCACATCTTGAACTGGTATTCCACCTGCGAGACGCGGTTGCCGCTGATGGCGTTCATCACGTTCTTTTCGAAGCCGAGCTTCTCGTAATACTGGTAGTACGCGTTGTTCACGAGCGTGGCGCCCTTGGCACCATCACCCTTTTCGTAAGCTTTGTATGCATTGTCGAGAATCGGGGTCATTTCGTTGGCCACGTCGGTCCATGAACGATTGCCCTTGCCTGGGTTCTTCTTTTTCTTGGCGTCGAGCTCCTTGCGCTCTTTGGCCAGCTGCGCCTGCAGCGCTTCGGCGTACGCCTTCGGCTTGGCGAGATCGGCGTTGGTGTCGAGCTGCTGGGCCGTGGCGTCAAGATCGGCGGTCAACGCATCAATCTGCTGAGCCAGTTGATCGTCGTTGCTAGGCGTGTAGGAAAGATTCTGAACGCTTTGGAATGCCTGCTGTTGGGCGAGCTGCTTGTCCGCGCCAATGGTGTCGTGCACGACCGCGGTGAAGTTGGAGGCCACGTAAATCTTGTTGTACGCGCCCATGAAATCGGAGGTGGCGCCAGCGGTGTTGCCATCCTTGTACGTCTTAAGACCGCTGTTCAGCTGCTTGTCCATCGCCTTGGAGACTTCGGCCCAGGTGGCGTAGTCAACGCTGGACGAGCTTGATGAACTGGACGAGCTGGTGCTGCTGTCGGCGAAGGCCATCGGAGCCGTGACTGCAGGAGCCACAGTGGCGATGACCATGGCGAACAGAAATACAATCGCAGCCAGGACTCGCAGCTGCCTCACGCTGGTGTGTTCAACGGACCGAAGAGCAGCCTGGGCGCGACGAACCATGCCTATCCCTCTCTCTGCGCGGCTAAGTAATCAAAAACCAACTACTCAATATAAAGAAAAACTTTTTTGAGGAACAGTCTTGATTTTTTAGGATTTAAGAGGTATTAGGCACTGTTTTTCGATCAATTATTACCGCAGATTGTCTCAATATTCGATATTGTCCCGCTCACAGATGGGAGACTTCCCGAATTATGAACTCCCCGCGACTGGCCACTCCCCATCCCTCATATTGCATGACCAACTGTTTCACCAAGGTTCATAGCCTAAAATCACTATGTTGCATCACGGCAAGAGGCTGGCAATAATTCACGCGATGGCATGCGCATGTTCATTCTGGTTTGCCTCGGGTTTGCTGACTTGCCTTGAGTCGCTTTTATTTGCACTGGTTCATCCCCCGGTGAGATCACCTGTTGCACACGCCGTACGAACGACCTGCACATCAGCGCAGGCACTCATTGGTGGTCCTTGTCCACAAAGCGACACGCCGCAGCCGGCACTGAATGTGCATTTATCCGAAAGCTGTGGTAGCTTATTCGAGTTGCCTACGGAGCTTACTTCTAGCAAGCACTGCAGTGCATGGAGGATTCGCCTAGTGGTCTATGGCGCACGCTTGGAAAGCGTGTTGGTGTAACAGCCTCACGAGTTCGAATCTCGTATCCTCCGCCATCAGGGTTTTGGCTTTTGTCAAAACCCTTTTGTTATCCGCACCCACATGCATATACGTAGCGGTCCAAATATGTGCACAATCGTGCACATTCACTGTTTTTGCAGTGGCGTGGCATGGCACATATTCCGAGACGACCGAATTCCCACAATTTTCGTGCCACAACAGCGCATAAAAACACGAAAATGCGATTACGTGGCACATCCGAATGCCACATGAGCGCAAAATAGCCAATATTGCGCTCATGTGTACAACTTAGAGCACCCGAATACTTCCTCGTACACCCGTCGATTTGCGTAATACGCGATTGCGTGTATTGTTGTGCAAGCCGTTCAACGGCCCTAAGCCGTGCGCACATTATCGCCCCGATAGCTCAGTGGTAGAGCACTTCCTTGGTAAGGAAGAGGTCGTGAGTCCAATTCTCACTCGGGGCTCTCAATCACCACTCGATGCCGTACTCGGCATACATATACATATCGTACTGGTACTCACTGCTGTAGTTCAGGTCGTTCTGATGTGCTTCATGATGGCTGTTATCTGACTGCATAATCATTCCTTTTCCTAGCCTCATCGGTATTACGACCAGATATAGCGAAATCGCGTTACCGAACTATGCGCGTTCAGCGAATCGCAGGTGAACTCATAGCGAACTGTTGCACGCACTCCGCATGCGAGCGCAGACTCATTGACATATACCGTCCGGCACACACTTCATAATGTGCAAGGCCGCGCGCCAGCTATTGAATACCGACAAACAGCAAAGGAAAGCCTCTCCCACCATGACCTCACACCTTGCCGAAGCAGGACGCACACTGATTCCCCGCAAGGATGATCGGTACGGTCTGCTTTCCCCAGCTCTGGTTATTCTCACGTTTGTCGCCGGACTGGTGGATGCGTTAAGTTACTTGGCACTCGGTCATGTATTTGTGGCCAATGTGACCGGCAACATTGTGTTCCTTGGTTTTGCATTCGCCCACGCGCAGGGCTTCGTCTGGTGGACTTCGGCGCTCACGCTGGCCACGTTCATGATTGGTGCGTTCATCGGCGGACGCATTATTCATTACTTTGGCGCCAACCGCGCGCGCCATCTGCTGGTGTCCACGTCAATCCAGCTGGCTTTTGTGGCAGCTGCGCTCGTCGGCATTTATCTGCTCAATCAGTTTGCGCCTGAACCGTCGATGGGTGGCACTGATGCTTCAACCATCGCCCGCACGGCACAGCCCAGTCTGAACTTCCCAACTGCTCGGCATATTGATTTGCATATTATTCTGCTGATTGTGCTGCTCGCACCGGCTATGGGCATTCAGAATTCCACTGCTCGTAAGCTTTCGGTGCCAGATTTGCCCACGACTGTGTTGACGATGACGTTAACTGGGATTATCGCTGACACTTCGGCGCATGGTCATGAGCAGTCCAAACTTGGCCGGCGCGCGATTGTAATGCTGGCTTTGGCGCTCGGTGCTTTGACTGGAGCCACGCTGCAGACGCGCGGTCATGAGGACGTTATTTTGATGGTGATGATCGTCTGTCTGATTGCGGTCATTGTGATGATGATCCCCCATGTGCATTCCGATGCCCGCTGGGTGACCGGAAAACACTGATTCATACAAAAACGGCCGGCGCTGGGCATTGCTGACCGGCACCGGCCGAGATAATAAGGAGTGCTCCTTATGTGGTCGCGAACCTTACGGTTTCATGATCACATCTGCTCGCGATTGCGGCGGTAGGCGATTGCGGCGCCGGCACCGGCCAGCAGCAATCCGGCCACAGCAATCGTGACGACATTGGCACCCGTGTTGGAGACGACATTGCCATCACCCTTGGCAGCGGTACGCTTCACCAAGCCGGCAATTGCCTTCTCGAGAGCCTCGCGAGCTGCGTCGACCTGCTTCTGCGTGGCGTTGCTGTTGTCGGAGACCTCACGGGCCTTCTTCAGCGCGGCGCGCAGAGCGTTGGCGGAGTCGTCGGTGTAGAGACCCAGGTTGATGGCGGCGGCCTTGTTGATGGTCGCGTTCAGAGCAGCCTTGTCCACCACGCCCGGTTCCGGATCCGGCTTCGGCTCGGTGGCAGCTTCCAGCTTGGAGATGGCGTCCTGAAGAGCGCTCAGTGCGGTATCCACATCCTGCTGGGTGGCGTTCTTGTTGTCGAGCACCTGCTGTGCAGCCTTCAGTGCCTCGGCGAAAGCTTCCCACGAGTTGGTCGTGTAATCGGCCTTCTCGAGCTTGCTTGCCTTGTTCACTGCAGTCTGCAGGTCGGTCTTGTTCACCTCAACCGGGCCTGGGCCAGGCTCCTCACCGGTCTTCTCGAGACCAGCGATAGCGGATTCGAGGTTCGTCAGCGCCAGAGCCACATCGTAAGCGGTGGCCTTATCGTTATCCGCCACGGCCTGTGCAGCTTCGCGGGCCTTGACCAGAGCAGTCCAGCTTTCAGCCGTGTAGTCGGATTCCTTAAGACCGTTAGCCTTGGCGATGGTGTCGTTGAGGTCGGTCTTGTCCGGAGCGACAGTCTCTTCCTCAACCTCGCGGTCCGTGGTCAAACGCAGTTCGGCAGCGGATGCGAACTTGTTGGCCTGGGAGTCGCTCTGGCCTGCGGAAGACAGGACGGTCAAGCGTACGGCGGTCACATTCTCGACGGCGTCGAAGCTGGCCTTCTGCCACATGGTGGTGGTGGAGAACTCAGCATCGGTGACGACATCCTTGGTGGTGCCATCCGCCAGAGTGAGCGTGATCTTGTAGCCCTTGATCTTGCCGTTGGCGTTCATACCTCCGGAACGCGGCAGGTAGCGCAGGCCGTTGATGGTGGTCGGTTTGTTGAGGTTGAACTGATACCATGCGGTGCCGTTGCCGACTGCGTTCTTGCTCCAGCTGGTGTGCCAGTGGGTGCTGTCGTCGCCATCCTGTGCCAGACCGGCCGGGCCTTCGCTCGGCAGGCCTGCGGTAGGCTCTTCGCTGCCCGTGGCCACGGTGTAGCCACCCAGCTCATCGGAGCCGTCAGCTGCCACGTCGTACTTGTCGCTGCTCTCGTTGCCGGGAGCGGTCTTCATGTACTCGTCGAGGGCCACGAGAATGTCGTATGCCTTGGTGAAGTCCTCAGCGGTTGCGCCATTCTTGTTGATGAGCACGCGAGCCTTGACCAAGGTGTCCTGATACTGCTGCCATGCGGCATCGGAGAGCTCAGCACGCTTGGAATCGTACTTGCCGCGGATTTCCTTGACCTTGTCCTGCGCTTCGGCCTTGGTGCGGGTCTGGGACTCGATGCGCTCGATCTTCAGGTTGTCGAGCACGAAGTCCTTGTATCCGCCGAAGTCCTGTGCATTGCCGGTGGAACCCTGCAGATCAGGTGCGGTTGCGGTCGAGTAAATACCGAACCAGGAATCGCCGTTGACGCCACCGGTCAGCTCGAACTCGGCCTTGCCGGTCTCACCCAGAGCCTTCTTCAGGTTGGTCAGCTTCACGCTGCCGGCAGAGTATTCACCCTGGCCCACAGCGATGGCGTAGATGTCATCGGAACCGGACTGGTAGTCGAAGCTCACCTTGTACTTGGCACCCGCCTCGAACTTCACGTTCTGCGGGATCGTCTGGTAGACCAGCGTGCCCTTCTGGGTCAGGCCGTTAACCTTCACAGACCAAGTGCCATCGAGCACATCGTCCATCTTCTTGACATCCCAACCGGCCTGCGTGAACGGAGCATGCAGCTCGGAGAGGTGGATGCGGTTGTCCTCAACGCCTTCGGAACCGGAGACCACGAACGGCCAGATGCCCTGGGCGTTGTTTTCGAATCCGTTGGTGAGGGACTTCAGCGTGCCGTCCTTCTCATAGGTGATGCCGGAGTACTGGTTCTCCACGATGCGCACATCGTCGAAGTAGGTGTGTGCTCCGTCGGTGCTCTTGTGAGACAGGGTTACCGTGGCATCGCCGTTCTCAGGCGCGGTGAAGAACACGTACATGTTCTGGAAGTAGCTGGAGCCATTTTCCGTATTGCTGTTCGTGTTGTGGCCGTATGCCTTGATGTAGTTCTTGGCGATGGACTTGCCGGTGGAGTTGGTGGCCAGCACCTTGCCGCCGCTGGTTACGGTGACGGATGCATCGCCGGTGGAGCGGTTGTCGACGCCAACATACAGCGCGTACTTCTGGCCAGCCTTGAGATCGGTCAGACGCTGGGAGACATCGACCTTGCCGGTCAGGCGCAGCATGGCGTTGTTGTCGCCTTCAACTTCGGCCTTGCCGGTTCCGGCGACGGTCCAGTTGTCGGTGAGGGTGTTGGAGCCGCCGTTGAAGCCGGCGTCTACCACATGCATGCCTTCGCTCCAGTTGACCTGGATCTGCTTGGCTTCGCCCTTGTACACCACGTACGGGGTTTCGGCATCAGCGGTAAGCGTCACCTTGCCGCCGGAGACGGCAACGGTCTGCTCGTTGGTCTTGCCCTGATCGGTGAGCTGGTACACCTTTACGCTGGAGAGGTTCTTCCAGCTGTCCGGCAGCGTCCAGGTGGTGGTGCCGCCCTTGGTGTTCCAGTGGTAGAGCTTCTGCTCGGAATCCTTGACCAGCTTGCCGGTGAAGGAATCCCACATCCACGGCAGCAGGTAGGACTCGTCGCCAGTGGCGCTGCCATCGCCTGCGGAGACCACACCGGATGCGACCTTCACGCCGTTGAAGGTGATGGTGCGCTGGCGGTAGGCTGCGCTAGAGGTGTCGTTGGAACCACGGGAGACTACTACAACGTTGCCGTTGGAATCCTTCAGGGTAATCTGCTCGTTGCCGTTGTTCGTGTTCGGGTCGGACACGGCAGCGGCATTGCCATTGTCGGCGGTCAGCAGCGGGTTGTTGACCCAGCGGGTCACCTTGAAGTGCTGGATGAACTTAGTGGACACATCATGGGTGTACAGGTTCTTGATGTAGGCGGCATAGTCGTTGCGGCCCTGCCAGCCTTCGAAGTCCTTCATGTTGTAGCCGCCGAGCAGCGGGGCGTTGGCAGCGCCGCCGTATTGCGGGTAGTCGCCAACCCAGCTGTCCTTCTGGTGGTTGCGCAGGAAGCGCATCACTTCGGAGTTCTCGCCCTTGGAGGTGTAGCCGCCGTAGGTCAGATCAGCTGCCCAGTGCTGGAAGGTGGAGTCGTACTCGTTGCCGGAACCCCATTCGGTGGTCATACGCCAGCCGTTGTCGTTGATCATCTTGCTCATCTTGCGGGTTTCCCAAGAATCTTCCGAACCGGAAGAAGTCAGGTTGCCCCACACATCGAGGTAGATGAAGTCCATGTTGTCGCCGACTTCCTTGCTGAGGTCAGCGAAACGGCTTACACGAGAACCGGATGCCAGATCGTAGATGCCGTCGATGCCGACACCCTGATCAAGCCAGTTCCAGCCGTAGCTCAGGCCGCCTGCAGAGTTGCGGCGCACCATGTCCTCGCTGAAGGCCTTGGCTTCCGGATACATTTCGGAGGCGTTGACGTGCACACCGAAGCGAGCGCCATACTTGGAGCCCTCTTCCATCATGGTGTTCATGTCGTCGGCGCCGCCGAGACGCTGGCCGATATCGCCGTAGTCCGGGTGGCCGGAGTCGTGGCCTTCATTGCCGTAGCCCTTGAGCAGCACGGACTGGCCGAGGCCGTCGGTGTTCAAGGCCACCTTCTTGACGTTGTCAAGCGTGGTGAGGAACGGGTTCTGCGCCTGGGAGCCGAAGTTCATGGCGATACGCCATGCCACCAGTTCGGGAACTTCCTCGGACTTGTACGGGTTGTTCATGATGTCGCGGTAGGCGATTGCGCCATCCTGCCAGTTGACGGCACCGTCTTCGTTCTCGTCGCCGGCGATGGCCACGGCCATCTGCGGCAGAGCGGTTTCGGCCACGGTGTACTTCTTGCCCTTGGAATCGGTGACCGTGCGGTGGTAGTACCACGGAGCGCTGGCCAGGCCCAGGGAGGTGGCGTCACCAGTCTGCTGGGTGGTGGCGTAGACACGCGTGTTCTGGCTGCCGCCGCGCACAGGAGCCGCCACATAGGTGCCATCGTGCTCGGAGTTGCTCCACAGGCCGGCACTCAGGCCAGCACCGGAGATGAAGCCGTAGGTGTAGTCGCTATCGGTGACGTTAGTATCTTCGGTCACTGCGAAGTTGGTATCGCCAGGCTTCTGCGTGTTGGAAGACATACGAGCACCAGTGAATTGGGCATTTTCCTGGCTGGAACGCACGGAAACGAGACTCTGGTTCGGGAAGGACAGCGTCTGGATGGCGTTCTCCTCCACACCGTTGCCCTCAGGAATGCCTTCGGACAGGTTGTTCTTGATCTTGGTGACGTTGAGGTGCAGCTGGTTGGCCTTGACCGTGATCTGAACGGTGATCACCGCGTCAATCTTCTTGGCCTCATCCTTGACCTTCAGCGTGTAGGTGGCCTCGGTGTCGGAAACCTTCTTGAAGGTCACGTCGTCATCGCCCAGTTCGATGTTGGTGCCGTTGATTTCAACGGTGCGCACATCCTTGGACTGGCCGTACATCACCTTGCCGTCGGTCATCGTGTACTGCAGCACAGAGGGGAAGTTCTTCTTAATCTGAACTTCCATCTTCTTGGTCTTCAGCGTTTCGGAGGCGACCTGAACGGTTTTGTTCAGGGTGATGGGATCGATGGCAAGATCCGCGCCGGAGACCGTCACCTGCTGGGAGACGTCCTCATAGCCTTCCTTGGCAATCGAAAGCGTGTGTTCGCCTTCTTCAATGTCGGCGAAGGAGAAGGTGCCATCTGCACCGGTCTTCACCTTGGTCTTATCCAAACGCACTGTTGCGCCTTCAATGGCAGCGCCTCCAGCGTCCACAACCTTGCCGGAAACCGCGTGCTTGGCGGCTTCGACAACCTCCGGGAAGTCCTTGATGTACACGTCGGTGACCTGGTTCAGCCCCTTCCAGGAGCCGGCCTTGATGGCAAGCTTGTTGGAGAGGTTCGTCATTGCGGAGTAATCGACATCGAATGCCTTCTGGCCATCCACGGTCAGTGTGGCGACCTTGGCGTCGGTCCAGGAGACCTGAATGTCGTGCTCTTCGTTGGCGCTCGGAGCAGCGATACGAGCACCGCTGTACCAGCTGCCGCTACCGCCACCGGTGTAGGTCTGCCAGAACCAGCCGTCCGAATCGTAGCCGATGAACAGGCCGCTGCCCGGGTCGTTGTAGCCCAGGTAGAAGCCGAAGCGGTTGGCGGAGCCTTCCTGCGGGGATTTGATGGTGGCGTGGAAGGAGCCGGCCTTGGAGAAGTCGTAATCTGTGCCCCATACGGCTACTGCCGGCCAGTTGTTGCTGGAGCTGGGGTTCGCTGCCGCATTACCGTTAGAGGCAGTGGACTTGAGGTGCAGCCAACCGTTTGCCATCTCCAGGATTTCGCCGCCCTGAGCGATGTTGGAATCAATAGTCCAGCCTTCAACCGCATCGGCTTGTGCGGAAGGAGTCTCGGAAGCAGTTGCAGAATCAGAAGTATCGTTGATTTGCTGAATCTGACTTGCCAAAGTCTGCAAGTCAGCATCAGACAGGGGCACTGCGAACGCAGTACCTCCCCCGCTGCCCATGCAGGTTAAGGCTAACGCTGTTGCCAGCGCAGCCGATATAGTCTTCTTCTTTTTCATTAACTATATTTTCCTTAATCTCTTCTTCGAGGTGAAGCAGATGCCTTCTTCATTGAAGAATACGCATTCGCAATTACGATAAGACACTTTACAAGAAGCTATTCTTAATAGCAATCTCAGCAAATACGGAGAATCGCCACATATTTGACATTGAATTACAACGTGAGTGAAATCACAAAACCCAATAAACGACTACGTTGTTAACCTTCACATCTATATTCGCATCATCGCGACACGCGCAGGGAAAAACTGCGCAAAAAAAGTAAGACGAAGGGGCTGCGGACGTTTTCTTGGAGACTGAGCGAAAGGTTTCTCGTATGTTCAGTCTTGAGGAGCGTTCGAGGGCGGTGGAGCTATACCTCACAACGCCGATGACCACCGCGCAGGTGGTGGAGTGCCTGGGCTATCCGACCAGACAGTGCCTGGAACGCTGGCTGGCGATGGATCCCCGGTATGCTGGCCGTATGGCCAAACCCATAATTCCTCTGGAGACAAGACGGAAGGCGATCGAACTGGTGCTGGGCGGCATGCAGCAGAAGCAGGCCGCCAAACAGCTTGGCGTGAGCGTTGGTGCGGTGCACAACTGGGTCAGGGCGTACCGCAGGGGCGGCATGGCCGCGTTGCAGCCCCGGAACCAGAATGCCGCCCAGGGCGGGAAATCGGCGTCCGTCCGTCCTCGGGGCGGGGCGGATGCCGGGGGCGGCGATGACGTGGAGGCGTTGCGCCGTAGGGTCGAGGAGCTGGAGTTGGAGAACGCGTTGATGCGGGAGGTGGTGGAGGTCGTAAAAAAAGACCCAGGCGCCGACCTGCGGCGCCTGTCGAACAGGGAGAAGACGATGCTGATCGACCGGCTGAGGCCGAGGTATTCGCTGAGGTCGATGGCCTGCTTGCTGCGCATAGCGCCGAGCAGCTACCACTACCACCATGCCAGGATCGGCGTTGACAAGTACGCCGGGCTGCGCGCCCGCGTGGCGCGGGCGTTCGCCGACTCCAAGGGCAGGTACGGGTACCGTCGCGTCAAGGCCGCGCTCGGGACGGGCGTCTCGGAGAAGGTGATCCGCAGGCTCATGGCCGAGGGCGGGCTCTCGGCGCATGTTCCCAAACGGCGGCGTTACAGCTCCTACGAGGGGGAGACCACGCCCGCTCCCGGTAATCTCGTCAACCGGGACTTCACCGCCGAACGGCCCAATGAGAAGTGGCTCACGGACATCACCGAGATCAAGGCCAGCGACGGGAAGGTGTACCTCTCGCCGATGATCGACTGCCATGACGGCAAGATCGTCGCCTACACGGCCGGCTTCCATCCCAACGCGGAGCTCGCCAACCGGATGCTCGCCGAGGCGGCGGAGACGCTGCCCGACAACGCCCGTCCCGTGGTCCATTCCGACCGGGGATGCCACTACCGGTGGCCCGGATGGCTGGAGCTCATGGAACGCTACGGGCTGACGCGCTCAATGAGCGCGAAGGGCTGCAGCCCCGACAACGCCGCCGCGGAGGGATTCTTCGGTCGCATGAAGACGGAGTCCGTCTATCCCGAGCATTGGGAGAAACGCACCCGCGACGAGGTGCTTGTCCTGATCGACGAGTACATCCACTGGTACAACCACGAGCGCATCAAACAGTCGCTGGGCTGGATGAGTCCGGTACAATATCGTCAAAGCCAAGGAATGGCTGCATGACTATCTCCAAGAAAACGTCCGCAGCCCCAATTTACCTGCATTCGACGCAATCAATGCAGCAGCATTACAGCAGCAAGCCGATTGAGCAAAATAGCAAAAGCCGCCTTGCGCAACCGCAAGACGGCTTTGACGACAATGGTGAGGCTGTGCTGCTTACTTCTTGGAAGCGTTCACGGCATCCACAGCCTTCTGCAGCGATTGAGTATAAGCCTTGTACCAATCAGCCTGCTCGTTGAGCTTCGCAGTAGCGGACTTGAAGCCGGCAGTGTCGTCAGCTACGCAGCCTTCGTATACCGGCAGTTCCACGCTCAGTTCCTTGTTGAGGGCGTCCAGCGTGGAGGCATCCTTTACATCCTTCTTGGTGAGCGCAGCAGCTTCGGAAGCATCGCCATTGACCAAGTTGTTGTAGTCATTAGTGGCGTTGCGCACATTTTCGGAAGCGGCGGCGCAAGCGGCGACTGCATTGTTGTACTGAGCATCGGAGTAGGCGCGGAAGCCGAACACACCGGCCACGACGATAATGGCCACGACCACCACGGCGATAATGGCGACGGCCGCCTTAGACATGTGCTTCTTCTGAGCGCCTTCATTGCTTGCATTGTTGGCGTTGTTTGCCGGTACAGCCTGCTGCCCAGCGGACATACTTCGATCTCCTTCGTTCTCGTACTTTCATACACACGTATGCGCTCTTAGCGCTCTTATGCGCACTCATATGCAGGGAAGTCGCTTTTCAAGCGGCTACTTCCCTGAAAACAAAAAACCCTCGCATTCCGCGAGGGTCATTGGCTGGGATGCCTGGACTCGAACCAAGAATGGCTGAACCAGAATCAGCTGTGTTGCCAATTACACCACATCCCAATTTGGCTTGGCGTAGCAACTCCAAGGAGTTGTTCGTCGTACCCCCAACCGGATTTGAACCGGTGTTGGCGCCGTGAGAGGGCGTAGTCCTAGACCGCTAGACGATGGGGGCATATTCAGTTTTTCAACCGGCTGCTCGGTGAACCGCGCAACGAGTGATAAATATACGCAAGTATTCACCCTTACGCAACTTACGGCGTGTCGCGCGGAATTTCAACGATTTCAAGTGCTACGCTGCCACTACTGATGAATTTGCATGAACTCTACTGACGGATTATCAGTAAGCACTACTGATGAATTACCATCTAATGCACTGATGAAATTGCAGATGAGGCAATGATCTTTGCCTTGCACATTCATAGCCGGCAAATCAGCCTTCAAGAACCAAATGAGGCGCTTATGTTCCCTTGCGACAGCGAGCGCGTCGCGATGCTTGTAATGCAATGTCACGTCAAAGACCGCCGCCCGGTTACCTATCAACCGTTTCATGGACGCATGAAGGCGAAACCACCTACAAGGCACGTTTCGTGACCTCACTGCACAAACCAGCCATGTTCAACCTCGTACATATTCTCACTGGCATGCGGCGCAGCGGTAAGACTTTCCAGCTGTTCCAGCTCATCACTGAATACAAGAAAAGGTGGGCATCTGCACATGCAGACGCCCACCTTGAGTGTCCTTACAGCTCAGCCGAGCACGGAAGGAACCTTAGCTCACAGGTGCTCGCGCAGGCCCTTCAGGCGAGCGAGGGAAACCGGCTTGCCGACGATCTCCATGGACTCGAACAGCGGCGGGCTCACGCGACGACCAGACATGGCCACACGCACCGGACCGAAAGCGAGGCGCGGCTTGTAGCCGCCCTCCTCAACCAGAGCCTTGTTCAGGGTCTCATGCAGGTTGTCGGTCTTCCAGTCAGCCTCATCCACAGCCTCGAGTGCGGCGATGGCCTTGTCCAGCACCTCGCCGGCAGAATCCTTCAGCTGCTTCTTGGCGTCGTCAGCCGGCTCCAAGTAGCCCTCGGTGGAGAGCAGGGAGCCGACCATGCCGGCAACCTCACCCAGCAGGCGCACGCGCGGCTGAACCAGCGGAGCGGCGGCGGTCAGCACCTCACGCTCACGGTCGGTCAGGGCATCCCAGTTGTCGGCGGAAACCACACCGTCGCGGTGCAGGTACGGCACCGAGCGGCGCAGGAAGTCCTCGGGCTCAAGCATACGGATGTGCTCGGCGTTGATGGAGATGGCCTTGTCGATGTCGAAGCGGGCCGGGTTGGCCTTGACGTCGCGCACGTCGAACTTCTCGGTCATCTCGTCCATGGAGAACACGTCGCGGTCCGGTGCAATGGACCAGCCGAGCAGGGCCAGGTAGTTGAGCAGGCCCTCGCGGATGAAGCCATTGTCGCGGTGGTTGAACAGGTTGGACTCTGGGTCGCGCTTGGAGAGCTTCTTGTTGCCCTGGCCCATCACGTACGGCATGTGGCCGAACAGCGGCATCTCCTTGGCGATGCCGAGTTCCATAAGGTAACGGTAAAGCACGATCTGGCGCGGGGTGGAGCTCAGGAGGTCCTCGCCGCGCAGCACGACGTTGACTTCCATCATCGCGTCGTCGACCGGGTTGGTCAGCGTGTACAGTGGGTCGCCGTTCGGGCGCACGATCACGTAGTCCGGCACGGAGCCGGCCTTGAACTCGATGGTGCCACGAATCAGATCGTCAAAGGCGATGTCTTCATCAGGCATCTTGATACGTAGCGCAGGCTTGCGGCCCTCGGCGCGGAAGGCGGCCTTCTGTTCATCGGTCAGGTTGCGGTCGTAGCCATCGTAGCCGAACTCGGCCGGACGGCCGGCGGCAAGGTTGCGCTCCTTGATTTCCTCAGGAGTGGAGAAGGACTCGTAGGCGTAGCCGGCTTCGAGCAGCTTGGCGGCAACATCCTTGTAGATGGCGGTACGCTCGGACTGGCGGTACGGGCCGTGAGGGCCACCCACATCGATGCCCTCGTCCCAGTCGATACCCAGCCAACGCAGGGATTCGAGGATCTGGTTGTAGCTTTCTTCGGAGTCGCGCACGGCGTCGGTGTCTTCGATACGGAAGATCAGCGTGCCGCCGGTGGCGCGAGCTTCCGCCCAGTTGAACAGGGCGGTACGAATCATGCCGACATGCGGGGTTCCGGTCGGCGACGGGCAGAAGCGAACACGAACGTTCTTGGGCAGTTCGGGTTTGGTGTTTTCAGCATCAGTCATAATCCCCTATTGTGCCGCGCGCGCCGGACGCGGAGAGCAGCGCTCCTCGCTCTTTTGCTTCGTTATTGATGTTTCGGGCCAACACCATCCCAAAACGGCCATTTTCCAACGAAATCTCTTTTGCCTGCCATTTGCTTTTCTTTTAAAAGCAAAATCAAAAGAAAAGAAAACAGCAAACGAGAATCAGCAGGCCAGGCCCACGAACAGCAGATCCCAGTCTTGAGATTCGTCTTCGTGCGATTCGCGCTGCTCAACGGCGGCATCCGTGTATTCGTGGTTCATGGCATTCCCTACATCTCTGTATGTTGCTTTATGCATAGCGCCAAAAGCTTCGTCTGCTTTCCAGTTCCGCCCCGCAACTGTGCGCAATATTCATGCAACAGGTTACACAACCGATCGATAACGTTCACCCTCAACTGATATCGATTTGATAACCATCGATTCTTTCCAGTGCATTCACCACAACTTTGGACATTATTTGGCGCAATTGTTGAGTTTTCCACTCATGCAATGGAAGAATATGATGTGACACATAGGTCTTATGAAAGGGGAATCAATGTCTGATCCCAACAATGTGCCTTTGCCTCAGCAGCCTGAGGCCAACGGTACGCCCGCACCTAATCCCGTACCGCAGTATGGCGCACCGGCCCCGGCGCAGCCCTCACAGCCGGCGCAGCCCGCTTACGGACAGCCGGCATACGGTCAGCCTGCTCCGACCGCGAACTCTTATGGCCAGGCCGTACCAACCTACGGTCAGCCCGCGCCCGACGCCAACACCTACGGTCAATCCGCACCGGCGTACGGCACACCGGCCCCCGATGGCAATCCTTACGGCCCGGTTCCGCCGTCTTACGGCCAATACGCCGCGCCCACTGCCACTGTGCCGCTGGATAAGCCTTACTACGGATGCTCCTTCCAAGAAGCCTTCCTGCGCTTCTGGAAGAAGTACGTGGTGTTCAGGGGCCGCGCGTCCCGCAGTGAATTCTGGTGGTGGGTGCTGGCCGCTTTCGGCATCAATATAGTGCTGGACATCCTCAACACCGCCACAGATGAAAAGCTTGGCTTCCTCGCCACCATTTGGGGTCTGGCGACCCTAATCCCCACCCTGGCACTTTCCGTCCGCCGTCTGCATGACACGAACAAGCCTGGCTGGTGGGTTGCCATTTTCTATATCGCGATGGTTATCGGCCTTATCATCATGATTATCGGCGGTGGTGCGGCACTGTACGGCGGGTTCAGGAGCCTTGGCAGTTATGACTATGGTTATGGCAGCATGGCCGCCGGCGGTCTTGGCGCGGCGGTCATTGGTGCGTTGATTACGCTGGCCGGCTGCGTTGTCTATATCGTGTTCATGGCTCTTCCCAGCAAGCCGGAGGGCGCACGTTTTGACGATGGCGCGGCGGCAACCCCCATGCCTCAGGGTGCTTACGGCGCACCATACAGCACGCCTGTACCCCCGAATTTCGCCGCTCCGAACGCGCCCGCACCCGGCTTCAACCAGCCGGCCCCGGCTTACGGCCAGCCGCCCATGCCAACCCCCGACTATGGCCAGCCGGCTGCACCCGCACCTGATTACGGTCAGGTGCCGGCCCCGCAGTACGGCCAACCGGAGGCCCCGGCCCCACAGTACGGCCAGGTTCCGCCGATGCCTCAAAACGCCGGCGACGAATCCGCAACACCTTCTGAGCACACGGCTCCCGCCGGCGACAATGCCCAGAAACCCTGGCAAGGCCAGTAACCGATATCGGTGAACTTCCGTTGAAGAAGTTCCCCGCAACCAATGATGAAGCCCTACTCAACGCGAGTAGGGCTTCATCATTCTCGGCACTGTATTATCGGCACTGTATTCAGCCAACTACCCCAACGGCATCACGGCAATGGACTGCGAAAGCATATACGATTCACCCGGACTAAGGGCAACGATACGGTCTCGGCACGCCGCTGCCTCCACGGCCACAAAGCCACGCCATTCACCCGTCTTGGCATGGGCAATGGCGTTGCCGCCCTGCTCTCCGGGATTCCACACCACCGTCTGCGGCGAGCCGGTCTTGCCGATGCGAATCACACGACCCAGCACATGGTCCTGCAATTCCAGTGCAGCATCGGAATAATACACACGGTCCACCGGCTGATCGCCGAACATCACCGATGGCTGTTCTTGTAGTTTTGGCGGGAATCCGGCTTCCGTGGCATCCAGATATGTTGCACCCCGCAAACCGACCAGCCGCGCGCCGAGCACATCGCCGACATGCAGATACGAGTGCAGCGCCGCCTCATACGACATCGGCTCACCTCCCGTGTTGGTAACGGTCAGCGTCATCGTCAGCGTATCGCTGGCACACACCTCGTATGCGGCATGGAAACGCACGTTGGGTTCATCCTCGATCCATGGCACTTCGCCAGTCGTCAGTCGTTCGGAATCCAGCACATACCGCACACGGGCACCGGTAAACGCCCCTTCGTCCAGCGCCCACTGGCGCAATCGTGCGAACCCATGAATCGGTCGCTTCGCAGTCTGCCCGCCATGCACAAACCCCGGCCCGAACCAGGGGAAGCACACCGGCACTCCCCCGCCAACCGGCTGACCAGCTTCGAAATGCCATGTGCGGGGCGTCCAGATTACATCCGGCTGCCCCGCCGGGGCCCAGCGCAGCAGATGCGCCCCGTAATCGCTGATTACCGCGCTACCGCCGTCATTGGTGAGCGTGCGCAGATTGACGCCATTGCCCATAAGTGTTTCTTCTTCCGTTGCGTAAGCGATGTTCTTCACCACATAGACGATTTCCTTGGCACGGAGGAATCGCGAGCAGGGGTAAGAGAACCGATCAGGCGGGCTAAGCTGCCTTGATTCTCACAACTCCACGGTTTCTTTGCCAGGGTCATCTTTAATGTGCGCAAACTTGGCGGCCAAGGCCTCCTTGTTGCGCTTTTCGTCTTCTTCCTTGGCCTTCTTCTTGGCTTCGTCCGGGTTCCAGAGCACATCGTCACGATGCTTGCCCCACTCGGCACCGGCCAGCAGGGCGATGTATTCGGCGGTGGCGGTCAGCGTGTCCGCGCCAGCGGCCTTAGCGCGCGTATCAATCAGCTCAAGAATCTGCTGATCGGTCAGGCATATGCGCGGAATCGAGCACTGCTCGCGCAGCTCGTTGACGTACAGCAGAATCGGCAGCACCTTGACCGCCTGAGCTGCGGCGTCGTCATCGTGTTCGCCGTCACCGGTCACCACGCTCAGCAGCGCATCGCACACGGCGAGCGCAGTGGCAAAACGGGTGGCCACATCAGCGGGCTCGCTGGACGTAGACAGACGGCCCTGCGCGGCGTCGTCTTCAATCTGAGCTTCCACGGCGGCAATCGTCTCACGGACCTGAGCCGCAACATCGGTGTCCCAACGAACGTCCAACGCTTCGGCGGCGTCAAAGATCAGCTGTACATCGCCGGATTCGGAGTAGTCGGCCATCGTGTCGTAGGCATCGTTGGCGGCCAGCAGCGTATCGACGATGTTCTGTGGGCGGCCGGGAATCTCATCGGCGCCTTCATAGACGAATTCGGCATCGGGCACCGTGACGTCTTCACCGGTCAGCACGCGGGCGAATGCGCGCGTGACGCGAACCTGCAGATTCTCCGCGTACTTGGCGTCATTGTCCATCTGCATGGCTTCGGTCAACGGCCACAGGCTGATCAGCGCCGAGCCGGCTTCGGCGGCCTCAGTTACCGCCGGCAATGCCGCGACCTGTGCGATTGCCTCACGATTGAGTTCAATGGTCATCTATGCTCCTTTGCGTCCACCACTCGATTGTAGTGCGTCTCTTGGCTCCCCTCAGTCACCTACGGTGACAGCTCAGCAGCAATTGCGGACGGACCACGCCCGCGCCTCAATAGCTCGCCTATCGGCTCGTCTTCGCCTACAAACAGTCCACTGGACTGTTTGCTTCGCGGCTCAGCCTCAGAGAGGGGAACCAATGTCCTAACACCAGTGTGCCGTTACTTGACGTTGGCCGCTGGGTCGACATACGTGATTGACATCACACGGCCGGTTTCGTTGTCGTACGTCACCGAGGTCACGGAGGCGAGCGCCGTGTGCCGCAGGAACATCCAGTGCTCGGGGTGACCGGTCTCCAGATAATGGCGATAACTGAAAATCGGCGATTCGTGGCTGACCACCACAATCTGCTCGCCGGGGTGCTGGGCCACCTTCTCGCGGGCGAAGTCGTCCATACGCGCCGCGATATGCTGATAGGACTCGCCCCAGCTCGGCTTGTACAGGTTGGTGACGAGCTTCCAGTTGCCGTTCTTCCACAGCGCGCCCTCGCCATGGCCGATGCGCTTGCCACGGAACTCGTTGCCGGCCTCAATCACCCGTTCATCAGTAGTGAGCGTGAGCGGAGCCTCGCCACGAGCCTCGCGCACGGGGTTCAGCGCATCGAGAATCGCGCCGGCGGTTTCGCGCGTACGGTCGAGCGGCGAGGAGTAGACGGCTGCAATCGTATTGGTTTGGGGATTCTTGGCCAAGTACGTGGCGGTGGCTTGAGCCATGCGACGGCCAAGGTCGGAAAGATGGAAGTCGGGCAGTCGCTCATAGAGCAGATGGTCGGGGTTATATACCTTGCCATGCCGGACGAAGTGGATGGTGGTTGCGCTCATGAGCCGCCTTTCTTTTTATTCCTACGGGCATCTTGCGATGTTCGCCGAAGAACATGAGAACGTTGTCTTAATATCTCCAATCTACCGCGTGTCGCGCCCTAACCAACGATTAGAGTATCCGTGACGCAAATATGCGAATAGGGAAATCCAACGCAAACTTTGCGCGACCATGGACAACACATCATTCGATGAGGGCTTCGCCGGCAACGCCACGTCAGCGGGGAACATCCAATCGGGAGCGGAAAGGAGCGTAGTGCTGTTATGTCCAACAACCTGTCCAACTCGAACACCATTATGGCTGGCATCAAGGAAGTGGGTCACAAAGTTTTTGGTGGGTATGCGGAGTTGCTGCGCATACCTCATACCGCTCGTTATTCCATCGGTTCGGTGATTGCCTGCATGCCGTTCCCGATGGTGGGCATGACCATCACCATTTCCGTGCAGCATTACTACGGCAACTACTCGCTGGCAGGTATGCTCACCGCCATTCAGGCGATTGCACTGGCCGTGGCCACGCCGCTGCTCGGCAAGCTGACCGACAAGTTCGGCCAGCGGCAGGTTTCGATTCCAACGATTCTGGTGTGGATTGTCGCCGCCGTCGCGCTGACCACATCCATCACCAATCGTGCGCCGGAATGGGTGCTGTACTGTTTGACGCCGTTCCTGGCAGCTATTCCGCCGTGGGGCGCGATGAGCCGCGCGCGCTGGACCAAAATCCTGAAGGGCGATCAGGAGCGTACCAACCGTGCACTCTCCCTGTGCGGCGTGCTGGACGAATGCATGTGGGTAATCGGCAATCCACTGGCTTCCACACTGGCCGTGATCTCCGGTCTGCTGGCATTCTCGTTCACCGGCATGTGCGTGGTGGTGGGCGCGCTGATGTTCTTGACCGAGCTGACCACTGAGCCACCGTCACAGACTCAGCTGGCCCGCGCTGAGGGCATTTCCCGCAAGGAATACCGTGAGCGCGAGGCGGCTCGAGCCGAAGCGTTGAAGGTGGAGACCGCAGCCGAGGAGACTCGCCGCCGTCTTGAGCGCGAAGGCGTGACCGATGAGGCCACGATTAACGCCGCCATTGAGCAGGCGGTCGCCGATGCGCGTTCCGGCAAGAAGGCGTCCATCTGGGGACCGGGTCTGATTGCGGTATGCGTCACCTGGTTCGGCTTGGGCGCGTTCCAGTCGGCTACAGGCATCTCGATCATCGCATTCGCCACCGAGTCGAATATGAAGCAGTACACGGGCTTTGTATTCGCCTGCTTCTCCATCAGCTCGTTGATGGGCGCCTTGGTGTACGGCGCGAAGAACTGGTCGATTGCCCTGTGGAAGCGCTTCTACTTCTGCCTGGCCGTGGTGAACATCGGCATCAGCACGTTCCTGTTCGCCAAGCATCTGTGGGTGATTATGATCATCTACCTGATCATCGGCGTGTGCCAGGCTCCGACGTGGATTAACGGCAACCAGCTCATGCTGCACTTGGTGCCGCCTTCCCGCCTGACCGAAGGCATGGCGTGGATGGGTGCGATGAATTCTATCGGCTCCTCCGCCGGTTCGGCGATTGCCGGCCAGTTCATCGACCGCATGGGCTCGCATGGCGGCTTCATGGTGGTGACCACTTTGGCACTGGTCTCGCTGGTGATTGCGCTGATTGGCTTCAAGCAGATCAAGGGCTCCACCGAGCAGCCGACCTTGACTGAAGTGAGTGTGTGAGACAAAAGCTAAGCCCCCTCTGACGAGGGGGCTTATACGTCAAAACGCTACTTCGGCCAGCCTTTGGGCGTGTGTTCCAGGGACCAGATGCCGAGCTTGTGGGAGAAGCTGTTCTGCCACTTGGCTTCAAGCTCCTCGGCATTCAGTCGATTTTCAGCGGACTTCAGACGGTTCATCGCATTGGTGTGCGTATCGTCGAGCAGCCACTTGCGAATCAAGAAGTTCCAGATCATTACCACGGCAGTGGCCACCAACTTGCCGATATTGGTGCGCAACAGATATTCGGCATGCTGCGATACATAGGCATCATGGTTCATGCCATAAGTGGAAATCCAGATAATCGCGTCATTCATGAACAGACCGACTACAGCGCCCGCCACGAAGATAAGAATCTCCATCCAGCGCGCCATGTCATCACGATGCTTGAATACGAATTTCATGCTCGCCAGATAGTTGAAAATCAGCGAGATGATGAAAGAGACGGTGGCAGCCAGCACGTTGTGCATGTGGAATATGCCAACCAATAGGTTGAGAATACCCCAGTCGATAACAAAGGCGATGACGCCCACAATGCCGAACTTCATCAGTTGTTCAATCAGTTTTCTCACAAGGGTATTCAACACTATTGGGCTGACTGCGGAACATATATTGGCTGGAAAGGCCAATAATCTCCCCAAATTGGCCTTGCCCCGGTCCGTTCTGCAAGCAGCTTCCTACATCCGCATGCCATGTTCAACAGCAACCGCTGAGGCTAGACTGGAAGCGAACCGAATCAAGGAGGAATTATGCCCGTTATTCACACTCATGTGTCCGTGCCCACCACCCCTGAGCAGCGCGAGGCGTTGAAGGCTGCCTATGGCAAGGCGATTACCGCCGTGCCGGGCAAGTCCGAGGGCTGGCTAATGTGCCCGTTCGAGGACAATATGCCGATTTACTTCGGTGGTAGCGATGACCAGCCCGCCGCCTATGTGGAAGTCAACGTGTTCGGCCGCTCTGTGCCGGGCTCTGCTTGGGAAAAGCTGACCGAGAGCATTATGGCCGCGCTGAACTCCACGCTCGGCATTCCCGAGGACCGCACCTACATCCGTTACACCGCCACCACCGACTGGGGCTGGAACGGCGGCAACTTCTAGTTGCCACCATTCCCCCCTCGAAAGCGAGTTACCTCACCTTGTGCCTGTCATCACACGATCTTGGGCATGGGGGTGGTGAGGCTGGTGGTCAGGTTGACGTGGACCAGACCGGCACCGGCATGCACCTCGACCTTCTTCAGGGTCACGGTGCGCTCTTCTTCGGGGGCACGGTCGTTGTCGGTCATGGTCGCCGGGGACTTGACCGCCACGAACGCCAGATCGTCCAGCGAGATGCCTGCGCTCTGGCACAGTTCCATGGCCTCGGACACGGACTCGGTGAAGCCCGGTTTGTAAATCACGCGCTCGGCCGGTACGCCGTAGGCGTTCTCGGCCACCCACTTGGCGTTCTCGGTCAGGGCCATGCCCTTGTGCGAGTACGGTTCGGCCGGCATGGAGCCGTTCTGCAACGCGTCGACGAAACCGTCAAGCTGCGGGGCCAGCGCCTCGCCGCCGTCGCGGAACAGGTTGCCGATGATCGGCGTGCGGAAGCCCAGCTCGTCGGCGGTGGCCTTCAGGGACGGAACCTGATCGTCCTCGCCTTCCCACAGGTTGATGAGCGGGAAGGTCGGAATGTCCAGGTTCTCCAGGCGCTGCACGTGGAACGGGTAGCGCCAGGCCAGCTCGGGATCGTCGCGCCAGGTGGAGGCACGGGTCACCACGATGGCGGCGGACGGCCACTGCGCGCCGTATTCGCGGCAGGCGATGTCCAGCCACTTCTGGGCGCCGGCGTCGGTGCCGTAGCCGGCCTCGACGATGACCACGTCATGCAGGGCGCAGGCCATTTCCACGGAGACCAACGTCGGAATGCCGATGGACACGTTGGCGAACGGGCCACCGTGCACGTAGACCGGTGATCCGTTCACGGTTTCGGTCTTGGCCGGCTTGACCGCGTCGGCCAAAATGCCAGTGATACGCCACAGGTCCACGAATTCGCCGAAGGTCACGGCCTTGCCGTCCTTGGTGCCGGCGATCATCTTGGACACGCGCTCGGAAATCTCGTCCATCGAGCGGGAGAGCACCACAATCTGCATGAGCTCGCAGGTCGGCGTGAGCACGACCTTCTCCGGCACGTTGCCCTTGCCGTAGTCCACAGCGGTGGAGCGCAGGGAGCGGCTCGGCACCTCGGAGACACGCGGCACGAGAATCGTGTCGAGCTTGCCGTCATCGATGGCCTTCTCGGCGAAGGAGACGAGCAGGTTCTGGGCCGCCTCGATGGCGCCCATTTCGCCGCACAGACCCCAGTCGATGAGCTCGGGGTGGGTCAGGGAAGCCTTGCCGCCGCCGGAGGCACCGCCCTTGGAACCGGCTGCGGTGATGCCCATGCTCGGCTGACGCAGCACGGCGGTCGCATCAATGCCGCGTTTGTTCAGGGCGTCGATCAGGGCGATGGTCGTGGTGGTCTTGCCTTCTCCGCGCGATGCCTTGAGCGGCGTATCGGCGGTGACGAGCACCACCTTGCCGTGCTTGCGCGGGGCGTCAGGGTTCTCGGCCAGGTACTTCATGTAGCCGAATGCGTCGATCTTCTGGACCAGACCGTACTGGCTGGTGAAGTCTTCGATGGTGGTCATATAAAGCCTTTCTGTGTTGATGATGGTGGGGCGGGGTGGTGGGGCGGCTGCCGCCGCCTCTTCGCCTAAAAACAGCCCACTGGGCTGTTTTCTTAACGGCTTAGCCCCCTCAGTCCGCTTCGCGGTCAGCTCCCCTCAGGGAGGGGAGCTCAATACGGACTAAAAGTCGGACATGTGGAAGCCGTTCTTCATTTCCATGCTGCGAGTGTACAGCACGGAGTCAAGCAGCTTTTCGGTTTCCTCCTTGAGCTGGTCGGCCATGGTCTGGTTGGCGGCGGCGAGAATCTCGCGCACCTCGGGGTTACGCAGCGCGGCGATGGTCTCGTCCGGGGTCATCGGCTGCACATCGCCATCCACGTTGTCGGCCTCAAATTCCTCTTCAGCGGCGGACTGCGCGGCTTCCTCGGCGGCCGTCAAGCCCAGACGGGCGATCTGCTCGTCGGTGGCGGCGACCAAGCGGTGGCCCATCGCACCGGTCTTCTCCTGGTAGCGCTCAACGGCGTTGGACGTGGAGCGGAAGGCGCCATCGCACAGGGCGGCGATGATGCGGTTGGCCCAGTAGAAGTTCTCGGACGTCACGCGGGTGGTGGTGTCCTCAAGGTAGGCGGGCGTGGTGTCCACGTTCGGGAAGAACGGTACCAGCGTGTTGAACGGGTTGGAGCCGTATGCCATCCACTGGATGGCGCGGGAGGCCTGCGGGCGGTACGGGCGGATCTGCATCACCGCGAGCTGGCTCTGGCGGTTGATGCCGATCGTGCGGTACATGTGGCGGGTGCGCTCATCGCCCAGCTGGCCGTACGGATCGAACGGGGTGCCCTGGTAGTGGGAGCTCAGCACGTACTTGATATCCTCGATGGTCACCTTGCGCTCAGGCTGACGGGCCCACGGGATGTCGTCGGAGGTGGGCTTGTGGTCGGCGTCCGGGCCGTCCCACACCTCGTCGTACGGGTTGAGGAAGCGCTGCATGTACCAGGCGCGCGGGGTGTTGTACACGTGGTCGGAGTCGGAGTGGGAGCCGAAGGCATCGCGCGGGTTGAACGGGGTAGTGTTCTCCACCGCGAGGTCCAAATGGTTGGTTTCGATGAATTCGGCAAGGTCTTCGGAACACATGTGTGCTTCCTGGTCACCCAGGGCGTCCTCAAGGTCGAATTCGTCGATACCGAGCTGGTTCGGCATGGTCACGTAGGCCTCGTCCGGCACTCGCTTGGCAATCCAGTGATGGCCGCCCACAGTTTCCAGCCACCAGATTTCGTTGGAGTCGGAGAAGGCGACGCCGTTCATCTCGTAGGTGCCGAATTCCTCAAGCAGCGCGCCGAGGCGCTGGACGCCCTCGCGTGCGGTCTTGACATACGGCAGCACGATGGTCAGGAAGTCCTCTTCGCCGATGCCGCCGGACACCTCGGGCTCATCGCCCTTGGCCGGCGTGTATTCCACGAACGGGTCGGCGCCGAGCACGCGCTCGTTGGTGGTCAGGGTTTCGGTGGCGCTCATCGCCACGTTCGCCTCGTTGACGCCGGCCTCGCCCCAAATACCTTCCTTGAGGTCCGCGTTCGGCACGGCGGTGTACTGCAGCGGGTCGTCCGGCAGGGTGATGGTCAGGTGGGAGATCACCGACTTGTATTCGCGCGGCTGTTCCTCCGGCTTCACGACGATGAAGCGCTTCGGGTTGAACTCGCCGTTCGCGGAATCCTCGTTGCGGGCGATGATGGTCGAGCCGTCATAGCTCGCGTCTTTGCCTACCAGAATCGTGGTGCAGGCCATAGTGTGATGGTGTCCTTTCTTTGTTGTAGTCACGCTCCCACTGGCGGGAGCTGGACGACGAAGTCGGACTGAAGGTGGTTTTGTACTGACCCACCCCCAGTCAGTGATGCTGACAGCCCCCGCCTGCGGGGGCTCATGTGGCTCACGCCTTGCCGGTCAGGAAGATGCCGTCGGTGTCGGGCACTTCACCGCTGTTGCGCAGCGCGTGCAACAGCTCGTTGAGCCAGAAGCCCTGATTCAAGCCGGGCAACGGCTTCTTGGTGGCCCACACCTGCAGGTAGTACTCATGATCCTTGTCCGGCGGCTGCGGACCGTTGTACCGCATGATCACCGCCGGGTCAGTGCTGCGGCCCAAGAACTTGGAGGCCGAGGAGTTGCGCCCCTGCACGGTCTCGGGAATCATGGCCGGCAGCTGACGGGAGAAGTCCGGCGGGATGGCCAACGCATGCGAATCATTGAAGTCGTACATCAGCGCATCAATCGGCAGATTGGCCACGGACCAGTGAATCCACTCGAAGCCGCAGACCGGAATCGAATCCGGGTCCACGAACTCCCAGTGCAGGTAACGGGCCTCGGGGTTCACATCATCGATGTAGAACGGGAAGGAGACGACCGGCACGCCACCATTGAAATATTCAGGGGCCGCAGCCTTGGCGAAATCGTCCGGGATGACGGTGAAATCGGCGGAAATCTTCATACGTCCCAGTATCGCTCATATGTGTGACGTACTGGGGGCTGTGCGTTACGGGGTCTCTCCCCCAGTCTCGCTGCGCTCGACAGCCCCCACTCATCAGAGGGGGGCTAGTTGCGTCGGGTTATGAGATCAGGGCGCAGAAGAGGGACTCGAATACCAGTAGCGGGTTGCCGTTGCCGGCTAGGCGCTTGCGGGCGTGGGCCACTTCGTCCAGACGGGTCACGGCACCGGCCCGGTTCAATCGCACCGACAATTCGGTGATCGACGAGCGGTTCTCCAGGTTGATGAGGCCCACCGAATCCTCCGCATTGTTCTGCAGCACCGCCACATCTCGGTAGATGGAAGCGATGGAGTTCAGCGCACGATCCAATACGTCGCGCGTACGGCGGGTGACCAAACGCTTCACATCGTCTTTCTTGGCAATCTGGTTGAATGCGCCACGCAGTTTCGGCGGGATGCGGTCGCTCGGTGCCAGTCCGTTGATGCGGCGGAATTCCGCTTCCTGGCCGGCGGTGATGCGGTTCGCGTCCGCCTCGGCCTGGGCCTTGGCATTGTCGATAAGATTGCCGGCCAACAACACTGCATCCGAGGCACGGGCCAGATTCAGCACACCGACCACAAGTTCATCGCGGTCGGACATAACCCGTTCGTCGGTGGCGTACAACTTGGCGATGCCGATATGGCCTTCGGCGAGTCGGGCCGCACGCTGCGCCACTTTTGGCTCGACATTGGTGGTGGAGGTCAGGAATCCGGCCACCGCCTGGGTGGAGGGCACGGCGAGGTTCACGATGCGTGTGCGCGAGCGGATGGTGGGCAGCACGTCCTGGGCGCTGGGCGCGCACAGTAGCCAGATGCAATGCTCGGCCGGCTCCTCAATCTCTTTCAAGAGCACGTTGGTGGTGCGCTCAAGCATGCGATCCACGTCTTCGATGATGATGATGCGCCACGGCGCGGTGGCGGGCATCTGCTCGGAGGTAGTGATGATCTCACGCACCTGATCGATACCAATAGTCACCTTGTTCGTGGTCAGCACCGTGACATCCGGATGCGTGCCGGCAAGCACCTGCTGGGTGACGCGCGTGGGCTCAGCGCTCATGCCGTGATCCGGGCTTTCCAGCGCCGCCGCGAATGCTCGGGCCATGTTGGAACGGCCCGATCCGGGAGGTCCACAGATCAGCCACGACTGGGTGATCTGGCTCGGGTCGCCCTGCGCGATACGACTGAGCATGTCGATTACCGGCTTTTGGCCGACTAGTGAATCCCATACGCTCATGCGAGCTCCTTGATGTCGGATTCGATGGCAGCCCATACCGCTTCAATGCTCTGGCTCGCATCGATAACGCGGAAACGATTCGGCTCGGCGGCGGCCAAGTCCAAGAAGGCCTGGCGGGTGCGGGACTGGAAGTCATCACCGGCCGATTCCATACGGTCTTCCGCGTGTTCGAGGCGATGGTGGGACAGGGCTGGGTCCATATCCAGCAAATACGTGCGGTCGGGCAGCAGGTTGTTGGTGGCCCACATGCTTAAGGATCGAATCTCTTCTGGCGTGAGTTCGCGGCCACCGGCCTGATAGGCCAAGGAAGAGTCTAAATAGCGGTCGGTGATCACCACTTCACCGCGCTCCAATGCCGGGCGGATGGTTTCGGCAACGTGCTGGGCTCGGTCTGCAGCGAATAGCAGCGCCTCGGCGCGCGGTGCGATGTCGACTGCGCCCCCATCCACACCGTGCAACAGCAGTTGGCGAATGGCCTTGCCTAACGCAGTGCCTCCCGGCTCACGGGTAACGACCACGGTACGCCCCTGAGCCTCAAGATACGCACGCAGCCGCTCGACTTGCGTGGTCTTGCCCACGCCATCGACACCTTCAAACGAAACAAACAGACCGCTCATGCTATTGACCTTAGCGTTAGGCGCAGAGTTGCGCCCAACAGGCAGTTAAACCAGCTCTACCTCCGTTTCAAGGGGCTGATTTGGTCTTTTCTGAAGGTCTACTTCCGTTTCGAGGGGCTGTTGCCCAAGTAGACAACGTTCCAAAACGGCGGAATGACGTTGGCGCGGAGCCGTTCATACTCGTGGTTCAGCAGATGACCAGCCCCTTGAAGCGGAAGTAGATATTCTCAAAACGAGAAATCAGCCCCTTGAAACGCAAGTAGAGCAATAATTCCGCTCAGCCACGCTTGGGAATTACGGCGGGGCGCTCGTAGCCCTCGTTGGCGGTCAGCCAGTCGACGTCCTTTTTCACAGTGGCGGGGGTGGAACCGAGTTTTTCGGCGATGCGCTGGTTGGACCAGCCCTTGTTCGCCAACTTCTTGACTTCGGCACGGCGTTCGGCGCGCTTGGCCTCCTGCGCCGAAACCGCAGCCGAGGTACCGCCCTTCTTGCCCTTGCCGGCAACGGCCTTGGCGCCACCAGCACGCCCAGCACCGCGACGGCCACGGGTGGAGGGACCAGCCGCACGCTTTTCGGCGAGCAGTCGGAAGGCGTCATCAGGGGTGATGGATTCAGGCGTGTACTGACGCGGCACCGTACGGTTGGTCTCGCCATCGGTGATGTACGCGCCGAAACGGCCGTCCTTGATGGTCACGTTCTTGCCGGTGTTCGGGTCCTTGCCCAAATCACGCAGCGGCGGCTTGGCGGCACCACGGCCACGCCCGCGGCCGTACTTGGGCTGCGAGAACAGTTCTTTGGCCTTGTCGATATCGACCGTGAAGATCTCGTCTTCCGAGGCCAGCGAGCGGGTCTCCGACTTGCCGTCGGCACCCGTCTTGGTCAGGTAGGGGCCGTAGCGACCGTTGTTGGCGGCCACCGTGCATTCGGATACCTCGCCAGTTTCGGCGTTGGTTTCCTCGTATGTGCCCACTTCGCGCGGCAGGCTCAGCAGCTTTAGCGCGTCTTCCAGCGACAGCGATTCAGGGCTCATCGTCTTGAACAACGAGGCCATCTTCGGGCGCGACGCGGCGGCGGCCGCGGCCTTCTTTGAACCCTTCTTGGCCGCAGAAGCACCAGCAGTATCGCCAGCAGCGCCAGCCGAAGCCTCAGCCGGCGGCACCAACGCCACATACGGGCCGAAACGCCCATTGCGCACCTCGACGGTACCGCCGGATACCGGATCAACGCCCAGCTCGCGCGGTCCACCGGAGTGGTTGTCGATCAAATCGCGGGCCACGGCCACCGTCAGCTCATCCGGCGCGATGGTGTCCGGCAGAGACGCGCGCTTCGGGTTGCCTTCGGCGTCCAGATGCTCCATGTCTTCCAGATACGGGCCGTAACGGCCGACGCGCACGTGCAGGCCGTCGCCGATGTCGATGGTGTTGATGGCGCGCGCGTCGATCTCGCCGAGCTGCGCGACCTGCTGTTGCAGGCCTTCGTGCGCCTCGTCGGCGTTGCGGGCGGCGCCCTCGCCGGAACCGAAGTAGAAGTGGGTGAGCCAGTCGCGGCCGGATTCCTCGCCGTGGGCGATGCGGTCAAGGCCGTTTTCCATCTCGGCGGTGAACTGGTAGTCGACCAGCTTGGGGAAGTTCGTCTCGAGCAACTTGGTCACGGAGAAGGCGAGCCAGCTGGGGATCAGCGCACGGCCACGCTCGTATACGTAACCGCGATCCATGATTGTGGAGATAATGCTCGCGTAAGTGGACGGGCGACCGATCTCCTTGGCTTCCAGCGTCTTGACCAGCGTGGCCTCGGTGTAGCGGGCCGGCGGCTGGGTTTCATGGCCGTCCGGTTCGATGTCGCTTGCCTCGACCTGCTGGCCGACGCTCATCGGCGGCAGGGAGGTGTTGGATTCGGAGGCGTCACCCCTGACGGCCTTGGCGTCCGTCTTGCCGGCGGCAGCAGCCTGGTCCGAGCCAGCCCCAGCGCCGGGAGCGGCGGCCTTGGGCTTGCGCCCCTCCCCCGTGGCCTTCATAAAGCCGGGGAATTCGATGACGGTGCCGGACGCCTGGAACACGGCCTCGCCCTCGGTGGGGCCGGCCGGCGCAGACAGGCGCACGGTGGCGGTGGAACCGGTGGCGTCAGCCATCTGGCAGGCAAGCGTGCGCTGCCAGATCAGCGTGTATAGGCGCAGCTGGTCGCCGGGAAGTTTGGAAGCCAGCTCGTCCGGGTCGTGGAAGCGCGAGCCCGCCGGGCGAATACACTCGTGGGCTTCCTGCGCGCCAGCGGTTTTGGTGGCGTACTGCTTGGGCTCGGCGGAGAGGAACTTGTCGCCGAAATGGTAGGAGACGGCGTTGCGGGCGGCGGTGATGCCCTCCTGCGACAGCGTCACCGAATCGGTTCGCATATAGGTGATGTAGCCGTTCTCGTACAGGCTTTGGGCCGCGCGCATCACGGCGCGAGCACCCATGCCGAGGCGATTGCCGGCGGTCTGCTGCAGGGTCGAGGTGGTGAACGGCGGCTGCGGGCGGCGGCGGTACGGCTTGGTTTCCATCGACATCACAGTGAAATCGGCGGTCTTCAGCGCCGAAGCCACGGCGGTGGCACCAGCCTCATCAAGCTGGCGAACGTTCGCCGCGAACCCGTCCGGGGTCAGCTGGCCGTCGGCACCGAAATCCTTGGAGCCGGCGAGTCGCTTGCCGCCGAGCGCGATCATGCGGGCGGAGAATTCGGCACGCTCCCCCAGCGCGTCAGGCGCGGACAGCGTGGCGACGATATCCCAGTACGGCGCGCGCTTGAACGCCATGCGTTCGCGCTCGCGTTCCACGATCAGGCGGGTGGCCACGGACTGCACGCGGCCGGCGGACAGGCCTGGGCCCACCTTGCGCCACAGCACCGGCGACAGCTCATAGCCGTACAGACGGTCGAGGATGCGGCGGGTCTCCTGTGCGTCGACCATATTGCCATCCACATCGCGCGTGTTGTTCAGGGAGGCGTTGATGGCGTTCTTGGTGATCTCGTGGAACACCATGCGCTTGACCGGCACCTCGGGTTTCAAGGTCTGCACCAAGTGCCACGCGATGGCCTCGCCCTCGCGATCCTCATCAGTCGCCAGATAGAGTTCATCGGCGTTCTTCAGGGCCGATTTGAGTTCGCTGACCGTACGCTTCTTGTCGCCGTCGACAATGTAATACGGCTTGAACCCGTCGTTGACGTCCACGCCGAACTTGCCGAACTTGGCCTTGTCTGCCGCGGGCACCTGGCTGGGCTGCGCGAGGTCTCGGATATGGCCGACCGACGCCATGACGGTGTACCCCTTGCCCAGGTAGTCACCGATCTTGTGGGCCTTGGTCGGAGACTCCACAATCACCAGTTTGGTAGCCATACCCACTCCTTATGTATTGCGCGAAACACACGACGTTTCTGGCGTCATAATACTCATGAATCATGTCCAACTGCCAAATTCCGCCGTTGTGCCGGGCAAATTCGGCCGTTCGCACCCCATGTTTTACCGTTTGGGCGGTGCCGGCGGAGCGCCGATCAGACCCAGCCGGCTTAAGGGCGCTGCAGTAATCTGACGCAGGGCCAGCAACAGTCCGAATGCGAGCATGGCCACACCCGCAATGCCCACAACAGCGCTGACATTCGCCCCCTGAACCGCCCAGCTGGCGCTGACATTGAGCCCCGGCACCACCTGCCAGATCACATAACCGCTGTAGGCGAGCAACAGCAGGCCCCCGGTAATCAGCACGCTGCCGACGATTTGCACGCTCACTGAGGAGACGCGGCGACCCGGCTCGTCCATGCCGGACTTGCGCGTAACTGCCAGAGCGAGCAGGGCCAATCCCGCCACCAGCAGGATGGACATCGCCACATCCGAAGGGCGATGCCATTGTCCGTATATCACGGAGACACCGACGGTCACCGCCCAAACCACGCCGATGACGCCCGCCAAAGCTCGAACCGCACGAGGCACGGTAAGCAGCAGAATCACCGCACAGGCTGCGGCCAGCATCGTGTGACCGGAAGGCGCGGAATTAGCGGCAGGAGATTCAGTGTTGATGATGAACGGACGCGGCAACAGACCCTTGATACGGGTGACGGCCAAGCAGACCACGGCGAACACGGCGATTTGCCCGGCCAACCACCAGCGGCGTCGAATCAGCGCCGTAATAATGCCGATTGCGGCAATTGTGCAGCTGACAGCGATAACCAGCCAGGATTGTGCGACGGCGTTCATCACGCCGGTGGCCCAGGACGGTACATCGTTGTGCAGGTTTTTCCAGACCAGTTCGTCGTACGATTGTCCGTTTTCGGTAAACACGCACCCCCACCACACGCCGAAGCCGATAGCGATCAGGAGCAGACCGAATACCACGCACAGTACGCGGCTGGAGATTCGCGGGCGCACGGTAAGCGGGTCAAGCCGGGCCAAGCCGCGGTCGATATCAGATGCCCCATCCGCATCGTCCATGTCCAGCGGCCTGAAATCCCGTAAGGAGCCTGATGTGGATGCCGATGCATCTGAACCGGAGACCGGGCCGAGCGCAGCCAATGGGTCAACAACGTTCGACGACGAGTCAGGCTGCGCTGCGCCTGAGCCGACCAGATTGACCGCCGCATGCGGGTCGCGAATTCTAGGGGTCTGTGCGTCATTCATACGTTCGACTGTACGGCCGCGCCCCGGACAGGGGACCACGCTAGTGCCAGCTCACAGCCAAATCCGCACATAAAGAAAACCTCCACACACCCGTCAGAGGCCACTTACCCTTGCTGCATTCCTGCCCTGGGGGAGTTGGGTGACATAGCGCCGCGTGGAGGCTGGGGATAAGTCTATGGAGACGTATGGACCAGCGCAGCGACACGAAACGTGCGCGCCGGGTCGCACGGCAGACCAACCAGCGCATTCAGGCAATATTCATGCAACATCAAGAAGCGTGCCCAATTGTAAGAATTCCGGAAAAAATACCGGCATAAATGCGTGTGGTTACGCTCACGTCAAACGATTGTTCAAGGCCAACAGTTACGGTGGACACCATGGCTTCTTATACTCGTCGTGCACATTCGGGAGGCAATGGCCCCGCTCTGAGGCAACCGCGCACCGCGCAAAGCAGAGCCGGCCACTCCGCACAGGAGGGCCCCTATACGCCCCAGGAGAGCCGTTCCCGCCACGCAAGCCACAAGGCTTCCAATAGCCATCGAGCCCCGAACAGGAAGAAAAAGAACACAGGAAAAGGCAAGCACCGTGTACTGAAATGGGTGCTGGGCATCTTCTTCTCCCTGATTGGACTGGGCTTGCTGGCCGGTATCGCAGTATTCGCATACCTGTACACCACCACCGAGGTCCCGCAACCCGAAAAGTTCGCGTTGGCCGAGAAAACCACCGTGTATTACGCGGACGGCACCACCGCGATCGGCTCCTACGCGGAACAGAATCGTGAAATCATCTCTTGCGAGGGGCTGCCGGACTACATCGGCAACGCGATTGTGGCGTCCGAAAACCGTACGTTCTACACGGATAAAGGCCTTGATCTGAAGGGCATCGCCCGCGCATTCATTAATAATGTGACCAAGGGCACGCGCCAAGGTGGTTCCACCATCACCCAGCAGTATGCCGAGCGGTATTACATGGGCGAAACCACATCCTATGTGGGCAAGGCGCGCGAGGCCATCATGGCCATCAAAATCGCGCAGACCGAATCCAAGGACGAGGTGCTGTGCAATTACATGAACACCATCTATCTGGGCCGCAACTCCTACGGTATCCAGGCAGCGGCCAAGGCATACTTCAATAAGGACGCCAAGGATCTGACGCTGTCTGAGGCGGCGATGATCGCCGGCATTATTCCGTCACCGTCCACGTGGGATCCGGCCGATAACGCCGATATGGCCAAATCGCGCTTCAAGCGTGTGCTGAACATCATGCAGGAGGATGGTTACATCACTGCCAAGCAGCACACTGATGCCAAGTTCCCGCAGACCGCCGCGGTGGCGCAGCAGAACGAATACGCGGGGCCGAACGGTTATCTGCTGGATATGGTGCGCCGCGAGCTGGTGCAGTCCAAGGCCTTTACCAAAGAGGATTTGGATACTGGCGGATACAAGATCATCACCACCATCGACAAGAGCAAGCAGGATCTTATGCAGTCCATCGGCGACACCCGTCTGGACGACATGCCTGAATCCCTGCAAATCGGCGGCATAGCGCTGGACCCGAAGACCGGTGAAGTATTGTCCGTATACGCCGGTTCAGATTATCTGTCCAAGCAGCTCAACAATGCCGATCAGGCCGTATTCGAACCGGGTTCGACTATGAAGCCGTTCGCTTTGCTGGGGGCCGCGCAATCCGGCGTCAGCTTCGATACGTTGTTCAACGGCAATTCCCACCAGCACTTCACCGGCTTGGATCAAGAGGTGAACAACGCTCTGGAGAACAACTGGGGCAACATCAATCTGTATCAGGCCACCGCCAACTCGGTGAACACGGTGTTCATGAACGTCAATGAGCATCTGACGCCGAAGCGCACGGCCGCAATCGCCCATGAAGCGGGCATTCAGGGCGATATCGATGAAAACTCCATGTACAACGTGCTGGGCATCAACGCCCTGACCGTGTGGGATTTGGCGCAAGGCCATTCGACCATCGCCAACAATGGCGTGAAGAACACCTTGCACATGGTGTCCAAAGTGCTTGATTCCAACAATAAGGACATGTACAACGCGCCCAGCAACGGCACCAAGGTGTTCGATGCCAACGACTGCGCTTTGGTACAGAAGGCCATGCAGGGCACCACCACGTACGGTACGGCGGCCGGCACATCCAGCATGTTGGGCCGGCCCGTCGCCGGCAAGTCCGGTACCGCCAACGACGAAATGGCTTCGTCGTTCGTGGGGTACACCCCCAGCATGATGAATGTGTGGGCTATCTGGAATCCGGACGATAAGGGCAATCCGCAAGTGGTGCCAGCCTTCTCCGGATACGGCGTCTCTTCCACTGGATACCCCGCCCACCTGTTCCAGGAGTTCATGGCTCAGGCCTTGCAAGGCACCGAGGCGGAGCAGTTCCCGACCGCTAAAGACAACGGCAAGATCGGCGGCTCCGACGGCACTTGGGGCTTGGGCAAGGGACAGAGCAGCGGCCTGTCCAACAACACCAACAAGCAGTCCACCGAAGACGCGCAGAAGCAGGCTGAGCAGGACGCACAGCAGAAGGCGGCCGAAGAGGAAGCCAAGAAGCAACAGCAGGCTCAGGAGTTCGCCCAGCAGTGCCTCGCCAATCCGAGCTATTCCACCGAGTGCCCGAATTATCCCGGCACCACTACCGGCGGAGATGGCAACGCCGGCAACAATACCGGCGGTGACAACGGGAACAATACCGGCAACGATAATGGTAATTCCGGAGGCACCGGCGGGAACACCGGCACCAACGGCGTCACTCAGTAGTAAGTAAAACACAGACAACAAGGCTCCCTCTGATGCAATCAGAGGGAGCCTTGTTTTTGTTCTGTTAGCGCTCAGCGCTTGCGCTGGGAACGGTTGATGGCGGAGATAATCGACTTCAGGGCGCTAGTGGTAATCGACGAATCGATGCCGACGCCCCACACGATCTGCGCGTCATCGGCCTCGCCGACCTGGCATTCCACGTACGAGGCGGCCATGGCGTCGGTGCCGACGGACATGGTGTGCTCCGCGTAATCCATAATCGAGGCGTCAACGCCAAAGTTGGAAATGGCGTTGAGGAAAGCGGCGATCGGACCGTTGCCGATGCCGGAGACCTCGCGCTCCACGGGCGCATCGACCCCGACGTTCACGCCGCGGTCGAGCAGACGAGCCTTGAGCACGGTGTCGGAGCCATCCTCACCGGAGCTGACGGCCACCTTGAGCAGCTTCAAGCGGCCCCACGGCACGAGCGAGGCGTCATGAGTATCGCCCACAACCACACCGGCGGCGGTCATGCCGGACTGTTCGACCGGCAGGTACTCGTCCTTGAACAGACGCCAGATATCCTCGTCCTTGACTTCCTTCTTGGTCGTGTCAGCGTAGTTCTGCACGATCTTGTCGAATTCGATCTGCAGACGCTTGGGCAGGTCAAGATTGTGGTTGGTCTTAAGCAGGTAGGCCATGCCGCCCTTGCCGGACTGCGAGTTGACGCGAATGATGGCTTCGTACGTGCGGCCGATGTCCTTCGGGTCAATCGGCAGGTACGGCACAAGCCACACGAAGCTGTCGAGATCGGCGCCAGCACGCTCGGCGGCCACCTGACGAGCCTCGAGACCCTTCTTGATGGCGTCCTGATGCGAGCCGGAGAACGCAGTGAACACGAAGTTGCCGGCGTACGGGTGACGCTCGGAAATCTTGATCTGGTTGCAGTACTCAACCGTCTTGCGAATCTCGGGCACGTTGGACAGGTCAAGCTGCGGGTCGATGCCTTGGGTGAGCCAGTTGAGGCCCAGCGTGACCAAGTCGACGTTGCCGGTACGCTCGCCGTTGCCCAGCAGGCAGCCTTCCACGCGGTCGGCGCCGGCCAGCACGGCCAGCTCGGTGGCGGCCACGCCCATGCCTTCGTCGTTGTGCGGGTGGAGGGAGAGCACCACGGAGTCACGGTCGTCGAGGTGGGTGGAGACGTACTCCACTTCGTCGGCGAACACGTTCGGCGTGGTCATTTCCACGGTGGCGGGCAGGTTGATGATCATCGGGTGCTCGGGAGTCGGCTTGATAACACCGATCACGGCGTTGCACACCTCGACGGCGTACTCCGGCTCGGTGCCGGTGAAGGATTCCGGCGAGTACTCGTAGTACAGGTCGATGCCCTTGGCCTCGTTCTCGAGGTCCTTGCACAGTTCGGCGGCGTCGGTGGCGAGCTTCTTGATCTCCTCCTTGTTCTTGCGGAACACGACCTCGCGCTGCAACACAGACACGGAGTTGTAGAAGTGCACGATGGCGCGCTTGGCACCCTTGAGCGCCTCGTAAGTGCGGCGGATGAGGTGCTCGCGGCACTGGGTGAGTACCACGATGGTCACGTCGTCCGGAATCAGCTCACGCTCGATGAGCATACGGATGAAGTCGAAATCGGTCTCGGAAGCGGACGGGAAGCCCACCTCGATCTCCTTGAATCCCATGGAGACGAGCAGGTTCCAGAAACGCAGCTTGCGCTCGGAATCCATCGGGTTGACGAGGGCCTGATTGCCGTCGCGAAGATCGACGGAGCACCAGCGCGGCGCGCGCTGCAGTCGCTTGCCCGGCCACGTACGCTCCGGGTAATCAAACGGGATCTGCTTGTCGTAGGCGGCGTACTTGTTGTACGGCATACGACTCGGCTTCTGCGGATCGCCAATGAATCGCGCCGGAGGCAGCAGCGGGTCGTTGTTCCCCCCATTGGACGCTGCGGCTACCGCTGCGAGATCAAAAACGGATGATTGATCCTGACCCATTGTTCCTCCTTTACTGTGTGAACCATTCATACAATCGCTTATTGGATATTCGTTTACGCATTGGTAACATGCATAACTTCCTCTATCCTAGCGACGGCCCATTCCAACATCCCGTTCATCTCACAATACGCCAGCACACTTAGCGTTCCGACGCAGCACTACTACTTACAGCTATGCGTGGGGGCGCATGGGCGACGTCCTCGCGTTCTTCGACTGGGAGCACAGCGCGAACGGGCCCACCGAGGCCATCAACGGAAGGCTCGAGACCCTCAGGGGCATAGCCCTGGGATTCCGCAAACCTCGACAACTACATCACCAGAAGCCTGCTGCACGCCGGCGGCTTCAGACACGCCATCCAAACCCACCTCTGACACATGCCCCTACACGCCAAAATCGGAAGAGCCCGATAACCTGCTATACGACGAGGATGCCACCTATTCCGCATTCAGGCCGTATCAGCAGAATTGATGTATTGACCGGTTTTATGGTCGTCACCGCTTCTTCACCAACGAGCGGATGACGGCCATAAAACCGAGGCTCATGGCACCGGACAGCACTGCGAATACCTGCGGGCGGCGCAATTCGTTACGCATGCTGATGGCACCGGTCACGCAGTGGTCCTCGAACCAGACGCGCACCTCGTTGCTGGAGTATCGGCCCACCAGATCACCCCAGGTGAGCATGCGGGTCACGTAGCCGGCCGGGTTGCTTTCATGGAATTCGAACAGGCGGATGCCGCGATAGCGCGACTTGGGACCATAGCATTCGAATCCGCAGGTAGGCGCGTAGCCCAAATCAATGCCATGCGCGTGGCCCACGAAGGCGTTCTTGTGATCGTGACCGCAGAACAGCGCGAAGTAGCCGCCTGCCTCACGCAAGGCGTCCACTTCACCGACGTTCTCGTCCGCACAGCCAATCGCCTCACCCAGCCGCGATCCCGGCCGGCAAATCTCATGGTTGAGCACGTAGCAATGGCCGGCGTGGGTACGCGCGCCTTCCACCGCGTTCGGCGTCCATGCGGGAACCTCTTTGAGGCAATCGTAGAATTCCTGCGGCGGAATGTGCTGGAAGGCGATGGCAGGCACCGGCTTACCGTCGCCGTTGCGTTCGCCAAGTTCGGACTGTACGGCTCCCAGCCAATCGATCGCCTCGGGGCTTGGCGTGCCATACCCATCGGAATCAGCCAAATCAAGACCGCGCGGATTGACCACATAGGCCGGGTATTGGGCGTCGTTCTCTTCAGGCTTGCCGGCGTAATCGCCGGAATTCACCATCATGACGGACATAGCTACGCGCCCGGATCCGTCGGAAGCCTCAATGGGCAGGGCAAAAGTGCCTGGCTCGAGGCTGTCGACCGGGTTCAGGCAGCCGGGGAATTCGCGGTAGATGCCGTCCTGCTCGTCGGCCAGGATGCCGCACTGGAAATCGTGATTGCCGTAGGTGGCGGCGAACGGCACTTCCGCTTCGATGACCGGGCCAAGGAAGCCGGCAAACGTGCGGCGGACTTTGTCACGGGTCTCGTCCATGAGCTCGTCCAAAGTCGTCGGCACATCCTGTGGATCGGATGTTGTGGAGTAGACCAGCGTGGACGTGGTGGACGCGGTGGACGCGGTTTGTTGGACGTCGGGATTGCTGCCGTCAGACTTCATGGCCAGCAGACGATTGTTCACGCGGTTTCTGGCCCGCCGCTTGATTCCGCGCAGCTTGGCCTCGACTTCGGTGACCGCACGCACGCGAGCGCCCGGTTCCTCGCCACGGCGGCGCAGGAAAGTGTCGATGTAGGCAGGATCGTAACCGCGAATCTGGTCGCCGGTGAACACCACCAGATCCGGGTCGGCTTTGCGAATGGCCTCACGGATAAGGCGGATGGTATCGGGGAGTACGTTGGGGCCGTCTTGGATGTCGGCCATCTGCAGCACGCGGAAGCTGCCGTCTTCGCGGAATCGCAGGTTCGTCATGCCTCACCAGTCTAGGGACGTAATGCTGTTTCGCACAGCATACGCGCCGGTCCTTCACGTTCCCCGCCGCTCCGCACGGCAGCTGAATCACTACGAGAAATCGTAGAACGTGTATCCCTTATCCGCTCCGCTCGTCACGTTGAGCAATGCTTTGCCGTTCAGCGTATCGACGTCGTTTCCTATGAGATAGCCGTCTCCCGTGGCTCCCATATCCGAGTCGTGGTAGGAGCCGGAGAAGGTGCCATCCTTATTGACTTTCATTACGGTTCCCCATGCGCCGACAACGGGCGGTCGCCATCCACCTTGCCGACCTTGTCTTTTGAGGAGAATCGCTTTAACGGAACAGACTCACCCCGCGACGGGCCGTGCAATACGCGTTGCCCAGCCAAGTATGGCGGGAATTGGGCCAGACGGCTCCCAGTCGCGGTGCGTTCTGGCTCATCCAGATGCTCGGCACGCGTCCGTCTGCGGAGCGTGAGCCGAGCAGATTGAAGCCGTTCTTTTCCAGCAGCCACTCCGGGTGCTGGGTGGCGATGGCCAAGCCTTCCTCGAGGGTGAGCGGCAGGCGCTCATCGGAGTCAATAAGTTTGCGGGCCACATCCGGCTCGCGATTGACATAGCACGTGCCGGTGTGCGGATTGACGACCAGATAGAACGGGCCTTCCGGCGGCATGAAGCCGTCTTGAGGCAGGAAGCTGGCGATGTCACGCGGCGGCATGGTGGTGAAGCCTGCCATGCGATTGATGGAGGTTCGTGCAATCAGCGACTCAGGCGAAACCAGTTCACGCGTGGGCACCAGCAGGATGTTCGATCCCAAATCGGAATGCTCGAGCGCCCCGATCAGAGGTCGGGCCAGCGAGCGGAATGCGGCGGCGGAAATATCCGCCACATCCGGGTAGCCGAGAGCCACGATACGGTCGAGCTGTTTTTGGGCCTCTACTGATGCGATAGACATGGCTACCAGTGTAGAACATCGCCTTCGCTTCATTGGGCAGCCACCATCTGGGAAGACCACTGCCGTTGTTCCGCGTGTTTCGTACAATTGCATTGTTTTACGGCCACCCGCATGACGGCCGTCCGACGTAAGTAATCCATCGAAACCCAGAGGTCATAGAGGTCATCATGTCCGAAAAATTGAAGGTCGGCATCCTTGGTGCCACCGGTATGGTCGGTCAGCGTTTTATCACGCTGCTTGAGAATCACCCGTGGTTCGAGGTGGTCACGCTTGCCGCTTCCGCGCACAGCGCCGGCAAGACGTATGCCGAGGCTGTCGGCGACCGTTGGAAGATGGAAACCCCGATGCCCGAATATGTCAAGAACATGGTGGTCGTCGATGGCGACGATGCCGAGTCCGTGGCCTCTGGCGTTGATTTCATGTTCTCTGCGGTAAACATGCCGAAGGACCAGATTCGCGCCATTGAAGAGCGTTATGCCAAGACCGAGACCCCGGTGGTCTCCAACAACAGCGCCCACCGCTGGACCCCGGACGTGCCGATGGTGGTGCCGGAGATCAACCCGGAGCACTTCGAGGTGATCGAGCACCAGCGCAAGCGCCTGGGCACCACTCGTGGTTTTATCGCCGTCAAGCCGAACTGCTCGATTCAGGCCTACACGCCGGCGCTGGCCGCGTGGAAGGAATTCGAGCCGCGCGAGGTGGTTGTGAGCACCTACCAGGCGATTTCCGGCGCGGGCAAGACCTTCAAGGACTGGCCCGAGATGGTGGGCAACATCATCCCGTTCATCTCCGGTGAGGAAGCGAAGTCTGAGAAGGAACCGCTCAAGGTGTTCGGCCATGTGGACGCCGCCAAGGGCGAGATCGTGCCGTTCGACGGCGACCTCAAGATCACTTCCCAGTGCATCCGCGTGCCCGTGCTCAACGGCCACACCGCCACCGTGTTCCTGAACTTCGGCAAGAAGGCCACCAAGGAAGAGCTCATCGACCGTCTGGTGAACTACACGTCCAAGGCTTCCGAGCTGGAGCTGCCGCACGCACCGAAGCACTTCATCCAGTACCTCACCGAGGATGACCGCCCGCAGGTCAAGCTCGACGTGGACTACGAGGGTGGCATGGGCGTTTCCATCGGCCGTCTGCGTGAGGATTCCATCTTCGATTGGAAGTTCGTGGGTCTGGCCCACAACACCCTGCGTGGTGCAGCCGGCGGTGCCCTTGAATGCGCCGAAATGCTCAAGGCTCTCGGCTACATCACCAAGAAGTAGTTGAAACTGAGTCCGAAACTGAGAAAGCCCTCCGCAAGGAGGGCTTTCGTCGTATATACCGCAAAAACGCGGCTCAGTGGCTCAGCGGCCAGTACCGCCGTACACCACGGCTTCGATTTGATCGGCATCGAGACCGTATGCGGTGTGCAGCGCCTTGACGGCGTCGTTGAGCTGATCGAGCGGCACGAGCGCGGCGATACGAATCTCGGAGGTAGAAATCATCAGCACGTTGATGCCCTCATCGCTCAGGGCCTGGAAGAACTTGGCGGCCAGACCGGCATGGGTCTTCATGCCAACGCCCACCACGGCCACCTTGCCTACGTTGGTGTCCACATCGAAGGAGTGGTAGCCCAGCACTTCCTGCTTGTCGAGCAGTGTGTTCTGAACCTGCTTGACGGCCGATTCGGGCACGGTGAAGGAGATGTCCGCAGTGCCGACGGATGCGCCGGCCTGCACGATCATGTCCACGTTCACGCCGGCGGTGGCCAGCTCGGTGAACACCTTGGCGGCCATACCCGGCTCGTTCGGCACGCCACGCACGGTGGCCAGCGCCTCGGAACGATCGTGGGCAATGCCGGAAATCACCGGTGCCTCGGGGCCCAGGTCAGGGAACAGGTCGCCCATGGATTTCGCTTCTTCTTCAGTCATGTCTTGCCTTGTCTTGCTTGAAATTACTTACGATTATCGTTCGCTGTAGCCGCGCTCAGTCGAGGTTCGGCAGCGTACGCGGGTCAATGCCGTCGGGCACCACCAATGTGCCGGGGCGACGGGAGAACGAGGAACGCACGTGCAGCGGCATGTTGAAACGCTGAGCGTATTCCACACAGCGCAGTGCCAGCACCTTGGAGCCGCAGGACGCCATCTCCAGAATGGACTCGTAATCGATGGACGGAATGCGGCGGGCGGAAGGCACGATACGCGGGTCGGCGGTGAAGATGCCGTCCACGTCAGTGTAGATCTCGCAGATATCGGCACCGAGCGCCACGGCAAGCGCCACTGCGGAGGTATCCGAACCACCGCGGCCGAGCGTGGTGGCGTCACCCTTGGCGTTGATGCCCTGGAAGCCGGCAACGATGGCGATGTCTCCCAATGAGAGCGCGTTCTTCACGCGGTCCGGTCTCACGGCCTTGATGTGGGCCGCGCCGTAACGGGCGTCGGTGAAGAAGCCGGCCTGCTGACCGGTGAAGGAGTGGGCACGGCTGCCTTCGGCGTGAATGGCCATGGCCAGCAGGCTCATGGAAATTCGCTCGCCTGCGGTCATCAGCATGTCCATCTCGCGCTCGGGCGGGTTGGAGTCGATGCTCAGCGCCTGATCGATAAGGTCATCGGTGGTGTCGCCCATGGCGGAGACCACCACGGCCACCTTGTTGCCCTTCTTTTCCGTCTCAACAACGCGCTTGGCCACACGTTTGATCGATTCGGTATCGGCGACCGACGAACCGCCGTACTTCTGCACGATGAGAGCCACTGCTGTCCTTTGTTCTTCTCTTAGGGGGAGTTTGCTCAATATTCTACGCAAACGCAACGATTATAAAGGTTGCCGCGTTCACCCCGCGACCCCGCGCCGACATGTGGACACGGGCATGGCCTACGTTGTTCAGCAAATATTCAAGTTTTCACCGGTGGTTCTTTGAGGCAGCCGCATCCATCCTTTGAGATTCGAGCGGTTAACTATCAATTACCGGCAAACGAAAGCAAACCGGCGAGGTTTCCGCAGACCCCATAACTGAATACCTTCTTCTTCCTCTCTCCTTTTCAAGGCCCGGTCCCGCAGCCCGGGCCTTTTCCTTTTGTGTTGGGAACGATGGGTCAAACGCACGATACGAGCTCACGGAGCAAGCGTGGCCAACGGCACTACCAATACCCCATCATCCCGGCGATAAGCGGCAGCCGTAGCGGTCAGCACCATCAAGAATGACGGACGGCCTTCGTGATCTTGATCAATTCTGTCAGCCAACTTTTTCAAATGGGCCGCCGCAATATCAACCTGCTTTTCTCCGAGCTTGACCTCAATGAGAGCCCATCGTCCATCATGCAGGCCAATGACCGCATCAGATTCCAATCCCGTCTTATCCCGATAATGGAACACATCTCCGCCAAGCGCATCAGCATACACACGCAGATCGCGAATACACATGGACTCAAACAGCAAGCCAAAGGTCTCGAAATCATTAAGGAGTTTCTCCGGGGTCGCGTGCAGTACCGCACAAGCTATCGACGGGTCGCTGAAGTGTCTGGTTGGGCTCGTTCTCACTGCAGTCTTAGAACGTAAACGAGGGTCCCAAGCTGGAAGATCTTCAGTCACGCAAGCTCGCGACAATGCATCTAAATAATCAGAGAGTGTACCTTCCGAAGGCGGTTCACCCTGCATATCCGCCGCGATAGTGGATTGCGACGCCTGAGAAGAAATATTGCGCGCATACGAGCGCATAATCAGACGCATCCAAGTTTTATTGCGCTTTATACCATCCATACGATTGATGTCAGAATCAAGTAGTTCTTCGACATAATCCGCGGCCATGCGCAAGGCAACATTTACTCGAGATTCGACTACTGCTTCAGGCCAGCCACCGCGGCATAGCGCAAACGCGGTGTTTTCAATATCGAAATCGGAGAAACCCGAAACATCATGGTTGCCATCGAACAACTCTCCCAACGAAACAACGCCCGTCGATTCCTGCGATTCAAATAAGGACATGGTACGCATGGTTAATCGGGCAATTCTTCCCACTCCGGAATGAGCTGGTTCCTGTTGAGGAGTCGCCGATCCAGTTAGGATGAATCGGCCACGACCGCGCCCTCGATCGATGGCGAAACGCACCGCGTCCCACAATTGCGGGGCCATCTGCCATTCATCAATGAGTCTCGGCTCCTCACCTCGCAGGATGAGAGAAGGCTTTGTATCAGCCAAGGCCAACAGCGTAGCACTGCGATCCGGGTCCTGCATGAAGACCTGACTCGCCGACTGCCTTTCTGCCGTTGCAGTCTTGCCACACCATTTTGGACCTTTAATCTGAACGGCACCAGAAGACTGCAATGCCTGAGTCAGCAACCCATCAGCCACTCGAGGAAGGTACTCGCCACGTTGAATCTCCGAGCTCTCCACTGCCATATGTGCCCTCCCGCAAACCGTCGAAACATCAACCTATAAATCACTCTATTGCGGAAGTTGGACCATTCTAATTGTGGAAGTTGGACTATTTTCGTTGTGGAAGTTGGACCATTCCTATTAGGGAAGTTGGACACTAGATTACGAACTAGACTTTTCCTTTTTGCAGCAACAGTGCCACCAACACGATGGGCGTCATCACCGCCTATCGCCAGACCCTTTTCCTTGACCTAAAAAGATGAGATGCCCAGACAGTGCCATCTTTTCTCTGATCACACTAGCCAATTCGGAACGCAGCGGCGAACCCGTGATCCGCGCATCCTCTGCAACCGTGCCTTTGACGTTCGGCAATCTGGTGAATGAGCTTTTGCTCAGGCGCTCTTCGCGATTCATTTCTTTGGTCGGAAAACAGAATACGCGGGAACGCCCCTCACGCCTACGAAACCAACGGCTCGACGACGAACCGACATCCACGAAAACAGCAATAGCGCCTCTTTTATCGAGGTAACATATTCCCTCTTTATGCATTCATACCCCCCTATTTGAAAGCTCTGCCAAATATCGCCGACGCCGCGACTTATCATGTTGCCATACTTTGCAATCCTTTGCAGCCCCTTGCATCTCAACGGCTTGTCCGAAGTAAGCCACATCACTGACAGCCGTAGCAACGTTGTTCGTATCGCATTTTTCAGACTTCTTATGCCCCCCTACATTGCTCCCCATATGGCCCCGTCGGCATGTTGCATGAAAGGCTTGGTGCGGAGTAACGTTTCGCAGTGTGGCACGTGCGGCGTTGCCATTTGCGACAGCACCTATGCCATGCACGACTAAGACAGACCCGGCCGTCTTGTATAAGCAAATCATGAGCAGATCAAACGGAGGAACAGGCGACTATGGCATTGCTGCATCGACGTTCGACGAGTAAGCGTGCCTCACAGAAAATGCGGGAAAACAACGCGGCCATGCCGGATGACGCATCTGCAAATGACAACGTTTCCTCAGCGCGGCCCGAGCCCGCAGCATTCGTTCCAACACCATTTGACGAAGTCATCGATATCAGCGATCTCGTGGCCGAGCGCCGACGCCTGCAACGCAACCTGTGGGCGATGCGCATCATCACCATTGTGCTGCTGATCGCCGCAATCGCCGTGGCCTGCTTCCCGCTAGCGTTGCAATTCGAGTCCGACCGCAACTTGGCCGCCACCACAGCCACCACGGCCAAAGAAGTAGCTGGCTGGCCTTACCCGCAGGCGGAAGACAAGCTCACGGCGGCCCGCGCATACAACAAGAAGCTCGCTGAATCCGGCCAGCCTATCTTGGGTGAAGCCGTCGATCCGTTCGCCGCCGCTCAAGGAGGATCCCAAGCCAGCGGCGAGGATTCCGCCTCAAAGAAAGACAAGGAATACCAGTCACTGCTTAATACCGGCAACGGCGTGATGGGCACAATCAAGGTGCCCAAGCAGTCCATCAATCTGCCGTTTTATCACGGCACTTCCGAGGAAGCACTGGCTTCTGGTGCCGGCCACTTGTACGGCACGTCGCTGCCGGTGGGAGGTAAATCCACCCATTCGGTCATTACCGGGCACCGCGGGTTGGTTGAAGCGCTGATGTTCACCCGTTTGGACGAGGTGAAAGAGGGCGACTTCTTCTACATCGAAGTCATGGGCGAAACTTTGGGCTACAAAGTGGACCGCATTTCGGTGATTTTGCCGGATGACACGTCGAAGCTCAAGATCGTGCCGGGTGAGGATCGCGTCACTTTGATGACCTGTACGCCATACGGCGTGAACACGCACCGACTGCTTATCTCCGGGCACCGCGTGGCGATTCCGATGCCGGCCCCCGAGCCGAATGACGTGCTTGACGCGCGCAATATCGCCCTTGGTGTTGGTCTAGGCATACTGGCGGCAGGACTGTTCATTATCTGGTTGGCACGACGCCACAAGGCCGCGCGCATCATCCGCCACGGCGCATTCTGGCCGTGGATGCGCCGCAAGGGCGAAAGCGCCAATGATACGCTGGCTTAGGCCTCGCGCCGACCGGCCAGTGCCCTGCCCAGCGTGATTTCGTCGGCATACTCCAAGTCGGAGCCCACCGGCAGGCCGCTGGCAAGTCGGGTGACCTTGACACCTACGGGTCGCAATAGCTGGGTCAAGTAGCTGGTGGTGGCCTCGCCTTCAATATTCGGGTCGAGCGCCATAATCACTTCCTTGACCTCATCGCCTTCTAAGCGTTTGAGCAGACCGGGAATACGCAGGTCGGCAGGGCCAACGTTGGCCATTGGGTTGATTGCGCCGCCGAGCACATGGTATAGGCCGTGGTATTCGCGCGTGCGCTCGATGCTCATCACATCCTTGGGCTCTTCGACCACGCAGATCACCGAACGGTCGCGTCTCGGGTCGGCGCATACCGGGCAGGGGCTGGATTCGCACACGTTGCCGCAAATATCACAGAAGCGGATCTTGGCCTTGACCTCTTCGATGGCCTCGGCCAAATCGCGCGCTTCATCTTCGGGCGCGGACAGCATGTAGAAGGCGATACGCTGCGCGCCCTTCGGCCCGATGCCGGGCAGCCGCCCGAAAGCGTCGATCAGTCGTTGTATTGCGCCGTCATAAGCAAGTGCCATGGGTATTCCTCGTTATTCGTCCTCATTATTCATCCGAGTGCTTCTTGGCAGGCTGGATGTTCTTGGGGTTCTTCGGATCATCTGCCGCGAATTGCTCGACTTTTTTGACCTCGAATAGCTTTTTCAGATCGTCGAGATTCATGGCCGTCGCCTCGCCGAGCGACTGGTCGCTCATCGAGTATTCGTCATCCTCGGCCGCGACTTGCGGTTGTGGTTTCGGCTGGGGCTGGGGCTGGCTATTCCACGGGTCGGCATTCGGGGTCGGCTGTGCGGGTTGCGGTTGATTCCACGGGTCACCGTGCGGGGTGGCCTGCGGAGCCGATTGTGGAACTGCCTGCGGTTGATTCCACGGGTCATCGCCGGCAGCCGGCTGCGGAACCGATTGGGGCTGGTTCCACGGGTCATCGCCCGACATATTGCCCGACACTGTCTGAGGAACCGAAGAAGCCGGAGTCTGGGACTGAGGCTGATTCCACGGGTCGTCTCCTGGCTGCGGAGCCGCCTGAGCATGGTTCCCCTGCGGTTGATTCCACGGATCATCGTGAGGAGACTGCTGATATGGCTGGTTCCACGGGTCGGCTTCGGCCGGTTGCGACGCCGGTGAGACCGCGGCCTGAGACTGCGTCTGATTCCATGGATCGTCGCTCGCGCCGGCAACTGCCGTAACGGAAGATGCGGTGGCTGGCTGCCCAGTGGACTGTCCAGTGGGTCCAGCGGACGCAACGGACGCAGTGGGTGCAACAGGAGCAGCCGGAGCGGCCCACGGATCAACACCGTCACTGATGTCCGGAACCGCAACATGCTTCTTGTGATGCTCTTCGGGCGCAGGCGTAGCAGCGGGCTCGTTAGGCGCGAACCCGTCTGCAGATTGCGGCGAAGCGTTGCTTACGGCCGGCTTGGCCCAAGGGTCATCGTCACTCCAGTTCTTCGCTGCCGTGGATGCACTGGATTGTCCGGCTCGATGGCTGTCGTCTGCGTCCTCGGCTTGGCCTGTTGCAGTCGGCTTCGGAGCTTTCGTCTCGCTCCCCATATGAATGCCCAGGCTCGCGCCCAAACTCGACGCGGCCAATCCAGCCTTGGCCATGGCAATCTGCTGCTTGACCTTGGCCAATTGCTCCGGGCTCATACGTTTGACGGATTCGACTCGCTCGCCATTCGCCGCGACCGCAGAAGGCGCAATAACCGCATTGGCGCCGAACTCGTTGCGCACGGCATCCATCACCACGGCCGCCGCCTTCTTACCGCTGTTATCCACGGCCAAGGCGAAAGCGTGCTGGCTCAGCGACTTGTCGAACGTCATCGACAAGCAAGGCAGACCCTTACGGTTGGGGCCGAATTTTACGGTCGGCACCTTGTCTCGTGACACATATTCACGAATGGTTTCCGGCAAAGCGGCGACGGCTGCATCCCACTTCTCGTCGATGGACCGATTATCCGATGCCGCAGGCGAGGTCACCGGTTGAGCCGGGACGGCCGGCGACGCGGCGGGCGCGCCCCACCCGGCATTGGCGGCAGGAGCGGCACCGGCAGCAGCAGTTGCTACAGCAGGTTGCACAGACAGAGAGCCCGCGGGTCGGTCGCTGACCGGGCCGTTGACAGGGCCATTGCCTCCAACAGATTCATGGGAAGCGGTGCTCTGAGGCGCGGCTGCTTGCTGGTTGCGTGCAGCACCGGAGAATCCGCCATGTGAGGCTCCGGCAAACCCGCCTCGCGATGCGCCGGCAAAACCACTGGCACCCATACCGGAAGCGGCTGGCGTAGTCGAAGTCGAAGAAGCAGCCGCAGGCGGCATACCAGAAGAAGCTGGCGCGGGAGCGGCTGTTGCAAAGCCTGATTCACTGCCGGCCAACAATCGCGCGGCCAGCAGTTCCAAGCGCATACGCGGAGAAATGGCTCCGGTCATGGCACCCAACGTAGTGTTGATGATGTCTGCCATTGCGGTCAGTGCGCCCAGTCCCAGCGCCTTGGCTTGGCGGTGCAGATCGTCCATATCCTCGGCCTCAGCCGTGTCGGACAGCACGGATTCCGCACGGTCCCCGGCCAACGTAAGCACCAGCAGATCACGCACACGAGCCAGTAGGTCTTCGACGAATCGTCTCGGATCGAATCCGCCGACCACGACTTTCTGGATAACGCCGTACAGGGCTTCGCCGTTGTGATCGATTACCGCATCCACGGCCTCGCCGATCAGTGCCTCCGGCGTGAAGCCGAGCAGGGCTACAGCGGCATCATGGGTGATAATGCCTTCGACCGAACCAACCATCAGCTGGTCAAGCACGGACAGGGTATCTCGCATGGAGCCGCCACCGGCGCGCATCGCCAGTTTCAGCACACCGGGCTCGGGCTTGATGCCTTCCTTGTCGCAGATCGTCTCCAGGTAGGGACCCATGACTTCCTGCGGCACCAGACGGAACGGATAGTGGTGGGTGCGCGAACGGATGGTGCCGATCACCTTGTCTGGTTCGGTGGTGGCGAAGATGAACATCACATGTTCAGGCGGCTCTTCAACGATTTTAAGCAGCGCATTGAAGCCCTGCTGCGTGACCATGTGGGCCTCATCGAGAATGAAAATCTTATAGCGGTCGCGCGCAGGGGCGAACCCAGCGCGTTCTCGCAATTCTCGAGCATCATCCACACCGTTGTGCGAGGCCGCATCGATTTCGACCACGTCGATGGAACCCGGACCGCCGGTGGCCAGGTCCTTGCAGCTTTCGCATTCGCCGCAGGGGTGGGAAGTCGGCCCTTTGGCACAGTTGACGCAACGGGCCAGGATACGCGCGGAGCTGGTTTTGCCGCAGCCTCGCGGCCCTGAGAACAGATAGGCATGTGTGAGCTTGCCCTCGTCCAAGGCGCGCATCAGCGGGACCGTGACTTGGTCCTGGCCGATGACCCCTTCGAAGGTGTCCGGACGATAGCGACGATACAGTGCAAGTGCCATAGCTACTAACCTACCTTTGCCCTCAGAATTAACCGATAAAAAGTCAAGATAAACCGGGCTCATAGTTGCCGAATCGGGAAAACTCTTTATATTCCAACGACATTCACCTGACAACGGTTACCGCATTTTTATTGTTATTAACCGCTTTCTTTGTATTAACATAGTGTCAATAACGGTTGTGGTCAGGAGGCACCCATGAGCGATACCCTCGACGAGAAACGCCCCACCCGCGGCGATGCCCGGCGCGACGCCATCGTGCAAGCCGCGCGCAAGGTGTGTCTGGAAAAAGGCTTCTCCAAAATCACCGTTTCCGACATCGCAAGCGAAGTCGGTATGACGCGTTCGCTGTTCTACCACTACTTCGAAGACAAGGAAGCCGTAGCTGACGCAGTACTCGATAACGTCATCGACGAAATCCTCACCACGTTGAAGCAGTGGAACCAAGCGCGCGAAACAGGCAACGTGAACAAGGCATTAGACGACATCGTGCATGTACTCCGCTCCCTGATCGCCGACGAGAGCCCCTTCTCAAACCGTATGATCCAAGACGGCAACGCCGAACTGTATATCAAGTTCATTGACCGCGCGGCGGACCGTATTGCCGACTACATTGCCCAGACCACCGTACGTGATTTCGAGCAGATGCATGGCCTGCCAATCACCAACGTCCATGAGACGTTCTTCACACTGATTGTGGGGCTTATCTCACTGATTCGCTCGCATCCGAACATCAGCGACCGAACCATCAAAGAGGTCATGGCGCAGACGCTGCATATCGAAAGCTATGTCGTCTGAGGTCTGACGGGCATTGGCTCTGGTACCGCTCTCCCGCACTCCCCTCAGTCCGCTTCGCGGCCAGCTCGTCCGCAATTGCGGACAGCCTACGGCTGACTTTCTTCTGGTTCGACTATCGTCGAACCCTCGCCTACAAACAGCCCACTGGGCTGTTTGCTTTACGGCTCAGCCTAATGAGGGGAGCCAATATAATCGGGTCACGCGAACTGGCCGGTCACGGGATCGCGACCATCTCGGGCAATGACGTCGAGCACTTCCTGTCGGGAATCCACCTCACGGGCGGCTACGGCCGGCGGCACTAGCACGCGCAACGCGCAGTCCTCGGCCACTACCCTAAATGGCAAATGCCCGATATATTCGCCGTCCGCCATCAGCACCGGCGGCTCGTCGCCTTCCGCTGCCCGCGTGACTTCGATTTCACGGATACGTTTCCAGCCGAACGCCTTTGAAGCAAGTAGCTTGCCGTTATAGGCATTCGAAATGGCCACCGCGCATTCGCCGAAGTTCGGCACGTGGTCCATCCACACCAGGTCCAACAATCCATCGGAGAAGCAGGAGTACGGCGAGACCTCAATGCCGCCACCGATATGCCTCGAATTCGCAATCGTCAGCAATGGTGTGATGATGTCTCGTTCATCCGTGGTCCCGTCCGCCAATGTGGCTTTGATGTGGTAACCATAACGCTTCATATGCGTCAGCTCCACCAGCACCGCCGCAAAGTAGCGCATGGTGCCGGTCGGCAGATGCGAATGATTCGCACGGTCGTTGATGCTCGCGTCAAGACCACAGGACAGCATGCCCGCATAGTACCGGTCAATCGGATGCTCGGCGGACTTGCTCTCCTGGTACTCGTACTCCTCGCCAGTGGAGGGATCCACGGCATAGCCGCCGTCCAAAGAGGTCACGCGTCCCATGTCCACATCGATGTGTGATCCACGCACGATAGCACCGACGATACCTTCCACTGCGGTTTCGATACGGTTGACCGGCAGCTTCAGTCCTCGTGCGAAATCGTTGCCCGACCCCGTGGCCACGATGCCCAACGGCTTGCCACTGCAGCCCACGGCGTTCGCTCCAAGTGCGATCATGCCGTCGCCACCGACCACTACGAGATAGTCGTACTCGTGCGCGCGTTCACGCGCCTGATTCAGGGAATCGTCGAAACTCGTGCCGGTGATGTCGATGACGTCGAAGTTATGGGCACGGCCGGCTTCCTCCAGCAGACCCAATACCTGCGCGTCCACCTTAGCGCCACGGCCTTTATCGGAAGTGGGGTTGCCCACCATGGCCACCACGCGACGGCGCTCGTTGCGTTCACTCTCGCTCATGCTCTCACCTTAGCCAAAGGCCCAGAAGCCCGCCAGAGTATCGGTGCTTTACGGTCCATTATTGTGATAATTGTCTCCTTCCGTACAACTCACCGGTCCGGCCCGAGCCATCCGCTCCACGGATGATGCCACCAGGACCATGGTTTCCACCTTGATGGTTACCAACACGTCTTCATCCCGCACGGAGCAGGAGCCCAAAACTACACCATTCGCTTCAGCCATGTTGGCGGCGAGCGCACATGGATCACCGATATCCGCATGCCACAGCGCATACGCGGCGTCAAAGGCGATAAGGTCGGCGAGGGAACGCGCTCGGTTCTGGCAGATCATGAGGTTGCCCACACTTGCCGCCACCGCGAGCGCAATGCCCACCACCATAACCAGCATGGCTCCGGCCATCGTGCCCGATCCCTCCTCATAACGCATTCCCTGCACCGCAGTTCCTTTCTGTTGCGGCCGCCCAGCCAGCCGACCGTTATTGGCTTATCGCCGTAGCGTTGCCGGTAACCCGCGTTGGAGTTACATCCAGCGGACCGGGCAATACCGAACATTCGACCGTCACACTCGTCGATTGGCCGTTGTGGGCAATGCTGACGCGGGGATCTCCCCCTGCAACGTCCGCAGCTATGCTGCGCGCGGATGATTCGTCACCGGTAACCACAAACTCGCGTGCAGCCGCCGTCGCGGCACCTTGGCAGTCCATGGAAACGATGACCACACGTCCCATTGCCAGTATCAGCCCGGCGATGGCGATAACGCTGGGCAATACGATCGCGAATTCGGCGGTGGCCGATCCCGTGCATAGGTCTGGCGGCAGTCTGGCGAGCCTCCACCGGCATCTCATGGTCTTCATGGCTGTCACCCGACTTTCAGAGCCTGTTTGATGATGTTGGTCAGCAACGTCTTGATGGCATCCGACTTCAGGATGGCGACCAGCACCGCCGCAAAGCCTGTAGCCGCAACGAGTACGACTGCGTATTCCGCAGTGGCTGCGCCTTCTTCGGGCTCAGCCATGAGGGCGCGGATGCGTGCGTCCATGAGGCATAGCCGTTCTTTCGCCTTGGCGTTCAGCGTGGCCACACGAGCCTTGCTGTGCGCAAAGATGCCGGCCTGCCCGTCGACGATGACGGGGATAGGGGTATTCATTGGCGTTCCTTTCGGTAAGGAGGGGAAGCTGCGCAGTGGCTTCGCACCTTCCCCATGCGTATGTGAGTGGTTGGCCCCCGCGCCGGGTTGACGCGGGGTGCATACCACTGTGGACTATCAACGCTTCATGCACCAGGAAAAACGGGGTATGTGGTTCTAGCTTGCCGAGTTATCCACACCTCGACGTGTCGTCCACCACAAATGTGGATAACCAAACGCAGCCAAGTACAATACCGAGCAATACAACAAGATCCAGCCTAAGCGCACTCAGTTCACGCCTATATTCACATCATGAAGGACGCAATCGCCGGAATGACTCCTACCAGCACGAATGCCGGCAGAAAACATAGCCCTGTAGGCATCAGTAGCTTTACCGACAGCTTCGCGGCATTCCGTTCGATAGCAGCACGCTCGTCACGGTCCAGCTGTTCAATGGCGGATTCGAGGCGCACACCAGGCATATCGCCATGCGTCCATGACGATTCCAAAGCCGATTGCAGCAGGCCAAGATCTCGTTGCGTGGTATTCGTATTTCCCTTGGATGGACTATCAGCTGGCGCACCCTCATGCTGAACAGCCATAGCGGCATGCCACGCATCAGCCCAGGGAACCCCTCTGGTCAGGGAGTTCCCGACCTCGCTCATGCGAGCGCCGCAGTCGCCGCCGACGGCTTTGCCCACCATGTCAAGCGCCCGGGGAATCGAGGAGCCCTGACGCAAGGACACCTGCAACATACGCAATATGAGTATGGTCCATGACGACCCGCAATCATGCGCTACGGCCGGCTCCTCGCCCGGCAAGCGGCTGTCATGACGAGACAGAGCCTTATACAGCCAACCAGCAATCGCCGCACAGCCTGCCGCGGCGTGTACCCACACCGTACTCATAATCCGCTGCCTTTCAACAATGCCCGCATCCATGCCAAGCCGGCAGCATAACAACATCCTCCCAATGTCAAGCAGACCACACCGCGTGGCGATCCAAGCAAGAACGCCAATGGTCTAGCTCCCAGAAGCTCGCCCAATGCCACAGTGACGGCCGGAAGTGCGCTCAGCAGCCCCACAGTGGCTTTAGGAACGGCACATGCTTGCGATCGCAAGTTCTGCATCAGCCTCATCTGCCGGTAAGCAGTCAATACCGCTTCCAGACATGGCACCGCTTGGCAACCGAGCTCATCGCTCAAAACCGCTGCGGCGGTGACCCCGCGTGCAGCTTCAAGTACCTGCGCTGGTGATTCGTCGGGCAGACGCCGCTGTTCGAACACCGTTATGAGCCGTTCCACAGTAATGCGCTGAGTGGCGAAGCGTCTGCTGGATTGTTCCTCGAATGCTTCAACCAATGTGCCGCCACCTCGCAATCGCGCGATGGCGGACGTAATCACCTGCGCAACGCCCACGCGAGGTGAGCCGGCATATCGAGGTTCGTTTATGGCTGCGGAATCGACCGCACGCCCGCGGTAAGCCAGCCGATACAGCCTCCCGGACTTGTTCCCCGGCCATATCAGCACGGCGAGCGCCACCAGAACAGCACACCACATCATCACCCACCACCACTCGGCCTGGGAACGATGCCCCATCGTTCAATGAAGTGCCCCCATTCGGCGGCATACCGAGGAGGATGGCAGCCATTCCATACCGCCAGCGGTGTTCCTGCCAGTTCACCATGTGCTACACGCAGTTCGCCGATCTGCGTGATACGCCGCTGTCCGTTCACTCGCTCCAAATGCACCACCGCGTCGAAAGCGCCTGCCGCCAGCATGGCCAACGCCTGTGGACTGACTCCGGCGAGTAATCCAAGCGAAATCAGCCTGGACGGTACTCGGTTCACGCCGTCCGCATGCACAGTGGTCATGCCACCGTGATGACCAGAATTGAACGCGCGCAATAGGTCGACGATTTCCGCGCCACGGCATTCGCCCAGCACCACGCGGTCGGGGCGCATTCGCAACGTCGCTTTGACCAAGTCCGTCAGACTTATGGCTCCGACGCCCTCCACATTCGCCTCGCGCGTTACCAACGACACATGATCGCCACGCCCCAGTTCTCCCAGTTCACGAACTTCCTCTACGGTGACGATGCGCTCGTTCACATCGCATTGCGCCAGCAGCGCCTTGAGCAAGGTGGTCTTGCCCACGCCTGTTCCGCCGGTAATCAGCACTGTGGCATGTCTGCGCACCAGTCCCACGAACATCGGCAGCCAAGCAGCCGGGAATACACCTAATTGGCTCAGATGTCGCAACGATGCCATGGTCCTGTCAGGGAACCGTATGGAGATTGCGGCACCTTGTGGCACCAATGGGGCAATCACCGCATGCACGCGGATGCCGTCTGGACTGGCGGCGTCCGCTATCGGGCAGGCATCATCCAGTCTGCGCCCAAGCTGCGCGCACAGTTGGACGGCGTATTCTCGAACTACTTGCGGCGAGCGGAACGGCACATGCAATACTGTTTCGCGCATGCCATTGCCGCGGTCCGCCCAAACGCGGCCATCACAGGTCACCGCCAAATCGGTAACCTGCGGGTCAGATGCCACGTCATCCAGCAGACCGAAGAATATGGTTCTGAGCGCTGTGCCAGCCTCATTGGCTCGCGTGCTGACGGCAGCCATAGCATCACTGGTCCTTGTGAGAAGCTCCCGAAACCGGGCGAATGGCCTGTTCTACGAGATCGGCAAGCAAGTTCATGGCTTTGCGACTGCCTTTGGTCACCGATCTGATGCCGAGGCCTTCCAGTACGTCTCCGCACAGATTGACACTTGGCTTGATGGGCCCCAATACCGTGGCAGTCAAATAGTCCTGCGCCTCGCCAATACCCACGTGGCCTCTCCCACGTGGAGCGCCACGTGGTTCCACACCTACGATATGTGGCGCTTCACAGCCCCATGAATCCAATCTGGACCGGTGCGACTTGGCTCTGGCCAGCCCCATCACCGACAATTCCGCGGCAATCACCTGCAGGCCACTGCGCAGATCGGGTACGGTCTCAATGAGTCCACCCTGACCGGCATCTACGATGACAACGTCGTTCGTTTCCGCCAAAGCCCGAATGGCCGCTTGAACTTCCCACCAGTCAGGCTGGCGCGCGCTCCAAGGGTCATAGGGAAGTACTCGCACACCCTCCCACATCATCAGCTCATGGTTCATCGCCTCACCCTCGATACGGCCGAGGGGCGCGTCGACTTGGCTGAACCGCAAGCCCGGCTCTCGTTCTACACCAAGCAGCAGGTCAAGGCATCCGGCCACGAAATCAGCGTCTATGAGAACGCAGCTGTGTTCACGTCTCGCCAATGTCCATGCAAGCATGGAAGCCATGACGCTCAACCCCACGCCTCCATGACCTGACGTCATCGTTACAATGTTATGGAAGCTGGTGTCTGTAGTTAGGGCGAGTGCCGGAGCCTCGCCCGATCTCTGCCGTTCGCATGAGGCCAACGGCCTGGGCGGCGGAGTGTAGTAGCGATACGCTGGAATTGGCGCATCGTCCGTGGGCAGCGGAATGCCCGGAGGTGCTACCGCTGGCGAGGTGATCCTACGCGCCACGCGGGGTGTGGTGTTGCTATTCATAAGCCGATTGAAACGTGTCCGAGTTCAATGCTCAACACGAATCGACCATTGTGGTTCTAGCTTGCTGAGTTATCCACACCCCGGCATGTCGTCCACGACAAATGTGGATAACCACGCTGCTGTTTCACGCCCATCTCATGCAGAAAAGGCCCTGACCTCACATGCACAGTCAGGGCCTTCATTTTCACGACGATTCCTTATGCGGTAATCTACATTTCTTGCTTACTTATCGAGGTTCTTAATGCCGTCTTCCATAGCATCCAACTGAGCATCGGTCACCTTGGCCGGCTTCTTCTTGCCGAACTTGGCCTTGAGCAGACCGATGATGGTCGGGGCGAGCGAGACCAGCAGAATCAGCACGATCACCAGCTCGAAGTGGTCCTGTACTGCCGGAATGTTACCGAAGAAGTAGCCCAGCAGCGTGAACAACGTGGACCAGCACAGGCCACCGAGCACTGAGAACGGCGTGAAACGGCTCCAACGCATACCGGAAATACCGGAGATGAACGGCATGAACGTACGAATGAACGGGAAGAAACGGCCCAGGAACACGGCCAGCGGGCCCCACTTCTCAATCATGTGCTCGGTTTTGGCCAAACGCTCCGGGGTCAAGGCCTTCACCTTGCCGGACTGGATGATGCGACGGCCGAAGAAATGACCAATGAAGTAATTGCACTGGTCGCCGATAATCGGGGCGCACCAGACCACCGGCAGCAGCCAGAACAGCGGCAGCGCGGCCTTGCCGGTCGCGGCATCGGGAGCGGCGAACACACCGGCGGCGAACAGCAGGGAGTCGCCCGGCAGGAATGGGAAGAACACCACACCCGTTTCGATAAATACGATGAGGAAGATGAAGCCGAGGGTCGGCGCCACGCCCATGGCAATCCAACCGGCAATCGCGGCACGCGGATCCTTCAGCAGTTCGAGGATGAAATTAACGAAGCCCATGTGTTTCCTATGAGTCCTAAATCTTGTATTGAGCTGCCAGCCCAATGAACCAGACAGTTATATGCAAACCGTCAAATACCCTACCAGCCGGCTAACACAACTGCTACACCTGCGGCGAGGAAGCGCGGTAACGCAACGAATACTCCACATCAATACGCCGCCTCGGCGCCCGAGCCCCCGTCTTGACCTGATCAAGAATCGACGTGATGGCAATCTCAGCAATACGCGCGCGCTGCGGATCCACAGTGGTCAGCGAGGGAATCGTGTACTTAGCCTCATCGATATCATCGAAGCCCACCACACGCACGCTTTCCGGCACTCGCACGCGCATTTCCCGCAGCTGACTGATAACACCCATCGCCAGCAAATCATTCAGCGCAAAAATGCCATCCGGTCGAATGCCCTGCGCATACATCTCACGTACCGCCTGAGCGCCCTCGGCACTGGTCCATTCGCCGCACTCGCGGATCAGGTTCAGATCAGGCGTCACTCCACGTTCCGCAAAGGCGCTGAGATACCCCTTGGTTCGCATCGAACGAGAGGACGGCACGGATTCGTCCAACGTTCCGCCCACCACGGCGACGGTGCGGCATCCGGCCTCCAGCAGATGCGTGGTAGCGGCTTGGGCACCCAATTCATTGGGCATCACCACGTGCGGCGCAGGTGCGTTGAAGATACGCTCGCCCAGCACTACCAGCGGGTAGTCGCCCTCGAGCTCGGCCACATCCTCCGCCCGCATGGCCGTGGGGCTCAAAATAAGTCCGTCGGTCATATTGCTGGCCATGGCATGTGCGCTCTCGATCTCGCGCTGGCGGTCGTTTCCGGTCGATTCGATGATGATGCGGTATCCATATTCCCGTGCCCGCGTGATCATCTCTTCGGCCAGTTCGGAAAAGTAAATCTGGTTCAAATCCGGCAGAGACAATGAGATGAGTCCTGTGCGGCCGGAACGCAAATTGCGAGCCTGCTGGTTGGTCACATAGCCCAGCTCGTCAATGGCCTGCTGGATACGTTCGCGCGTGGCCGGCTTCATATAGGGGTAATCGTTGAGGTAATTGGACACTGATGCCACGGACACGTGCGCACGTTTCGCCACATCGTGCAGCGTCGCCTTGCGCGGACTCGCAACCATAGCGCCCCCCTTATATTCAGTCCATCAACCACTCGGCATGGCACCATCCACGTCGCCATATTGGTTGTCGAACGTTTCAGATGTGTGTTTCCAGCATAAACCATGTGGGATATCGCCCCCGCAGGCCGTTTCGCTTAGGCGTCCGCAGAATCACCCCCAGTCGGCCTTGCCGACAGCCCCGCTAGCAGGGACGGGTCCGACACGCCGCCCACGACTCCCGCTGCAACCGTCAACAGACTCCGCCGGCGGTAATAAATCAGGGCCACTTCGGCAAACCAACAAAGAAGGCCCGCCAGACAACGAGAATTCGTACCGGACGGGCCCACTCGAGGAGTAGAAACTATGCGATATTCCTATCTATAGGCTCACCTTTCGATGGATTCGTTGACCTGCTGAATGGCCTTCAGCGCGGAGTCAACGGTGGCGTCGCCGGTGTAGATGTTCTGCATCTGCACACCGATCTCGTCGTTGAGTTCCTGGGAGGTGAGCTTGCGCTCAAGCTTGGAAGAGGCCTGGCCCTTGGTCACCAAATCGATGCTGGCCTTGGCGGATTCCGTGGCGTCAGACGACACTTCGACCTTCATGTCCTTGTCGACCGGAGCACCCTGCAGCGTGTTGATCCACTCCTGCTGGCCTTCGCCGGTGGTCATGAACTCGATGAACTTCATGGCGGCCTCCTTCTTCTTGGAGTCCTTGTTCACGCTCAGGCCGAAGTCCACACCAGTGGTCGGGCCGGTAGCCTTGTCTCCCACCTGCGGGAATTCCATCATGCCTAGCTCGTCCTTCTCAACGGCCGTGCCCTTGGTCTCATCGTTCGGCAGCACGGCGGAAACGTGCCAGGAGCCGGTCGGGAAGAAAGCGGACTTGCGGGCGTAGAAGTAGTTGTCGCGAGCATCCGGGTAGGTCGCAGTACCAACTGCACCATCCTGGAACAGACCATCACCGATCATCTGCTTCCAAGCCTTCATGGTCTTGACGAAGGTCTCATCAGTGAACTTGGCCTTGCCTTCGGCGGCCTTGTACACGTCACCTTCGCCGTACTGGTTGGACAGCCACACGAAGATATCGTCGAGGTGCCAGCCATCCTTGGCGCCGAGGGCCAGCGGCATCAGACCCTTGGCCTTGAGTTCCTTGTTGGCAGCCACGAGCTCGTCGTAGGTGGTGGGCACCTTGATGCCCTGCTCGTCAAGCAGCGTCTTGTTGTACAGGATGTATTCGGAGCCGGAGGTGATGGTCGGCATGGCCACCATCTTGCCATCCTTGTTGGTGGTCTGCGCCACGGCGCCCTCGGCCACCTTGGAATCCCAGCCGGGCATGTACTTGTCGGCCAGCTCCTTCATATCGTCGGCGAAACGGCCGTACTGTTCCACAGTGGAACCGGCCTGCACACCGAACACATCCGGGCCTTCGCCGCCGGCCATCGAGGTCTGCAGCTTCTTCTGGTAGTCGGCCATTTCAGAAGTACGCCACCAGTTGATCTTGATATTCGGGTACTTCTTCTGGAAGGCGGCGTAAATCGACTTCCACTGGGCATCGGTAGGCTGCCAGGTCCAGAAGGTCAGCTCAACCGGGCTGTCCTTGGTACCGACTCCCTCATCGGAGCCGCCGCTGCCCGAACCGCATCCGGCAAGCAGACCTGCAGACATAGCGAGAGCGCCCACTGCGGCGATCGCCTTCTTCATGTTCAACATGATTGTTCTCCTTATTTTCCTTGTTTCTCTTATTGGTTCACTTCGTTGTGGAAGATCATCGGAATTGGATGGCGAAGCCAGCCACACCCGATATGTGCGGCTGATGTTGGCTCAATTGCCGGACGCACTCCTTTCCTCGATGCTGGATTCCAGCGATGTCCTCTCGTATCCGGTCAGGGATGCGCGATCAAGAGTGATACGGGCACGGGCCGCATTGTCCGCAAACGGCACCTGCCAGGTTTTGCCACGTAGGTGCAGTCGCATCGTGCCGTTCAGAGCTTCGATACGGATGGTGAGCACGGCTCGGCCCGAACGGTCACGGCGGACGTTGTCTTCAAAGACACGCAGCCTGGCCGGCTCCGGGGTGGAAGGCAGAGACTTGCCGTTGCGCATGAACTCCACGGATGATGCCGTGCCGGACAAACGGTATTCGCCAAGAGACAACAGCGCCTGCCCACGGCTCGTCTGCCCAGCGAAATCAAGGACGAAACGGTTGCTGACCAGCGGGTATGCCAGTTCGAGTGTTACCGGACACACGCCGCTGGACCTCACGCCGCCGTCGATGACGAGTCGGCGGTCAGCATGCAATTCTCGACCGAGATCCCGCAATCCGGCACCCCACAGATTCACATGTTCAGTGGCCGCATATGCGCTGAACGCGGCCCCCGTTCGCAACGAGAACAATCCCGCCCGACCGGGCTTATCACTGATGGTGCAGGACGCGGCGAAACGGCCATCAATGCGGATCTCCAGCCTGCAGTAGCGGCGCTCAAGCCGGTACTCATGCCAGGCATGGGAATCGAAGTCATGGAGGTCGGCATTGGTCACGCGTTCGGAGGCAACGCCGCCGATCACATCGACCACGCTAATTACCTGACGGCCAGCATCCACCTCGAGTTTGGTGAGGTTGTTGGCATCCTGGTACCGCACCACGATACCGAATCGTGCGCCCAGTGGGGTGACGGGAGCTTTGGCCCAGACGTCAATCACTTGGGTTGCGGACGATTTGCCCGACACAGCGATGAATACACTGGATTCGTCGGCAACAAGCGCGTGACCGTCCACATCGGATTCGGTGTGGGCCGCGCCGGAAATAACCGACCATCCGGCGTTCAGGCCATCCGCAAAATCATCATGCACAGTGCCATACAGCGGTGCGCTTTGAGCGGCGGCGGTAGGTCCTGGGGTGTCGAGCCCTCCTTCGGCGTAGTACAGCGGGTCGATGCGCATTACGCGCTGTTCGGTGCCCACATACAGCTCGTCATCGGCGTTACGGCCGTGGTAGACAATCCAGTCATCAACGGCATTGGGCGCTTTGACTATGGAGTTGTGGCCCGTGCCTTCAACCTTTGGGCTGCGGATAAGCAGCGGATCGAAGCGGTTCTCGTTGAGCTGTTTCGTCCAATCGAGCTGATCGATGTGGGCGTCGGCCTGCTTATTCGGCAGCTGTGCGTACGAGTATCCGACGAAGTAGTCCTCATGCTCGTAGGCGTTGGCCGAGTAGGTGATGAACGCGCGGTCACGGTAGGCGAAGTATGTGGCGCCTTCTACGGTGTGCCAGTCGCGGCCATCGCCGAAACGGTTGCGGGCAAAGATCTCCTCGTCCATGGTGGGCACGATGAGCGGGCGCGGTTTGTTCTCACGCGAATACGGGGTCACAAGGCGATCGATCATCACGGAGGTTCCGGGCCGGTCATCGCTCAGGCCGGTGACCTGATTGTCGGCGTAAAGCAAGTACAACTGGCCGTCATCGCCATAGACCACTTGGGAGTCGATGGCGAAGGTGTTGAACAGCTCCGCTTTCTTTTCGAACGGGCCGAGCGGATCCTCGCTCACGGCCACACGCATGATTTCCGTGTGGGTGTCGGTCTCCTCGGCCGGCATATTCGAGAAGTACATGTGAAAGACGCCGTTGATGAGAATCACCGATGGGGCCCAGAAGTTTCTGCGTCCGGCTTCGGTGTAGCAGAATCCATGTGAGGTCCAGTGCACCATGTCCGGTGAGGTGGAGACCAGAATGCCGTGCTCGTCGGTGGCATAGCAGTAGTAGAGGTCGCGGTATTTGAGCACGAACGGGTCGGGCGCGGTATGGGACTTACCGTCCGCATATGGGACCGGATTCGTATAAGTGCGTTCGGCCAGCGGCTTCAAATCGCCAGATTCGGCAAGCAAGGCGGTGGGGTCAGCTGCGCCGAGCTCGTCTTCCGCAGGGCTGTAGCTGGCGGATGCACCGTTGCTGATGGTTGCGGTCATTTTGGGTCACCTCAGCTCTTGACGGCGCCGGCGGTGATGCCGGACTGCAGCCACTTCTGGCTGATCAGGTAGACGATGATGGACGGAATCGTCATCAGAATCAGGGCGGCGTATTCCTGGGCCACCATCTCCGGCGTCTGGCTGCGGGTCTCCATGAAGTAGGTGGAGGCCAGCGTGACCGGATACTTGGATTCGTCGCGGATGAGCAGCAACGGAATCAGGTATTCGTTCCAGGAGTAGACGAAGGTCAGCACGCCGGTGGTGGCGATCATCGGGGTGGAGATAGGCATCAAGATACGAGCCCAGATGCGCAGGGAACCGCAGCCGTCCACGCGGGCGGCTTCGATGATTTCGTCTGGCACGCCGTTGAAGTAGTTGCGCCAGAGCAACAGCATCTGCAGGGCGTTGAACGCCACCAACGGGATGATCATGCCGAGGTAGGTGTTGGTCAGGCCGAATGTCTTGATGGTGAAGAACAGCGGCATGGTCACGGAGGCAATCGGCACGGCCATGCAGGCGAGCAGCAGCACGTAGATCACCTGGGAACCGGTGAACTTCATCTTGGCAAAGGCGTAGCCGGCGAGCGAGGTGATGACCACCACGATCACGGCGGTGACCACGGAGATGAAAAAGCTGTTGAACACCACGCGGAAGTAGTGCACGTCCTTATTGTTGATCACGGACAGGTAGCTGTTCCAGCCGCCTGCCTGCAGGGACTTGGTGATTGCCGTGTAAATCGGGAAAATCCAGATGACGAAGAAGAATACGAGGACGGTGTACATGATGACCGTCGCACTGGTTTTACGCTTCATGATGACGTCCTCTCGTTAGTTGTTGGCACGCTTGTTGAAGGCAAGTTGAATCAGGGAGAGCATCACGGCGATGATGAGGACCATCACGCCGATGGCCGCGGACAGACCGCCGTTGAACTGCTGCACGCCGGCCTTGTACAGGTAGGTGTTCAGGAATTCGGTGGAACGGCCAGGGCCGCCGCCTGTGGTCTGGATGACGATATCGAAGGTCTTCAGCGAGCCGACGATGCCAAGCAGGATAAGCGTGTTGGTGGTGCCGGACAGGTTCGGAATGGTGATGCGGAAGAGGGTGTTCCAGAATCCGCAGCCGTCGATCTTGGCGGCTTCGTAGATGTCATCGGAGATAGACATCAGACCGGCGTAGTAGATGATCATCGAGAAGCCCATCCATTCAAAGATGTTGATGGCACAGATCGAGTAGAGGGCGATGTGCGGATCGCCAAGCCAGCTTTGGGCCAGGAAGTCCAAGTGCAGGAAGCGCAGGGCCTCGTTGATGGCACCGACGTTCGGATCCATGATGATGCGGAAGATGGCGGCGATGATGACCGGGGCCATGGCGATGGGCATGAAGAAGATCGCCTTGAAGAAGCTGGAACCGCGCAGGCGCTCCTTGAGGATCACCGCGAGCAGCAGTCCGAGCCCGGCCTGGATGACCACGGTGACGACCATGAAGATGATGTTATTCATCAAGGCCGTCCAGAACACGGAGCCGGGAGCGAGCAGCTTGGTGTAGTTCTTCAGGCCGATGAAGTCCATCTCACTGGAGATGCCGTCCCAGTCGGTGAAGGATGTGGCCACGGTGAAGCCGATGCAGTAGTAGATGAAGACGCCGGAGAGAATGACCAGCGGGGCGATGAACAGGTAGGGGCGCAGCTTGCTTTGCCATGAGTTCTGCGATGCGCCGCTGTGCTTGCGGGCACGAACACGTTTGCCGGCTGCCGCAGCCGCGTTGCTCACCTCTCCCCCACGGCTTTGCGCTGCCCCCGCTGCGGCGGGAACGGCTTCCTGAATTGCCGTCATGATGACCTCCCTTGGACCTCATCTTCTTTTTCTGTAACATTTCAGAAACTGGCCATAGAAAATACTCGGGCATGCTTTGCCGGAGCGGAAAACCAGTCAACCGACGCTGCTGTGCGCCGGTTTTTCTAGAACGTTTCAGATTTCTTCGTTGGCAACAATTCTATAACGTTTCAGAAGTTTGTCAAAACAGACATCAAATGGTTGATATAAACATTGCAAATACTTGCGACACACCGGAATGCAATGCCGATACAATCGGCCTATTTCTACTCCCCCAAACGCTGGCGCACGAAACCGTCCAGCGCGGCCGCATCGATACCGTCATACGATTCGATGGACGCGAACTGGCCCAGGCCGGAAGTGTCCGTACGAATCCAGCCAGTCTGCGCGATCAGAGTCGCGCCCGATGCCGCACCGGCCTGAAGTCCAACCGAGGAATCCTCGAGCACCACGCACTTGGCCATGTCTTCACGGGCGATGCCAAGCTTGTCGGCTGCGGCCAGATAGGGCGCAGGGTTCGGCTTGTGTTCGTACGGATCGTCGCCACAGACGTAGCCGGCGAACAGTCCCTCGGACTGCTTCATGATGTTCTCCGCCATACGGCGCGGCGACGTGGTGACCAGCATGGACGGAACGCCGGCCTCCTTGAGCGAGTGCAGCACGTCCAATACGCCGGGAATCCACGGCAGACGTTCGACCTCCGCCTTGAACACATAATCCTTGAGCTGCTTGTCGATTTCGGGAACGCTCAATGTGCAGCCATGCGCAATCATGACCTCTGCCACGTGTGGTACCGGAGTGCCGGAGCACTCCCAACCGAGGTCCTCGTTCCACTCGCCGCCATTGTTGTGCGCGATCTCAATCTCACCGTCATGCCAGAGCGGCTCAGAATCGATGAGAGTACCGTCCAAATCCCAGAACACGGCTTTGAGCAGCATAGTTACCTCCGTCCACATGCCCGCACGCCAATTGGCGCCTTTACTCTTGCTGCATTCCATTGCACCAATCGGATGCGACAACCATAGCGCGTCAGCACACCGCCCCTGCGCCTCAGCGCATGGTCAGCCCACCATCGACGTGCAGACATTGTCCGGTAATGAAGCCGGCCATGTCGGACGCCAACAACGCGACCCCTCCGGCGATGTCATCGGGACGGGCAAGGCGGCCAAGAGGCGTCATGGCAATGATTCGTTCACGAACATCCTCGGTGGTGGCTGCGCTGGATGCGGTTCCGGCCGTCAAACCTGCGGCAATGGCATTAACGGTAATGCCGAAGCCGCCCAGCTCCTGGGCCAGAGAGCGGGTCATGCCGACCAAGCCGCCTTTGGCAGTGATATACGAATGGTAGGGCACGATGGGCGAATCGACCAGATTGCTGGAGATGTTGATGATACGCCCGGAGGTCTGGGCTCGCATCAGCGGCACCACATGTGAGCACATCAGATATGCACCATGCAGGCATCCCTCGATCTGTGCGCTAAACTCATCCCAATCGCCTCCAGCAAAAGTGGAACGGCGACGCGGGTCAAAGGAGAAGCGTCCGAAAGCATTATTCACTAAGATGTCCACGCCGCCGAATGAGTCGACAGCGGTACCCACTAGCTTGGAAGATTGCGATTCATCGCAAACATCCGCCTGTACAGCTATAGCCGAGCCTCCCAGCGAGTGGATGTCTTCAACGGTGCGCTGCGCGCTGGCGGCGTCATGTACGTAATTGATGACGACAGCGGCTCCGTGCGATGCCAGGCATTTCGCCACAGCCGCTCCTATGCCCTTGCCGGAACCGGTGATGATCGCTGTTCTGCCATCCAGATTCACCATTGGACGCCGTGCCATATCGCTTTGCTCTGTCATTACCCTTGCCTTTCGCCCTGCTACCAGCCTCTGCTGCCCGCAACAGCACAGGCCTATTCCATATCCATATCGAACGAATCGCTGTACGCGTCGCTGCCGCGTTCGACATCCACCGCGCGCAACAGATCGATGAGGTTGAAGCCCCCATCATGATGCCAGCCGGATTTCGCCCGATCCATCTCACCGAGCGGACAGATGCGATTCACACCGACCTCGGCCAATGTATCTGCAAGACCAAACAGTCTGGTTGAATCCACAGCGACACCGCAGCTCTGCAGCCAGCCACGGCAGGAAGTCAGTCTTCTGGCAGCGTCCAACAAATCTGGCACCGCCACCACGTTGACGGTGCGGTTCAACGGCGACATCAGCGAAGCAACATCCTCGTCGGCACCGCTACCGTCAAGTTCTCGATACAGCACCGACCATGCCGTGCTATGGCCACTGGCGAACACCGCGGCCTTCCCGCCCATCAAGGCTCTCATCTCAGCGTCGGTGCGCGCCCGCTGAATGGCCACGTTCTCGGCGTCACTCAATACGGAGCGCGGATATTTGCGCTGCTGATTCTCAAGCTCGCCACCGAGCAGCTGAGCCACTTCACGAGGGGTGAGGGCTCCATCAGTCTCCACGAACACGGTCTGCGGAGCCAGGCAGCTTTGCTGGTCATATGTGGCGATGTCAACAGCCACACGATGCACGGTATCGGCATAGGTATCAGGACGCAAAGCCTCTCGGCCAATGAACGCCAACCCGACTTTTGCTCCGTAACCTAGACAGGGCTTGGACCCGGCGACTTTGCCCGCAATCAATTTGGTAGTCTGCGAAGAACCGTAAACAATCACGGCATCGGCCGCATCGATGGCTGAATCCTCGAGCTGCTGCGAGCCGCCCTTCCATGGAACCACCGCAATGGCATCAGCGAGGTCGGAATTGACCATCGCAATGCTGCGAGCAAAGAACGCAGGCATCACCGGCTCGGAAAATGAAGATTTGCCAAGAATCGCGCCTTTGACCAGCAGGGTCATCGCCATGCTCCACACGGGAATCCCCGGCACATTGCTGGAGAACACCTGATAGGTGAGCGCTGGGCCCACATATTTAGAGTATCCCCCCGCCTTGTTCGGCCGGAATTCGTCGAGCATAGACGGCTGACCGATTTCGGAGTCAAGGAACCGGAGCAGTTCACGACGCCTGAACTGGCGCATATACCGTTTGAGCTCAATCCGCACCATGTCAGGCTCATATCCGGTGATTGCGGGAATCAGCAGTTCAGCCTGACGCCGCAGCTCAAAATCCGGATCGGCCCATAGTTGGGCCGCGTCGGCCACGATGTCGAGAATATCGTTGACACTCATCGCGGCAAGCGTGCGGTTGCGAACATCGACAAGCTGCTTGGCAAGGGAAGTCACCTTTGAGCCATCCAGTCGCGGATAGCGCAAACGCTTCACCCCATCCGATGTGGCGACCTCATAGATTTCGTAATCCGAAACATCCACTCCCGAGGGCAGGTGGAAGACATCAATGGCCTGACTCACGGATTCATCAACGGTTGGCACTGATGACCTCGTCTACCGCGATTGAGCACCCACGAGCCTCGGCTCCCTTCGCCCTGCCCTGCAGCAGGAATCCGTCCGGGGTCCGATGGCCGAGGTCCTCGGTCAGAATACCGATGCATGAATTCCAATTGGCAAGGTCGTAATGGGCTATCACACCGGTCTCACCATCCTTGACGGGAGTCAGCGTTTCCGGATCGAGGAAGACCGTGCGCACCCAGGCGGGGTTCGCCTTGAGATAGTTGCTGGTGCCATCCGTATACCACGACAGAATATTTTGGTCATAGATCTGCGAGCTCAACTCGGTCATGCCATACATGTTGACGCAGTGGTGGCGCGGCACCCCCAGTGTCTGTTCCAGCTCATCAAGCATCTGGTCTTCGGTGATGTCGCGCTTAGTGCTCTTGAAGCCGCCAGTGTCGAACAACCGGCTATCGGGGGCCAGCGCGAACGTCAGATCATGCTCATGCAGGTAATCGAACAGATACAGATAGGACGACGAGACACCCATCAGCATCACCGGTTCACCGTCAGACACCGCACGGTTAAGGAAGGCGATGATTTCATCGAACTTGAGTCCATGCTCGTCGAAGAACACACCGCTGCCTTCGCTGCCGCAGCACTCCACGGCCTTGGTAAGGTAGCGCGACAGGGAGGAGTTCTGGTTCATGTCCCATGCCGGCGAAATCACGGCGATGCGGATACGCTCTCGATCCGGCATGATGAAATGACGGAACGGCACAATCATTGATTCATCCCACACCTCAAGATCGGGATGGAAGTTGCGCCCACGCATCTTGCCGCCATGCGTGGTTCCGCTCGTCATGAATACGGCTTCGCACTGCTCGGTCGGTATGGTCGAAAGGTCAAGGTGCTTGAACCCGTCCACCGGCATCGGCGGAATCTCCCGCCAATCCTTGAGCGTTGCGGGGGTGACGCGTTTAGCCGCGCAGTAACGACGGTACGGCAGATCATACGTGTACTGATAGATGAACACGTCGCGCGCCAACGCACCAAACGCCTCTTCCGGGGCCTGCTCACAGCCATAGGTATGGATAAAATCCAGAATCCCGCGCTTGATACGACGCGCGTCATCCATCACATCAGTCATTGCATCGCTCCTGTCAATATCCAATATCAACCAGCATTATCGTTCATCGTACGCCGCAGCGCCAGTCCCATCCGCCGGATCGGCTGCTGGAACATCCACGGACGCCGGCGCACGATGCTTCGCCACCAAATCCGGAAGAGCGACGAAAAGCGCATTGAGAATGATGGCGCTGAATACACCGACCATGATGTTGTTGCCAAAGAACACGCTTGCGCCGCCGGTCAGGCCGGAGAGCGCCTTGGGCAGGGCGATGCCGAGCAACAGAGACATGCCGATGACCGTTTGACGGCGCTCGTCATCAGCGACCTTGCGCAGGGCGCGCAGGCCGGTCACGATTAGGCTGGCCGCAGCCGGCAGGAAAATGCCTCCGACGACTGCCGAGGGAATGACGGACAGCAACGCGCCCGCCTTTGGCACGAAGCCCAGAATCAGCAACAGCACAGCGGCGATGATCACAGGCGTGCGCGTGCGCAACTTGCCTTCGCCGGTCAGGTTGAGCAGGCCGACATTTTGCGGGTAGGCGGTGGTGGTGAATCCACCAATCAGCGAGGAAATGGCTGAACCGGCCGCCTCGCCGGCAAGACCGTAGCGCACCTGCTTGCGTTCGAGGGGCGTGCCCTGAATCTCAGAAGCCGCCTGATAGACGCCGAGAGCTTCCATGACGGCAACCATGTAGGCGATGAAGAACGGGATGAAGATCTTCCAGTCAAATGTGAACGGACCGTAGGGCAGGAAGGTCGGCAGGCCCAGCCATCCCTTGGATGCCACAGGAGAGAAGTCCACCATGCCAAACGCTGCGGCGACCACGGTGCCGACGACGAGCGCGATGAGGAATGAGAACGACTTGAGCAGGCCCTTGCCGAGCAACGACAGGACAAGCACAATCGCCGTGGTCAGAATCGACACGGTCAGGATGTGCGGATCGGCGAACGTCTTGTCGCCGGGAACCCCGCCTAGAAACTCGCTCAGCGTGAATCCAGACAGCGAGACACCGACCATAAAGATGACCACGCCCGAAATCATCGGAGAGAACAGGAACCGCATCCGCTCTATCACACCGGTCAGGCACAGCAACAGGAACACAAGCGAAGCGATGAGAATGGACGAACTCGCCGCCCCCAGCATGCCGGCCGTACCTGCCGCGATCATCAACGCGTCAAACGCGGCTGACGGCCCCTGCACCACCGGCAGGCGAACCAGCCGAGTGGCCTGAACCAAAGTAACCAGACCAGAGACGATGAAGATGGCGTTAATCATGTTCGACGACAGGGCAATAGGTAAGCCGATTGCTCCGGCCACAAACACCGGATCAAGCCAGACGTTGGAAACAAGCACATGCTGGAAACCCAGCAGTACGTTCTGGGCGGTCAGCTCCTTGCGTATTGACATACGCTTCCTCTCTCTCAACGCGCATATGGGATGCCGAGCCGAACAGAGGAGTTCAACCGTCGCATTCCCTACGCGAGTGTTAGCTCACAGGTTCGAAGGGTTCGGCACATACCGTCTCAGCCTAAAGCACCCCTTACGAATCGGTTTTCGCACGTCACCGTAACAAACCTTGACATCTCCGTCAAGAAGATTCGTGCTTTTCGGCAGCTGCCCGATGTGAGATAACAAACAGTTTTACGAATGGAGAAGGAATCGAAGCAATGCGGCCAGACTCACCAACCCCACAGGACCATGGACTTGGAGTCGGCGGGAGTGTAGTTGGAGTCGCCGGTGGCGCCGGCAGCGATATCGGCGGCAGTATCGCGGCCGGGCAGTTCGCGGGTTTCGCGGCGGATGGCGTTGCGCCAGAGGCGGGCGCGGTTGGAGCGTTGTACCTCCACGATATTGCCGTCACGGCCTGCGGCGAAAACGCTCTCCTGGTCGCCGGTTTGCATGCGTTTGACTTCGCGGCGCAGTTGGCGATTCTCTTCTTCGAGGACCAAAATGCGCGCGATACCGGAAAGGTTGATGCCCTCATCCTGGCTCAGGCGCTGAGCTCGGTTCAGGCGGGCAATGTCGCGCAGGCAGTAGCGGCGTGCGCCGCCATCGGTGCGCTGCGGACGAACCAAACCGAGGCGGTCGTACTGACGGAGAGTCTGGGGGTGAATGTTGGCCAACTCGGCGGTCTGGCCGACGGTGAAGATGGGCAGTTCGATGTCGAAGCCGACGTCATCGGCTCCGTCGAGATCGGCCCTGCCCATCACGAGCGCGGTTGCGCACATCGCGTATAACTGCTTCATCTGGTTGGCTAACCGCGCCATTGTTCACCTCCTGATTACAGGCTGAGATAGTCGCCGGCTTTTTCGTCGAATTCTTTGGCGGCGTGCTTGACGGCCAGACCCGGCTTGGCGGGGACCATGATCTGCACACGGCCGATCAGATCGCCCGGCTGGTTGCTGCGCTGGACGCCAAGTCCCGTGAGCTTGACTTCCGCGCCGGAGCTGGAGCCTGCCGGCACCTTGAAGGTGACGGGATTGCCGTCGATATCCTTGGCCTCGACCTTGCCACCGGCCACGGCCTGGCCCACGGTGACGGGCAGGTCCATGACGATATCATGGCCGCGCATCGAGAATGTGGCATCGGGCTTGACGGTGACGTGCAGGTACAGGTCACCGGCCTTGCCGCCGTTGATGCCTAGCTTGCCCTTGCCGGCCAGCTTGATTTTCTGTCCGTCCTTGACGCCCGCAGGCACGTGGGCCTTGAACTTCTTGCCGTCCACGGACAGGGACACGGTAGCGCCCTTGACCGCCTGACGCAGGGTCAGGCTGATCTTGGAGTTGCGGTCCTCGCCGTTTTCGGGGCGCGGGGCCTCCTCATAGCCATAGCCGCCGGCATTGCCGTACGGCGATTGGCCGTAGCCGCCATACGGCTGGCCGCCCTGACCTGCAGCACCGCCGAACATCGAGAAGATGTCGTTGATGTTGTTGGGGCCGCCGCCCGAAGTGGAGAAGCGGATGCGCGAGCCATTGCCGCCGGCACCCTGGCCGAACATGGAACCAAAGATGTCGGAGAAACCGGAAGCATCGAAGCCGCCGGAACCGCCGGCGAAGCGGGCACCGCCCATGCCGAACTGACGAATCGCGTCGTACTTCTGGCGATCTTCCTTCTTGCTCAGCACGTCATAGGCTTCGGAGATGTCCTTGAACTTCTCCTCGGCTTCCTTGGTCTTGTTGACGTCAGGATGGTATTTGCGGGCGAGCTTGCGGTACGCCTTCTTGATGTCGTCGTCCGAAGCGTCCTTGGAGACACCAAGGACTTTGTAGAAGTCTTTGCTGAGCCATTCGTTTTCAGCCATTCATGTCTCCTTTCTAGAAAAGTCTTTATGATTGGCTCCCCTCAGAGAGGGGAGCCAAGGTAAATATCAACTCATTGCAGCGAGCTGGATGTCAGTTTTGCGGGGAGGCTACTACTACTCGGGCGGCGCGGATTACGCGATCGCCGATGCGGTAGCCGGCCTCGACCACGGTGTCAACCGTTTCCTTTTCGGCATCCGCGTCCGGCTTGTGCAGGATCGCGTCATGCTTGGTGGGGTCGAAGTCCTCGCCCTTTTCGCCGAACTTCTCGACACCGAACTTCTCGAAGGCCTTGTCAATCTTGGTGGCGACGGCCTTGAACGAGTCGTCCATCTCGCTGTGTTCGCGAATGCGGTCGATATCGTCGAGGGCGGGCAGCAGCGCGGTCAGCACGTCGATGATGCCGTGCTGGCGGAAGCGCTCCTGCTCCTTCTGCGTGCGATTGCGGTAGTTGATGAACTCCGCACGTTCGCGTTGCAGGGCTTCGAGGTAGTCTGCGGCTTCCTTCTTGGCCTTGCCGAGCGGGGTGAGGGTGTCTGCGGAATCGGACTGGCCTTCGCCAGTCTTCTCTCCCTCAGCTGCGGCAGGAGCCGCGTCGGCTCCTTCATTGGAAGGAGCCTGGGCAGCCGAATCCTGCGCAGAGCCGGACTCGGCGGAGGCGTCAGCCCCTGAAGAGGCCTGAGCGGCAGCCTCAGCATCTGAGGGATCCGGCAGGTCGTTCAGGTAGTCGTCCTTGTTGAACTCGGACATCACTTGTTGTCCTTGTCGTCATCGTCGTCCACGACCTCGGCCTCGACGGTGTCGTCGTCGGAACCGGAGGCGGAGCCAGCGGAAGCGCCGGCACCGTCAGCACCAGCGGCAGCACCCTCGGCACCCTGCTGGGCGTAGAGGACCTGGCCGATCTTCTGGGCGGCGGTCATCAGCTCGGTCTGAGCGGTCTTGACCTTCTCGGTGTCGTCACCCTTCAGGGCTTCCTTCAGAGCGTTGACCTTGTCGGTGACTTCCTTGACGATGTCGTCGGAGAGCTTGTCCTTGTTGTCGTTGACGAGCTTCTCGGTGGAGTAGGCGAAGGCCTCGGCCTGGTTGCGGGTCTCGGCGTCTTCCTTGCGCTTCTTGTCCTCAGCCTCATGAGCTTCGGCTTCCTTGACCATGCGGTCGATCTCGTCCTTCGGCAGGCCGGAACCACCGGTGATGGTCATGGACTGCTCCTTGCCGGTGCCCTTGTCCTTAGCGGACACGTGCACGATGCCGTTGGCGTCGATGTCGAAGGTGACCTCGATCTGCGGGACGCCACGCGGAGCCGGAGCGATGCCGGTCAGCTCGAAGGTGCCCAGCGGCTTGTTGTCGCGAGCGAACTCACGCTCACCCTGGTAGACCTGAATCAGCACGGACGGCTGGTTGTCTTCAGCGGTGGAGAAGACCTCGGAGCGCTTGGTCGGGATGGCGGTGTTGCGATCGATGAGCTTGGTCATGATGCCACCCTTGGTCTCGATACCGAGGGACAGCGGGGTCACGTCGATAAGCAGGACGTCCTTACGGTCGCCCTTGATGACGCCGGACTGCACGGCGGCACCGACAGCCACAACCTCATCCGGGTTCACGGACTGGTTCGCTTCCTTACCACCGGTGAGCTCCTTGACGAGTTCCTTGACGGCGGGCATACGAGTGGAACCACCGACGAGCACCACGTGGTCGATGTCGCTCACGGAGATGCCGGCGTCGTGCAGCACGTTGTTGAACGGCGTGCGGCAGCGACCCAGCAGGTCGGAGGTCATTTCCTCGAAGTGCGCACGGGTCAGAGTCTCATCCAGGTGCACCGGGGTGCCGTCAGGGGTCATGGCCAGGTACTGCATGGAGATGCCGGTGGAGGTGGAGGAGGAGAGCTCCTTCTTCGCCTGCTCAGCGGCTTCCTTCAGACGCTGCAGCGCGATCTTGTCCTTGGACAGGTCGACGCCGTACTTGTTCTTGACTTCGGAAACCAGCCAATCGATGATCTTCTGATCCCAGTCATCACCACCGAGGTGGTTGTCGCCGTTGGTGGCCTGAACCTGAATGGTGGAGAAGCCGTCGTCATCCTTGCCAATCTCCAGCAGGGAGACATCGAAGGTGCCGCCGCCGAGGTCGAAGACCAGGATGCGCTCGTCTTCCTTGCCCTTCTCAAGGCCGTAGGCCAGAGCGGCTGCGGTCGGCTCGTTGATGATACGCAGGACGTTCAGGCCGGCGATCTTGCCGGCGTCCTTGGTGGCCTGACGCTGGGCATCGTTGAAGTATGCCGGGCAGGTGATGACGGCGTCGGTGACGGGCTCGCCGAGGTAGGCCTCAGCATCCCTCTTCAGCTTCATCAGGATCTGCGCGGAAATCTCCTGCGGGGTCCACTTCTTGCCGTCGATGTCGACGGTCCAGTCGGAGCCCATGTGGCGCTTGACGGAAGAAATAGTGCGGTCAACGTTGGTCACGGCCTGACGCTTGGCCACTTCGCCGACGAGGATCTCGCCGGACTTGGAGAAGGCCACCACAGACGGCGTGGTGCGCGCGCCTTCAGCGTTGACGATAACGGTGGGCTCGCCACCTTCAAGAGTTGCGATGCAGGAATTCGTGGTTCCCAGATCGATACCAACTGCACGTGCCATAATGTGTGCTCCTTAATTACTCGTTTGTTCTTACGTTCTTTGCCCAAGTTCCGATTGGTCGTCTCTTGGACCTTCCAAACTTGAGCCTACATCACTCAACTTCCATTTGGCAAGTTCTATTCCCAATTTCAACACAAAAAGTTGAGTATGTTTGGCTCAAGTTTTTTGTGGGAGTGACTGACGGCGATGACGGAGTGGTGCGTTTGGAGCCAAAATCCACTTATACAGAAAACTGCAAGGGGTGACTGGGGCGCGCCATCAGCCTTGCCATCAGACTTGCCAGCGGCGGCGCGCGATTGCGGCGCATGGGGTGTGTCGGCGACGTTATTGTCGCTGGGGGCATCGATGCGCTGAATAACTCAGACACAGTGTTTGTCGCCGATTTTCTGCGGGAATTGTTTGGCAATATCGCCAGGTATGCCGATTCGACGCAGCGTTACGTGGTGCTGGTTTCCGCCGCTCAGGACCGCGTCACCATTGATGTGACGGACCGTCCGCGTCAAGGTGACGCGACGTTTGAGGGGGCGGCATTCCGGGCTTGCGTACTATCGGGAGCGTGTGCTGCATGCGCACGGGGATTGGGATGTGCGGGAGAAACGCGGGCAGTGGGTACTGCATGCTTCAGTGCCGGTCGATAACGCTGGCTAATCGACAACACCGGCTCATCAATAACGCCGGCTAATTGATACCGCCAATCACTCGATAACGCCAGCCAGTCAATAACGCCGGTCCCCGGCCGCGCCGGCGTGGGTCGCGAGCGAGGCCGCCATCGCGACCGCACAGACCGCGGCGGCCACCGCGACGCCCTTGTGCTGTTTCACCTTGTGCATGAAAAGTTCCTTTCCACTGACCGCACGATGAGTGCAATCGCGAAGGCCATCCCACGCACTGCACCCGGTATGCCACGCTCTTCGGCAACCATGCCGAACTTATCGCCGCATACCGGGGCGCACCCGGATGTTGCAGAAAACTGCAACCGGGCTCAGCTGCGCAGCAAAATTTCTTCGAGCGCGCCGGCCACCGCATCGGGCATGTCGGTGATCCAGAAATCGTTGGCGTAGCGCGGACCACGGTTCATGGTGCGCAGGGCGCCGATCGCGCCGATGCCGAGCTTGTGGACCGCCTGCAGCGCGAGCTCCTTGGTGCGGTAGAGCATCTGGGCGTGCAGCAGTAGGTCCATCGCGTCCGATTCGACCGGATTGTCGGCGATGCGCAGACCGCCGGGAATCTCGATGCGCAGACTGGCAGCCGAGCTGATGCCGGTGACGGACACGGTCAGGCTCATGGTCGCCTCGTCGTACGCCACCGTCGCCTCGACCGGAGCCTCGCCGGACCATGCACGCACGCCGCTGGCCGCGTCAACCGGCGCGACGCCGCGGAACACGACCGTCCAGTCGCGCAACTCGGGTACGGCGGACGTATCGCCGGTAACCGGCGCGACGGTGAAGGCGCTGGGCGACGCATCGGCCCCGCCCCACGTGAACGCTATCGCGGTGTCGGCGCTGGGGGCGCCCCACGTGCCGCGATCCTCGCGCATGACGAACGAGCCGTCGGCACCAGGGAACACCAGCACGCGCAGGGCCTGCGGGTTGGCGATAGAGTTGATCGCTTCGCCGGATTCCGCGACGTCCTGCAACGGCACGATCGCGCCGGCCTTGGCGAACACCGGCGTGCGGTCGAGCGAGCGCCAGACCTCCAGTCGGCGGCCAGCGGCGTCGGATGAGACGTATCGGCGGCCGTCGAAGAAGTCGAACCACTCCCCCTGCGGCAGCCAGGCGTCGGCGCGGCCGCGGCAGGCGGCGGCATCGTCCGGGGAGACGATCGGCGCGACCACGAGCTCGGTGCCGAAGCGGAACTCATCCGGCACCTCGTAGGCGTCCGGCGTATCCGGGTTCTGCCAGTACATCGGCTCGACCAGCGGACGGCCGGCTTCGGCGGCACGGTAGTTCATGGTGTACAAGTACGGCATCATCGCGTAGCGCAGACGCAGCGCGTCCACCATCGCGGCGCTCACGTCACGGTTGAAGTTCCACGGCTCCTTGCCGGAGAACGGCGAGTTGGACGAATGCAGTCGGTTGATCGGGCTGAACGCGCCGAGCTGGTACCAGCGGGCCTCCAGCTCTTCGTTGCGGTAGCCGAACATGTGGCCGCCGATGTCGTGGCTCCACCAGCCATACCCGATGTTGGAAGCGGTGGCGGTGAACTGCGGCTGGAAGGCGAGCGATTCCCAGGTCACGATCGTGTCTCCGGAGAAGCCGACCGGGTAGCGGTGGGAGCCGGGGCCGGCGTACCGGGAGAAGGTGAGCGGCCAGTTGCCACCGCGCCCTGAGTCGAGGTAGTGCATGTGGTTGAGCATCCACAGCGGGTCGAGACCCTTCTGGCGGGTCACGCCGCCCTGCTGCCAGTCCAGCCACCAGAAGTCGACACCTTCGGCCTCCATGCGGTGGTGCATGTCGAAATAGGCGTCCACGAAGTCCGGGTTGGTGAGGTCGAATTCCACGTTCTCCTCGGTGGCCGGGTCGATGCCGACGCGCTTGGCGACTTCGGGGTAGGCGTCCTCGAACGCGCGCACGCCGTCGCGCGGGTGGACGTTCAGTGTGGTGCGCAGGCCGCGCCGGTGCAGGTCGGCGAGGAAGGCCGGCGGGTCGGGGAACAGTTCGCGATTCCACGAGTAGCCGGTCCAGCCGGAACCGTACTTCGGGTCCACGTCGTCCACGCGATGCCAGTCCATGTCGATCACGGAGGTGGTGAACGGGATGCCCTCGCGCTTGAAGCGGTCCATCAGGGCCAGATAGCCGTCCTGCGTGTACCGGTAGTAGCGGCTCCACCAGTTGCCCATGGCGAAGCGCGGCAGGAGCGGCGTGGGGCCGGTCAGGCGATAGAAGTCGCGTACGGCCTCGATGTAGCGGTGGCCATAGCCGAAGAAGTACAAGTCCGTTTCGGCGGTGGCGCGCGGGGATACCCAGGTGCCGAACGGGTTCGCCTTGCCGTTCACCGTGTCGGTTTCGATGATGATGTTGGCGGCGGAATCGTCGATGACGGCCCAGCCATCGCGCGAGATCACGCCGTTGTCAAGCTCGATGGCGCCGTCCGCCTCGTCCAGCGTGCGGGCGGTGCCTTTGAGGTTGCCGCGCTGGGCGTCGCCGTAATGCCAGGTGTTGAACTGGGTGTCGGCCACGCCTTTGACGACCACGCTCAGGCCTTCCTTGCTGAACGGCTGCTGGTCGTAGACGATGGTCAGGGCCGCGGTGTCGATGATGACGCGGCCGTCACGCTCGGTGACGCGGCGTTCGACCGGGCTACCGAAATCGCGGTTCAGGACGGTCTGGGTCGGGCGGTTCTCGAATACGCCGGAATCGGACCATTCGAATCGCACGAGCGAATCGGTGATGAGTCCGATGCGCCAGTGCTCGCCGGACACCACATTGTCGGCGCGCATGGCCGGCGTGGCGTCGAGGCGGAAGTCCTGCGGATCGGGCGAGGTCGGAGACGACTGCTTGAGTTGTGGTGACTGTGCCATGGTTACCCCTTCTGTACGGTTATTCACGATGATACGAGTGATGCGGCCGCGGCTCCCCGGGACTGGTGGGAGACTGCGGCGCGGTTCGGATTCGGCCGAAACCGGCCGGGTTTACTTGCCAGAGCCGGTGGCGATGCCGGCGATGAACTGCTTCTGGAACACCAGGTAGACGATGACCACCGGGATGATGGTCACGGAGGTGGCGGCGAACAGTCCGCCGTAATCGGTGCCGTACTGGCCGGAGAACATCTTGAGGCCCACCGACAACAGCTGCTTGTCGTCATCGGTGATCATGAGGAACGGCCAGAGGTAGTCCTCCCAGTTCCACAGGAAGGTGAAGATGGCGAGCGCGGCGATGGAATTGCGGCTCATCGGCAGCACCACCTGGTGGAAGATGCGCCAGTCGCTGGCGCCGTCGAGGCGGACGGCGTGCGGGCGGAGCAGGGCATCCTCGGAGTTGTGGACGTTGAACAGCACGGGGGCGTTCTTGTTGCCCTTGAGCGAGAGCGGGGTCTTGACCCAGTAGTCGCTCCAAGCCACCTGCGAGATCTTGAAGGTGACGTTCGGGTGGATCTTCTCGTACTCGTGGAGCATGGAGATCACCGGGTCAGTGCTTTCGTCGCCCCAGGACCAGTAGCCCAGTTCGATGGGCTGGCCGTCGTTGACCAAGTGGTTGGGGTCGTAGGTGATGGTGTCGCCCATGACGGCCAGGCCCTTGTCGGCCTGGGTGTCGACGACGCCTGACGAACCGCTCGAACTGCAACCGGTTGCAAGTGCCATAATGCTCACGGTTGCAGTCAGCGCGGCGAGAGATTTCTTGATCTTCATTATCTCCCTTACTTCCTCGCAAGCTCTAAGTGAACACGGTTCAGTATACGGGTGTCGAACTAGTTCGGCAACCCGGCTTTCTCAGCCATGCAAACCGTTACATTTGCAACCTGTTACATTCCAAAGCTATTGAGACCATATTGGTCTATATTTTCGGCGTGTCGCAATATCGCAACCCATTGCACTATGACTGTCGTAAAACGTACTGCAATGATTTACAATGAAGAGAAGTTTGTCACACCGTCAACTTTGAAAAACCGGGAGGGGCCATGAAAGCCAGCATCGAGGACGTCGCCAGGCAAGCAGGCGTCTCCACCGCCACGGTCTCCCGCGCGTTCTCCCGCCCTGACATGGTCTCCGCCAAAACGCGCGCCAAGGTGATGGAGGCCGCCCAACAACTCGACTTCTCGGTATCCCGCATGGCCGGCATCCTCAAATCGGGCCGCTCCCACCGCGTGGCGCTGCTGGTGGGCAGCAGCAAGCTCGACTGGTTCACCTCGCGCATCATCGAAGGCCTCAACGAAGTGCTGCGATCGGCCGGCTACGATCTGGTCATCCAACCGATCGGCGACGCGGGCGCGCGCGAGGAGTTCTTCGACGAACTGCCGGTGCGCGGCAACGCGGACGCGGTCATCGTCTCGTCGTTCGCCATCACCCCGGCCGAAATCAGGCGACTCAACACCACGCGGATCCCGCTCATCGGCATCAACACGGCCTCGCAGGGGTTCACCGCCTCCGTGGGCATCGACGACAAGGCCGGCATCCGGCTGATCGTGCGCCATCTGACCACGCTCGGCCACCGCAACCTGTTGTATTTGTACGAGACGTTCGATGCCACGATGGGCTTCAGCTCGCACAACCGCGTCACCGGATTCCTGGAGGCGTGCAGCGAACTGGACGGCGTGACCGGCCAGACGATGGACATGCAGGCCGGCGACGATCCGGTCGACGCCGCCCTCACCGCGCTGCTCGCGCGCGACGACGCCCCGACTGCCCTGTGCTTCCATCAGGATTCGCTGGCGATTCCGCTGTTCTTCCGCCTGCGCCAATGCGGCATGGCGATTCCGACCGACCTGTCCGTCACCGGATTCGACAACAGCACGTTCTCGGGCGAGGTGGGGCTGACCACCGTGCGCCAGAAGCCGTACGACATGGCCGTCGCCGCCGCGCGCAAGGCCCTGGACCTTATCGAGGGGCGCACCCTGGACCAGCCGCACGAGATCTTCCCCGTGCAACTGCTGGTACGCGACTCCACCGCCGCGCCGCGGGTGCGCGGCTGAGCGGGGCCGAATCAGTCGTTATTCGGGCCGCTGTTGTCGGACTGGGCTTTGCCGTTCCTGCGAGCTATCGCCATGAACGTGACGCCGACGATGACGGGCAGGAGGATGGCGGCGAGCGTTGCGGCGCGGCGGATGGCATCGGACGTTGCCTTTCCGGACTTGGCGTCGCCTGACTTGGCGAACGCTGCGGAATCGGCGGACTTGGCGGCGGTGTCATCGCCCTTATGCGGTGTTTCGCCGGTGAACCAGGCGGGATCGGACGGATCGTATTTCCGGGTGCCGGCCCAGTTTGCGGGCGTCGCGCCGGCGTATAGGGCGACGGCCGAGCCCTTGGCCACGGTGGCGGTGAAGGTGCCGGCCACGGCGTTGCGGCAGCCGATCATGCCGCGGATGGCGGTCCAGCGTTGCGCGCAGTGCCAGGTGCCGGCGGTTTCGATGCCGTCGGTCGGACAGGTCATGTCCGGCACGGAGGTGCGGGTGGCGCCGGGAGCGCCGTCGTCGACGCCGGCGTAGTAGTAGCCGGAGAAGATGTGCGGCTGGCCGTAATCGTAGGCGAGCATGAAGGCGTTGGCGAGCAGGTAGCTGGTGCCGTCACGGGTGGTGAGCGAGGAGCCGTTGCGCTCGGTGTCCCAGTTGGTCACCCATACGGCCGCCTTATCGGAATCCACCCAGGTCGGTCCGCCGATGGCGTCCAGGCCATCCGAACGAATCGATGCAGGCCGGCTTCGACATGGACCTCTACCTCGACTGGCGCCGGGACGGCCACCCGAACGGCTACAACCTGTTGCTGCGCAATACCGACACGCCTATGGAGCACGAAGGCGATTCCAGTTATTTCAACGCCGATTCAGGTGCCTCAATCGCCTCATTCCTCACGGAATACCTGCCGGACGAGCTCTCTTCCGACGCCGACGTGCTGCTCAGTCTTGGTGAACCGGCCGTGAGCGGCGGGCAGCTGACGCTCTCCCCGCAATCGTTCGTCGTGTTTGGTTAAACCCGTTCGACCTCACCTCCGCCGGCGAGGCTGTCGGCAAAGTCGACTGGGGATAGTCAACGGGCCATCACGACAAACACCAACACCTCTAGCCTCGTCCAACTCACCGAATGTATTGCAATCGTTGTCAATATGAGTTACGGTAGAGGCAGAACAGCTCGAACATTGGTCTGTCAGGTTGCCGGAACCTCAACGCAGAGCGGCCCTCGAACAGCAATGCAAACGACTAGCAGTACCCGATTTGCAAGCAAGGAGTCATCATGACCGACGCATACGGCAACGACGCAGCAACCAGCACCGGCACCATCGCAGACACCACCAACAACGCCGCTTCCGGTGCCCCGCAGCGCGCGGAAAGCACGGAACGACTCGCCCGCCCGCTCATCAAGCTCGCCAAAGCCTGCGGACTTGCCACCTCATTCATCGACCAGCTCGGCACCTACACCGAAATCAGCGACGCGGCCTTGGTCGCCGTACTCAAGGCCCTCGACGTGGACGCATCCAACGACGAGGCCATCGTACGCTCCATGACCCAACTTGAGGTGGAAAACAGCAAACGTTTGCTCCCCTCCACCATCGTCGCCACCACCGGCAAACCGACCGGCATCACCCTGAACTGCTCGTCGGACGCGGACATCACCGCCTCCATCGAACTGGAGGACGGCACCGCGTTTGGCCACTTTGCCCTGCTGCCGAACCTCAATTCCGGCAAGCCGGACTTGACCATCGCACCCGACCTGCCGATGGGTTACCACACGCTGACCGTCACGGTTGACGGGCGCGAGGGCAAGGCGGCCATCATCGCCGCCCCCGCGCGCATTCCCGTGCCGGAGGCGGTCGCCGAGCACCAGCGGTGGGGCTGGATGACGCAGATGTATTCCGTGCGGTCCCGCGAATCGTGGGGCATCGGCGATTACGGCGATCTGAAGCGTCTTTTGGCAGATGCCGCCGAGAAGTCCAAGGCCGACTTCATGCTCATCAATCCGATTCACGCCGGCGCGCCGATTCCGCCGCTTGAGCCATCGCCGTATCTACCGGAATCGCGCCGATTCCTCAACGTGACGTACATCCGGCCGCAGGATATCCCCGAATATGCCACACTGCCGGCCGACGTGCGCGCGCAGGTGGATGCGCTGCATGATTCGGTGGCCGCGCGCAACGACGAATCGACCCCGATGGACATCAACGCGGCGTGGGAGGCCAAGCGCCCGGCGCTGCGCCTGATCTTCGAAGCGGGCCGCAACAACAAGCGCGAGCTCGAATTCGAGCATTTCAAGACCACCGCCGGCCCGGACCTCGATTCCTTCGCCACATGGTGCCTGTGCTTCGAGGTATGGGGCGCGCCGTGGGGCGAGAACCGTTGGTTCTTCGAGAAGACCATCGACGACCCGGCCGTGCGCCAGCTCGTCGAGGAGCACCACGACCTGTTCGAGTTCAACCGCTGGCTGCAGTGGATCGCTGCCGAGCAGGTGAACGCCGCGCAGCAGGAGGCGCTGGACCACGGCATGACGCTGGGGCTGATGCAGGACATGGCCGTGGGCGTGCACGGGCTCGGCGCGGATGCCTGGGCCAATCCGGAACGCTTCGCCTCAGGTGGCGTCACGGTCGGCTGCCCGCCGGACTTCTATAACCAGCAGGGCCAGGATTGGGGCCAGCCACCGTTCAACCCGCGCTACCTGGAGGCCACCGGCTACCAGGTGTACCGCGAGATGGTGCATTCGATGTACGAGCACGCGGGCGCGGTGCGCATCGACCATGTGCTGGGCTTGTTCCGCCTGTGGTGGATTCCGCAGGGGCTCGGTGCCCGCAACGGCGCATACGTGACGTACAACCACGAGGCGATGTTGGGAGTACTGGCCATCGAGGCCACGCGCGCCGGAGGCATGGTGGTTGGCGAGGATCTGGGCACCGTACCGGATTACGTGCGCCGCATTCTGGCCGATCACGGCGTGCTCGGCACTGACGTGGAATGGTTCAACCGCGTGGACGATTCGCCGAACGCCGGCGACCCGTACCGCGCACCCAAGGACTATCGCAAACAGGCATTGGCCTCGGTGACCACGCACGATCTGCCACCCACCGCCGGCTACCTGAACTTCGCACACGTCAAGCTGCGCGAGGAGCTGCATCTCCTGAGCGAGCCGGTGGAGGCATTCGCCGCCTCGGCGATGGCCGAGCGCACGGCCATGATGAACCGTCTGGTGGAGAACGGCTATATCTCGCAGACCGTGGCGGATGATGTGGAAGGCCATGTGCAGGAAATCGTGGAAGCGATGCACGCCATGCTCACCGATACGCCGTCGCTGCTGCTGCAGGCAGCGCTGGTGGACGGCGTGGGCGAATGCCGCTCCCAGAATCAGCCGGGCACTTCCAGAGAGTATTCGAACTGGCGCGTGCCGCTGGCGGACAGCTCAGGCCACGTGGTACATACCGACGAGGTCTTCGACCTGCCACGCGTGCAGTCCCTAGCCGCCGTGATGCGCCGAGAGAAGCGGTGATCGATTCCGGCAATGGGAAATTGGTCTAAATCAGCCCCTCGTAATCGAGATAGCCGAAGACGACGACTTGTTATGGGCATGTTATCGTTGTCATGACAATGATTGTTCGCGACGGCGAAGGAGCGACGGCTATGACCAAGGCAAGCATTCAAGCGGTGGCCCGCGAGGCCGGCGTTTCCGTATCCACGGTGTCCCGAACCTTCGCCAAGCCGGATCTAGTGCTTCCAGAGACTCGAGACCGAGTGATGACCGCGGCCGAAAAGCTCGACTACTCCGTCTCTCGCTCGGCCGCCGCACTGAAGTCCGGCCAGTCGTTCCGCATTGCGCTGCTGGCCAGCGAGACCATCACCACCTGGTTCAATGCAAACATCTTCGCCGGCCTTGACTCGGCGCTGCGCCCCTCCGGCTACGACACTGTGCCCTACCCCATGCGCAACGCCGCCGAGCGCCATGACTTCTTTGCGGATTTGCCCGTGCGACGCAATGCGGATGCGGTGATTGTCAGCTCCTTCGACATTGAGCCGGCTGAAGTGGAGCGACTGAAGCATATGCACGTGCCGATTGTCGGCATCAACATTCCCTCCACCGATGGGTTCGACGCAGGCGTGAGCATTGACGATTACGCCGCCACACGTTCGGCCATCGAGCACCTGATTGCACTCGGCCACCGGCATATCGCGTTCGTCGGCAGCGCCCCGACCGAAACCAACATGCGCTACAGTGCCGAGGCTCGTTTGCAGGGCGTCATTGATGCCGCTGCCGCCCATCCGGGGATCGAGCTAACGCCCCTGAGCATTCAACGCGGTCTTGGCGAAAGCAACGCGGCATTGAACGCCGTACTGAACGCCTCCCCCAGCATCACCGCCTTCTGTTTTGAGGATGATGAAATGGCCGCACCCGTGCTGTATCGCCTGCGTCAATACGGGCGGCGGGTACCTCAGGACATCTCCATCATCGGCTTCGACGATTCCACCCTGTCCGCCGCCGTGGGACTGACCACACTGCATCAGGACCCGTTCGCAATGGGCGTGGCCGCCGGGCACATGGTATTGGATGCCATTGCGGGCAAGTCAATCGAACCGGCATTCGTACGGCCGGACACTCCGCTAATACTGCGCGAAACCACCGCGCCGCCTGCCGCAACAGCAGCGTCCGCGCAGGCGTGACTACGTTACCACCGCAAAACGCCGATAAATCGACTTTTGCATGCGTAATTCACATGATATCGTTGTCATCATCAATACAACGGTTGGGCCTTCACACAGCAGTTCGAGCACAACCGGAACAACCCAACCACAACGCACCCGGAACAGGAAGGAATCGGCATGACCGCCAACAACCTCAATGACGACTGGTGGAAGCAGGCCGTCGTCTACCAGATCTACCCGCGCAGCTTCAAGGACGTCAACGGCGACGGACTCGGCGACATCGCCGGCGTCACCGAGAAGATGGATTACCTGAAGAACCTCGGCGTCGACGCGATCTGGCTCTCCCCGTTCTACCCCTCGGATCTGGCGGACGGCGGCTACGACGTGATCGACTACCGCAACGTCGACCCGCGCCTAGGCACCATGGACGACTTCGACGCGATGGCCGAGGCCGCGCACGAGGCCGGCATCAAAGTGATCGTGGACATCGTGCCCAACCACACCGCCGACAAGCACGTGTTCTTCCAAGAGGCCCTCGCCGCCGAGCCCGGCTCCCCGGCGCGCGACCGCTACATCTTCCGCGACGGCCGCGGCGAGCACGGCGAACTGCCGCCCAACGACTGGCAATCCTTCTTCGGCGGCCCGGCCTGGGCGCGCGTGGCCGACGGCCAGTGGTATCTGCACCTGTTCGATAAGGCGCAGCCGGACGTCAACTGGAAGAATCCGGACATCCACGAGGAGTTCAAGAAGACCCTACGTTTCTGGTCCGACCACGGCACCGACGGCTTCCGCATCGACGTGGCGCACGGCCTGGCCAAGGATCTCGAATCCAAGCCGTTGGAAGAGCTCGGCCGCGAATACAGCGTGGTCGGCGTGCTGAACCACGACTTCAGCCACCCGCTGTTCGACCGCCGCGAGGTGCACGACATCTACCGCGAATGGCGCAAGGTGTTCAACGAATACAATCCGCCGCGCTTCGCCGTGGCCGAGGCGTGGGTGGTGCCCGAGCACCAGCACCTGTACGCTTCGATGGACGAGCTGGGCCAGTCCTTCAACTTCGACTTCGCGCAGGCCAACTGGTATGCCGACGAGTTCCGCAAGGCCATCGCCGCCGGGCTCAAGGCGGCGGCCGAAACCGGCGGCTCCACCACCACGTGGGTCATGAACAATCACGACGTGCCGCGCAGCCCCTCCCGCTACGGTCTGCCGCAGGTCAAGGGCGCGCCCTACCACCAGCTGCCGCACGACTGGCTGCTGCGCGACGGCACCACCTACCCGGAGAACCGCGAACTCGGCACCCGCCGTGCCCGTGCCGCCGCGCTGATGGAGCTCGGCCTGCCCGGTGCCGCATACATCTATCAGGGCGAGGAACTGGGCCTGTTTGAGGTGGCCGATATTCCGTGGGATCACTTGGAGGATCCGACCGCCTTCCACACCACCCGCAACACGATGGACAAGGGCCGCGACGGCTGCCGCGTGCCGCTGCCGTGGACCGCCGCCGATGAGCCGGCCGTGGCCGATTTCAGCCGTCCGGCTCCGGCCGATGACGGTACCGGCGAAAACCATGTGCCGCTGTGCGCAGCCGGCCAGTTCGGCACGGGCGCTTCCTTCGGCTTCTCGCCGGCTACGCGCGCTGAGGGCGTGACGCCGGCCGCCGACCCGCACCTGCCGCAGCCGCTGTGGTTCAAGGATTATGCGGTGGACGTGGAGCAGGCCGACCCGGACTCGATGCTCGCGCTGTATCGCGCCGCACTGGCGATTCGCCAGGAGTCGCTGACCGCCACGCGCGACACCACGGCCGAGCAGGTGGACATGGGCGACGATGTGGTGGCGTACACCCGCGCGGCGGTTGGCGGGCGGGTGTTCACCTCAATCACCAACTTCGGCAATGCCCCGGTCGCGCTGCCCGATGGCTCCGTGGTGCTGGCGTCCGGCCCGCTGACCCCCGAAGGCCAGCTCCCCACCGACACTTCTGCGTGGGTTATCAAGTAGATCCCTTGGAATAAGCGAAAGGCCGCCGTTCCGAATGAATCGGAGCGGCGGCCTTTTGGTATGCACTGGGGACCACCCTCAGGCGCTTACGCGCCAGCGTACTGCAACACGGACAGCCTGAAGGCTGCGATTGCCGGCTCGCTGTTCGTGCGCACCTCACCCGAGGGGAGCCAAGGAAGAATCACTGAACCTGGGCGCGGGCGATCTTGCCGGTGAAGGAGTTGGCCTCGTCGGCATCCTTGACGCCATCCTTGTTCCAGGAGAACATGGCGCGCAGCTTCGGGCCGACGGTCTCGATGCGCTCGTTGGAGTACTTCTCCTGCAGTTCCTTGAAGTGCGGGGCGCCGGCATCCTGATCGTCGATGAACTCCTTGGCGAAGGAGCCGTCCTGGATGCGCTGCAGGTGGTATTCCATGCGTTTGCGGCAGTCCTCGTTGATGACGGTGTTGACGTAGTCGCCGTACTGGGCGGTGTCGGAGCAGGACCAACGAGCCTTGTTCAGGCCGCCCTCGTTCATCAGATCGACGAGCATCTTGAGCTCGTGGCAGACCTCGAAGTAGGCGATCTCCGGCTGGTAGCCGGCGTCGGTCAGGACTTCGAAGCCCATCTCGACGAGCTTGTTCACACCGCCCATGAGCACGTTCTGCTCGCCGAAGAGATCGGTCTCGGTCTCTTCCTTGAAGGTGGTCTTGATGGCACCGGCGCGCAGGGCACCGAGGGCCTTGGCGTAGGCCAGGGTCAGAGCCCAACCATCGCCACGCGGATCCTGCTCGACGGCCACGACGACCGGCACGCCACGGCCAGCGGCGTACTCACGACGAACGATGTGACCCGGGCCCTTCGGGGCAACCATGAACACCGGGTGATCCTCAGACGGCTTGATGTAGCCGTAGTGAATGTTGAAGCCGTGGGCGAACGCAACAGCAGCACCCGGCTTGATGTTGGGCTCGATGTCGTTGGCCCAGATGGTGCGCTGGTACTGGTCGGGGGCCAGGATCATGATCACGTCGGCCTCGGCGGAAGCCTCGGCCACGGACTTGACCTCGAGGCCCTGCTCCTTGGCGAAGTCGACCGACTTGGAGGTCGGACGCAGGCCGACGACCACGTCGACACCGGAATCGCGAAGGTTCAGCGCGTGGGCGTGGCCCTGGGAGCCGTAGCCGATGATTGCGACTTTCTTGCCTTCGAGGACGGAAAGATCGCCGTCGTTCTCATACCAGATCTGTGCTGCCATTATTGGCACTCCTTTTCAGTAGTGGGTGTGGCGCCGCTGGGCGCCGGGGGTATCTACGGTGTGCAGATAAGTCCTGTTTTGCGAGGATCGTGTCCTTCAAACCGAAATCAATCCTACCGAGAACGCCGTCGCAGCCCCGCTGGAGTCCACAACGTGAGCTAGGTCACTATTGGAGTATGGACAGCCGTGTGCAGAGAACGATTCTCGATAACAACTCTGCACCCTTTTGAACAGAATCGCACAATCCCACATATGGGGAAAGGCTGAGATATCAACGATCTTGCATATTCGGTGTTCGTTTGCCTGCAAGAAATCAGCGCATAGTTGTTATTGAGAATGATTCGCTGCGCGCAACAACACAAAACCGCCGCTCCCGTATGAACGGGAACGGCGGTTTCACTAGTTTAAATCCCCTTCAGGGGCGGCAATCACTGAACCTGGGTACGAGCGATCTTGCCGTTGAAGGACTCGGTCTCATCCTTGTCCTTGGCCTCGGCGTTATTCCAGGAGAACATGGCGCGCAGCTTCGGGCCAACGGTCTCGAGGTGCGGGTGAGAGTACTCTTCCTGCAGCTTCTTGAACTTCGGAGCGCCGGCAGCCTGGTCATCCATGAACTCCTTGGCGAAGGAGCCATCCTGAATGCGCTTGAGCTGGTACTGCATGCGCTTCTTGGTCTCCTCGGTGATGACCGTGGAGGTGTAGTCGCCGTACTGAGCGGTGTCGGAGCAGGACCAACGAGCCTTGTTCAGACCACCCTCGTTAGCGAGGTCGACGAGCATCTTCAGCTCGTGGAACACCTCGAAGTAGGCGATTTCCGGCTGGTAGCCAGCCTCGGTCAGCACGTCGAAGCCGAGGTCGCACAGGTGGTTGATGCCGCCCATGAGGACGTCCTGCTCACCGAACAGATCGGTCTCGGTCTCCTCGGTGAAGGTGGTCTTGATGGCGCCTGCACGCAGAGCGCCCAGAGCCTTGGCGTAAGCCAGGCACAGCGGCCAGGTCTTGCCGTCCGGGTCCTGCTCAACAGCAACGACGACCGGGACGCCACGGCCAGCGGCGTACTCACGACGAACGATGTGGCCCGGGCCCTTCGGGGCAACCATGAACACCGGGTGATCCTCAGACGGCTTGATGTAGCCGTAGTGGATGTTGAAGCCGTGGGCGAAGGCCAGGGCAGCGCCCGGCTTCAGGTTCGGCTCAACGTCCTTCTTGTAGACGGCTGCCTGGTACTGGTCAGGCAGAAGAATCATCACAACGTCAGCCTCAGCGACGGCCTCGCCAACCGGCTTGACCTCAAGGCCCTGCTCCTTGGCGAACTCCACGGACTTGGAGGTCGGACGCAGGCCGACGACCACGTCGACACCGGAGTCACGCAGGTTCAGCGCGTGGGCGTGACCCTGAGAACCGTAGCCCAGGATGGCCACCTTCTTGCCATCGAACACGGACAGATCGGCGTCCTTCTCGTACCAGATAGTTGCTGCCATTTTTGGCGCTCCTTTTATTTATTTGTTTATTTATGGGGTTGAAATTTTCTTGCGTTCTGCGGGGTTTCGCTGAGCGATATTCTGTTGTGGCTTTCCTTGTGGGCTTTTCCGATATGCAGGTTTAGTCCCGTCGCATCGGAAAAGCCCTGCAGGGGTTCACTTAGTGGAATTGAGGTTTTTCACGTTGTGAACATCGTCACTTGGTAAAGTCAACGTCCTTAGTCTCCTTGCAAGTGAGCACGGAGACGAGGCAGCACACGGCCATCACGGCGAGGTAGAGGCCCACGGAGTGGACGCCCCAGTGGGAGCTCAGCCAAGTGGCGATGGTCGGCACGAAAGCCGCGCCGACGATGGCGGCCAGGTTGTAGCCGATGCCGGAGCCGGAGTAACGCACGTTGGCGTCGAACAGCTCAGGCAGGAAGGCGCCGATCGGGCCGAAGGCGATGCCCATCAGGGCAAAGCCGACGCACAGGAACACCATGTTGGCGAAGAAGTTCTTCTGGCCGACCAGACCACCGTCCAGCAGGAACGGGAAGAGTACGGCGAACACCACAAGTGCGCAGGAGGAGAAGGTCAGCACGCGACGGCGGCCGATCTTGTCCGCGTACAGGCAGGACAGCACGATGAACAGGGCGAACACGCAGATGGAGATCATGAGCATGAGCAGGTATTCCTGGTTGGTGAAGCCAAGGTTGCCGCCGCCTTCGCCCTGCTCCTTGGTGCCCCAAGCGAGGGACCAGGTGGCGAGCGTGTAGAACAGCGTGTAGGTCACGGCCACGAGGAAGGTGGCCTGCAGCACCTGACGCCAAGACTTGCGGAAGACCTCGGTCAGCGGGGACTTGACGACCTTCTTCTGCTCCTGAGCCATACGGAAGATCGGGGTCTCCTCCATGTGAACGCGAACCACGAGGCCGACGATCACCAGGATGGCGGACAGCAGGAACGGCACACGCCAGCCCCAAGCCAGCATCGCGTCCTGATTGTTGAAGGATTCGAGCACGAAGTAGGTGCCGTTGGACAGGAAGAAGCCGATCGGGGCACCGAGCTCCGGGAAGGAGCCGTACAGTGCGCGCTTGTCTTCAGGCGCGTTCTCGGTGGCGACCAGTGCCGCGCCGGACCATTCGCCGCCCAGGCCGATGCCCTGGATGAAACGCAGCAGGCAGAGGATGGCGACTGCACCAACGCCGACCTGATCGTAGGTGGGCAGGCAGCCAATCAGGAAGGTGCCGACACCCATGGTCATCAGGCTGACGACCAGCGTGGTCTTGCGGCCCATGCGATCGCCGAAGTGGCCGAAGATCAGCGAGCCCAGCGGGCGGGCGATGAAGGCGACGGCGAAGGTCAGCAAGCTCATCAGCAGTGCGACGGTGGGGTTGTCCTTCGCGGAGAAGAAGATGTGCGGGAAGTAGTTTGCCGCGGCGGTGCCGTAGGCGTAGAAGTCATAGAATTCGATGGCGGTACCGACCATCGACGCGGCGATCACGGTCTTGACCGAATCGCGTACCAAGGTAGCGGCTTTACCTGCCGCCTGCCCTAAGCCAGTCTCTTCGACTGCTGCAGTCATTGTTACTCCTGTTTTGCTCTCGTTCACTCTCATCGGCGGGCGATTATTTCGCCCCACAGGGAGGTTGTTGTTCTGTCGCTGTGTTGTTGCCGTGTACTGTCCGCTACCGTTTCCGTCTGCGGGATTCTGCCGTAAGCCTTGTGAGCGCAACAAAAAAAGCCCCGCATCATGCAGGGCCGTGCCGATTGTGTCAGCTTGATTGGCCCTGCCTTCGTTGACGGGGCTTCAAGCATCAGTGCCGAATTAGTCCGCCAGCGAAGACGGGCTAATAATTCGTGCGGATACAAACGCAGAAGCATTGAATCCAGTCATCGCGTGGCCTCCTTTCGGTATTTCCTCAGGCCGTTCGACCTGAACTGGAATGTAAACATAGGTTTGTATGTCTTGCCAATCCAGCAAGGGTTCACATTGTGGACATTGTGACGTAGGAGTCATGTGAGATGGGTGACTGTGGGCGGCCGTGACTCGGCTCCCCTCAGTCGCCTACGCCGCCAGCTCGGCCGCAATTACAGACGGGCTACCGCCCGCAGTCTGCCTGCTCGCCTCCCGGCTCGCCTTCGCCTACAAACAGTCCACCGGACTGTTTGCTTCACAGCTCAGCCTCAGAGAGGGGAGCCAAGATAGGAGTCACCGGGTGGTTTCGCCGGGGATGAGGGCTACGGGGATGACTTCTTCGGGAGTGGGTTGGGTGTCAACGTCCGAAGCGCTATCGTTCTTGGACGGAGAGGCGGGGCCACCGTCGGCGGCGATCTGTGAGTCCATGCGGACGGCGAGCGCGGCGGCGATGGCCGGGAAGTCCTGTCGAATCGCGGTCAGGCGTTTGCCGGCGGTTTCGGCCATGAGAGTGCCGTCATAGGCGATGACTTGCAGATCAGCAGGCACCTCGATACCCCGTCGTGAGGCTTCCTGCAATGCCACGGATGCCACCACATCGGAGCCGACGATGGCGTCGACATCAGGATACTGTTCGAAAATGGCGCATGCGGTGGCTTCGTGGGCGGCGATGTCGGCCACGGCGCCGGCTTCCACGTAATCGCAGGCAATGCCCGCATCGGCCAGCAGACGCTCGACGGTGAGATGGTAGCGAATCGTGGGGAACGTGGTGGCCGCAGCGAACTGGGAGCGCGGGCCGCCGACGAGCACCACGTGGCGCGCTCCGGAATCGATGAGCTGGCGAGCAATCAGACGGCCTCCCTGTTCATGATCAGACCGGACGACCGGCACACCCTCACCGAGCGTGCGGTCGAAAGCGACAATTGGCCGATGGATGGAGGTCCAGTAGTCGGCCGGATGCTCGGTGTGGGCCGCCATGATGATGCCGTCCATCATGTGCCGCTGGAGCATGTCGATGTACTCGCTCTCGCCCTTGTCTGTATCGGCGGTGGAGCAGAGCAGGGTTTTGAGGTCGCGCGCGGCGAACTCGCGCTGCAGATGCGCGGTGAGTGTGGAGAAGAACGGGTGGGCGATGGTCGGCATGATCACGCCGATGGTGTTGGTGCGGTTTCGGTAGAGGTTGCGGGCTAGCTCGTTGGGAATGTAGTTGAGCTGGCGCATCGCGGACTCGACTTTGGCACGCATATCGGCCGAGACGTAGCCGGTGTTGTTGACCACCAACGAAACGGTGCTTAAGGACACCCCTGCCGCTTTGGCTACGTCGCGCATGCCGACCATGGTTTTGCTCCCCTGCGAGTACTGGACTGGATCACTGCTGACCAGTGTACTCGAACCGGTTTATTATTCGGCAGATTTGGTGGTGAGGGTGACGATTCCGGCCAGCAGCACCATGACGATGGCGGACGGGAAGAGCAGGTAATAGCCGAAGCTATGCTCGAAGGCGTTCACCAGTAGCGCGCCGATGATGGCGGCGAGCGCCAGACCGGCCGAGTTGGCGAGCGCATAAATGCCGAGGTCGTGGCCGGCTCGGCGCGGGTCGGGCAAAGAGTCCATCACCAGTTCAAGTCCGAGCGAATCATAGACGCCAAAGGCGAATCCGGAAATCAACGCAAACAGCAGCATGCCGTTTTCACGGGCAGTGCCGGTGGACCAGACGCCAAGGCCCCATGCGAGCGCCAAACCAGCGGCATACAGCAGGCAGGCACCGGCCACCACACGGGCCACGGGAATGTTCTTTTCCTCGATTCGCTCGGAAATCGGCCCGGCGGCCCAGGAGGCGAGCGCGGCACCGATCAATGTGGCCACAGCCATACCGGCAATGAGGAATCCGGCCGGAATGGTCAGCGGCGCGGACGTAAGTACCACGGCCTTGCCATAAACCCAGAAACGTACGAGATACCACAGAAACACACCGGTCAGCCCAACACCGGCCATCATGCACGTACGGGCGGCGAACACCCGGGAGAACTCGGGAGCGTGGGCCGGCGGGCGCAATTGGTCAAGTACCTGACTGCGGTCAAAAAGCTGGTTCGGCTGCTCAGCGCTAGAAGGCTCCTTGGGCAGAATCAATACGGTGGCAATACCGGACACTGCAAATAGCACGGCGGTGTAACTAAACGGCGCAAACGAATTGAACATCACACCAAGTGCACCCATGCACACGCCAAGCGCTTGGCCGAGCATCACACCGATGCCATGCCAGCGTTCGATGCGAGGGCGGAACTTGTCGGGCACCCGTTCGCTGATGGCGCTGGTCAACGGCACGGAAAGCATCGCATAGGCGAACTGTAGGAACACCCAGAAAATACAAAGCACAATGATGCCGATATTCTGCCCCAGAATCAGCGTGATCAGCGCGCACAGCAGACCTCCGCCAACCATCCACGGGGTACGACGGCCCAATGGCGTGCGTGTGCGGTCGGACAACACTGAAATCAGCGGCATCGCAAACATGGAGGCCACTACGCCGACAATCACCAACACGGCCAGGGGCATCGCCAATTCGGTGGCGACGGGCAACGGGCGGCCAGTGGCCGGATTGATGGCGATATGACCGGCAACAGCAGTGTCATAGCCGAACGTACGCGCAATCGCGTTGGGCATGGCAATGGTGTTCAACGCCACCCAAGGTGCGCCGACCAGAATTGAAGCAGCGAAGAAACCCCAGTTGAGTCGGGAGACCTGACCTGCGGTAGGGCGTTGGCCATTGACGGCGACCATGGGATCGCGCATGTCGAGGTAGGCGGACGACATATCCGGCGCGGGAGTGTCCACACTGGCGGCTGCAGCAGCGGCTGCCGAAGAACCGGCGGAAGCCAATCGCACAGCCTGAGCCTCAGGCTGGTCCGCAGAGGCTTCGGGCGGGCGGCGGCGATTCTTGATGGCCAGTCTGGCCACGGCGGCTTTGTCTTCGGGACTTAGGACCTTGTCCAAATCCGGGCGATCATCAATACCCGGACGCACATACGGTTCCAACATGATGCTGCTCTTTCTCTGTTCTGCTGCTCGTCTCGTCGATTCCGGCGGGATGCTTGGGCCGCGCCCGCAGGAGCACGACCTTCAACCCCGCATACGCAAAACCGCCCGGGCGCACTGGCTTCAGTGCACTGCGGGCGGTTTGCTTTCCATGAACCCAGCTTACGCCGGGCGCACTACTTGGAGCGCGCACAGCGGAGTGACGTTTATGGGCCAACGGTTAGTCGATATCGGCAATCGGCGGGTTGGCGAGCAGATCGTGGGTTTCGTGGTCGCCGGCGGCATCGCTCCAGGCAAGGCTGGCGACCGGGGTGGCGTTGTCTGTGCCGAGGCCGCGTCCGGGCTCGAAGGTGAGGGCGGCCGTGGACGCGCCGTCGGCGGCGGTCCAGCGGAAGGTGATGGACGTGTCGCCATCGACCTCGTAGCTGAACTCGCCATCGAATGCAGACAGCTCGTTGCGGAACTTGGCCAGGGCGTTCAGGGCCTTGACCACCGGGCGTTCGAGGTTTTCATCGATTTCGGCGGTGGAGTAGTAGTGGCGGTTGATGTCGCGGCCGTTGTTGGTGCGGCGCAGCAGTTCCATGTCGTTGCGGCCGGCGAGCGCGCCCACGTAGTAGACCTGCGGCACGCCCGGCAGGAAGAACTGCACGGCGCGGGCGGCCAAGTAGTGCTGGTCGTTGCAGCCGAGGGCCGAGTAGTACGTGGAGTTGACCTGGTAGAGGTCGAGGTTGGACGCGGCGGCACCGGTGGCGGCCTGGGATTCGCCGTGGGTGTTGGCATGGATGGTGTTGACCAGGTTGTCGACGTCCTCGTCGGGCACGAGGCCCTTGAGGGAGCGGTCGAGCTGGTCGGAGCCGATGTCGATCACGCCGATGCCATCGTGCGTATCGAGCACGGTGACGGCGTTGTTCGGGCGGATCTCGGTCCAGTGGGCCACGGGTTCGACGTGACCGGTGAACAGCGAGTGCAGAAGCAGCGGCGGCAGGGCGAAATCGTAGACGCGGTCCACCTTGGAGGCGATTTCCACCTGCTTCTTGTAGTAGCTGTGAACCTCGATGAGGATTTCAAGGCCGCGCTTGACGCCCTCCTCGCGCAGACGGGAGATGAGCTTAAAGGTCTTGGGGGTCATGAAGCAGCTCGTGCCAGCTTCCTTAGCGCCGTAGCCGACGGCGTCGAGGCGGATGTAGCTGACGTGAGAGGCGGCCATCTGGTCGAAAATCGACATGAGGTATTCCCAACCCTTGTCGGAATCGGTGTCAATATCAACCTGCTGCGGGGTGAAGCTCACCCAGACCAAGCGCGTCTTGCCGGCGAACTTGTAGTGGGTGAACGGCAGGCCCGGACGCGGACGGTAGATGCCGGCCAGGTCTTCTTCGGTAGCGCCGTTCGGGAAGACGGAGCTCATGGTCAGAAACATCGGGTAATACTCGGATTCCTCACCTTTTTCAAGCACATCTTGGAACTGCTTGGATTCCCAACTCATGTGGTTGACGATGGCGTCGACCATGATGTTGTGGGTCTTGGAGAGTTCGGCGACGTCGTCCCAGCTGCCGAGACGTTCGTCGACTTTGGTATGGTCGATCGGGTCGAAGCCTGCATCCGCACCATCGAACGGAGTGAAGAACGGCAGGATATGCACGCCGTCATACACGCCGTCGAAGCGGGTGCGCAGGATGTCGGTCATCGAGCTAAGAGTGCCATCGCCGAGACGATCGGCGTATGTGATGAGTTGCACTTTGTTTTTCATGGGACCTCCCTTGGCTCATGGGCGCGGGTGCAATTTGCGTGCGCATCTGCCTGTTTGTTGTTTACGTATTTGCATACTCACGTATGTATCGAACCGGTTCGATATTACCTCGAAAGGGACGTCAATGTCCAGTCGCGCAGTGAAATGCGCGTGTCGAACCGATTAGATGCGGTGTTCTATGCAGCTTAGCCTGTCCGACTCCAATGTGTCCGATTGATAAGGGGCTGCGGACATTTTCTTGGAGATGATCACGCAGCCATTCCTTGGCTTTGACGGTATTGTACCGGGCTCATCCAACCAAGCGACTGTTTGATGCGCTCGTGGTTGTACCAGCGTATGTACTCATCGACCAAGGCGAGCACCTCGTTGCGGGTGTGTTCCTCCCACTTCTCGGGGTAGACCGCCTCGGTCTTCATCCTGCCGAAGAATCCCTCCGCGGCCGCGTTGTCCGGCGAACAGCCCTTCGCGCTCATGGAGCGCGTCAGCCCGAAGCGTTCCATGAGCCCGAGCCATCCGGGCCACCGGTAATGGCATCCACGGTCACTGTTAAACCGATGTCGGTTTAACTCCGACCGCGGCTGCCACTACCGGTGGGACGAATGGATCCGCATCTGCGAGGAGCACGGGCTGATCCGGTCGATGAGCGCCAAGGGATGCAGCCCGGACAACGCGGCCGCCGAGGGGTTCTTCGGCAGGCTCAAGAACGAGTTATTCTACGGGCGGGACTGGAGGGGCGTGGGCTACGAGGAGTTCCGCGAACGCCTGGCCGCCTACCTGACCCACTACAATGAAACCAGGATCAAGAAGTCACTGGACTGGATGAGCCCCGTGCAATACCGCAGAAGTCTTGGACTGGCCGCCTGACCGTCCAAAAAAACATCCGCACCCCCTCCGTGCGATCATGGACGATGCGCTCCGCCTGCGCCATCGCATGATTCCGCACCTCCACACCATGAACTGGCGCGCATCCCGGACAGGCCTTCCCCTGGTGGAGCCCATGTATTGGGGATCGCCCGACATCGACGCCGCATACCACGTTCCCAACGAATACATGTTCGGCACCGAACTGCTGGCCGCGCCCATCACGGAACCGATGGATAAATCCTCCCGACGGGGCAAGGCCGACGTATGGCTGCCGCAGGGCGACTGGTTCGACTTCTTCACCGGGCGCCGGTATAGCGCGTCTTCGCCCAACGGACGGCGCATGACCGTCTGGCGTCCGCTCGACGGAATTCCCGTGTTCGCGAAGGCCGGCGGCATCGTGCCGATGCAGCCCCTGTCCGAGGGGGATTCCATCAACTCCGTCGACAACCCGCAGCATCTGGAGATCATCGTCTTCCCCGGAGCGGACGGCGACTTCACGCTGATGGAGGATTCGGGACATTACTCTCGGCAGATCACCCCGGCGACCACCGCGATCACCTATCGATGGCGCAAGGACGGCGCCACATCCGCACTCACGGTATCGCCAGCCCAGGGAGACGTTCACGCTCTGCCGGCCCGGAGAACATGGGATTTCCTGTTCCGAGGCATTACCGACAGCGACATATCCGTACAGGCCGACGGCGCATCCGTCGATTCGGATCGCCGGTATGATGCCGAAACCCTCACATTGCAGGTAACGGTCGCCGACGTATCCACCCGCAGCGAGATACGTGTCACCATCGGCGACACGACGATGGCCCCCGATCCCCGCATGGAAGACGTCTTCGACATCCTTCGGCATGCCGAAATGCGATATCTGACCAAGGAACAGGCTTATGCCGCCATAACGGAGAACGGCATCGACGCATTGGCCACGATGGATTCACTCGAGCACGTCAGCGGGCCGGACATGGAAGATTGCTCCGATTCGCATATGCCGAGCGCCGTCCGTCAAGCGCTGACGGAGGTGCTGCTCCGATCCTAGCCCGCATGTCGCCTCTCCCGGAATACGCCACGGGAGAGGCGACAGCAGCCCGTCACAGACCCATGTCCAGGCGAACGCCGGGCCGTCAACACGTCGAGGCACGACGCACCAGATCGTAGGAGGTCACATACGTGCGGAACGGATCCGCCGACCCCTCGATGCGCGCGATCAGCATATCCACGGCATGTCGCGCGTAATCATCCACATGCGGGTCGATCGTCGTCAATCCGGGCATGCAGTACTCGGCATCCGGCACGTTGTCGAACCCAATGACCTGCATATCCTGCGGCACGCGCACGCCGCGCCGCTGCAGCTCATGAATCACCCCGATGGCGAGCGCGTCGTTCAGGCACATGACCGCATCCGGACGCGGCGCATCCGGATCGTCCAACAGCCCCGCCACCGCATCGCGGCCGCCGGACTGCACCCAATCCGCGTTACGGACCAGCCGCCAATCGACCTGCAGGCCACGCTCCTCATGGGCCAACACATAGCCGCGGGTACGCATCGTGCTGGTGGTTTCGGGCCGCGACTCGCGGTCGGCATCCGGGCATGCGTTCTCCGCGGTGCCGCCGATCAACGCGATCCTACGGCATCCCGAATCCAGCAGCGCCCCCACCGCGGTGCGTACGGCCTCCACGTTCGGCATCGTGACCCAATCGGCCAGTCCCTGCGTATCGTAATCGCCCACAATCACCAACGGATACGGCTGGTGCAGTATCGTGCGATCCGTGATCGGCGAGCCCATGAAGAAAATCCAGCCGTCCGCGGCCAGCTTCTTCGTCTCCGGGATCGCCTGCGCCAAGCCGCCGGCGCTGTTGTAGGTATCGGTGATCACCGCGTACCCGCGGGAACGTGCCGCCGCCACGATGCTGTCGGCGAGATAGGGCATGAACGGCTGGCAGAAATCGGTGATGGCCAGTCCGATGAGCTTCGTGCCGCCGGTTTTCATGGCGCGGGCGGACACGTTAACGCGGTATCCGAGGCGTTCGATGGCATCCTGGACACGCTGGCGCGTCTCCGGGCGCATACTGCCGGTGTTGTTCAGCACATTCGACACCGTTTTGATGGAGACGCCCGTCTCGCGCGCCACGTCGGTGATGGTCACCCGTTTCGCCACAGCACCCCTCTCGTCGCACCATCGGGCATGTTCCGCACGGTTCAGGCGGAACGCCCGTCTGATTCCAGCATAACGCGTTTTCCCCGGCCGGTCCGGTCCCTTCCGCCCGGCCCGGGAAGCAAGGGCCGTGCGATCCGTCCTTCTCCGGAACGGACCGCGCGGCCCATCGCGTCACTTGATGTGCAGGGCGGTCCAACTCACCGGCGGCAGGGAGACGCGGACCACGCCGGACTCGGCATCGTACATGGCCGACCCGTTGGCGTGCGGGGTCACACGGTTCTGGTCGTAGAGCGTATTCGCGGCGAACAGATCGTCGTCGTGCAGCGTCTGCGCCTCGACGGATGCCGGCTGCGCGCCGTCCTGCAGCCTGATCTCGAACTCGGCGGTCGCCTCGAGCGAACGGTTCACCGCAAACACGGCGAGCGAGCCGTCGGCGCAGCGCACGGCCACGGCGTTCACGCCGTCGACCTCGCCATAGCGCGGCGTATCCACGGTGCCGGCGGACAGCTTCGGCTCCAGCACGGTGCCGCCCTTGGCCAGGCGCGCGGTCACGGAGAACGGGTGGAACGTGGTCTGGCGCCAGGCCGGGCCGCCCGGCTCCGTCATGATCGGGGCGATGACATTGACCAGCTGCGCCAGGCTGGCGGCGCGCACGCGGTCGGCGTTCTTGAGCAGCGTGATCATCAGATCGCCGAACACCACGGCGTCGGCGGCGGTGTAGATGTCCTCCAGCAGACGCGGGGCCACCGGCCAGTTGCCGATGCCCTCGGGGGTCTTGCTCGGCTCCTCACCCTGGTACCAGACATTCCATTCATCGAACGAGATGTACACGTCGTGCGCGCTCTTCAGATGGGCCTTGGTGGCGTCGATGGTGGCGGCCACGTCCTTGATGAAGCCGTCCATATCCACGCCGGAGGCCAGGAAGCTGGCCATGTCGCGCGTGCCGTCCTCCTTGAAGAACGGCTGGTAGTAGGCGTGGCAGGAGACGAAGTTCACGTTCTCGTAGGTCTTCTCAAGAACGGTCTGCTCCCACTTGCCGAAGGTCGGCATGCCATGGGCGGAGGAGCCGCACACCACCAGTTCCACGTCCGGATCGATCTGGCGCATGCCGGCGGCCACGGAGGCGGCGAGCATGCCGTAGTCCTCGGCGGACTTGTGGCCGAGCTGCCACGGGCCGTCCATCTCGTTGCCCAGGCACCACATGCGGATATCGAACGGCTTGTCGGCGCCGTTGGCGCGGCGACGTTCCGACAGCTCGGTGCCGCCGGGCACGTTCGCGTACTCCAGCAGGTCCAGGGCCTCCTGCAGGCCGCGCGTGCCCAGGTTGACGGCCTCCATCAGCTCGTTGCCGCCGGCGGCCTCAAGCCATTCGGCCATCTCGTGCAGGCCGAATTCGTTGGTTTCGGTGGAATGCCAGGCCAGATCGAGTCGACGGGGACGTTCCTGCTTGGGGCCGATGCCGTCCTCCCAGCGGTAGCCGGACACGAAGTTGCCGCCCGGGTAGCGGATGGTGGTGGCGCCGAGTTCCTTGACCAGGTCGATGACGTCCTTGCGGAAGCCGTGCTCGTCGGCGGTCGGGTGGTCGGGCTCGTAGATGCCGGTGTACACGCAACGGCCAAGGTGCTCGACGAACGAACCGAACAGACGATTGTTGACCGGAGCGACCTCAAAATCGTCATCGACGACGAGACGTGCGGTCAGATGGTCCTGCTGGGGCATGGGATTCCTTTCTACATATCTGCATGCACTCTGCATACGTGACACGTATCCATACAACGATGTACCGCGGAGGCGCGGGCGACCGGGGACATCCGTGTGACAGCCACCAGTGTAGTACAACCTTGTACTGACTGCCGGAAGGCGTGGCGCAGAGACGGCTGAGACCTTTTGGCGCACCACTGCAGCAAAAAAGATCCCAAGAAGTCGAATTACAGTCCTATCCGACGCATAGCCACCGTGAACATACGGCAAAAGGCATCAACCACGTCACCCGTCCACCCGCTACATTCACAAGCAGTACCGCCCACTCTGCATCATTCGCATATGCAAAGGCCGCGAACCGTACGATGACGGTTCGCGGCCCCCTGACATGCCATTAGGCCACCCGGCTCGCACCGGCTGTTCGGCCTGCCGGCTCAGCCCTCGCGCTTGGGCGCCTGGCTGGCCACGCGGGTCAGGCGCGGCGGGCGGCGCGTGGACACGAACAGCGGCTGCACCTCGACCAGCGGGTTGTACGGCGCCAGGCCGAACCACTTGACCGGGGAACCGGCCACGCGGCGGATCGCGTACTTGATCTGCAGCGAGAGGGCGCCACGGCCGGAGACCTTCGACTCGGGCATCAGCGCCTTGTGGATCACCACGTAGCGGATGGTGCCGATGCCGGGATCGGCGTCAAGCTTCGGGTAGATCGACTGCTGGTTCGGCAGCTCGCCGGTCTTCTCCAGATCGTGCATGATCTGATGCAGGTAGGCCGGGATGGACTGCGAGACCTTGAAGCCGAGGCGGATGCGCACACGGAACAGGTAGTCGGTACCGAAGCTCTCGACCGAATACTCACGGGTGAACGGCTCGTCGGTGGTCTCGACGGCCACCGCCCACCATGCGCGGGCGCGCTTGGGGTGGTCGGCGAAGATCGAGAAGAAGATGTCCGTATCGAGACGCTTCAGGTCCGGATCGCTGGTCAGGTAGACGATGTTGTCCGCGAACCGGTGGATGCGGCTATCGCCGTGCAGCTTGTCCAGCGCGGGGAGGAAGTCCTTCGGCATCATGTGCCGACGCTGCGAGCGCTCCAGCTTGGTGCCCTCGTTCCACGTGTACATGATCATGAGGATCGCCAGCGTGAGCAGCAGCGTGAACCAGCCGCCGTGCAGGAACTTGGCCATCGAGGCGGCGAAGAACAGGACCTGGATCGCCAGGAACACGATGGTGAACACAACGGCGCCGAACTTGTTGCTGCGGTGCCACAGGTAGATGCCCAGCAGGATCGTGGTGGTGATCATCGTGATGGTCAGTGCCAAGCCGTAGGCCGCCGAGATATGTTCCGAATCGCGGAACAGCAGCAGCACGGCCAGCGTGGCCACGCACAGCACCACGTTGACGACCGGAATGTACAGCTGGCCGCGGGTACGGGCAGGGTAACAGACCTGCAGATGCGGCATCCAGTTGAGGCCGGTGGCCTCGGAGACCATGGTGAACGCGCCCGTAATCAGCGCCTGGGAGGCGATGATGCCGGCGGTGACCGACAGCACGACGGCCACATAGCGCACGTTCGGATCCATCATCTGGAAGAACGGGTTGATCCCCTCGGCGTCGGCCAGTTCGGGGTTGTTCTGGTTGCGCAGCATCCACGCGCCCTGGCCGAAGTAGTTGAGCACCAGCGCCACCTTGATGAACGGCCAGGTGAAGTAGATGTTGCCGCGGCCCACGTGGCCCATATCCGAGTACAGCGCCTCGGCGCCGGTGGTCGAAAGGAACACGGTGCCCATCAGCGCCAGACCGGTGGCGTTATTCGGACTGAACAGGAACTTGATGCCGTAGTACGGGTTGAGTGCGGCGAGCACGGACCAGTCGTTGCCGATGGCTACCACGCCGACGATCGCCAGGAACGCGAACCAGACCATCACCACCGAGCCGAAGACCTTGCCGATCGATTCGGTGCCGCGCGACTGCACGGCGAACAGGATCACGATGATCACCGCGGTGATCATCATCGTCAGATCCTTGTTCTCGGTGAACAGATGCTCCAACGCCGGCAGCGTCTTCAGGCCTTCGACGGCGGACGAGATCGACACGGCCGGCGTCAGCACCGAGTCCGCCAGGAAGGCCGCGCCGCCGAGCATGGCCGGTATGACGAGCCATGCGCCGTATTTGCGAATCAACGAGTACAGAGCAAAGATGATTCTGCAGAAACGGACATCCAAACATCCCAATTCACATCACACATGACCGATTCTCCAGAATCGGACACACAGAACACATTTTTCGGAACTCAGACGTCCGATTCGGCAGAATCGGACACATGTGCACAAGTCGGATGATGAGCACGACTATCGACGGGCGTTCGCCGGTTGTGGACGCCGCTGAAATCGATGCGATCCACACCGGGCACACGCATGAAGACGCACAGTATCAACGCGTGGTATCGCCTGGCACCAGTGTCATGGGAATAAGCACGTTCGGCTCGAACGGCTTGGGGATGTTCTTGCGTGAAGCGTTAGCCGCGGCCACTTCCTCATTGGCAATCGCCTGCACGATATGGTCGGCCGCCGACTGTGCGATCGCCGAGAAATCCTGCGCGACCGCGGTCAGCTTCATGCCGGCCAAATCAGTCAAATACGTACCATCGTAGGCAACGATCTGCAGCTCGTCAGGAATGGAAATTCCACGGCCCAACGCTTCGCGCACGCAGAACGATGCACCAATATCGGAACTGACCACGGCATCGACGCCGTCGGTCGTCACCTTGTCGAGCGCATTGCTGACCGCACGATGATAGCCGGCAAAATCCATCACTTCGCCAGCTTCAACATACTCGTATTTCACGCCTGCGGAGGTCAATTCCTGTTCCAACGTGAGGTAGTAGCGCACCGTCGGGAACGTGGTCTTTCCCAAATCGAACGGTCCTTCCTCGACTTCTCCGCGCGCAGCCAAATCGAAGAATTGATCTCGCGGACCGCCAATCATCACCACATGTTTGGCACCATTGCGGATCAGCATCTGCGCAATCAATCGCCCACCCTGCTCGTGGTCGGATCCGATTGACGAAATACCGTCTCCAAGCACACGGTCGAACGCGACGATCGGGCGATGAATCGACGTCCAATAATCGCCGGGATGCGAAGTGTGCGCACACATGACGATGCCGTCCATCATGTGCCGACGCAACATGTCGACATACTGGATTTCGCCATCCGCCTCATCTGCGGTAGAGCACAGCATAGTGCGTAATCCTTGCGCGGCGAGTGCATGCTGCAGATGTGCGGTAAACGTCGCAAAGAACGGGTGGCGGATGGTAGGCACGATGACGCCGACCAGATTCGTGCAATCATGATACAGATTGCGGGCAAGCTCGTTCGGCACATAATTGAGGGCTTGCATGGCTTTTGCGCACACGTTCGCGCATGTCATCAGACACGTACCCGTTGCCGTTCACCACCAGCGAGACGGTGCTCAGAGACACCCCGGCCTTCTTCGCCACATCGCGCATGCCGACCATGATCGCACCTTCCCCGTTATCACTGTTCTATCGTTGTATGCTCACGTGCTTACCACGAAATATTACATTCATTTACATTCTCTCGAACCTGTTCGACAGTCCGGCAACGAAATACAGCTTCTTAGTGTCGACTCCTGCGTAGGCGAAGGCCTTCAGCAGCGGCTTGGTCTGGTCGAATGCAATCACCAGCGTTGCATCCGGACTGGCGGCCTTGATGGCGGTGGCGCTCAGATTTCTTTCACGTTACTCAGCGACCGTCCGTGTAACGTGAAAATTACGCCGGATTGGCAAGCAGCGCAATGCCGAAACCGGCGGCCACGCAAATGAGAGGCACCGCGACGGTTGCTATTCCATAGCCCAGAGCCAGCGTAAAACGACGCTGGCGAATCAATGAAACCACTTCGTTGAGCGCCGTGGAGAATGTTGAGAAACCACCGAGAAATCCGACAACGAACATCATGACCGTGTCCATATCCACCGATTGCGAATAGTAGGACATCATGGCGATGCCCGCGCATAGCGAGGCGACGCCGTTGATGACGAGCGTGGATAGCGGGAAGTTGCGGTTCGTTCTTCGATTCTCGCGGTTCCAGCCTTGTTGAATTGACACGTCGAGCACGTAACGGGCCATGGCTCCCAGACCGCCGAACAGACAGATCATCCACATCATCAGCGCACCTCCCCGGTAGTCGGGTCGGCGACAAGCGAAATCTCCGCAGTGATCGGTTTGGGCTCGAAGCTGGGTGGAAGCGGGTTGGCCGGCTGCTGGATTGGCTGCGACTGCTGAATCTCGGGCAGCTGCCCCAAGTCTGGAGTATCCGGCTCGCGCAGCAACGGCTGCGATGACTGTGTCAGCTGAGGAACGGCCAGCGGAGGAATCTGCGGAACGCGGCCTGTCTGCATAGGCTGGCTGGCTGGCGGCGGCACGGTTGGTGTTTCGACTCGCGGAACCTGTCCCGTCTGTGCAATCTGCTGGGCCGCCTGCGCGGCTTCCATTGCGGCCTGCGCGGCAGAACGCGCCACGTCGGCCACTTTCACATGGCGTACGCCCTGCGTGTCCGATTCGGCAGAATCGGACACGGAAACAGCTGAAAACGCACCCCGAACCCGCTTTCGAGTACTCCGTGACAGCAGTGCCTGCATCAGAACCACGCCGGCGGCGGCAGTGAGCAAACCGCCTGCAAAATTTCCCGCAAGATAGCCAAGCGCACTGGCGATATGCCGCTCGTGCAGACCTTCCATCGTTTCCAGCATCACGCCGGACATCGTCGAAAGCCCACCGAGCAAGCCGAGCCCAACACCACGGCTGACAACCTGCCGCACCCGGCGACGCAGCCACGAAGCGGTCGCCATGAATTCGGTCAGCATCGCGAACAGGAAGCAGGCGACCATATTCGACACAAACGTGCCCACAACGAATGGCGCCCCGCTGACCGACGGCAGGAGCATATCCAACGCATGCCGACAGCCGACTCCAACAAATCCACCGACGAACACCACAACATACATCAGTCCGTCGGCGAGCGGATTGAACCGCGCCTGCATACGTTTCATCGGTGCCAGGGGAATCGTAGGCGGATTCATGGTGTTAGCGGCGGGCGCGGTTGCACCAGCATGCGTCACCTCAACAGCGTCGATTGCCTGCGTGATGGGATGCGAGTCCTCACCCGCAGTCACCACGTCTCCCGGCGATTGTTCTTGCGATTCCATTGCGCTCCCCCTGTACTGGCCTCCCGCGGACAGCGTTGTTCCGCCCATAGGCCGTGCAACAACGAGCTGGGCCGCGGTTGCCGCCTTCCTAACGCATATGAGTTTACACGGAGCGCCAACGTATGCACTCTGGATGTCCGATTCCGCAGATTCGGACATCCAGAGTCCAGCCGAATTCAGCCAGGCTCAGTCAAGCCGGGCATCACACAGCCGCCGCATCGCAGGTCGCACCTCGCGCTCCTCCTCGCCACTGAACAGCACCACCAGATAGTCGCCGGCACGCAGCCGTGTATCACCGCGCGGCACGATCTCGCTTTCGCCGCGACGCAGGCCGATAATCAGGCACCCAGACGGCCAACGCACGTCACGCACCCGCTTGCCGTCCGCAATCGCTCCCATTTCCAATGGCAGTTCCATAATGCCGCTGCCCACATGGCTTGCGATCGCCATCTGCATGCCTTGCGCGCGCACGTACCGCTCCAGCAACTCCCCATAAATCGGTTTGGTGCGCAGCAAATCGGACACCAACAGCGCGATGAAAGCGACGGCCGCGACCGGCAGCATGTGCGTCAACGTTCCAGACATCTCCACAGCCAACAGAATCGACGTGATCGGCGTTTTCACGGACGCGGCGAGCGTGCCCGTCATCACGCACACCGCAAACACCGCCACTGCGTCGGATGGCAGATCACCGAATCGATGCAACACTTCACCGCAGATGCCGCCGGCCAACGAACCGACCGCAAGAATCGGCATGAAAATACCGCCAGGCGCGCCTGAGCCGAAACTCGTGGATGTGAACAGCATCTTCGCCACGAACAGCAGACACAGCATTCCCAAGCCGACGCGCGCATGTTCGGCGGTATCAATCAGATTCGAGCCGCCGCCGAGCACATCGGGCAACCAGATGCCGACAGGCAACGCGATCGCAATCGCAATCATCGGGCGGCTCCATGCCGGCAGTTTGCCGTACAGCGTCTGGAAGCCAAGCAACGAGCGGTTCATCAGCGAACCAACCAAACCGGCCACCAATCCCAACGGAATCAGCCACACATACTCTTCCAACGACAGCTGACCGATATCACCGAAATCCAAAACCGGACGCAGACCGAAACAGTATTTTGAGACGAAATCGGCGGTCAGCGATGCGGCGGTGGCGCCCATCAGAATCGCAGGGGAAAAACTCCGATGCACCCCTTCCAAAGCGAACATCATGCCGGACAGCGGCGCGCTGAACGCGGCGGACAAGCCGGCCGCGGCACCGGCGGTGACCAGATAATGCTCCTGCATGTCCTCACGGCGGCGGCCGCGCAAACGGTGGGATACACACTGCGCGCCCGACGCACCAATCTGAATGGACGGCCCCTCACGGCCGAGCGACAGACCAAACAACGCGCCCAACAGTCCACCGACGAAACGGACTGGCAGAATCGTCTGCCAACGCATCTTCAAGCCGCATATCACCACGCCATTGGTCTGCGGGATGCCGCTGCCACCAGCCATCGGCTCCTTGCCGACCATCCACGCGATCGCCAGCGCGGCCGCCACCGCGGCAACCGCCCACGGCGCAATCAGCCACGGGGTCTCGCGAATCCGCGCATATATCCAACGGGACGCATCCGTGCCGTATTCGATGCCGAGACGGTATACGACAACCAGCAATCCTGAAACCAGACCAATGACTATGCCGGCCGCCGCCATCTTCCACTTCAAGTGGTCGAATCGCGGAATCAGCCGGCGGATATCATGTGCCGCGTCGTTACCAGTCAAGCCGGGAAATTCGTTGCAGACGGTCAGTCGACCAGCGAATTGATCTGGATGACATGGTCGCGCTGTGGGCCGGTGCCGATCACGGAGATACGGCAGCCGCTCAGCTCTTCCAAACGCTTGACGTAGGCCTGGCAGGTGGCGGGCAGCTCATCGAAGGAGTGGCAGTCGGAGATGTCTTCATCCCAGCCGGGCATGGTCTCGTAAATCGGCTTGGCTGCGGCGAAAGCGGCCTGATCGGTCGGCATATCGTCGTGACGTTCGCCGTCCACGTCGTAGGCCACGCAGATCGGAATCTCCTTCAGACCGGTGAGCACGTCGAGCTTGGTGAGCACGATGTCGGTCAGGCCGTTGACCTGAGAGGCGTACCGGTTGACGACTGCATCGAACCAACCACAGCGACGCGGGCGGCCGGTGGTCACGCCGAACTCGTGGCCCTGCTGACGCAGCCATTCGCCGGACTCGTCCAGCAGTTCGGTGGGGAATGGGCCTTCGCCCACGCGGGTGACGTAGGCCTTGGAGACGCCGATTACGCGGGTGATCTTGGTGGGGCCCACACCGGTGCCGGTGCAGGCGCCGCCGGCGGTCGGGTTGGAAGAGGTGACGAACGGGTAGGTGCCGTGGTCCACGTCAAGCATGGTGGCCTGAGCGCCTTCAAACAGTACGGTCTTGCCTTCGTCAAGCGCCTTGTTGAGAATCAGGCCGGTGTTGGCCACGTACGGCTTGAGGCGTTCGCCGAGCTTCAGCAGCTCCTCGGTGGTCTGGTCCACGTCGATCGGACGACGGTTGTAGAGCTTGACCAGCATCTGGTTCTTCTGGTGCAGGCTGGCCTCCACCTTGTCGTGCAGATGGTCGGCGTTGAACAGGTCATGCACGCGGATGCCGACACGGTTGATCTTGTCCGCGTAGGCTGGGCCGATGCCACGGCCGGTGGTGCCGATCTTGTGCTTGCCAAGGAAGCGTTCAGTCACCTTGTCGAGTGTGCGGTGGTAGGGCGCGATGATGTGTGCGGCCTCGCTCACCTTGAGGTGGGAGCAATCGATGCCGCGGGATTCCAGGCCGTCAATCTCCTCGAAGAGCACTTCCGGGTCCACGACCACGCCGTTGCCGATCACCGGGGTCAGGTTCGGGTTGATGATGCCGGAGGGCAGCAGGTGCAGGGCGTACGACTCGTCGCCGACCACCACGCTATGGCCCGCGTTGTTGCCGCCGTTGAAGCGCGCGACGTAATCGACCTTGGTGCCGATCAGATCGGTAGCCTTGCCTTTACCCTCGTCGCCCCACTGAGCACCAATAAGAACAATTCCAGGCATGATGCACCTCCGCATTCGCACGATTCCGCCGGAAACAGACTACCGTACACCCTCTACCCTGCGAAGTTTCGTCTCACGCAGGGCGAGGCTGGAGGTGCGACAACCCGGAATGGGTGACGAATTTCTACTCGTACGAGGCGATGCTGTGACCAATCGCACAGCGCACAGGTTGAAGAACGGGGCCTAGAGGGCATGCCTCGCGCGATAATGAAGCCATGACGATCGCAACACCGGAACGCTATGCCGAAATGCTCGAGGCCGCCCGCCGAGGCGGTTACGCCTATCCAGCCATCAACGTAACCAGCTCACAGACACTGAATGCTGCGTTGAAGGGCTTCGCAGACGCCGAGTCCGACGGCATCATCCAGATTTCCGTGGGAGGCGCGGCCTACGTCTCCGGCAGGGGGGTCAACGATCGCGTTACCGGCTCGCTGGCGCTGGCGGCTTTCGCACATGAAGTGGCTGCGAAATACCCGAACATCACCATCGCTCTGCACACCGATCACTGCGCCAAGCAGTATCTGGATGAGTGGGTGCGTCCTCTGCTCGCGCATGAGGCCGATCAGGTGGCACGAGGCCAGGAGCCTACATTCCAGTCGCATATGTGGGATGGCTCCACCGTGCCGCTCAAGGAAAATCTGGACATCGCCGAGGAACTGCTCGACAAGTCGCAGAAGGCGCACACCGTGCTCGAAATCGAAATCGGCGCGGTCGGCGGTGAGGAAGACGGTCACTCCGCCGAAATCAATGAAAAGCTGTATTCCACTCCGGAAGATGGCCTCGAAGTCGCCCGCCGACTGGGTTTGGGCGAACGTGGCCGGTACATGGCCGCTTTCACATTCGGCAATGTGCATGGTGCCTACAAGCCCGGCGTGGTCAAGCTGCGTCCGTCGCTACTCGGCGACATTCAGGCGCGTGTGGCGCGCGCGGTGGCCGAAGGCGAGTTGCCTAGCGCGGCCGGCATAGTCGATTTCCCCAACGGCAAGCCGTTTGAGCTGGTGTTCCACGGCGGCTCCGGTTCACGCCCGGAAGAAATCGCCGAAGCTGTAAGCTACGGCGTGATCAAGATGAACATCGACACCGATACCCAGTACGCCTTCACCCGTCCAATCGCCGACCACGTGTTCGAGAACTACGACAAGGTGCTGAAGATCGACGGCGAAGTGGGCGAGAAGAAGTTCTACGATCCGCGTTCTTGGGGCCGTAAGGCTGAGGATTCCATGTCCGCCCGCGTGGTCGAGGCTTGCCGGCAGCTGGGTTCCGCGGGCAAAGCGCTCAAATAGCGCGTAGTTTTGCGATCGTGCGCGACACTTTCCCGGAAATAATGAAAATCATTGAAAATCAATGGAGCGGACAACGGGAGTCGAACCCGCCTCTAAAGCTTGGGAAGCTTTCATTCTACCGATGAACTATGTCCGCATGCCTTACGGCTGCTGCACCTCACGTGACGAGCATGCTCAGCCAAACGAGGCACGAATAGTTATCCTAGCACGTCACCTGCCGACGCGCGTGGAGTAGGTGGGCGGAGCGATCGGCGTGCCGTTCATTTCGTTGGCCATCTGCATGAGGCGCGCGATGCGCTCATCGGTCGGCGGATGTGTGGAGAACAAGCGCGAGAAACCGACCGCGGAGAATGGGTTGGCGATCATCATTGCGGAGACGGACTGGGTGCCGGCGGTTTTGCGCATCGGCGCGGTCTGTGCGCCGTAGGAAATCTTGTTCAGCGCGGAAGCCAGGGCCTCGGGATCGCCGGTGAGCAAGCTGCCGTCTTCATCGGCGTCGTATTCGCGGGTGCGGGAGATGGCCATCTGGATCAAAGACGCGGCAATCGGCGCGAGAATCACGCTCAGCAATGCGCCGATCAGGCCGAGGCCACCGGAACTATCGCGGTCGTCTCGCGAGCCGCCACCGAAATACATCAGCGAATAGCCCAGATAGGAGATGACAGTGGCCATGGCAGAGGCGATGGCGGAAGTCAGGATGTCGTGGTTGTACACGTGCATAAGTTCGTGGCCCAGCACACCACGCAGTTCACGGGCGTTGAGAATCTGCAGGATGCCTAGGGTGCAGCAGACAGCCGCGTGCCGTTCGTTGCGTCCGGTGGCGAAGGCGTTCGGGCTCATGGTGGGGGCGATGTAGATGCGCGGCATCGGCTTGCCGGCCTTGGCGCTCAGTTCACGCACGATCTGGTAGATTTCCGGGGCTTCCTGTTCGCTGACTTCCCGCGCACCCATGGAGGCGATGGCGAGTTTGTCGGAGAACCAGTAGGTGCCGAACGTGGTAATCAGGCCGATGACAATATAGATGCTCAGGGTTTGCCGACTGCCGCCCGTGGCCCACCAAATCAGCATGATGATGGCCCACATCAGGGCAAACAGCAGCGTTGTCTTCAGGCCGTTGAAATGGCCGTGCACCCGTACTTTGGCATCCATAATGCACACACTAAAATCGCAGGCTGAATGATTGCTGGATATACGCCGCGAGAAATGTCCCATATTCGCCCGGCCCGTCCGGCCCCGAGCCCGGCCGCGTCCGCACGGGGCGCGGCCGGGTGGACGAATGCCGGACGAATGCCGGACAAATGCCGGACGGGCGTGGGCGGGCCGTCAGGCGTGGGCGAGCTCGCGCATCTGGTCGGGCTCGATGACCTTCTTGTGCTCGCGGCCTTCCTTGGCACCCTCGGCGCGCTCGAAGGCGTCGACCTTCTTCCAGCCGGCGAAGTCGATCGGGCGAATGCCGCGCTCGGCCAGCAGTCGGTCGATGGATTCGGGGTCGCGGTCGGCTGCCACACGGCCACCTTCAGCGGCCTTGGCCAGATCCTCGAGCATGTTGGTCACGATGGCGAGCGCATCGGACTTGGTGGAGCCGATCAGGCCCACCGGGCCGCGCTTGGCCCAACCGGTGGCGTACAGGCGGTCGCGCACTTCGCCGCCGTCGGCCTCGGTGGTGATGCGGCCGTCGCCGTTGGCGTTGGCCAGGTGGGCGCCGTGCTCGTCGTAGGCAATGCCGGGGGCTTCGGCGGGCTTGTAACCGATGGCGTGGTAGACGGCCTCAACCGGGTAGTCGGTGAACTCGCCGGTGCGGTGCATCTTGCCGTCGGCACCGGTTTCGGTGCGCTCCACGCGGATGGCCTTGACCTTGCCGTCCTCGCCGAGGATCTCGGTGGGGGCGGAGTTGAAGTGCACGTAGTACTTGCGGTCGGCCGGGTTGCCTTCGAAGTCGACGTCGCCGTCATCTTCCATGTCTTCGGCCATCTCGCGGACGGCGAACAGCTCCTCGACCATCTGGCGGGTGAGCTTGTCCTTGCCAGCCACCTCGATGGTCTCGTCGTCCAGATCGAAGTCGTCCTCGTTGATGATGAGCTGCACGCCGGGCAGCTTCTCCATCTCGCGCAGTTCCTGCACGCTGAACTTGGCCTGGGCCACGCCACGGCGGATGAACAGGTGGAGCACCTTGGCCTTGTTCTGGCCGATGCCCTCGTACACGTTGTCCGGAATGTCGGTCTTGGCCTTGAGGTCGTCGGCGTTGCGCATGAGTTCGCGGGCCACGTCCATGGCCACGTTGCCGCCGCCGATCACGGCGACGTTCTCGGCCGTAAGCGGCCATTCGCGGGCACCGGTGGGGTAACCGTCGTACCATTCGACGAACTTGGCGGCGCCGTACACGCCTTCAAGGTCGGCGCCGGGCAGGTTCAGCGGCTTGTCCTTGACCGCGCCGGTGGCGAACAGCACGGCGTCGTAACGGGCCAGCAGGTCGTCAAGAGTCACGTCCTTGCCGAATTCCACGTCGCAGTAGAGGTGGATGTTCGGGTTATCGAGCGTCTTCTCAAGCGCGGAGGCGATGAACTTGATGGACGGGTGGTCCGGGGCCACACCGTAACGCACCAGGCCGAAGGGCACGGGCAGCTTCTCGAACAGGTCGATGCGCGCTTCGGTGCCGAGGCCGAGCTCTTCGCCCAGCTTCTTGAGCTGGCGCAGGAAGATATCGGATGAGTAGACGCCGGCCGGACCAGCGCCAATTACAGCAATGCGGAGTTCAGTATTCACAGATTCAGTCACGCGCTCTAGCCTAACGCAAAGCCTTCCGTTGCAACAGAGGGCGAGTGGTGGGAATTCTGTGTATTAGGCCATAGTTTGTGCGTTTGGGAAACCTACGAGCACTGCTAATGTCAGATTATGGGTTTTCCTAATGTAGGATTATGGGTTTCTCTAATGTAAGATTATGGTAATCAGTAATGTCGGATTATGGGAAAGAGGCATCGATGATTCCACGTGCACTCGGAAAACAGGCCAAACAACTTGCGCAATGGTTTCCCGTGGTGGGGCTGCGGACGTTTTCTTGGAGATAGTCATGCAGCCATTCCTTGGCTTTGACGATATTGTACCGGACTCATCCAGCCCAGCGACTGTTTGATGCGCTCGTGGTTGTACCAGTGGATGTACTCGTCGATCAGGACAAGCACCTCGTCGCGGGTGCGTTTCTCCCAATGCTCGGGATAGACGGACTCCGTCTTCATGCGACCGAAGAATCCCTCCGCGGCGGCGTTGTCGGGGCTGCAGCCCTTCGCGCTCATTGAGCGCGTCAGCCCGTAGCGTTCCATGAGCTCCAGCCATCCGGGCCACCGGTAGTGGCATCCCCGGTCGGAATGGACCACGGGACGGGCGTTGTCGGGCAGCGTCTCCGCCGCCTCGGCGAGCATCCGGTTGGCGAGCTCCGCGTTGGGATGGAAGCCGGCCGTGTAGGCGACGATCTTGCCGTCATGGCAGTCGATCATCGGCGAGAGGTACACCTTCCCGTCGCTGGCCTTGATCTCGGTGATGTCCGTGAGCCACTTCTCATTGGGCCGTTCGGCGGTGAAGTCCCGGTTGACGAGATTACCGGGAGCGGGCGTGGTCTCCCCCTCGTAGGAGCTGTAACGCCGCCGTTTGGGAACATGCGCCGAGAGCCCGCCCTCGGCCATGAGCCTGCGGATCACCTTCTCCGAGACGCCCGTCCCGAGCGCGGCCTTGACGCGACGGTACCCGTACCTGCCCTTGGAGTCGGCGAACGCCCGCGCCACGCGGGCGCGCAGCCCGGCGTACTTGTCAACGCCGATCCTGGCATGGTGGTAGTGGTAGCTGCTCGGCGCTATGCGCAGCAAGCAGGCCATCGACCTCAGCGAATACCTCGGCCTCAGCCGGTCGATCAGCATCGTCTTCTCCCTGTTCGACAGGCGCCGCAGGTCGGCGCCTGGGTCTTTTTTTACGACCTCCACCACCTCCCGCATCAACGCGTTCTCCAACTCCAGCTCCTCGACCCTACGGCGCAACGCCTCCACGTCATCGCCGCCCCCGGCATCCGCCCCGCCCCGAGGACGGACGGACGCCGATTTCCCGCCCTGGGCGGCATTCTGGTTCCGGGGCTGCAACGCGGCCATGCCGCCCCTGCGGTACGCCCTGACCCAGTTGTGCACCGCACCAACGCTCACGCCAAGCTGTTTGGCGGCCTGCTTCTGCTGCATGCCGCCCAGCACCAGTTCGATCGCCTTCCGTCTTGTCTCCAGAGGAATTATGGGTTTGGCCATACGGCCAGCATACCGGGGATCCATCGCCAGCCAGCGTTCCAGGCACTGTCTGGTCGGATAGCCCAGGCACTCCACCACCTGCGCGGTGGTCATCGGCGTTGTGAGGTATAGCTCCACCGCCCTCGAACGCTCCTCAAGACTGAACATACGAGAAACCTTTCGCTCAGTCTCCAAGAAAACGTCCGCAGCCCCGGTCTCTATTACCGGGCCTCGGCAAAGCGGCAAATCCACGCTGGCAAAAGCCATGTTCCCTGATTATGACTACGTGAATCTGGAAAATCCTGAGACGCGCAAAGCCGCCATTGACGACCCGGTAGGATTCATCCGGCAGCGTCCATCCAAACTCATAGTGGATGAAGCTCAATATGCTCCTGACTTGTTCTCCATGATTCAAGTGGCTTCCGACGAACGTAGCGAACAAGGACAATATGTTCTCTCTGGTTCTCAAAATTTCCTACTACTCAAGCGTATTCAACAATCACTGGCAGGCCGAGTCGGTTTGGTCAAGTTATTGCCGTTCTCATTCCAAGAAGCATGCAAGGCGGATCAGGCCCTTACTCCGGATACGTTTATGCTGCAAGGCGGTTATCCACGCATTTACGACACGAGAATGCCGCTCAATCTGTTCTTCTCGAACTACATCGACACTTATATCGAACGTGATGTTTCCGAATATCTTGATGTACGCAATTTGGCTGACTTCCGTCGATTCTTGACTCTTTGCGCACTCAGTTCCGGAGCACTCGTAAACTACACCAACATCGCCAACGAACTTGGTGTAAGTCCGCGAACCGTAAAGGCATGGATGTCGATTCTGGAATCAAGTTACATCGCATTCCATCTCATGCCGTTCTACACGAACGCACGCAAACAGGTGGTCAAAACGCCGAAACTCTATTTTTATGACACTGGCTTGCTGTGTCATCTCTTGGGCATTCGGACGGTCGAAGCACTGGTTGCGCACCCCAAGTTCGGCGATATATTTGAAAACCTCATCATTGCGGAAACCATGAAACAGCATTTGAACGCCAATCAGGAGCCACAATTATTCTTCTACCGCGATGCCAGCAAGGTCGAGGTGGATTTGTTGGATTTCACCGATCCCAACAACCGTATGCTCATAGAAATCAAATCCGGACAAACCTATCATGACCGATTCGCTCGGCATCTCACTTTAATTGGCAATGTTCTCGGTATACCGTGTGAGCAACAGTACGTAACCAGTCGGGTTGAGCATAGTTATGTCTCACAAGGAATCCGCGTCACCTCCGCCCGTGATTGGCTGGAAGGCCGACGGTAAAGAGCCGCCGCAGAACAATAACAATACTGCACAACCGGCGAATCCCTTGATGACACTGAAGACGTCACCTCCAACGGCTTTTTACGACCTCGATTGCATTCATTAGGTCATTTCTTCGTTCATTAGGTCGGAGGGTGCTGAAGCCATCCCCTGGAACGGCGGGGTTTCAAGGACCGCTCCGACCAAGGACCGACCTAATAAACGTCAAATCGACCTAATGAATAACTCCGATACCGGATTATGAGCAACACAGCCGCAACGAAATGCGCCGCACAGGCTTAGCCCGAACATCGATTCGGGTTCAAGCCAGTGCGGCGCAGATCAACTTCAGGTATAAGACCTGTATTCAATTATTGGGTTGTTATTAGCCTAGGGGCAATAGCCTCACGTCAGGCACGGCGCTTGCGCCAGATAACCAGACCGGCGCCAGCCGCGCCGAGCACAACTACGACCGCAGCAACGGCAGCCACCGCACTACCCGTGGGGGCAGTGGTAGTAGCGTTCTTCTGCTGCTGGTCAGGCTTCTGGTTTTGCCCAGGCTTCTGCTGACCGGGCTTCTGCTCGTCAGGCTTTTCGCCGCTATCCTTCTTGGCGAGACCATCGCGCGCAGCAGTGAGCTTGTTGAGCGCAGCGGTCACCTGCGGTGCGGTTGCAGCCGGATCCTTGACTACCTGCTTTGCGGCGGCAAGTGCATCCGCATATGCCTTCCACGAATCAGCCGTGTAGTCGTTCTGGTTGAGCTTCTCGCCCTCGACAGCGGCGATCTTGTCAGCAAGAGGCTTGCGCTCCTCGTCGGTGGCAGGCGGAACCGGGGTCTCGGGCTTGGTCACCGTGACCTCCACGGACGCGGACTTGGACGGGTCAGCCGTGGACGTGGCGGTGATGATCGCCGTGCCCTCGGCAACGGCGGTCACCTTGCCATCCTTGTCCACAGTGGCAACCTTCGCGTCGGAGGACTTCCAGGCCACGGTCTTGGCCGCATCACCGGTCACCTTCACCTCGGCCGACAACTGGGCAGTATCACCAGCGACCAGCGCCAGCTTGCCATCCTTGACACCATCACCGGAGACGGCAACGGAATCCACAGACGGAGTCGGGGTCGGGGTCACGGCTTCGCCCTTGCCGAGATTGATGTTGGCGTAGTCGGACTCATTTCCGGCGGCATCCTGCGCATAGAAGTGCACGTAAGTGTCGTGGTCAGCGGAGAGCTGCACCTTCACCTTGTCCTCGTCGGTGTAGGTGCCCCACATCGTGTTCTCGTTGGACTTCGGGTTGCTGGACGGGCCGGTGGAGTACAGCACACGGGTCACGCCGGAGCCTGCGGCACCGTCATCAGCGGTGAGAGAGACGACCACATCGTTGCCGTTCTTGCTCTCCTGCTTAGCGGTGACCACCGGCGCGTTGGTGTCGACCTTGATGGTCTGGGAGACCTCGCGGCTGTTGTCGTTTTCATCGGTGGCACGGGCGGAAATGGTCACGGAACCCTGCGCGGTCACGCTGATCGGGCCCTTGCCACTGGTCCACTCGCCCTTGCCGATCTTGTACTCGATCGTCTTTATCGGCACGGTGGAGACGCCGCGCTGCGCGGTGATGGTGAACTTCGGGGCAGTGGTGTACCAGCCGGAGCCGGGGGCCGCGGAGTCGAAATCGATAGCAACAATCGGCTGGGCTTTCGGGTCGGAAGGCGCAACGACGAAGAACGTACCTTCCGCCTTGATATTGCCGACACCCTCGATAGAGCCTTCCACGAAGCCGACCTGCTCGGCTTCGGCATACTCGGCGGCCGAGATACTGCCCCAAGTCACTTTGTGACCCGACTCGACCGAGCCGTCAGCGTAGGTCAGCGCCACGGTATCCTGCAATACCGGCTTGACACCGGGAGCGGTGATGGTGGAGACGTACTCCGTGTCGGTCACCTCGGTGTTGAGCTGGTCGTAGACACCAATAGTGGCCGTCGCCTGACCGGCCGCAACTTTGATGTTGTCATAGGTACCGGCAGCAGTAGTGCCCTTGACTTCGGCGGTAGTACCAGCTGTAGCATAAGCGTCGGCCTGAACGGTTTCCCAAGTCACTGGAACCTTAATGCTGGGACCATCTTGAGGTGTCGCCCACACTTCTGCAGGCAACTTCGAGGTCGGGTCCACGCCCGGCGTGGTGCGCACGGCAACTTGCTGCACGTCTAAGAAAGCACCTGGGTCGCCCGGATCCACTGGTAGTGCAGCGCTGGCACCAAACACCTGCCACTCAGTGACGGTAATACCCTTGTTGTCATTGGCCTTCTTGTTCACCACAAGCTTCATGGACTTGGTGGTGACCTGGTCGAAGGTGTAGGTATACGGACCATACACCGGGTTGGTGGCGTCGAGCTCGTCGTCGGCGGGGAATGTCTTGTCCACCTTCAGGTTCGGCACGGTCTCGTACTGGCCGGAATCAGCATTGAGATACTCAATCGAGACATCCTTGGGCAGCGGCACGCCACCATCACCGGTCTTGACGTTCGTCCAGTAGTAGCCCACAGACTTGGACGTGGTCACGGCGCGATTCCATGTGTAAGTGGCAGTTTCGCTGGCACTGGTGTTGCCCCAAGTGCCCCAACCGCCATAGCTGGCGTTGCCGTCCAAGCTATCGTCATTGATGGCAGCAGTGCTGTTCCAGCCAGTGACATAGCTGACCTGAACGTCTGGTGCATTGTCGTTGCCTTTTTCTGCATTGAGCGCAACATTCGTTTCAGCGTCGTCCGCCAGTGCACTCGGCGCGGCCGATACGGAGAAGACACCGCCGGCCAGCAGTGTGGCCGCAGCTACGAACAGTGCGGCGAATCGTTTCGCCACACCGCCCTTCACGGCCGAAGTAGTACTTTCGATGGTCATAATATTCTTTCTGTTAGGCGTTATGGCTTGTATCACTCATCTCCCGCCGTGTCGTGCACTACGGGAGACGGTTTGGTCGCAGGAAAATGTCAGCTCATCTTGGCGCGAGCGGAGGCAAGCAGAACCACCTGGCGATCACGACTGGAAAGCAGCCCCTCGTCTTGATAGGTCTTCGTGACCTCCTGTACCTTCTTGATGAAGGCGGCACGGTCCTTGAACGGCGCGCCCGCCCAGATGTCATCCATCAGCGTGCTCTCGCTACGGTCCTGTGCAGCCGGGCGCTTCGGGTTCAGCACATCGGTGAGCTTGCCTGCGAAGCCCACATACTCGTCCTTACGTTGGAAGTACATGTGGTACGGGGTGTTGTCGCCGTTGTAGGCCGGCTCGAACTCGTCGCCGTCAATGATGAAGTAGTTCTTCGTGCCTTCCTTCTTCTGTACGCCCAGTTTGATGGTGCCATCCAAGCCGTTGCGCTCGTAAAAGCCGCGTTGGATGAACTTGGTGGATGGGTTGAGCGCGTTGAGCACCGTGGGACCGTAGAACAACGCCTGGATGTCCTTGCGGTCATCAGTCGACTCGGTGCGCAGTTGCAGCGGAATGGTGACGACGATCTCGTCCCCGACCTTCCAGCTGCCGGCCACAGTGGCGTATTCGCCAGCGGTGACGCCATCTACAGCCTTGCCGTTCACCTCGATCTTCGCACCTTTGCTCCACGCGGGGATGCGGATGCGGAAGGTGACGGCGCTCTTCGGCGCGGCCGTAATGGAAATCGTCGAGGTCTCCTCCTCCGGATAGTTGGTTTCCTGTGCGAGCTTCAGGCCGGTGTCGGTCCAGTCGAGTGTGGAAGCTGTGAACAGATTGACGTACAACTCCTTGTTGTCCGTCGAATGGAAGTAGATGGAATCCTGGTACTTAGAGTGACTTTCCAGAGCGGTGCCACCACAGCAAGTGCCGATGTTGCCATCACCATATTCCTTCTGCGTAGCCGGATTCACTGGGTACATGTAGCAGTTGCCCGGCGTGAGGGCCGTGCCGGAATCGAGGTCACGGGACTTGCCTCCGAGAATATGGTTGAGAATCGTGCGCTCATAATAGTCCATGTAGGCAGGTTTTTGTTCGATAAAGAACAGATAGCGGGCCACCTTGAGCATGTTGTATGCCGCGCAGGATTCCGCGTTGCGCTTGCCGATATCGCCGGCCACAGTATGTGCCGGCCCCCACATCTCGCCTTCGCCAGTACCACCGTGAGCATACATACGGCCGGGCACAATCATGCCCCAGTACCCCTCGACGGCCTTGAGATAACGCGCACGAGCATCAGCATCGATATCCGCGTCGCCCATGGCCGCATCTTTGGCGTAACCGACGAACTGTGGAATGTGCTGGTTGGCGTGCAAGTTGTTGAGGATATCGACACCAGCACCACAGTTGTCAATGAGCTTGTCAGTGTCGAAAAATGCGGAGGCCTTAAGAAATTCGCTACGGTCCTTGTCCTTGGAGACGTTGTACAAATCCACCAGCGAATCATTCATGCCGCCGTATTCACCACCGATGTAGATGTCCCACATCTTCTGCAGCTGGGTTTTGGTGCATTTGCTCAGACGCGCATAGGTCCAATGTCCGATGCCTTCAGCCAGGTCGAGCGCGTCGGCATTACCGGCAAACTCGTAAGCGGCAATCAGACCGGCAAGAATCTTGTGCTCCGTGTACCACGGTGCCCAAATCTCGCCGTATGGAGCGTATTCCTCCAACGCCTTGAACTGCCACTCTCCGTAAGCGGCAAGGAAACCGGGGTGGGTGTAGCGGGCTTTGCCGTTGTATTTCATCTCGCGTAGGGCATCTCGGCATTCCTTGAGTCCGGAGACGAACTCATTGATCTTGTTGAGAATCGCTTCCTCTCCCGTTTCGGCATATGCTTGGGAGAGCATGTGCAATGCGTGGCCGGCAAAGTGGCCACGCAACAGGCCATCGGCACCATTCTTGTTCTGGCCACGCGTGTATTCGGCATCACCCCATTGCTGTTCAATGGCCTTGTCCAGCGAGCTATTCGGGAAGTTCTCCCAGCCGCCGGAAGGTTGCGTCGTGTTGTCCTTAGGCAGCAGGTTCGCCTGTGCGCGGAAGCAGACCAGCCAGCGGTCTACCGGATAGTTGCGTGCATAGTCGAGCATCCCTTCCTTTGCACGATCGAACACGCTGTTCGAGGTGATGGCGACGTTCCGCAGTGGGAACGGAGCGACCTTCCAGCCTGGTAAAGCAGGCGCATCAGTAACAGTCTTCACGCTTTTCGTAGTGCGCTGTGCAGCAGGGACGGTCACGCCGCCCGCACTGTTTGCACCCGTTGCGCCCGCCGTTCCGGTAACGGACGGTGCTGCCTGTGCCGTTGTGACTCCCGTGCCTAATGCACTCGCTACGGCGATGGTGCCGCCGATGGCGGCAGCGCCTGCGAGCACAGCACGGCGAGAAATGCCGTTTGTGGATTCCGCTGAACTCATCTTGCTCCTTTGCTGGACTGCCGCGCGTTCATTGCACGACATAACGGACGAAGACTCTCTACAGCACCCGCAACCACTCAATGCGTTCAATAACGCGCTCAATGGCTTTATGGCGCGAAGCAAAATACGTCGATGGACAGCACACATGCTCCCCGTGGAATCGCATACAGTGCTGTGACTCTTTACAATCACCTCATTGTGGTGCGTTCCCCGTCGTTATTTCTTGTTTTCGTATGGGCGAGATGACCGTAAAGCGAACAGTTACTATGCACGATTCTTCCTTCGAGTTTTTGTGCGCCCTCCATGCCGCTTATCTTCGTTGTGCACGCTCACAATAACTCAAGCAGACACTTCTCACCATACGTTAAGGAAAGTAATTCACCTATATTTTCTTTTATTTTCACAACGGAAATACCAGTAAAATCAAGCTATTCTAGTATTCTTCAGCCACACTATTTTCGCAGTTTTCCTTTTATTTTCCTTTTGCGAAAGACAACGAACCTGGACACATACGCTCACCAATAGCACAATAAATGCATTCAAATAAACACGCTCATCAGCAACTCAGCACGACATTGCCTCTGTAACTTGAACAATGCACTGTTCATCGCTATACTGACTGCTTGGTGCGTCAATGAGGTATAACCTTCCCTGTCACAACATAGAAGTTGGAAGGACATACTATCATGCCTAATCTTCGCCCCACCGAGCTCATTATCATCCTGCTTATCATCGTGCTGCTGTTTGGCGCAAAGAAGCTCCCTGAGCTAGCCAAAAGCATTGGCCAATCGATGAAGATTTTCCGCGCCGAGACCAAGACCGATGACCCGGCAACACAACAAACCGTCAATACAGTCAGCGACGCCCCTGCCCCAGCTCCGGCGGCAGCACCGGCTCCCGCTCCCGCCGTACCCCAAGCCGCCACGCTGAACGCCACCGCCGCCCCGACTACAGCGACCGGAGCCGAACAGCGATGAGCACGGTTCCCGGAAACCCCGCGCTTCCGGCACCCCTTGCACCGGCGATGCATCCCGGAGACCGGGATACGCACCTTGACCTCGACGATCTCATCGATCACTCACACGAGGCCACGCAGCAGGCCGGCGCGGGTGCAAAACGCCCCACACGCCGGTGGAAGCGGGGTGCAGGGCGCAAGTCCAAAACGCGCAAGCCCCGCAACCCCGATGCGGTGATGCCTCTGGCCGATCATCTTGTCGAATTTCGCAAACGCTTTGTTCGGGCCATTGCCGGCATCATCATCATGTCGATGATGGGATGGATGTTCAGCGATCAGGTGTTTCGCATCCTGCAACAACCGTTCCTGACGGCGGCCGGGCAGCAACAGGGACTGATGAGCATCACATTCAATGGCGTGGTCTCCGCATTCAACGTAAAGCTGGAGATTGCGTTCTTCCTTGGTCTGACGGCCTCCTGCCCGTGGTGGTCATACCAAGTGTGGGCATTCATTAATCCAGGGTTGAAGCGCAAAGAGCGCCGGACCGCGGTTGCATTCATCGGAGCCTCAGTGCCGCTGTTCCTCACCGGAGCCGGACTGGCATGGTATCTGCTGCCCCAAGCGGTGGCGATCCTTACCGGCTTTGCCCCCGCAAACACCGCCACATTGCTCAGCGCCGACGTCTATTTTGATTTCATTCTGCGCATGACAGTCGCTTTCGGCCTCTCATTCCTGCTACCCGTAGTCATGGTGGCATTGACGATGATGAATGCGGTCGAAACACGAACATGGTTGAAGCAGTGGCGTCTCGCAACGGTCATAGCGTTTATCTTCGCGGCCGTGGCCACGCCAACCGGCGACCCAGGCACATTATGTGCACTCGCCTTGCCCATCATCGCAATCTATTTCGCAGCCATAGCCGTATGCGCAGTATACGAGCACATCCAGCTATGGAAAGTCATGCGCGCGGCGGGCGAAGAACCCAAACTTCTCAAACTTTTACATAAAATGCGCGCCGCGTTACCATTTCGCGCGGCGCGCAAAGCCAAGCGCACCGGCAAACAGGAAGCCCCTGCAACAATAACTGCAGAAGGAGAATAATATGTTGTTCGGCATTTCGGGCACGGAACTCATGGTGATTCTTGTCATCACTTTAGTGCTGGTAGGCCCCGACAAGCTGCCCGACTACGCACGCAAGGCCGGACGATTTATCCATAGCATGCGCGTACGCGGCCAAGCGTTGAGCGAACAAAGCAACATCGACGTTCACGGCCTTGTACGGGATTCCGGCATCAATGATATTCGCAAAGGTCTGGATGATGCCACGCAAGATGTAAACCGGCTGCTGCCGCCTATCCGGTGACGTTATCAATCCAACGGCAACGTTGACTCGCGTTGGATTAGCTTCACCGGCACACGCTCCACACCATGGTGAGGATGCCCCGCAATCGCATCCAGTAGACATAGGGCAGCTTGACGCCCCAGCATTTCGTTGTTGTCATCAATAGAAGTAAGCAACGGATGCGCGTACGACACATAATCCGGACTGTTGTCGTGCCCGATAACCGCTACGTCTTGCGGCACACGACATCCGCTACGTTCCAATTCCTCGATGCAGCCACGAGCCAACACATCGTTTTGGCATATCACTGCGTCGAATGCAGCACCGTCATTGAGCAGCAGACGGGCAGCGGCGCGCCCCCATTCCGCTTCCCATGAACCGAACCGCGCTTCGCCAACCAACTGTAATCCAGCATCATGCAAGGCCTTGAGCGCACCCCGCATCCGTTCATGTGCAACCGAGTACTCGGAGTCGCCAGCAATAATCGCAATACGAGTGCGCCCGCAGGAAAGAAGGTGGCGAACGGCCAAACACCCTGATTCCACATTGTCTTGTGCCACGGAACAATCATCGGGATCACGGGACGGGCCATAGGCGTAGACCACAGGTACCGGAGAATCCACGTAGTATGGCACCGGATCCGTACGCCTGCTGATAATCAACAGTCCCGACACTCCTTGCACCAACATTCGTTCAATACCACTGTGGAACAATGCCTCATTGCCTGACGCATTGAACAGCAGCGCTGCGGCTGAGCGCGCTTGAAACGCATTCTCCGCTCCAATAAGAATGGTCGGGGAAAAGACGCCTTTCATATCAACGCCAATGATGCCAACGCGAAAATCCTGCACGCCGTGAGAATCCCTGACGCTTAACCTTGCCATCGATGCCATAGCTTCTGCAACGCTATAGCCCAACCTCTGCGCAGCATCAATCACTCGAATACGGGTTTTCTCGCTGACGTGAGGCTTTCCACGCAAGGCCTTGGACGCAGTGGACAGCGATACATTAGCCGCCGATGCCACTTCCTCCAAACGGACTGCGCCCACATTGAGCTCTTCCTCACCCTCTGACATATCGACTCCTCTGGCAAGGGCCTCAATGCCCCTAAATGATGCTGCAAACAGCCTTTAGTCTAATAGACTGCCACCTACGGCGCCCGTATCCGGTAAGCACACACAAAATATTGATATCAACTTGTTATATTGCACATAATCCGGATGCGGCTCCAATCAATTCCGGTTTATCTTAATCAATCCCGATCAATCAGGGCGGTGAGAGCCCAGAGGATGCTCACCACATCGATGGCCTCCTGAAGAAAGGCTCCAACGACCACTGGAATGAGGTTGAACGCGGCGGCAATCATGCCGACGGTGGCGAGCACGAGGCCCGCGAGCACGGCCTGAAGCATCACGCGCTTGGTGCGGCGTGCGATGGCGATGGCACGCGGCACGGCGGCGATATTGTCATTCATAATGACTACCTGAGCGCTTTCGGAAGCGGCGGTGGATGTGCCGTCGGTCATGGCCACACCGATATCGGCAACAGCGAGCACCGGGGCGTCGTTCACACCGTCACCAACCATCATCGTGACGGTTTTGCCGGCTCCTGTAGCGGCCCTGACTGCGGCTACCTTATCCTCCGGGAACAGTTCGGCGTGAACCTCGTCAATGCCGACTTCGCTGGCAATGATATTGGCGGAAGCCCGCTTGTCACCGGTAAGCATGGCGAGCTCGGTGACGCCCAACTCACGCAGTTTGGCGAGCGCTGCCTTGGCGTTGGCACGCGGTACGTCGCGCAGCACAATGCGCGCGATCAACTGACCATCAACAGACACATACGACGCCATTTCGTCCGGCTGAAGCAGCCCAAATCGTGTGCGCAGGTCATCCTCAGACCGACTGGGAACAGTCCGATCGACCGCCAAGAATCCATCCTCCCCAGCAGCCGCGAAAGACAGCCGGCCAACGCGCACCGCGTGTCCGTTCACCTCGCCGGAAACGCCCTTGCCGGCGTCTTCATTGATGTTCTTGACGACCGGATACTCCCGGCCATGGCCAGGCCAGCTGGCCTCCGGCTCTGGGCACAGGCGCTGGCCATCCTCGAACCGCTGGCGCAGTCGGGCCAGCGCCTCCGCGCCGGCCTTGGCGATGCCTTTGGACAGGATGTGCACCGAGTAGCTTTCCACCGCGCCGGCCATCATCAGCACATGGTCTTCGTTGAGACGGGTTGCAGCGCCGGGCAACATCTCGACGCGCACCACCTGCGGCTGCTTGACGGTGAGCGTACCGGTTTTGTCGAAGAACACCTGCGTGACGCGGCCGAGATTTTCCAGCACGTCCTGCGCTTTGATAAGCACGCCGGCTGCGGCGAGGCGTCCGGTTCCGGCGATGTATGCCACCGGTGCGGCGATGAGCAGCGGGCAGGGCGTGGCCAGCACCAGCACCTGGGCGAATCGCGTCGGCACCCCGGACACCGCCCATGCGACGCCGGCAATCACCAGCGAGAGCACGGTAAAGGGCACAGCCAAGCGGTCGGCGGTTTTTACCACGGCCGGGCGCGACTCCTGCGCGGAGGCCACGAGCTCGAGGATGCGCTGGTACTGCGAATCGGCGGCCACCTGGGTGGCACGCATGGTCAATGCAGTCGAGCCGTTCACCGCGCCGGACATCACGCGGGCGCCGGCGAACACTTCACGCGGCACCGGCTCACCGTTGATATTGCTCAGGTCGAGCGTGGCCGTGCCGGACAGCAGCTCGCCGTCAACCGGCACAGTTTCGCCCGGCAACACCATGAGTACGTCGCCCAGCTGCACCTGCTCGACCGGCACCGTGTCGAAGCGGTGCGCGGCGGCGGCAGCCGATGCCGAGCCCACACGCCGGAAGCCATCGGACGAATCGCCCTTATCGGCAGCAAACCCACGCCCCACGCCAGGCAGGTTGACGACGTGCGCGGTTTGCGGCGCGGCCTCCATCAGCGCGGTCAGACTGCGCTCGGCCTTGGCTTGAGCGTATTCCTCAATGGCCTCGCCGGACGTGATCATCAGCGTCACCGCCCAACTTGCCCAGTATTCGGCGACGGCCACGGTGGAGAGGATCGCGACCACGGCCAGCACATCGACTCCAACCTGCCCATGACGCAAATCGTCAATCATGCCGCGCACAGTGTCAATCACAATAACCAGCACCAGTGCGATAACCAGCCACTGGCCGAAACCCGGATTGCCGAGTACCGGAATCGCCATCGCATTGCCCCACGGACGCCAATCGCCTAGTAAAGCCAACGGAATTGCGGCGATGACGACGACCGGAAGCATCGGCACAAGCTTGCAGATGTCGAGAATTTTGGTGAAGAATCTGATGAGTCTGCTCATCATTGCTCCTTACGCTCGTATACGGAGTCGATTGCGGTACGGTAAGCGTGGCCCGCGCAATCGGCGCTACGGTCACGCCTTGTTAACCCACCGGCGGCTTTGCCTGGGGCTTCGCTTTGCTCGGCTCCCGCGCAACCTTCCGATACACGGCGTAAAGAAATGTATTCAGTTTTGTATTGAATTATGCGCTGTGTTCAGGACGTCGCCCGAACTCAGTGCTTGGCCTACCCTATCAACGAGCGTTGCGCGACATGCCGGATATCGAAACTGCGTTGGCGGCATGGGCGCGGGGCACAATCGCGCATACGAAAGGCCCGCGGCAGGAGTTTGCTCACTGTCACGGGCCTTTGCTTGTCCGACACGGTGTTCAGCGGTTACCGCTCAACACCGTGTGACGTTGTCGAGTCGGCTTTACCACAGGCCGAACGGGTCGGAGAAGCCGCCGCCGTCACCGGTGCCGCCATCGCTGTTGCCATTGCCATTACCGTAACCGTTCTGGCCATTGCCGTTCTGGTTGTTCTGGTTATTCTGGCTGTTGCCGTTGGAATCGGAGCCGGACGAACCGTTCACCGACGACTCCTCCTGATCGAGCGTCACGTCCACATTCATGGTCTTGCCGTCGCGCACGATGGTCAGCGTCACCTTGTCTCCCAAAGCCGCGGCACGAACGTAACCAAGCAGCGAGTAGTTGTTGTTCACGGCGTTGCCGTTGAAGGCCACGATGGTGTCGCCCTCCTTGAGGCCGGCCTTGTCGGCCGGGCCGCCGGAGACGACCGCGCTGCCGGTGGCGCTGGACTTGGTGATGGTCGCGCCGCCGCGGGTCACGCCGTCGGCTTCAACCGTGTCGGACTTGATGACCACGCCGAGGGCAACGTGCTTGACCTTGCCGTCCTTGATGATTTCGTCGGCCACACGCTTGACAAGGTTGGACGGGATGGCGAAGCCGATGCCGATGGAGCCGGCGGAGTCGGAGGAGGTGGCGGTGGAGGCGATCGAGGAGTTGATGCCGATCACCTGGCCGGCCGCGTTGAAGGTCGGGCCGCCGGAGTTGCCGGGGTTGATGGCCGCGTCGATCTGGACGGCGTTGGTGACGATCTCGTTGTTGTTGTCGTCGGTCACGGTCACCGGGCGGTTCAGGGCGGAGACGATACCGGTGGTGGCGGTGTCGTCGTAGCCGAGCGGGTTGCCGATGGCCATCACGTTCTCGCCGACGGCGAGCTTGTCGGAATCGGCGAATTCCACGGCCTTGAGGTCGCTCGGCGGGTTGTCGAGCTTGATGACCGCAAGATCGGTGGTGGCGTCAGTGCCGACGAGCGTGGCGGAATACATGTTGCCGTTGGCAAGCGTCACCTGAATCTGCTGGGCACCGGAGATCACGTGGTTGTTGGTGATGATGTGGCCTTCGGTGTCGATGATGGCACCGGAGCCCTTGGCGGTGCCGTTGCTCAACGCGGTCTGGATGGAGACCACGGAGCCGGAGACATCGCTGGCGACAGTCTGCCAGTCGGGGGCTTCGCCGCTCTTGGCGGTGGCGGACCCGGAGCCGGACTTATTCGAGCTGACGTTGGTAAGCGAGTTGCTGGTCGGCAAGGTGATCAGGCCGCTGGTGAGGGCACCGTAGCCGAGGCCCAGGCAGAGGGCCGCAGCCAGAACGGCGGCGACCACGGCGATGAGGATGTTGCTCGCCGTCTTGGACATGCCCTGCTTGGCGGGGCCGGGCTGACCGGGCTGACCCGGCTGGGCCGGGCCTTGACCGTTCGGCGTACCGGTACCGGGAGTGCCGAAACCGAACAGACCGCCCTGCTGGGGCTGCTGGCCATTCCGGCCATTCTGACCGGACTGGCTGGCAAACGGGTTGCCGTTGTTCTGCTGCGGCTGCGTGGGCGGATTGAACGAATTGCCGTTGCCCTGCGGCTGCGGGTTATTGGTGTAGTAGGGATTGCGGTTGCCCTGCTGGCCCTGTAGGGTTTGCTGTGCAGGCTGACCGAACGGGAATTGCTGCGTGGGCTGGGCATTGCTGCCGGCCTGGCCGCCCTGCTGGCCCTGTGCCTGAGTCGGGGTCGGACCATAAGCGCCATATTCCGGGGCCGGACGATACAGCGGAGTTGTGGCCGAGGTCTGGTCTGCGGCCGGCGCTGCCGGAGAAGCCGGCGAGGAGGAGACCACCGTGCTCTCGCCCTTGGCGGAGGCGTAGTCCGGGATGGGCTCGGTGGCGGCTTGCGTAGGCTGCTGATCGGCAGCGAGGGCGGCCGAGGAAACCGGGGCTTGCTGCTCGCTGGAATCGCTGGCGTTGCCGGCATCAACCGAGTCGCCACCCACAAACGGGTTCTTCGGCTCGGCGTTGCCGGTATCGGCAGTACTATTGGGGTTTTCGTTATTCCGCGGGGTCTGGTCGACGCCCTGCGGGTTAAATTCGTCAGCCATTGCTGCTCCTTTTCCTAAATTCCTATCACGTCTGTTCGGCGGCTATTCGGGCACTTGCCCATTGCCACTTCTCGTGTGCTACCTCAGTAGTAAAGGCAGTCAATCTGGAGGTTTTCTGAACGTTGATTGAAAGTCTATGCGTAATCATCGCAGAGTCTTATGGGCATCTCGGCTTCGAGGGGCTGATTTCCTGTTTCGGGAACATCTACTTGCACTTCAAGGGGCTGTTCGCGCGGTCAATTCCGAGTATCAAGGGCCCTCATTTAACGCCATTCCGCCATTTTTGCAGCCGGCCTACTTGACCGGGAGCCCCTTGAAGCGGAAGTAGACGTTCGGGAGCGGCGAAATCCGCCCCTCGAAACCGAGTTCTTCACAATTTCCGGCCCTTTTCTGGCCCTTCTGCCTAAAGTGAACATATGACGATCAGCCTTCTTGAACATCCGTTGGGCGCACAGCCCGGACAGCCCGGCGACCGCAGCGCCTTCCATTTCGAAACGATCACCCGCCTGCCATCCACGGCCAGCGGGCTTGGGCGAGACGGTGCCCGATACGGCCGCACCGGCATCATTCACACGCCCCACGGCGATATTCGCACGCCTGCCTTCGTGCCGGTGGGCACGCAAGCCGCGATGAAGGCCGTGTTGCCCGAGCAGATGAAGGATCTAGGTGCACAGTGCCTGCTGGCCAACGCCTTCCACCTGTTCGAGCGCCCGGGCGAGGACGTGCTGGACGCGGCCGGCGGCTTGGCGCGTTTCATGAACTGGGATGGGCCCACGTTCACCGATTCTGGCGGTTTCCAAGTGATGTCGCTGGGCGTCGGCTTCAAGAAGACGCTGGCAATGGACGTGACCGGCATGAAGTCGGACGACATCATCGCCAAGGGCAAGGAGCGCATGGCCTGGGTGGATGAGGACGGCGTGACGTTCAAGTCGCCTTTGAATGGTGACGCACATCGTTTCTCCGCTGAGATTTCGATGGGCATCCAGCACAAAATCGGCGCAGACATCATGTTCGCGTTCGACGAACTCACCACGCTGATGAACACCCGCTCCTACCAGGAGGACTCGGTGGAGCGCACCTTCCGCTGGGCCCGCCGATGCGTGGACGAGCACCAGCGGCTGACGGCGGAACGCCTGGGCAGGCCGTATCAGGCGCTGTATGGCGTGGTGCAGGGCGCGAATTACGAGGATCTGCGCCGGCGCGCGGCTTCGCAGATCGCGTCGCTGGACTTCGACGGCGTGGGCATTGGCGGCGCGATCGAGAAACGCATCATCGGCGACACTTGCGCCTGGATCTGCGACGCGATGCCGGAGAGCCGGCCGCGCCATGTGCTGGGCATCGCCTCCGTGGACGATATCTTCGCGTGCGTGGAGAACGGCGGCGACACCTTCGACTGCGTGGCCCCCGCGCGCTGCGCCCGCAACGGCGCGATCTACACGCGCGCCGGCCGGTACAACATCAAGCGCGCCCAGCACAAGTTCGATTTCGGGCCGCTGGAGGAAGGGTGCGACTGCTACACTTGCCAGCATTATTCGCGCGCGTACGTCGACCACCTGCTGCGCGCCCGCGAGTTCAACGGGTTCACGTTGGCCACGATCCACAACGAGCATTTCTTCGTGAAGCTGCTAGACGACATCCGCGCCTCGATCGACGGCGGATACTTTGATGAGTTCCGCGACGAAGCGCTGGCCCACTTCTACGGCAACGGCGAGCGCCGGCCAGGGTTGTGAGTTTTTCTCCTTCGTTGCGGCTTGTGCTGTCACGAAGTGACTGAGGGGAGTGTCGCCACCGTCAAAGATCACGGCACCCGCAGAAGACCCACGAGCGATATATCCCTGCCGCCCATGCGACACGCCGAAGATTGCATGATTACCCAGCCGGGTGTAAGTTAGTCGATTGTCTGCGAGTGTGGCGGAATGGTAGACGCGCTGTCTTCAGGTGGCAGTGAGTGTATGCTCGTGGGGGTTCAACTCCCCCCACTCGCACCAGCAACTAAAGGGCTGGAACCGGAAGGTTCCAGCCCTTTTGCTTTGTCCGGGCAAGCGCCGTTTTTCAGGGGGGCTTAGGACTTGAGACTTATGGCCCAACTTTCGTGGCGGAAAATGTCCCGGTACCTGCATCAATCGTTTGACGTTCAAGCCAGGCCAGAATCCGCTGTCCCGGTTCGCGATTTCGGGCGATCTTTGCAAACCGGGACAATTTTTGTTGCCCCGGTATAAATGTCAATCGATTTATGCGAAAACCGGGACAACGTGCCAATTCCAGAATCGGCCTTATTCCGCCGATTCCGTCTGCCAGACGATATGAGTTGAGGAAACCGGAGTGTCCCGGTTCACGAAAACAAGCCGAAATCGCCGACCGGGACAGCGGATTCTGCCCCGGTCGACAGGTCAAACGATTGACATATGAACCGGGACAAATACAGATCAGAGAGAAGCCCATGAAGTAGATTTAACTTTCCTCAACTTTCCGTCCGCCATAAACTAGCATTACATAGCATCATGAACCGAGACGAAATCAACGAAGCATTTGGAGTCACCGACGACCAGCTCGGCCGAACGGCCGAGCCGTACGAATCCGGCAACTGGCGGGGCGGCGTCGGGAGCATCATTCGCAGCAATCCGAAATCAGGAACCGACACAAGTCGGACCCAGCAGACACGCATAATACGAGTTCACAGACTCGGCGATGCATTCCGCAACCGCACCACCGAATACCACACCACGGAAGAACTGTAAGCATTACGAAATCAACCTTGATTATTGCGCGGGCCTATACTAGGTTACGGTAGCGTAGGTTAGTGGTCGGGAGAGCGTCGCCGGCCATAGCGAGGTGATCAGTATGAGCGTTTCCATCAGCACGCCATCTGGACGAACCATGGCTTCCGCCGCAACAGTTGCGCCTTCCGCAACCGCGAGTCAAAAATCCAGCGCAAACGCCAACCCCACCGCACTGGACCGTGCATCGGCCCGATACAGGGCCGCGCAATCGCGCTACCGCCAAGCCAAGGTCGCACTGAAGGCGATCAAGCGCCAGATCGTCCCCGTGGATGCATTCGGCAATCGCAAGCCGCGACTGCGCGGATGGCTTCACCTCGCCACCCTGCCGCTGTGCATCGCGGCGTCCATCGTACTCATCTGCATCGCGCCGGCCGGCTCGGTCAAAGCGGCCTGCGCGGTGTACGGCGCCTCGGCCATGCTGCTGTTCGGCAACAGCGCGCTGCTGCACGTCGTGCCATGGCGCAGCGCGAAGGTGACTCGCGTGCTATGCGGCATCGATTATTCGAACATCTTCCTCATCATCGCCGGCACCAACACACCCGTGCTGTTCGCGCTCAGCCCGGCGATTCGCCGGCCATATCTCACGGTAATCTGGACGACCACGGCGATTGGCACGATACTGCATATCGTCTGGCTGCGGACGCCGAACTGGGTGTTCACCACCGTATACGTCGTGTTGGGGCTGGCCCCGGTAACGCTTATTCCGCAGCTCTGGACGGCTCCCGCAGTAGGCCCGGCGCCGACCGTGCTCATCGCGTGCGGAGGCGCCGCGTACATCGCCGGCGCTGTATGCTTCGCGCTGCGCAAGCCGAACCCCGTCCCCGGCTGGTTCGAGTTTCACGAGGTGTTTCACTTGGGCACGGTCATCGGGTATGCCTGCCACGTCGTGGCGATTTATCTGATTGTCTGTGCGCTGTAGTCGTCCAGCAATTCATACAGGATGCTTCGAACTCGCTGTATTGCAGCGATTTGAACACGGCGCGGGACAGACAGCGGCCCTTAATTCTCGGAGCCAAGAATCAAGTCCTTGATCAGCCAGCCGTGACGGCCGCCTTCATAGACTTCATCGGTGAGTCGATAGCCGCACTGCTCATAGAACTTGTAGTGGTCGTTTTCCGAGTGCACGGCGGTCATGGTTCCGCCGGCTTGCGCGATGCGGCGTTCGGCGTCAGCCAGCAGCCGCGAGCCGATATGCCGGCCTTGTGCCTCGGGCAGTACCGCCAGGCGCGCGATGATGTATCGCCCGGGCTGGTCGGGATGATCGGGGTCCGCGTAGAACCGACAGGTCGCTACGGGGTGATTCTGGCTGGGCTGAATGGGCTGGCTGCGTGAGGCCAATTGCGCGGACGAGCCAGGGCGATTGGGCGCATCATTATCCGAATCGAACACCAGCAGATGTACGGACGCGGCATCCCATTCATCGAACTCCGGCCGCCAGTCGCGTTCGCGGATGAACACCTGCTCGCGTATGGCGCGGGCGGCGGCGGGCAGCCGGTCGTATGCTTCGATTCGTATGGTCATGAGCGTCAGTGTAATGCGTCACGATAACCGACAAAGCCCGGCTCGGTGGACGAGCTCGGGCCCAAGCTCGGCCTGCGTTCGATAGGCTCAGGCCGTACGCGCGATCTGCACGGCGGTGCCGGACGCGGTGACCATCAGCATGCCGTTGTCGGCGCCGAGCACCTCGTAGTCGATGTCCACGCCGACCACGGCGTGCGCGCCCATCGCCTCCGCACGCTGCTGCATCTCGGCGATGGCCTCGTTGCGGGCACGCATCAGCTCTTCCTCATAGCCCTGGCTGCGGCCGCCGAACATGTTACGCAGGCCCGCGCCAAGATCCTTGAACATGTTCACACCGGATACCACTTCGCCGAAGACGATGCCCTGGTAATTGGTGATGGTGTATCCGTCGACGGACGGGGTGGTGGTGACGAGAATCATGGCGAGGCTCCTTTGGCTTGTCTGCGTAGATGAATCACTGCCGAGAGTCGGATCGCTCCCGAATCTCACCTCGGAAACGGATCGCTTCTCTTGGCTACCACAATAGTCGAGAGCGCCTTCCCCAACATCTTCAATCCACGCGATTGCGTAATCAAACGCATGTTTCGCCTCCAAAAAATGCTGATAGACATTGGGCCGCAAAAGGCCAGCCTCAACGGGCGCAAGCCGCTCACCAAACTGAATCGCAGACCCAAATGACTCGTCATGGGCAAACGGCTGGACCACCCAAATTCCGCTGCGATAATCAACCATCACCGAAAGCCCAGGCTGCTCCGTCGATACGACCATCATCGAACCGGACACGTTCTCGACATTGATATTCGGGTGCCCGTACAACGCGTAACTCAAACCATCATCGGCAACACCCTGCTCTTGCCAATTGGCGCCTAAGCACTCCAACATCTCGCTGGGCGAGTACGCACAATCTTCCGCATAATCAATCGGCTGAGCATCCGTATAACAGCATTCACCGCCGTCACCTTCCGCAATGCTGCGCTCCACAAGATAGGCCATCACATCCGGCATCTCCCAATAATCAATGGACAGCTTATCAATACAGCCGTTTTTCCAAGCCATATAATGCGTTTGCTCGTCGCCAAGAATCTCTTCAAACGCCTCGGCTGAGATAAACGTCGACCCGTCCAACTGATAGCACTCGTCCAAAGGATAGATTTCTCGGTTCGCGTATTGTTCCTGAGCCTTGGACACAAGCTTGTCATCCAATGCGCTCATCTGCTGATCAACTTCATCCTGTGAGGGAATGAAAGGGGCGAAGTCCAGCCCTGCTTCGCCACAGCCTCTCTGCCGTTCACGCCTGTACATCACGTCCGCACACGTATCGGTCTGCCGTTCATTCACCATTGATCAGCCTTTCTTTTCGTTCCACAAATGCCCTAGAACACTGCGATTCCAGTAGTTCCGATTGAATCAGGATCGTTCTTGCGAAACTGTCGAGGATCGTGGATCGCTTGTGGATCTTGAAGCGTTGTATCCTGGTTGTTCATGGATCCGGAACGCAAAATCATTAACGTCGTGGGAGCCGCAATCGTCACCAACGGCACCGTACTATGTGCACAACGCGGTCCGGGGAAGTCGTTGGCCGGATACTGGGAATTCCCCGGCGGCAAAATCGAACCTCATGAAACAGCGCGGCAGGCTTTACACCGCGAAATCGAAGAAGAGCTGTTATGCGAAGTTGAAGTCGCGGAAGAAGTGTGCACCAGCGAATACGCCTACGACTTTGGGACCGTACGGCTCACTACATTCGTCTGTCACCTCATCGCCGGCACACCGCATCTCACCGAGCATACTGATATCCGATGGCTGAATCCTGCCGATATGCCGACATTGAACTGGGCTCCGGTAGATCGCGAAGCAGTCGCGATTATCGCCAGCAAACAGCTGACGCTCCGATGAATGCGCCATAGCGCAGCCATGCAGTCATGCAGTCATCAACAAACAATTCGAATCGCAAGGGAACAAGACAACATGTCTATCAATCTGGCCAGCACCTCAAGCTCTCCGGCCAACACGCAACATAGTGATCCTGGCCCGACACCCTCAATCCTCGAAGATGTCATCTCAGGTCTGATCGAGCCGCGCTCAGATGCTCCCGGCGAATATAAGCCGACCCTCATCGCAAATCGCCCCGGTGGATTGACCATGCGCGAGGAAATCGGCAATTCCTTGGCTACTAGCGATTCCTTCGACATTTCTGTCGCATTCGTCTCGGCTGAGGCCGTGCTCAGCTTATTTGAAGACTTCAGAAGTCACCATGAAACAGCGACCCGAGCGGGCACACTGATTACCTCAACGAAAAATCATTTCAACGATCCCAGGGCATTCTGGGAGCTGCTGCATCTTCAGAACACCACTGGTGTTGACGTTCGCGTGTGGGAAGGCTCCCGCAATGCCTCAGTGGCCGCAATGGCTCAAGGACAGCCATTCCATCCAAAGGGATATATCTTTTCTCGCCGCATGAAAGACGGTACGCCCTATTACGACCTGTACGTTGGCAGTTCCAATCTCACTGGAGCCGCATTAACCACGCAACGCGAATGGAATCTCAAAGTCTCATCGCTGGCGGATGGAGAGCTGGTCGGGCAGTTCCAGGATGAAATCGACTCACAGGTGGCCGATTCCGTTCCGCTGACCGAAGAGTGGATCAAACAGTATGAGGAAGATTTCAAGAAATACGCCCCACCGCGTCATGAGATTCTGCAGTCGTTTGAGGGGCATGACATTCAGCCAAACGCCATGCAACAGGAGGCGTTGGCGAATCTCAAGAAACTTCGTGAACAAGGCGAGCACCGCGCAATTATCGTGTCGGCCACCGGCACCGGAAAGACGTACCTTTCCGCATTCGACGTACGCGAATGCCAGCCGAAGCGCATGCTGTACATCGCCCAACAGCAGATGATTCTTCAAACCGCAATGAACTCTTACCAAAAGGTGCTCGGCTGTGATGAATCCGAATTGGGATTGTATTCAGGCACCAGCAAGCAACAGGACCGCCGCTACGTATTCGCCACGGTACAGACGATGCGGCAGCCGGAGGTTTTGGCGCAATTCAAATCCGATGAATTCGACTACGTTCTGGTTGACGAAGTTCATCACGCTGGAGCCGAAGGATATCAGCGCGTCATCAATCATTTCAAAGATGCCGACTTCATGCTCGGCATGACCGCCACGCCAGAGCGCACCGACGGCATCAACATCTTCGAGCTATTCGGGCATAACATCGCGTACGAAATTCGCTTGCAAAAGGCGTTGGACGAGAACATGCTCTGTCCATTCCACTACTACGGCGTTGCGGAATACCTTGGCTCCGACGACGATCCGAATGGAATCGCCCATCGTCTCGATGTCTCCAAGGGTCTTGATGCGAAGGACTCGAAACAGCTCAAGTACGAGATCGAGCAGCTTGCCACCGAAAAGCGAGTCCGCTACATCATTGACAAGTTGCAGGAATATGGGCAGTTCAACATTCCGGTCACCGGACTCGTGTTCTGCAGCCGACAGGAGGAAGCCCATAAGCTGTCCCAGCTGTTTAACCAGCAGTGGAATCAACAAGATGAACGCCCCTATCGCACCGCTGCCGTTACCAGCACGGACGATGACGGCAGGCCCGTGTCCCAAGCGCAGCGAGACGAATACGTCCGCAAGCTCACTGAAGGCGAACTCGACTATCTCTTCACTGTCGATATGTTCAATGAGGGAGTCGATATTCCCGCCGTCAACCAAATCGTCATGTTGCGCAGCACCGAATCCAGCATTATCTTCACGCAGCAGCTCGGGCGCGGACTGCGCAAATTCCCTCACAAAGAAAGCGTTGTGGTTATCGATTTCATCGGCAATTACAACAACAACTATCTGATTCCGGTGGCGTTATACGGCAACACTGGCGACCGCGACAGGGCTCGCAAGAACCTGCAGCGAAAGTCAATCGGCCTGTCGTCCATCAGTTTCGACCCGATCGCCAAGGAGCGCATCCTTAAGTCTTTGGACACCGCCGACTGGTCCGACATGAAAAAGCTGTCCGAACAGTATCGCCAAGTCCGTTACGAGCTGGGCCGCATCCCCATGCTTACGGACATCTATAACTACGACCCCTCACTGCCGTATACCATCGCATCGAAGCGCAGCAACTATCTTGATTTCGTGCGTTCCCGTGAAAAAAGCCTGGGCAAAGGCAAACATCATGAAGCGACATTTGAGGATCAGTTGGAGCCGGTGACCGACGTTGAAGACGCGATACTCAAGATGGCAGCGGAGCTGCTGCTGCCCGGATTGCGACCGCACGAATTGGTCATTCTTGCTCAGCTATGCCATTTCGTCAGCGAACGGCTCGACGACGACGTACCTCAGCATTGGAGTGCGGGCTCGTCAATCGGCCGCAGCGAACTGCTCGATGCGATTCGTACTGAATTCCCGCTGGCCGATGGTTCAGACGCGCAATTCGACTCTGCGATCAGCGTGCTCGATTATTCATATTTCACCGGCCCGAACTGCAATCGTTTTGGCAACCAGCCATTGGTCGAAACCTTGAACAGCACCGGCACAGGAAGCGACACCGCATATCGGTTGAGCAGCAGATTCGCCGACATACTTGCCACGAACCGAACGTTCCGCATCTTCTTCGCGGACACTTTGCGCACCGGTATGGCCAATTGCCGAGATATGTTCCGCGAGGCCGCCGCCAGGCAACAGGTCTTCGACCACATGTTCTTGTACGAGCGCAAATATTCCATGGCTGACGTCATGCGCCTGTGCGGATGGAAGAAGGAAAACACTCCGCAAAACGTGGGTGGTTACCTGCTCGACAAGGAAACCAACACCATGCCCATCTTCGTGAAATACGCGGCCAGCCAATACGAGGATGAATTCCTGAGCACACAGGAAATGAAATACTTCAGCAAGAACGGACGCACTCCGCAGTCTCCGGAATTCCGATGGGCGCTTAGCGGCATTGGCCCGAATTGGGACCACACACATTTCGTCCCGCTATTCGTCATGCGCAAGGCGGAAGAGGCCGATGGCAAGTACTACTACGTTGGCCACGTCGCTGCGTTTGAGAATCCTCAGCTCACCACCAAGCCTGACGCAACCGGACAGGGCAGTGTGAAGGTCACCCTGTCGGTCCTGCGTTTGGCCCGGCCAATCGATCCAGAGCTCTATCGGCATTTAGCCGGCTGACCATCAGCTCCTCAACCGTACGGCGGCGGCCATTCCGCCGTCGCCGTAGGTGGGGTGGGCCATGAAGGCTTGACTGGCGGTGGCGTCGCCGCGCATCGACTCGTCGTAGCCGCCACAGCGCTCCCACGCGGCACGGCGAATTATGACGTGGCCGGGCAGCAATTATGCGACACGAACGTGGCGGCGATGCCACGGTTACGCGCGGCGCATCATGCGATGCTCGCCGGCGACCGTGTGCTCATCCTCACGCTTGGCGGGCTTGCGAGCGCCCGCGATATTCTCCATGCTCATGCCTGATCATCCCCATCCACAACCGCAATCCAGTCGCCGTATCCTTCCTCGGCCATGCTCGAGCGCGGCACGAAGCGCAGGGCGGCGGAATTCATGCAGTAGCGTAGGCCGCCGCGGTCGGCCGGGCCGTCGGTGAACACGTGGCCCAAGTGAATCTGTGTGTCCGACGTGCGCACTTCGATGCGGTCGCGGCCCGGAATGCGGTGGTCCTCATGCTCGGTCAGCAAGTCACCGGCAATCGGGCGGGAGAACGCGGGCCAGCCGCAGCCGGAATCGAACTTGTCTCGCGACGAGAACAGCGGCTCGCCGCTGACGATGTCCACGTAGATGCCGGGTTCAAACTCCTCGTCATACTCGTTGACGAACGGGCGCTCGGTAGCGGCGTTCTGCGTGACCGCGAACTGCTCAAGCGTCAGATCCCAGATGCGTTCCACGTACTTCTGACGGCGTTTTACGTTCGCGATTGCGGCGATCGGTACATGGCAGTAGCCGCCGGGATTGTTCACCAGATAATCCTGATGATGTGCCTCGGCCGGGTAGAAGTTGCGCAGCGGTTCGACCAGTACGGCCGGGCGCTGCGGCTGGCGGTCGACCAGCTGCTCCAAAGCCGCCACATACACGGCGCGCTGCGTCTCGTCCGTGTAGAACATGCCAGTGCGGTACTGCCGGCCGCGGTCTTCGCCCTGCTGGTCCACGGAGAACGGGTCAATGACCTCCAGAAACAGTAATGTCAGCGTCCGCAGGCTGACCTGTGCCGGGTTAAACTCGACTTTCACGGTTTCGGCCGCATCCGTGCCGCCCGCGCATACCTGCTCGTAGGCCGGCGATTCGACGGTGGATTGCGCGTAGCCGACCGTGGTGTCCGTGACGCCGTCGACGTTCTGGAAGTAGCGCTCCAGCCCCCAGAAGCAGCCGCCGGCGAAGTATGCGGTTTGCGTATTGCCGTCATTGTGTTCGTTACGTTCGCTCATGCGCCCCACGTTACTACGTCGAGGCGGCTCGCGATGCAGTCAACGACACCTCTGCACCGGCAAAACCGCTTTCGAGGGGCTGATTTGACCCCCGCCGGAGGTCTACTCCCGTTTCAAGGGGCTGGTCGGCCGCTAGACCGCATGTAAAAACCCATCCGCGCCAACGCCATTCCGCCGATTTTGGAGCGTGAATACTCGGCCATCAGCCCCTCGAAACGGGAGTAGACCTCCGGGAGAGACCAAATCAGCCCCTCGAAACGGAGATAGCGCCTTCTGCGCCCTTCTCGCTGGGCTTTCGCCGCTCAAAGAGGTACATTCGGGCTTCTGCAGAATGCTTTCTCCGTTCAAAGAGGTACTGAATACGGGAAACCCCGAGTACAAACGCCGTCATTGCAACGCTCATACTCGGGATTTCAGAGTTTAGGTATCTCTTTGAAGGCAGTTAGCTGTCCGCAAGAGGCCAAATGTACCTCCTGAAAGCAGATAGCCCCATCTTGGGCTCGAATCGGTCAGTCTCCGTGTCCGTACGTGAACGAACAGGCAAACGGCCTAGAGCCTCAACCGCGAGCACAATTGTCAGGGTCCGCCCCGCACCCTACGACCGCAGCGTACTGAGCATGCCGGCCACTTCGGCGGGCGTCACGCTGGGCACGTAGGCGCGCACCACCGCGAGCCCGATCTGCGGCAACGCCGCCGGGTCCGGGTAGCACACGTAGACCGGCGCTTCGGCGGGCTGGAACTTGCGCTTGAAGTTGAACAGCGAGTGGAAGCCGTAGGCGGGTTCCATCCAGTCGGCCACGATCTGCAGCGCGTGTTGGAGCACCTGCGTGCCTTCGCCGGCCGCCACCCCACCTTCCCGGGCATTGTCTCGCTCGGGGTTCATGCCGGCCAAGGGTGCCGCGGACAGGCTCATGAACTCCACGGCATGCTCAGGATCCGCAAGCCCCTCGTCGCGCAGGCGCTCGGCCATGCGCGCGATCAGGAACTCCATAATGCCGTTGGGACTGTCGGTGCGATGGCGCATGAAGTCCAGCGTCCAGCCGACGATGCGCCCGTCGCGCCAGGTGGGCAGCCAGCTGGTGACGCCCAGCACGCGCCCGTCCGCGTCGATGGCGTAAAGCAGCCGCACGCGCGGGTCGCGCAGTTCCTCGACACCGCCGAGCGTGAACTTCATTTCCGGCAGCGCCTTGAGCTGCGCCCACTCCTCGGAGATGTCCTCGATCTGCTCGCGCACATCGAGCGACGCTTCCAGGAACGTGGACTGCACATCGGTCACGCCGTCGCGCTTGGCCTTGTTGATGGCGGTGCGCACATCCTGCCATTTCTTGCCGGTCGTCTTCCAGCCGCGCGGGTCCACGACCATTTCGCTGCCGACCTCGATGGAGCTCCAGCCGGCCTCCAGCAACGCGTCGCGCTGTTCGCGATGCACGCTGTAGAACACCGGCGAAAGCGACCGCTCCACGCAATACTGGGTGAAGCCGGTCAGGTCGTCCATCCACTCGGAGGGCTCGCCGAACGGCCCGGTGCAGGTCAAGGCGATGCCGTTGAGCACGCGATATGCCACGGCCGATTTGCCCGTGGGCGAGAGCCAGTAGCTGTTGCCTTCCCACGTAGTCATGAAGCTCATCGATTCGCCGCCGGTTTCGACCAGCCGCTCGGCGCGTGCCTGCGCCCGCTCGTTCGATTCGCTCACGTCGCTCATCCAGCGGATCACCACGACCAGCACCACGATCCAGAACACCAGGCCGACGCCCTGATACACGATCGAGGCCATCGGGGTACGCGGCACGAACGACAACTTCATATGGCTCAGGAAGCCGATGGGCAGGAAGCGCCCCGGCAGTTCGGCCAACAGCGACGAGGCCGTGGCGCGCGGCGAGAAGGCGTCCGGCTGGGCAATGCCGTACATCAGGTACACGGCGGCGCACGCCAGCAGAACCAGCACGATGGCACCGACGCCGCCGATCAGCCGGCGCCAGCCGACGCGAATCGGGAAGTGCTTCATTGCCGCAGCCAAGGCGATGGCGAAGATCAGCGGCGGCAAGGTGTTCGTCACGCAGGCGGTGATTGCGCCGTGCTGCAGCAGGGAGGTCATGCCATCCGGCGCAAAGCTCAGCGGCACGACCAGGTAATAGGCGATGGCAACGCCCGCCGTGAACAGGTTGATGGCCACGGCGCAGGTGGCCGCGAACCGACGGCCGCGGTACAGGCCCCACGCCAGCACCAGAGTCACGGCGGTGGGCAGCAGCGAACGCAGTACCGCGCCCGGCATCGAGGCTCGCAATAGGTCGAATTGCAGGAAGCAGCCGCTGTGCGTGGCGCCGGCCAGGCAGCGCGCGAGCGTGCCGTCGTCGACGGAGACCGGGCTCATGAGCAGGCCGACTGTGCTGAGCGGCCCCGCGTGATTATGCGAGGTGATGGCGATGACCGGCCCCAGCGCCAGCACCACGGCGATGGCCGCGAACATGCGCCGCGCCTCGAAGGAGGTGCTGCGCAGCCAGTGCCATCCGGTTTCGGCGTGCGCGGGCGACCCGGCCATCACGCGGCCGACCGCGTGTCCGATCAGCGCGGCGGCGAGAATGCAGTAATCGCCAGGATTGCCGCTGTAAAGCAGCGCGACCAGAATCGCCACGTAGCCGATCAGCCGAATACGCCGCCGCAACAGATGGCTGCAGAACGCGCTGGCCGCCATAAGCGCGCCGACCGGCAACACCAGCGGGCTCAGGGCGAACTGCATGCGGGAGACGAATTGGGAGTCCTGGAACAGCCATCCGGCCGCCGCACACAAGATCAGGCCCACGATCACGCCGCCGAGCGCGCAGGCGAGCGCGGTGCCGACGGTACGTGCGCGGCCAAGCCACGGCTCGGCGATTGACAGCATGACGAGCCACAGCACGGCATCAAGAATGAGCTGGATGACGCCGCGCGCCAAGAACAGCGTGCAGAAGAGTTTGCCGAAATCGAATTCGGCCATGCTGGTGTCGAGCCGCAGCGGGAACGCGAATCCGGCCATCGCGACCACCAGCCACACCACCAAGTTCAGCACCACCAGCGCCACCGTGGCAGTGATGGCCAGTCGATGACCGTCCGCCCACTGTCGCACGTCGCCGGCCAGTTCGCGCCAGCTTTCCGCCGCATGACTGTTGTGCTTACGCGATTCTTCGCTCATTGCAACACCTCCACTTGTGGGTACTCCTTCAACGATTTCGCCATCTCGCCCAAGCCGGTCCGTTCGCCAAACCAGTCGAGACCGGGCCGCCAGACCGCCTGCACCGCGTGCCAGTCGTGGCCGGCGCCGGGCACGATCAGCTCGGTGACCTCCATGCCGGCTTTGCGCGCGGCGGCGGCAATCGTGCGCATGTTGCTAATCGATTCCTTGTCCCGTTCGCCAGCACCGGTGAACAGCGCCTGCTCAGATGTGCCGCTGGAGGCGATGGCGTTGACCGGCACCTGTTCGTCGTATGCCTTGCGGTCGCCGGCGAAATACTCTTGGACCATCTTGGCGACGCTGCCATTGGTCGGCTTGAGTTCGCCGTCCACCGGTAGCATCGCGCCGTAGATTTCGGGATGACGCGGGACGAGCTGCGTGGTGCAGGTGCCGCCTTGCGAGAACCCGCCCATCGCCCACATGCGGGCCGATTTGGCCACGGGCAGCATCTTCTTGGCCCAGTTCACCACGTCTGTGGTGAGGTAGGTTTCGGCGTTGCCTTGCGTGGTGTCGGCGCACAGGCTGTTGTGCGTGGCCTCGCCGTTCTGGTCGGGCACGAGCACGATCGGCGCGAGCCCGTCATGTTTGGCGGCGTACGCATTCATCGTGGCGGCGATGTTGCCGGCGTCGATGAGGCGACTGGGGCTACCGGGCTGCCCGGCCAACAGCTCCATCACTGGCAAGGCCGGCGGACGGTCGGACAGCGCGGCGGGCGGCAGGTAGATCATCGCCTTGCGGGCCGTGAAGTTGGATTTGGCGTTCGGAATGTCGACGGTGAGCACCTTGCCTTGGCTGGGCATGGACGGCAGGCTGCCCTTCTGCGCCTTGCTATGCCAGTCGCTGACGCTCATCGCGGCCTTGTGTACCTCGATTGAGCCGAGCGAGGCGTACGGCGTGTAGCCGACGAGGGTGCCGATGGTCTGGTATTCGCCGTAAATCGAGTCCACGCCGAGCGCGGTGGACAGCAGCACCAGCGGCACCAGCACGACGGCCAGCGCACGGCGGACCCCGCGCAGGGTCACGGCTGCGGCGATCACGAAGCCGACGCCGGCGATGCCGCCCGCGATGGTGAAGATCACCGGCCAGCCCAGCGATACGCCGAACACCATAAACACGTCGGACACCAGCCATGCAACCAGCAGTCCAGCCGCGCCGGCGAGCACGGCGGCAATCAGCGAGACAATCAGCGGGTGCAGGCGGCCGCGCTTCTTGCCCTTGCTCAGCGCCAGTCCAATAATCAGTATGATTGCCGCGATCGCGGTCAGTCCGAACACGGTCCGCGGCACGATTCCGCGGACCAGAGACAATTCCATGAACGTTTTCCAAACGGAGTTCTTCATCCTTCACCCCCGCGCTCCAGGCTCCTCGCCTTGTAAGCTCACGCAACACTAGCGCGCGATTCATAGAGCGTCACCCAATTTCACAAAAATTGTCGCGAGTTCTCATGGTTTCCCCAGACTCCGTTCAGCGCCTGTTCACATCCGGTCTGGCGCCCGCAGTTCAAGGCCAGTGTCGGCGCTGGATTAGCGGCGCGCAGGCTTGTCCCAGCTTCAGCCGGAAGCAGGGAATATGCTGGTGGATATGACTCACGCAAACGAACAACGTCCAGCAGCGACCGGCAATGCCGCCGATAACGTGTCTGACGCCCCTACTGGCCCCGCGACGAGCGCGGCGGCAAGGCCCACGACCGTCACGGCTGATGGCACAACAGCCACAAACGCCGCGGCCAGTTCAACAGCAAAGCCCGCAGCCAGCACCTCTTGGGCCAGGGAAACCAACCCACGTCGAGCACTGTTGACGATTATCGTCACGGTGGTGGTTGTGGTGGCCATCGTACTGGGGCTCGGATTCTTCGTGAACTGGGGATTGGCGGCCCTTTTGGTGATCATTATGATTCCGGGGGCGATTTCGCTGGCCGTTCTCGCCAAGCACCCTGAATCCACCGGCGGGCGCAGCATGTTCGGCATCTCCGATCCGAATACGCTGCTTGACCCGATTCGCCGCCCGTCCGAGCGCCGCGGCGAGTAAGTTGCTGCTGCCCATCGGGCGGTAATTTATCCATGGGGCGGTAAAAGGCCCATGGGGCGGTTTGAAGAAATTGTGAAACCGCAGAATAAAGTCATTTTGGGATACCGCCCCATGAGGGTTTTACCGCCCCATGGGATTATTACCGCCCCATGAGCAAAGTCACCCCGCTATTTGCGCGCACTGACCAAGTAATTGAGCACCGATCCGGCGGCCACCAGCAGCGCGCCACACCAAAACGGCAGCGACAGCGCCAAACCCAGCAACACCGCACTGGCCCCGGTGGACAGCACCGGCGTGGCATAGGACGCAATAGCCAGCCGCTCCATAGACCCATGCAGAATGCCGTATCCCCAGCAGGCATAACCACCGCCAATCGCCGCCGCGGCAATCAGCACAAACAGCCATGCGACCAGACTCGGCGGCTCGGCCGGCCATCCCTGCCCGGACGCAAAGTGGATAATCCACAGCGCCACGGCCACGCAGGGGAAGAACAATGAAGTGCCGTCCACCCCATGACTCATGGCTGGCGTGAACACCGCGTACACCGACCAGGCAAGCGCGCCCACGAACGCCAGCGCGTAGGGCAAAGGATTGGTGGCGATATGCTGCACGGCCGCATGCCAGTCAAGCCCGGAATTGCCGCCGACCGCCAGCACCACGCCGGCAGTGGCCACGATCGCACCCGGCAACACCTTGACGACCGCGTGCTTGCGATGGGATACGCCCGCCGACAGCAGCACCATCATCGTGGGCCACAGATAGTTGACCAGGCTCACTTCCACCGAGGATGCGTCGGTAGAGGCCAGCCCCAGCGAGAGGGATATCGACGATTCGTAAAATACGAACAACAGGCCGCCGATAATCAGGTATTTCTTGGGGAACTCGCGAATCGGGGCCGGGCGCCGGAACATCAGCAGCAGGATGCCGCCGACCGTGTAGATCAGGGCCGAGCCAAGCGTGGCGCCGAAGTTTTCGGAGACGATGCGCACGGTGCCGGCCATGAAGCTCCACAGCAGGATTGCCATCAGGCCGATGGTCGTGGCGCGCGCGGATACGACGTGGCCGCCGGAACGGCTTGCCGCCGGTGCCGGTGTGCCGCTTGCGTTCTGTGCGCCGTTCGCCATATGTCCGCCTCTCTCGCATCGTTTCGAAGTCACTCTACCCATCGGATGTGTACAGCGGCAGAACGGCACGCGACCGGCGCGCGAACAGGGTGGGGTTCGGTGATTGAAACAGCCAAATGCCGGGTAGGGTAAATCCCTACCCGGCATTTGCATTGGCTATGTTTCCCGCCGTCTGTCAGGTTAGTCGGCGTTGAAAGCGTAGGGCAGACGGCGTGGGAAGCATGGTTTGGTTACGATTTATCTCTCCCCCACCCGCTTCGCGGGAGCCCCCTCGTCAGAGGGGGCGAAGCTACTCGAAGCGGGACTTCGGGACGAATCAAGTATCGTCAGCCCTCAATCGCGATTTGGTGCTTGGACTCGACTTGCGGCTGGGCCTGCATCTTCGGAACCTGGATGCACAGCGTGCCGTTCCGGTAGCTGGCGTGGATGTCGGACTCCTTCACGTCCTCGCCAACGTAGAAGCTACGCGAGCAGGAGCCCATGTAGCGTTCGCGACGCAGCCACTTGCCCGAATCGGACGCGCAAGCACACTTGCTGTCGGAAGCCTCGTCCTCAGCGGCCGGAGCCTTGTCCTCATGCTCGCTGCAACGCGAGGCGGACACGGTCAGATAGCCGTTGTTGAGCTCAAGGTTGATATCTTCCTTCTTAAAGCCAGGCATATCGATGTCGACGTCGTAACCCTTGTCGGTCTCGCGCACATCGGTAGTCATCATGTTGGCGGGCATTACGGCACTCATCGTGTTGTCCGTGTTGCGCCAACCCTCAAAGAACGGATCATCGAACAGATCCGAGAACATCGTGTCATTCATCAAAGCCGGAAACATTGCCATAATCGGTACTCCTTGATTAGGAGAGAATCGGCTTGGCTGCCGGCCGCCAACCCGTATCGCGGGGCTAGCAGCGGTTATCGTGGCCGGTTCCGGAACCCTCCCGGGCTCTCAACCTTTAACCTTCACTTCATCCAATTCCCGAGCGCGGCAATCATTCCGGGATTATGCCCACAGAGAAATTGCGGCGGGAATGGCTGCCGGTAAAGCCGGCCGAGCCGAGCGCCGTGACCACCCTCAGCCAGTCTTACGGCTGCCAGCTCCCGCCAGCGGGAGCATATATACGCACACCAGTAGGCGTACTCATATACCTCTGCCAACGGGAGCATGGTTGCACGTTCCCGCAAACTCCGCCAACGGGAGCATGCTGGCGCGCGAACGGCTCACATCTGCTGGGCGTTTTCGAGCAAGGCGTTTTTGAGGTCGGACTCGATTTGGCGCATCTTGACCTGGGCGGCCTCGCGGTTGGCCTTGCCTTCCTTCTGGATCTGCACGGTCTCCTTCAGGGTGGCGACGAGTTCGGCGTTGATCTTCTCCAGCGTGTCGATTTCCACCACGGAACGCTGGTTGGCCTTTTCCGCGTCCACTGCACCCTTGTGCAGGGCGGCCGCGTTACGCGCCAGCAGCTTGTTGGTCACATCGTCGGCCTTGTTCTGCAGGTCGAGAACCTTGCGCTGGTTGGACAGGCCCAGCGCGATCACCATCTGACTCTTCCACACCGGAATCGTGGTGGAGATGGTGGTGTCGATCTTGTCCACGATGGTCTGGTCCGCGTTCTGGATGATTTTGATCTGCGGCGCGGTCTGCAAGGTAACCACGCTGATGCGGTCGAGGTCGTCGAGTCGCTTGGCAAAACGGTCGAGCTTGGACTTGAAGTCCTTCAGCACTTGCGCCTGCATGGCGTCGCCACTGGCGGCGGCCTCGGCCTCCAGCGCTGGCAGCTGGTTGGCGTTGAAGTCGGCGAGCGCCTTCTTGCCGGCCAGTACGGTCATTTTCAGCTCGCGGTATTGCTGGGCGTTCTGCGTGTACATCGTGTCGTACATGGAGATGTCGGCCACGAGTTTGGCTTGCGCGGATTGGAGGGTGGTGATGAGGTGTTGCATGGCGTCGTTGTTGGGCAGTTCGGATACGGCCGGGATCTGGTCGAGCGTGCCGGCCACGCCGAATCGGCTGATCGAATCGGTGCCGGCGAAGTTGGCCGCGCGGAAGCCATGGCGCTCCCACGCCAGCTTCTGCGCCGCCGGTGTTTTCAACAGGTTCAGCAGTGTGCCGCCTTTTCTCGTCCAAGGCCATCAGCGTGTGGGTGCTCCACACGGTCGGCGTCGGGTAGACGATGACCACGTCGTCCTTGATCTGCTTGAACGCATCCGGCTGGTTCATGGCCAAATCAAGCACATGTGATACGCGCCCGAATTGTCCTTGGTCACAAGTCCGCCGTTCACGAGCCCGTCCGCCACGGCCTTGTGCGTGTATAGCACAATCGGTGAGTTGAAGACGATGTCGCTTTGGGGGGCCTTGACGCCTTTCGCATTGCCGTATTCGACGGCCGCGCGCGAGGAGGGGAACATGTAATCCATGCCTTTCCGGTCCGCATCCATCATGGCCGGCGATCCGGCCTTGCGATAGTCGATGGCAATGCCTTGCTTGGCGGCGAGCGCCTTGAACTTGGCGTCATCGAACAGGCCGATTTTCTCGCCGCCCAGGTAGCCGGTGATGCTCACCTGTTCGGTCGGTTCGGCCGGTGCTGGTTGCGATTGCCGCCACACCAGCGTGCCGCAGACCACGCCCACTACCGCAAGCAGGGCGATCAGTCCGATGATTTTTGATTTGGAGAGTTTCATTGTGCGTCCGTTTTCTGGTCCGACTGGTGAGCCGGGCCACCAGATGGAGTCTGACTGGGCGCATGCCGTCCTTCATCAGCAGCCGAGGAAGGCACAGGCGAAGGTGCGACGTCGTCGTATCCATCCATGCGGGCCAACCGTTGGATGGCGTCGGAGTCGGCCGTAATGCCCAACGTCTTGGCGCTTACCGCCCGGCTGAGTTCGCCGGCGGCGGTCTGTTCGAGCACTTGCAGCGCCTCGATGGTTTCGATTCGTACCGTGGCTATCTGATCGCGTGCGCCGGAACTTTCCACGTCCACGTAGGAGCGCAACAGTTTCTCGGTCTGCTCGCCGTACACGGTGATGTAGTGGCGCAACGTCGGGTAGGCGGAGGTGTCTCGGGTCACGTATTGCACTCAATCTTTGGTAGCGGCGATGAAGTCGTTGGCTTCGGCTTTGACGGCTGGGTCACGTACTTGCTTGGTGAGCATGGCGATCGAGTTGAGTTGAGCGTTCGCCGCGTCGATCGTATCGGCGGTCTTCTGACCGTTGGGCAAGGCGGAAACCAGCATTTTGCCGATGCGTCGCTCCGGCTCGGTGAGCGTGGAGGCGGCGATATACCCAAGTGCGGCCAGTACCACGGCCACGATCAGGCCGGGCACTCCGCCGCCGACCAGTCCGAAACCGAGCCCGGCGAGCAGCAGTCCGACAACGAATCCACAGATTACCTGGAGCATCAGTTGAAGCCCTTGACTTGGCGGAAGACGGCGGCGAGGTCGCCGGAGCGGCCGTCGAATACCTTGGCGTTGCTCAGGGTGGCGAGAGACTTCAGCTGGCTGGGATCGGCATCGCCGAACATGATGGAGAAGATCGGCAGATCACGGCCGCGCGACTTATAGGCGCTTTCGAATTCATCCTGATGATCGGAGTTGGAGCGGCCGTCGGTCATGAGCACGATGGCGGTGGTGTATTGCGAGGCTTCCGACTCGCTGGGCAGCTCGTCGAGCGCGCTCAGCAGGCCTTCATAGATATCGGTGCCGCCGCTGGCATCGGTGGCATCGGCCTCATGCAGCAGGTCGCTGGTGCTTGTGCCAGTGGCCTTGACCGGGCGGTGGACCTCGGTTTCAAACGGGATGAGAATGTTCACGTCGCCGCTGGCGGGCTCGATGTACGACTTCTTGGCCTGGTCCGGGTCGAGCGCCGCGTTCAGGCCTTTGACCACGCCGTTCTTGCCCTCTCCAGACATCGAACCGGAGTAATCGACCACCCAAATGGTCCAGCTGGGCTTCCTGAGCGCGGTCTGGTAGACGTTGAGCGCGCTGTCGATCACCGTGGCGGAGGTCATGGAGAACGTGAGTTTGCCGTCGCTGACCGCGGCGAGGATGTCCGCGGTGGAGACGGGCTTGGCGGCACCGGTGTCGTCAGCCCAGCCGAGTTTGACGGCCTTGGATTTGGCGATGCCGAACACGATCGGCGTGGTGGAGGTGCTGGCCGCGTCTTTGACGATGTGCTTGGTGTCTCCCATCGAAATCCACATCGAGGAGGCAGGCCAGACGGCGTCGTGATCCTGGCCGCCGGCCTTGAGCGCGTTCATAATCTCCAGCGAACCCATGTAGTGCATCGTCACGGCTACGTTGGATTGGTCGGCCGCTTTCTGGATGGCGACGGCGACTTCCTTGTTTTCGGAGCCGGAGGCAATGCTCAGGGTGGCAGTCGGTTTGCCGCCGGACGGCTGGAAGGTCTGCGTGGTGGCGGACGTGCCGTTGCCGTCCGCTGTGCCGTCATCGGAATTATTGAACGCCGTGCAACCGGTCAACGCGAGCACGCCGGCACATACCGCGGCCGCAACCGCGGCGGCGGAGAGAAGACATTATGCCCATAATTCCATGGCTCTCCCGCCATCTAAAGCGGGTCGGGCCACAAGGTGACCGCACGGTGAACAATGGGTGAAGAGCTACATCAGTACGCGGCGCAGGCAATCATGGGGTCGTCGTAGAAGCCGAGGATCTTTTCGAGGTAGGGCTTGTAAGTGCTGTTGGGCATGGAGAAGATTTCGTGGCGCGATTCGGGGAAGCGCACGATGTTCGCCTCGCCGCCGCCGTCCTTGACCAGTTGGACGAAGTGATTCTGCGGCTTATTGAGTACCCAGATGTCGCGTCCGGACTGGAAGAGCAGCACCGGCGTCTCCACTTCGGCGCAGGCGGACGGATTCAGTATGGCCCGGTTGAGCTTCAACGCCTGGCGCACCCATTCGAACGCCGCGCAGTAGGTCTGGTATTCGCTATTCTCGCAACGCAGCTTGAAGTACCAGCGTTCACGCGCTTCGGAAGCGCCCTCGTTGCCTTCCATCGAGAATTCCGGCGTGAAGCCCGACTGCCCGAACACGCGCTTCTTGCCGAAGCCGAGTCCGCACAGCGCGCCGACCAGCACACGGGCCACGCCCAGCGGCATGCCGGTGGCGGGGGCGATCATCGGGGCAGAGAGCACCGCTTTGTCGAACAGGGTGGGGTATCGCTCCAACACGGCCGCGCCGATGCCGCCGCCCATCGAATGGCAGAACAGGTTCAGCGGCATGCCGGCCGCGTACTGCTGGCCGATGGTTTCGGCGAAGCCGGCCAGATCGGCCACGTAGCGCTGCCAGTCATCAATCCACACCATGCAGCGGTTGTCCACGTCGCGCGCGGACTTGCCGTGGCCGCGATGCTCGAGTACACACACCGAGTAGCCGGCAAGCAGGAAGTACCAGACGAGCTCGTCGTACTTTTCGGCGAACTCGGTGAAGCCGTGGCTGATGACGATGGCCCCGCGGAAGGTGGCGGTGGCGCCTTGCTCGCGAATCGCGTCGAATTTGGCGGAGTCGTAGCACAGGTAGTGCAGCTGGCCCGAGCGGCCGCCGGTGTCCATAATGCCGGACAGCGGCTCGATCCCGGCCGAACGTTCGGCGGCGGACGGATCGAACCAGCCCTCCTCGCAGCATTGTTCGAGCGCGGGCAGCACCACGTCGGTCATCGTTTCGGCGTACTTGTTTTCGTCGATCATCGTCACCTGCATGGCTCCCATCTTAGGACAAGCCTCACGCCCACACCTCGCACCCACACCACGACACATTCCCGGGAATGCGTCGCAAGCCTGCGCGCCACTGACCGCACAGGCGCGTAGGTTGTGAGGTATGAGCGAAACCAATGATGTCAATGACGCAATCAAGCATTTCCCACGCCTCCGGGCGCGCACGCTGCGCTTCGGCTGCGGCGCACCGCGCTCCGCACAGACCGTGGGCGACGGCTCGCGGGCCCTGTTCCTGCGCTCCGACGGCCCCGAGGATCTGGTGACCGCACTGTGGCTGAGCTGGTTCGACGAGTCCGGCGAACACCATGAGACCAAGCTGGCCGACCCGCGCGAACTGCTGGGCGCAACCGCCGACAGCGAGGACGTGCCGGCCGAGGAGAAGGCCCGCCGCGAGCGTGCGCGCGAAGGCGGCACCGGCATCGTCGGATACTCCGCAGATGACGACGGCAATCGCATCGTGTTCACCATCAACGGCCGCCTGTTCCTGACCGACATCGATTGGAATGACGAGACCGGCGCACCCGAGCCGCACACCCGTGAACTGGCCGGCGAATGGCTCGATGAGGACCCGGCGATGTACACGCCGGTGCTGAACCCGCGCATCGCCCCGGATGGCGAACATGTGCTGTACACCACGGGCAGCTACCTGATGCTGGTCGATATCGGCGGCGAACTAGGTGACCGCATCACCGCCGTCTACGGCGTGAGCGTGGAGGATGAGGACGGCAATCCGGCCGAAAACACGTGGAAAAACGGTCTGGCCGAGTTCGTGGCCGGCGAAGAAATGGACCGGTACGACGGCTTCTGGTGGGCCCCGGATTCGCAGCACGTGCTGTTCGAGTCCTTCGACACCGCCGACGAGCCGACCTGGTACATCAGCGATCCGGCCGACCCCGAGAAGCCGGACGCCGGCCGCCGCTACCCGCGCGCGCTGACCCGCAATGCCGACGTGTATCTGACCGTGATCACGCTGGCGTTCGATGAGAACGACCGGTACGCAGGCATCACCGGCAACGCCGATGTGAATTGGGATCGCGAGGCGTACGAGTATGTGGCCGCCGTGAACTGGCGTCGCGGCCACGATCCGCTGGTGCTGGTGCAGAACCGCCGTCAGACCCGCGATCAGGTGCTTGAGGTGGCAGTCGCGGCGGATGGAGCCGCGCTGGGTGCCACGCGTGTGCTTGAGGAGCACGCGAACGAGCAGTGGATCGACCTGGTTCACGGCACGCCCGCCTACACGCCGGATGGTCGTCTGGTGTGCTCGCTCAACGATATGGCCACGGACACCAACCGTCTGACGGTGGACGGCCGCCCGTTCACGCCGGCTGGCTGGAACGTGCGCACGGTGCTCGCCGTGACCGACGAGGATGTGCTGGCCGTGGTGCAGCGCGCGCCCGAAATCGCGCCTGAGGTGCCGGACGCTTGGGCCGATGCGGCCGCCACCGAGTCCGTATTCGGTGACCACGACGCCCGCAGTTTCGACGTGGTGAGTATCGATTACAACGGCACGATCACGCCGGTCACGACCGATCCCGGCCAGTGGACCGCCTCGCGCGGCGAGCGCGGCATCGTGGTCTCCGGCCGCGATATGCGTTCCGCCCGCGCCCAGATGCGGCATATTCTGGGAGAACAGAGCGCCACTATCGCGTCCACGGCGGCCGAACCCGGCTTTACACCGAACGTCACGTTTACGCGACTGGGCGAGCACCAGCTGTACACGGCGATCATCGCGCCGAGCCCGGAAAGCCCGTACGCGCACGCCGAGAAGCTGCCGGTGCTGATGAAGCCGTACGGCGGGCCCGGCTTCCAGCAGGTCATCGCCTCGCAGTCCTTCTACTGGGAGGGCCAGTGGTGGGCCGACCAAGGCTTCCTGGTGGTCACGGCAGACGGCCGTGGCACCACCGGCCGCGGCCCGGCATGGGACCGCGAGATCTTCGAGGATATGAAGGACGTAACGCTGGCCGATCAGGTCGAGGCCGTCAACGCCCTGCCCGAGGCCGTCGCCCGGCTCAACGCCGATGTGGAATCACGTGCGGCACAGCCGGCTGCGGGCGATCAGGCAGACGCCGAGAACCACCCACCGGCGCTTCGCGCCACCTCCCGCCAGCGGGAGGCGATTCCCATGCCGGACCTCGACAAGGTGTGCATGATCGGCTGGTCGTACGGCGGCTTCCTGTCCGCACTGGCCGTGCTGGACGCGCCGAACGTGTTCAAGGCCGCATGCGCCGGCGCCCCGCCCACCGACTGGACGCTGTACGACACGCACTACACCGAGCGCTATCTGGGCCTCGACCCGGATGTCTACTACCGAAACGGCATCGTGCAGGACGCACCGAAACTCGAGCGCCCGCTTATGCTGATCCACGGTTTCGCCGACGACAACGTCACCATCGCCCACAGCCTGCGCCTCTCGCAAGCCCTGATGGCGGCGGGTCGCCCGCACACCTTCCTGCCGTTGACGGGCATCACCCATATGACCAATGACGAGACCGTGGCCGAAAACCTGCTCACCCTCCAGCGCGATTTCCTGCGCGACGCGCTGGCCTGACAGATCGATAACACGCGCATCCCACCCGAGGTGCTCCACCGGTAAAGCACCTCGGGTGGTGCGCCGCACCCATTTCCGCCCTGAATTTTTGGATATTTTGCACTCATCGTCACGTGAAAGACCGGTTTTTTGTCTCATATTCCCATCACCGCGTAGGATGGGTGAAGATTAGAAAGGGAGGACTATGAGCGTTCTCGACCGTTTTGAAAAAAGCGTGGAGGGTGCAGTCAACGGAGTATTCGCCAAGTTTGGCTCCAAAGACCTGCAGCCTGTCGATCTTTCCAGCGCCTTGGAGCGCGAGATTGACGCCGAGGCCATGCCCGTGGGCCGTGACCGCACGGTGGCCCCGAATGAATACCGTTTCAAGCTCAGTACTCCTGACTTCGACCGTATCGAGGCATGGGGTAGCGAGACCCTGGCCAACGAACTGGCCGATAACCTCACCGAGTACGCGAAGAGCCAGCATTACGCCTTCGTGGGCCCGGTGATCGTGATCTTCGAGGAAGACCTTGACCTGTCCAAGGGCAACTTCAACCTCACCTCCGAATCCGTGCAGGGCAATGCCGTGCCGGTCACCACCGATGCGCAGACCGAGGATAGCCCGGTGCTCGAGGTGAACGGCAACCAGTACCTGCTCACCAAAGACAAGACGGTAATCGGCCGCGGTTCCGGTTGCGATATCGTCATCGACGATCCGGGCATCTCCCGCAAGCACCTGGAAATCGACATCACGGATAACGGCGTGATCGCCCGCGACCTGGGTTCGACCAACGGCACGTACGTGGAGGGCCACCAAGTGCCCGCCGCCACGCTGCTCGACGGCAACACCATCACCATCGGCCGTACCCGCATCCTGTACTGGGCCTCCGCCCAAGCCCAGGAGTAGTCGAGCACACGCCCGAAAGTCGTCCACTTATGACCGAACTGACATTCGCCCTGCTCAAGTATGGATTCCTGATCCTGCTGTGGATATTCATCTGGCTGGCCGTACGTTCGCTGCGCAAGGACATCGAGACGTTCAGTCCGCGACCTTCGCGCGCGCGTCGTCGCCGTGAGCGTGAAGCGCATAAGGCCAAGGCCGAAACGCCGCAGGCAGCTGCGCCGCGCCCGCATCGCCAGCCCAGCGCTTCCGCGTCGTCCGCCGCCTCGGCGCAGCCTACCCTGTTGGTCATCATCGATGGTCCGCTTGCCGGCAGCTCCGTGCCGCTGGCCGAAGCCGACATCACGCTTGGCCGCGCCGCCTCGAATACCGTGGTGCTCGATGACGAATTCGTGTCTTCCCACCATGCCCGTGTCTACCGTGACACGCGCTCCGGGCAGTGGGCCATTGAAGACCTGAACTCCACCAATGGCACCGTGGTCAACCAGCAGCGCATCAGCCGCCCCACCATCCTGCCCGCTCGTATTCCTGTGCGCATCGGCGCCACCACCTTCGAACTGAGGTAGCCGCATGCCAAAATCCGCCGCTTCACAACCGCTGTTCCTGTATTCCACCACGGTGTCCGATGTGGGCACCGTGCGCGCGAACAATCAGGATTCCTCCTTCGCCGGCGAGCATCTCATCGCCATGTGCGACGGCATGGGCGGTCACGCCGGCGGCGATACGGCATCCTCCATCGCCATCCGGTCACTGGCCCACATCGAGCAGGATGACACCGGTGGCAACGTCGAGACGATCTCCCGCATGATGGAGACCTCCGTTATGGCCGCGCATGACGCCATCGTCGGCAAGGCCAAGCGCGAACGCAAGCTTGCCGGCATGGGCACCACCGTTACCGCAGTGGCATTGGTGGCCGGCTACTGGGTCATCGCCCATATCGGCGATTCGCGCGCCTACCTGCTGCGCGACGGACACCTGAGCCGCATCACGTGCGACCACAGCTACGTGCAGCACCTCATCAACACCGGTCGTATCACCCCGTCCGAAGCCAAGAACCACCCGCAGCGCAACGTCGTGATGCGCGTGCTTGGCGACTTTGACATTGACCCGCGCCCGGATATTTCGGTTCGCCGAGCCCACCCCGCCGACCGTTGGCTGCTGTGCTCGGACGGTCTGTGCGGTGTGCTGGAAGATTCCACCATCGAAGAGACGATGACCACGCTGTCCGATCAGGGCGAATGCGCGCAGCGTCTGGTGCAGATGGCACTGCGGGCGGGCAGCACCGATAATGTCACGGCCGTTATTGCGGATGCCACGTTGGCGTTGGATGCCGATGCGTTCGATCTGCCGCACCAAACGCCGTTGGTCGGCGGTGCCGCCAGCCGTAATCTTGAGCCGATTGCCGACATCGTCAACGAGCCGGTGGCTACCGCGCCCGCACTGCGGGAGGATGATTCCCCCGCCCAGCGCGCCGCAGCATTGATTCAGCCCGCCAGCGCGCACGAGGCGGAGACCGCGCAAACCACGGCCAAACCGTCGTCCACACGCGTGGTGCAGCCGTCCACCGTCCGCGAGGAGACCGGTGAACGAGCCAATCCCGATACCGGTGAGATTCCGGTGGTGCAAAAGCCGGATGGGCGCCTGTCCGCCGACCCCAACGACCCGGATGTGGCCAAAGCCATCCGCGATGAGCAGGTCGAGCAGAAGAAGGCCACGCGCACCAAGAAGCGCCGCAATAAGCTTGCGGTGATTATTACCTGCATTCTTGCCGTGCTGGCATTGGCCGGCGCTGGCTGGGGCGCGTACACGTGGAGCCAGACGCACTACTACGTGGGAGATAGCAACGGCACCGTGGCCATTTATCGTGGCGTGCCGACCAATCTCTTTGGACTTGAGCTTTCGCACGAAGTGCAGACCACCAATATCGCCACCGCGGACCTGCCTCAGACATGGCGTGACCAGCTGAGCCAAGGCATCACAGTCGGTTCGTTGGACGAAGCGCAGTCGCATGTGGGTATTATCCGCACCGAAATGCGCAAACTGGCCAAGCAGCAGGAAGCCGACGCCGCCAAGAAGGCCGAGGCGTCCAATTCCCCGGACAGTTCCAAAGACAGCTCCCAGAGCGATTCCAAGGACAGCACCGAGGATTCGTCCAGCCAGTCCGGCTCCTCGTCAGACAAGTCCGGTTCGTCAAGCTCATCCGATTCCTCGGATAAATCCGGTATCGGAGCGGCCGACAACGCGGCCACGGGAGATTCTCAATGATCGTTACCCGTCTACGTCAGATTTCTTTGTTGCTGATTGCCATGGCAATCAGTGCGTTGGCGTTCATCCAGATGTTCCAGCGCACCGCCGGCGAATTCCCTATGCAATACGCCGGCATGCTGGCATTGGCCGTAGTGCTGTTTCTGGTGCTGTGGGGGCTGATTGTGCGCTTCCAGCCGTACGCCAGCCAGTCGATTCTGCCTTGCGTGCTACTGCTGACCGCCACCGGCGTGACCATGATCGCTCGCATTGACCAGAGCGAAGGTTGGGCGGTTGCCCAACGTCAGCTGATCTGGCTGTGCATCGCCATCGTGCTTTCCGCGCTGCTCATCATCTTCCTGAAGGACTACCGCGTGCTGCGGCGCTTCTCCTACGTGTCGATGGTGGTGGGCTTGGTGCTGCTGCTCGCCCCGATGCTGCCGTTTGTCGGCCAGGAAGTGAACGGCGCGCGCATTTGGATCAGGATTCCGGGACTGGGCCAGTTCCAGCCGGGCGAGTTCGCCAAGCTGTTCCTTGCGTTCTTCTTCGCCGCCTACCTGTTCGACCATCGCGACCAGCTGGCCGTGGGCGGTAAGAAGATGCTCGGTCTGCAGCTGCCGCGTATCAAGGATCTCGGCCCGATCATCGTGGTGTGGATCGCCTCGATGGGCGTGCTCATCATGCAGCATGATCTGGGCACCTCGCTTATGTTCTTCGCCATGTTCGTGGCCATGCTGTACACGGCCACCGGCCGTAAAAGCTGGATCATCATCGGTCTGATCGCGTTCGCCGCGGGTGCCGTGCTGGCCGCAGGCATGTTCAGCCACGTGGGTCAGCGAGTCGATGCCTGGCTGCACCCGTTCAGCAACGAGCAATACAACAAGACCCCCGGCGGCTCCTGGCAGCTGGTCACCGGCATTTTCGGCCTGGCATCAGGCGGCATGCTCGGCACCGGTCTCGGCCAAGGCCATCCTTCGCTCGTTACGTTTGCGAACTCCGATTTCATCTACGCCTCTCTGGGCGAGGAACTCGGTCTGATGGGCGTCCTGGCCATTTTGATGCTCTACCTGCTCATCATTGCCTCCGGCTTTATCACCGCCATGAAAATCAAGGATGGCTTCGGCAAGCTGCTCGCTTCCGGACTGGTGTTCACCATGGCCTTCCAGGTGTTCACCGTGGTCGGCGGCATCACGCTGGTGATTCCTCTGACCGGTCTGACCCTGCCCTATATGGCGGCCGGTGGCTCCAGTCTGATCGCCAACTATATTCTCGCGACCCTGCTCATCATCATCTCGAATTCGGCCAATGCGCCCGAGCCGGAGCTGACCTCGGATACGTTCCAGTACGAGGCTTTGGCCGTGCTGCGCAACAAGGAACTTGAGGCCCGGGCCCGCGCCACTGAGCCGATCGTTCAGCCTCGCAGCGCGTCGGCTACGGCGTCGCAGTCCGAGTCGGAATCGTTTGACGACCCCATTGTGGACATCACCAAGCACGCGCCAGACACACTTGAGGCACCCGAAGTGCCCGCAATTGTGACCTCTGCGGGCTCTGCTGCGGCCCCCATCGCCGAGCCCATTGTGGATGCCACCACTCCGGCGTATGCCGAAGCCGATGAACCGTACACGCCTACCGGCACGATTCCCCCGCTTCCTCCCGTTAACGGAGGCACTCGCGTATGAACAAATATCTTCGTCAGCTTTTCACCGCCGTGGTAGCGCTGTTCGTGATTCTCGGCCTGTCGTCCACCATCATCATGGCGGTACGGGCCAACGCGCTGAACAACGATCCGCGCAACGCCCGTTCGCTGTACCACCAGCTCGGTGCCTACCGCGGTGCCATTCTGGCCTCGGACGGCACGGTCATGGCCAAATCCGAACCGGTCAACGACGCGTTCAAATACCTGCGCACCTATTCCAACGGTCCTCTGTATGCTCCGGTCACCGGCTTCTTCTCCATCAACCAGACCGCCGATCGCGGCCTGGAAGCCTCCCGCAGCATGCTGCTCAACGGTGAGGCCGATTCATTGATCTGGCAGCGGGCCAAGGCCATGCTCACCGGCACTACGAATCAGGGCGCGTCCATCGAAACCTCCATCGACCCCAAGCTGCAGCAGGTTGCCTACGATCAGCTCGGTACGCGCGATGGTGCGGCGGTGGCCATCGAAGTCAACACCGGCCGTATCCTCGCCATGGTGAGCACGCCCAGTTATGATCCGAACAAACTGGCGACCCATGACACCAAAGCCGCGTCTCAGGCCTACAACGAACTTTCTGCGGGCCAAAATAGCCCTCTAATCAACCGCGCCACCTCGCAGCTGTACCCACCAGGGTCCACGTTCAAGACCATCGTCGCCTCGGCTGCGCTGGAAACCGGCGATTATCAGACGGACACGAAGATTCCTGCGGGCGCCAGCTATACCTTGCCGGGAACCGCCACACAGTTGCCGAACGACGAGGCACAGGCCGATGGCGTCAACGGGCAGATCTCCCTGCAAGAGGCCGTCGCATGGTCGTCCAATACCGCGTTCGCCCAGCTTGGCGTGAAACTCGGCGCGAGCAAGGTTTCGGACATGGCCACCAAGCTTGGTTTCGGCAGCACCATCACCATTGACGGCACCGAATCCACGGGCACCCCGATGACGGCCACCGCGTCCACATTCCCCTCTGATCCGACCGACGACAAGCTTGCGCTGGCGTCCATCGGCCAAGGCGACACCACGGCCACGCCGTTGCAGATGGCGATGGTCGCGCAGGCAATCGCCAACAACGGCAAACTGATGCAGCCCACGCTGGTCGATCGTGTGCGCGCCGCCGATCTCACCGTGCTTTCGCAGACCAAGCCGCAGACCATGGCCAATGCGTTCAGCAAGGATTCCGCAGACAAGCTCACCACGATGATGGAAAGCGTGGTGTCCGAGGCCAATCCGCAGCTGGCCATCGACGGCATCAAGGTGGCGGCCAAAACCGGTACCGCACAAATCGGTACCGACAACTCTGCCATCGACGGCTGGGTGATCGGTTTCGCGCCGGCGGACGATCCGCAAATCGCCGTCGCGGTGTTGGTGCATAACACAGATGTACACGGTTCGCTCGCCGCTGGCCCGATCATGCGCGCGATGATGCAGGAGGCTTTGCAGCAGTGAAACTTATCGAAGGACAGCTTATTCACCGCCGATATCGTCTTGATTCGCGTCTTGCGCAAGGCGGTATGGGCGAGGTCTGGAAAGGCTACGATATTCAGCTCGGCCGTGAAGTGGCCATCAAGGCGCTGCGCTCGGACATGACCAACGCCGAGGCCAAGCTACGCCGTCTGCGTGCCGAAGCCCATAATTCCGCCAATCTGGCGCATCCGAATATCGCTGCGTTGTTCGAATACTACGAGCATGACGGCATCGGCTTTCTGATTATGGAATACGTCCCCTCGAAATCGTTGGCGGACCTGTTCCACAGCAAGGGCGCGATGGATCCCATCGAACTGCTGCCCATCCTGATTCAGACCGCGCGAGGCCTGTTCGTGGCCCACTCGCACGGCGTGATTCATCGTGACGTCAAGCCGGCCAACATCATGGTTTCCGACACCGGCGAAGTGAAAATCACCGATTTCGGTGTGAGCTACTCCACGGGTCAGGGCCAGATCACCCAGGACGGCATGGTGGTGGGCACCGCACAATACATCTCCCCCGAGCAGGCGCAGGGCCAGCAGGCCACGCCGCAATCGGACATCTATTCACTGGGCGTAGTGGCGTACGAGGGCCTTGCCGGGCATCGTCCGTTCACCGGCACCACTCCGGTCGATATCGCCGCAGCGCACGTGAACAATCCCGTGCCTCCGCTGCCGGACTCGGTGGACGTCCAGTTACGCGAATTTGTCATGTCAATGCTGGCCAAGGACCCGTTGGATCGCCCGAAAGACGCGCTGGTGGTGTCCCGTACGCTGGCACGCATCGAACGCCGTCTGCTGGATCAGCAGACCGAAATGGCCGACACCGCCATGGCCACGTCCGGCAATCGACTGCCGCGCCGAGTGACCAGCACGCCACGCATTGTTTTGGAGGCCCCGGCCTCAAGATTGGGAGGGAATAAGCAATGAGCACCAGTATGCCCACCGCATTGGCCGGCGGACGCTACCAGCTTGGCCAGCTCATCGGTCGTGGCGGCATGGCCGAGGTCCACGTGGCTCTTGACACCCGTCTGGGCCGTACCGTGGCCGTGAAAATCATGCGCGCCGATCTGGCCAACGACGACATCTTCCTGGCCCGTTTCCGCCGCGAAGCACACGCCGTGGCCCAGATGAACAACCCGAACATCGTGAACATCTACGATTCGGGAGAAGAACTGGTTTCTTCCGAAAGCGGCGATGCCGAGCGTCTGCCATACATCGTCATGGAATACGTCAAGGGCCAGACCCTGCGCGACATCATCAAGGTCAACGGCGCACTCAGCCAGCGCGACTGCGAACAGGTGATGTTGGGCGTGCTTAACGCGCTCGACTATTCGCATCGCATGGGCATTATCCACCGCGATATCAAGCCCGGCAACATCATGATTTCCGAGCAGGGCGTGGTCAAGGTCATGGACTTCGGCATCGCCCGCGCTCTGGACGATTCCGCAGCCACCATGACCCAGTCGCAGGGCGTGGTGGGCACCGCACAGTACCTTTCTCCCGAGCAGGCGCGCGGCGAGACCGTCGACATGCGTTCCGACCTGTATTCCGCCGGCTGCGTGCTCTACGAGATGCTCACCGGCCGCCCGCCGTTTACCGGCGATTCCGCCGTGGCCATCGCCTACCAGCATGTTTCCGAAGTCGCCACGCCGCCATCCGCCGTGGTGCCGGGGCTGCCGAAGATGTGGGATTCGATCTGCGCCAAGGCCATGGCCAAGGACCGCCAGAATCGCTATGCCACGGCCTCCGAATTCAAGACCGACATCCTGACCTACATGAACGGCGGCGTGCCGGTGGCGGCCGCGTTCAACCCGTTGACGGACCTGTCGAATATGAAGGCCCGCAAGGAAGCCGAACGTGATTTGCCCACCACGCCGGTGGAACCGCATCAGCAACCCACCCAAGCATTCAACCCGGTGACCGGTCAGTTCGAGCAGATTCCACCGGCCAATGGTGCCAACTCAGCGGCGTTGCAGTCCCGTGCGCAGCAGCGTGCGGCGGCGGCCAAGGCCAAGAAGCGCAAGAAGATCATCATCGGTTCGGTGATCGCAGCGATTGTTGCAGTGCTTGTCATTGTGGGCATCGTGTTCGCCATGAACGGCTCCGGCAACAAGTCCTCGGAAGACACCGTCACCATCCCTGAGGTGTGCAACGCTTCCACATCCAAGGACAGCATCGAGCTCAAACTCAAGGCATCGGGTTTGAAGATGACCGAAAAGCAAGACACCGACTCCACCGAGCCGGAAGGCACCTGCACCAAGATGAGCCCGGACGCCGGCTCCAAGGTGGCCAAGGGATCTGCCGTGAAGGTGTGGTTCTCCGCAGGCCCGCAGTCCACTCAGGTTCCGGATGTCAAGGAACGCAGCCAGGAAGAGGCGCGCAGCATTCTGGAAAGCGCCGGGTTCAAGGTGAACGCCGCCGTCAAAACCGAAGACAGCGCCGACATCGCCAAGGATATGGTGACGAAAACCGATCCTGCCGCCGGTCAGTCGGTTCCCAAGGGCACCACCATCACCATATATGTTTCTTCCGGCATGACCACCGTACCGAGCAATTTGGTCGGTCAGTCGAAGGACAGCGTGCTACAGCAGTATGAGGGCAAGTTCAGCTTCACTGTGGAGCAGGAGAGCTCCGATACGGTGGAGGCCGGTCTGATTACCCGTGTAAGCCCTGATTCGGGCTCTTCCATCGCACAGGGCGGGTTCATCACCATTTGGGTGTCCACGGGCAAGGAGAAGGTCGCTGTGCCGAATATCACCGCTGGCACTGACTACGTCACCGCCGAACTCATGCTCAAGGCCGTGGGCCTCAAGGCTCAGGCCAATGGTCCAACCGGCAGCACCGCTGTGGTAGTCAGCATCAATCCTGGCGCTGGCAGCCAGGTAGATGCGGGATCGACCGTCACCATTACCACGAAGGCCGGCAGCACTGGCGGCGGTACCGGTACCGGAGACGGTGGCAACGGTACTGGCAACGGGGGCGGAACCGGTGAGTGAACCGGTGAGTAGCAAGTAAGCGCCGGGCGTGTATGTGTTGCGCATATGCAACGCAAATAGCGCAACACATACACGCAACACAAAGGGGAAGGGCTTCTGCGCCCCTCCCCTTTGCTGTATAAAGAGCTATCCCAGCGCAACAATCCCGGGAAGCGTCGCAAAACCAGTACGCAAGCCTCGTTCTAGCGACACATTCCGGGGAGAGTATCGCCGCGCGGAAAAGCTACTTCGTAACTTTGGGCTGGAGGCCGGCGGACTTGGCCACGGCGTTGTCTTGGCCGCAGACCTTAAGCCAGTTGGCCAGCAGACGGTAGCCGTCCTGGGTCATCACGGATTCGGGATGGAATTGCACGGCGTACATCGGCTTGCCCTTGACACGCACGCCCTGAATAATGTGGTCGCCTTGCGTCCACGCGGTAACCACCAGCGTATCCGGCACCGAATCGGGCTCGACGGCCAACGAATGGTAGCGGGTGGCGGTCATGGGGTTGGCCACGCCCTCGAAAATCTCGTCATCGATATGTTCCACCAAGCTGGTCTTGCCATGCATGATGGTGGGCGCATGGTCCACAGTGCAGCCGTACACCTCAGCGAGCGCCTGCAAGCCCAGGCACACACCAAACATCGGCACGCCGCTGGCCGCGCACAGGCGAATCATATCCTCACTGGCACCGGATTCGGCCGGAGCGCCAGGGCCGGGAGAAATCAGCACGCCATCGTAACCGTCCAGTACACCCGGCGCGGCTGGGTCGATAGCGTCGTTACGCACCACATCAACAGTGGCGCCAAGGGTTTGCAGATAGCCTACGATCGTGTAGACGAAGGAATCGTAGTTATCCACCACCAAAATATGCGCGGAATCGGTCATAGGGCTCTCCTTGAGGGACGTGTACTGCAAGCCATAGTACTAGGATGCCGTCAGCTCACTGCCACGAAGTTCGACATCTGCTGTAGGAATGGGATATTGGCGGCGGCCCAAGGGAATCCCCACTGGAACAGCGCCGCGGCGGCTGCGAACAGCAGCAGAGCCAGCAGCAGCCATCGAATCGGCGCCACGCCGGGCTGCAGACGCAACAGTCCGCCATAGATGCTGGCATCCGGACGGCGACGCTCACCCGCGCGAATCTCGCGCAGCACCGGCCAGCGCCATGCCACCGCAGCGGCAATGAACAGAACCAGCCACACTACCAGCGCGCCGAATACCACCTTGTCCAGCGAGCCAATGCGGGAAGCGATCGAGGGGGTTTCGGTGGTGGAGAACATCACTGCACCGGACGAATCAGTAGTAGCCAGCTCTTTGGGCACGCCATCAGACACTTTGGCCCAGTACGCCAACTCACCATAGCTGATCCATCGATGGGTGGGGGTGGAGTATTTCGGCTCACAGGTAGTCAGTGTGATCATGCGTTTGGTGGGATTGGCAGTGGAGTCTTCCGGATTGGGCGCGATCACATACACGTCCGTGGGCAGCACAATCTCGTACCGGGTGTAGTGGTAGACGTACCAGTAATCCTTGGTACGAACGATGATGGGATCGCCTTCCTGCAACTTGTCCACATCGCCCAACGGCTGCCCGTAGCCGTTGCGGTGGCCGGCGACGGCGAAGTTGCCGACCTGCCCCGGCATCTGGGTGGTGTCGTAATGGCCCAGACCGTGGCGATTGAGCTGCTCGAGCGTGGTGCCTTCCACGATGTTGCGATGCCATTGGGAGCCGAAGCGCGGAATGTAGATCTGCGCAATCAAGTCGCCATATTTCGCGTCTTTCGGCTGTACTGGAGCATCGCCCTCCTGGGCTTTGGCGATGGTGACCGTTCCCCCGTTGTTGCTGGGGTCGCTCCAGTCGACGGACTGGGTGGTTTCGTTCTGGGCTCGCTCCGCCTCGACACCGGTCCACCACATCTGCCAGACGATGTACAGGGCGCAAATCACGGCAGCGGTAATCAGCAGTTCGGCGCAGATGCCGAGTGCCTGCCAGATCAGGCTCCGCTGGGGCGAAGACGCGCCGCGTACTGCGGCACGACGGGACCTTGCCCTGCTGGCATTGGCCGGGTCTGCCGCCATTCGTGCGGCGTCGTCCTCGGGGAAGGGCTGTACGTCCGACACGGACGCGAGATCAATGGGCGCCGGTGCGCCGCTGTTGTGCCTGCCGTGTCTCATTGCTGAGTCTGCTCCTCATCTGTGGTCTTTGACGTATCGACCGTGGCATATTTCAACTGCTGCAGCAAGGCGGCGGTAGCGGGGAACTGAAGGCCCTCGGCATTCTCCACCTTGTAGCCAATGCCAAACGCGGTCACATATTGCTTAAGAATGGTAATGGCTTCGGAGTCGTTCAACGCTGCGCGAAGTCTTTGTGGGTCACCAATCGCGGAAATGGTGAATGGCGGCGAGTATTTCTTACCGTGCAACGACAGCACGTTGCCGGAACAGATGACCGCCGAATTGAACAGCACCCGCTGATCCATAATCATCAGCGCATCGGCACCGCCGGCCCACAAGGCATTCACCACCGATTCGACGTCCTGCTGATGAATCACGTAATCGTTGATATTGGCGGTCGTGCCATTGTTGTTGACGGCGTTCTCCCATAACGGAGAATCATCCAGCGTTACCGTTACGCCGCTGCCGCTGAGCGCGGGCAGCATCAGGCTGGAATCCACATTGCTGGAGTCCTTGCCTTGGTTCTGCGTGCTGTCAGTACCGTCGGTGCCATCGGCCTTGAGCGCGTCCGTAAGATTGGCGACCTGTTTGGTCAGATCGCTGACGTCCTGCTGCAGCTGGTTGGCCTCGCCCACGCCTTGCTCCACCAGATCGGCCGTATCGTTGGTGGCGGCAACCGTACGATTGACCCTCACGTTGGTGCTCAGCAGAAAACCGGTCAAGGCAATGACGACGAATACCGCGACACCACCCCATAGGGAGTGCCGTGCGCCGTGCTTACCTACATGTCTGGCCATGAATTTCCTGTCTTCTTGCCGACTCTGGTCGCCGCTTTCGAGTGTAGCCACTATTATGACTTTTAGCCTATTGAATGGAGACTATGCTGATGGCTGACGAAGAGCTGCACGAAACCGACTCGAACAACCAGAAGGACTGGCAGAGCGAGACCTCATCCAGCACCGCTGCTGACGAGACCGCCAACAAAGACACCGAGCAGAACGCAGAGAACGCTTCTGCCGAGGAAGACGCGGCTTACGGCGTGAATATGGAGCAGGTGCAGGCCGTGCTCAACGCCACTGCCGATAAGGCCACGCTGACCCCGCAGATGCAGCGCATGATGAACCGTCAGGCGGAGAACACCAAGCGTGTTGAAGAAACCATTAAGGGCACCAAGTCGAACCCGCGTTGGTTCGTGCCGCTGTTCTGCGCGTTTATGATCATCGGCCTGATTTGGTGTGTGGTGTACTACCTCTCCCCGTCCGGCTCCTGGCCGATTCCGAACATCGGCGCGTGGAACCTGGGCATCGGCTTCGCCCTGATCATGATCGGATTCCTGATGACGATGGGATGGCGCTGAGTTCCGACTCGTTGCGCTTATCTATCGGTAGATCGTTTTTCTATCGTTAGGTTGTTCTTAGTTCTTATACGAAAGGCCGACCTCCCGTATGCGGAGGCCGGCCTTTTTCGTGCCTTCACCTGTTCATCCACAGCTATCCACCACTTATCCACGACTTATCCACTACGTTATCCACAGCCTGTGGATGAATCACACCCATGTAGTTTTCCACCGAATGTGGAAAACCATGTGGATAAGTGGTGGATAAGCGGCGTTTCTCGGTGTATATCTCGTGCATAACTTTGGCTTGGCATACATCGCCACAGCGAGGGAACAGTTATACACCCGAGTTATCCACTGCAACAAACCCAGTAATACCGCGGCATTCCTAACTTATCCACATAAGTTATCCACAGTCTTATGCACTTTTCTACACACTTGTGCACAAGTCACCATTGTGGATAACTCATTATCGTGGATAACTCGTCATTGCGCGCATCTCATTACTGTGGATATCTTCATACGGCACACACCCACTCACCGAACGACGATATCCACATCGCCGCTTTCCGCACATACACTGATGCCGGGCACTGCATGTTCCGCAATACCCGGCATCAATCGTTTTTTTGCGGCCGTATCAAGCCATATCAGTGCAGGGAGCCGAAACTCATCCACCCGTAAGGATTGGCCATATTGCACAACAGAATCAACACAACGACCAGCACCACCATGGCCCAGCCGTAAACCTGCATACGCCATTTCAGGCTTTTACCTCGCCACGCCGGCACACCACCCACCAGCAGCCATGTGAGTATTCCACCCACTACAAAGCCGCCGACATGCGCCTGCCACGCCACGCCACCGACCACGAACGGCAAGGCGAAGTTCACCGCCATCCAGATCAACATGGAGCGGATATCGGCGCCGATACGGCGATATACCACCAGCAATGATGCAAACAGGCCAAATAAGGCTCCAGAAGCCCCATAGGCTGCCATCTGCCAGCCGATGCCTCCCGGAGCCACCGCAGCCCACACCATAAGTCCCAGAGAGCCGCCAAGGCCGGAAATCACATACAGTCCCAAGAACCGCCAGTGGCCGATCATTCGTTCCAGCACTGGGCCCACGGAATACAGGGCGATCATGTTGAACAGGATATGCAATAGCGAGTTCGGCGCATGCAGGAACATCGAAGTGATGAGCGTCCACGGCTCAGCCACCAGTCTGACCGGAGCCGCCATGCCGAGGTACATCAACCAAGCCCTCAGGCCCGGGGCAATAAATCCCAGCAATACCTCCAGTAGCCACACTGCCACGCACGCACCAATCAGCGCCCAGGTCATCACCGGACCACCGCGCTCCCACTGGTATCGAATCTCCCGTTGTGTAGGAATATGCATGCAATCCACTGTATCGAAGGTCTCGGATGCGTTTCACGCGCCGCGAAGATGCTGAGCCGGCCGAGGGCAGACGGGCGTGGATGAATCGCCCACGAATGTCATTCCACCCAATCGTCACAAACAGCGGCCTAGAATAGGGAGCAGAGTCGGTCTGAATGGGCATACCGACCAGACGATCCCTAGGGAAAGGAGCCGTCATGGAGAACAAGTCTTCTAACGGTTGGAAGTTCTTCGCGCTGCTGTTCGGCGGATTGCTCGCCGCGCTTGTTGGCTTGTACATCTACAAGCAGCAGAACCCAGATTACGATCCGTGGGAGGAGCCGTGGGAGAACAGCTCCTCGCCGGTCGACCTGGGTCTGAACAAGGCCGAGGATGAGGCCGATGGCGAGGCGGAAGCCGCCCCGGCCGAAGCCTGATAGCATAGTTTTTCAACGCAAAAGGGCCCTGTATCCAACCCGCGTGGTTGGATACAGGGCCCTTTACGTCTCTCAACAGGAACCTGGCTCCCCCTCTCTGAGGGAGGGGGAGCCAGAATGTTCGTGAACTCAGTCGGCCAGAGGAGCAGTGTGCCAGATACGTTCCAAATAGTCTTCCATGGAGCGGTCGGAGCTGAAGTAGCCGGAGTTGGCCACGTTGAGCAGGGCCTTGCGGTTCCATTCGAGCTCGTCGGCGTAGAGGGCTTCGATCTCGGACTGGATGTCCATGTAGGCGGAGAAGTCGGCCAGGGTCATGAACCAGTCCTTGGTCAGCCAGTCGGCCACGAGCGGGGAGTAGGCGTTGCGGTCGCCGTTGGAGAAGGTGCCGTCGTCCACCAGATCGATGGCCTGCTTCAGGCGCGGATCGGCCTCGTAGTAGGAGGCGGGATTGTAGCCCTCGGCGTACTTCTTCTCGACCTCGTCGACGGTCATGCCGAAGAGGAAGAAGTTCTCGGCGCCGACGCGCTCACGGATCTCGACGTTCGCGCCGTCCAGCGTACCCACGGTCAGGGCGCCGTTCAGAGCGAACTTCATGTTGCCGGTACCGGAAGCTTCCTTGCCGGCCTGGGAGATCTGCTCGTCAAGCTCGGTGGCCGGGATGAGGTTCTGGGCCATCTCGACGTTGTAGTTCGGCAGCATGTGGACGGCGAGCTTGCCCTTGACGGCCGAATCGCTGCTGATCACGCGGGAAACGTTGTTGATCAGCTCGATGGTCATCTTGGCCAGGTAGTAGCCCGGAGCGGCCTTGGCACCGAAGAACACGGTGCGCGGAGTGATGTCCTCGGCCTTGACCTTACCGGACTTGATGTCGGCGTAGGTGGAGATCACGGCGAGAATCTTCAGAGACTGGCGCTTGTACTCGTGCAGACGCTTGACCATGGTGTTGAACAGGGTGTTCTCGTCGATATCGATGCCGTAGTGGTCCTTGGCGAAGCCCACGAATGCGTGCTTGTTGGCCTTCTTGACGGCGGCGAACTTCTTGACGAACTCATCGTCCTTGGCCAGCGGCTCGAGGCCCTTGAGCAGTTCCAGATCGGCGACCCACTTGTCGGTGCCCAGGCCCTCGGTGATGAGGTCGGACAGGCGCGGGTTGGCGAGCTTGACGAAGCGACGCGGGGTCACGCCGTTGGTCACGTTGGTGAACTTGTCCGGGTAGACGTCGGAGAAGTTCTTGAGGGTGACGTCCTTCAGCAGCTGGGAGTGCAGCTCGGCAACGCCGTTGACGTGGGAGCCGCCGTAGGTGGCCAGGTAGGCCATGCGCACGGCGTCGCCAGTGTAGATGGCCATGTCCTTGATGGTGTCGGCGGCAACGCCCTTGGCCTTGAGCTCGGCCTCGAACTGCGCGTTGATCTTCTCGATGATCTCGAGGTGACGCGGCAGCAGCTCGCCGATCAGGCTGGCCGGCCAGACCTCAAGGGCCTCCGGCAGCAGGGTGTGGCAGGTGTAGTTGAAGGTCTTGGTGGTGATGGACCACGCGGTATCCCAGTCGTAGCCGTACTCATCGATGAGGATGCGCATGAGCTCGGGGATGCCGATCACCGGGTGGGTGTCGTTGAGCTGGAAGACGATCTTGTTCGGGAAGGTCGTCAGGTCCGGCTTGTCCTGCCCCGGGTAGAAGACGCGGATGGCGTCGTGCAGGGAGGCGGAGACGAAGAAGTACTGCTGCTCGAGGCGCAGTTCCTTACCGACCTTGGTGGAGTCTTCCGGGTAGAGAATCTTGGAGATGTTCTCGGCCTTGACCTGCGGGGCCACGGCGTCCATGTACTCGGAACGGTTGAAGGCGAGCAGATCGAACTCGTCGTAGCTCTTGGCGGTCCACAGGCGCAGGGTGTTCACGCGGCCGGACTTGTAGCCAGGGACCAGGTAGTCCACCGGCACGGCGCGCACGGACCATGCGGGCTGCCAGGTCTTGGTGCCGTCGGCGTTTTCGACGACCTTGCCACCGAAGGAGACCTTCTGATCACGGTTGTAGTCGGTGTGACCCCACGGCTCTTCGTTGGCCAGCCAGTAGTCCGGGGTTTCGACCTGCTTGCCGTTCTCGTCGAACTTCTGCTTGAAGATGCCGTACTTGTACTGGATGCCGTAGCCGAAGGCCGGCACGCCCAGCGAGGCGAGGGAGTCGATGAAGCAGGCGGCCAGACGACCAAGGCCACCGTTGCCGAGGCCCGGCTCGTATTCGGCGTCCACGATGTCCTTCGGCTTGAAGCCAAGGGCTTCCACAGCCTTGTCGAACTGGTCGGTCAGGCCAGCGTTCAGCAGTGCGTTCTCCAGCTGCTTGCCCATCAAGAACTCGGCGGACAGGTAGCCGACGGCCTTGGTGTTGCCGTTGACGGTGTCGGCCTGGGTCTTGAACCAGGAGTCGGCGAGGTGGTTGCGCACGGCTTTGGACGCGGCGACATACACGTCAGCAGGGGTGGCCTGCTCGGCGGTGACGTTTTGAGTGTATTTCAGTTGTTCACGAATCTCGTCGGCGAATTGTTCCGCCGTGACGGGAGACTTCGGTGCGGTGATTTCGGTCATTCTGACTTTCCTTCCGGGATAAGTGCCCGTAATTATTATGCCGCGCGATAGGTATCGTCTCACAAACGTAAGCATGAACTCTCCGTAACGACGATGGCGGAGCGCTCTTGCATACGTTCTCATTTAGAGCGTAGCACATGCCCCGATATTCCGCATCACACCGTATGCCATCGTTTGCATTATGGAAGATCTTCCGGCTCCGGTGCCATGATGGGATACATGGCAGTAATTCTTGAAAAAGACCTGAAACGCGGGCATGACGCGCTGGTGCAATGGCGTGCCGCGGCCCGGGAGCTGGCGGACAACACACCACATCGTCTGACCGTCTCCCCTGTCTTGCCACGCCCGGTGTGGGCGATGGCCGTGCGCTACTCGCTGTTTCTGCTGGAGCGGCGCGCACCCGGCCCTGGCGTGGAGGTGCGTGTCGCGCCGTGGGGGGCGGTCAAAATCTTGGACGGCCCGGAATCGGACCCGCATAACCTGACCCCGCCGGACGTCATCGAGCTGGACCCGGAAGTCTGGCTGCGGCTGGCCTGCGGCATCACCACATGGGCAGAGGAAAAGGACGCCGGCCACATCAGCGCGGTCGGCGAGCGCGACGACCTGAGCGACCTGCTGCCGCTGTGAGGCGCGAAGCGTAAGTAAGCCACCAGCGGCGGCACCATCAGCCATAACCACAAATCCCCTTGTGCTCAACCAAGCACAAGGGGATTATTACGAGAAGACCGGCGTTCAGCTCTTCTTGGGCTTGAGCGCGGAAGGCATGGGCATCGGAATCGGCTTGCGCGGGGCCGGCTTCGGTGCGGCAGGCGCGGAGGCCGGGAACTCGCCGCTGGTCGCCTTTGCGGCGGCTTCGGCAGCCCACTTGGCGTACTCGTCGAGGTCATCCTCCTGCGTAGCGGGAGCTGCCTCGGCGGCACCGGAAGCGTGGTCATCAGCAGCGGAATCCACATCCTTGTCCGCATACTGGTCATCGATGTCGGCGAACGGGTCAGGAGAGCCCATTCCCGGCTCCTGCTCGCTCAGCTCTTTTGCCAGCTCATCGTAGTCGGTATCGGTGGTCAGGTACTTGAGCTTTCGGGCAATTTTCTGCTGTTTTGCTTTTTGACGTCCGCGGCCCATCTGACCCCCTGCGATTACTGTGCTGTTCGATTCATCAACAATAGAGAGTACCACTAATAGTGGCTTGTTCGTTGTCGGCTCACACTTTTACCATAAAAAGCGTTTATTTAGGGCATATTCAAAGGATTTTCGCATGACCGACGAGCAGCAACTGACAGCGGCAGGCAATGAGATGAGCGCGAGCTTCCTCGCGGCCAAAAAGCGTTCGGACGAAACGCTCGCCAAGCTGGAGGCCAAGCCGTCGTCCTTCACCATGTTGACCGGCGACCGCCCGACCGGCCGGCTGCACCTCGGCCACTACTTCGGCTCGATCCGTGAGCGTGTCGCCATGCAGGAGCGCGGCGTCAACACGAACATCATCATCGCCGACTACCAGGTGATCACCGACCGCGACACCACCGAGCACATCCAAGACAACGTGCTGAACCTGGTGCTCGACTACATGGCCGCCGGCATCGATCCGAACAAGACCATGATGTTCACCCACTCCGCCGTGCCGGCCGAGAACCAGCTACTGCTGCCGTTCCTGTCCTTGGTCACCGAGGCCGAGCTGCACCGCAACCCGACCGTGAAGTCCGAGATGGAGGCGTCCGGCCACGCGCTGACCGGTCTGCTGCTCACCTACCCGGTGCATCAGGCGTGCGACATCCTCTTCTGCAAGGCCAATGTCGTGCCGATCGGCAAGGACAACCTGCCGCACGTGGAAATCACGCGCACCATCGCCCGCCGTTTCAACGAGCGTTACGCCAAGAAGAACCCGGTGTTCCCGGAGCCGGCCGCCATTCTGTCTGAGGCACCGGAGATTCCGGGTCTCGACGGCCGCAAGATGAGCAAGTCGTACGGCAACTCCATCATGCTGGGCGCCACCGCCGAGGAAACCGCCAAGCTCATCAAGAAGAGCCCGACCGATTCCGAGCGCCGCATCACCTTCGACCCGGTTGCCCGCCCGCAGGTCTCCGCCCTGCTGACCACCGCCGGCCTGGTGACCGGCCGCGACCCGAAGGACATCGCCGAGGAGATCGGTGATTCCGGCGCCGGCGCGCTCAAGGCATACGTCATCGAATCAGTCAACGAGTTCCTGGCCCCGCACCGCGAGCGCCGCGCCGAGCTGGCCAAGGACATGGATTCCATTCGTGACATCCTGCACGACGGCAACAAGCGCGCCAACGCCATCGCCGAGGAGACCCTCGACCAGGTGCGCGAGGCCATGGGCATGAAGTACTGATTTTCCCGCCGCTCGTAGCAAGACGCCGTGTCAGCCCCAACTGGGCAACTGACACGGCGTTTTTGTATTGCGGCGTCTGCTGTGTCCTATCTTCACTTCGAGGGGCGGATTTCTTGTTTTTCCGTGCAACGCGGCTATCAAGACGGACCTCTGTTCACTTCATGCCGATGGCTTGCATCAATACGTACGCTCCCCGCACAGCAATGTCATTACGACGTGTTGCGGCATAGCGCGCATGGCTTCCGGAGTATCGGCGGCGTATGGGTCGGCGTCCAACAACACCATATCGGCCGGGTCGCCGGATGCAAGGCGGTCACGGCCAGTGGCGGTCGAGGCTGCCAGCGAGGTATGCACATCGAGGCACTGCTCGGGCTGGAACGGCTCGCGGTCAGAGCTTTCGGTGCCGAGCACGGCGGCGGAAATGGCCAGCCACGGGTCCAGCGGGGCCACGGGCGCATCCGAGCCCATGCGCAGCGTGGTACCGGCGTCGTGGAGGGCCCTGAACGGATAAGGGATGCCGGCCGGGTTGGCCCAGAAACGGGTGATGACGTCGCGGTCATCCATGGCGTGCTGCGGCTGGATGCTGGCCGTGAGCCCCAGCTCGGCGAAACGCGGGATATCGACGGGTTTGAGCATCTGCGCATGCTCGATCGATCCATGTGCGTGCGTGGCGGCGACTGCGTTGAGCGCAATGGTGTTCGCTTCGTCGCCAATGGCGTGGCAGGCAATGTCGAAGCCATGCTCGGTGGCTAGGCGCATATAGTCTTCGATTTGCTGCGGCGTGTAGCTCAGCGTGCCATACGTCAGCGGCTCGATGCCCGAATACGGCGTGGAGCAGTAGGCGGAGCGGGTGTTGAGCGATCCGTCCGAGATGAGCTTCATGGCGCCCACATGGCCAAGCCCGGCGCTGCCCGGCAATTCCTTGCCGGTATGCCAACCCGCGTCAATGGCGGCTCGCAACCGCTCGGGGTATACACCGGCGTCCACGCGCAAACCGTTAATGCCGGCCGCGAAACGATTGATCCATGTATCGATGTTTTCGGCCATTTCATAATCGCGGATGCCCACCACGCCCTTGCTTGCGGCGTCCTGTTCGGCCTCGCGCAGCAGACGGTCAGTCTCTTCAGCAGCGCCCGGCACCTTGTCGAAGGCGGTGTAGGCGTTGAACCATTCGAGTTCACCGACCAGACCGGATTCGTCCACATGTACGCCAAGCCTGCGGGCCGCGGCGGAATTCACCCATCCGCAGTGCATGTCCGCGCTGGAGAGGGCCACCGGCTGTTCGCCGGTCACGGCGTCAATTGCGGCCAGTGTGGGCTGCTCGTCGTCGGCCCACAGCGAGTGACGGAATCGCATGCCCACCACGAAGGCATCTGGGTCAAGCGTGTCGGCGGCGCGGCGCTCATCCAGATGACGGCGCAACATGTCCATCGCTTCGGCGGCGGAACGGGCATTGATGAGGTCCAGTCGGCCCAGCGTCTTAGCCCATTGCGTGAAGTGCGTGTGGCAGTCCCACAGGCCGGGAATAACCCACAGGCCGTCGGCGTCGATGGTGGTTTCGTCGGCGGGTGCGGCGGCCGACGTTGGGATTGAGACGCTGCCAGAAGCAATGGCATTCGTCGCGTATTCCAACGATGTCGTATGCGCCTTAGTCTGCATCGTGCTGTCCGAAGCCGAGACCGTTCCAGCAGGGCCGACAGACGCAACAACCCCATCGCGAAGCACCACATCCACGCGGTCCTGAGACCCCGGAACACCGGCATTGACAATACGCACCAAGCTACTCATACCGGCCATCATGCCACCTTTGCATGAACGCCATGGAGATTCGTCCAAGTTGAATCGCGCCGTCGACGGCGATTCCCGCTGGCTGCCTGCAAACCCCTACGTTCCATGTAATTGCGGGATGGCCTGCAACTGCGATGAACACCCATAGTTTATCCACCGACTTATCCACATTTATCCACCGAAAAATTGGGGCGGTAGACAGGGCCGGTAGCCGGACTCTACACTGCGAGGACAAAGCGAACATCACGAAGGGGTGATCATCATGGGTAGCTCAACGGCATTGACCGAGCTGACAATGCAGAAGTACCAACGAATGCAGACGTGCGCAGATGTTCAACGACGAAGCGCATGGCGCCCACCCTATGCCCTGACAACGGCGTTGGAGCTTTTGTCAATTGAAGTACCCCGCATATCAAGCAAACACAGAGGCCTTGCAACTACAACCATTGTTGCGGTTCCACACGCCAATGACAAACGGCACATTGTGGGGGTCAAAGTGGTTGTATGGCCTTTTCCACTAGACACGGTCATAATCGAGGGACAATTCACATGCACTTCACCAGCTTGCACATGGGCCATGTTCTCCACGTATCTCGAACTTGAAGAACTCATCGTTCTCGCTGATTCCATGATGCGACGAGATCGAAGGCTCTGCAGAACAACCATCGACGCCCTTTCTCTGTATCTCGATGAGGCCGAGGCCCAGGTGCGAGCCGACAAAGAGAATGGCACCAATTCGTATTTGTTCCGCGGGTATAACAAATGCCGTCGCGCCCTACTTTTGGCGCGCACGGGCACAGATTCCTCCATGGAAACACGAACTCGTTTGGTTCTCTTGAAATACGGTCTGAATTGCCCGCAGGTGAATTATCCAATATTCGTAGGAAACAACACCAGACCCATATATCTCGATCTTGCATACCCTGAATTCAAGATATGTATCGAATACGAAGGCTCTCATCATGCCGGGCAATGGCTGAATGACGCGAGACGCCGCCAGATGATCGAAGATGCTGGCTGGAAGTACATTCAAGTCACCAAATTAGATATTGGCGACGAAGCGGGAGAAGAGGCCCTTGCCCGAAGAGTTGCCGAAAGGATACAGGAGGTTACGGGCAAAACGGTCCAGCTCACGATGCGGCAAACTACCCAGCAAATTAGCGATGTCCGAAAGCTACGCCGTATTCCACTGTACAAACGGCTGAAATTCGAGCCTCTGCTGCCAATTATTCCGACGACGCAGGAATAATAAGCCCGGTAGAGTCAGTCCGCACCGTCCGCACCGCGCTACGGTATTCAAAACCCATTTCAAGGGGCTGATTTGGCCTCCGCCGGAGGTCTACTTCCGTTTCAAGGGGCTGATCATCCGGTAGACCACGTGTATCAATGCCCTTACGTCAACGCCATTCCGCCGTTTTGGAGCCGCGTCTACTCAGGCATCAGCCCCTTGAAACGGAAGTAGATCTCTCCAGAACGTCAAATCAGCCCCTCGAAGTCCGTTTTGGCCTCAATGGTTCCTGCCGAACCACAAAAAAGCCACTCCTCTGCCATACGAGCCGACCGCACAGCAGGCACGTGTCATTTGCCGCTGCGGACCTCGGACTCCATGGCTTCCATGGGCTCGTCGACGAGCACGGTGCCGGACGGCAGGGTGCCGGGCAGCGGATCGTCCATGTAGTGGTCGAATTCGTAGAGCATGCGCTTGTTCGGCTTGGCGGTCAGCAACGAAACCACCACGATGAACAGCAGCGAAATGATGAACGCCGGCAGCAGCTCATAGATGGCGAATACGCCGCCCAAGGGCTTGACGAGGTTGTGCCAGATCAGCACGGCCGCCGTGCCGGACAGCATGCCGGCCACGGCGCCGGCCTTGTTGGCGCGACGCCAGTATAGCGAGCACAGCATCAACGGGCCGAATGAGGCACCAAGCCCGGCCCACGCGTAAGACACCACCTGGAAGATCGACGAGTTCTGGTCGTATGCCACCAGAATGCCGAACAGGAACATGACCACCAGCGTGACCCTGGCCACAATCATGACCTGCTTGTCGGTGGCCTTGCGGTGCAGCAGCCCGCGGAAGATGTTCTCGCCCATGGCCGAAGCGCCGATGATCAGATACGAGGAGCTGGAGCTCATCGAGGCCGCGAAAATGCCGGAGACCACCACGCCGCACATGAAGCTCGGCAGCAGGGTCTGCGCCAGCACGATGAAGATGGTTTCCGCATCGGTGGAGGTCAGCAGTTCGGTGGGCATCATCGCACGCCCCACCAAGCCGATGCACACTGCGCAACCCAGCGAAATCACGCACCAGGAGGTGGCGATGATTCGGGACTTGCGCACTTCTTCCACGCTGCGGATGGACAGGAAGCGCACCAGCACCTGCGGCATACCGAAGTAACCCAGGCCCCACGCCAGCATGGAGATGATGGTGATGATGCCGTAGTCGGAGGGCGCGCCGAACACGGCTTTGCCCGTCTCGACGAGCTGCTGGCCGGTGGCCGGGTCCAGCTTGGGCGCGGCCACCTGCGTGCCGGACAGGTAGCCGGGGATGGCACGCAGGAATTCCACGGTGTTGTCGATGCCGCCCGCGCTGGCCACGGTGCCGATGAACACCACCGCGAGCGCGAAGAACATGAGCATGCCTTGAATGAAGTCGGTCATCACCACGGACAAGTAGCCGCCCACCACGGTGTAGACGAACACGACCACCGCGCCGATGATCATCATGACGTGGTAGTCGAAACCGAACAACGTGGCGAACAGCTTGCCCACGGTCACGAAGCAGCTGCCCACGTACACGCTGAAGAACACCAGGATGATCACGGCCGCGATGGTGGAGACCACGCCCTTCTTGTCATGGAAACGCTTGGCGAAGAAGTCAGGAATGGTGATGGCATCGCCGGCCACTACCGAGTAGCGGCGCAGTCGCCGGGCCACAAGCTTCCAGTTGAGATAGGTGCCGAGCGCCAGGCCGATGGCGGTCCACATCGGGTCGGCCGCGCCGGTGAAGTAGGCCAGGCCCGGCAGGCCCATCAGCAGCCAGCCGCTCATGTCGGAGGCTTCGGCGCTCAGGGCCGTGAGCCACGGCCCCACGCCGCGCCCGCCCGCAAAGTATTCCTTGGAGGAGGAGTTGGAGCGTTTGGAGTAGATGAATCCGATGGACAGCATGGCCGCAAAATAGATGACCATGGCCAGCAGAATCCAGAAATCGTTGGCCAACTGCGACACCTCCCCAATCATGACGCCAAGCGGCTACCGCCATGGCAGAACTATGTGCTGATATGCGTGCTGATATGCGATTGACGCCGGAGCGGCGTCATACAGACCGTCACAGCCGTGAATACGGCCGCAACGCACTTCGCCTGATGGTAGTGAATACAAGGGCTCAAGCACCTTCCACCGTTTCCATACTGAGACGCTGTTTTATCCGAGCTCCCCTCACCTGAGGGGAGCCAAGATGACGGTCAGATGTCGTAGCGCCAGGACTTGTCGGTCACCACGCGGGCCATCGCCAAACCGATCGGCAGACAGATAATCACCATGAACGCACGGAACGCCCAGTCCAGCGCATTCATGGTCTGGAAGCTGCCGAGGTACCACATGGCACGGTACATATACAGACCGGGCACCATGATCACGATCGACGGCACGGTCAGGCAGATGCGCGGGTAGCCGAGGTGCGGCGGTAGCCAGCCACGTCGCACGGATGAACGCCACGCCGATGCCAGAATGCCCGCCAGGAACGCGCCGATGAAGGTAGCCATCTCGGGTGCCACGTTGAAGTCTTGCAATTCCAAGCGCAGCGTGTCCGTGATCGCACCGATCAGGGCGGCGGCCAGGCACATGCGCTGCGGCGAATTGAACAGCACGGAGAAGCCCCACACGCCGACGAACGCCGCCACGAACCGCAGCAATCCGTTGACCCACGGGTCAAGCCCCAGCGGTTCAAAGCCTTCCGGGTGCAGGTGCACCATCACGGCCACGGCCCAGCCTGCCAGCGTGGCCATCAGGATGATGCACAGCACGTACGCCACGCGCTGGATGCCCGAGGGGAAGTCGATTTTCGCCATGTCGAGTCCGCCGGTGATGAGCGGGAAACCGGGGATCACGAACAGCATGGCGCCAATGTAGGCCGTATCGTGCGAGAGCGCGACTGGGTCGAAAATGCCGATGAGTCGCAGGGTGCCGGTGCAGGCGAGCGCCGCCGCGGCCACGCACACAAAGGTGACGAAGAACTGGTTCAGATGGTATGCAAACAGCCGGCGACGCATCCACTGGCCAAGGCCCGCGCCCACGAACGCACCGATCATGTCGTATGGGCCACCGCCGAGCAGGAACACGAAGGCCGCGCAGGCCAGGGCGGAGGCCAGACCGGAGAACCACGGCTTGTACAGCGGCTTGCGGCGCTCAATCAGATCGAGTCGCTCGTGCGCCTGCCGCACGGTGATACCGCCCTTGGCCTTCTCTTCGTCGGAGCGCTCGTTGAAGTGTTCGGCGTATTCCTTGGGCACGCGATTCTTGCGCTTCGTACTGCTTGCAGCAGGGCTTTCGGCGGTTGCGCCGTTCGCCGCCGCGCCCTCAGCGCCCGCCTCGGCATTCGCCGCGTTCGCCGATTCAACCGACTCATTGGAGTCACCGGTAAACACTTCGGCATCGTCGTAGGCCTTCTCTTCGGCCGCTTTGTCTTCGACCGGAGTGACTTCCGCGCTGTCCGCCAAAAGTCGGTGGGCTTCTTCATTGTCATCGTCCAAGGACTTGGCCACGGAGGTCACGAGTACCTTGGTTTTCGACGCAAGATCCAGCGCCTCGTCCACGCTGCCGTTGGCCGCCTCAGCCTCGACCTTGGCACGTTCGCGCAGGCGCTTGGCCAGATCGGCCGAATACTGCGAAGCGTCACGTTCGTCCAAATGCTTGACCACGCCATCGGACAGTTGCGAATCGACGTGATACATCGACCCCTTGCCGAGATTCACGGAGAACCAGTCGGCGAAATGTTCCAGCAGCCAGATACGTTCGGTGTTCACGCCGGTACTCGGCAAATCCACGACTTCGGTGATGCGGTTACGACCATCCGTGCAGGTGGCCTCGATATCCGTCAGGTTCACGTCGGCGCGTACGTGCACGCCCAGCGGGTAGGCGATGCGGTGCATCATCTCACGCACGCGGAAGGAGCCGGTGCCGGCTCCCAGGTCCAACATGCCGACTCGTACAATCACGCTGGCTTTGGCGGCGATACCGGCGTCCACCACCGGTTTTTCCCAATCGCGTGCAATATCTTCCATGTCCAGCGGAATGGAGTGGGTGTGGAATTTACGTACAGCCGTTGCGCCTTTCGCTTCGGGCGCACTTTTTTTCTTCTGTTCGCTCACATCCTTCATTACTACTCCCTGCCTTCCCCGCCAGCAATCGTAAGGTACTCAAATCTTCCGCGAATCGGACAGTGTCTCATATGCTGTCCGATATTCGGTCTCTATAGGTGGACAACTTGGCGCACTATATGGACTTCGTAACGTAAATAGCGATTTCGCGGGGATACACTATTGCCCACACAACAACCACGTTGAATATGGGCTGTGGGCTCGCAACGACTGGCCTCAACAACTGCGGAGGAGCCGCAGACGACCGGTAGACCGAGCAACCTGTTATTCGGCAAAGGAGGTTATATGGCAACACCTGAAGAACAGATCACTCCCGCTGACGCCGCCATCGTCACTACCGGGACCGGCCGAAAGGGCCCGGAGGAGCATGATCTTCCCGAAAGCCTGAAGTACGACATGGATCTGTGTCTTGAGATCCTGCGTAACGTACTGGGCGAATACAACCCCGAACTGCTGTCTACGTTCGACACCGTGCGTCATTACGCGGTGGAGGCCAGCGCCGAGCATTTCGCCGAGCTGAAGGATCCGAACCCCGACCAGGATGGCCTGAAGGAGGCCGTGAACGTCATCGACAACATGACGTTGCACGACGCCCAGCTGCTGGCCCGCGCGTTCGCCACGTATTTCCATCTGGCAAACCTGTCCGAGGAGAACTACCGCGTTTCCGTGCTCCACGAGCGCGAGAACAACGTGCCCGTTGACCAGGCGGTCGACCCGATCAACGAGCTCACCGTCGCTTACCACCAGCTCATCAATGAGACTGGCCCGGCCAAGGCCAAGGAACTGCTCAACCAGCTCGAATTCCACCCCGTCTTCACGGCGCACCCCACTGAGGCCCGTCGTAAGGCCGTGGAAGGCAAGATTCGCCGCGTTTCCGAATTGCTTGAGGAGTACAAGCGCCTCGGCGGCTCGGATAAGAAGGAATGCCTGCGCCGTCTCTACAACGAGATCGACGCCCTGTTCCGCACTTCTCCAATCGCGCTGAAGAAGCCGACCCCGGTTGAGGAAGCGGACACGATTCTCGACATCTTCGACAACACGCTGTTCAACACCATCCCCAAGGTTTACCGTCGCTTCGACGACTGGGTCCTGGGCGATAAGGCCGGTCTCGTCGAGCCCGCTTGCCCCGCGTTCTTCCACCCGGGCAGCTGGATCGGCTCCGACCGCGACGGTAACCCGAACGTCACCGCCAAGGTGAGCCGCGCCGTGGCCCGCAAGTTCTCCGATCACGTGATCGCCGCCCTTGAGCAAGCCACCCGCACCGTCGGCCGCAACCTCACGATGGAAGCCGAGACCACGCCGCCGAGCGCCGAGCTCAAGAACCTCTGGAGCCACCAGAAGGAAATGAGCGAGCGTCTGACCGACAAGGCCGCCCTGATCTCCACCAAGGAGATGCACCGCGCGGTCATGCTGGTGATGGCCGACCGTCTGCACTACACCATCGAACGCGATGCCGACCTCATGTACCACTCCTGCGACGACTTCCTCGCCGACCTCAAGGTGGTCCAGCGTTCGCTGGCCGCCGCCGGCGCCAAGCGTTCCGCTTACGGCCCGCTGCAGGATCTGATCTGGCAGACCGAGACCTTCGGCTTCCACATGGTGGAGATGGAGTTCCGTCAGCACTCCGTGGTGCACGCCCGCGCCCTTGCGGATATCCGCGAGCACGGCCTGCATGGCGAGCGCGGCGAACTGCAGCCGATGACGCACGAGGTGCTCGACACCTTCCGCGCCCTCGGCGCCATCCAGAAGCGCAACGGCCTCAAGGCCGCCCGCCGCTACATCATCTCCTTCACCAAGAGCGCCCAGAACATCAAGGATGTCTACGAGCTCAACCGCTTGGCCTTCTCTCACCCGGAGGACGTGCCCACCATCGACGTGATCCCGCTGTTCGAGCAGCTTGAGGATCTGCAGAACTCGGTGGATGTGCTCGAGGAAATGATCAAGATCCCCGAGGTCCAGGCTCGTCTGAAGGCCACCGGCAACAAGCTCGAGGTCATGCTCGGCTACTCCGACTCCTCGAAGGACGCCGGCCCGACCTCCGCCACGCTGGCCCTGCACTCCGCTCAGGAGCGCATCGCCAAATGGGCTGAGTCGCACGACATCGACCTGACCCTGTTCCATGGCCGCGGCGGTGCCGTAGGTCGTGGCGGCGGCCCCGCCAACCGCGCGGTGCTCGCCCAGCCGGTCGGTTCCGTCAAGTGCCGCTTCAAGCTCACCGAGCAGGGCGAGGTCATCTTCGCCCGTTACGGCAACCCGGTGCTGGCCATCCGCCACGTCGAGTCCGTGGCTGCGGCGACCTTGCTGCAGTCCGCGCCGAGCGTGGAGAAGCGCAACACCGAGATGACCGAGAAGTATGCCGACATGGCCGCTCAGCTCGACGAGGCCGCGCACAACCGCTTCCTCGACCTGTTGAACACCGACGGCTTTGCCCCGTGGTTCTCGATCGTTACGCCGCTGACCGAAATCGGCCTGCTGCCGATCGGCTCCCGCCCGGCCAAGCGTGGCCTCGGCGCCAAGTCGCTCGACGACCTGCGCACGATTCCGTGGATCTTCTCCTGGGCTCAGGCCCGCATCAACCTGGCCGCTTGGTACGGTCTCGGCACCGCATGCGAGAAGTTCGGCGATCTGGAGACCATGCGTCAGGCTTACGAGGAATGGCCGCTGTTCTCCACGTTCATCGACAACATCGAGATGTCCATCGCCAAGACGGATGAGCGCATCGCCAGGATGTACCTTGCCCTCGGCGACCGCGAGGACCTCAATGAGAAGGTGCTCAACGAGATGGAGCTCACCCGCAAGTGGGTTCTGGCCATCGTGGGCGACAAGTGGCCGCTGCAGCACCGTCACGTGCTCGGCCAGGCCATCCGCATCCGCTCCCCATACGTGGACGCGCTGTCCGTCACCCAGGTGCTGGCGCTCAAGTCGCTGCGCAAGAAGGTGGACAAGGAAGAGCTCTCGCAAAGCCAACAGGCAGGATTCATCTATCTGATCCTCTGCACCGTTTCAGGTGTTGCTGCCGGCCTGCAGAACACGGGCTGATTCCCGGCCGACCGATCGGGAAAAGCGAGCGGGGAGGTTCCGTGCCGATTGACGGCGCGGGCCTCCCCGCTCGCGTCATCCGGCCCTAGACTGGCCGGCGACGGCGCACGCCTGGCGGGCGCGCAGAGAACGGACGCGCGGAACGGGCACCTCGACAGATCGGAGGGGACATGGGCAAGCCAGCGGACGGGCGCGGGAACACCGGGTCCACGGACGGCATCAGGACGGGGGGCGACGCCGGGAACGAACGCCACGCTTGCAAAGCGAATCCGGCTACAACCGATGGCATTGGGAAAAAACATGGCCTGGAAGATACGTCAGAAAATTTTTCCGGCAAGAAATATGCTTTGGCACCGAAAGCAGCTACCAAATTCCTTAAGGCGAGTAGATGCTATGTGGCTTTGGGCAAGGCCAGACGCGTGCTATGGTGGCTGGGATTACTGCTGCTTTCACCAGCACTTATTTTGTGGGCGGAATGGGGCGCCAATGGCGATGATGATACTATAATCTGCAGAGTCTTAACGTTCTCTTCCTCTTCGTGCATGAATTTAACTACGGCAACTGAGTATGTACGTAGACTTACCTTAGTATTGATTATGGGGGTAGTCTGCTGGATTGCGGCGCTTGTCATCTTTGGCGTGCGTTCATATATGCGATCTGTATATCCGGAACTTCGTGATCATTCCTCTTCCGCCTCGCATGTCCTTGTGGGAATCATATCGTTTCTCGTGCTGGTCATGGTCTTTCCCGTTCTTGTGATAACGCTACTTTCCGCTCTAATGACTCTATGACGTTTTACCAGAGGCGCATTGCGTGGAATGGCTGAATCATTCCACGCAATGCGATCACAATCATGATTGATTAACGGTTCGGATTTTCAAGAGATTCAGCATAGGATAATGCCAATATACCAGCCTCCGCTTGACTCGGGAGTCGGTCTGCATGTGACGCAATGAGCAGTGCTTTTTTACTTCCGGATACGTTATCGAATATTCCAAGATCGATTCCATCAACAAGCTTTCGAAATGCGATGACCAGGTTGTCCGCACTTCCCTTGAACCGGGACTGATAGAACCGTTTAATTCGATTCGTCTCGCTTTGCGCGAACATGTCCCGCATAGCGGTGGACAAAGACCTTTCGGAAGAATTGCTCTGCATGGACCGCGCCAGCAACCATGCATCACAGTCCGCGAGAACATCGCTGTAACTGAATCCCATACGAGCGTCTTGCTCGCCGAGATGAGCGTGCAGCCATGACGCCAGGTCCTCTTTCGGGGTATTCGCCAGGTAGCTTCCCCAAATTGCAGCAAATCCAGAGCCCATCCGCCCAGATCACCGAGACCATAGTCCATTGGATCGTTCGTAACGCCCCATGTCAAGTATCCCAAGGATGTGGCAGCCATATGGGCGATGTCCCGATTGGGCAGCGTGCCTTTGATGACAGGCTGTGCATCACATGCGACACCGCATGCCTGACGCGACAAGGCCAATTCGCTGGGAGTAACCGGCTCCGGTGTGTACGCATGCCATAGTGCCTGCGTGCCGGAACTACCTTCCGACCAGTACGTAGGTTTGCGGAGCCATTGCAGGATGAGTTGACCGATGCTGCCCTCATAAACCGCCACCTGGGTACCCAGAGCGGCAGGGGCTTTGTGACACTCCTGCTCGGGTGTCGCCGCCGGCCTGCGGAACACGGGCTGATCCGCGGCTGTCCGACCGCTTGATGAACGGGGAGGTTCCGTGCCGATTGACGGCGCGGGCCTCCCCGTTCGCGTCGCACGGCCCTAGACTGTGTGTCTGTTCAATAGAAAGTGGGCCGTGTGAGCGTGTGGATGTCTTCCATGTGAGCGGCAGGTTCTGGTCCACTTCAGCGTGTGGTGAGAAACGAACACCGGCCCGTCCTGCCTGGACTAGTTTCCCGAGTTGAAAGTCAAACCGTTCGGTTTTCTCGGGAAAGGAAAGGAATGACGGTACCGGTGTCCGTACAACAACGTATCAGGGTGCTTGACGCGCATGGCATGTCATGGAGGAGCATCGCGAAAGAGGTGGGCGTGGCCCGCGACACGGTCGCGAAGTACGCCGGGAGGGAGGATTGCTCTCCCGGACCGGAGTGCTCCGTATCGCGGCCGTCGAAGCTCGATCCGTTCAGGGCGACGGTGGACGGGTGGCTGCAGGCGGACCGGTTCATGCCCCGCAAGCAGCGGCACACCGCCAAGCGCGTGTACGACAGACTCGTGTCGGAGAAGGGCTACGAGGGCTCGTATTCGCCGGTGCAGCGGTACGTGAAACGGTGGCGCGAGGAGCATCGCCTCCCGTCGGACGGGTATCTGGAGCTCAAGTGGCATCCGGGCGAGGCGCAGGTCGATTTCGGCATGGCGCAGGCCGTGGTCGGCGGGGACCGGGTCGACGTGCATTGCCTGGTCGTCACGTTCCCGTATTCGAACATGCGCTACTGCGTGGCCCTGCCCGGGGAGAACGCCGAATGCGTGTGCGCGGGGCTGCGCACGGTGTTCGAGCACATAGGCGCGGTCCCCCTGACGCTGGTGCTTGACAACGCCACCGGCGCCGGCCATCGGATCGCGTGGGACAAGGTCACCGTCGTGCACGTGTTCGAACTGTTCGTGGAGCATTACCGGCTGGAGACCAGGTTCTGCAACCCGAACTCGGGCAACGAGAAGGGCAGCGTGGAGAACGCGGTCGGGTTCCTGCGCCGCAACATCATGGTGCCCATGCTCAACGCAGAGTCCCACGGCCAACTGACCCGGTACATGCTGGAGCGTTGCGACGCGATGGCCAAGGAGACGCATTACCGCAAGGGCGCGCCGATCGGCGGCCTGTTCGCCGGTGAGAAGATGGATATGCAGCCGCTTCCCGCCAAGCCGTACGACGCGATCCGTTGGGAGGTGAGGAAGGCCGACAAGGACGGGCGTGTGCAGATCGACGGCAACTACTACCTCGCCGGCCCCTCGTGGCGCGGCTGGACTCTCGACGTGGGTCTGCGCGCGTTCGACGTGACGATCCGCACCCAGGACGGACGCACCTGTGCCAGACTGCCGCGCGTGTACGGGGATTCGCCGGCCACGGTGCGCAACCCCGCCACGCTCCTGCCCGCGTTGAGCCGCAAGACCCACGCATGGACCGATTCCACCATCCGTGACGATTTCCCCGACAAACTCAGGATCGCCATCGACCGCATGGACGCCAAGACACGCAGGACCACGTTCCGCGTCATCGCCAAGGCCAGCGCCGCGTCCGGCTTCGAGGCCGCCGTCCGGGCCGGAGAGCACCTGGTCGAACAGGGGCACGCGATCGACGAGGCCAGTGTGACCACCATGGCCCGGCGCATCGCCGCCGGCGAGAAGCCGTACGAGCAGTCGGTACCCGACCTGACCGGATACGACGTGTTCATGAAACCCCGACAGCCATGGGAAAGGAAGGAGGCCTGACCATGGGAACCCACCGTCCGCCGGTCGTCATGCCCGACATGAAACGCAGGCGCGCGTCCACCGGCGAAAGAATCGCAACGATCATGACCCTGGCCAGACGGCTGCCTCTGACCCGCCAGGTCCTCGCCGACCAGCTCGCGGACGCGACCCCCAGCCAGATGGAATTCATGGAATCGTGGATGAACGCCGAGATCGAATCCAGGGAACGCTCCAAACGCTCACGCCTGCTCAAGGCCGCCGGATTCCCCGCCGACAAGGAGCTCGGCGGCTACGACTGGACCCCGATCCGCTTCCCCGTCGACTACGGGCGCGGGCAGATCACGACCCTCGACTTCATCGCCGGCCACGACGACCTCGTCCTGTTCGGCCCTCCCGGCACCGGCAAGACCCACCTCGCCATCGCGCTCGGCAGGAACGCATGCCGCAAGGGCATACCCGCACGCTACTTCACCGCCGCAGGCCTGGTCATGCGGCTCCTCAGGGCCCAATCGGACAACCGGCTCGACCGGGAACTCGCCGCGATCGGCAGGACCCCGCTGCTCGTCATCGACGAACTCGGCTACGTGCCCATCGACGAGGACGGCAGCAGGCTCCTGTTCCAGGTCGTCACCAACGCGTACGAGACCCAGAGCATCATCTACACCACCAACATCGAGTTCAGCGGATGGGGCAGGATCTTCGGCGACCCCAACATGGCCGCCGCGATCATCGACCGCACCGTCCACCACGGACGGATGATCCGCTTCGAGGGCGAATCCTGGCGCAAGACCCACGCCCTCATGCAATAACCAATGCAATAACCAACAACCAGCAGGACCGGCCAACGCCGAAACGGCCTGAAACCCGCCGCTCACATGGACTAAAAGAAACGCCGAAACGGCCTACTCCAACTTGACAAAACACACTAGACTGGCCGGCGACGGCGCGCACGGAACGGGCGCGCGGGCCGAGCGACAGACTCGGATGATCGGAGGGGGACATATGGACGCGGAAAGGGACACGGACGGGACGACGGACGCGCACGAGGGGGACCACACGCCCGCGGACGGTGCCGGGACGGAGGGCGAAGGCGGCAAGCCGGACACTAGGCCGGGCGACAGACTCGCGACCATCCGACGCACGCTGTGGTGGATAGGACTGGCGCTACAGCTCCCATTCGCTTTGACTCTGATCCATTTTGATACCCCTTACCTGATATTGGAGCGTATCCTATGCGCTATTCCGCCAAGACTGGCAAGCGACCCGTCATCAATCGTCGGCATTCCCGCACTTGAAACGGAATGGTGTCGAGAATTCCTGGCACTAGTCCTGGGCGCAGTTTGCTGGGTTACAGCTGGAGTAATGAGATTAGTTGCGGACAGCCCATCAAACCATGGAAAAGAAACCCTTCCTGTACGCATCTTCGCCGGAATCATCACCATCATCGTATTGATGGCCACCGGTATTACAGGACTCTTCCTCGGCATAGCGGCCTTTTAGAAGTTTCCCCGTATCTGGCAGAGGAATTCCAAATCGAAAGCACAACAGCGAATGTGTGGGCAGACGACACATCTGCCCACACATAATGCATTATGCGAGCTACCGTCTTGGCTGATCAATGAATGCAGCGAACGCCCGAGCACTCACTTCAGCTTCCTGCTTATCAGGAAGCTTGTCTGTACCGGCAGCCTTTTTTAGGATGCTTTCGCTCATTCCAATATTTGTCAAACCAAGTGCATCAAGACCGTCCGCCATTGTTGAATATGCACTCACCACATTATCTGCGCTTGATGCAAAACGTTCGTCGTAGAATCGAACGATACGATGGGTCTCACTCTGCTTAAGAAAAATTGAAGCAAAACACGCAGAGCCAGCAGGCAGGATTCATCTACCTCATCCTGTGCACCGTCTCCGGCGTTGCTGCCGGCCTGCAGAACACAGGCTGATCTACACACCAGCGCATATGGGGAAGCCGCTCACATCGAGCAGAGCTTCCCCGTTTCGTGTACATCTTTCACCATCTTGCAATAATTCTTACATGTAAACAGAGAGTTCTTGCATGTAAGAATTATTGAAAGGTGATGAAAGAACTTACTTTCACGCGCGCCAATCATCCCAACACGTATCGGGATGACGGCCCATTCCCCTCGCGGCGCAACTTGCCCGCATCCTCTAGCTTCTTCAACAACCGGTATGCACTGATATAGCTCAGGCCAAACAAATCCATGACATCCGCCGTAGTTACGACACCATCATTTTTTTCGGCGAACTCCAGAACAAGGCCACTGCGCCGGGTGGCATCGATGTCACGCTGGCGCACGTAAGACGCCAGCCCCTCTGAACGTTTGTACACTCGGGCACTCAGCATATACGAACGAGAGCTCCCGCTACCGACCCCCTCTACCAAACCAGCTTCCACCAGATTCTCAACAGCGGACACGATGCGTCGATGCTCCAAATGAGAAAAATCGCACAATTGGACCACGGTAAGCCTACGATGCTCACGCAGCAGCGAGAGCACAATCAGTGACCAGACCGGCAATGGAGCCCCACGTCGACGTTCCTCGTCGCCAATCATGGTTACGAATGCCTCGTCAGGTACCACGCGGCGCAAGAACAAGATAACTTCCTCAGCACTGGACTGTGAATAATCCGGGAAAGAACCGCCTGCCGCAATCGACCCGGCATAGATGGTATCCACGCCTCGTCCGGTGCGTTCAACATATCCGGCAGCTTTCAGAATCAGGGCAAGCTGCGGATTGCGGGAACGCGGTTGTGCAGTAAGCAGGTTATCTTCGGAGACACCCTCTATGAATCCTCCGGGGTTGGCTATGGTCAACCCATCCTCATCAACCAGGAATCTCACCGAACCCATTCGTGCATAATCGCGATGGCAGAAAGCGTTAATCATTGCCTCACGGAATGCCCCTCGATCGAAGTCTGGCAGATCGACACGAATCAAGCCGCTCATGACTTCGTGGCTGGGATTCCATGGCTCCATCAGCTCGCCTACACGATCAAACATATCCACCAAAGGCAACACGAACGGATCCATATTGACCTTTGGAGACATGCCTTTCATCACTTGAAAAACAGCCGATGCGGCTGGAACCGATCGATGAATAGCATCAACCGAACCAATGGTGAGCAGACCAGCAACAGATGGCTGCAATCCATACGGGCCATCAACAACCAGCTCAAGTGCCCGATCGAAATCCTCATCAGTAAAAGACAACAACGAGTTTTGCGCATTGGCACTGCGAATATGGCTTCTCAACTTGTTCCTTGAGTCTGGATTCAAATCGTCCAACCGAGACTCTGGGGCAGGTTGCGCACTGAAATCGTAGAACCGTTGTTGAGATAAACGGCTAATGAATTGGGAAACAAACAGCGGAACGACCTCAGGCGAGCCGTCTGCTTTCAGCCGGCGCTGTAGTGTCTTCCCTTGACTGGTAGATACGATTTGCTGACTGTTACCCACCTCAATACTGATTATCGGCACCTCGTTCTCATACAAGAGCGCCACGCGAGCGGGAAGCTGCGGAACAGTCTTATTGAAAATTAGTGCCGCAAGTTCATTGATATTGCGATGCTCGTCACATACGCCGGTCACAGTGCCATCGTCTTCAATACCGAGATACAGTGTGCCGCCTTCAGTATTGGCTAGAGCCACTACGTTGTCAACAATTTCATCATGCGATTGAGGACGCTTCTGCTCGCTCTTGAACTCAACCGTCAAACTTTCTTTGGTCGGCAACATGAGCATCCCCTTTCACCATCTTGCAATAATTCTTACATGTTAACAGAGAGTTCTTACATGTAAGAATTATTGCAAGATGGTGAAAGGGGTAAAGAGCAATCCATCCTGTCATCTCCAGCAACTTAAATCCGATCATCGCTGCTTTCGGCATATCTGATATCAGCCGCTGGTGCCAGTCCAATCACCCAATTGAAGCTCAACACGGCCAAAGACTCTACGCCGCAGTGGATTCGCGCTCGATGAGCTTATAGCCCACATTCACGGTCTGCGGGAAGAACTCGTCGTCCAGGTTCTCGATACGCCGCATAAGCAAGGTCAGCGCGGTATCCGCCATGCCCTTGAAATCGGTGGCCACGGTGGTCAAAGTCGGCACGCTGTACATGCTCTGGCTCAGGCCGTCGAAGCCGATAACGCGCACATCGCCCGGCACACTTACGCCATCGTCCGCCAGACCACGCAGAATACCGAGCGCAATACCGTCGTTCAGGCAGTACAGACCGTCGTACTTGCACTTGCCTTTCTTGGCCAAGCCGCGCCCGGCCTCGATACCGCCGTCAATCGACCACGAGGATTTGATGAAATCACGGCGCTCGTCAAACGGCAGTCCGGCCGCGAGAATCGTCTCCTTGGCGGCCCGCATACGAATATCACGCGAGCCGGGAATGATGTTGGGATTGTTGGGATCGTGATTGTCGCCGACGATGCCGATGCGCGCACAGCCACGCGCGATAAGGTGTTCGATTGCCGCCCGTGAGCCGGCGTCGCTCGGCGCGTTCACGGTGTCGATGGGCAGGCTGGTGTCGTAGTTTTCCAGCATGACGGCCGGGTGCCGCTTCAGGATATCGACCGCACGTGGCGCATTGATGGCGATGATGCCGTCCGAAAACGTGTACGACAGATCGTTGTCGTCGGTAAGATACCGGGACAGTTCGATGAGCATGTGCGAGTCGCGCTTGTGCACTTCCTCAGCCACACACATGGCCAGATGGGAGAAATAGTCGCCCTCGAGGCCCGAGGTAAGGAAGGTGATGGTATCGGACCGCCCAGAACGCAGGGACCGGCCAGACAGGTTGATTTTATAGCCGAGTTTGCGGGCGGCGTCACGCACGCGTTGCGTGGTTTCGGGCTTGACGTAATCCTTGCCTCGCAGGGCCGCGGAGGCGGTGGTGGCGGTCACTCCGGCCAGTTCGCCGACATCCTTTAAGGTCACCATCGTTACCATCTCCGCATATCACGAACCTTATCGATAAGAATCCATAGTACCGCCCACATCTCAGCCGAGGATGAGACCCTCGGTCGAGGCCCTGCCCGGCGACTCGAACGCCGCGGTCACCGTGGTGAGCACCGACGCTGCAAACGAAAACATGTCAAACCAAGAAATGGACATGACGGAGTCATTGTTTTCCGAGAGGGATATGCCGCGTCCACGGGCAGACGTCACGTATCAATCACGCCGATACCGTCATATAACTGTTTTCGATGTGAGAAAGCTCATAGCTTCCGACCACAGAAATCAGCCACAGCAACCCCATAACAGCGTTATAGTTCTGTTTGTCGGCGTCGACAAGAGCCAGCAGCGCCGATGAAATGCACACCAAGGATGTTTAGCGAATTGTTCGCAGTTCGCACGATTCGATTTGATTCGATTCGTGCAGCCCGGATGGTTCACGGGGGCATGCCGTCGTGATGTGCGTGGATATGGGCGATACGACTCTCGTTCGGGTCGGCAGGTCATCGTACACCAGTTACGAAAGGATCCGTCCATATATGGCAAGGTTTACCGAGAATCGTTGGACCAGCGCGATTATTCCCGCACTGCTGATTCATATCCCAATCGGTACCGTCTATTGCTGGAGCGTGTTCAAGCAGCTTATCGCTGATCGCCTCCACGCCAGCCACGCCTCCGTGGAATGGGGCTTCTCACTCGCCATCTTCTTCCTCGGCATGTCCGCCGCGTTTGCCGGGCCAATGGTGGAGAAAAACATCAAGAAATCCGCACTCGTATCCATGGTCTGCTTCGTGGTCGGCTTCGCCGGCACGGGCGTGAGCATCGCCCTGAACTTCCTGCCGGGCGTGTTCATCTGTTATGGCGCGATCATGGGCATCGGCCTGGGCGTCGGTTATCTGACTCCGGTCAAGAACCTGATGCTTTGGTTCGCCGACAACAAGGGCCTCGCCACCGGCATCGCCGTCGCCGGCTTCGGCCTGGCCAAGGCCATTGCCAGCCCACTGATGGAATATCTCATCGGCACGGTTGGCCTGGTCAGCATGTTCTTCATCCTCGCCGCGGTCTACGCGGTGATGATGTTCGTCGGCTTCCTGCTCATCAAGCGTCCGGCCGGCTGGGTGTACGATCCCGCGACCTCACACGTCAGCCGCAAGACAATCCTCAAGAAGCCCGTGTTCTGGGGCATCTGGATAGCCTTCTATATCAACATCACCTGCGGCCTGGCCCTCATCAGCCAAGAGAAGGACATCCTGCACGATGTGCTCAGGACCTTCCCGCAGTATGCCAACCTGAGCCCCGCCAAGTTTGCCGCCGCCATCTCCGGCATCATCGGACTGGTGCTCGCCGTGGACTCCGTGTTCAACACGGCTGGCCGCGTGGGCTTCTCCACACTCTCCGACCACCTGAAGCGCCGCGAGACCGTCTATCAGGTAATCTTCATCATGTCGATTGCCGTGTGCTTGCTGCAGATCTTCACCAACAGCATCGGCAACGCTCTGCTGTGGGCCGTGCTGGCCATGCTGTTCCTCGTCAACGCGGGCTATGGTGGCGGTTTCTCGACGCTGCCCGTGCTGCTTGATCAGCACTTCGGCACCAAAACCGTCTCCACCACGCACGGTCTGACGCTGAGCGCCTGGGCGTTCGCCGGTCTGTCCGGCAACCAGTTGGCCTCGTTCGTAGTTGCCCACGCGCCTGATCAGGCCCACCGCTACGCCGCGCTGATTCCGGTGCTCACCGGCCTGTTCGTCGTGGCCCTGATCAGCATCAGCTTGGTCAAGTACCTCGGCGACAGAAACGTCACGAAGGCCGTCGAAGACCGAGGCTGAGCTGCCGCAAAACAACGATTCTGCCGGAGTCGGGCGCATCGATCGCATCAATCGATGTACGTCACGATTTTGGCAGAATCGTTGTTGTTGCTGTTGAGTACCTGAGGTCGTGCGGCTTACGCGCCGACCAGTTCGAGCATTTGGGGGATGCTCTTTTTGCCGAATTCGACTTGCTGGGTGCCGTCGGCGTGGGTGATGACGATGCAGGGCACGCTCATCGCGCCGTACTGGTCCTTAAGTTCGGGGAAGTGCGAGACGTCGTAGGCTTCGGCGCGCACGGCCGGGCTCAGGGAGGCAATGCGCTGGGAAGCAAGCACGGTTTCCGGGCACATCGTGCAGGTGAGCGAGACGAGGATCATGATGTTCAGCGGGTCCGTGATGGACTTCGCGCGTTCGACCAGGTCATCGCCCAGCGGCTGGCCGGGACCGGCCGCGTTGTACAGGCCGAGCACGAACGAGTTGAACTCGTGGCCGGAAGGTACGCCGTGGAAGGCCAGACCGGTGAAGACCAGTGAACCATTGCCGTCCTTGCCGGCCTTGCCGTCGCCCTCAGCCGGCACGCAGATGCGCACAGTTGGGCGGGCGAGCGGCAGGACGCCGGCGACGTCGAATGTGGCGCGGCCGGAATCGTCCAACGAACCATAAGTGGGCAGTTCGGTGCCGTCCGGCAAGGTGACGGACAGCGGTTCGCCGACCACCAAAGAAGTAGGCACAGAAGCACCATCCACCGCCGTGATCAGCCCTGCGGCATCAACGGCAACCGAGTTCAGCTTGCCGCCGGACAGCGCAACCATCTCGCCGATGAAACCCTGCAATTCCGCCGAAAGCGGAGTGCCGTCCAGTTCGAGAGCGAGCGTGACCGGGCGGGTCATGCGTCCGAAGACCACGCCAAGCTGCTGCTTGACGGCGGCGGAGAACAGTTCGCCGGGCTTCTTGGCGGCGCTGGCTGCGGCTGCGGCATCGGCGCTGCGTTTGGCGGGAGCCGGGGCGGGCGTCGTGTCAGCGGCCGAGGCGGCGGAGGCGGCCTTGGCCTCGGACTCCTCATAAGCGGAAGCAGTGGGACGCGGCGGCACCAAGCCGGTTTTCTCGCTCATCTGCTTGGCGTAACGCTCCAGTTCCACGGCGGCAATCGCACCGTCGGCGGTGGCGGTGACCACCTGGCGCAGGTTCTTGACGCGCAGATCGCCGGTCGCGTACACGCCCGGCACCGAGGTTCTGAGGTAGTCGTGCGTGACCACGTAACCGTGGTCGTCGAGCTCCACCACGCCGCGCACCAGATCGGTGGCGGGCACATAGCCGGCGAACACGAAGACGCCGAAGGTGCCGGCGTCGGCGGGCTTCCACGTTTCGGTCTGGCCGGTGGCAAGGTTCAGGATTGAGGCTTCTCGCAGGCCTCCTTGGCCGGCGGTGACGCCCTTCAGCTCGACCTGATAACGCACGTCGATCTTCGGGTTGTTCTTGGCTTCGGCGGCCACTGCGGCATCGCAGGTGAAGTCCGGTTCGCGCACGAGCACGGTGACTTTGGAGGCGTATTTGGTCAGGAACACGGATTCCTCGGCTGCGGCGAATCCGCCGCCGACCACCAGTACTTCCTTGCCGGTGAAGAACTCGCCGTCGCAGGTGGCGCAGTAGGCCACGCCGCGGCCGGCGTACTCGGCCTCGCCCTCGAAACCCAGCTTGCGCGGGCTGGCGCCGGTGGCGATGAGGATGCCGAAGGTCTTGAGGTCGCCGCGTGAGGGGTGCACGGTTTTGATGTCACCATCCACGTCGAGACCGGTGGCTTCGGCGGAGAGGAATTCGGCACCGAAGTCCTGAGCCTGCTGGCGCATGGTCTGGGTGAGTGCGCGGCCCGTGGTGCGGCCCACGCCCGGATAGTTGACGACTTCGTTGGTGATGGTGATCTGGCCGCCGAAATCGTCCTTTTCGAGAATCAGCACGCGGTAGCGAGCGCGGGCCAGGTACAGGCCGGCCGTCAGGCCAGCAGGCCCGCCACCAATGACGACGACGTCATAGAGATTGTTGGTCTGAGTCATGAAAACTCCCTTACATACACTGGCTCCCCTCTCTGAGGGGAGCTGTCGTAGTGAGACTGAGGGGAGCATATCGGATCAGGCTAGCTCTCGCGAGCACTCCCCCCAGTCGCTTTCAGCGACAGCTCCCCTCAGAGAGGGGAGCCAAGGTTACCGCCTATTCAGTGTCGATCACAGCTGGCCGACGAGGTCGAGGCTGGGCTCGATGGTTTCCTCGCCAGGGGTCCAGTTGGCGGGGCAGACCTGGTCGCCGTGCTCGTAGACGAACTGGGAGGCCTGCACGCGGCGCAGCAGCTCCTCGGCGTTGCGGCCCACGTTGGAGGAGATGACCTCGTAGGCCACGACCTTGCCCTCGGGGCTCACGATGAAGTCGCCGCGCTCGGCCATGCCATCGGCCTCGTTGTAGGTGTCGAGATCCTTGGCCAGCAGGGCGGTCGGGTCGGCAAGCATCGGGTACTCGATCTTGGCGATCTTCTCGTTGGCGTCGTGCCAAGCCTTGTGCACGAAGTGGGTGTCGCAGGAGACGGAGTAGATCTCGCAGCCGATTTCCTTGAACTTGGCGTAGTTCTTGGCCAGGTCTTCAAGCTCGGTGGGGCACACGAAGGTGAAGTCGGCCGGGTAGAAGAAGAACAGGGACCAGTGGCCGAGCACATCGTCCTTGGTCACTTCGTGGAACTCGTTGTTCTGGAATGCGTTCACCTTGAAATCGGTCAGTTCATGCTGCAGAAGAGTCATCATCGGTCCTTTCGGGAATTGTTAATCTTCAAGCGTTTACCACCACCTATCGTAATGTGGTGAGCCACGGCTCGCGCGGGTGTAACGTATGAGCCTTATCACACCACCCGCAACCCTTGTGCCCAAATGGCCGTTGCCCCAATCACGACTATGCGCGAATACTCGCTAATATGGCAATCAGCAGTCCGCTGATAATGGAGGTTTCATGGCTCAGTCAGACTTTGAACAGGAATCGACCGCGAACGCAACGTGGAGCCGCATGCTGCAAGGCAACCGGCGCTTTGCCGAGGGCAAGCCCGACCACCCATGGCAGGACAAGGAGACCCGCCAGACGCTGCTTGATGGCCAGAACCCGGATGCCGCGGTGCTCTCCTGCTCGGACTCGCGCGTACCTCCGGAAATCATTTTTGATCAGGGCCTGGGCGACCTGTTCACCGTGCGCACCGCCGGGCAACTCATCGATAGCGCGGTTATCGCCTCGCTGGAGTACGCGGTCAAGAAACTGCACGTCAGCCTGATCTGTGTGCTCGGTCACGAGCACTGCGGCGCAATCGAGGCCGCCGAGCAGGAGCTGGACGACCTGATGCACACCATCACTTCCGAAGCCGACGGCTCACTGGAGGCCGCGGATGCGATGGACGACCTCGACGAGCACATCGCCGCCGCCGAATCGATTATTCTGCGCCAGGCCGGCATGTCCGTCTGGCAGGCGCGCGAAGCCGAGCTCGACGCGCATGAAGACATCGAGCGCGTACACGTGGCCCACATTATTGAAACTTTGGTGGAGCAGTCTCCTGTCATCCAGCAGGCCCTCGCCGCTGACAAGCTCATGATCGTCGGCGCCCGCTATCAGCTCGATTCCGGCAAAGTGGAAGTGCTGAGCTTCTGAGCGTGCGATCCGCAATATCGCCACCTGCGTGGGATTTGGCGAATCCTTGGCCATAGCCGCGAGAAACAGCCTCTCTGCACTAGTAATGCCGTCCAGCGCTGGAACGCATACGGCATCGTCGAAGGCGAGCAACGCATCGGAAACACCGGTCGACACGTCGTCCGCGGTAATGATAAGAGTGCCCTTCCCTTTGCCGAGTTTCTTACTGCCCAGCCAGCACACCCCAATTTGACGTGCCACTCCCCTAGAGTTGAAGCCATGTCACTTGGTTTGAACATCCTCCTGATTTTTGTATTTCTCGTTATCGGTTCCGTGTTCTCCGGCACCGAGTTGGCATTGGTCTCTCTGCGCGGCTCGCAGATCGAGCAAATGGAGCAGGAGGACGCTCGCGGCGCCAAAGTCGCCAAAATCGCACGTGACCCGAACACCTTCCTGTCCACCGTGCAGATCGGCGTGACGCTCTCCGGCTTCCTGTCCGCCTCGTTCGGCGCCTCCTCCATCGCCCCCTACCTGATTCCGGCGGTCGAAAGCTGGGGCGTGCACCCCGGCATCGCCGGCGGCCTGGTGAACATCATCCTGACCCTCATCATCTCCTACTGTTCCATCGTGATCTCCGAGATGGTGCCCAAGCGCATCGCCATGCAGCGCACCGAGCAGATCGCGCGCGCCGTGGTGCCCGCCATCGACGCCTTCGCCGCCGTCTGCCGCCCGATCATCTGGCTCATCGGCAAGAACACGAACGGCATCGTCCGCCTGCTCGGCTTCGACCCGCAGCAGACCGAGTCCGAGGTGTCCGACGACGAGCTGCGCGTGCTGGTCAGCTCCAACACCAACCTCTCCAAGGACGAACGCACGATTCTGGACGATGTGTTCGACGCGTCCGAAACCATCGTCGCCGAGGTGATGCGCCCACGTGCCGACGTGGTCTTCATCGAGGGCGACCAGCCCTTGGCCGAGGCCGCCGCGTTCGTACGCGACCAGCCGTACTCCCGTTACCCGGTGACCGGCAAGGATTTCGACGACGTGATCGGCTTCGTGCATGTGCGCGATCTGCTGGACGTGCGCGATCCGAACGCCAAGATCGTGCGCGATGTGGTGCGCGAAGGCATCTCCCTGCCCGGCACCTCCAAGCTGCTGCCAAGCCTGGAACTGCTGCGTAAGCGCGGCATCCATCTGGCCGTGGTCATCGACGAGTACGGCGGCACGGACGGCATCGTGACGCTTGAGGATATGACCGAGGAGCTTGTGGGCGATATTCGCGATGAGTACGATCTGCCCAGCGAGAAGGGCGGCGAACGCACCACCCGCACCGCGTTCGTCAATGGCGTGGCCACGATCGAGGCCAGCATGACCATTGAGGACTTCGCCGATCTGACCGGCATCGAATTGGAGGACGGCCCGTACGAGACGGTCGCCGGCTACTTCCTGTCCAAGACCGGCAAGATGGGAGCGGTAGGCGACGTGCTGCATTCCGACGACGGCTACAACATGGTCGTCACCAAGGTGGATGGCCGCCGCATCGAAACCATCGAAGTCCGCAAAGCCGGCGCCCCGGACCATGCGCCGCTGCCGGCCGAATCACAAAGCGACGATGCCAAATAGTCGCGTGATATTCACCACCTATTCGTTCGGCCCGGGGCATAACCAAAAATCGTAGAATTATATGGACAGGTTCCACCTACTGAAAGAAGGAACATTATGACACTTGCGTTTGTTGTGCCGGGCCTTGATGAAGCGGCCAGTGAGAAGGCCATCGCCATCCTGCAGAACCGACTGAGCCAGGAGCAGGAGGCCGCTCTGGTCCTGAAGCACGCACACTGGAACGTGACCGGCCCGAACTTCATCGCCGTTCACGAGATGCTTGACCCCGAGGTCGAGGCCGTGCTGGCTCAGGCCGACGAGACCGCCGAGCGCATCGCCACTCTGGGCGGCACCCCGGACGGCCGCGCGGACGCCATCGTGCGCAACCGCACGTGGAAGTCGTTCGACGCCGAGGGCCGCGTGGGCACCGAGGAGTATCTCAAAGCGCTGATCGAGTACTATGACGCCTTCATCGCCGACGACCGCAAGGCCATCGCCGAGCTGGACGAGCTGGATGTGATCAGCTCCAACATCATCCAGGACCACGTGCAGGAACTCGAAAAGTTCCAGTGGTTCATGCGCTCTCACCTGGCATAAGTAAAAGCAGTATTCCGTGGCTCCCCTCAAAGAGGGGAGCCACTTTCGTCTCACGTGAAATAGAGAGTCTCCACATACATAAGTTGGAAAAGTGTATAAAACTCCCCATTTTGAGGTTGGAAAACGTAGCCAAAACCGCATTCTTATGGTTGGAAAAGTGTAAAATATGCGCTATAAACAGTTGGAAAACGTGCCCAGCATAGATGCAAGGCCTACAAATGACTGGAGATTCTCATGCTGCGAAGAAAAATCGAGACACAGCTGGAAGCTTGGAGATCCGCGCCGAAACGCACTGCACTGCTGGTCACCGGAGCCCGTCAGATTGGCAAAACCTATATCATCAGGCACTTTGCCCAACAGCATTACGACCATATCGCCGAGCTCAATTTCATCGAGAACCCTGACCTCGTTGCATTATTCGATCGGCCCCGCGATGCCAAAAACCTACTGATGAGGCTGGAACTGGCCGTAAATACGCCATTAGTACCCGGCAAAACCCTGATTTTCTTTGACGAGGTCCAGCGTTGCAAGGAAATGGTCACCGCAATTAAGTTCCTTGTAGATGATGGTCGGTTCGATTACGCGCTTTCCGGCTCGCTACTTGGAGTCGAGCTCGAAGATATACGCTCGGTACCGGTCGGGTACCTGACCGAGCTGGATATGTATCCACTGGATTTCCAAGAGTTCTGCTGGTCGCAGCATATCGGCAACGACGTATTCGATATGCTTGCCGAATGCTTTGCCAAGCACCAGGAAGTGGATGAGTTCATTCATCAAAGGCTCATGGAGCTATACTCCAAATATCTGGTCATCGGCGGCATGCCTGCCGCAGTCGACTCGTTCGTGGCAAACGGCAGCGTTGCGGACGTGCGCACTATACAAGAGAACATAAAGCGTGAATATCGCCGCGATATCAGCCAATACGCGCGCAAAGAAGACCGGCTGCATATCCGCGCTATCTACGATTTGGTGCCCAGCGAGTTAAATAACCCAAACAAGCGCTTTACCTTCGCCAAAATCGAAAAGAACATGAGATTCCAATCGGTTGCTTCCGATTTCGATTGGCTGGTCAATGCGGATGTAGCCGTCGCCGCGTACAACGTGGACGAACCGTGCACACCGTTGGAGATGAGCAAGGAACGTAACCTCTTCAAACTCTTTTACAACGACGTGGGTCTGCTTACCGGCTCGTTTCTCAAGAAAACCGCGCTCGACGTACTCGACGGCAACCCTGATATCAACTACGGTTCAATCTATGAAAATGCGGTGGCCCAAGAGCTACGCGCTCACGGATTTGACCTGTACTACTACAACAGTAAGAAGCTTGGCGAGCTCGATTTCCTCATCCAAGACCGCAACGATCACGTGCTGCCGATTGAGGTGAAGTCCGGCAAATCCTACAAACGCCATCGCGCAATGGACAACGTGCTCGCCCACCCTGAATACCATCTCAATACAGGCTATGTGCTTGGCCCGTGCAACGTCTCAGTCGAAGGGAATGTAACCTACCTGCCTGTATACATGGCCGGCATGTTCCATAACGAATGACGGGCCGCACACTTAGTCAACAAGTACATGTCGGTCAGATGGTTCGGACTGGTCAGAGGGCCCGCTCTGATCAGTTAGGTCGGTCTGAACGGACTGGCTGGGCTGGTCGGCCTGAGTAGCCCGTTTGGACCGATCCGGTTCGCCCTTGCTGGCCTTCACACTGCTTCAGCTCCAGCTGAAGTTCGCTGATGCGCCGTTCGAGTTCGTCGATGCGCCGCACGTGTGGCGAAGTGAGACTAAGGGGAGCCGAGAGATGGCTCACAGGCCGAGGGCACCGGCCACGGCCATGGCCTCGTGTTCGGGATCGGCCTGGCCGATGTGTACGTTGACGTGAATTTCGTCATCGCCCGGCTCTTCGAGAATGTCGGACTGGGATTGCAGCATGCTCGGCTTCATGAAGTGGCCTTGGCGGTGGGAAAGGCGTTCCATCACCTCGTCGAATGTGCCCTGCATGTAGACGAACACCACGCCTTGACGGCGCAGCTTGTCGCGGTAGATCTTCTTCAACGCCGAGCAGGTGACCACGGCGGGATCGCCGGCGGCCACGCGCTCGTCGATCCACGCGGCGATGGTGTCGAGCCAAGGCCAGCGGTCTTCGTCGGTGAGCGGGTGTCCGGCGGCCATCGAGATGGTGGCGCATTCGGACCATGCGAACGAATCCGATCAGGCCATCAGCCACATCGCCGGCACTGAAGCCTGACCCGTCATCGTCACAGCACCACGCGGCGGTTGAGGTCGCGGCGCAGCGTCTTCCAGCCGGGTAGGTAGGCGGTCATGCGGCGCTGGAATCCGGCACCGTGGCCGCTTTCCCACAAATGCGTCATCTCATGGACCAAGACGTATTCCAGGAATTGCGGTTCCATCAGTCCCAATTGAAGGTTCAGACGGATGCGGCCGGTTCGCGGTGTACACGATCCCCAGCGCGAGGTCATGACCCGTAGCGTGATATGCGTGGGCTGCCGGCCGACGACCGGCCCCCACTTGGCCAGCAGCTGTGGCAACGCGGCGTTGATCGCGGCCGCCGCTTGTCGTTTGCGTTCGTCGGTCCAGATTTGGGAGCGGTCAAAATACGGTTGGACATTCGTACCGGCTTGGCCTGGCCCGGCGTCACCAATTCCCGGACGACTGATATCACCGGTTTTCGGACGACCGGCAACGCCTCCATCATGGCCGCTGGCACCAGCTACACCACGACCTCCGTTCTCGAAGCCGGCGCCCTCGTTCAATGCCATGATGGAGCGCCGTTGCGCCTCAGCCATGCGCTGCTGCTGGGCGAGAATCCACGAATGTCGCTCTTTGACGAAATCCGCGATACGACTCTCGCTCATCCGCATCGGTGCGGAGATTTCGACGCGGCCGCTCGGCGGTTTGATGCGCAAATACAGGTTTTTGATGGGTTTGCGCGTCAGGTGCAGATGGATGCCATCAATATCCAACGACTGCCCGGCGGCAGCGGACCGAACGGATTTCGGCGCACCGGACTTCGGAGCGGTGGATTGACGACGGCGATAAGGCACGCAAGTCATTCTCGCACAACGGCGGACAACGATGGCGGCCCGCCCGGAACCTAACGTTCCGAACGGGCCGCCATCAGCAATGAACGGTGCTGTCGGCAACGGCTACAAACCGTCACCGAGCCATTGAGTCACCCAATCAGCAACCGGCCGCGGTCAGCACCTGGTCGAGGATCTCGACGCCCTGGGTCGCCTCGTCGGCGGAGATGACGCAAGGAGGAGTGACGTGGATGCGGTTGTTGTGCACGCCGAGAATCAGGCCGCGCTTGTCGCCTTCGGCCACGATCTGCTTCATCGTGGCGTCGTCCAGCGGCTCCTTGGTGGTGCGGTCGGCAACCATTTCCACGGCCCAGAACACGCCCTTGCCGCGAACCTCGCCGATCTTCGGGTGCTTGTCGTACAGAGCGGTGAGCTGCGGGCCGAGCACGTCCTTGCCGATGGTGTAGGCGTTGTCGACGATGTGCTCCTCTTCCATGGCTTCCTGGGTGGCCACGATGGCGCCCATGGCCAGCGGGTGACCGGAGTAGGTCAGGCCGCCGGGGAAGACGATGTCGTCGAAGCGGTGGGCCACCGGGTCGCTCATAATCACGCCGCCGGCGGGCACGTAACCGGAGTTGCAGCCCTTGGCGAAGGAGATGATGTCCGGCGTGTAGTCGTAGTCGTCGAGTGCGAACCAGAAGCCGGTGCGGCCGAAGCCGGCCATGACCTCGTCGGTGATCATCAGGATGCTGTACTTCTTGGTGATCTCGCGCACGCCCTTGAAGTAGTCCTTGGGCGGAATGATGATGCCTGCGGTGCCCGGCACGGATTCGAGCAGCACGGCGGCGATGGTGTCCGGGCCCTCGAACTGGATCACGTGCTCGAGGTGAGCCAGCGCACGCTCGCACTCCTCTTCCTGGGTGGTTGCGGAGAACTCGGAGCGATACAGGTACGGGGTGAAGAAGTGCACGTGGCCGCGAGAGTAGTCGTTGGGCTTACGGCGCCAGTCACCGGTGGCGCTGATGGCCGCACCGGTGTTGCCGTGGTAGCAGCGGTAGGAAGACAGAATCTTGTCGCGGCCAGTGAACAGGCGGGCGGCGCGCATCGCGTTTTCATTGGCGTCGGCGCCAGCGTTGGTGAAGAACACCTTGTCGAAGCCTTCCGGAGCGCGGCGGGCCACCAGGGAGGCGGCGCGGCCACGGGCTAGGTTCGCGTAGTCAGGTCCGACGGTGCACAGGAGTTCCGCTTGCTTCTTGATGCCCTCGATCACCTTCGGGTGCTGGTAGCCGATGTTGACGTTGACCTGCTGGCTGGTGAAGTCGAGCATTTCACGGCCGTCGCCGTACTTCAGCCACACGCCGTGACCGGTTACCACTTCAGTGGGATCCAGGTTGCGCTGTGCGTGCCACGAATGGAATACGTGTGCGCGGTCCAGCTTGTAAGCGTCGTCCCAGATTTCCGCATCCTGCGAAAGATCATGCCCCATGATGTGTCCTTTCCTCGATATTTTCTCGAAGTGCCCGATGCCGTCTCCCGTGGATCGGGTCAGGGCAGCAACGCGCTGTGAATGTCATTATGAGAGTTGAACATTTCGCGTCAAACTCGAACATTTAATAATGTTACAGTAGTGGCGAATACGAAATCATTTTGAAACATAGGAACAAGAACAATAATTGTATCCAGATTATGTAATGTTTATGTTATTCAAAAACATACTCATTGCACAATGCGGCGCTAACATTTGACTACCGTTGCCACAGTGACCGTTACTATCGGCAGTCAAGCAGCCAGCAACAAGCCGGCAACCGCCATCGATCATCAGCCGGCGGCAATCGGCAACATTCACGCAGACGCGCGCTCATCACGCTCGCCGCCAAGATCCGGGAGGCAGATCATGGATACGCCATCGCCATCAACCGCATCAACAACCGCACATGCCGTCGGCTACAACGATGAGCCAAGCATTACGGCCGCTCCCCTGCGTTCCACCGACGACCTGGCCGTTGATGCCGGCCAGTTATCCTCACTCATCCTCACCACCGAGGCGACGGCCACCCCGCAACGCATCGTCGAATCGGTCACCTCGCTGACCTCCTCCGGCATACTTGCGGAAGGCCAGCGCATGCCCACCGTACGCGATCTCGCCCGACTGCTACGCACCAGTCCGGCCACCGTCTCCAGTGCCTACCATGCCCTCGCCAGGTCCGGCATACTGCGCTCCCGCGGGCGCGCCGGAACATTCGTACTGCGGCAGTCGCGCACGCATCGCTACGATGCCGGCGACTTGCTGGCCGAAGCCCCGGCCACCGCGCCGGACCGACCGATTATCGACCTGTCCAAGGGCACGCCGGACCTTTCGCTGCTGCCGGACATCCGCCCGTTTCTCGGCAAGCTCGGCACGCACAAGGCATTCGTCAATTCATACGACGGGCCGACCATCCTGCCCATGCTGGAACAGATTTTGCGACGCAACTGGCCGTATGAGCCGGAGGCGATGACTATGGCATCCGGCGCGGGCGACGGTTTGGCGCACACCATGAACGCTTTTGTTCAGCCGGGTGATTTTGTGATTACCGAGGCACCGGAATATCCGCTGATTCTCGACATGATCGAGGCACATGGCGCGATGGCGTTCGGCGTGCCGATGGACGGGTTCGGTATGCTGCCCGACGCACTCGACCGTGCGCTGACCATGCTGGAATCGCAGCGTCTGGCGGTGCCGCACGGCGGCCATCAGGTCAGTATGATCCTGCTGCAGCCGCGCGCCCAGAACCCTACCGGGGCCAGCTTCAGCCCGCAACGCATCGACGCTTTGGCGGACGTGCTGCTCGCGCACTACCCGAATGGCGTTGGTATGCCGCTGATTGTGGAAGACGATCACAGTGGCGATGTGGCCAATGCGTATGCGACATCGTTGGCGCAACGATTGCCGCAACACGTGGTGCATATCCGCAGTTTTTCGAAGTCGCACGGGCCGGATCTGCGCTTGGCTGCGCTGTCTGGGCCGGAGGATGCCGTGGAGGCGATTATCGCCCAACGACGCTTGGGATCGGGATGGGTGAGCCGGTTCCTGCAAGAGATTCTGTATGAAATGCTGGCCGACAAAGAGGCGTTCCACACGGTGACCAACGCCCGGCATATCTACGCCACCCGGCAAAAGACGATGCACGCGCTGCTGCTGCGTCAAAGTTTGGACGTGCATACCGGTGACGGACTGAATCTGTGGATTCCGGTGCGCGACGAGCCGGCGGCGCTGCGACTGCTGGCCGAACAGGGCATCCGTGTGGCCGCCGGCAAGCCGTTCCTGCCGAGCCTGCGTATCAGCGCCGACGCCACCGGAGCCGACGCGGGGGCCGGTGCGGGCGTGGACGCGCATGCCAGTCGAGGCATCCGCGTCACCATCGCACAGCAGGGAGCCGTCAACGAACAAGTGGCCGCCGCCCTGGCTCAGGCGGCGGCCGTAACGCCGAAGACTTCGACGAATCACTCGTAATTCTTCATGAACTGCGTTCGTACGCGCGGCGAGGAGCCGCCCCGTCTGTACGGGGTGATCAAAGGGCTGCTGCGCATGCGCAACGGGCTGCGCAGGTCGCAGGAGCTCGACGACCTGGTCGACGTGCTGGCCTCCTCCATCGGCGCCCTGACCAATCCGCGTACCAACTGCCCACACCGGAGAAGGTCGCGCAGGAGAAGCCTCGCTGCTCGAGATCGACGACAGCTTCCAGAAGATCGTCCTCGTACGCGACGTGGTCAAACCCGTCCGCGACGAGCACGGCATCCTCACGATGAGCGTCTACGATTTCCTCCTCGACCCGGACAGCCTGACGATGTGACGCCGTGGATTGGCTACAACGTATTAGACAGTCCGATGAGGGACGAATGACATGAGATTGGAGGCCGACGATGGCCGACCCGAAACATCCCCGCCACTACGACGAGGCGTTCAAACGGCAGATCGTGCAGTTGTACGAGAGCGGCAAGCCATCCCGGAAGATCCGCCGTCGTGGCCCGACATCCTCAGGACCATCGAGCTGGGCTACTCCAACGCCAGGCTCGAGGCGTCCGACAACAGGATCAAGGTCACCATCCGCATGGCCTACGGCTTCCACCACGCGAACAGCCTCATCGCACTCGTCATGCTCCGCTGCGCCGGCAATCATGGCGCAAGCGACAATCGCGACACGCCGTTATTGACATACCGCCGTTCAATGGTATTGTAATCACTTGTGCGCTTTTGAAGCGTATGGATCGGGCCCGTAGCTCAGCTGGTTAGAGCGCATCCCTGATAAGGATGAGGTCGGAGGTTCAAGTCCTCCCGGGCCCACAGGAAAAATGAAGCGGCCGCGAGCCGCTCTTTTTTTCTCACGGGGCTATAGCGCAGCTGGTAGCGCATCTGCTTTGCAAGCAGAGGGTCGCCGGTTCGAACCCGGCTAGCTCCACAGACACAACAAAACCCTTGGAATCAGTCCGATTCCAAGGGTTTTTGTTCTTGCATTTTCTGCGTATTGCAACAAAAAGATGACGACACGCCGATAGCGTATCTCACGAGAAAAGTCTTATTGCCTCACGACTGTCGAGGCCACCGGAAGTCGGCATAGGCATTCCAATCGGCCACTAAATCGACCGATGCCCGATCCCTGAGCCAAACGGACCCGAATGCCGTTCATCATCGACAAAGCAGTCCGCGCCTCGCGACGAGGATCTGCCAAACCGTCACGCTCGACTGCTCGGGTTAAGGTGTCCATCACGCGATGTTCTCGTTTTTGGTAATACTCATAGGCAGGATGATGCTCGTTCAACGATTCGCCTTGTAGCACGGTATATACAACCGCACCATCTCTGGCTGAGCCGCATTGCGATCCATAAGGGCAGCACAGATATCACGAATGCCGAACTGCGCGTTGCCGCTCCACATATCCTCAGGTTCAACGCCAAGAGAATGGGCAAACGTAGCCATGTCTTCCCGATCACGATGCTCCAGCACGGCAATCAGCAAGCCGACTTTGTTCTTGAAATGGTATATGACCGCCGGCTCGGTCAATCCGCATGCTTCGGCTACCTGACGAACGGAAAAGCCCCAAAACCCGTTCTGTGAATCACATGCGACGTCACGTCGATGATCTGTTCACGGCGTTCCGCACATTCTGATTCTGCTCAAGACAGATCCAGCTCGTTGTTGTCCTTGGCTTTGCTCACCGTATCAGTCAAATCGGGGTCGTCCACAGACACCGCGTTCTGCTGGCTGAGCGTCAACGACAGCGAACCTTTGTAGGAGTCGCCGTATTCGTCCTTGCCGGACACGCTTACGGCAATCGAGCTCATCAGACGCTTCCTGCCGTAGTTCAGATCCACGGTGATAGTCGGCATATCCGGCTCTTCATCCGTGCCGAAGTCCCAGTTGCGCACATTGTCGAGCGCCTGACGGTACTCGCCTTCAGCATCGCCCACACCGGTATCCTCGATCTGCTGAATCACCCATGATTTCAGATGCGGATACTGCGCTTCATGGCTGATCCAGTAATTCACAAAGTGCTGGGCCAATGCCTTGACATCGATTTGATACGAGAGCTGCGTGTTGCCGGCAGACTTGGCAGACGATGTATTCGGGAACAGCTGGCTGCGCACATTCTTATCTTCCAGCTCCACGCCGAGATATTGTTGGATGAATTTGCTGGCCTCGGCCTTCACCTCGGCAGACGTTTTCGTGCCCTTGGCCCGGTCGATGTCGTTCGAGTACCCATCGTCGTTCATCTTGTCCAGCTGATCGTAGAACGTTCGCTCCGCGCCGGTGATGTCCCAAGCACCGTTCTTGACCAACGCATCCTTGACGTTCAGCCACATCACTACCAACGCCGTTCCTTAAGTCATCTTCATATTGGTCGGCCGGGTAGTAGATGTAGTAGGGGTCGTCATCATACCAAACGTTTTTCCCGGCGAATGCGCCTTTGTGCCAAGCGAGGGTTGTTGCCTGTTCATCTGTCTTGATGGTCACAGACGCGGAGGAGTCATTGGTGGTTTTGCCCCAGCGAATACATGCCAGACATCCGCGCGTCAAGGGAGTCGTCAGTGCTGCTGTGGGTTCTGAGTTCGTATTTGGTGCTGCGCAGAGTGGACAGCGAGTTGATCGCGTCGAAGGTGACGACCAGCGGATTGGTGGGCTGGAAGCCCAGCATCGCTTTGACGGCGGTGAAGTTGGGGACGATGAATGCCAAGGCCGCCACCAGAATCGTCGCAAGCAATGCGCAGAGAACGGCGATCAGCTTCTTGCTGGATTTGCGCGGCGGTGCCAGGACGGCGGTTGCATCAGTCGCCTGATATGCGGCAGGAGCGGGAATCGGCAAAGCTGGCAAGGGAGCAGTTGGTGCCGGCTGTGGGGCAGCGGGCGCGGCGTAAACCGATGGGGCAACCGGCGCGGCTGGTATCGATGGTGGTACTGAAGGCGCTGGCACAGCAGGTGCCGGTATCGACGCAGTCGGTACGGCTGACGATGCGGCCGGCACTGGTACAGACGCAACCGGTGCGCTGTCTACAGACGCTCCACATGCCGGGCAAAATCGTGCCGGCCTATCAACTCTATTTCCGCAGTGGCCGCAGTACGCCATCGTGTGCTTCTCTTCCTCAAATCGGCTTGATTGCCATTGCTTCAATGTTACTCTTCAGCATTACGCCTCAGCCAGCCCCTACGCGTAACGATACGAAACGCGGCAGCCTTAATGCGGTTGTTTTGACGCGATGTCAACTTGAGGCTAGACTGTGCCGTGAGAGAAATTGACGCTGCGTCAACATAGCGGCGTCTATAGGCGTCTCAGCAACCCAATGGAGGACTGCGAGGCGCACAGCGCACACACGGAAAGGACCGCTTATGCTGTTTCAGGTCTACGGCGACAACGCCATCTACCAATGGATCGGATGGATACTCGTCTTCTGCTGTCTTATCGGCGCCAACGAACTGGCCCGCCGCACCAAAACCGGTGGCGTTATCGCCTTCCTCGTCATACCGGCCGTGCTGACCGTCTACTTCATCACCATCTACACGGCCGCCGCCATGGGTGCCGACTGGGCCCTCAACAACCCGACCTACGTACACATGACCAGCTGGTTCCACTATGCCAAGCTGTACGCGGCCACCATCGGCTGCATCGGTTTCATGGCCCTCAAATACAAGTGGGGATCCATCGGCAAATCGCACTGGTTCAAGTGCTTCCCGTTCGTGATCGTGGCCATCAACATCCTCATTGCCGTAGTGTCCGACTTCGAATCCGCCATCCGCGGCTGGGGCACCACGTGGATCTCCACCGAAGGCGTGACCCTGTACGGTGGCTGGCACAACGTCTTCAACGGCGTGGCCGGCCTGCTCAACATCTTCTGCATGACCGGCTGGTTCGGCATCTACGCCTCCAAGAAGAAGGACGACATGCTCTGGCCGGACATGACCTGGGTGTTCATCGTGGCCTACGACCTGTGGAACTTCTGCTACACCTACAACTGCCTGCCCACCCACGCCTGGTATTGCGGCCTGGCGCTGCTGCTGGCACCCACCGTGGCCAACTTCTTCTGGAACAAGGGCGGTTGGATTCAGAACCGCGCCAACACGCTGGCCATCTGGTGCATGTTCGCGCAGGTGTTCCCGATGTTCCAGGACTATTCCATGTTCTCCACCCAGTCCGTGAACAATCCGAATGTGAACCTTGCAGTCTCGTTAATCGCGTTGGCGGCCAATGTGCTGGCACTTGGCTACATCCTGCTACGCGCCAAGAAGCAGGGCATCAACCCGTGGACCAAGGAAGTGTTCAAAGGCACCAAGGATTACGAGCAGGCCATCGCTCGCGCCGACGAGTCTGAATTGGCGGCCTAGCCTCGCTTTAAGCCTCAGGCCAACACCTCCATGGGGTGATAAGTGGCGGTGTGGTGTCCGGTGATGGGGTTCCATACCCGTTCGGCGAATGCGCGCAGACGGGCGACGCCCTCACGCAGCTCGCCGGCATCTCCGGCGTAGGAGAGGCGCACGAAGCCGCGCCCCTCCTCGCCGAAGGCCTCGCCGGGGACCACGGCCACGTGCTCTTCGTCCAGCAGACGGTCTGCGAATTCACCGGAGTCAAGGCCAGTCAGGCGTACGTCCACAAAGGCGTAGAACGCACCTTGCGGTTCAATCAAGCGCAATACCGGGCATCCGGCCAGACCGTCCAGCACGATCTGGCGCTTGGCGCGGTATTCCTCGCGCATGGCGGCCACATGATCCTGCGGACCGGCCAGTGCTGCCACGCCTGCGTATTGCGCCAAGGAGTTCACCGAGGAGTGCATGAGTTCGGCGATTTTACCGGTCTGTTCGATGACCGCTTCGGGTGCCAGCAGGTAGCCGATGCGCCAGCCGGTCATCGCGTAGGTTTTCGACAGGCTTTCCACCACAATGGTGCGGTCTTTCATGCCCGGCACCGCGGCAATCGATGGTGCCACGGCTGCCTCTCCCCCAAGCGTTTCCCCGAACGTTTCCCCAAACACGAACGGATGGTAAACCTCGTCGGAGATGGCCCAAATATTGTGCTGCTTGCATACTTCGGCAATACGCGCCAGTTCAGCGGCAGAAGTTACCGCGCCGGTCGGATTGCCGGGTGAGTTGATGATTACGGCGCGGGTGCGCGGGGTGATCGCCGCTTCGATGTCCGCCGCGTTCACGCGCATGCCGTGCTCCGGACGCAGCGCCACGGTGACCGGGCGGCCGCCGCACAGCATCACTTCGGCGTCATAGGAAGTGAAGAACGGCGAGGGAATAATCACTTCATCGCCGGTGCCTACCACGGCTTTCAGCGCTAGAACCAGGCTAATCGAGGTACCGTCAACGGCTTGAGTCTCGGTTTCGGGCTCATAAGTGACTCCCTTCACACGGGCGGAGTAATCGGCCACGGCCTTGCGGTATTCGGGGACGCCGAGCACGTTGGTGTACCGAGTGCGGCCAGCCTGTGCGGCCTCGCAAGCGGCCGCCACGATATGCGGCGCGGCCGTGGCGCTGGGCTCCCCCACGGTCAGTGAAATCGCGTCAGGCACGCGCTCTACACGGTCGAATACGTCTCGGATGCCGGAGCGCGGGATATTCAGGGCTTCGGCGGACAAGCTCGCGGGCTTGGCGGTCGGCACAGCAACCCGTCTGGCAGCAGGCACAGCAGCAGATGCAACTTCGGACAGAGGCATGTTGGAAAACTTCTGCATATCATCCCTCCTCAATGGAATTATTTCGTCGTTCTCTTATTTCAGAAGGAATTATTACATTCAATTAGGACTTTAGGCATAAACATTCCACCACACAACAGAAAACACAGGAAGAACTACTGAAATTACCAGGCAAAATCGGAAAGCCATCGCATTCCGGCAACAGGTACAGTGAACACAGAGCACAACGAACGGAGAAGACACCATGACCGCGATTGACGAGACCGACCAGCGCATCCTCACCATGCTGGAGGCCGACGGCCGCGCCACGCTCGCGCAACTGGCCCAGGCGACCGGACTGTCCGTCTCCGCCGCCCAGTCGCGCGTGCAGAAGCTGGAGAAGCGCGGCATCATCAAGGGATACAAGGCCATCATCGACCAAGAGCAGCGCGGCTTGCCCATCAGCGCGTTCGTCAACGTGACCCCGCTCGACTACTCAGCCGAATCCTCGATTCCGGACAAGCTGAACAATATCGACGGCATCGTCTCCTGCTATTCGGTGGCCGGCGCCCCCAGCTTCGTACTGGTGGTACGCGTGGCCTCCCCCACCGCCCTTGAGGAATTGCTCAATCTCATCCACCGCACGGTGCCGGTAAGCACCGAGACCACGATGATTCTGCAGACCTACTTCGCGCACTGACCGCGAACCCGGTAACCTGCGCGCCGAAGACCTCGGCCCCTACGGCGCACGATTCCCAACGGGCACATCCGACATCACCCAAGTCCACCTTTATGTCCACTATATGAACGCACCTTCGGTGTGATGCAGCTTCCATTTCGACCCGATTCACGCACAGACAGACATCCAGCAATCGCCGAAAAATCTAACAAACGGAAACTTGAACCACCCCATAACCACGCCGATAGCTTTCCCGTTATCCGAGCGAGACTCTATGCAGCAAGGGCCTGCGCGCATAGAATAAAACCGTCTTAATTCCCTAGCAAATCGAGGAGAATCATGCTCACTGACGAGTACATCAAGCGTGTCTACGACCAGGTCGTTGCCCGTGACGGCGATCAGCCGGAGTTCCTGCAAGCCGTTCGCGAGGTCTTCGAGACCCTGCAGCCGGTTGTCGAGAAGCACCCGGAGTACGAGAAGGCCGGTGTACTGGAGCGCATCGTCGAGCCGGAGCGCACCATCAAGTTCCGCGTGGCCTGGGTTGACGACGAGGGCAAGGTTCAGGTGAACCGCGGCTACCGTATCCAGTTCAACTCCGCCATTGGCCCGTACAAGGGCGGACTACGCTTCCACCCGACCGTGACCGAGTCCGTCGTCAAGTTCCTTGGCTTCGAGCAGATTCTCAAGAACTCCCTGACCACGCTGCCGATGGGCGGCGGCAAGGGCGGTTCCGACTTCAACCCGAAGGGCAAGTCCGACGCTGAGGTCATGCGCTTCTGCCAGGCCTTCATGACTGAGCTGAGCCGCCACATCGGCCAGTTCACCGACGTTCCCGCCGGCGACATCAACGTCGGTGGTCGTGAGATCGGCTACCTGTTCGGCCAGTACAAGCGCATCCGCGACGAGTACTCCGGCGTCCTGACCGGTAAGGGTCTGGAATTCGGCGGCTCCCTGGCCCGCACCGAGGCCACCGGTTACGGCGTGTGCTACTACACCCAGGAAGCCCTGCGCGTGCTGCGCAACGACTCCTTCGAGGGCAAGACCGTCGTGATCTCCGGCTCCGGCAACGTGGCCACCTACGCCGCTCAGAAGGCTGAGCAGTTGGACGCCAAGGTCGTCACCGTCTCCGACTCCAACGGCTACATCTACGACCCGAACGGCATCAACGTCGAGGTCGTCAAGCAGATCAAGGAAGTCGAGCGCGGCCGCATCAAGGAATACGCCGAGCGCGTTCCGGGCTCCGAGTACCACGAGGGCAGCAAGGGCGTGTGGACCGTCAAGGGCGACATCGCTCTGCCGTGCGCCACCCAGAACGAGGTTGATGGCGAATCCGCACAGAAGCTCGTGGACAACGGCGTGACCGTGGTCGTCGAGGGTGCGAACATGCCGTCCACCCCGGAGGCCATCGAGGTCTACCAGAAGAACGGCGTGCTGTACGGCCCGGCCAAGGCTGCCAACGCCGGTGGCGTGGCCGTCTCCGGCCTGGAGATGAGCCAGAACAGCTACCGCCTGTCTTGGACCTTCGAAGAGGTCGACGCCAAGCTCAAGTCCATCATGGAAGAAATCGTCGCCAACTCCCTGGCCGCCGCCAAGGAATACGGTCACGAGGGTGACCTGATGCTCGGTGCCAACGCCGCAGGCTTCGTCAAGGTCGCCAACGCCATGGTTGCCCAGGGCGTGCTGTGACGCTTGCCGCTGAGCAATCGCTGAGCAGTGCTGAGCAATACTAAGCAGTACTAAGCAGTAGCGTAATGCCCTTGCTTCCCCGTGAGGAGGCAAGGGCATTGCTATATGTACAACGAGCAACAAGTGCTATCCCAAATACGTAAGCATTACGCACCACTATACGAGTGAATTCTTGGATATGATCATCGATCCAAGCTAACTGCATTCAGAGGGGTACTGAATATGGGAAACCCCGAGTATAAACGCCGTCATTGCAACGCTTATACTCGAGGTTTCGTGGTTCAGGTACCCCTTTGAAAGCAGTTGGCTTTCTGCAAAGCCATCAATGTACCTCTTTCAACGGAGATAGCCCCCCGTCTACAAGGTCACCAGGTCCGGTTCGCAGCAACGCTTTCAATCACTGCTGGCGATTGCGGCGCACTGCTACCAGCGCCAAGCCAGCAACGAGCAGCGGCACGGCGACTACAACCACCGCAATGATGGCCGAGCCGGTTTCCGGCATGGTGTCGGCCTTGGCCGCCGAATCCGCGTTAGGCGAGGCGTTGCCGCCCGGCTGAGTCGGCTGCACATCAGTGCCGGTCGAGTAGTTCGGGTCGTAAGCGAATGGCCACGCGCCATCCGGCACAACCCACTGACCAGCCGCCGAGCCGAAGCCCAGTGCCGCGAGCAATTCAGCACGCTTCGCCTGCACCTGAGCCTCATCCAAAGCAGACATCGAGCCGAGCACGACGTTCTTATAATCAGCCGGATCAAGCAGCGCGCCGGTTTCATCGTGGCTGGCGTATTCCGCGAATCGCACATCATCGTGGAAGGTCACGTCCACGCTTTTGCCGCTCTGGTTCTTGCTGGTCCACACATTCCAACGATTCTTGGTGATCTTGCTGGACATCGTGCTGTCGAGGTAGGTCACGGCCGAGGAAGTGTCCGTATACGCCGAGTTCTTCGTACCCAAATCCACGCCGGTCACATAGCTGCTGCCGTCGCCCTTACGCACCTGCGTGTACTGCGCGAACGTCTGCCACGGGCGGCCCAGCGAAAGCTTGGCATCGTCGTCATATGCTGCGGCAACGGTCAAGTTGCAGCGGTCAAACACCAGGCCCACGCCGGACTTCTTGGTGTTGGCGGCGGTGAAGTAGCCGTTGTTCTTGCCGGCGAACGCGGCCATGTGCAGCTCGGTGCCGGCGAAGTAGGCGTTGGCGTCGCCGAACACGAAATCAACCGTGCCTTCGATGTAGCCGCCGTCCACGTACACGCGGTTGCCGGCGCCCTGCACGTACAGAGTGTCCTGACGACCGATGATGCGGCTGTTCTTCAGGTACACCTTGTCTGCCTGGGTGTTCAGCGCCACGGCCGGCGTCTGCTCGCCCGCCGCCGTGTGATCCACCACGTTGTAATCGTTCTGGAAGGTGATGCCGTAGGCGGAGAAACCTGTGGCACCCGCGCCAATGGTCACGGTGGCGCACTTGTTGGCGCCAAGGTCGAATTCATCCTGCGGCACAAACTTGCCGTCGGCATCGAATGTGTTGGACGAATAGTAGCTGGCGCGAATCGTCACCGCGCGCTTGGCGGTCACGTCGGCGTTGGCGAAGGTGACGCCCGGCTTGGTCACGGTGATCTTCTCGCGATAGTCGCCCGGAGTGATCTTCAGCACTAGTCGGTCGGTTTCGGAAGAGTCGTTAGCATCCAGAGCGGCTTGAATGGTCCGGTACTGGCCGTTCGGGCCCACGGTGACCGTGTGGCTGGTGGCGGCGGGGGAGCCGGCCGCGTAGTCGATGGCGATGCCGGTCAGGTACAGGCTGCCCGTGCCTTCAACGGAGAGCGGCACGTAGCGCGTGCTGTCGGTTGCGATGGTTACAGCAGTGCCGGTGGTGATGTCCGTACCGTCGAGCTTGAGCGTAGGACCGTACAGCTGGCCCTTCACGGTGACTGTAGCGCCGCCCTCGGCCTGTGCGACCGGAATGTACAGGATGGTTCCAGCGTTCACCTGAGTATCGCTGCCGCCGCTTGCCGCGGTAGTACGCGGGTTGAACTTGGCGCCTTGCGCCCGAGCGTCGATGGCGACGCCTTGGTAGTTGTCGGTAGGCCCTGCACGGCCGGTCGATCGATGCCGGTTTCCGTGAAGTCCCAGTTCGTGTCTTTGGCCGCGACCGTGGGCGTACCGGGGAACTCGGGTTCCGGCTGCTGTTCGGCAAGGGCGATGCCGTTGAGATAGGTCTGGGCAGTGAAGGTGACGTTTACCGTACGAGCCGACTCCGCAGCAGGCAAGGCGATAACTGTGTTGTCGCTGCTCACTTCACCGGCATCCGCGGTAATAGTGGTGGTGCCGCCGGACAACGCAAGGGTGATGGTGGCTGTATTGGTGTGGGCTGGCACCGGGATGCTGATGATGGTTCCGGCGTTGATCTGGGTGTCATTGGCGCGCGGCGCAAACTTGGCACCGTTTGCAGTGGCATCGATGGTCAGCCCGTCGAACGTCTGGGATCCGCCTTGTATAGTGCCGAGAGCCGCCAGCTCAGTGTTGTTCGCAGGATTCAGCACCCATTCGCGATTGATGGATTCCGCGGCTTGCGTGCTGCTGGTGGTGCCGGTGCTCGGCGACGTTGCTTCCGCGGCCGATGCAGTGGCTGCCGCACCGCCAAATATCATGCTTGCAGCCAACAGCACACCGGCAGCACGAATAATGGTGTTTTTCATGGGTGTTCTCTCTTATGTATCGATGTACAACAACGAAAGCCGCTTTCGGAACACCCGAGTCGGTTTTGCAGCCTGAAAGCAGGGCTTCACCTGCTGAGGGGAACACGACTATCGGGCATTTCCCAGCCTGTCTTCGCGTTCAAAATATCACCGAAAAAAATGCGACTGGAACCCCGTAGCACAACAAGAAAAAAAGGGGGTGCACCCCATGTGTTGGGATGCACCCCTAAGTGGTCAATAAGGGGGAGTTGGAATGGGACTCATGACCCCCCCAGCGGCGCCAAGCTGCCACACGCTGGCAGACCAACACCACTGTGTGCATTCTCTGCGTCGGCGGCAGTCCAAAACTTGGCCCAGCAACGACGCTTGCTGTGCCCAGCGTCGGCAGAGGGCCAAGAATTGGACGCATACGACACAGAACGCACCCTCAGCGTCGGCAGAACTCCAAGATCTGTACCGCTGACGACGGTAAGCCCTCCACAGCGTCGTCAGAGATACAAAATCTGTCCCAACACCGACGCCTGCCACCCCCAGCGTCGCCGGAGTCCCAAGTCTCGGCCCAGCAACGACGCCTGCGATCCCCACACATAAGAAACCGCACCTCCGATCATCGAATCTGAATTACTTCAGTCCAACAACCGGGGTGCGGTTCACTGAGGAGAGTTCCGTCAGTATAGCTATATCAGTCGTCGCCGAGCGTAACGTGCACACCGCCGACCAGAGAGCTGACCACGTTGTAGATCAGTGCCGCAATGGTGGCCAGCAGAGTGAAGATCACCACTTCGACAATCGAGAAGATGGTGACGCCGGAGACCACGGTGGTAAGGGACAACACGTTCTTGAGATCGAAACCGCCTGCATCAAGACCGGTGGAAGACACAATCTGCGTAATCTGGCTGAATACACCGACCACATCAAGCAGCACCCATACGATCGCGGAGGCAACGACCTGAATAATCGCCACGGCGATGGACAGCATGAACGTCACCTTGGCCACGGACCAAGCATCCACGCGGGTCAGCGACAAGCTCATGCGGCGAGCCCTGGGGGCGCTACGGCGAGGTGCCGGACGCACGGGAGTGGCGGCACCTGAAGAAGGCAACGCGGATTCTTCCGGATCGCTGGACACGGAGCGTGCCACGCGGGGAGCGTGCTCAGTACCGATCAGCGGCTCGACATGCTCGTTCTGCGTATTGCCGACTGCCGGCGGTATGATCCGGGGCTCGTTGTCTTCGAGATTCTCGCTCATCGTTTCTCCTTAACAGGCTTGGCGGTAGCCTCTGCTGTATGCGAGGCTACCAGCTTTTCAGGACGCTGCTCACGCCTCGTCCGCGTTGTTCACATTCTCGCCGGATTGTGCGGTCTCGGCGGTGCCGTTCGCCGCGGCATCGCCGCCATCCTCGGGCTCGTCCTTCTCCTCGTTACGGGCGATGGAGAGAATCGTGTCGCCCTTGTCGGGCTTGGCAAAGGTCACGCCCTGGGTGTTGCGCCCGGTGCGCTTGACTTCGTCCACGTTGGAGCGAATCACCTTGCCGGACTTCATGATGGCCATAACCTGATCGTCTTCGGACACCACGAGCGCGCCGACCAGAGCACCACGGCCCTCGACCAGTTGCACGGCCTTGATACCCAGGCCATTGCGGCCCTGCAGACGGTATTCGCTGATGGCGGTGCGCTTGGCGAAGCCCTCGTTGGTGACCACGAACAGGTCCTTGTCGGAGTCGCCAGGGACCACATCCATGGCCAGCAGGCTGTCGTCGTTACGGAACTTCATGCCCTGCACGCCGGCGGTCTGGCGGCCCATCGGGCGCAGCTGCTCGTCGTCGGCCTGGAACTTGAGGCTCATGCCGAGTTTGGAGACCAGGATGATGTCGTCCTCGGCGTTGCACAGCGCGGCGCCGATGAGCTCGTCGGCGTTCTCGCCGTTCTCGTCGGCCATGAGGCGCACGGCGATCAGGCCGCCCTGGCGCGGGGAATCGTACTCGGCCAGCGGGGTCTTCTTGACCTTGCCGGAACGGGTGGCGAGCACCAGATACTTGGCCACCTCGTAGTTCGGGATGGACAGCACGGTCTGGATGGACTCATCAGGCGCGAACTGCAGCAGGTTGGCCACGTGCTGGCCCTTGGAGTCGCGCGAGCCCTCGGGCAGCTCGTAGGCCTTGATGCGGTACACGCGGCCCTTGTTCGTGAAGAACAGCAGCCAGTTGTGCGTGGAGGTCAGGAAGAAGTGATCCACCACGTCGTCCTCGCGCAGCTTGGTGCCCTTGATGCCCTTGCCGCCGCGGTGCTGGGAGCGGTATTCGTCGGCCTTGGTGCGCTTAATGAAGCCGGAGTGGGTCACGGTGACCACCACGTTCTCTTCGGCGATCAGGTCTTCGACGTTCATCTCGCCGGAGAACGGCAGGATCTTGGTGCGGCGGTCGTCGCCGTACTTGGCGACGATCTCGTCGAGCTCGTCGCCGATGATCTTGCGCTGGCGTTCCGGCTTGGCGAGGATGTCGATGTAGTCGGCGATCTTGCGCTGCAATTCCTCATGCTCGGCCACGATCTTGTCGCGGTTCATGCGGGTCAGCGTGCGCAGCTGCATGGCCAGGATAGCGTCCGCCTGCACCTGGTCGATGTCCAGCAGCCCCATAAGGCCCGTACGTGCGGTGTCGGTGTCTTCGGAGGCACGGATGAGGGCGATGACCTCGTCCAGCATGTCGAGGGCCTTCAGATAGCCCTGCAGGATGTGGTCGCGCTCTTCGGCCTCGCGCTTCAGGTACGCGGTGCGGCGGGCGATCACGTCGAGCTGGTGGTTCACCCAATGGCGGATGAAGGCGTCCAGGCTCAGCGTGCGCGGCACGCCGTCGACCAGCGCCAGCATGTTGGCGCCGAAGGTCTGCTGCAGCTGGGAGTGCTTGTACAGGTTGTTCAGGACCACCTTCGGCACGGCGTCGCGCTTGAGCACGAGCACGAGGCGCTGGCCGGTACGGCCGGAGGTCTCGTCGCGCATGTCGGCGATGCCCTGGATCTTGCCGTCGCGCACGGCCTCACGAATGGAGACGACGAGGCGGTCCGGGTTGACCTGGTAGGGCAGTTCGGTGACCACCAGGCACATACGGCCGTTGATCTCCTCAGTGTTGACCACGGCACGCATGGTGATCAGGCCACGGCCGGTGCGGTAGGCCTGTTCGATGCCCTTGTGGCCGAGGATGGTGGCGCCGGTGGGGAAGTCCGGTCCCTTGATGATGCGGATCAGGTTTTCCAGCAGTTCCTCGCGGCTGGCGTCCGGGTGGTCGAGCGCCCAGTGGACGCCGTCCGCCACCTCGCGCATGTTGTGCGGCGGGATGTTGGTGGCCATGCCGACGGCGATGCCGGCGGAGCCGTTGACGAGCAGGTTCGGGAAGCGGGCCGGCAGCACGGTCGGCTCCTGGGTCTTGCCGTCGTAGTTGGGCACGAAGTCGACGGTGTCCTTGTCGATGTCGCGCACCATTTCCATGGCCAGCGGGGCCATACGGCATTCGGTGTAACGCATGGCGGCGGCCGGGTCGTCGCCGGGGGAGCCGAAGTTGCCCTGGCCGTCGACGAGCATGTTGCGCATCGACCAGGACTGGGCCATACGCACCAAAGTGTCGTAGATGGCGGAGTCGCCGTGCGGGTGGTACTTACCCATCACGTCGCCGACCACGCGGGAGCACTTGTTGTAGCCGCGATCGGGGCGGTAGCCGCCGTCGTACATCGCGTAGATCACGCGGCGATGCACGGGCTTCATACCGTCGCGCACGTCCGGCAGGGCGCGCTCGACGATCACGGAGAGGGCATACGCCAGATAGGACTCGCGCATCTCCTGCTGCAGGTCCTTGCGCTGGATGCGTTCGCCGGTGTCCATCAGGCCGTAGTCGGTAGTGTCCGCCTCCTGCGGGCTCAACGGCTCCATCGAGCCGTCCGGCGTGAACTGCTCGTCGCCGGTGTTGTTTTCATCTGCCACTGTTGTTCCTTTAGTTGTCTAAGTCCGTTGTGTACCTCCCTCTGACGAGGGAGGTTGGAGGATTCCGTTACGCATCGATCCAACGCACGTTCTTGGCGTTGCGCTGGATGAAGAGGCGGCGGGGTTCGACCTCATCGCCCATCAGCATCGAGAAGGTCTCGTCGGCCGCGGCGGCGTCCTCGATGTGCACCTGCTTCAGAATGCGGTGCTCGGGGTCCATGGTGGTCTCCCATAGCTCCTGGTAGCTCATCTCGCCCAGACCCTTGTAGCGCTGGATGCCTTCGCCCTTGGGCAGCTGGCGTCCGTTGGCCTTGCCTTCGGCGAGCACGCGGTCGCGCTCGGCGTCGGTGTACACGAAGTCGTGCGGGCCCTTGGTCCACTTCAGGCGGTACAGCGGCGGCATGGCCACGTACACGTAGCCGGCGGTGATCATCGGGCGCATGTAGCGGAAGAACAGCGTCAGGTTCAGGGTGGCGATATGCGCACCATCCACATCGGCATCGGCCATGATGATGACCTTGTGGTAGCGGACCTTGGAGATGTCGAAGTCCTCGCCGTAGCCGCCGCCGACCGCGGTGATCAGCGATTCGATGGTGTCGGACTTCATCATGCGGTCCAGGCTGGCGCGCTCGGTGTTGAGGATCTTGCCTCGCAGCGGCAGGATGGCCTGCGTGATCGGGTTGCGGCCCTGGATGGCGGAGCCGCCTGCGGAATCGCCCTCCACGATGAACAGCTCGCACTCTTCCGGGTTGTTCGACTGGCAGTCCTTGAGCTTGTCGGGCATGCCGGCGGACTCGAAGATGGACTTGCGGCGGGTGTTCTCGCGGGCTTTCTTGGCGGCCAGACGGGCACGGGAGGCCTCGATGGCCTTCTGGATGATGTTCTTGGCCTCGGCCGGGTGGGCGTCGAACCAGTCGCCGAGCTTGTCGGTCATCACGCGCTGCACGAAGGTCTTGGCTTCGGAGTTGCCGAGCTTGGTCTTGGTCTGGCCTTCGAACTGCGGGTTGGTGAGCTTGACGGAGATCACGGCGGTCAGGCCTTCACGCACGTCGTCGCCGGAGAGGTTCTCGTCCTTGTCCTTGAGGATGCCCTTGTCTCGCGCGTAACGGTTGACCAGCGAAGTCAGCGCGGCGCGGAAGCCCTCCTCGTGGGTACCGCCCTCGGTGGTGGAGATCGTGTTCGCGAAGGTGTGCACGGCCTCGGAGTAGGCAGTGGTCCACTGCATGGCGAGTTCGGCGGAGATGCCGAGCTTCAGGTCTTCGGCCTCGAAGCTGATGACGTCCTCTTCCACCGGCGTGGCCTTGCGCACCTTGACCAGATAGTCGACGTAGTCCTTGATGCCGTTGAGGTACTGGTAGGTGACGGTCTGGTGCTTTGCGCCGGGCTCGTCCGCGGCGTCGCCGGCCACCTCGTCGCCGGCCTGGTCGTTCTCACGCTCGTCAGTCAGGCTGATCTTGAGGCCCTTGTTCAGGAAGGCCATCTGCTGGAAGCGGGAACGCAGCGTCTCGAAGTCGTAGATGGTGGTCTCGAAAATCTTCGGGTCGGCCCAGAAAGTCACAGACGTACCGGTGGACTCGCCTTCGGTCATCGGCTCGCCCTGCTTCAAGGGCGCGGTGGGGTGCTGGTCGATGTACGTCTGGGTCCAGTGGAAGCCCTGACGGCGCACTTCGATGTCCACGCGGGTGGAGAGTGCGTTGACCACGGAGATGCCCACGCCGTGCAGACCTCCGGACACTGCATAACCGCCGCCGCCGAACTTGCCGCCGGCGTGCAGCTTGGTCATCACGGTCTCCACACCAGAGACGCCCTCGCCGGGCACCTCATCGACCGGGATACCTCGACCATCGTCCACCACACGGATGCCGTTGTCCGGCAGAATGGTGATCTCGATATGGCTGGCGTATCCGGCCAGCGCCTCGTCGACCGAGTTGTCGACGATCTCATAGACCAGGTGGTGCAAACCGCGCGGGCCGGTGGAACCGATGTACATACCGGGGCGGATACGCACGGCCTCAAGTCCTTCGAGCACCCTCAGATCGGAGGCCTCATAATGCTCGGGGGCCATGGATTCGTCAAGTTCGCCTTCGGTCAATTCCGCATTGTTGATGCGTTCCGCAGCCGCCTTCAGCTGCTCCTCTTTGCTGGTTTCGTCTGCCAACAGGCTTCCTTCCGTGACTACAGGGTCAACCTCCGTCATGAAGGTCATTCACGGAGGTGATATGGCTTACGAGGCCCGTAAAGGGCTCTTCTAGCCATTTGACCATACTGCATGTGATTTTACTCGTCTAACCCGACGAGCGCCATAGCGAGGCTTCTGCGAATTTGTTTGGTATCTTGGCTACCGCCGCCGAGCCCATTTGCGTGTGTATCCGGCGGCCGGGCCGGTCACGCGAATCTCGGTGATGGTCAATCCTTTGAGATTGCGACGGATGGTATCGGTGAGTTGGGGGATAAGGTAGGTCAGCTGCGTGGCCCAGACCGTGGATTCGGCGCGGATGGTCAGTACGCCGTCAGTGAAATCGGCGACTGCCGAATGGCTGGCGATGGCCTGACCCACCACTTGGTCCCAATGGTTGCGCAATTGCGCAAGCTTCATATTCGCCGCCCAGACGCCGTTGCCGGCGATGGTGGTCATCACGCTGCCCAGTTCAGCCGGATCGCGCCCCGGTTTGCCGAAGTTTTCGATGGCCTCTTCACGGCGGCGTCTGTAGTCCTTCAAGGTCGCCCCGCGACGGGAGAGCCGCTCGAATATTTCGGCCGGCAGTTTGGTCTCGTCCAGGTTGAGTTGGCGGGCGATCGGCGGGTTCATGACACTTTCCGTTCTACGGACGCGCTGTCCACCGCGGTTTTTTCGTCATACCCACCCAAACTCTCATTTTCCCGCGAATTGGACAAATTGCCCAGAGTTGGCAATATCACGGAAGCTGGTTCGTCCAGTGCGGCCACGTCGATGCGATGGGCCGATTCATAGTCGGGCACATCGCCTTCAGCGGCCACGGTAATCAGCACCTGATCCTGTTTTCTGGCGAAATCAAGAATCTGCGTGCGCCGGCTGTCGTCAAGCTGGGCGAACACATCATCGAGAATCACAATCGGCTGCAATCCCAACCGGTCACGCACTATTTCGAACAATGCCATTTTCAAGGCCAACGCCATCGTCCACATCTCGCCGTTCGAAGCGAACTCGCGGGCGGGAATACCGCCCAACTCAAGGTTCATGTCATCGCGCTGCGGACCGATAAGGTTCACGCCGCGAGCCACTTCACCGGGGTAGATGCGTTGGAAATGCTCGCTAATCTGCGGATGCGGATCGTCGAACATCAGCACTTCGTCGAATGAAGGCGCATAAGTGAGCGTCACCTGCTCGCCGGCACCGGCCAAGTCGGCGTAAATCGCGGCAAATGGCTCGGCAAGCAGACCGATCACATGAGCGCGCATACGGGTCAACGCCACACCGGCTTCGATGAACTGGCCGGTCCAGATTTCCAAACCGCTCAGAACCGCATCCATCGGCTGGCCATTGTTGACATTGGCATTCAATTGCTTCAACAATGTGGCACGCTGTTTGGCGATGCGCGTGAACTGTTGCAACGTCTGCATGTATCCGGGCTCGAGCAGAGCCGCAGCCTGATTCATCATGGTGCGGCGTGCTCCCGGATCGCCGGACACCAACCGCTGATCTTCGGGAGTGAAGGAAACGCTGGGAATCTTGCCGATGATATCGCGCAGATACAGCGACGACCCCGAGTTGATGCGGGCTCGGTTGGCACCACGCGCATGAATTGACGCTTCATACGTAGTGGTTTGACCGGCATCATCAGCGACGTTCGCGCGGATAGTGGCCGTGGTCTGCCCGCGTTCGATCAGCGGCAACGTGCTGGACGTGCGATGGCTCGATCCGGTGGACAGCACTTCGACGGCTTCCACCAGATTGGTTTTGCCCAGACCGTTCTTGCCGAACAGGATATTCACGCCTGGTACGAAATCGACCACTACCTGACTCCATGAGCGGTAGTGGTCGAGTGCGAGACGGGAGATGTGCATTAGCGAATCGTTGGAAATTCAGGGATTTCAGTTGTTAAAGCGCATCGGCACGAGCAGGTATCGGTAGTCCATGGACTCGTCGGAATCAGCTTCCTGCTGGCCATTGAACTCGACCGGCTTGACCGGGGTCGTCATTTTGATGCGCACGAATGGTTCGGTTACGGCGGACAGACCCTCCTTCAGGTAGGACGGGTTGAATGCCACGGTGATGTCGTCGCCATCCATGTCGATGTCCAGTGTTTCGTTGGCCTGAGCCTCGTCGACCGATCCGGCGGACAGCGCCACTTCCTGACCGGTGAAGGTCATGCGAATCGGAGCATTGCGTTCGGCGACCAAAGCCACACGGCTGATGGCGTCGAGCAAATCCTGCTTGTTGACTACGGCCTGAATCGGATATTCGTCGGCGAACAGGCGGTCGACCGCCGGGAATTCACCGTCGATGAGCTGGGAGGTGGAGACGCGGCCGGCGTTTTCGAAGCCGAGCAGCGTCGGGCTATCGGCATCGAAATCAAGGCGGATGTTCTGGTGCTCGTCAAGAGCACGGGCCACATCCTTGAGCAGGGAGCCGCGAACCAGCGTGGTGGTGTCGACGTCCGGGTTCTGCGGAGTCCAAGTGAAGGTGGCGCGGGCCAAACGGAAGCGATCGGTGGAGGTCATGACGACCTTGTCGCCTTGGAATTGCATGCGAACGCCGGTCAGTACCGGGCGGTTTTCTTCGCGGGAGACGGCAACGCACGCCTGGTTCACGGCCTGAACGAAAGTCGGGGCATCGACTTGGCCGAGCATGGCCGGTACCACGGGCAGATCCGGGTACTCGGTGTCGGGCATGAGCTGCAAGGTGAACTTCGACTTGCCGGACGTGATGGTCAGCGTGGAGCCGTCGGTGACCAGGTACGTTTTCTCCGAACGCAGCGATTTGGTGATATCGGCCAGCAGCTTGCCCTGAACCAGTACGGAACCGGCTTCGTCAACGCCGGCTTCGATGTGGTGGCGAGCGGAAATCTCGTAGTTGAAGGCGGAGAATTGCAGCGTTCCGTCAATGGCTTCCAGCTTGACGCCAGCGAGAATCGGGTTGGAGGGACGTGCGTCGATGACTCGGGAGGTCCAGGCTACGGCGTCGGCCAGGGCTGCGGTATCGATTTCGACTTTCATGTGTGATTGTTCCCTTCGTCGGATTGGCTGAGGAATATTCTAGCCGTTAGGTGGCGAACTTACGTACGCTGGATGACCGGCTGTTACTATGGCGATGATGCTTTTCACGTAACTGAGTAAGTAATCGCCATAATAAGGCCGGTGGATAGTGTGGATAAGTAGGGCTGAGCCCTACAACTGCAACGGTTCATAAGTCCCTGAAAATTGTGGACAAATTCTGCATGGCTTGTGGATAAGTGGGCGAGTTTTCCACAGCCAGTTCGTCGAATTTGAGTTTTCCACATCGAGGTCGCGGTTATGCACGAGTTTTCCACAACAAAATAGTGGGTAATCCACGAGTTATCCGCCGAGTTTACCCACATCTGTGCACAACTATGTGGATAACTTTTTTGGTTTTCGCACTTTCGCACGGCGTGTTGAAGACTGTTTTTCGTCGAGGAGAATCGATTCTGGAGACCGTTTTCGGCACTTTTTCCGTCTCGCTCGCCCAAACCCGCAAAATCGGTCCTCAGAATCGATTCTCTCGTTTCATGGTTTTTTTGCGTGTTCCCCTTCGAAACTCCCCTCAGTCGTCTGCGCCGACAGATCCCCTCACAAAGGGGAGCCATGAGGAATCTAATGTCTCGAATCCGTTGCCTCGACGTATCCACCAGAATCCGCCTGAGCAACCAAAAACGGCACTTTTCGGAAAGTCAGTCCAAAAAGTGCCGTTTTTCGTCTCTCAGAAGCGTTGTGTCAGTTGGTGTTGCTTTGCTTGAGGCGAACCGTGAGCTCCATAACGTAGTTATAGATCTCCTGTTTTTGCTGCATTCGGTCACTGATTCGAGTGCAGGCATGCATTACTGTGGTGTGATCGCGTCCGCCAAAGACCTGGCCAATATCCATCAGGCTCATACTGGTCATTTCGCGAGCCAGATACATGGCGATCTGACGAGGAACAGCCACGTTTTTGGTTCGTGATTTACCGACAAGATCCTCAAACGTCAGGTGGAAGTACTTCGCCACCTGACTGATGATGTCCGTGGGCTTGATTTCCACATCGGTGGTGAAGAAGTCCTGCAACGTCTGCTCGGCCAAGGCGCGGGTCACCGGCTGATTACTCAGCGAGGCCACGGCCGTAACACGGGTTAGCGCGCCTTCGAGTTCACGAATGTTCTCGGTGAAGCGTTCGGCGATGAGGTCCAACACATCGCTGGGGATTTTCGAGCCGTTCATCGAGGCGATCATGCGAAGAATGGCGATTCGGGTCTCCAGATCCGGCGGCTTGACGTCTACGGTCAGGCCGGATTCGAAGCGCGAGATGAGTCGAGCCTCGAAACCCTTCAAATTCTTGGGCGCTACATCGGAAGCAATGACAATACGCTTATTTGCCTGATGCAGTGCATTGAACGTATGGAAGAACTGATCCAAGGTGGCTTCCTTGCCGCCGAGGAACTGGATATCGTCAATAAGCAACACATCAACCTGTCGGTATCGACGGTTGAATTCAGCAATCTGACCCTGGCTTTGGTTCGGGTTTTGCAGCGCGTCAATGAATTCGTTCGTGAATTCCTCAGACGTGACGTATCGAACCTTCAGCCCGGGATCCTTGACCAGTGCATAGTTGCCGATGGCGTTCAGCAAGTGGGTTTTGCCCAGGCCCGATCCGCCATAGATACACAACGGGTTGAAATCCTGCCCGGAACCTTCGGCCACGGCCAGTGCGACCGTACGGGCAAAACGGTTGGAATCGCCGGGCACGAAGGAATCAAACGTGAAGTTCTTATTGAGATGAGTCTCGGGATCGCGATTCATCTTCTGCTGACCGACCGGGAACTGCGGCTCGGTGGCGGGCATCGGTTCCCGCGGTGCGGCTGCCGGCTTTGCACCATAGGATTCTTTACCGAATTCGGCGACAGTCGGAGAAATTTCCGAAGGATATGGCTGCGCCGGCTTTGCCTCCGAAAGCGGTTCGGGCTCGGTTTTCGGCACGACCTTGAACGCGGGAAACATATTTTCGCCGGTTACCGTACGCAATGCCTGAAGCAGGGAATCGTTCAAATCACCCTGAATGGCTTGAAGCGTGTCGTTGTTGTCCACACACAGCACGATGGTCGAACCGAAGACGCCTTCAGGAACAACGCCTTCCAACCAGCCTTTTTCTCGTGGGCTGAGCGAAGCGCTGTGTTTGAGCACCGTCAGCGTGTCTGACCAGATGTGGGCGGCCTCGATTACGGGGTCGCCGGAAGCGTTAACCATGGTGGCCCCTTCTGTCGCTGTGGCGAAATATGTACAACAGATAATATTTACTCTGGTTTAGACAAGTTATCCACCGTGTCGCGTGTTGAAATAACTGGATTGTGAATAACAAACATGTAATTTGTGGATAACTTTTGGCCGTGAATGGTTGGTATTCCGCCGATTATAAGAGATTTGGGGCGTGTCTCGCAACGTGTCGAAATGTGAAAATACTCCGTCCGTTTTGACTTGAGGGTAGGGGTGAGAGTACTTTGGTATAGCTTGACTCACGTGAGGGCAGCGCGAAGCGTTGCCGAATAGACCTAGGAGCAATGGATTATGAAGAGGACGTTCCAGCCGAACAACCGTCGTCGCCACATGAAGCACGGCTTCCGCCTGCGCATGCGCACCCGTTCTGGCCGTGCGGTGATCAACCGTCGCCGTGCCAAGGGCCGCAAGACCCTCTCCGCCTGATCATTCCGATCAGTGCCACAGGCATAGTCGAGGTGGAGAGGCTTCAAAGCCATCGTGATTTCGTCACCGTGCTGAAACGCCGGCGCAAAGCAGGTGGCAAGGATATCGTCGTGCACTATTTGGTGCCCGACGACCATCATGATGATGACGACCGGACGGTGCATCGCCGTTTGGGATTAGCTGTCTCCAAATCGGTAGGACATGCGGTCACCCGTAATACGGTGAAGCGTAGGTTTCGTGTATTGGCCAGAGCCCATGAGGATCTGCTGCCCGCGCATTGCGATATCGTTTTGCGCGCCAAGCCCAGTGCAGCGACCGCATCGTTCGCTTCGCTAGATCAGCAGATCGCGAAGGCTTTTGCCACGGTGGCGCATAAGGTGGCTGAGGCATGACAGCTTCTTTCAAGGCGGTGATGATTGGTGGGGTGCGCTGGTATCAACAGCACATCTCGGCAAACACACCGCCTTGTTGCAAGTATTATCCAACGTGCTCGAATTATGCCATTGAGGCATTGGAACGGTATGGCGCGTTCAAAGGGGGAGTGCTCGCCGTGCTGAGATTACTGCGTTGCCGGCCGTGGAGTCGTGGGGGAATCGACGATGTTCCACAACGGTATTCCGTTTTTTACAGGTTTTCGTGGTCGAAGGCTCATGAAGAGCCTCGACTGACACCATTGGCCACAACCCAAAGAGAGGCCCAACGATGAACTCAAATGAATTTCTGCTTGATAGCGGGTTTTGGGGATTTCTATATAAAATCCTGACTCCCGTTGAGTGGTTGCAGACCTGGATCATGAAGATCGTGCATGACTTCTTCGTGATGCTGGGCGTGAGCCCGATTGGTGTCTCATGGGTGCTTGCCATTATCATCCTGGTGCTGGTGGTGCAGGCTTGTATCTTCCCGCTGTTCTACAAGCAGATGAAGTCGATGCGCAAGATGCAGGCATTGGCGCCGAAGATGCAGCGTATTCAGAACAAGTACAAAGGCAAGACGGATCAGGCTTCCAGGGAGGCCATGAGCCGTGAAACCATGAAACTGTATCAAGACAATGACGTCAATCCGGCTGGCTCCTGCTTGCCTATGCTCATTCAGGGCCCGGTGTTCATGTCCATGTTCTATACGCTGTCGGCCATTCCATACATTGCCAACGGTAAACGCGATGCGTTGGGCGCGTTCGACGTAGCAACCGCCAAGCAATTCACCCAAACCGATGTGTTCGGCATTGTCAGCGTGACCGATAACTTCACCAGTGCTGCCGCTAGTGGCAAGGCGGTCATCGGTATCTTCGTGTTCCTGATGTGTTTCTGCCTGTGGTTTATGCAGTACTTCAGCATGAAGCGCAACATGGCAGCTGCTTCGATGAACAAGCAGACCGAGACCATGCAGAAGGCTATGCTGTGGCTCTTCCCGGTGATGTACATCTTCTCCGGTGTCGCCATGCCGTTCGCCGTGCTGGTCTACTGGCTGACCAACAACGTGTGCAACCTCTGTCGCACATTGTGGCAGGTGTACGCATTCCCGACCCCTGGCTCTCCGGCTGCGGCGGACAAGGAGAAGCGCGATCATCGTAATGAGAATGCTCGCCGCGCAAAGGCCGGCCTGCCCTCTCTGGAAGAAGAAGCATTGGCCAAGGCCAAGGAAGAGGCCGAGCGTAAGGCCACTCAGGGCTATCAGCGTCAACAGCCCGTGCGTAAGCGCAAAAAGAAGTGACGACTATGTCGGTGCGAGTTCGATGTTTCACGTGAAACATTCAACACGCACCGACATTACTTTCTCTGTTCGGGGGAGCAGGGCTTAGACTTGGAATTCAAACACGACATGAAGGAGTAGCGTATGGCACAGGATGACGTGAAGTCGATCGACCAGCTCAACGAAGAGGCTGACATCGCCGCGGATTACCTTGAAGGCCTACTGGATATCGCCGACTATGAGGGCGACATTGAGATGGGCGTGCGTAATGACCGCCCCACCGTGCAAATCGTTGCTGATGACGATACTGACATCAAACATCTTATTGGCCGTAATGGTGAAGTCGTTGATGCTCTGCAGCAATTGACTCGTCTGGCTGTACAGCAGAAGACCGGCGAGCGTTCTCATCTGATTGTGGATGTCGACGGTTTCCTGAAGCGCAAGCGTCAGCACCTCCGTGATATCGCCTTGGATGCCATTGACGCAGTGAAGGATTCCGGCGAGCCGTATGACTTGAAGCCGATGAATTCCTTCGAACGTAAAGTCGTTCACGATGTGGTTCGGGAAGAGGGGCTGAAGTCTCGCTCGCACGGTGAGGAGCCTCATCGTTACGTGACGGTGTATCTCAAGAATAGAGTCGAGGATACCGCCGAAGACGACGAGCTTGATCAGGAGTAATTGCTCGGCGAGTTTTTTTGAGATGACAGGGACGTTCGACGGATGTCGTCTTTGAACAAACTAAAGTGACCGCATGGAGAATGGCGTCGTAATGAGCGGCGCCATTCTCCATGTTGATTGTTTCACGTGAAACATGGTGAGGGAGATGGCTATGACGGATCAGCTGCAGGGGTCACCTGTACTTGCTGAGGTCTTGGGTGATGCGTTGCTGAAGTTGGAGCGTTTCCATGCCAAGATTGCCGAAGAGGGTGAACCTCGTGGATTGATCGGCCCCCGTGACGTCGATATCATTTGGGAACGGCATATTCTGAATTCCGCTGCGATTGTGCCGTACGTTCGGAATGCGACGAATGGTATTCGCTTCAAAACAGTTGCCGACGTCGGCAGTGGTGGTGGTTTTCCTGGATTGGTGGCTGCCGCGTGTTTGCCGGATCATGACTTCACGCTGATTGAACCGATGGAGCGGCGAATCGAATGGTTGCATGAATGTGTTGGCCTGATGCAACTGCAGAACGTTGAGATTATTCGTGGACGCTCCGATGCCGTCATCCAGCAGGTACGGAAGCGGGAAATTCATCCGTTCGCTGTTGTCACGTGTCGTGCGGTTGCTCCTATGACCAAACTCTCTGGCTGGACGTTGCCGTTGCTGAAACCGTCAGGACAGTTGATCGCACTGAAGGGACGGTCTGCTCAGGCTGAAATCGACAAGGCTGGCAAGGAGATTGCAAAATTCGGTGGTCGTCGTCCACGCGTCGTTGAGGCGGCTGTCGGACCGGATCTTGAGCCTACCCACGTGGTGATTGTGGATAAGCGATGAGTGGAGTACTGATTGAGTTATCCACATTTCCATATGTGCGTAAAAGTTATCCACATTTTTACGGGACGATGTGCAGAATGATGAAAACACTGATTTTTCAATGTTTTTCGTCTGCGAATACATAATCTAACACTCAACGTCATTCACACTTATCCACACTTATCCACATTGCATATCGCAATTGTGGATAACGAGCATCATGTCCATACGAATGAGAACACTGGAACTTACGTCTGTGCAAGGAGGAGCGATGTCCACCAAGGATCATCAGTCGGAACCTATAGAATCGGCTTCCGAAACGCTTCAGCGAATATTCGATGGTCACGGTTCAGTGCTTGGCAGCCAGATGGCTGATGAAAGCTCACGCTACGATGTACTCAAGAAAACCGATTTCCCCAAACCTCAACGTACCCGTCGTATTGCCGTGGCCAACCAGAAGGGGGGAGTGGGTAAAACCACATCCACGGTAAACACCGCTGCGGCGCTGGCGAACAAGGGCGCGCAGGTGTTGGTCATCGATATGGACCCGCAGGGCAATGCCTCTACGGCGTTGGGTGTATCTCATGCATCGGGAGAGCCCTCGGTCTATGACGTTATCGAGGGGCGTTCCGATCTGGGTGATGTTATCACGGTCTGTCCTGATTTTCCCACACTTGATGTTGTGCCTGCATCAATCGATCTCAGCGGTGCCGAGTTGGAAGTGGCTGATCTGCCCAACCGAAACACATTGTTGAAGGAGGCCTTGGACCTCTACCTGCGTCAATCAGATAAACACTATGATTACGTGTTCATTGATTGCCCGCCCAGCTTGGGCCTCTTGGTCATCAACGCCATGTGTGCAGTGACCGAGATGCTGATTCCTATCCAGGCTGAGTATTACGCATTGGAGGGTCTTGGCCAGCTGATTAACACGATTGGTTTGGTGCAAGAGCATTTCAATCCCGTACTGCTGGTGTCCACCATGCTCGTCACGATGTTCGATCGCCGAACGTTATTGAGCCGTGAAGTATATAACGAGGTTAAGGGACACTATCCCAGCATTGTGCTGAATACCACCATCCCGCGTTCAGTCAAGATCTCCGAAGCGCCGAGTTTCTCCCAATCGGTGATTGCCTATGATCCTCGTGGCATAGGTGCCATATCGTATGGTGAAGCAGCTTTGGAAATCGCACAGCGTTCGCAACAAGTCCTTGACACCATTGATGCGAGGAGGAACAAGTAATGGCATCAAAATCACGACTTGGTAAGGGCCTTGGCGCTTTGTTCCCCACATTGCCAGGGGAGGAGCCGGTGGCGGAGCAGCCCGCAATGATTGCGGAGGATTCGTCTACTCCGGAGGCCACTGCTGACATAACCCCCGCCAAGAAGGCTACTGCCCAGCAGGAATCAAAACCTGCCGTGCCTCAGACGATATCGTCCAGCAAGGCAGTCAAGAAAGCCGCCGGTAAACGCGCATCCATGCCCGCATTGGACACCATTACTCATCCTAGCGACCTGTTTTTCGGTACGGAGAAACCTCAAACCGGTAAGGTCGCCGCACCTCAGCAGGGCGGCAAGTCGTCTGCGTCTCAGACGGCACATCGTACATCCGTCACTGTCAAAGATGTTTCACGTGAAACATCTTTGACTGCATCGGCGGCAAAGACCGCTGACACAGATAAGAAGGACGAGCTCAAGCCGGTAGCCGGTGGTTATCTGGCTGAACTCAAACTGTCTGATATCGGGCCCAATGCACATCAGCCTCGTACCATCTTCGACGAGGATGAGTTGAATGAGCTGTCTGCTTCCATTAAGGAAGTTGGTGTGCTGCAACCGATAGTCGTGCGCAAGCGTCCGGCAAGCCAGATTGCTGCGGCCAAAGCCGCCAAGCACGACGAGACGGAATCCAGCACGAATCCGTTTGCCGGTCATTTGGACAGCCCGTATGAGCTCATTATGGGTGAACGCCGTTGGCGTGCTTCTCAGTTGGCTGGGTTGGAGACGATTCCCGCCATCGTCAAAACCACTGCGGATGATGATATGCTCCGCGATGCATTGCTGGAAAACTTGCACCGTGTGGCCTTGAATCCGCTGGAAGAGGCGGCTGCCTACCAGCAGATGATTGAAGAGTTCGGGTTGACACAAGTACAACTGTCCAAGTCGGTGTCCAAGTCTCGCCCGCAAATCGCCAATACCTTGCGACTGCTGAACCTGCCGGCTTCTGTGCAAAAGAGAGTGGCTGCCGGTGTGCTATCGTCCGGTCATGCGCGTGCGCTATTGGGCCTGAGCGATCCGGAGGAAATGGACAAGCTGGCTTCTCGTATTATTGCGGAAGGTCTTTCTGTACGCAGCACCGAAGAAATCGTCGCCATGAAGATTGCGTCGGGGGAGCAGCCGAAGAAGCCTAAGACGTCTAAGACCAATCCTTGGGTTGGTTCCGCCATCCAGCAGAGTTTGGAAAATCATTTCGATACCAAGGTGTCGATTAAGGGCAGCACCAAGCATGGTCGCATCGAAATCGTCTTTTCGTCACCAGAGGATATGGATCGCATCCTGCAGCTGCTGGTGCCGAGCCAAGGCGATGCCGATTCCAAATGGGTGTAACACGATAAGAACATTCGTGTTGTCGCCGGCATTATTGCTGTGCAGTGCGTTGTATGCGCAAGACGTTATAGCCTCTGCGTGATTCCTGGCAGGGGCGTATGCCCGCGCTGTAGCCCCTGTCGCAATAGAAAACCCCTCAGGCTGGAGGGACAATCACACATCGTGATTCTCCGTCGCCTGAGGGGTCTTTCTATGCCTTTGACCGATACGTACTATCCAAGGGCGGCATGCTGTAACACTGACCTAGCGTTGCTCCTATGTCACAGGCAGCAGCCAGAACAGCAAGCCACCATCAGTCCGCCACCATCAGTCCGTAAGATAGGCCTGCGTATCCAGCGCTGCACGGCAGCCCATGCCCGCTGCGCTGATCGCTTGACGATAAGTACGATCCACGCAATCGCCTGCAGCAAAGATGCCTGGCGCACTGGTCACCGTGCTGGCACCCTGCACCACGACATATCCATCATCGTCACGGTCCACAACACCGGCCGCAAAATCAGTGGCTGGCGTATGACCGATAGCCACGAATACGGCGTTGGTGTCCAGCGTGCTTTCTTCTCCGGTCACCACATTACGTACGGCGATGCTGCTGACACTGGCCGGTGCTACAGCCGGTTGTTTGAGCGTCAAGCCAGGAATGGCAATAGGTGCACCGGTGTTCTGTGTGGGGGAGGAGGTGCCGGTAATGGAGGTCACCACTGTGTTGGTCATCAGAGTGATGGTCGGATTGGCTTTGGCTCGGTCCACCATGATCTGCGAGGCGCGGAAGCTATCGCGTCGGTGAATCAAGGTGACCGAAGAACCGAACCGGGTCAGGAATAATGCCTCTTCAAAAGCCGAATCGCCACCGCCTACGACCACGATAGGCTTGTTCCTGAAGAAGAAGCCATCGCAGGTGGCGCAGTACGAGACGCCATGTCCGGACAGCTCCTGTTCGCCGGGCACCCCAAGCTTACGGAATGACGACCCTGTGGCGATGATAAGCGACGATGCCTCCAATTGGGAGTCATCGGAGAGTGTTACACGATAGGTCGGCTTGACCGAATCACTCTCACATGCCTCGATGGAAGAGACATCGTCTGCGATATAGGTTGTACCGAAGCGCTTGGCCTGTTCCTTCATGCGATCCATAAGATCCGGGCCAAGAATACCTTCCGGGAATCCGGGGAAGTTCTCCACCTCAGTGGTGTTGACCAACTGTCCACCTGGCGACAACGCACCAGTGACCATAACAGGATTGAGACCTGCGCGGCCAAGATAGATGGCGGCCGTGTAGCCAGCGGGACCAGAACCGATAATGATGACGTTATGTTTCACGTGAAACATTGTCACACCCCCATACGATATTCCGTGTCATTCAGCCAGATGCGAAGAAGGGGCGGTACCGTCGAATGTATGCGAACGGTACCGCCCCTTCTTGGGTCAGTTATCGGCATAGATGCCGATTAGAAGACCTCCACCTTTTCGATGTACAGCTGGTTCTGCGGCAGGCTATCCGATGGCACCCACAGCAGCAGATCCTGCGTCTTGACGGCTTTGGTGAACTTCACCTCAGTAGTGCCACCTTCAGCAAAGGTGAATTCGGCCACCTGCTTGCCTTGAGTGGGGTCCCCAGTGGTATTTGCGCGAATATAGCCCTTACCACCGGATGTGCGGATGGTGATAACCATGCGGTACGCATCCTGCGGCTGGTCAAGGTGCATGTAGTATGCGTACCCGGATTGGCCGTCAGGATTCGACAGGAAGTTGGCGCTGGAAATCGTAAACGCCGTGTTGTTCTCATGGCTCGGTTGCGGAACAGCGCTGGAATCCTTATCGCCGGACTTCTTGGCCTTGGTCTTCTTGGACGACGAATCAGCAGTCTCGGACTTCTTGGACTTGTCTGATGCCGAGTCCTTGGATTCGCTCTGAGTGGCATCACTCGATTTTGAAGAATCGTCAGTGGTGCCACCGTTCGTCGCGTTCTCGCTGCCACCAAATGGCACAGCGTCAGCATTGATATCAGGCCAGTCACCTTCACTGGAGTTGCTGGAAGCATCGGCAGGATTGTCTCCGGAGGATCGGAACGCATGCACTGCCCAAACAGCCGCTGCCACTACCAATATCAGAGCCACAATGATGGCAACGACCTTGGTCGACAGTTTGCCGAACAGATGTTCATCGGGCAGCTTGCTGTCAACCTCGTCATCCGGCACATCCTTCGGTGTGAAGCTCGGAGGAATGGCGCTTACTTCGGCAATGCGGGCCTGCTCCTCTTCCAAGGCACGCAGCGATTCCTCACCAGGAGCCACAGCACGGCCGCTGGCGTCGAACACGGGAATACGACTGGTTGTCTCTCCCACGGTGGCATCGGGAATACCGCCGGTAACAATAGGCACTGTCAACCGAGTATTATCACCCGGACCGCCGATGGGGGCCGGATTCATTTCGCTGTACCAGTCACCGGTGCCTTCACCGGAAAGATTTTCGTGCTCCCAGGCGTCAGAAAGGTTGAAGTCAAACAGACGGCGGGCATCAGACTGAGACTGGTTACCGTCAGCAGTACTGGACCCATCAGGCAGAGGAACCGGTGACATCGCGTGCGGAGCGGGGACGGCGGCCGTCTGAACCGGCAGGGAAGGGGTAATAGACAATTCCGGAAGACTGCTGCTGTTAATCAACGTGCTGGGAATAGGCACGATATCAGTCTCGTTGGCAGACTTCAGTATCGCCTTGGTAATCGAGCAATCGCTTTCCACGCTCGGCAAAGCAATATCAGCATCGCTCAGTTCAGAGAGCGGCTTCCAATTACCCAACAAGGCGTCGAGTTCTACAAGGGCAGCCATTGGCAACGTATGATCGTCGGGCTCGCTCAAGGCCAATCCACGCTTGCAAATCACGCGGAATTCGCCAGGGGTGTCTTGCGGCAAGGCACGCAGATTGAATGTGGGTGTCGCTTGGCTTGGCGTGCGTGTCAGCAGGGTATAGAGTAATGCCGCAAGCTGGCGAATCGCATACCGTTCAGGACCGTCCGTACGCAGATCGGTAGCGGACGTATCGGCCAGCATCGTGGCACATGGTGCATCGGCAATTTGCACACCGGAGGTAGTCACTCGAACGGTGTCGGTTGTGATGACGATGCCGCTGGGAGTATCCGCAATGACCTCGCGCAGCACGTCGGCGCATTCTCCGATAATCGACCGGATGGCGCTGTAGCTGAGCGGCTTGGCGGTATCTACCATGTAGTCAGTCAGGCATTGGCCGCTATCCACCGGCATGACAATGAGAAGTACGTCGGATTCCATACGGTATTTCAGTATGGGAATCACACGATCAGGGCGAGTGGCGGCGATGCGACCAGCGAGCTTATCGATTGCGGCGAAAGCGCTGCGATCGGTAATGATGAACAGCTGGCAATCCTTTGCCAGCACACGGTCGTTGGCTTTCCATGCCTGAATGCCAGGCTCCTCACGCAACGATGATACCAAGGTGTATCGGTTGAGAATCGTGTCTCCGAGTTGCGGTTTCATAGTGCGTTCGGCTCCGTGTGATTGGTGTTCGAGATTGGTCTTAGATATTCTACGTGCGGGGCTATCCTTGACGGGCTCCGTCTCAGGATTGATTTACGTAGCGTCGACTTTTTTCCGGCTGGGCTGTCACAGCAACGTCCTCACTGGCCGGAGTCTTGTGTAGACGGGCCAGTATCGAGTGATAGGCGCTGATGAGTTCCGGGGTGTGTACCACCCACAACACAGCCACATATACTACGGCCAGCACAATGGTGAGCACCACGCAGATGGCCAGCGCAGACCACCAGCTCATGTGCCCGCCTACTGGTCGAATATCCGCGCCGAGCAGTGCGACTACCGGTCGTTTGATCAGCCAGACCACAACTCCGGAAGCCAGTGCCGCCACAATGGCCTTGGCATATGTCCTCGTGATCTCCCGACCGCCAAGATTGCCTTCGAACTTGCGGCGCAACATCATCAACGTCAGCGGCAACGCCAGTAATCCACCGAGGGTCACCGAGCAGGCGATGCCGAGTACCCAATGCTCAGGAGGAAGTACCATCATGCCGATGATCATGAATATTGAGGTGAATCCATACTGCATCACCGCGGACAGGAAGGGGTGAAGGCCGTCCTCAAAGGCGTAGAACGTGCGCTGGATCAGCAGGAACGCCGACCCCAATGGAATGCCCATAGACAAGGCGATAAGCGCATAGGAGATCAACATAGTCTCGTCCATCGAGACGGACGGAAGCAATGCACGGATGATCGGTTCGGGGAACACGACCATGGCGGCGGCGAAGAACATGATGAGCAGGCCCACATTATTCAGTGCGCTGACCAGGTCGTGCCGTGCCTCATCCAGATTCGCAGCTGCGATGGAACGGGAGATTTTGGGGAACATAGCCGTGGATACCGATACGGCGATGAGTGAATAGGGCAGGATGAACAGTGTGTACGCATTCTGATAGGTCGCGTTGCCTGCCACGCTGAACAGGCTGGCACCCGTCAGTTCGTGGGCGCGCTGCGGTGCGGATGTGGCGATACGGGTAAGGATAATGCCGCAGATCTCACTGGTGATCACCACGCCCAAAGAGCCTAACGCCACGGGGCCCATAGACCTGAGTCCAAAGCCGCCAAGCCCGAAGCTGGGTTTGTACTTGAACCCGATACGGGCCAGCGGCAGGAACAGTATCAGCGCTTGGAAGGCCACGCCCAAAGTCCAGGTGCCTGCGGTAAGCGCGATTTTGTCGGCGGTCCAGAATTCGAGGGGCTGTTCATTGGCCTTGCTGAACAGCAGAATAAAGCCAGTAAAACCGGCGCAACTAATAATGTTGGCACCGGTTGAGCTCCACGCATACGTGAGGAAATGGTCTTTGGCGGCCAGGATCTGACCCAATACCGTATACAGGCCGTAGAAGAACACCTGAGGCATGCACCACAGGGTGAACGAGGTGGTCAGGGCTATCATCTGGTGATCGTCGCTACCCACGTACAGGCGGGCAAGCAGAGGGCTGGCCGCCGCCATCACCACGGTCATGGCCAATAGGATGCCGATGGCCAACGTAATCAGGCGATTCAGTCGTTCTTGGGCGTCTTTTTCTTTCAACGTGCGCACGATCTGGGGCACCAGCACGGCGTTGAAGATGCCGCCGGACACCAGCGTGAACACGGATTGGGGAATCATGGAACCGGCCTGATAGGCGTTGGCCGCCAATCCGGTGGTGCCGATGGCCGCAGCGAGAAGAATCGTGCGGAGCTGACCGGTCACACGGGAAGCAGCGGTTCCCGTGGCCATGATCAGGGAATTACGACCTACGCTTGAACTCATTCGTCGGGGTCCTTCTTCCGATGGAACTGCCGCCACAGGCCGATAATGCCCAGTAGCACGGCGAAGCCGATGATAATGAAGCCGCTGGCATCACTGATGCGCATCACACTGGTGATCGCGGTGTCCTGCGTGTTGCCGAAGCTGTTGCCTTCCCGGTCGGTCAACGACACATGGGCCGTCGATGAGCCGGAAGTGGAAACGCGGATGGTGAAGGTCACCTGAGCGTCGCTATGCGAGGGAATATCGATGTCAGCGGTTCGCGAGGTGACGATCTGCATGGAGTCAGTCAGTGAGTTGACCTGCACGCTGACGGCGTAGGGAAGGTCATTGCTGACGGTGATTGGCATTTTCGCGGATTCGCTGAACACGGATATTGATTCCGATGGGTTGATGCGTACGCCGTTCAGAAGATCGCTGGCCAGTGTTTTCGTGGCTTTGACCATGGCTTTTCGCGTGGCTGTCGGCTGGGGGGAGCCAGACATGGACCGCAGCGCCATATCGTCATGCAGCGCCAGTAAAGAGCCAATCCATTGCGTCGGATCGTTGCTATGCGAGGCGGTGTCATTGGCGTCCTGCCGGGCCAGGGCCTGCGGGTCCAACGACGAGACCTCGTCGGAATCAATCTCGTTCCTCAATATGGAGGTGGCCATGCGCATGATGTCATGCCGGCTGTCGGCCAACTGTCTCAATGCCGACCGGGTATTGGCGGTGTTGGCATCATCGGCCTTGTCGGGATTGACCGAATCGCTGACATTGTACGGATCGGCCTTGGCCATGGTCTTCAGGTCCGTCAGATTCAACCAAGACGCCTGCTCGAAGGCGCTCATCACCTGATCGATCCAGCTGGCCTCCGTGGTGCGGGAGAACGTCATAAGCAGGTATCGGGATGTATAGGGCTGTTCCATCTGGTAGAACGCGCTCTGAGCGATCAGTCGGGCCAACCGACCGGCATCGCTGGACTCGGCCTGCGCGTCCGTGCTGGTGGCTTGGCCCTTGGCCAGCGTGCCCAAGGTCGATTGCTCCTTCAGCACGGTGACATCGCCGGCAGGCGTATGCACCACGTAGGTGCCTGTGTGTACGGCTTCAGTCTGGTCGGCATCGAAAGAGGCATCGGCAATCACCGTGTCATAGCCCTGCTCGCGTGCTGCGGTCAGCGCATCCAACGTCCAACAGTTGTTGCCCTGCCATGCGTACGCGGAGGGTGTTTCGGAGTCGCCTCCGTCGGCATACCATGCGGCCGCCTGCTTGGCGTTCCACTGCTCAGTGGTGATGCCGGCCTTTTCGTAGGCCGCGGTATCGTCCAGTGCGGTATAGGCGGTGATGTCGAAGTCGGCGGGCTGCATGATGCCGGCAATGGACGGTTGCACTGCGGACTGACGCCAATACAGAGGATCCGCGATCACTTGCAGCGAGCGGTGCTTGGCGAATGTCTGCCCAAGGGATCGCGCGGTATCGGCATCCTGTTCGGATAAGGATATGGCTTGCGTATCAGTGGCTTTGGCCGCGTTGCTGGCGTCGGCGTTATCGGACTTGTCGGCCTTGTCCGTGCTGTTGGACTTGGACGATGTTGATGTCGAGGAAGTGGTGGTTTCGGCAATGCGATTGCTGATGGCCTTATTATCGACCTGCCAGCCGCTGGCGGTGTAGGGCATGGCCACGGTCAGGTTCATGGCCGGTGTTGTCGCGGTGTTGAGCCCATCCGAAGATCGGGTCAGAAAACTCGGCAAATCGGCGAGTATCTGATTGCCAACGATATACGACAGCATCAGCGGTTTCGGTCCCCAACTCCCTATGGAGGCAAGGGTCTGCTGATTGGCGTTCACCTCGATGGTGACGGTGGCAGTGCCGCCGGCGGGAATCGATGGCACGTCAACGGAACCCAACTCGTTGGGGGTTGGGATGGGGGCGTTGTTCTCGGCCCAATTCTGAATATCGGTGCGCGAGACAAAGGTGAACAACGCATTGGTGGTCAGGTGCAGTGTGCCGCTTGACGTGGCCGTGCTGTCCGTATTGCTGATGACCGCGGTGACACGATAGCCCGATTTGGAGGTGACGATGGGGGTGCTTTGCGTGATGGCAATGCTCTGCTTGGGCTGATTCTCGGTCTGATTGCCCGTTGCGTCCGTCGTATCGGATGAATCAGTCGTGTCCGTCGTATCGTTCGCGTAGACGGTCAATGGAGCGGCCAGCATCGCCACAACGGCGACGCCAGCCGCCAGTGCGTGTGCCAGACGTGTGCAATGTCGTAAGACTCCGGGTAGGTTCACTCGTTTGCCTGCCTGTTCTTCTTCCTGGCGTAGAGCCACGCGATTTTGCGTTCGTTGGGATAGCTCAACACGTCATCCAAATCTTCAAAACGCACCCAGATGGCGTCTTCCGCCTCATGATCCGGGTCTCCTTCCACCGTCAGTTCACCGCCGGTCTGTTTGAGCGCGAAGTGATGGACCAGCTTGTGCACGCGCTGCGTGGTACCGGTGAACCAGTAGTCGATGGTGGCGATGGAATCGATCACCTCGCCCAGGATGCCGGTCTCTTCATGCACTTCGCGCACAGCGGTCTGCTGCGGGGTCTCGCCTTTTTCGATATGCCCCTTCGGCAAGCACCATTCGAGATGGCCGGAGCGGGAATGACGGGCGATAATGGCCACGCGGTTCTGGTCATCGAAAATCAGACCGCCTGCCGAATATTCGCGTACGACCGGCAGTTCCTGGGCATCCAGTGAAGCGAATGTGGTCGGACCGTCCGACGTACGGCGTTGCGGCATCATGGCCGGAGTCGGGCCGGATGGCGTCACCGGTTCTACCGGCACTGCCGGTTCCGGCGAGGCAACATCTCCGGACGGGTGCCGGCCGAAGACCGTGGCCGGCGTGGGATGCGCTGACGTTGCGGGCCTCACTGGTGCTGCAGACGGCGCTGAGACCGGCATGGTGACCGGCGTTGCGGCCGGTGCGGTACGTGCCGCAGGCGGCATCAGCACGTCGCGCGGAGTCGGTATCGCTGTGGTGTGCGCGGCGGCGGCCTTGGCGACCGCAACGGCAGCATCTACGGCCGCGTGAGCGGTCGCCGCGGGATCGTTCGTGACGATGGTTACGGACGTTTGTGCCGTGGCGATAATCGGCTCGACCTCGGCAATCGTCTCGGCACCGGCCTCGCCGGCGATACCATCAGCCTGCCCCTCGATAGTGCCGCTGGTAGTGGCGATGGTGACGGTGGCATGCATGCCGAAGACGGTGGCCGGTGTGGGCATCATCGGCTTCGGTGCGGGCATGTCGCTGGCGGCGTCCGATATTTCGGATTCGGATGGTTCGGGTGTGGCGGGCGTTGCGGGTGTGCCAGGCACACCGGAATGTTGCGCAGTCGGTACTGCGTCTACTTCGTCTTGATGAACGGCCTGATTGGTGGAGTGGCTCGCGGTGCCGCCGACATCGGAAGAATCGCCCGAATCGGCGGAATGATGCGGAGTTTCGGACGTATACAGCAGGTGGTCTTGGGTATGGCTATCCGCCGAATCTGGTGTTTGCCCCAGCATGCGGGCAAGGTCGGCGGGCGTAATCATATTCTCCACCTTACTCAACCCCGTGTGCAGGTGGGGTAACGGTATGCTGGTAGGGCAGAAAAACGTCGCACGCGGGAAGGTGCCCATTGGATTTCGAAGTATGGCCTGAAGCCATCGAACTTGGTCGACTGTTCGCCGAACAGGGTTACGAGCTGGCATTGGTCGGCGGCCCGGTCAGGGATTTGCTGCTCCATAGAAAGAGCCACGATTTGGACTTCTGCTCATCCGCACGGCCTGAGCAGTTCGAGCCGATACTGCGCCGGTGGGGGCATGACGGCTTCTGGGACATGGGGCGCAAGTTCGGCACGCTGGGTGCCATGCGCCGCCGCCCGGACGGCACCGAGGTCAAGGTGGAGGTCACCACCTATCGCTCTGACACGTACGATCCGGACTCGCGTAAGCCCGAGGTCAATTATGGCGACACGCTTGAGGGCGACCTGTCCCGCCGCGACTTCACCGTCAACGCGATGGCTCTGCGCGTGCCCGACCTGCAATTCGTGGACCCGTTCGGTGGTGCCAGTGATCTGTCCAAGGGCGTGTTGCGCACGCCGGTGGATCCGCGACAGTCCTTTGACGACGATCCGTTGCGTATGATGCGCGCCGTGCGATTCGTGGCCCAGCTGGGCTTCCGTATCGCGCCGGACGCGGCCGAGGCGATTACCTCGATGCGCGACCGCATCGACATCGTATCCGCCGAGCGTGTGCGCGACGAACTGACCAAACTGCTGCTCTCCGACCGTCCGCGCGCCGGCCTTGAGGCGTTGGTCGAATCCGGTCTTGCGGACATCGTCTTCCCGGAAATTCCGGCCCTGCAATTGCAGATCGACGAACACCACCGCCACAAGGACGTCTTCGAGCACACGATGATTGTGCTCGAACGTGCTATCGCCCTGGAAACCGGCCCGGACGGCCCGGTGCCCGCCCCCGACCTGACGCTGCGCTTGGCCGCCGTGATGCACGATATCGGCAAGCCGAAGACCCGCCGGTTCGAGTCGGGCGGCAAGGTGAGCTTCCACCACCATGACGCGGTGGGTGCCAAAATGACCCGCAAGCGTTTGAAGGCGCTGCGTTTTGACCACCATCTGGTCGAGGACGTCTCGGAACTGGTGAATATGCACCTGCGCTTCCACGGCTATGTGGACGAGCCGTGGACCGATTCGGCCGTACGCCGGTATGTCAAGGATGCCGGGCACCTCTATGAGCGGCTGAACAGGCTCACGCGTGCGGATGCCACCACACAAAACAAACGCAAGGCGATGATCTTCTCCCAGGCCATGGATGAGATGGAGGAGCGCGTCCGCGAACTCAAGAAGAAAGAGGACTTCGACGCGATCCGCCCGGATCTGGACGGCAACGAAATTATGGAGTTGCTGGGCCTGGAGCCCGGCCCGATGATCGGCCGCGCCTACAAGCACATGCTGGAATACCGCTTGGATAACGGTCCGGTGGACCACGATGTGGCCGTCGAAGAACTCAAGCGCTGGTACGCCGAGATTCAGTAGTCCGATACTAGTCCGATACCAAAAAACCGTACGCTGAATACGTGTCAGCGTACGGTTTTTCGCGAAGATGAAGCTGTATGCGCCTTACTGCGCCGTGTATGCGTCGTGTTTGGTGTCGGCGGGCAGCTTGGTCATGCTATCGGCGGCCTTGCAACCCTCGATATTGGTGATGGTCTTACCGGATTGCGGGGAGGAGTTGGTGTCCTGCAGATCGTTGAACGTGGCGCCGATGACCACATCGATGAGCTGATCCTCGCGAGCCGTCATGATCATGGTGGCGTCGGTGAAATTGCCGATCAGCGTATACGCCTGATTAATGGCGTTCTTGCCGAAGTAGATGGTGGTGCGTTCAACGTCGGTGCTGGAATAGTTATCGATTTTCTGCACGCTGAATCCACGATTGGCCAAAGCTTCACCCACGGCCTTGGCGAATTGGCCGTGAGAGGTGCCGTTCATCACGCGAATGCCGACCGAAGCGTTGGACACGTATTGCGCTTTGCCGCTGCTGTCCTTGACCGCGCACGGCGCCGCGTTGCCGTAATTCGGCTGGCTGGCCGGAGTCTCCACTTCGCCGAGGCCGAAAACGTGGAAATTGAACAGTAGGGCTATGACCAGCACTACTGCCAATACCGCGCCGCTGATGGAAAAGACGATGGTCTGGCGGCGGCGCACGTACGCCTTGCGGGCTTCACGTTCATCAACCTGATACGTCATCGGTGGACTTCTTTCATGGGTCGGGTGGCTGGTTGCTACCTTAGCGTCACTGTCTGACGCTGATATTGGGGTGTTCGGGAGATTTGGCTCGAATAATACGATCGACCACAGCTGTATCGCGCCACACCTCGATAATGCGTTGTGCCGCTGCCTCGTCGGCGGCGAAAGCGACCACTGAGGGGCCGGATCCGGAGACGAATGCATGGCTGGCACCCGCCTGCGTGGCGGCGTCGATGGCCTGCCCGCTGCGGGGATGCAGGCTGATTGCCGCAGCCTGCAGATGATTGCGGTCGCCTTCTGCGGCTCCCACGATGTCAAAGGTGTGGTAGACCTCAGGAGTGCTGAGTTGCGACTGGTATGCGCCGACCAATACTTCGCCGCTGAATCCCTGTTCTATCAGCGCCAGCTCATCGCGGCTGCCGGGGGCGATATCCGTGATGCGTTCGCCGAAACCGGTGCCGTATGCAAGGCCACCGGTCAGGCAGAACGGCATGTCCGCGCCCAACGTGGCAGCAATGGTGCGCAGGCGCTCTATGGGCCAGTTCAGCTCCCAGAGACGATTGACCGCCAGCATGGTCGCCGCGGCGTCGGCTGAACCGCCGCCTAGTCCGGCACCCACGGGAATGCGCTTGGTGATGGTCAACGCCACATCCGGCTCGCGCTCGGCCGCCTGGGCCATGGCGAAGAGGGCCAGTACCGCATGGTTGCGGCGCATGTCGCTGCGTGAGGAGGCCAAGTCGCCCAAATAAGCGCCTTCGAGCTCCAGAGAGAATCCTGCTCCGGGTTGCTTGGCGGTTGCGGTGACGGTGTCGTATACGCCGATTGCGCAGTAGATGGTGTCCAGTTCGTGGCGTCCGCCCCATTCGTCGTGAGCAGGTCCCACTTCCAAGGTGAGATTGGTTTTCGCCGGGCAATCCACCGTAATGGTGATGGGGGAGAGCTCATCGGACTGATGTCGGGCAGCGGCTGAGCGTGGATGTGAGATTACCGGACTCATTGTGCCTCATCTCCATCTCCACACGATTCGATGGCCTTGGCCAGAGCGGTGAATTCGGCGATGGTGAGCGTCTCTCCTCGACGGGTCGGATCGATGCCGGCGATGGAGAATGCCTCGGAGGGCGCAATGGTCTTCAATGCCGCGTGCAGGGTCTTGCGACGCTGACCGAATGCCGCATCGATCAGACGAAATACGAGTTCCCGTTGTGTGCCGTCGTCTGTGCTGTTCGCAGTTCCCGGGGCAGCCGGGTCATCGGCCTGATACCGGGTGAATTTGACGAGCGCGGAATCCACATTGGGAGCCGGCCAGAACACATTGCGGCCGATGGTGCCCACCCGTTCGGCGGTGCCATACCAGGCGAGCTTCACGCTCGGCGTGCCGTAGATCTTGGAACCGGGCTTGGCGGCGAGTCTATCGGCCACCTCTTTCTGCACCATCACCAAGAACGAGCCGAGGTTGTCGAAACGCTCCAACAGCGTGAGCAGAATCGGCGTGGCCACGTTGTACGGCAGATTGGCGACCAGCGTAAACGATGCGTCATCGCTGAAATCAGGCACGTTCTCCGGGGTGACGGTTAAGGCATCCCGATTGACGACGGTGAGTCGTGACGTGGCTTCGGGCATGAATTCGGCGACTGTGCCCGGCAGTCGTTCGGCCAGCGGCGGATCGATTTCGACTGCGGTCATGGTGGCGCCGGTTTCCAAAATCGCCAGCGTCAACGATCCCAGGCCGGGGCCGACTTCCATGACATGATCGGCAGCGGTCACTCCCGCCTCGCGTACGATACGACGGACCGTGCCGGGGTCGATGACGAAGTTCTGCCCGAATTTCTTGGTGGGGCTGATGCCGGCATCGGCCGCGATACGACGGATATCGGCGGCGCCTAACAGGTGACCGGTGGCGGGAATGGTGTCGTTCATAAGCGTGTGTTCCTTGTGGGCTTCGTAACCGATCAGTACCAACCGATTTGTTCGGAATTTTGCCATGCCTTGGACGGGCTGCCGTATCTTTGTGCGATGTACCACAGACCCCAATCGATCTGTACGGCGGCATCGTCACGGTAATTGGCGCCGAACGCAGCCATTTTGTCTGCTGGTAGCGACTGAGGAATGCCGTAGGCGCCGGAGCTCGCGTTTTCGGCATACCACAGCCATCTGGACTCGCGGTTCCATAGTTTGACCAGGCAATCCCAGTCGTTGCCTGTCCACCCGCGCTGCGCGGCGGCACCGGCGGCATAGGCCTGAGCCTGGGCTACGGTGGCGTGCCAGAGTCGGCCGGAGGGCGTGGTGGTTGTTCCTGAATCGGAGCCAGAAGAGCCGGAATTGTTGTTCGTACCGCCGCCGGTGTTACCAGTGTTGCCGGAGTTGCCGGTGTTACCGGTGTTGCCAGTGTTACCGGAATTGCCGGTGTTGCCGGAGTTGTTGCCGCCGGTGTTGCCGGAATTGCTGGTGTTGCCGGAGTTGTTGCCGCCGGTGTTGCCGGCATTGTTGTTGGACGACTCGTGCTGATTGTTGGAACCGGAATCGGCCTTGCCGTTATCGGCGGAGTCGGATTTCTTATCGGAACCTTTATCGGTATCAGACTTGGCGGCGCCTACGGCGATGATCTGGTCGATGGCCATCGAGGTGACGGTCTCCGATTTCAGCGTCTCCGATTCGGCCACGCCATCCACATAGGTGACGTCGTACACCTGCGTCTTCTCGCCGTTGACGCCCTGCTGGCGCACATCGGCCTGCCCTTCAGCCAGATTCGGGTCGATGATGGTCTGGGTGGAGAACGGAATCACGGACGTGCGCGTCTCCTCGCCGTGGGTCACGCGGCGTACGCGCAGAATGGTCTCGTCGCTGTCTTTCTCAACGCTGACGCGATCCTCCTTGTTGAGCACGATGCCCTTGGAATCGAGGATGGAGGCGGCCGGCAGCTTGCCATTGGGGGCCACCGAGCTTTTGCCGTCGGCGATGACGGTGACCGGCCCGGACTGGTTGATCACCAGGCCGCCGGTGAGCTGGTTGTACACATTGTCGATGTCGACGGTGATCTTCGCGGCGTTGTTCTGGTTTTCCTCGAAAAATCCCAGTAGCTGGTCGGCGCTGGTGGCCACGGTCCAGAACGGCACGGCGGTGCCGTCGATGTTGATGGTGGTCTGGTAGGCGGACTGTACGGTGACCACGGCATGATTGGCGAGCTGGTCGCCGGACGAGGTGGTCACGATATCGTGGGTCTTGATATCCACCCCTTGTTCCTCCAGAAGACGGGTGGCCGTCATCGCATATGTGGTGACTTGGGTGGTTTGCCCGTTGATGTTCAGGGCCACGGATTTACGCGCGGTGAACGCGAATGATCCAGCCAGCGCGATACTGGTCGCCGCGATACAGGCGATTACGCGGATGCGACGCAGTGTAACAAACCGCTGCGGGGTCCAACGCCGTGCCATTGCCATACTCTTCCTGCTGGGTGAACGATTACGCCACCCATCGTAACGGTTGTTCCGGCCCGTACTGCGGTTTCACCGGCCACCGTCACCATTCCTGCTCGTCAGATTGTTCTGAGCTCAAAAAAAGAAAAGAAAAGGGGGGCGGGAGAGAAGGGGATGTTCCCGCCCCCTTGAAGGCGCGGAGCTGGTTGGGGGACGCTCCGCCCTCATTCCAGGAAGCCCATAATTGGGGGAAGGCTCCTGGAGTACTTACCCAAGGTAAGAATTATATGCGTAGAAAAGTCTACGTATCACATAATACGCCATTTTTTCTGCGCGACGAGCCTCTTGTCGGGATCGAACCGACGACCTGCCGCTTACAAGGCGGCCGCTCTGGCCATCTGAGCTAAAGAGGCGATTGTTCTTAACGCGTAAATCGTTGCGAACAAATGACTAGTATACCGGTACTTCCCGAGTGGTCAATTTAAGCCGAGCCGCAGGCGGTATTGCATATGTCGCGGCGTCAACTTATTCGGCCACGCAGCATCAGGAGGCGACCGAAATCGGCTTTCCGCTGGCACCGATGGATGGCATTTTGCCTTCCACGCCTACCTGGTCAGCATCCAGCCCAATGGACTTGAGGAAGCCGTCCACCATATTCGTGTCCGCCAGCGTGAGCTGCTTCAGATCCCAGTATTCGCCGTTGATGGTGAGTGTGGGGGAGGAGAAGGCGCCGGAGCTGTTGAACAGTTCGGGGCGCAGGATCGTGTAGTTGTTGGAGGCGGTGAGCCAGTCGAGGTATTCGTTCTTGCCGCTGAACGCCGCGGCGGCCACATCCTCGCTCACGCCGGCCTTGACGGCCTGCTTCTCCAGCTTGGCGTTGTTTACCGGCTCGTAATTGGACAATTCGCCCGGCTGGAAATCCTCAGCGTAGATGTTGGAGAGGTAGCTCATGAGGTGGTCGGGATCGTCATCATGCTCGGCAATGTAGATGGCACCGTTGAACACGCGGTTGGAGTAGTTGTCGGAGCTCTTGTTGTTCTGGAAATTGAGGAAATGCAAATCGATGTTGAGCTGGCCTGCGTTCATCAGCTTGACGAGCGTCGGGTCGAGTTGGCGGTTCACCGAGGCGCAGCCGGGGCACAGCGGTTCCATGTAGATGGATACGGTGGGAGCCCCCTCGGCTTTCTGGCCATACCCTTTGTTGGAGATTACGAAGCCGGCCTTGTCGTCGGCGTTAGCCGGCTGGGTACTGACTTTCTTGAGCTTGCTATAGGCCTCGTCCACGGTCATGTTGCTTTGCTGGCTACTGCTGCTGGTGTTGGACGGCCGCATAGCCTTGTACACGGCGAATCCAGCGATGGCCACCAGCACCACAATAATGGCCACCACAATGCAGCCGATGATGGTCTGCTGCTTACGCTCCTTGGCTGCCTGCTCGGCCCGTGCCTGTTGTGCGGCCTCCTCGGCCGCTCGGCGCTCAGCGCGTGTGGCACGCTTGGCCTGACGCTTCGGATCTGACATAGCTATCCCCTTGCAATCGCTTCAATGTTTGGGCCCCATCATAATGACCGGGCCTGAGGAGGACTGCGCCCAGAGCTGATCTGAGGTGAATTCCCTGTAAAAGTGTGACGGAACGAACGTATCGGATACACAACGGCCATGTGTGCGGATGGCTGATGTGTGAGATTCCGCCCCGCTCTAGGCGAACGGCATCCAGTTGATCGGCATGCCCAGAATCGGCATCGCGCACAAGGCCACGGTGATGATGGCCCATATGGTGAACAGCACGGTGCCGCGCCCGCCGCCCTTGGGCGCCGGCGCCACTGGAGCAGGTGGAGCCCCACCCACTTCGGTGGATGGCGCGCCCGCCGGGCGACTGTGTTTGAGCCCGCGCAGTACGCCGCCCCCCAGCCGAATCATCATCGACTGTGGGGCGAACACAGTGACCAGCCAGCCGATGGCCATGAAACCGCCCAGCGCCAGCCCGGAAGCGGAGAACGGCACATCATTGAGCAACGGCACCGGAATACCCCAATCCGCGGTGAAATACCAGGAGATGGTGTGAACGGGCAGTGCCAGAGCCGCGGTGGCCACGGCGGTTCCCGCCATATAGATGATGACTAGCAGCAGTATGCGGGGAATGGCCAGCAGCAGGGCTTTGACCAGATGCCAGGGAAAAGTCGCCACGCGAATCCACGAATCGGAGTTTTTGCGCTCGCCGCCGCGTTTGCCCTCGCGCTCAAGCTGGGGTTCGGTGTTATAGGCCAGGGTGAGCAGTAGCCACAACAACGCGGTGGCCGCGATGATGGCCACGAGCGGAGCATTTGCCGCCAGTGCCGCCAGCGGCGCCGCCAGCAGGATCAATGGCAGGGTGCCGCGCTGCAGATATTCCCCTCGCTTCACGTCCACCGGATTGGGCATGGGAGGATTTTGGACCATGGTTTCGGTGGGGGCCGCTTGGGCGGTTTGGTCGATGATGCGCTGCAATGCCGGGCGAATGGCGGGGTCCACCGCTGTGGGCTGGTTGCTTGCGGGATCCCAGCTGCTCTGGGCGGTGCCGGACGGGGGGAATGATGACGGCTGCGGCGTGGGGAGTACGGTGGTGCGCTCGGCCAGCGGCGTGGTTTGGTCCGGCATCGGTGTGGTCGCGCCGGTGAGTACCTGTGTGCCGGCGTCGTCGGTGAAATCGGCAGCAGCGTCGGGCAACAGTTGCGTGGCCTGCTCCGCACCGGCCGGCGGACGTGGCGGCATATCGGCTAAGGGCAGCGTGGCGGTAGCGGCGCCAGCCGGCGAGAATACGACGGTTTCGCCATCGCCGTTATCGCCCTTATTGCCGGAGAACACGGCCATGGTGGGAGCCTCAGCGGCTTCCTCGGCCGCGCGCCAGATGGTTCGGGGATTATTGCGGTCAACGCCGCCGGCCGCGCCAAAAGGGGGCATCGCCTCCGCGGCTTCGGCAACGATCGCAGCCGGTTGTCCAGCCACGGCTCCCGCGGCGAACGGTCCCGCCTGCTCGCCCTGCCAAGCGTTGGGATTCAACGCATCCAAGGCGATGGCATTCAGCAATTGATCCGGCGTGCAACGATCCCTGCGATCCGGGTCCAGTGCAGAACGGAAGGCAGCCAATGTGCCGGCCGGTAGTCCGGAAAGATTCGCGTTGCCCGAGGCCTCGCGCTCAAGTACCGCCATCATCGGCTTGGTGCCGAACACAGGCGCGCCGGTTGCGGCAAAAGCGAGCACGGACGCCACCGACCACCAATCGGTGGCGTCGTCGGATTCGGCACCGTCAATAATCTCGGGTGCGATGAATCCGGGTGTACCCATCACTAGGCCGGTGCGGGTCACGTGACTTTCGCCCTCGCCCATCGCGATACCGAAATCGACCAATACCGGTCCGGCGGCCGACACCATCACATTGGTGGGTTTGATGTCGCGATGGACGATGCCGGCCGCATGTACGGCTTTGGTGGCTTCGATGAGCTTGCGGGCCAAGCGTTCCAGATCGTCGCCCACATACCGGCCATTGGCGGCCACATCATCCTTAAGATTCTTGCCCTCGATGAGTTCAGTGACGATGAACGCCAACGTATCGTCGAGTTCCATATCCACGATGCCGCACACACCCGGATGATTGACCTTCTTCAAGGCCATGGCCTCGCGCCGCAGGCGCTCGCGCGGCGTGACATCGGGCTTGAGGTCGGGGTCGTGCAGGGCCGTGGACGCAGAGCCGGAGCCTGCCACTGACTCGTCGGTCAGGGAGTCGCGCAGAATCTTCATGGCATAGGTGGTGCCGCCGTCGTCGCGCACCCGCCACACCGACCCCATAGCTCCTGAGCCGAGCCGGGAGATCAGCGTATACCCACCAACCACTTCGCCGGACTCAAGATTCAACGCGTTCAAATCGCTCATGCCCTCCATCCTAATGCCTTGCTGGTGCATTATTCTGGCTCTCTCCTGGGAGGCCGAGCTTGATATTTCTTGGCTCCCCTCTCTGAGAGGGGAGCCAAGAATAAATGCCGTTTACGTATTGAGAAGTGCCGTTTACGCCATTAAGGTCGATTGCCCTGACCGGATGTGGTAGCAAATTATGCGCTCGAAATGACAGGATAGGTGCGTGGGCAGGTGCGCCAGTCGTGAATTTGCGACTCTATAACCATCGGCATCAAGGATGTGTCGGCGGTGACCCAAAGGTGAGCCAGCCGGGCACATTCAACAGTGGCACAGCGATGCAAGGGCAGTATCGTGAGCCGCTGATCGAATCGATAACGATATCAGATTCGAATGCCGCGACTTCGCCGGTCGTACCTTCGAATACTTCTCCGAAGACGGCTACCTGTTCGGCGTGATGGCCTCCCAGCAGGTCGCTGACGCTCCGGTCAAGGCCTGAGGTGTGTCTCCGATAACTGAATAGCTAAATAGAATGGACGGCCTGCTGAGTGCTACTCAACAGGCCGTCCATTGTGTATCTGAATGCGAAAAGTCATTATATGGAACGGAATATATCGATACTGTGCATTGTGCCGATTACTGATTCCGACGCAAGTATTCGCGCAGGAAGGGCACGGCAAAATCGACTTCGCCTCGTTCTGTTTCGCGGATAACGAAGGCGTCAAGGAGGCGTTTGCGGTAGGTGGCGGCATAGTTAGGCGTTTTGCCCATGCGCTGTGCAACATTCACGGTGGGAGAGGGACCATCTGACGCTGCCATGGCTTCGAGATACTCACGGTCGTTTTTGGATAAGCCTTGCAACTCCGGGATGCACACGGCGTTATCAAGGTCAATACGTGCTTCCTCGATACCTGCCGTAACATCAGCGTCGATGATGGTATCCGAGTCCCGCATGTCTGCGGCATCCCAGATATGGTAGCCAACCAGTTGAATCATATAGGGGTATCCGGCTGTCACATTGGCTGCAGTGCTTAATTGAGCGTCGGTGATGGACATGCCGGAGGCGCGGAATGTTGTGGCGAAAGCATCGCGCACTTCATCAAGAGGAATATCTGTGAGTATGTTCGTTTTCGCGCGACGTAGGAACGTGATGACTTCGTCATTGAACAAATCAGAAATCATCTGTGGGAGACCGGCGAACACGATGGCGATATTGCGTCGTTCCCTGATTTGATGCTGTATGGCAGTGGCGATGGCAATCATGTCGGATCGCTCAGCCGCTTGAGTCTCATCAATGGTGATAAGCAACCCAGCATGGCGCTTCTCAAGCGCATCCAACCGTCCGGCAATGGCACTTCTCAACGTTTCGGGCATACGCTTCGGGGATAGTTCGGCTTCTCCGAGGCCGATGCCCGCTCCAGCAAAAGTCAACGATGGTCGGATAGTGAGGTGGTCAAGGGCCCCTCGCCCGGTTCGTAAGGCATCAACAAGGCGTTCGCATAGTCCGGCAGAGGCCGTTTCTTCGATGACATCCCATCTGCGCGCTTTGGCCCGGTCTCCGAACACAGTGAGCATCACGGTTTTTCCGGTTCCACGAGCGCCGGTGACGAGCATAATGCGCCCTGGGGCACCGACTCCGTTATCGAGACCTTTCTCGAAATCGCGGATAACTTTGCCTCGGCCGATGAGCAGGGGCGGTTCCCCTCCTGCCGTTGGCTTGAATGGGTTTTCCTTTGCCTTCATGTGGACCGCCTCCTCGCTGAATCAACCTAAAATAAAAATTATCAAAAATATCAAAAAAATAAAAATTATCAAAAGCTGGGTTGAGCCGACTGAAGAAAACAGCCGTGGCGACAATGATCCTGCCGCAATCCGCGGTGACAACAACTGACGCGGACCTTCTTGGCAGAATCGTTGTTTGTCCCGCTTCGCCAATCAACGTCGCTCAAGTTCGGTGCGCAGACCGGCTACCGTAGCGGTCAGCTCACGCACTTCCTCGCGCAATAGGTCGATTTCGGGATTGGCTGATGTCGCAATAGCCTCTTGCGCGGCTTCCTTGGCCACTTCCTTCTCCCGAGCGTCCTCGCGCCGATCCGTCTCCAGATTGACCTGATCCACGATCCACGAGGCCAGCGTGGCCGTCACAATACCGATCAACGCGATGCCGGTGAACATCAGCACCACCGCAATGATCTTGCCTTGGAAGGTGACCGGCGAGAAGTCGCCATATCCCACGGTGGTCACGGTCACGAACGCCCACCACAACGCCGTGCCGAAGTCGGTGATCGTGGATCCGGACGCCTCGCGCTCCACGGAATACACGGCCAGCGCGCCCACGTACATGAGCATTCCCACCGCGCCGACCGCGTATACGGTGATGCGCCCGCGCACCGCCATGCCGGAGGTGCGGTTCAGCACGTGCAGCACGGTCAGCAAACGCAACAGTCGCAAGGGCCGGAGCATCGGCAGCGCGATGGTCAGCAGCGTGAACAGGTTGTGCTTGAACCACTGCCAGCGATCGTCGGCCAACCACAGCGAGACCACATAATCGACGACGAACACCACCCAGATCACGTTGATGACGGTTTCACACAGCGCGATATGCGTGCGGGAGAGAATTTCCCACGAATACACCACCAGAAACACCACGGACAGCACCATCAGCGGCCAGTCCGTCCACTTCTTCCACGTCTTCAGTCCCATATTCCGATTGTAGTGGCGCGTCCGCTGCGCCACTGCGGAGCATGACTCCGGACATCAGTGTTGTATACGTTCGTATACATTTCACGTTGTGTACGAACGTATACAGCGGTATTTTTCATCTCGTATTTCCCTTATGACTATCACCACAGTGATATAATCAAGAATATGTAAGGAGAGAGAAGGAGCCGGCCAATGGAGACCGCATCGATCGAACTGTGGCATGGCTCTTCGCATGTCATCAAGCATCCTGAATACGGGCTGGTCAAGCCGAACAACGATTATGGCCGCGGATTCTATTGCACGCGCAGCGTCGAGCTGGCCAAGGAATGGGCGTGCGCGGGAATGGATGACGGTTTCGCGAATCGGTACACGTTGACCACGGACGGGCTCCTCTTCCTGGACCTGTCCCAGCCGCCCTACACCATCCTGAACTGGCTGGCCATGCTGGTCGAAAACCGTCGTTTCCAGCCGACCACCGCCGTCGCCGCGCAAGGCATCGAATATCTGAAACAAGTGTTTCTGCCGGATGCCAGTCAGGCTGACGTCATCGTCGGATATCGTGCCGACGATTCGTATTTCTCGTTCGCCCGCGCTTTTGTCAATAACGCGATTTCCATCGACCAACTCGCTGAGGCGATGCGGTTGGGCGAGCTCGGCAAGCAGATCGTACTCGCCAGTCCTCAGGCATTCGCGGCACTGCGGTTCCAAGGCTGCGAAATCGCCCGCGCTTCGACCTACCACGGATTGCGTAACGAGCGCGACCGCACAGCTCGCGAAGCCTACCGCCGCAAAAGTGCAGAAGCCGATCTCGACGGCCTGTTCATGCGCGACATCATCCGCGAGAAAGTGACCAACGATGATCCCCGCCTATGATGAGACATACTTGCCGGACGCCATGGCCAACTTGGCCGGCGCCTTCGATTATGCGCTGAACGATTGCGGGTTGCCGGTCGGCCTATTCATGGACTTCTTCGCCACCTCCGAGGCGGCCGCGCTTTTCGGGCGAGGCACGCCCAAATACGTGTGTGGCATGTCCGGCGAGGAGCTGGTGGCCGAAATCATGCGGCAAACCGGTTGGGCGCGCATTCTCGATATGCCGCCAGCCGCACTGCGCGCCGGCTCAACACCCGAATACTGGGCCGGATGGGTACTCGCATACTGCCAATGGGCCAGGGGAGTGCGGTTCTCGGACATTCTCGATGTGCTGTCGCTCGACGATATCGTGCGACTGCACCCGACTCTGCACGAAGCCGACGAAAGCCGATTCGTCGACGTGTACGACGAGCGGGCCGCCCATAATCGCACCGAGGGCGACTCCCGGCTGCACACGATCCGCGTGCGCGCCGGACTCAGCCAATCCGGGCTGGCCCGCCGCTCCGGCGTTACCCTGCGCTCCATCCAAATGTACGAGCAGCGCCGCAAAGACCTTGGCAAAGCTGCCGTCTCCACCGTGCTCGCTTTGGCCCGCACGCTTGGCTGCCGCATCGAAGATCTGTTGGAGCCGTAAAGACGCGGAGTAGTATCGCGCCGCATCGATTCTGATAACTGAACAACTACTTTTAAGGCCCGGCCGGATGCTCGTTTGGACATCCGGCCGGGCCTTCTGGCTCCACACGGGGTGCCGAGGTATCCGTTCTCCGCTTCGAGGGGCTGATTTGGCCTTCCGTAGAGGTTTACTCCCGTTTCGAGGGGCTGGTGGCCCGCTAGAACACGGGTATAAACGGCTTCGCCCCACCGTCATTCCGCCATTTTGGGGATGCGCTTACTTGAGTACCAGCCCCTCGAAACGGAGATAGATCTCCGGAAAGGGTCAAAACAGCCCCTCGAAACTCAAGATGGCGGTTGCAGGGCGGTTGAGGATCAGTCGAAGAGCGGTTCAAACGCAAATGTGAACAATGCCACATGTGATTGGGCGGGTCGCTGCACGCCGATTTTCGGGGGTGCATGGGAATGGCGGAATATCAACGAAAAACCCTATATCTAGGTTTGTTATGTGACACGCGCCACTACATATAGTGCCTTGATTTCAAATCACACCGCTGTAATATGGCCTTCGCTTCACTGTTCATCAGAACCACATCAAGGGGAGTCGCCATGACCGTCACCGTGTTCACCAAGCCGCATTGCCCGCAGTGCGATGCCACCAAGCGCCAGCTCACCAAGCTGGGTGTGCCGTTTGAAACCGTGGACCTGACGCAGAACCCCTCCACCCTTGAGCAGCTGCAGGCCGCCGGTTTCCAGCAGGCTCCGGTGGTCATCACGCCGGACAACTCCTGGACCGGCTACCGCCCCGACCTGATTCGCGAAGTCGCCCAGCAGGTGGCCGCCGACAACCGCGCCGCCGCCACGGTGTCCGCGTGAGTCTGAGCCAGCCCGAATTCGCGGCCGAAGGCAAGACGATCGGCGCATTGGTCTACTTCTCGTCGGCCTCCGAAAACACCGCACGGTTCGTGGCCGGATGCCGTTTGCAGGACGAAGGCATCAACGTCTACCGCATCCCGTTGCGGGCCGCCGACCCGGCGCTAAACGTCCGCGAACCGTACGTCATCATGGTGCCCACCTATGGCGGCGGCGTGGTCAAGAAAGCAGTGCCGATTCAGGTCAAACGCTTCCTCAACGATCCAGCCAACCGCGAGTGGATTCGCGGCGTCATCGCCTCAGGCAACACCAATTTCGGTGAGGCCTACTGTGCCGCCGGAGACATCATCGCCGCCAAATGCAAGGTGCCCTACCTCTACCGTTACGAACTCATGGGCACCCCGGAAGACACTGCCGCCGTGCGAAACGGCCTCGTCCGCTTCTTCACCGAACAGTAAATCTTGACCCCCTCGAGGTATTGGCTCCCCTCTCCGAGGGGAGCTGTCAACGAAGTTGACTGGGGGGAGCAACTGTCTGAGTAAACACACTTCTGCCATATTCCAAGGATTTCCAATGACTGACCTCACCGCCACCGGCCTGCCGCTCGACAATACTGCCGACACCGCAGCGGAACAGTACGACCCGGCGCACGATTACCACGCGCTCAACGCGATGCTCAACCTCTATGACGCCGACGGCAAGATCCAGTTCGACAAAGACAAGGCCGCCGAACGCGAATACGTGACAGGGCACGTGGCCACCAACAGCAAGCGGTTCGCCTCCACCGCCGAGCGTCTCGAATACCTGATCAGCAACCAGTACTACAACCCTGCGGTCTTCAACCAGTACTCCGCTGAATTCCTCGACCGCATCTACGAGCACGTGGAATCCGCCGGCTTTGAGTTCGGCACTTTCCTTGGTGCGTTCAAGTTCTACACGTCCTACGCGCTCAAGACGTTCGATGGTCGCCTCTATCTTGAGGACTTCCCGCAGCGTTGCGCCGCTGTGGCCCTGGAGCTCGCCGCCGGCAATGAGCAGCAGGCCATCGAATACGCCGACGAAATGCTTGCCGGCCGCTTCCAGCCCGCCACCCCGACCTTCCTGAACCTCGGCAAGGCCCAGCGTGGCGAACCGGTCAGCTGCTTCCTGGTGCGCATCGAAGACAACATGGAGTCGATTTCGCGCGGCATCAACGCGGCCCTCCAGCTCTCCAAGCGCGGCGGTGGCGTGGCCCTGCTGCTGAGCAACCTGCGCGAGCTCGGTGCCCCGATCAAGCACATCGAGAACCAGTCCAGCGGCGTGATTCCGGTCATGAAGCTGCTGGAGGACTCCTTCTCCTATGCCAACCAGCTCGGCGCACGTCAGGGCGCGGGCGCGGTGTACCTCAACGCCCACCACCCTGATATCCTGCGCTTCCTGGATACCAAGCGAGAGAACGCGGACGAGAAGATCCGCATCAAGTCGCTGGCTCTTGGCGTGGTGATTCCGGACATCACGTTCGAACTGGCCAAACAGAAGGCCCAGATGGCCCTGTTCAGCCCGTACGACGTGGAGCGCGTGTACGGCAAGCCGTTCGCCGACATCTCCGTTACCGAGCATTATGACGAGATGGTGGCCGACGACCGCATCAAGAAGACCTACATCGACGCCCGTAAGTTCTTCACCACCATCGCCGAACTGCAGTTCGAATCCGGCTACCCGTACATCGTGTTCGAAGACACGGTCAACCGCGCGAACCCGATCGAAGGTCGCGTGACCATGTCCAACCTGTGCTCGGAAATCCTGCAGGTTCAGGAGCCGAGCGCATACAACGAGGACCTCACGTATGCGCATGTCGGCCGCGACATCTCCTGCAATCTGGGTTCGCTCAACATCGCTAAGGCGATGGATGGCGACTTGGGCCACACGGTGGAGACGGCGATCCGCGCACTCACCTCGGTGGCCGAGCACACCAGCATCAACGCGGTGCCTTCGATTCGCCGCGCCAATGAGGAGGGCCACGCCATCGGTCTCGGCCAGATGAACCTGCACGGCTTCCTGGCCCGCGAAGGCATCCAGTACGGTTCTGAAGAGGGCCTCGACTTCACCGACATGTACTTCATGACCGTGGCCTACCACGCCTACCGTGCCTCGCACGCGCTCGCCGTGGAGCATGGCCGCACGTTCGCCAGCTTCGCTACGAGCGACTACGCCAAGCCGGCCGGCCAGGGCAACTACTTCGACAAGTACGCCGATGGTCGTCGTTCGCTCACTCCGCGCACCGAACGGGTCCGTGCGCTGTTCGAACAGTACGGCATCGCGATCCCGACTGCGGCCGACTGGGAGGCCCTGCGCGACGCGATTCTGAAGGACGGCATCTACAACCAGAACCTGCAGGCCGTGCCGCCCACCGGCTCGATCTCGTACATCAACCATTCCACGAGCTCGATTCACCCGATCGCCTCCAAGATCGAGATTCGCAAGGAAGGCAAGATCGGGCGCGTGTACTACCCGGCCGCCTACATGACCAACGACAACCTCGGGTACTACAAGGACGCCTACGAGATCGGCTGGAAGGCCATCGTCGACACGTACGCCGAGGCCACCCAGCACGTGGATCAGGGACTGTCGCTGACGCTGTTCTTCCCGGACACCGCCACCACCCGCGACCTCAATAAGGCCCAGATCTACGCCTGGCGCAAGGGCATCAAAACCCTCTACTACATCCGCATCCGCCAGCAAGCCCTGGAAGGCACTGAAGTCCAAGGCTGCGTCTCCTGCATGCTCTGATCGTTCGAGGGAGCGTATACCGCCTTTCTTCGGCACTCGACGTACCTTCGTACGCCTTCGGCCTCAGACGGCGGTCTCCGCACGCATTGAACAACCAGAGGCCACTCTAAGGAACCCACAATGTCACGAACCATCTATAGAGCACTGCTCCGGCTGACCGCGCCGGAGGAGTTCGAAAACAAGCCCGCCGACAACTCCCAAGACGAGTAATGCAAAGGAATCCCCATGGCACCGATTTCCATTCCGCGCAAACCGCTGAAACTCATCGACCGCGTCTCCGCAATCAACTGGAACCGCCTCGAAGATGAGAAAGACCTTGAGGTCTGGGACCGCCTGACCGGCAACTTCTGGCTGCCCGAAAAAGTTCCCGTCTCCAACGACATCCCCAGCTGGCAGAAGATGACCGAGGACGAGCACACGCTCACCATGCGCGTCTTCACCGGCCTGACCCTGCTTGACACCATCCAGGGCACGGTCGGCGCCGTCTCCCTGATTCCGGACGCGCTCACCCCGCACGAGGAGGCCGTGTACACCAACATCGCCTTCATGGAATCCGTGCACGCCAAAAGCTACTCGTCCATCTTCTCCACCCTGTGCTCCACCGAACAGATCGATGCCGCATTCGACTGGAGCGAGAACAACGAGTTTCTGCAGAAGAAGGCGGAGATCGTGCTCGACTACTACGAGGGCGACAACCCGTACAAGCGCAAGGTGGCCTCCACCCTGCTCGAGTCCTTCCTCTTCTACTCCGGCTTCTATCTGCCGATGTACTTCTCCGCGCACGCCAAGCTGACGAACACCGCCGACGTGATTCGTCTGATCATCCGCGATGAGGCCGTCCACGGCTACTACATCGGCTACAAGTACCAGAAGGGCATCGCCCAGCTGAGCGATGCCGAGCGTCTGGATCTGCAGGACTACACGTACGACCTGCTCAACGAGCTGTACGACAACGAAGTGGAGTACACCCAGTCGCTGTACGACCGCGTGGGCCTGACCGATGACGTCGAGAAGTTCCTGCGGTACAACGGTAACAAGGCGCTGATGAACCTCGGCTACCCGGCTTTGTTCCCGGCTGAGATTTGCGATGTGAACCCCGCGATCCTGGCCGCCCTGAGCCCGAACGCCGACGAAAACCACGACTTCTTCTCCGGCTCCGGCTCCTCCTACGTGATGGGCAAAGCCGAAGAAACCGATGACGACGACTGGGACTTCTAAGGGTTTCGCGGTCCGCGAACCCGCAGCGCCGCCGCGTTCGTGCGGCGGCGCTACGCTGGAGATATGGAACAGGATCCGTTGGTCAGCATCATTATTCCGGTATATAAGGTCGAGAAATTCCTCGACGAATGCGTGGCGTCCGTTGCTGCGCAGACGTACGCCAATCTGGAGATTCTGCTGGTCGACGACGGCTCGCCCGACAATTGCCCGGCCATGTGCGACGCCTGGGCCGCCCGCGACCCGCGCATACGCGTGATTCACAAGCCCAACGGCGGCCTGTCCGACGCCCGCAACACCGGCATCGCCGGGGCCACCGGTGCGTACATATACTTCGCCGATTCCGACGATACCGTGGCCCCCACGTTGGTGGAGGACTGCCTGAATGCCATGCGTGAATACGATGCCGATCTGGTGATGTTCCAGTTCGACACCATCTCCGAGAACAACAAGCCGCTGCTGTCCAACTATCGCCACAACGACTTCACCGAGGTGCAGGTTCTGACCCCGGTCGAGGCCATCAAAAAGCAGGTCAAGGCTGAGATCGACGGCTATTTCTGGGCCTTCCTGGCACCCGCCTCCACCTATCAGGGCACCGGATTCTCCTTCCCGGTGGGGCGCAAAATCGAGGATCTCTCCCGTATCTGCAACGTGATCGGCGAGGCCACGCGCGTGGTCCGTCTGCCCAAGGCGCTGTACCACTACCGCATGCGCGAGGGATCGATTACCGCCAACTGGGATCCGCAGCTCACCCGCGACTGGACCCGCGCCGCCGACGACCGCGAGGAATACATCGTCCACCGATTCCCCGAGCTCAAGGGCTTCATGACGCTGCAACAGCTGAATTTTTTTGCCAACCTCGATTACGAGACCATGCGCCAGTCGCTGATCGCCGGGCTCAAGATCGATCCCGAGGACGCCGACGCGCTTCGTCGCCGCATCGAGGGCCTGACCAAGTCCGCCGATGAGGGCGATGAGCCCGTACCGGAAACGTTGCGTGAGTTGCTCGGACTGCTCAAGCTGGGCATCACCAAGGTGGCCGATGGCACGTTCGGTAAGGCCGATGGCAGCAGTACTGATGGCGATGCCGAGAACGATGACGTAACGCTGGCCGACCGTTTCCGCGACATGCGCGAGGACTGGCGCCAGCTGCGCATCCAGCGCATCGAAGACGCCGAGGAGCGCAAGGCCGAGCGCAAAGCCGCCCGCAACGGCGTCACCTTCGAGTCTGTGTCGCATTAGTCGGCGACTGATGGAATCCATCAGTCCGGGAAGAGCAGACCTGCTCTACGTCGGGCGTGCCGGTTCGCACGTTCGAGAAACAGGCGTGTCATGGGCCGAACCACACAACACCCCCAGAAACGCCCATAAAGTTAACTACATTTCAGACACGCCACTTGCCTTGGTCCACGGTCCGTGTATAGTAGTTCTCGGCTCAACGAAGAGAACCTTCACTGAACCGGAAAAAAGTAAACGCTGAAGCTTGCAGTTTCCGAAAGCAAAGTTGTACGTCGGTGGCGAGGGCGGAAGCACAGTAAAGAACAAATCCCTTTACAACGGATCGTGAGGCACGTACCTGCCTCTGAAAGGATTAGTAATTATGGCAGAAGTCGTTTTCGACCACGTCACTCGTATCTACCCGGGCAACGATAAGCCCTCCGTGGATGATCTGAATCTTGATATCAAGGATGGCGAGTTCCTCGTCCTCGTCGGCCCTTCTGGCTGTGGTAAGTCTACGACCCTTCGTATGCTCGCCGGCCTGGAAGAGGTCAACAAGGGCCGCATCCTCATCGGTGGCAAGGATGTCACCACGATGCAGCCGAAGGACCGCGACATCGCAATGGTGTTCCAGAACTACGCTCTGTACCCGCACATGACCGTTGCCGACAACATGGGCTTCGCCCTGAAGATCGCCGGCACTCCGAAGGACGAGATCCGCAAGCGCGTCGAGAAGGCCGCTGAGATCCTCGACCTGACCGAGTACCTCGACCGCAAGCCGAAGGCTCTGTCCGGTGGTCAGCGTCAGCGTGTGGCCATGGGCCGTGCAATCGTCCGTGAGCCGAAGGTCTTCCTCATGGATGAGCCGCTGTCCAACTTGGACGCCAAGCTCCGTGTCCAGACCCGTACCCAGATTGCTGCCCTGCAGCGCCAGCTGGGTGTCACCACCCTGTACGTGACCCACGATCAGACCGAGGCTCTGACGATGGGCGATCGCATCGCCGTCATCAAGCTCGGTATCCTGCAGCAGGTCGGCGCTCCGACTGAGCTGTACGATCGTCCGGCCAACGTCTTCGTCGCCGGCTTCATCGGCTCCCCGTCGATGAACCTGAACACCCACCCGGTGGTCAACGGCAAGGCGAAGATCGGTGAGGACACCGTGGACCTGCCGGCTGAGGCCGTCAACAAGCTCACCGCCGAAGACAACGGCCAGATCGTGGTCGGCTTCCGTCCTGAGGACGCTGGCCTGGCCCCGGCTGACGACCCGAACGCCTTCTCCCTGAAGGTTGTGAACGTCGAGGATCTGGGCTCCGATGGCTACATCTACGGCAACATCATCACCGATGGCTCCGCCGCTGAGGCTTCCCAGGTCATGTCCGACCAGAACAAGCTCACCACGATTCGTGTGAATCCGCGTGCGCTGCCGAAGGTTGGCGCGACCGTCAAGATCAAGATCGACCCGGCCAAGATGCACCTGTTCGCTCCGTCGACTGAGCTGCGTCTGAACTAGTAGATACTTGGCGAGGTCTAATAGCTTCGTCAACCATTAAACGAGGTTATTCTCTTCCTCTCTTATGACCTCGTTGGAAAAGCCCTGCATAGCTGCGGGGCTTTTCTTTTTGCCTAGAAAACGTACGCTAACTGACCTCGCAAATGAACATTTTCTAGTTTCTCGTCAACTTTTTCCTAGGAAGGGGGTATGGTTGTATGCAGTATCCCCCCGAAAAGGGGATTGCGAATCTATGAGGGGAGATGATGGGCTCGAAGTTAAAGCTCGGCCGTTGCAGGTTTAACGGAGGGGTAGAACAGGAACCTGGACAGCATCGCCATGTCTTGCGGCGCTGCCTTGCTTCGGTTGTTGCTGTTTCCTTGTCCATCGTGTGCATGGTGCCTGCGGCATATGCCCAGGACGTAGATGATGTAAATGGTTCCTCTAACTCCGTAATTCTTGGGGGGGGGGATAATACTGTCGTAGCTGCTCCTTCTGCTCGCAATGTCAATGTTGACGATAAGACGTCAGAAGAGGCCAATACATCAAACGGTGCGCCAGCACCTTCTGAAACGAATCAGGAAGTCCAGCAAGATTCATCTTCTTCATCTTCCACTACCGGTGGTTCTTCCGAATCCTCAAATGGTGAGGCAGGCAACAAGGCGGATGCCGCAGCAGGGGCTGCTGCTGGCGATTCCGCTAATGACGGAACCCAAACGCAGGCTCCGACTGATACTTCTTCTCAAGGTGCCAAGAACGATTCTTCGACTGAGGCGGATCAATCGCCGGCGAAGGCCAATGTGCAGGTCGCCGCGACGGCGCTTGGCGGCCGTGACTTTGAAGGTCAGGTCACCAAGGAGATCAACGGCAAGACCTACATCCTGATCGGCAACGAGCAGCAGCTGCGTGCGATTGGTTCCGGCAAGAAGGTTATTGGCCGTATCAACAAGGTCACGCAGACCTGCACCGGGCAAGGACTCTCTGGCTACCACTGGGTAGATGGCGCGTCGTCCACTGAATACGCCGGTGACGCCGATCTTGCCGATTCGGATACCTTGCGCAATGCTGATGCCTCCGACTATGACAATTCGCTGGCGATATGTCATACGAAAGTGGACGCTGATAAGACCCGCACCAGGTATTACGGCGTGGGTGCTGATGGTACGCAAGCGGACTACTCTGCCGCCAACACTGGTCTGACATATTCGGCCGATGCGAATTATCTGATCTTCCGTGACATCGATTTGTCCAAGAACGCGGCGGATACCGCCAGTACTGAGTGGACTCCGCTCATGTTCTCCGGCACCATGCTCGGCGCGGTCTCCAACAGCGCAGACGCTGTGGCTAGCCTGTGGAAGGCTGTCGGCGCGGATGGCGCAAGCGTGGAGCATACCACAGCAGCTCGGCCGGTCATCAGCCATGTGGTCGTCAATCAACAGGGCAAGCAGCTGGACGTCAGCAAGCAGCAGGGCATCGGCTTCTTCGCCTCGATCACGAACAAGACCGTGATGAACAACACCAGTCTGGGCAGCGCCGGTACGGCCGTGGTGTCGAACCTCAAGCTGCAGGACGTGTCTGTGACGAATCAGGCAAGCAAGTCATATATTCAGCCGACACTGCTCGGCACACTCACTTCGGCAGTGGGTGGACTTTTGGATCTTCTGCTTAAGGCGTTGAAACTGCTGACATTCGGACAAGTAAATCTTGACCTCAATCTTCAAGGTCTGCTCACCCTGCACAAAGACAATCCTTCCAATCTCGCCACGGGTGCGTTCGCCGGCCGTATTTACGGCGATGCCAAGGTCACGGATTGTGAAGTGGCGGATGTTTCGGTATCCAGCGTAAGCCGTATGACCGGTGGTTTCGTGGGATATGTTGAGGGCGCAACCCGATACGATGCGGTCTCCGGCATCGTGGGAACGCTCACCAATGTACTCTCGAAGATCTTGGGTGTCATCCCATTCCTCGGGCTGGGCGATTTGGTGAACTGGTTGCTGTCCGGCACGCTCGGACTGAATGCCTTGATTCCGGTCGGCTACTACAACCCGGTCATCTCGAACAGTTCGGTGAACGGGTTCAAAAAGAACGTGGTGATCGGCAACAAGAATAATCCGCAAGCCGGCGGCTTCGTCGGTGCACAGATTGGCGCAATCATCGAGAACTCCTCGGTGACGAGCACGAACGGTTTCACCGTGCGGGCAACGCAATACGCCGGTGGCTTCGCCGGAATAAGCCGCAATGGCAATGTAGGTGGTCTGCTCAACTCGCTTGGTATTGATTTGCTGTCTGCACTGCGTCCGCAGAGCCTCATCGAGAACAGCAACCTGACCGTCGACGGCGATGGCAAGGTCACTGTATCTGCCACGGACTATGCCGGTGGATTTAGCGGCGCGATGGCCAATGCCTACGCGGTCAATAATACGATTTCAGCCACGGCTGCCGTGTCTACTGACAAATCCCACGCCGGAGGATTCACCGGATTTGCCTCCGTGGGATGGGGCCTAGAACTCGGCACGGATGATGCCACGAACGCATCGCTGCTGAAACAACTCACCAAGGCTGTGGCCAAGCTGCTGAGCGGCAGCGGTAGTGGTGCGGGAGAACTGCTGTCCATCGTTGGCGTGAATCCCTCCGTGATTCTCGGCACGCAGATGAAGGGCTCCTTCACCGTTAAGGCTGGTGGCGATTACGCGGGCGGTCTCGTGGGAGAAGGATCGGGCACGGTGATCGGCGACTCCTCGCAGGATCATCTGCAGAACCTCACGTTCTGGAAATACAACAATCCCCGTGGGCTCCCTCAGCAGCGCTCCACTGCCATCAACGGTCTTGAATCAGTCAGCGCCGGCGGCTCCTACGCGGGCGGCATCGCCGGCAATCTGCAACCGACCACAGTGGCTGGGTTGCTCAACAGTGTGGTGAAAATTGGCGATATCGCCACGCTCAAGAAGTTCGACCAGTTTGCCCCGTTCACCGTGGAGAACGTGACTGTTGCTGCCCCGGCATCCGGCTTGACAGTGACGGCTGGCTCATACTATGCGGGCGGTGCCATCGGATGCGCCACCGGTGGTGACGTGACCAACACCAACCTCACTAATCTGGCCACGGTCACGGCCAAGGGAGAAGCCGGCGGTTTCATCGGCTTCTCCGGACCGGGCGACGCCGTTGGCGCCGGCGGCCTTAATGTGCTTGGGCTTATCAAGCTATCCGGTCTGCTATCGGTTGCCCAATATTCTTCGGTTGCAGTCACTGCATCGAATGTGAACGGCATCGCCAACGGATTCACGGTCAAGGCGACCGGCAAGAACGAGAACAACGAGACCACCGATTACGCTGCGGGCGGCTTCTACGGCCAGGCCAACAGCACCAAGACCCGCGAAAGCCATGTGACGAACCTCAAGTCGGTCACGGCCGATACCAGCACATCCGATGGCATAGCGGGTGGCTTCGTGGGCTTCTCCACCACCGGCGGCCTCGCCGACGCACTTAGCAACGCCGATGATTCCAGCGTATTGGACAACCTCATCAAGGGCGGACTGCTGTCCGTGAACGACCTGCTCGGTGCCATGCCGTATCTGATTCCAAGCTATACGGATACCACTGTGTCGTATGTCAACGGTGGTTACGTCGAAGGTGATATCGCGGGAGGCTACGCCGGCAATTTCCAAAGCGGCAAAGTCAATCAGTTCGATAAGAAAGATCTCGAGAACGACCCAACACTGGCAGACGTGCAGTCCCGCGTCCAAGCCAACCCCGTGGCTGTTGTCAACCTCGACCATGTGACCGGCGGCGCATACGCGGGCGGTTTCGGCGGCAAGGTCGTTTCCGGCGCACTCGCTTCGGCTGGTAACGGCGGTCTGAGTCTGCTCGGCAAATTCGGTACGGTGGATCTCGCCAACCTGCTGCAGGTGGTGCAGGGCTATGTGCCGTTCATCTCCTACGCAGGTGTGCATTCCGATGCCACCACCGTGGAGACCACCAGCGGCAACAAGATTTCCGACCCGGATGATCCCGGCTTCACCGTCTCCGCCACCCGACTTGACCAATCCGATACGCAATCCGGTTCCGCCGGCGGCTACATCGGCTACGGTTCCGGTGTGCAGGTGTCCCATTCCAGTGTCACTCAACTGCGCCACACCGATGTCAAGGCACCGAAGAATCTGGAAACCACCGGATCAATCGACGACACCTATCTGAGCAAAGACAGCTCGTATGCAGTCACTGCCGCGCGGTATGCCGGTGGCTATATCGGCAAAATGGATATCGGCTCGGCAGCAGCCGTGGGCGGCGGCCTGAGCCTGCTCGGCCAGAACGTCAATCTCAACGACGTGCTGGATGTGCTCAACATTGTCGTTTCGACCATCGAGCACTCCGACGTGACCGGCGGCATCGGCGGATACTCCGTGCTGGCCAGCACCGCAGATCATAGGAACACCAACAACAAGCCCGATCCACTGGGCATGGCCGGCGGCTTCGCCGGAGACATCGAAGGCGGCCATATCCAGGACTCCAGCTCGCATGAGTTCGTATACATCATCGGCCAGGTATCGGCCGGCGGCTACGTGGGCACCATGCAGCCGGGAGCCGTGGCGAACGTGCTCGGAGACGGCAGCGTGCTCAAGAAGCTCGTCAACCTCGACAACCTGCTCTCGCTCGTGCAGGACTTCGTGCCGACGATTCGCAACAGCTCGACCGATGCCGCAGTGTGCGGCGGCGCGGTGCGCGCACAGGCGGCATCGGATACAACCACACGCCGCGGCATGGCCGGCGGCTATGCGGGACGCAACCGCGGCGGCCATATCTGGGGCAACAACACCGCAGCGTGGAAGCAGGAGAACACCGACGGCAAATACAACGGGCCGCAACGCGTAGCCTATGCCGCGCGTATCCGCAGCGTATACGGTGCCGAAATTGCCGGCGGCTACACCGGCTTCATGGAAGCGGCCGATACCGCTGAAGGTGGTTCGCTCTCCTTGCTCGGCGGTCTCATCAAGGCCGGCAACCTCGCCGGCGTGCTGTCCGTGGTCTATCCGACTGAGGAGCACACGAAGGTCACCGGTCCGCTGCGCAATATGAGCTATGACCAGTGGAAGACCTGGGTCGATAATATCGGCAAGTACGGTGCGTATGGCAAGGAATTCACCGAGGTAGCTACGGGCGATGGTGCGGTCTCTGTTACCGACCAGGATTCCCTGGACAAGTTCCTCGAATCCTACATCTTCGGATTCAACGTCGTCGCCGGTCGTGCGGAGTATCGGACCGGCGCGAACCTGCATGATTCCGGCGTCGCCGGCGGACACGTCGGCCTGATGCGCACCGGTACGATCACCGACGGCCAGTCGATGGATGTCAAGACCGTCTCCGCCATGCGCGCGGCAGGCGGCTACGCGGGCACGATGGAATCCGGCTCGGCATCCTCGTTCGGCTCCATCCAACTATTCGGAGACAAAGGCATCAAACTTGATCTGGGTCAGATGCTCGACGTGGCACAGGTATTCGTGCCTGTCATCAAATCCTCGAGCGTGGCCGGCTACCGCAAGGGTATGAAAATCACGGCCGCCGGCGAAGACATCACGCACGGCACCGGCAACGCCGGCGGCTACGTGGGTCTCGCGGTCGGCGGCCAGATCTGGGGCGATCTCGACCAGAACGGCCAGAAGCTTGCTGATGGTGTCACCGCTGCCGGTGCCAACGTCTCCAACCTGCGCAAGGTGGAAGGACGCAACAACGTCGGCGGATTCATCGGCGTGGCCACTGCCGGCGCGGTCGCGGATGTGGACACCAACGCATCCGAGGGATTCCTACAAGGAATCCTCGACTCGCTGGTATCGAACCCGGCAAGTCTGGTCAGCGTATTGCAGGCCACGGTTACGACGATTCGCGGTGCGCATGTGAGCTCGGATGACCCGGCATGGGGATACACGGTCAACGGCGCATATGAGAGCAAAGACGGTAAGGGTAATACCACAACCAAGTATGCCCTGAACGCCGGCGGTTTCGCCGGCTCGCTGCAGGCCGCGATCCTCGGTGACAAGGATTCCGCCAAGGGCACCGGCAGTGAAGTGGATACTGCCAAGGACTCAGCCGCGCTTACAGTCACCGGGTTGCGCGCCGTTGAAAGTGGACAATACGCGGGCGGCTTCTTCGGCCTTGCTGATGTGTCCAGCGTCGCCTCCGTCGGCGGCGGCGAAGCTGGCAAGGGCCAGAACACCAACCTGCTGCTCAAACTGCTCAAGGTCGGCAACGTGGGTGTGCTCGAAGCGTTCCGCACCTTCATCTACGACGGTCAGGTCAACGGCGTGAGCGACGGCATCCAGATTGTCGCCCATGATTCCACCACAAAGGGCATGCTTGACTCGAAGCGTTACACCGGTGCGGCCGGTGGCTTCGGCGGTGGACTGATCAATGGCTCTGTCAAGCAGTCCGCGGTCACCAACCTCAACAGTGTGACCGGCGTGAACTACGTGGGCGGCTTCATCGGGCATCTTGGCAAATCCGGCACGGTCGCTGCCGACAACGCACAACTCGGCACGGATGCGCTCAATCTGCTCGGTGCCACGGCCGGCGTACTTGACATCTGGGGCTCGCACGTTGGCGATTCACATGTCACCGGCATTCCGGACGGCTACACCGTCACCGCCACACACCATGGCGACGATTACGGCAAAGCCACCGACAAGGCCACTGGACGCGAGGTCGCGGGCGGATTCGTCGGCTACGCGGACCTGGCCCGAGTAAAGGGCTGCACGTCTGACAATCTCAAGAAGGTCACCAGCGGCGAGATCGCCGGCGGATTCGTCGGCGAAACCAGCCGCGCCTATCTGGTCGATACGCAGGTCAACTCGGTACTCGTGGAACTGCTCCTGCAAGTGGTGAACGCGCTGGTCAAGCTCCTATACCTCGACAAGGTGGAACAGGTCGGCGTTATTGACTTGGGCAAGTGGTTCCCGGCTATCTTCGGCAAGGTATTCGACCTCAAGGTGCTCTCGGAAGGCAATGTGCTGTACGTGAACCTGTTCGGGCTGAAGGTGAGCGTCGCCCTGTCCAAGGCCGACGCCGAAAACCAGCAGCAGACCGACGTGGCGATCGTCACCATCGGCGACAGCGTCATCAAACTGCCCTGCAGCAAGAACGGCATCGACATGGATGGGTCAGGTAGCAACCTGACCGTCCAACTCATCAAGGGCAACCGCACCCGCGTGGAACAGTCCACCGTGACGGGCATCGCCAGCGGCTATGACGTGTTCGGTGGTGGAGCGACTCAGGATACCGACGGCATGAAAGACCTTTCCACAGGCTACGCGGGCGGTTTCGCCGGACTGAACGACGAGGGCGTGCTGGCAGACGACCACATGGTCTACGCCGACACGATCCGCGGCACCAGCGGACTGGTCGACCCGTTCTCGAACACCAAACTCAAGTCCGTATGGGACTTCAACACCATGAGCGACATCCTCGGACCGGTCGATGAAGGCAACGGCGGCAAGGCATACAACACCTATCGCATCTACCGCAAGGCGGCCGCGAACGCCGGTGAGGCCCGCACCTCCGCACAGGACGGCAACAAGATCTTCTCGCGGAAGAACACGGCAGACGATGCGCTGCACACCAGACTCGATCGCTGGGAAGTGAAGCTGTTCGACGTGGTCAACACATACGACAGCGGCGCTGTGCACAGTGGTGCATCCGGCGACACTGGTGCCACATGGGTCGGCATCAAGGACGCCGTGACTGTGGCTGGTGGCAGCAGCACAAAGCTCGATGCCTACCAGTCCCCAGCCAAGGCAGTGCTCATGCTTGACGTGCCCGTATCCGACAACAACGGCGGACTCACCCCCGAACCGGACGACGGCCAGGACCCATGCGGCAAGGACGGCTGCAAGACCGTGGACCTCACCCTGCAGAAAGTGTGGCGCAACGGCCAGCTGGAACGCCCCGACGCCATCACCCTCGAGGTGACCGCCACGTACACGAATGCGGCGGGCGAACAGGTCAAGGCCGGGAAGCTCGAATGCTTCAAGGACGACTGCGCCACCGAGGAGCGGACCAACCCGTTCACGGTGACCATGACCGCCAAGGAGAACGGCTCCGCGTGGAGCGACACGTGGCGCACGAAGCTCACCGGCCTGCCGGTCGCCTTCGTTGATAAGGGTTCCGGCCCGAACGGCGAGGACGTGACGCGCTACTACACGTACACCGTCAAGGAGCTCAACATGACCTACGCCTCCGGCGACACGGACGGCAACGCCGAGACGAAGACCCCGGCCGAGGCCGGTTACTCGGTGTCCGTCAAGTACGGCACGGACAAGGACGGCAAGTACGTGGCCACCGTCACGAACTTCTCGCCCCTGCCCGAGACCGGCGGCAACGGCACGCTCCTGTTCGTCATGCTCGGCGTGCTCATGCTCGCCCTCGGCACCGCATGGTACCTGCGCGCCAACCGCATGGAACCGGCCGCGGCCGGGGGAGCGGGCGCGGGAACCGCGCTGCCGGTCGGCCGCAAACGCGGTCGGCACACCCGATAACCAGACTTCCCGCCGTCGCACGGCGGCGGGGCAACCAATGTAACCAACTCGAACCGGCCCCGACCGGGACCGGTGCAGTACAGAGAAAGGAACAGCGATGAAGTCACTAATCAGGAATGTAGCGGCGGGCGTCCTCGCAGCCGCCACGATGCTCGGCATCGCCGGCCTCGGCGCCACCACCGCCAACGCTCAGGAAGCCAACGGCAGCATCAAGGTGAGCAGCACCAACGCCGAGTTCGCCGGCAAGGAAATCAAGGCCTACCAGATGTTCTCCTACGATCTGGATGCCGTCAACGCCGGAACCGCCGACAACGGCGGCTTCACGCTGAACTCCGAGTGGAACCAGTTCTTCATCTCGAACAAGACTGAGTTCAACCTTGGCGGTGACACCACCGTCGACAACGTCGCCCAAAGGGCCTATGACTACGTCTCCGGCCTCAAGGACGGGAAGACCCAGGTCGTCCCGTTCGCCAAGAAGGCCTCCGATTGGGCGAAGACCCAGACCGGCCTGACCATTAAGACCGAGAGCGCGGCCAAGATTGCCGTGGACGGTAAGTACACGGCGACGTTCACCGATCTGGCCTACGGTTCCTACCTCGTCAGCCCGAAGGCCGGTTCCACCGATACCAGTGACAAGCGTGGCACCGATGCCATCCTGCTCAATGTGCTGAACAGCACCGCCGTCGAGCAGGACCTCAAGAGCACCTACCCGACCATCCAGAAGACCGTCAAGAACGGCACCGACGACAAGAAGCACAACAGCGTCGAGATCGGCGACACCGTGGACTTCAAGCTCGCCTCCACCGTGCCGGACATGACCGAGTACACCAACGGCTACACTTTCAAGTTCACCGATACCCTGTCCAAGGGCCTTACTCTGAACGGCACCGCCGAGGGCGGCACGTTCGCTCCGACCGTCAAGATCGGCGATACCACGCTGACCAAGGACCTCGACTACACCGCTACGTACACCACGGACTCCGATACTGGTAAGACCGCTCTTGAAGTCAACATGATGAACTTCAAGAATCTGCACCAGAATGACGCCGGCAAGGCCATCACCGTCGAGTACTCCGCCACCCTGAACAAGGACGCCGAGGTCGGTTCCACCGGCAACCAGAACGACGCGAAGATCGAGTACAGCAACGACCCGGCCTCTAACGGCACCGGCACCACCAAGGAAGACAAGACCTACACCTACACCTTCAACTTCGACATCGAGAAGGTCAACGCGGTCGACCACAACGATAAGCTGAAGGGCGCCCAGTTCGAACTGCAGCGCGAGAACGGCACCAAGATCAATCTTGTGAAGGTCTCCGATGGTGTGTTCCGCCCGGCCAAGGGAACGGAAACCGTCGCCGATGACAAGACTGTGGTCACCGACAATAACGGCAAGCTGCAGTTCACCGGTCTCAAGGAAGGCACCTACAAGGTGAAGGAGATCAAGGCTCCGACAGGCTATAACCTGCTGAAGGATCCGATCACGGTCACCATCTCCGCCACGTACGACGAGAACACCGGCATCCTGGAGTCCTGGAAGGTAAACAACGCCAACGCGCAGGGCACCACCGTCCCGGTCATCACCGTCGAGAACAACAAGGGCGTCACCCTCCCCGAGACCGGCGGCATGGGCACCGTGCTGTTCACCGTGTTCGGCGTGGCCATCGTGGCCCTCGGCGCGACCTGGTACGTCAAGTCCAACCGCAAGTCCCGTCACGCGGCCTGAGACCGCCACTGACCCCCGGTTCCCCTGACCCGCGTCAAGGGGACCGGGGCGCCGGCCTTCCCTGACCGGGGAAGCCCCACCAAGGAGATCCATGGTTAAGAAGCTGCGCGGCCTCGCGCCGTTGCTGGTCATCGTGATCGGACTGCTCGTCCTGTTCTACCCGACGATCAGCAACTTCCTCGTCATGAAGAACGCCTCGCGCGTCGTCAGCAACTACGACGCGGCCGTCGAGGCACTCTCCGACGAGGAATACCGCAGCATGATCGACGCCGCGCACGCCTACAACACCAGACTCGCCGAGGAAAGCTCCGGCACCACCAGCGCCCTCACCGGAGCGGTGAACACCGAAGCCACCGACGCCGAGTACATGAAGCTCCTCAACCTCGCCGGCGACGGCATGATGGGATACATCACTGTGCCTAAGCTCAAGGAGACCCTGCCTATTTATCACGGCACTTCCGAGAAAGTACTGCAATCCGGCATCGGTCACTTGGAACAGACCTCACTACCAGTTGGTGGCGCGTCCACTCATGCGGCGCTGTCTGGCCACCGAGGGTTGCCCACGGCAAAACTGTTCACGGACTTGAACCTTATGAAAAAAGGCGACAAGTTCTATATCACAATACTTAAAGACACGTATGCGTATCAGGTCGATAAGATCACTACCGTTCTGCCGACTGATGCCAAACAACTGGCGATTGAGCCCGGCAAGGATTTGGTCACGCTCATTACCTGCACACCGTATGCGGTCAACACGCATCGGCTGCTGGTGCGCGGTCATCGTATTCCATACACACCACAGCAGCAGAATGACGCCAAATCCACATTCCACGTGGACATTCCGCTGCAGTATTTGTTGCCGTCTCTCGCGCTGATCGCCTTGCTTATTGCCTGGCATTTGTGGCAGCGGCATGAGCGGCGACGCCGGCAGAGTGGGAGCGCCAAGGTCGCATCCGGTGATTCTAGCTCCACAGCCATCGAGCCGGACGGTGACTTGCCTCCTCAGCCAGCCAATACAAATAACCAATCACATTCATCACGGCGGAAAGGACCGGGCAGACATGTTAGACCCGCATAGCGGAAGCGAGTATGGTGCGGCGCGCATTGCTGCCATGATTGCCGCCACCATTACTATCATCCTCACTGGTCTTGTGTCTTTCGGCTTCATGGTGCCATACGCGCAAGCTGATTCCTTCGGCACTCTCACCATCAATGCCGTATGGGGCCGAGACACGGCTTCGCCCAAATCACTTGCCGGCGATACTTATGCCATCGTGCGCGTCGCCACTGTCACAACGAACAATGATGGTAGCGTTTCCTCATATAAAACCGTCAGTGATTTTTCCGGTCTCACTGCCGATTGGGAACGCCTGACATCGAGCGAATATCACGATGCCGCCAAGAAGCTGGCTGCACACGCGGCGAAAAACAAGCTATACCAGCATTCCGGCACCACCAATGCAGCTGGCCAACTTACTTTCCAGAACCTACCGCTTGGCCTATATCTGGTCTCCCGCACGGATTCGGCGAAAGCCAACAAGGCATACGACTGTGATCCGTTCCTCATCTCGATTCCCGGCAGCGGAGATACGGCCGCCGATCTCAACATCACGGTAGAGCCGAAATTCAGCACCAGTACTCCGCCCACCCCGCCTGAACACGAACACAACCCAGGAGAGATGCCGGGCAATCCTGGCGTTATCGGCAATACCGGTGCCGCCGTGGGAGGTATCGCCGGTGTTGCGGCCGTCATACTTGTCATCGCATTTGCCGTGTTGAAACTACGCGTGCGATATCGCTCCGATGATACCGAGTCATCACACCAGTTCCGTGCCGACGGAGGAAAAGCATGACGCATAGCAAGGCCTCGTTCTCATCCGCACAGATAAAACGTCTGATCAAGCTGCGGGCGGTGGTGAAGGTATCGCCATCACGCATCAGGTATGCCGAGTGGTTCAAACGGGAATGCGTGATGCGCGCCGATGCCGGCGAATCGCCCACGTACCTGTTCCGTGAGGCGGGACTAGGGCCTGAGCTCATAGGCGAAAAACGTATTGAACGCTGCATGGACCGATGGCGGAAGAAAATGCAGCTGGAAGATCTGGAAGTGGCAAGCAGCCCGGAACGCCTGTTTTCTGTGGATATGGACACGGAGCAAGACAGAGAAGTCAGCAAGGTCGATGTGCGTGACGTGCGCGATCTGATCATCTGCAAGCAAACACGTTATATCGAGAGCCTGCAGCGGCAGATCGATGAGCTGCGTTTGCAGCTTGCACAGCAAACCAAGTCCAACGATATGCAATGAGCGGCATGGGACGAGTTGAATCGTCCGTAAACATAACGCGCCGAAGTCGTGGCAAAGGAGCACACATCGCGAACGACACGTAAAATCGAACACATGGAGTTGAACGAATTGCCCCAGATGGATCCGCGTGCGCTGAAGGCCACGTCTGTCAAAGCCGAAGACGAACACGCCAATTCAGCCGAACCGCAAGCACTGAAAATCACCGCCGCCAGCTCGAACCCAAAGATGTTCACGCTGCCCTGGCACAAGCCCTTGGCCACCTGGCCTAAGGACCTGCTGGCCAACCTGCCGCGAGGCATCTCCCGCCACGTCGTGCGATTCGTGCACGTGGGCGACGAGGTGTACGCCATGAAGGAGATCACGCGCCAGGTGGCCGAGCGAGAGTACGAGATCCTGCGTCGACTGCAGAAGCTCGAACTGCCAACTGTGACCCCGATCGCCGTGGTCATCGGCCGTCATACCCGTGAAGGGGAGCCGCTGGAGGCGATTCTGGTCACCCGGCACTTGAAGTTCTCGCTGCCGTACCGTGCGTTGTTCGCCCGCAACCTGCGCCCGGACACCGCCGAACGACTGATTGACGCCCTCGCCGTGCTGCTGGTGCGCCTGCACCTGGCCGGCTTCTACTGGGGCGATGTGTCCCTGTCGAACGTCCTGTTCCTGCGCGACGCCGACGCTTTCTCCGCCTTCCTGGTGGACGCCGAGACCGGTGACCTGCAAGCCCAGCTCACCGACGGCCAGCGCGAATACGATATCGACTTGGCCCGCACCAACATCATCGGCGAACTTATGGATTTGGCGTCCGGCAAGCTACTGCCCGGCGACGTGGATGAGATCGAGGTGGGCAACCGCCTAGTCGACCGCTACCACTCGCTGTGGAGCGCCCTGACCGACACCGACAAGTTCAACCCGGACGAAATGTGGAAGATCGAGCAGCGCGTCAACAAGCTCAACGAGCTGGGCTTCGACGTGGACGAGCTGGAAATGAAGACCGCCGAGGACGGCAAGCGTGTGCTGGTCCGCCCGCGCGTGGTGGACGCCGGCTACGCCAACCGCAAGCTGCTGCGCCTCACCGGCCTTGACGTGCAGGAGAACCAGGCCCGTCGTCTGCTCAACGACCTTGACGCCTACCGTGCCTCCACGTGGCGTGAGGGCGAGGATCTGGAAATCGTGGCCACCGACTGGATGCGTGAGGTGTTCGAGCCGACCGTGCGTATGATTCCGCGCGAATATCGCTCCCAGATCGAGCCTGCTCAGTTCTTCCATGAGGTGCTTGACCATCGCTGGTTCCTGGCGGAGAAGGCCGGCCACGACGTGCCGATGGGCGAGGCCGTGACCAGCTACATCGACAACGCTCTGCCGAGCTACAGCCTTGACTCCAAGGCACTCGCCGAACTTAACGAAGAGGCCGATTCCGGCGTCATTGACGACGAATCCACCTACAGCGACCCGGACGACGACGGCTACAACCCCGATGACGATCCGGATGCGGCAGTGTGGAGTCATTAAGCGGACAATCCGGTGGACTGTCTGTAGGTGAGCCCATCACACAAAGAAGCCCCTCAAATAGAGGGGCTTCCGTGTATGTACAACCTATTACGGCCTCAAGCGACAATCACTCCGCCGCAGCCTTGCGCCGTGCGTTGGACACCGCGTACAGGCTGATACCCGCCGCCACTGAAGCGTTCAGCGACTCAACAGACGAGCTGATCGGGATGCCGGCAATCGCGTCGCAGGTTTCGCGCACCAGTCGGCCCAAACCGCTGCCTTCCGAACCGAGCACTACAACGAGCGGATCGGATTCAAAGCCAGTCTCGCCGACGAGCTTATCGCCGCCACCGTCAAGGCCGACAACGTAGTATCCACGCTCCTTCAAGCCCTCAAGTGCCTTAGTCAGGTTCACCACGCGCGCCACCGGCATATGCGCGGCCGCACCGGCAGACACCTTCCAAGCGGCGGCGTTCACTGAAGCGGAACGGCGTTCCGGCAGAATCACACCATTGGCACCGAATGCGGCCGCCGAACGAATCACGGCACCCAGGTTCTGCGGATCGGTCACGCCGTCCAATGCGATAAACAGCGGTCGCGCAGCAATACGGGCGGCCGCCGAATTCGCGGCCTCCATTGCCTTGGCCTTCTTCTCAGCACGATCGGCCAGCTCGTTCAGCGAGGAGTACTGGAACGGATCGACCTTCAGAATCACGCCCTGATGGTTGCCAGAGCGGGCGATACGATCCATCTCCAGACGATCGGCCTCCAGCATGTGCAGGCCGTTCATACCAGCGATTTTCACGATTTCGCGAGTACGATCGTCATGTTCAATACGAGACATGATGTACAGCGTGGAAGAAGGTACGCCTACGCGCAGTGCTTCCAGCACGGAATTACGGCCGTACACCAGATCCGAAGTATCCGCCGAAGCGAACTTGTCCACTCGACGGCGGGCTGCCAGACGCGGGTCGGCCATCTGCCGACGTTCGGCCGCTTTCTTGGCCTTGTACGCCTTGTGATAGACGCGGTCCTCGGCCTTGGGAGTGGGGCCGTAGCCCTTCAGTTTGTTGCGATGCTTGCCACCCGACCCCTTGGTCGGTCCTTTTTTGATAGCCATAGGTGCTATTGTCCCAGCACCCCGCGCCAAAACGCGGCTATTCCGCCGTCGGTAGCCGGTAAGGTATTGAGAGTGAAGAAGCAGCGTATGATATTCGGACTGTCCCTGCTGTATTGGGGATTATGGTTGGCGATTCTGATTCTGTGGATGGGTCGCTTCGTGACCTCATTCTTGTCGATATATTTGGTTTCCGCGCTGCGCCTCGATGAGGGTGTGGTGGGCACAGTCGTGGCCATGTACGGCTTCGGCGCAATCATCGGCTGCCTGTTCGGCGGTACCTTGTCCGACAGATTCGGCCGCCAATCCATGATTATCATCGGCGAAATCGGCGCAGCGGCTGCCCTGCTGGTCGTTTCCGTACTCACTGATCCTGTGTCTTTAGGCGCGGCTCTGTTCGTCTATGGTGCGTTCGCCTCGCTGCCCAGCCCGGCCATCGCCGCGTATATCGCGGATGTGGTGCCCGCCGAACGTCAGCAACGTGCGTACGTACTGCAATCGTGGGCGATTAATTTTGGGTACGCGATTGGGCCGATTGTGGCCAACCAGCTGGTCAAGATCTCGTATTCGCTGATGTTCTACGTTGAAGCGGCGGTGATGATAGCCGTCACGATATTGCTGATTGCGTTCTTCCGCGAGGTGCGGCATTTGGGGATTACTGTATCGGTGCCAAGTGCGGTGCGCCATGAAGACGAATGCAGTGTTACCCATGCGGAATTCGCCGGCATTGAGAGGCCGAATCACTCGGATGCCGCACCGGCTGCCAGTGTCAAGGGCGCCATGTCTCGCAATTGGCGGCGCGTGCTCACCGATACTCCATTCCTCGGCTTCTCCCTGCTGATGTTCGGCTACTTCCTTGTGTACTTCCAAAGCACCTCCGGCCTGCCCATTGCCATGACGGACCTTGGTCTAGGGCTGGGCGAGTATTCGGTGCTGCTCACCATCAATGGCGGTATGTTGTGCCTGCTACAGATTCCCGCGATGAAACTGTTCGCGCGCATGGGCAATTCACGCGTGCTGGTGATGGGCCTCGCCGTAACCGTCATCGGCTATGCGGTGCAGGCCGCGGCCCATTCTTGGGGCGGATTCGCGCTTGCCGTAGTGCTGTGGACGCTGGGTGAGCTGGGCACATTCCCTATCGCCACCACTACGGTTGCCGCCATGGCACCCGCGTCGGCGCGCGGCACGTATCAGGGCGTCTACAACGTAGTGTGGTCGGTGTCGGTTGCGCTGGCGCCGCTGATTGGTGGCTGGACTATCAGCAACTTCGGCGGTCGAACGCTGTGGATCGCCTGCACTGTTGTGTTGATTGCCGTGACCCTCGGTCTCAAGCTCACCAAAGGCTCGCGCGACCGCGCCATGGCCCGCAGTCTTCACGATTCGCTGTAAGCGTTATTCGGTTTGGAGATACGGGCAAGACCGCATATGGCGAGTGGTTCTTATCGAGAACTATTCTCTGCGCGTATGATGTATGGCATGCAATACATTCAACAAACCATCGTTGGCATTGATGGCAGCGAGGCGCGATTCTTTGGCTATGTGGCCGACAACAGCGAGGAGATGGAACCGGACCGTATACGCCCGGCCATCCTGATTTTGCCTGGCGGCGGCTACGCCATGACTTCTGACCGCGAAGCCGAGCCAGTGGCCCTGCAATTCCTGGCCAAAGGCTTCGCCGTATTCGTGCTGCGCTATTCGGTGCAGCCCAGCCGCTATCCGGTGGCTTTGCTGGAGGCTGCCGAGGCAATGCGCCTGATTCGCGCCAATGCGGATCAGTGGCATGTAAACCCCGCGCAAGTGGCCGTACTCGGCTTTTCCGCAGGCGGGCATCTGGCCGCCAACCTCGCCACCTCGGTCGGCGACGAAGACATCCGCGAACAGGGCGGCATGGACCCGGACGCCGTGCGCCCGAACGCGCTGATGCTCTCGTACCCAGTAATCACCGCCGGCAAGTACGCCCATCGCGGCAGCTTCCAATGCCTGCTAGGGGACCAAGCTCACAATCAGGCTTTGCTGGACAAGTTCTCCATCGAAAAGCACATCGATGCCAAAACGCCACCCGTCTTCGTCTGGCATACCATGACCGACGACGCCGTGCCCGTGGAGAACACGCTAATGCTCATCCAGGCCTGCCGGGCCGCCGGCGTGAGCATTGAGGCGCACCTGTTCCCTGAAGGCAGCCACGGCCTGTCCTTGGCCAATGCGGAAACTGCCGGTAACGGCTTCTATGCGCACATCGTCGAATGCGTGCAGTGTTGGCCTGATTTGGCTGAGGCCTGGTTGCGTCGCCTGTTCTAGGCAAAACGCTATTACGCTGTGCGCCAAGTGCGCCACGCGGTTATGGAATAATGGCAATCGTATGCATCGGCAGCAGTTGCGCCGGTGTCCATAACCGCGCAGTCCTGTGCGTCCAGCCGGGAGAGAAAACCCGGCAGCGGCCGCAAGGCTGACTACTCCGCGGCAATACCAAGGAGAACATTATGGATGATCTCAAAGATCAATCCGCAGTGTCCACGACCGCAACGAACGGGGTCGTGGAATCGGAAGAGGTGCGCGCACAGGAAGCGCTATTGGGGGATACCGATCCAAGTCTGACCAGCGCCGACGACGTGGCCAAAGCCCTGAACGTCGACCCATCCCACGGCCTGAGCGAGGAAGAAGCCAAGCGCCGACTGGCCAAATTCGGCCCGAACGAGCTCGCCAGCGCCCCGCCCGTACCGAAATGGAAGAAATTCCTGGCCCAATTCCAAGATCCGCTGGTCTACCTGCTGATCGCGGCCACTATTATCTCGGTGATCGCTTGGTTCATCGAAAAAGCCAATGCGCAGCCCGGCGCGGAAGGCGGCGAAGTGCTGCCGTTCGACGCCATCGTGATCATCTTGATCCTGATTGTCAATGCTGTGCTCGGCTATATGCAAGAAGCCAAGGCCGAGGCGGCCGTCGAAGCGCTCGCACAAATGACGGCCCCGCAGACCTCGGTGCTGCGCGATGACAAGGTCATGCGCATCAACACCGCCGACGTGGTCCCCGGCGACATCATCGTCCTTGCGGAAGGCGATTCGGTCTCCGCTGATGGCCGACTGGTCAACGCGGCCAGCCTGCGCATCGCCGAGGCTTCACTGACCGGCGAATCCGTGCCGGTTGGCAAGAAGCCGGACACACTCACCGAAGCCAAGGCGCTGGGCGACCGCGCCAACATGATCTTCAACGGCACTTCCGTGACGCAAGGCACCGGCCGCGCAATCGTGACCGGCACCGGTATGAATACGCAGGTCGGCAAGATCGCCGACATGCTCTCCGCCACCGAAGATGAGAAAACTCCGCTGCAGAAGGAGATGGATTACGTCTCCAAGATCCTCGGCATTGCGGTGTGCGTCATCGCTGTCGTGGTGCTGGTGGCGCTCGCCGTGCTGGAAGGCTTCAACGACGTCCATGACGTGATTGATTCCTTGCTGTTGGCTGTCTCGCTGGCTGTGGCCGCCGTGCCGGAAGGCTTGGCCGCCATCCTGACCGTGGTGCTGGCGCTTGGTGTGCAGCGTATGGCCGCGCACAACGCCATCGTCAAGAAACTGCATTCGGTGGAGACCTTGGGCTCCGCTTCCGTGATCTGCTCGGATAAGACCGGTACGCTGACCCGCAACGAGATGACCGTGGAACGTGTGGTCACCCCGTCCGGCGAAGTGCAGATCACTGGCACCGGTTACGCGCCGGAAGGCCGCATGGTTATGACCGGCGGCGTCAGTCCTGAATCCGAGCAGGCCCAGATTGTGGCCGATGAAGTCGTCGCCACGCTCGTGGCCGGCACGCTCGCGAACGACGGCGAACTACGCGAGGAGAACGGCCGTTGGGAGATTGTGGGCGACCCCACCGAAGTCTCGCTGATCGTGGCCGCACGCAAGGTCAAGGCCGATCGCAAGATCAAGCGATACACGCGCGTTGGCGAGATTCCGTTCACCTCCGAACGCAAGCGCATGTCCATCATCGCCAAGGACAGCACCGATTCAGACAAGCTCACCGTGTTCGCCAAGGGCGCGCCCGACGTGCTGTTGAGCTACTGCACGCGCATCCGCGTGGGTGGTCAGGTCCGTAAGCTCACCGAAGGCGATCGCCAGTCGATTCTCGCCACCGTCGAACGTCTCTCCTCCGAGGCCTACCGTACGCTTGGCGAGGCCTGCCGTCCGCTGGAAACCGGTTCTTTGGCTGATGTGCCCGGTGTAAGCGTCAACGCTGCAGGCCAGGTGTCCGACATCGCCGATCAGGCCGAAGCCATTGAAACCGATCTCATCTGGAATGGCATGGTCGGCATTATCGATCCGCCGCGTACTGAGGTGCGCGACTCCGTGACCGAGGCCCATCGTGCCGGCATCCGCACGGTGATGATCACCGGCGACCACCCGCTGACCGCCGCCCGCATCGCCTCCGACCTTGGCATCATCGCCAAGGATGGCAAGGCCCTGACCGGCGACCAGCTCGACCAGCTGCCCGATGAGGCCGCGCTCGACAAGGCCACGTCCGAAGTGTCCGTGTACGCGCGCGTGGCCCCCGAGCACAAGCTCAAGATCGTCGAATCCTTGCAGCGCCAAGGCAACATCGTGGCCATGACCGGCGACGGTGTGAACGATGCCCCGGCAGTCAAGTCCGCGGACATCGGCGTGGCCATGGGCATCACCGGCACCGAAGTGACCAAGCAGAGCGCCAAGATGATTCTGGCGGACGACAACTTCTCCACCATTGTGGCCGCCGTACGCGAGGGTCGCGTGATCTTCGACAACATCCGCAAGTTCCTGCGCTACCTGCTGAGTTCCAATGTGGGTGAGGTGTTCACCGTGTTCCTCGGTGTGGTGTTTGCTGGCTTCCTCGGCATCCGCCAGCCGGAAACCGTGGGCGTCACCGTGCCGCTGCTCGCCACACAGTTGCTGTGGATCAACCTGCTGACCGATGCCGCGCCGGCGTTGGCTATGGGCGTGGACCCGCAGACCGACGATGTGATGGGTCGTAAACCGCGTAAGGTGACGGACCGCGTGATTGACGCCTCCATGTGGGGCGACATCATCTACATCGGCGTCATCATGGCCATCGTCACGCTGATTGGTATGGACATGCACCTGTCCGGCGGCTTGTTCACCGACCGCTCGGTGGATGCCATCGGCCATGAAGCGCAGATGACCGAGGCCCGTACGATGGGCTTCACGATTCTGGTGTTTGCCCAGCTGTTCAACGCGCTGTCCTCCCGTTCGCATCTGCAGTCCGCATTCGTGGGTCTGTTCTCCAACAAGTGGCTATGGGGTGCGATTGGTTTGTCCGTGGCGCTGCAGCTCGTGGTGATTTACGTGCCGTTCCTCAACGGTCCGTTCGGCACCGTGGCATTGAGCCCGATGGCTTGGGTGGAATGCATCTGCCTGGCCGCAATCGTGCTGATTGCCTCCGAACTGCGCAAGATTGTGCTACGCGCGATGGCCAAGCGTTAAGCCATCGCAATAGCCCTGATTGTGGGCATATAGCAGTGGGCCGGGCTCTGGTATTCAGAGCCCGGCCCACTGCTATATCCAAACGGCTCCTCATGGGGCGGTAACTATCCCATGGGGCGGTGAGTTCCTCATGGGGCGGTCGCTGAAAACGGCGTTATTCCGCGAAAAAGGAAAATGTGCTAACCGCCCCATGGGGAAGTTACCGCCCCATGGGAAACGGGAGAACGCTGCAGACCTCAGTTGTTGCTGCCGTCGGTGCCGTCAGTAGAGGTGGAGTTGTCGCCGCCGTTATTGTTGTCGCTATTGTTGGACTTGTCTTGAGACTTCTGCTGTGCCTCTTGGTCGGCCTTCTGCCGAGCCTCTTCCTGAGCTTGCTTGGCGGCATCTGCCTGCTGCTTGGCCTGCATCGAGGCGGTGACGTCGGACTCGGCCTTCTGCAGTCTAGAAATCGCATTGTTGACGTCGGATTCGGACGGACTGGTCCCGTTCATCACCGTATTGGCCTCGGTGATGGCGTTTTGCAGCGCGGTGCGGGTGTTCTCATCGGCCACACTGCCCGCGGAATTATCCAGCGTGCCCTGCGCCTGCGAAATAGCCGAGCTCAGGTTCGATTTCAGTGTGTCGGTATCGGCCGTCGCCTTTGAAGTATTAACGGCCTTGATCGCATTGTTGATGGCATCCGTCTTGTCAGCCATGTCGCTGGCATCATTCTGCAGCTCTTTAGTGTGAGACTTCAGCTCAGTGGCGTTGAGGCTGGAATCGCACTTGGCGGTGTCGGTCGGATTGTCGGCGTCTTGCAACGCCTGATTCAGCGTGGTGAGCGTATTGGCATCGGCCACATCGCTGGTGGATGTTTGCGCGCTGGTTTGGCCATTGGATATGGCGGTGGTGAGCTTCTTCTGAGCATTCGTGTACTGCTTGGCCGCTACCTTGCACTCGGCCAATGCCACGGCTTGGCTCGCCTTGCTGCTGTTGGAATGCCACCAGAGCAGGCCGGCGACAACCAGCGCTATCACGGCGACTACCGCTACGGCAATGCCGACGATTTTGCGGGTGTTCTTTTTGCCGCTACCGCCGTGACGAGGCTCGGCGCCATCGGAATCGTCCTCATCGGAGACCTGATTCAACGGAATGGAGGGAGGCATCACAGCAGGCTGAGCCTGTGCCGAAGCAGCCAGGGCGGCCGGTTGGAACACCTGTGTGGCTGCAGCATCATCGGCAGACGCTACTTGCGTTGCCGGCATGGCAACGGTCTCACCGGATACGGTGGATGATGCGCCGTATGCCTGTGTGGCCGCGGTTTCGGCATTCGGCATGGCCTGAGCTTCGAAAGGCTGTGTTGCCATGACCTGATCAGGCTGGAACGCTTGTGTTGCCTCGGCATCTACCGCAGGCTGCTCGGCCTGATTGGGGTGGAACGCCTGTGTCGCGGCGTTTGAAGCTACCGAAACAGGCGATGTCGCCGGTGCCGCTGGTGCGGCTGGTGCTGCTGGCGTCACCGGCGCTGTCGGTTCCACCGGGCGGAAGCTTTGCGTCGTCTGATCCCAAACGTATTGCTGCTGGCCGGGCGCAGCGGCGATTGGTGTTTCGGATACTACTGGCTGCGTGGCTGCCGCCGGCTGTGGTGCTTGTGCGGCAACCGCAGCCAGGAATTGCGGCGAGAACGGTTGCGTCATGGCCGGATCGATGGGCTGCGTCGGCTGAGCGGCTTGTACGGTCGGCACAGCTTGCGTGGGTTGTGAGGCATACGCTACTTGCGCGGGCTGCACAAACTGTGTGGGCTGTGTGGGCTGCGCAGACTGCGCAGACTGCACAGACTGCGGGAACTGCAGAGCCGGTGTGGCTTGTGCCGTGGGTTCTGTGCTATATGCTGCCGTCTCTTGCCCGGGAATCGGAGGAACCGTTGGCCTGACCGGCTTTTCGGGCTGCTGGAAGTCGAACTGGAACCCGCCATCGCTGTTGGTCATGACATCTCCTTGGGATTAAGCAAATGGCCGGCATCCGCCGGCCGAATGGTACGTCGCAACGCTCAGTCGTCGATGTGCGCGCGGTAGAAATTCTCGTAGGAACGGCTTGGCGTCGGACCCCGCTGGCCCTGATAATGCGAGCCGGTGCCCTTGGAGCCATAAGGGTGCTCAGCGGGCGAGCTCAGCTGGAAGAAGCACATCTGGCCGATTTTCATGCCAGGCCATAGTTTGACCGGCAACGTCGACACATTAGACAGCTCAAGCGTAATATGCCCCTCGAAACCGGGGTCAATGAAGCCCGCAGTCGAATGGGTGAGAATCCCCAATCGGCCCAGTGAGCTCTTGCCTTCCAGACGGGCGGCAATGGACGGGTCCAACTTGACGTATTCCCACGTGGAACCCAGTGCGAACTCGCCAGGGTGCAAAATCCACGGTTCGTCGGGAGCCACCTCGAACTGTTCGGTGAGCGCGCCTTGGTTTTCCGCCGGATCGACATAGGTGTAGGCGTGGTTATTGAACAAACGGAAGTACCGATCCAATCGCACGTCGATGGAAGCGGGCTGCACCATTTCGGGGGTCCACGGATCAAGTGAGATATGACCTGCGGACTGTGCGGCGAGAATGTCGCGGTCGGACAGCAGCATGTGAAAAACTCCTTGGGCAAATAAATACTGCCTTCAAGTCTAGCGCCTTGGGCGGAAACGTGAGAGGCTCCTCACGCTTCCGCGGTCCATCAATCGCAAGTATTCTCAGGTTTTTCTCAGAGAAACTTAGAGGTAGACCCAGAAAGCAGTGGTTATATAAAAGATGTCAGCGGAAAGCTGATCAGGAGCCGCAGCAGTTCCCGACAATTGAACCCCCTTTCTTCTTCTCTCTCCTTTCTCTCCCCGGCGGGCAACCGCCGGGGTTCTTTTTGTGCCCTGAATCATTCCCCCGAATGACCGCCATTCCCAAGCCATAGCGGTACACTAGCTGTGTAATCGGCAGGAAGGGGGCACCGATGGCCCGCAACGATGAGGACTACGATTTCTTCGGCGATGGTCAGTATGACGATTCGCGCAGCTCACGTCGTGCACAGAATCGACGCCCATCCAGACGGGATGCCGGCCGGCGATTCGCCGCTACAAAAGCCAGCAGCCCAACGTCGATATTGTGCCGCAGACTTGCCGTTGTCAGCGGACTGCTAGCCGTCGTGGTATCGGCCACCTCGGCGGTTCATGAGATCGCGCCTTACGCCATTTCCTTTATGACGGCAGTGCCAGGACGATACATTGCGTTGATGGCGGCGGTGCTTATCGGCATCACCCTGATTCTGGTCATCGCTGCGCGAGTCACCATGCCTCGGTACGCCACTCACGGGGGAGTGGGCGCGGGCGGCATCATCGCACTGGTGTGCGCCATAGTTTGCTTGGTTATCGGCGTGGCCGTGGGCGTATTGTTCCCGGAAGGACTGATTCAGCAGTCGAACGACAAGGCACCCGTCGAAGATACCGCACAGATGGAGCAAGGCATCGAACAAGCTGCCGGCGCGTGCAAAGAAGGATGGCAGGGGCTTGATACGGGCGGTTTGCCGGGCATCACCACCGTACAGATGTGCACTGATCCGAGAGTGGCCTTCGTATCCTTTGAATCGGAATCGTCCGCAGCCATCAGCCGGGCACCTATCGAAAGCAAGATTTCCGAACTGCTGAGCCAATACGCTGATAATGAGCAAACGAAAGGTGATTGGCGATTGCTGAACGGCAAACGCTGGATGGTGTTCGGCGAGGCCAGCAAGATGACCGCACTGCAGCAGCAGTGGGGCGGCGAACTTGAGACAATCACCGCAGCCGCAGATACCGCAGACAGCGGTAACGCCTGACAGATTGCCGGTATCCCTTGAAAAGTCCCAAGGCGATTCGGCGCGGATTACCCAATGTGATTGAAATCATGGTCCATCGTTTTCCGCACAGCGCGCAAGACCTCTATATTGGAATGGTATGAGCAAAGAAGCGAATGCCAGCCAGCCTCTGATCGGCCGCGAATCCACCACTGTGCCCGGACGTTTTGGCGAGCCACTCACCGTGGAATACAGCGTCACCTCGCGCGGCGGCTTCGACCAGCATGCCACGCATCCGCTGTTCCTGTGCCTGCATGGATGGGGATCCAGCGAAGAAGACATGGCGGACATCATGCGCCTCATCGCTCCATATAACGATTTCGTGGCATTGCGCGGGCCGCTGACACTCGCGCCGGCCCGTGAGGGCAGTCTCGACCCCGGCAACTACGCGTGGTTCCACGATGCCCTGCCTATCGGCGATGATCGTGACTACGACGCGTATGCCGCCGCCACAGCAGTCGACCGATGGGTGGCCGACAACATTCCCGCCGACCGTGACGTGGTGCCGCTTGGGTTTTCGCAAGGTGGGCTGGTCGCCGTGCATTTGTTGCGTATCAATCCCGAGCGGTACCGGGCCGTCGTCTCCCTGTCCGGCTTCAACGCACCCGGTCAGGTGCCCGGCACGGCCCCCGCCGACTCTCGCCTGGCCGATTACGATATCCCCGTGTTCTATACGTACGGCAAGAACGATGGCGTAATCCCAAAATACGAACTGTTCGCCACCGCCGCTTGGCTGGAAGAGCATACGTGGCTGAAAACCAAGAGCTACCACGGTCTGGATCACAATGTGAGTCTTGAGGAGTTCGCCGATTTGCGCCAGTGGCTACTTGACAACGACATTACCTCTGGCGTGCTGTAGTCAGCCGCCATCACTGGAATTGGCGCGGCCGTCGCAGCAATCGGACATCGAGGGCGCTTGTGGCTGACTCGGTCATAGACTGTTCTCCCATGAGCGAAGTGAGCACTGCAAGCACTACTGCACATACTGAAGAGAATCATACGGAAATAGCAATCCCCAACTTGGCTCCCCTCAGAGAAGGGAGCCAAGGAAACTAGATGCCGGAATCGGCATCGACCTGCATAACGTAGATGTTGCGCCTCAGGGAGCGGGCTTGGGCTCGGTTGATGTCGCCGGCTTCGTACATGTCCTGAATCATACCGAGTTCGATACCGTAGCTCTCGCGCTTTACGTCCTCGACCTGCGTGATGGTTTCCGTAGTGCCGCTCATGGTCGGACGTGCCTGCAATGAAGCCTCGGCACGACGATAATCCAGCAACAGTGCCGAACAATGCTCGGTGTTGTACGTATCCTGGCCCATCTCGTCAATAAGCCGACCGATAACATGATGAATCGCCTCGACCTGCAGTTCGCGGGTGCGCGCGAAAATCTGGTCCTCGCTCACCAATGGTGTGGTGTGGCGAATCTTGGACACCGTGCGTTTGGCGTAATTGCTCATCTGCCGCTGGAACATGCGTACGCGACCGCGAATCTGCGATACCGCATGCCCCGAAGTCGGATCAGTGGAAGTGTGACGCAGCGTATTCATAATCTGGTCAAGCATGCGCTCGCAGGCTTCGACGTTCAGCTCTTGCGTGGCCGTATCCGCCGCCGGATGTGCTTTGGTGTCGGCAAGCCGGTCGCGCACGAATTCCTTTTCCCAATGCAGCGCTTCGATCTGCAATTGCTCGAATCCCTGGGGATCGGTATCGCCGATGCGCTGCTGCAATCGCCCGATGCGCTTGGTGTATTGGTCGATTACCATCAGAATCGCACGGCGATTCTCTGGCGTGATGCGTCCGGTCAATTCCTCCACCGTGGCGCGTAACACATCGATGGTCACCGGAATCATTTCCGCGCTGGGATCCTTGCCACGGTTCGGGGCCAATAGCGGTAACAGGAAGTTGGCCAGCAGCAAGGTCACGATAATCACGCCTGACGCAATGAAAATCAGCTCGTCACGCATCGGGAACGGCGCACCGCCGGCAATGTAATACGGGATGGTAAACATCAATGACAGCGTGATGGTTCCCTTGGGGCCGCCAAAGGTCATCACTGCGGCCGAGCGCCAGCGTTCGGGTGTCATTTTGCGGCGCTGGCCGGTGATTGTATCTCGCGCAACGCGCAGCATGGCCGCAATCCAGAAGAATCGAAGCGCGATTACCACCAGAGTGACCAGCAGAATAATGCCGATCAGCACGGTATTGCTGATATACGGGTCAGACCAGCTGGCCCTCATGGCGCGCGGCAGCTGCATGCCCAGAAGAATGAACACCGCACCGTTGAGCGAGAAACTCAGCACACCCCATACTGAAGTGGAAACGATATTCGTACGTGCCACATTCGGCCCCACGCCGGTACGGTCGAATCGGATGAACAGGCCAGCGGCCACCACCGACAGAATGCCGGACACATTGAATTCCTCCGCGCCCAAATACAGCAGGAAGGGCAGGAACAGTTCCATCAGAATACGTGTGGTGGTGGTTTCCCAACCGAGGGATCGCACGGTCTCGAATAGCCAGTTGGCCGCTGCTGCTATCACCAGGCCAAATAAGGTGCCGCCAAAGAAGGAGATCACGAATTCGCCGGCGGCCTGCCCCACGGCGAATTCTCCAGTGAAGGCGGCGGCCAGAGCGAACTGGAAGCCGACGATGCCAGAAGCGTCATTGAAGAGTGATTCGCCTTTCAGCACGCTGCGCTGACGCTGCGTCAGCGAGGCTTCTTTACCGAGGGAGCTGACGGCCACCGCATCGGTCGGGCCGAGTGCCGCGCCGAGTGCTAAGGCTGAGGCTAAGGTGATGGACGGCCAGACGGCATGCAAAGTGAATCCGACCGCCGCCATCGTGACGATAGCCAGTCCGATAGCCAGCGATAGGCTCAGATCCAGCGTTTTCAGCAACGCCGACTTATCGATTTCGTGGGCTTCCAAATACAGCAATGGCGCGATAAACAGCACCATGAACAGTTCCGGGTCGAGCGTTGCATCCGGGAAAAACGGCAGATACGTAACCAGCACGCCCAGCACAATCTGGACCAGCGGCGTGGAGACTTTGGGCACGAAGCGACTGACAAACGAGCTCACCACCACCGCCGCAATGATGCATAGGATGAGCTCAAATACCGCCATGTTGCCGCCTTCTCCCTTAAATTTTTCTCCACCAAAAGTATATGGGAACCATGAAGAAAACGTTAAGCTTGCGGCCGATTATGCACATCATGAGACGATATGAGAAAAGGCATACACTCGTTGGTATGGAATATGACGAGGCGATGCGCCGCGCACTGGAACTGGCCGGTCAGGCCGCAGCCGCTGGTGACGTACCGGTTGGTGCGGTGGTGCTGGATGCGGCCGGCCAGATTGTCGGGCGCGGATACAACACGCGTGAGGCTGATGGCGACCCGCTTGCCCACGCCGAAATCATCGCCATGCGTCAGGCGGCCCAAGCCTTGGGCGCTTGGAATCTCGCCGATTGCACGCTGGCCGTCACACTTGAGCCGTGCCCGATGTGCGCGGGTGCCTGCATCCAGACCCATATCGGCACCATCGCGTTCGGTGCCTGGGATCCCAAGCTCGGTGCATGCGGTTCGATTTGGGATATTCCGCGCGATCCGCATATCGGCCATAGTCCTGAAGTGCACGGCGGCGTGCTGGAAGGCGAGTGTCAGTCCATCCTGACTGATTTCTTCGCCCAGCGGCGATAGACACGGACGCATTACTTACCTCACGCAACCAACACGCGGCACCAAGGCAACATATTCCATTTCTTCTACCATCGAAACCAGTAGTGCAATGCAAATCCACACACGTCGAAGGAGACAATATGGCCGAGAACACCTCCACTTTCACCGGCGCCGCCGCTGACGGCACCGCACTCACCGCCGTCTACCTGACCCAGCCCGCCGCCAATGTGGCGATCGGTCTGGTGTTTGCCGGCAGCGACCTGCCGCACATCGTCCACTGGGGCCGCCCGCTGGCCAAGCCCGACACCCTGCTGGCCGCCTATGACGCCCTGAAGCCGCAGCGCGTGTCCGGCGCGCTCGACGACACCGCCTGGCCGTCTATCCTGCCCACCCAGGCCGAAAGCTGGATCGGCGAGCAGCGCGTGGTGCTGCGCCGCGCCGGCGTCGAGCTCTTCCCCAAGTTCACCGTGACCAATATCAAGGCCGGCGGCGTGCTGGAAGCCACCCTCGATGCCGTGTCCGGCGAAAGCTACACCGATGTGGCCGGCCATGCCCGTGCCACCGGTCCGGTCCGCGTGCCCGGCGTCATAGTCACCGCGCGCGATGAGGAGCAGGGCGTGGAAGTCGAATGGCACCTCGAACTGCTCCCCGGCGGCCTGGTCCGTCAGAAGGCCACCGTAACCAACCTGTTCGGTGCAGACGCCGGAGCCCCGCTCGAGATCGGCAAGATCGAGCTCGGCTTCCCGCTGCCCGAATCCGCCGGCGAAATCCTCACCACCACCGGTCACCATCTACGTGAACGCAGTCCGCAGCGCCAGCCGCTGACCGTCGGCCGTTTCGAAAAGCCGCAGCTCGCCGGCCGCCCTGACTTCGACGCATCCCTGCTCCTGACCGCCGGCGTGCCCGGTTTCAGCTTCGAGCATGGCGACGCCTATTCGGTGCACGTGGGCTGGAGCGGCAACTCCGTGCTGTCCGCCGAACGTCTGCCCTACACAACCGGCGTGATCGGCGGCGGCGAACTCCTGTTCGGCGGCGAAGTGACGCTCGCTGGCCCTGGCGAAGGCCAGAACTCCTACGACACCCCGTGGCTGTTCGGCTCCTATGGCGATGGTCTCAACGAGATCGCCGCCCGATTCCACTCCTACGTGCGCTCCCTGCACCCGCGCCTGTTCTCGCACGGCCGTCCGGTGATCCTCAACACATGGGAAGCCGTGTACTTCGACCACAACTTCGATACGCTGAAGGCGCTCGCCGACAAGGCCGCCGACTCCGGCGTGGAACGATTCGTGGTGGACGACGGCTGGTTCGGTTCCCGCCGCGACGACACCTCCGGCCTCGGTGACTGGCAGATTGCGCAGGACGTCTGGCCCGATGGCCCGAAGTCCCTGAAGGCGCTCGCCGACTACGTGCACGCCAAGGGTATGGAATTCGGCTTGTGGTTCGAGCCGGAAATGGTCAACCCCGATTCCGATGTGGCCCGTAACCACCCTGATTGGATTCTCTCGCCCACCGCTGGCCGACTGCCGCTGCAGGGCCGCACTCAGCAGGTGCTCGATCTGACCAATCCGGATGCGTTCGACTACATCTACGGCTGCATGGACCAGCTTGTCGGCGAGCTTGGCATCGACTACATCAAGTGGGACCACAACAAGCTCGTCACCGAGCCCGGTTCCCGCCGCTCCGGCCGCCCGGCCGTGCACGCGCAGACCCTTGCCGTCTACAACATCTTCAAGGGCCTCAAGACCGCACATCCGGGCCTTGAGATCGAAAGCTGCTCCTCTGGTGGCGGCCGCGTGGATCTTGGCATCCTGGAGCACGCCGATCGTATCTGGGTCTCCGACTGCGTGGACCCGGTCGAGCGCGCGGACATCCAGCGCTACACCTCGCTGCTGGTGCCGCCGGCGATGATGGGCGAGCACGTGGGCGCCAGCCCCGCACACTCCACCCAGCGCGCCACCAGCCAGGAACTGCGCATGGCCATGGCGTTCTTCGGTCACATGGGCATCGAATGGAACCTGTTGAAGGAGCCGGACGAGGCGCTCGCCAAGCTGGCCGTGTGGGTGGCCGAATTCAAGAAGCACCGCGACTGGTTCGCCATCGACACCTGCGTGCACGCCGACTCCAACGATCCGGCCGTGCGTCTGGACGGTATGGTGATGCCGAACCGTGACGCCGCCATCTACCGCTTCACCCAGCTGACCACCAGCCAGACCTATCCGGCCGCGCCCGTGCATCTGCCCGGACTTGACCCCGAGCGCACCTACCGTGTCAGCCCGCTTGACCCGAGCTTGGATTTGACCGGTCTGGCCAACGGCCAGAGCACTCTCGGCTGGTGGAACGAGGAAGGCGTAGTCCTGACCGGCGAAGCCCTGCAGCGCTACGGCATTCGTCCCCCGTCCCTCCACCCCCAGCAGGCAGTATTGCTCAAGGCTGTGGCGTTAAGCTGACAGCCTAGTAGGCTGTCAGTAGCCACGGCCTGAGCGAAGCGACAGCTGAGCGAAGGTGGGATTGAGCCTTGCCGATAGGCAAGTCCGTAATTGCTGGTCGTGGCGGAGTAACTGTGGCGAAGCAACGTTCTTGGCTCCCCTCTCTGAGGGGAGCCAAGAACGGCCTACCCAATATGCTTCACAATCACGCGACTGGCGGCGGCTTTGGCCCAGAGCTGCCAGTCGTGGTTCATAATCGTGAACTTGACCGGCTGGGTCTGGCTGTGACGGTAGAAACGAATGCCGTCACGTAGCGAATCGGTGCCGAGCTTGGCCAAAAACGCGGACTCCCCGGCAATCATCACATGCCCGGGCATCGCGATATTCGCCACCGTAGCCACCAGCGATCCCAACCGGAAACACGTCCGGTTCACCAACTGCGTGGCCTGCGGCACGCGTTCCTTGGCATCGCGCGCAAAGTCCTCAAAACTGACCGCGCGACCCACAATCGCAGAGTACTGTTCGGCGATTGAATCGTCAGTCAAGCATTGTGAACAGCCGATATGTCCGCTGGTGCAGCGCGGCCCCTCCGGATCGATAAGCACGTGGCCCACCAGACCATAGCTCTTATCCGGGTACTGCACTGGCTTGCCGTTCACGGCCAGCGAATAACCAACACCCACGCCGATGGTCACCACGGCGAACATATCCACGCCGACACCCGGCCCGAACCAGGAGGCATCCACCAGCAGAGAATCGATATCATTGAACACCCCGCACGGCAGGCCGGTCGCCTCTGTGACCATCGTCCCCAAGTCCGTGGCCCCGTCCCAATGCAGGAACGGCGCGAACGTCACAATCGAATCGTCGACCACATGCCCACCTACCGCAACGCCCACCGCAGTGGGGGAGGGTAGTCCGGAAGAGGCGATATCGGCGGAACATTCGCGCACCAGCCGCGTGATGGCCGACACCACATACTCAGCCGATTGATCCGCCCCGATCGGCACCTCGTGCCGGCCGGACACCACCTCGCCATGCGCGTTCACCGCAGCGGCCACAATCGACATCCCATGAACCTTGACACCAATGAAGGTGCGTGCGTTCGAACACAACACCAGCGAAGTCTGCGGGCGTCCGCGACGATCCGAACTTTCCCTTGGCGTGAATCGCTCGGGCAGCTTGCCTGACGGGCCGGCCTCGGCCGGAAGCTCCTCGATCACCCCGGCGTAGATCAGATCGCTGGTGATGCGGGACAAGGCCCCTTGGCTCAGTCCCAGCATCTGTGCCAACGTAGTGCGGGCTATCGGCCCGTATTGGGCAATTGCCGCCGCCACGCGATGCGTATGCTCGGATCCGGAAAACCACTGTGGAATCGCGTTGACATCAGACATGCAAGCCCCTTCGCTGTATTTATTGCGTTAATCACAAAATACCGCGCTTTTTGTTGCTTGCGCAAGTGGGCTCGCTGGCGCTGGGAATGAAATGGCCGAACCGTTACCTTGGAAAGTGGAAGAACCGCCGGCACCGAAGCCGGAGGAAAAGAAAGATAAAGGAGTCAACAATTATGCTGTCCGATTCCCCACATGCAACGCCTAGACTGAAGCGTCTGGCCGTGCGCACCGCCGCCGTGATGTGCGCGATCGCCGTCGGGTTCGGCCTGGCAGGCTGCGGCTCCAGCACCGCAGGCACCGTCACGCTGGATTTCTTCCAGTTCAAGTCCGAGGCCGCCGACCAGTTCAAGTCCATGGTCGCCGACTTTGAGAAGCAGAACCCGACCATCAAGGTCAACATCAACAACTCCGCCAACGCCCAGACCGATCTGCGCACCCGTTTCGTCAAGAATCGTGTGCCGGACGTGATCACCTTCAACGGCGACATCAGCTTCGGCAACTTCGCCGCCTCCGGTGTGTTCTACGACTTCACCGATGAACCCATTGTGGACACCCTCAACCCCGGCATGGTGCAGATCGCCAAGAATCTGGTGCAGACCACCGATTCCTCCAAGAAGCGCCTGTATGGCCTGCCCTTCGCGGGTAACGCCTCCGGCTACATCTACAACAAGGCTCTGTTCCGCAAGGTTGGCCTTGACCCGGAGAATCCGCCGACCACCTGGAGCGAGTTCACCGATATGCTCAACACCTTCAAGGACGCCGGCATCAACCCGCTGCAGGGTTCCGTGGCCGACGCCTGGACCACCCAGGCACCGCTCGCCTCCCTGACCGGCACGCTGGTTCCCGAATCGAAGTACACCGAGCTCAAGCAAGGCAAGACCACGTTCCAGGAACTGTGGAAGACCGCAGTCGAGAAGGAATCCGAGCTCTTCACCTACTCCACTGCGGACACCGGCGTCACCTACCAGCAGGGCACGCAGAACTTCGCCCAAGGCAAGGCCGCGATCATCCCGCTCGGCACCTACGCCATCCCGCAGATCCTGCTGATCAACCCCGATATCGAACTTGGTTTCGCCCAGATGCCGGCCACCGATGACGCCAGCGAGCAGATCCTCACCGCCGGCGACGACGTGATGCTCACCATCGGTGCGAACACCAAGCACCCCAAGGAAGCGATGAAGCTCGTCGAGTTCCTCATGCAGAAGGATCAGCTTGACGCCTACGCCGACGCCCAGTCCGCCATCACGCCGCTGAAGGACACCTACTTCGGCAACGATGCGCTGGAAACCGTGCGCCCGTTCTTCGAGGAAAACCGACTGGCCGACTTCTGCGACCACTACATTCCTTCGTCCATCAACATCGGCGGCTACCTGCAGACCATGGTGACCTCCGGCAACACCGACCGCTTCCTGAACCAGATGCAGACCGAATGGGACAAGGTCCAAGCCAGGACCTTCGAGTGATCGGTAGGAGAGGAGAACATCATGTCACACGCAACCGCAACCAAGACCGCTGCCAAGAAACCGGCCAAGAAGAAGGTCTCCGCCTTCTCCACCCGCAAAGTGGACCCCGCCTACTACTGGATGGTGGTTCCGGCGGCCATCATCTTCGCCTTCTTCCTGTACCTGCCATTTCTTGATGGCGTAAAGTATTCCTTCACCAACTCGCAGGGCTACGGCGATTACAAGTTCATCGGACTGAAGAACTACATCGCCCTCTTCCAGGACAACCGAGTGGGCCATGCCTACCTGTTCACGTTCCTCATCGCCATTCTCATCACGGTGCTGATTAATGTGATCGCCCTGTTCCTGTCGGTGCTGCTGAACTCGAAGATCGCCTTCAAGAATGGCTTCCGAGCCATCTTCTTCATCCCCTACACCCTCTCCGTGCTGGTCATCGGCTACGTGTTCAAGTACATCTTCATGAACCCGCTGCCCGAGCTCGGCAAGGCGCTGGGCATCAAGTGGCTGTCCACCTCGCTGTTGACCAATGAGCAACTCAGCTGGATCCCAATCGTCTTCCTCGCCGTCTGGCAGGGCATCGCCTACTCGGTACTCATCTACCTCGCCGGCCTGCAGACCATCGACGACGAAATCTACGAGGCCGCCGCCATCGACGGCGTCAACGCCTGGCAGAAGTTCTGGAAGATCACATTCCCGCTGATCGGACCGTTCTTCACCATCAACCTCGTGCTGTCCATGAAGAACGCGCTCGGCACCTTCGATCAGGTCGTCGCCTTGACCGAGGGCGGTCCGAACTCCTCCACCGAAACCGTCACCTACCTCATCTGGAAGGGTGGCCTGACCGGTGGCGAGTACGCCTACCAGACCGCAAACGCCGTGCTCTTCTTCATCGTGCTGGCGATCATCGCCTTCGTACAGCTGCGCATCTCCCGCAGCCAGGAACAGATCTGATTTAGGGGAGGATAAGAAATGACTACTGCAACAGTTACCCCGTCCAAGTCCGGCAAGCCCGCCAAGTTCCGCAGAGACCACAAGATCAACTGGTGGCTGACCGCCGCCGTGGCCGTGCTGAGCCTGACCATTCTGATCCCGCTCTACTTCACCATCGTCACCGCGCTGAAGACCCCGGCCGAAGCCGGCACCTTCGCCCTGCCCACCTCGTGGCAGTGGCATAACTTCGCCGACGCCTCCGCCAAGGTCAACTACCCGAAGGCCGCGCTCAACTCCGCGATCATCACGGTGGCCGCCGTGGTGCTCACCCTGCTGACCAACACCTTCGTGGCCTACGCCGTGGCCCGCAACATGGACAAGCGCTTCTTCCGCTTCCTGTACTACTTCTTCATCGCCGCCATGTTCGTGCCGTTCCCGGTCGTCATGCTGCCGATTGCGAAGCAGATGGGCTCCCTGCACCTGGACAACCAGGTCGGCCTGATCATTCTGTACACGGTGCTCGGCCTGGGCACGAACCTGTTCATCGCCACCGGCTTCATCCGTTCGATTCCGGTATCGCTGGAAGAAGCTGCCCGCATCGATGGCGCATCCACCTGGCGCATCTTCTGGACCATCATCTTCCCGCTGATGAGCCCGATTAACGCCACCATCGCCATCCTGACCGCGCTGTGGGCCTGGAACGACTTCCTCCTGCCGTTGATCATCCTGACCGACCAGTCGAACCAGACCATCCCGCTCGCCCAGTACGTCTTCAGCTCGCAGTTCGCCACCAACTACCCGATGGCCTTCTCCAGCTACCTGATGGCCATGGCCCCGATCCTCATCGTCTACATCTTCGCCCAGAAGTGGGTCGTCGGTGGTGTGATGAGGGGAGCGGTGAAGTAAAACAGCGCAGGCGCTGCTTTACTTCACCGCGTCGAGCGAGACGAGCCGATTAAGGAAACAGCCCCGTGGGCTGTTTCCCGGCCCGGGCGGCCGGATAGGTCGCGTACTCGCGAGGTCATGTTGGGTCTGGCCGTAGGCCAGTCCTGAATTGCAGGACTCTGTGAAGTAAAGGTCCGCTTCCACCCAAGCCTCCTCCGGCTCTCACCGGAGGAGGCTCTTCTGTCCTGTTGCCATACTGGAAACCGCCACAATAAAGGCGACGGTCGGTTGATGTGGCGGTGGCGCACAAAGGTCATGTGGTTTTGCTCGTTGTGCGAATGAAAAAGTGACGAAACCGTACGGCTTACGGTGCAATTGAGCGCATCTGCTGTGTCGCCGTGCCACTGGCTTGTCCCGGTCCACATATCAACCGTTTGACGCGCGAACCGGGACAGAATCCGCTGTCCCGGTTCGCGGTTTCGGGCGATTTTCACGAACCGGGACAATTTTCATTGTCCCGGTATGAATGTCAATCGTTTTATGTGAAAACCGGGACAACATGTTGATTCCGGGATCGGCTCTATTCCGCCGATTTTGTATTACGGAGCATATGAACTGCGGAGATTGGCTTGTCCCTGTTTGTAAAAAAGGACAAAAATCGCGAACCGGGACAGCGGATTCTGTCCCGGTTCAGACGGCAATCGATTGACATACGAACCGGGCCAACGCCGAAGTCCGGAGCGGTTCCCGAGGCGGGGTTTGCTTGAAATCCGGTGTGCCAGCGAAATCCCCACCAGATTCCCGCAGGCGTGTCAACTAAATCATCTATCCCCGCACCAGTGGGTTCAAGCAGACAATCCAAGCGCGCCCGAAGTTGCTCTTGCGCGTCGCAATCAGAAGAACCGTTAATATGTGAGCTGCCGCAGGTCAGGTAGATTATGGTGGCGAAGTGGCGGCGGAACAAGCGGGCGAGCTCCTTCATAGGTTCGAGCCTCGAGTGCATCATCCACGAGCACAGGCGATATAGCCACACCCACGCCTCGAACAGGAGCATGAACCCTCTGCCGGGCTCGAAGCCGATCGTGATGTGCGGCTCCCGCCCGTCGCCGTCGGCGTCACGGAAGTCCGCAGACCCGACCCTCCAAGGCGACCGCAGCCGAAGCGCGGCGGTGAACAGGTGAGAGGCATCCATGCCTCCAACCTACCCGACCAACATCACCCCACGGCACAGTCACCCACCACAAACAGCGAAAGGGCCCATATGTTGCTAAATAGCATGTGCAGCTTATGAGAATTGAGCCGTAGCAGTGCCTTCCGGCTCTTTGCAGTTTTTGTTTCCGGCACACCAACGCAGTTCCCCAATGGAAATGTAATTCAGCGCTTTTTAGACTATGAGCAACAGGCAATGTAGACCATAAATAATGGAGGAGCCAACGATGACCACTTCACAACGCACAGTAATTCCAGATTCCATCCGCACCAACGGTGCCACCCCAAATCCGTGGTGGTCCAATGCGGTCGTTTACCAGATTTACCCGCGTTCCTTCCAAGACACCAACGGCGACGGCCTCGGCGATCTCAAGGGCATTACGTCACGGCTCGACTATCTGGCCGACCTCGGCGTGGATGTGCTGTGGCTATCCCCGGTATACAAGTCTCCGCAAGACGATAATGGCTACGATATTTCCGACTATCAGGACATTGATCCTCTGTTCGGCACACTCGACGACATGGATGAGCTGCTGGCCGAGGCCCACAAGCGCGGGCTCAAGATCGTGATGGATCTTGTTGTCAATCACACTTCCGATGAACACGCCTGGTTTGAAGCGTCCAAAAACAAGGATGATGAGCACGCCGACTGGTATTGGTGGCGTCCCGCCCGTCCCGGCACCACTGCCGGCGAGCCCGGTGCCGAGCCCAACCAGTGGGGCTCCTACTTTGGCGGTTCTGCATGGGAGTATTGCCCTGAGCGTGGCGAATACTACCTGCATCAGTTCTCGAAGAAGCAGCCGGACCTCAACTGGGAAAATCCGGCTGTGCGCCGCGCGGTATACGACATGATGAACTGGTGGCTTGACCGCGGCGTTGACGGCTTCCGCATGGATGTGATTACGCTGATTTCCAAGCGCACGGACCTGTCTGGCAAGCTGCCCGGCGAGTACGGTTCCGAGCTGGACGATCTGCCCGTGGGTGAGGAAGGCTATTCCAACCCGAATCCGTTCTGCGCGGACGGCCCTCGCCAAGACGAATTCCTGGCCGAAATGCGCCGTGAAGTGTTCGAAGGCCGTGAGGGCTTCCTCACCGTGGGCGAGGCTCCCGGCGTTACCGCACAGCGCAACGAATACATCACCGACCCCGCCAACGGCGAGCTGGACATGCTCTTCCTATTCGAGCACGTTGATTTTGACTGCGAAGGCGTCAAATGGAAGCCACTGCCACTTGACCTGCCGAAGCTCAAGAGCATTATGGCCGGTTATCAAGCGGCCGTGAAGAATGCAGGCTGGGCAAGCCTGTTTACTGGTAACCACGACCAGCCTCGCGTCGTTTCTCGTTGGGGTGATGACTCCTCGGAGGAATCTCGTGTGCGTTCGGCCAAGGCACTTGGCCTGATGCTGCACATGCATCGCGGCACCCCGTACATATATCAGGGCGAAGAGCTAGGCATGACCGACGCCCACTTCACGCGCCTAGACCAGTACCGTGACCTCGAGTCCCTGAACGCTTACCGTCAAAGGGTTGAGGAAGCCAAAGTGCAGTCGCCCGAATCGATGTTGGCGGGTATCGCCGCGCGCGGTCGTGATAATTCGCGTACCCCGATGCAATGGGACGGCTCTGTCTATGCCGGTTTCACTGCGCCGGATGCCGCTAAGGAGCCATGGATCTCCGTCAATCCCAACCATGCGGCGATCAACGCGGCCGGCGAATTCGACGATCCGGATTCGGTATATGCCTTCTACAAGCAGCTCATCGCGCTGCGCCACGACATGCCTGTCGTGGCGGCCGGCGACTGGCATCTGCTCGATGCGGATGACGCGCATGTCTACGCCTTCACCCGCACCCTCGGCGATGAGAAGCTGCTGGTCGTGGTCAACATGTCCGGCCGAACCGTTGATCTACCGCGCGAAACCGCCGAACTGGCCGCCGCCGGAATCACCGAGTCGAACGTGGTAATCAGCACGTATGATGCCCCGCACGCCGTGGCCTCCCTCGCCAACCGTGAGCTCGATCCTTGGGAGGCCGCCGTCATTCAGCTGTAGCGATTGGAGCGATTGTAGCGGATTGAGTACCTTTCTCCGTTCACAGAGATACTTCAGGGCTATTGCGAAATGCTATCCGCCTTGAAAGAGGTACCGTAACGTCAAAACCCCGAGTATAAGCGTTGAAAAATCAAGGCTTATACTCGGGGTTTTCGATGCTCGGTACCCCTGTGAAAAGCAGATAGCTGTCTGCAAGAGGCCGAATGTACCTCTGTGAAGCGAGATAGCCGGTGTCTCTCGGCATTGTGGTGCTTACAATGGAAAGCTATGGAACAAAAGGATGTTTTGAAGGCGCTGCAGCGTGATCATGCAGCCGAACTGAAGCTGGCCGCCAAACGTCTCAAAGGGACTGCCCGTCATACGGAAATTATCCCTTCGCCGGTATTGAGCGAGATGACCGGTCATGAGATTCTCCTGAAGCCGGAAAACCTGCAGGTCACCGGTTCCTTCAAGATTCGCGGCGCGTACAACAAGATCGCATCGCTCACCGAAGAGCAGATCGCTCACGGCATCGTCACCGCGTCTGCCGGCAACCATGCCCAGGGTGTGGCCTATGCGGCCCGCGAGCGTGGAGCCAAGGCCACCATCTGCATGCCGCAGATCACCCCGCCGCTGAAGGTCGATGCCACCAAGGCCTACGGTGCCGACGTGGTGCTGTACGGCGATGTGTTCGATGAATCCGCCGCCCACGCTGCTGAGCTCGCCGACAAGGAAGGCATGATTTACGTGCCGCCATTCGACGATTACGAAGTCATCTGCGGCCAAGGCACCATCGGTCTGGAGATCCTTGAAGACGTGCCGAACGTCACTGACGTGGTCGTGCCGCTCGGTGGTGGTGGCCTGGGTGCCGGCGTGGCGCTCGCCATCAAGACATTCAAGCCTGAAGTGCGCGTAATCGGTGCGATTCCGGAGGGCTCACCGGCCTGGAAGGACTCGCTGGCCGCGGGTCGTGTGTCTCCGGCTGACCATGTGGTTACCTCCGCCGAAGGTGTTGCGGTCAAGCACCCCGGCGACCTGCCCTTCGCTCTGATTAACGAGTTCCTGGACGATCTGGTCACCGTCACCGAGCGCGACATCAACGAAATGATTCTGCTCATGCTCGAGAAGCATAAGCTGGTGGTCGAGGCGGCCGGCGCCGTTTCGCTGGCTGCGCTGGAACACCTGAACCTGCGTTCGCGCAAGTTCGCCGCCGCCACCGGCCCGCACGTGGTGGTTCCGATTATGTCCGGCGGCAATATCGACACCGTGACCATGGGTGCGGTGATTCAGAAAGGTATGATCGCCCGCGGCCGCATCATGAACTTCGAGGTCGAGCTGCCGGATACTCCGGGCCAGCTCGTCAAGGTGGCCACCCTGCTTGCCGAGCAGCGCGCCAACGTCATTCAGCTTGATCACGACCAGTTCAAGGCATCCGGCCACTACACCAACGCGGTGTCTCTCGGCGTCACGGTCGAGACCAACGGCCCCGAGCACATCGACCGCATCCTCGCGGCACTCAGGGAAGCCGGATTCCAGCCCAAGCGCATCTACTGATTCCAATACCGCTGGCGGGAAGCCGCGCAGAAGTGTGCTCCAATACCTCCCGCTGGCGGGAGGTGGCGCAAAAGCGCCGGTGGGTGGTTAACCGACAATCATCAGTTGCTTAACCCACCCACCGGCGCTTTCGTTATGCTGAGGGCTACTTGTTCTCCGCAATCGTCTCGTCCACCAACTTCGGCAGGGCAACGGCGATATCCTCATGAATCAAGCGGCTCGCAAGATGGTCATATTGCGTGTGACCCATATTCATAATGGTGATGGGCACGCCCGCCTGCGCGGCCACCGGCACAATGCTCGCCGCCGGGTACACCTCAAGGGGCGATCCGATTACCCATAGTTCGTCGGCTTTGGTGGCCAGACTGTACGACTTCTCCATCGCGCCGTCCGGCAACGCCTCACCGAAATACACCACATCGGTTTTGATAATGCCATTGCACGGCATATCGCCACGATACTTCAGTTTGCGATGGCAATGTGGGTCGGGCTCTTCATCCAAACGGGCCATGATGTCCGCCGTGGCATATTCCTGATGGCACTTCATGCAATGCGAGGTGCCGATAGTGCCGTGCAGGTTCACGATGACGTTGTCGCTGTTGCCGGCCTTCTCATGCAGCGCATCGAAGTTCTGCGTGGCCAGCAGCGTCAGCATGCCGGCTTGTTCCAGCTTGACCAGCGCCTTATGCGCAGTGCCGGGCTGTGCGTTCCATACTGGTGATTCCTTCTGCCAGCGCCAGGAGTACTCACGGTCTTCTTTGTTACGCAGAAACAGATCGATGTCGTAAACGCTCATTTGGTCAGGATGCTTGGTCCACACACCGTCTGGACCGCGGAAATCAGGGATGCCGGCGGACGTGGAAATGCCCGCCCCGGTTAATACAGCAATCTTCTTGGTCATAACTACAGGTATACCCGCGATTCATGAACGAAATCCGATGACGGAGCGCTGTCATGCGCCGATTGTGCGCCGGCAGTGTGGTTGCCGAGAGATGAACGCAGGGCCGACAAGCTGAAAACTCTCGCGACATGCCAGCCGAATAGTGGATTTGATGCTTTTCAGAAACATTTGAGGGGTTAACCTAGCCTCATCAGAGCAAAGTGGGCTCTGTGCGACACGCCGAGGGAACCGCGCTGTTATGCCGATTCCTGGGGTTTTTGCGTGCCTTGATTTGCGTGAATCCGGACATGCGTGTAAGTTATTCACCTGTTG